>ENA-OSEO01000073-OSEO01000073.1-sediment-metagenome-genome-assembly--contig:-NODE-73-length-260054-cov-7.978787_pt1 | contig 260054 bp, 249 predicted proteins | sample MGYA00237883_ERZ534232 | MGnify/ENA metagenome assembly ERZ534232
CTGTCGCCACTGCTGTCGAACATCTACCTCACCCCCTACGACAGGGAACTGGAGAAGCGGGGGCTGCGGTTCGTGAGATACGCCGATGACTGCAACATATTCACCAGGAGCAAGATGTCATCCTACCGGGTGAGGGACAGTGCGAAGAGTTACCTTGAGAGAAAGCTGAAGCTGAACGTGAACATGGAGAAGACGGAGGCAAGGAGAGCCGCAGGCTCGACCTTCCTCGGATTCACATTCACGACCTACGGAAAGAAAGGAAAACTTGGGTATACCATACCCCATGAAAAGAAGCTGAAGAAGCTAGAGGACCGGATACGACTGGTCACGAAGCGTAATCGCGGAGTGAGCATCGAAACGGTCGTCAGGGAGCTCAACAGCCTCCTGAGGGGTTGGGTCGGATACTTTGCGAGAAGTGCCATCAAGAAATACCTTGAGCGCCTTATGGAGTGGATTCGGAGGCGCATACGCCAGTACCTATGGAAGCAGTGGAAGACCGGGGGAAACCGGAAGCACCGCATCAGACAGCTGGGGATGGACGAGTGGAAGCTGAGGAAATGGAAACTTGGAAGCAACTCATACTGGAGGATGGCAAAATCCATGAACTATCTCATCTGTAATGAGAGCATTCATGGGCGCTACGGACTGGTGGATATACTGGGTTATTACAACAAGCTCCATGCTGTGCGCATGGAGCAAGATGGGATGGTATTGGATTTCCGGTACCATAGTCTGTTTGGTTGAACCGCCGTATGCCGAACGGCACGTACGGTGGTGTGAAAGGTTGGGGCCTAGCGGCCCTCGCCTACTCGATTACCAAAATGTTTCATTCTCCAGCTATAAACCTTGAATCCAATTTAGTATAGTGAAGGAAGTGGTAGTTCATTGAGCTTATATGTACTGGAGGCCTGAATTGGAGTCTGTGATTCGTATACGAAGAAATGTATTGGAGCGGTTCTGCACGGATGTATTCTTGCAGCTCGGGTTGCCCGAACAGGAGGCAATCGATTCCTCCAAGATCCTTGTCGCAGCCGATGCCCGAGGAATCGGTAGCCATGGAGTAGGCCGGTTGTGGCGCTACGCCAACGGTATCCGAAAGGGTATCATGCTGGGGAGCGCAACCCCGAAGATACTGCGCGACACACCTATTTCCCTGGTCCTGGACGCCCAAGGGGCGATGGGAATGGGAATCAGCAAGAATACCATGGAACAGGTTATCTCAAGGGCCCGGACGATCGGAGCCTCTTTCGCTTCGATCCGAAATTCCAACCATTTCGGTATTGCCGGTTTCTATACGGAAATGGCGGCGCACGAAGATATGATCGGTATTTGTATGACCAATACCGCAGCTCTCGGGGTTCCGACATTCGGAAGGACAGCCATGTTCGGTACCAATCCGATCGCAATCTCGGTTCCCGCCACAAATGGCAGGATGTTCACCCTTGATATGGCCACCACCTGCGTCACCAGGGGGAAAGTGGAAGTATATGCGCGCGAAGGGAAACAATTGCCCCAGGGATGGGCTGTGGATACCACCGGCAAAGGTACAGCCGATGCGACCAAATTGCTCGACGACATGTTGTACCAACGTGGAGGCGGTATGCTTCCCTTGGGCGGCGAAGGTGAATTGCTCGGTGGCCACAAGGGCTATGGATTGGCCGTTCTGGTCGATATCCTGACTGCTGTGACCAGTGGCGGCGATTTCGGCAAATCGGTTATGGACAGTGAGGCGACAAGTGCCCGTGTCTGCCATTTCTTCGGCGCCATCAAATTGGAGGTTTTCAGGGATCCCTCGGAATTCAAGGAAGACATGGGCCGGATGTTGGATGAATTGGTTGCAACCGAAGTTGCCGACGGTTGTGGACGTGTCTACTATGCCGGCATGAAAGAACATGAAGCCGAAGAGGAAAGCAATCGGTCCGGTGTTCCATTGACGGCGAAGGTTGTTGAGAGTTTGCGAAAGATTGCCCAGGAGTCGGGAGTTCCCTTTATCATCTAGAAGGCATTACCTGTGACAATTATTTGGTAATTCAATTGCTCCTCCTAAGATTTCAGGCTAGAATTGACTATGCGAAACGTCATGGTATTGCTTGGAATCGCTTTGCTTGTGTTGGGTCTGGTCTCGGTTCTTACCAATCTTGGATTGGAACGGACCGAGCCCGTGCTGTCGCAGGACGGGTTGTTTTGCGTCACTGAATCGCAGCTTGACCACGGTCCTGTGGTGATCGGTGGGACATGGAATTTTTTTCCGAATCGATTCATCGATCCCAAGGACGTCCCGTTGGAGGGGGGGATCCCGACGCAGGTCCCAGGAAATTGGGACCTCGGAAACAAAGCGGAAATGTGGGGAATCAATGACGGATACGGATCCTACCACATCCGGTTGGAGCATGTGCTTCCCGGGAGATATGGGCTGTGGGTCGATATCGTGTACACCGCCTATGAATTGTATGTAGACGGCGAATATGTCGGCGGTAGCGGTACAGTCGCAACCGATCCCACGGAAAGCCGTGCCGATTTCACCGATCTTGTCGCCATGTTCGATATACCTGAAGAATCTTCTGCCGATATAGTACTTCTGGTAAGCAATTATTACCACCCGGTCGGTGGTATCGGGGTTGCCCCGATCTTCGGCAGAAGTGATCAGATCGAACAGGTGTATGCCCGCTCGGTCTCGCTTTCTGTCGGACTCCTCACAGTGTTCCTCGTCTCCGTTTTCATCATCTTGTTTTTTCATGGAAAGCTGAACAAGGATAGCAGCCTGGTGTATTTTGCTGTGTTCTGTTTTGCACTTGCCTTGAAAATCGCGGCGTCGAATTCCTTGTTGGGGCTGTTCTTCCCGGGAATTCCCTTGTGGCTGGTATCCAAGTTGGAATATCTCACTATCCCGTTGGCTGCCCTGGCTTTCTCCTACTATTGGGATATTGTTTTCGGGGCTACTGCGCACAAATGGTTGTTGTATGGATTCCGAACTCCCCTTGCCCTATACATCCTGTTGATCCTGGTTTTGCCAATCCCCTATTTCTATCCGTTTCTCATGCCGAGCATATTCCTTGTCATTGCAATGGGAATCGTCTGGACAGTACAAGTCGTTCGGGACTATGTGCGCAGGAGAACGATTCCGGGTCTCATGGTGTTCGGCATAGCTGTCATGCTTCTTACCATTGCCATGCAGGCCTTCTACTACGAACAAGGCATTCCCAACCTGTTCCTCAACCACATGGCCGCCATAGGCATGGTATTTTTCGTGCTTGTCAATTTCCATACCCTCTCCTACAGGTTCCTGTTGGCGAAGGACGATGCTCGTAAGGCTTCAGCGGAATTGGAATCGAAAGTATCGGAACGGACCCGGCAACTGCATGTCGCGAACGAACATCTCACCTGGGTCGCGTCACATGACGAATTGACAAAATTGATGAACCGAAACGAGCTCATGCGATTGATTGTTTCCCGCCGGTTCCCCGCACCTGTTTCGGTAGTCTATTTGGATATGGACAATTTCAAGCAGGTGAACGACCTCTATTCACACAAGGCCGGTGACCTCGTGTTACAGGCCTTTGCGGCTAAGCTGCTGAAATCTGCACGTGCCACAGACATGGTGTTTCGAGTAGGTGGGGACGAGTTTGTCGTATTCTTGCCCAATACAGGGCGCAGCGGAGCTCTTTCCTTCGCGCAACGGCTGGTACATGAAATGGATACCTTCTGTGCAGAAATCGCCCAACCCCTGCAAGTGGAGTTGGGAGTAGCCTTGCCGCTCGCTTCCGAATGCCGTCTTACCGGATCCATGGGTATCGTTGTGCAGGAAACCGGGGATGTGGATGTCGATTCCATGATACAACAGGCGGACGAAGCCCTGCTGGTTGCCAAAGCGAACGGCAAGAACCGGTACGAACTGGTAGTCTTGGAATAATGTCCCCGTTTGCCGAAGCCTCGATTCCTCAGTATATTCCCGTTACACAAACACAGGAGAAGCTATGAATAGATTGACTGCACGGGAAACCAAAGAGCGACTCGATGCCCTGATGAAGGACCCACAAACACTCTATCTTGGGGATATTGTGAACAGGAGGGGGCGTTGCCTCGGAACCGAGGTTCCCTACAGTGAGGTTGTTGCGAAACGACTGTTGCACACCCATGCATTTCCGGAGGTATTGAGAGCGTTGCCAAAGGTGCCCCGTGGATACGATTTTATTGCGAAGGACCATGATGGAACCACGCTTGACCCGACGATACTCGGACTTCAGCAGGAATCGCGCGTAGCTGTTGCCCTGTACAACCACAAGATCCTTGGGAAATTGGGAAAAGTAATCGATTATCTTGTCCCCATCGATATCGATGGGAAACACGTGGGCATTATCGACCTGGTCACCTTCGACGCCGAGACCTCCACGTTGTATGTGATCGGGTATGCGTACAATGAGGAAAAACGCGAGACGTTGCTCCGTTGTTCACTGGATATCGCAACCATGCGAAATTCACTGGACGACAATCGGTTCCTTCAAGCCTACCAAGGAAAAGTTGTCGGCGATTCTGGGGCACCGGTCGATTTGAAGGAGGTAACGATAGAAAGTGCGGTGCTATTGCTCGAAGGGTCGTATCAGGATCGATCGATTGTCGTATTGAAGCGCATGCCCCATGTCGCGGACCTGCTCCATGAACTGGGTATCCGCCTGTTTGTGGTCGGGATTGAATTGGAACTTCGCGACAAACCACGATTTACCCGCAAGCATTCTCTCTATCCGTACAAACCCGTGTTGAATTATGTACCGGTCCTGCGGGAGAGAAGTATACCGCTACTGTGACACCTATCGGTTGACTGGCCCCTCTTCATACCCGGCGTGCGGCTCCATTCTCGACTCTTGTTGGACAGATGAAACATGTTGGGACTCGTCCTTTTGCCTTTTCAATTCAGTCGGATCCAACCCCTTCAAGGAAACAGCCGGGCGCAGGGTGATATGTGGGAACGGGATCTCGATTCCCGCTTCATCGAAAGCCTTCTTGATAGCGATCAGAAGCGCCGTCTTCAACAAAGCGAAATTTGCGGTTTCTCCCCAGACGGCAAAGAACAAGTTGATGCTGCTGCTTCCGAATCCACTGACCATGAAGAACGGGGCAGGGTCCTTCAATGCCAACGGTTCTGCCTCGGCTACCGAAAACAATACATCCCGAGCCTTCTCGATATTGTCGTAATAGGAGATTCCAATTTCCAGCGGAACCCGCCTGATCCTATTCTTCGTGATGGTGGTGATTTCCGATTTGATCAAGGTCTCGTTGGGGATGCGCAAATGCAAACCATCGAAGGTCTGGATCTTGACCGACAGGAGATCGACCGATGTTACCGTTCCGATATAGGCGCCCACCTGTATCAGGTCTCCGACTTGGAACGAATGTTCGCTCAGCAAGAATATTCCGCTGATGATATTCCCCAAACTATTCTGTGCGGCTATACCTATCGCGACCGTTGCTATTCCGGCAGTTCCCAACATGGCGGACAAAGGGACTTCCAAACGGTCGAGCACCAGGATTGAGATGACGAATGTGCCGATGAAGGTGACTGATTTCTTGATCAGCATATGGGATTGTGGATTCAGTCTTTTCCGGATGCTTCGGTCAAGGATCTTTCCGATGATCTTTATCAGGAGCATTCCCACGACTATGTATAGGAAAATTATCAGGAGATTCGGCAACAATCGCTCATAGATGAACAAATCGATGTTGCCCCCGAATATCGTCGGCCTGGCTTTGGCCGTTGCAACAAGTGCGATCATTGGAGATACCTCTTGCCCATACCATATCATGCCGGTTGTGTGACTGCAATTGATTGCATGCGATGGTCCATAATCCCGAGCGGGTGCAGGGACTTTGAGGGAACCGATGCCGCTATTGCTTGCCGATTCGGATCAAGATCATTATATTTCGAAATACATAATGGATGGTCGATGCAAGCGAGGAGATGCTCTGTGCAGATTACACGAAAAATCGCTGATCATGTATATTGGATCGGTGGGAACGATAGACGGATCGAACGCTTCGAGAACATGTTTCCGTTGCCCGATGGGGTAGCATACAATGCGTATATCATACTTGATGGGAAGACAGTCATGTTGGATACGGTGGATGTGGCGATCCGGGACCAGTTCGTAGAGAATACGTTGGCCGTTCTCGGAGAAAGGACCCTCGACTATCTGGTCATAAACCATATGGAGCCAGACCACTGCGGAAATATCGAAACCATTATCAAGATGTTTCCCAATGTTACGGTAGTCGGAAACAAGAAGACTTTTGAATTCTTCAACCAGTATTATTCCCTGGACATATCCCAGAATGCCTTGGTTGTGAAAGAGGGCGATACGATCGACTTGGGAAAGCATACGTTGAAATTCCATATGGCTCCCATGGTCCATTGGCCCGAAGTGATGTTCACAATCGAGCAGACGAACGGGATACTGTTCAGTGCCGATGCCTTCGGGTCTTTCGGTGCACATCCAGGTACCATTTTTGCGGATGAGACCGATTATGAACGGACCTTCCTGGATGAGACACGGCGATACTATGCAAATATAGTAGGAAGATACGGGTCCCAGGTACAAGCCGTATTGAAGCGGCTTCCACTCGAATCGATTACCATGATCTGCCCCCTGCATGGTCCCATCTGGCGCAAGGATATCCCGTATATCCTGGATAGATATGCATTGTGGAGCACCTACACTCCGGAGCAAAACGGAGTAGTGCTGGTGTATGCATCGATGTATGGAAATACGGAAAACGCAATCGCTTCCCTGGCCAACAAACTGGCTGAACGGGGGATACCCGACATGCGCGTGTACGATGTGTCCAAGACCCATCCTTCATATATAATCTCCGATATCTGGAAGTACAGCCATATCGTGTTGGCAAGTCCGACCTACAATATGCACCTCTATTTCCCCATGGAATCGCTAGTGCGTGAAATGGCTGCCTTGAACCTGCAAAACAGGTCGGTGGCATTGCTCGGCAACCACACATGGTCTTCGGCTGCGATCAAGCTGATGTCGGGATTGCTGGGGACCATGAAAGATATACGGTTCATCGGTGAACCGCTGGATATCCACTCCTCCTTGAAAGCGGAACAGGAGAAGGAGCTGGATGCTTTGGCAGATGCGATAACCCTGTCCTATATCGCACACGTGTGATAGGTCTGGGAAAGCATGTTCCGCAAACATTAGGTACGGAGGTACGCAATGTTTACTCAATATTCATTACCCTACGGGTATGGTTCCTTGGAACCACATATCGATGAGCTGACGATGGTGACGCACTACACCAAGCACCATGCCGGTTATACCAACAATCTCAACGCAGCGGTGGAAAAAGTTCCGGAATTGTCGGGCTCATCGATCGAAGAAATCCTGGGGAAGCTTGATTCCATATCGGATCCGGCTATCCGGACAGCTATTCGGAACAACGGAGGAGGATATTGGAACCACAACCTCTATTTTTCGATCCTTTCACCTGAAGCGTCGCCAAAGCCATCCGGAGCTTTGTTGAAACAGATAGATTCCGATTTCGGATCATTCGACAGGTTGGTTGAACAAGTCTCGGCGTTGGCCGCGACACGATTCGGTTCCGGGTGGGCCTGGGTCTCCGTAGATACGAAAGGCAAGCTCACCGCCAGTTCCACCACAAACCAGGACAATCCCCTCATGGATGGCAGCAACCTTACCCCGATTCTTGGAATCGATGTATGGGAGCATGCCTATTACTTGAAATATAAGAACCTAAGGGCCGACTATATCAAAGCTTTCTGGCAAGTAGTCGATTGGAATGCTGTCACCCAACGCTACGAGGCTGCGTTGTTGTAGAGGATATGGATTGTACCCACACATCCATGAGGCTGTCGCAAGAGTTGGAAGGCTGGAGCGGCAGCTTCTTTTGGATGGAGACGCGATCACAACCATTTTTTCCGTTTGAAGACGAGGATCATGACTATCGCAAGTGCGACAAGAACCCCCAGGAAAATGAAATAGCTGTACTTGAAGTATAGTTCCGGCAAATATGAAAAGTTGGTTCCATATATCCCTGCCAGAAGAGTGAGTGGAATAAAAATCGCCGAGAACACAGTGAGGAATTTCATGACTTCGTTCAACCTGTTACCCGAACTGGCAGAGTGACTGTCCAACTGGTCTTTGAGAATCTCACGATAGGTGTCCATTGCTTCGACCGCATGTGTGCCCAAATCGTTCAGGTCCCTCAGGAATATGGTAGTCGCAGTGGTTATGAGATCAGATTCCAATCTGCTGAAATCCCGTATCGCATCCCGTCCGGGGCGGATGGAAGATCTGAGGAAGTGGAGTTCCCTGCGATACTCGTTGATCTGGGATAGGATTCCCGGCCCCGGGTCGTCGATGATGATAGGTTCGATTGCCTCGATCTGTTCCCCCAGCCGTTCTATGAGCACCAAGTAGTTGTCGACAATGGTATCCAGAAGCGCATACATCAGATAATCGGGACCCGAGCGGCGTACTCTTCCTTTCATGAGCCGAAGCCTTTCCCGAACAGGATCGAAAACATCGCCCGGACGTTCCTGAAATGTAATCAGATAGTCGGTTCCCATGACCAAGGCAAGTTGTTCGCCATGTATCTTGTTATCTGCACTTTCCAGCCGCAACATCTTTACCATTACGCTTATATAATCTTCAAAATCCTCAACTTTCGGTCGCTGGCCGGTATTGATAATATCCTCGAGGGTCAACGGATGGATTGAATAGTACGCTCCGACCGTGGCAATGGTTTCCGTGTCGTGCAAGCCAATTATATCGATCCACGCAATGGTACCGGCAATCCGCTTTTCCTTGACTTCGGCAAAAGAGGCTATGTCCGTCTCCTCGATCAATTGCTCGTTGTATTGGATGAGATGGATTTTGACCTTTTCCATTTTTTGGCGTCCGATGAAAGTCAATTCTCCCGGCGGTTTGCCTTGTGCTGCGCTGCGATTCTTGAAATATCGTGCCATTTCGTTTACCTCCTCGAATACATCAGAAAATATCCTGCAGTCCTTCCACTCCAGCGCTGGTACTTGGCGACCATCCATGTTGTGTTTCCACTATCAATCCTTTTGGAATATCTTGCAGGAAATAAGGCTCTCCTTGGGCTGGAGAATGTTCAACCCAAAATGCATTGCGGTTGAAAGACGACCGGGTGAGGATCAACTCGTTCTTCGCCCGTGTACATGCCACATACAGGACCCTCCGTTCCTCTTCTTCAGCCTCCAAGTCTCCGAGGCTGCGGAAATGGGGATAGTTGGATTGTGTCGCGGCGGCAACAATGCACATGGGAGCCTCTGTCCCCTTCGCGCTATGGACTGTGATCAATGTGACCGCATCGTCGTTATGCTCGTTGCTGATCTGCGTGTCGTTCATGGGTTCAAGGGTAAAGTCGTCGATAAACTGGGAAGTGGAGCGGTAGTTTTGTGCTACTTTTTCCAGCAATTCCAGATCCTTGGCCCGTTGTTGCCAATGGTCGTACCGCTGCGAAAGGATGGGGCGCAAGTTGGTTGTGATCGATTTCACACAAGCAACGGGCTTTCCAAATGATTGAACGGCGTTCCTGAACGCTGACGTGACGGGATTGTCGAGTCCGAACGAGTCCTCCAGAATCCTGACAACATCGTCGCTGCCCTGACCGCTGGTGTTGATCGTCTCGAGTATCCGCTCGGCAGTCCGTTCTCCTACCCGGGGCCACAGTTGGAGAAATCGCATCCAGGCAAGATCGTCCCTCGGATTCCGTGCCAATCGGAGGAGGGCCATGATATCCCTCACATGAGCCGATTTTGTAAGGACCAGACCGCCGATAAAGCGGTAAGGAATTCCCCTTCTGATAAGTTCGGCTTCAAGTGAACGAGCTTCGTATGCACTCCGATACAGGACCATGATATCTGCCATGGGAATCTTGCTCTCCGTACAAGAGACAATATAGTCGGCGATCCATGAGGCTTCGTCGGACTGGTGTTCGAAATTCTCGACCCGGGGCAGTGTGTTCCCCTTGCCACGAAAAGCCTCGAGATTATCCCGATAATCGTAGGGCGACCGGTGCAGCAGCCAATTGGAAAAATCCAGGATCTCCTGGTAGCTGCGATAATTGACCGAAAGCGGGAAGACGATACTGTTGCCGAAAATCGAATCGAATTCATGCACATGCTTGAATTGGGCCCCTCTGAAACGATAGATGGATTGGGCAGGATCTCCAACGCAGAACAGCCGGACGTGTTCGCCGCTGAAGTGTTTCAAGATGCTGAATTGGATAGGATTCGTATCCTGCATCTCATCCACAAGCACTTCGTCGAACAGCGAGCAGACAGCTTTTCTCAACGGATCCTTCTTTTCCAACATCTCGGTGAAACGCTGCAGGAGGTCGTCGTAATCGAGGTATCCGCGGTCTTCCTTTGCCTGTTGGTACAGGCCGAAGATTTCGATACACAGTGAGATATGGTCCTTTTCCATATCCGTCTCCGACTCGAGGTAGAGGTTCGGATCCTTCAGCGTATTGCGGCTGTACGAGTAATAGGATACCAGTTGGTCCGCCGAGGGGAATCCCCGTCTTGGACCTTGCAGTTTCTTCACCGATGCTTTTCGGATAAGAGCCATGAGGCTGCTTTGGTCATCGGCATCGATTATGTTGAGTCCGTTGATTTCAAAGCTCTTGGGAATGCGGGACATGACCTTGAGACAGAAGGCGTGGAACGTGCCGGTTTGGATCGACTCCGCAGCTTCTCCAACTTCACTTTTCAGCCGTTGTTTGATTTCCCGAGCCGCCCGGTTGGTGAACGTCATGATTAGGATTCTCGAAGCGTCCGTCCCTTGCTTCACCAGATGGGCTGCCCGGGCAATGATTGTCCTTGTCTTTCCACAACCGGCTCCCGCGGTGACCAGGATATTGGTCCTGTCTCCGCTATAGGTCACTGCCGTTCGTTGCTGATCGTTCAATTCCATGAAATACCCCAACATGTGTATACTGTCACAGCATACCACCTTGTCCCGTAGCTGGAAAGGGCCTCTATCAAAAATTCGGTTGCAACCCCATGTTCTCCTTGACCCGAAATAGTACGATCCTTGCGATAAGTTCTCTTGGCAGTGGTTTGTCCAAGGGAAACTGTATTGCTCCCTTGGAGGTCTTGTACTGTGAGAGTTCGTCCTTGTAAATCTGTACACCACTGGGTGCAGGATAAAAACCGATATGGTTTTTTGCTGCGGCGAAGTGGACCAGATTTTTTTTCAGGAAGAACGTGGGCATGCCATAGCTCATCTTCTCGACTGCTTGCGGTGCTGTTTCGGCAATGATTTGCCGCATCTGGTTCAACAGATCTTGTACATTGGCAGGGAACGTCGATATATATGCGTCTATTGGGGAACGTTGGTTTGTCGTTTCCATATGGGGCCTCCATTGTTCAATCTTCAACATACCATACCGATTTTATGTCTGCCAAGGTACGTACACGGGACTATTGTTCGCCTTTACAATTTCAAATCCTTTTTAAAAAGGATGGTGGCATGCTATCATATCAACCACCTTACCTGAACACGCAAGGATGTATCAGTGAAAAAAAGTTACCGGATATACAGCATTGCATTGATTGTCCTCTCCTGTATTGTTGTGGGAATCTTCTATGTTACTACAACCCGGAATATCGAACGGATTTATGTTGGGGATACGAAAAAGGCGATCTATAGGATCAAGCAACAGTATTTGAAGGAAACGGTGAACAACCAGATCGCACGGATCAATCAAAGGCGTGCTGCCGAATTTCGCAGGTACCAGGAATTCTCTCTGCAAGCCGATCAGATATTCAGGAAGTTTTCCGAGAACAACTTTCCTGAATATTTTGCTATCCATTTCACGCAACGTATCGAACACAGGGCATGGGAAGCCTGCCTGTGGAATGCCAGGACCGGAGAAATCTTGTTCGATCCGACAGGAATTCTCCAAGGATCAGGAGACCCCGGAAGCATCTTGTCATCGGTCCTAGATTCATTCGCGGTGTCCACACTCACAGAATATCATGGGTATGGGGCGTTCTACGGTGTGCGGAAGGAAGTAATCGATAGTTTGGTCAAGAGTGAGATAGCCGACGAGATCCATAATTCAAGTTTCCAGGAAGATACCTATATCTGGGTCAACGAAGTAGTCGATTATGCAGGAGGGGATAGATATGCTATCCGTCGAATTCATCCGAACCTTCGAAATACCGAAGGAATCTACCTGTCAACGAGTATGACTGACATTGTGGGAAATTTCCCATATCTTGAAGAATTGGAAGGTATCAACAAGGATGGAGAATTATTTTTCACCTATTTCTTCAAGAGGAAGAACAGCGACGAGATTGCAGAAAAGCTGACATATTCCAAACTCTACAAGGACTACGACTGGATTGTGGCCATGGGAATCCACTTGGATGACTTGGACAGCTATGTTCAGATCGCAAACGAACAGAGCGCAGGGTATGTGGGCAGTATCCTGCCGATATTCCTGGTTGTCTTGGTTGCCTTGGTGGGGTTCAGCTATATCAGCCTGATCTTCCTGGAGCGTTGGAAATCGAGCCGGGTTCGGAGAGTACTGGAAACCCAGGCAAACTACGACGCATTGACCGGAATTCCAAATCGACGCTTGTGTGCTTTTGAATTGGCCAAGATTTTCAAGGAATTTAAAAATGACACCGCAAGCAGCCCGGCGATCATGTTGTTCGACTTGGATGAGTTCAAGCAGGTCAACGATAGATATGGTCATGCGATTGGCGATTTGGCGCTGCAATTTGTGGTAAATACGGTGATAGCTTTGGTCCGGAGTTCCGACCGTTTATACCGGTGGGGAGGAGATGAGTTCGTTTTGATATGTTCAGGGGTAAAACTGGAAAATATCGGAAAATTCAGCCAATCCATTCTCGATGGAGTCAGGATAGCGTTGGCGAAGCAAGAATCCTGTCCGTGTAAGCAATTGACGATATCTATGGGTGTCACCTATTTCCATGCCGAGGATACCGATCACAACCAGACGCTTGAACGGGCAGACCGTGCGCTCTATTCAGCCAAATGGTCGGGAAAGAATCGGGTCGAACTTCAACCATAACGGTACCGGGTTGCCCCGATACCGTTGCCAATTGGGAGTTCTCAGGCTACTTGACTTTGAAAATAACCTGTGATGCCCAACTTTCTCCTTCCGAATCGGTAATTGTCACAACAAAGGGAATCTCTGTTCCACCTGGTGTCGCAGCATCGATCACGAAACGGAACGTATTTTCTTCTCCGGTTATCGTGGACTGTGTGTTGGTCGCATACCGGCTGTTGTTGGTCCTGTGTGTTCCTGCAGGTATATCCCTGACAACAATGGTGTCCTGGAGAATAGAAACATGGGGGCTGTCCGTTGCAAGTGTGGCTTTCAACCCGCTCAAGGGAACATTTCCTTTATTCGCGACGCTGAAGCCCATACCGATCTGGGTTTTTACCGGGAGCCGATCAAACCCATAGTAGATTGTATTGAACGCATCGAAGGTAAGGTTCTTCCACAATCCTTCGAAGATGGCGCCTTTTCCGGAAACGGTGTAGGTCGTCTCGTCATCCAAGAGGGTTTTGGTACTGCGATCGTACCATCCGACAAACCGGTACGATTGATCCGGTGGTGTTGCGGTAGGGACCGTGATAGTATCTCCAGCCGAAACCTGGTCGTGCACCGATTCGGTATTGCCGATAGTATCGGAAAACTGGACCGCATTTTTCCATACTGCATACAGGGTCTGGTTGGTCAGCGGCATGGGAATGGTTTGTCCCGGTTCGTAGTCGACAATCCCAGGCTGCAACCCCCATCCGGCAAGAATCCCTGCCCGATTGCGATCAACCCTTATCTGGGAAGCATCGGGGAGCACGATATCCGTACCCGGTTCCTGCTGCAACCGTTGGGTATAGCTGTACTGGTACCCATCGCCGCTGAGCGAAAAGTCGATCGAAAGGGTCGGACGATAATAATTGCTTTTGCCGTAGAGCCATAGTGCATATTCTGTTCGCTCCGAACCGGGTTCCTGCAAGATGCGTTGGAGCAACCTGTCCGTATCCTGTTGGTTCAGGACAAAGCGTGACAATGACGAATAGCGACCGTATGCATCCCGGTACGCTTGGAGATTTCCCTCATTACGTGCCTTTTGCATGTCCTCCAAGGCATTTTGGGCAATCTTTGTCACTTGGGAGTAGAGCTTGTCATACTCTTGCATGATGGTGTCCATTTTCTGCGAAGCAAAATCCATCGTTTGGATTTTTCCATACGTGTCCTCTGCAATGGGCGCGGCAACCAGTAGTGTGAGGCCGGTACAAAGCAGGAAACACGTAACAAGAAAGGTATGCTTGTGTCTCATGGTAGTTTCCTCCTGCATATTGGGTTTGTTTCTCTATGGAAAATACGAATTCAGCAGGAGGACCGGCAAGTGAATTTTCAATATTTTTATAAATAATTCTTTTTGTGACAAATAGATGTGTGAAAAATATTCACAGACTGTCACAATTTTTCACAGTTCAGGCCGCTAGAGTTTTCCGACCACCAGGAATGCTGCAAGAACCGCAGTACCCAGGGAGAATGAGACGAACAACCCTTGGAAACTGCGGGGTCGGTTCCGAATGGTGTGGAGGACTGTCGAACCGGCCTTGGATATTGCGACGAAAAAGAGTAGGACTCCACCGAGAGTGGTTGCTCCTGTCTTCAAGAGGTTTTCGCCTGAATAGATCGTCGGTAGTACAGCACTATTGGTGCCACCGCTGGAAAAGAGGGTCCCGACAATTGTCAGGATATGGTGAGCGGCCAAGCCTCCGGCAACGCATAACACGGCAAGCAACGATTGTGCTGTCATCCGGGCGACAAGTCCAGGGGGCCTGGATATGGGAATTGAACTGGTTCCAAGACAGTCGTCCAATTCTATATGAAGTCTTCCGCGCTTGCCGGTTGGCCAATAGATCCTGGATAGTTTGATGAACGATGCGACTGTCCCGACTGCCGCCATGGAGAGCAAGTAGTAGTTGAGAGACCCCTTCATGGCATAGGTGATGGCAGTCTTGCTGACAAAGCCGTTCAAGGGAGGAATGGCACTGATCGACAGGGTTCCTATGACAAAACATATGAATGTTATGGGGACCTTCTCACCTGCATCCCTCAATTTTCCTATGCCGTCCCGCAGGATATAGACATTCCTCTCATTCGCCACATCGATAGTCGTTCCTATACTGAGAAAAAGCAGGCCTTTGAACACGGCATGATAGAAGGCATGGAGGAATGCCGCGACCATAAGACTCGTTCCCGCTGGAGTGTCGACGCCGATTGAGATAGCCATTCCCCATGCTGCGACGATGTATCCGATCTGACTGATGGAATGGTAGGCAAGCAATCGTTTTGCATCCTCCTGCGATAGGGCGATAACTACCCCAAGGACGGCGGTGACCCCTCCTGCGATACCCATGAGTTCACCTACTTCCATACCCGAAGGGAGCAGGAACAGGATTCGGGAAAGGGCGAATAGGGGGGTCTTGATCAGGACACCCGAGAGTACCGCCGATACGGCGTGGGGAGCAAGCGCGTGGGCATCGGGAAGCCACCCATACAACGGCATTACCGCAACCCTTATGGCAATTGCAGAAACCAACAATGCCAATGAAACGATGGAAAGTACCGTATCGTCGGTGGAGATGGTCTGCAATCCTGCGGATATCCCCCCATAGGAAAGGGAGCCGGTCAAACGGTAGAATCCGTACGTGCCGAGCAGGAAGAACACCATTGCCGAAGCGCTCACCATGAGATACGAGAACGATGCCAGGGTAGCTCCAGGTTTTCCCGAGGTTGGTATGAGGACATAGGAGGTGATTCCCATGATCTCGAGGCAAACGAACAAGTTGAACAAGTCGGTCGTCATGATCGTCGCACACAAGGCCGCAGTCTGGATAAGGAACACACCCGTGAAGGCCGGGCCTTTTGGTCCGGCTCCCAATGAATAGATCCAAGCAGCTGCACCTATCGTGTACCCGAGAATATTGACCAGATAAGCCAATCCGTCGAATCGGAAGGTGATTCCTATGCCGACGGACCACAGGCCCACAACGCCGGAGATACTCTGCCCATTAAAGACAACGGGAAACAATACGATCAATACCAGGGGTGGCAAGCCCAATCCCACAAGAGCTCCTGCATATTCAACTGCCATGGCGAATCGTCCTTTCGGCAGCAGTTTTGCGCAGAAGGCCAATGCCGCGCCAAGGAGGGGCAGCATCACCGTCGCAAAGACGATATCTTCAGGTCGCATCCTTTACCCTCTCGCGTATGGTATCGATATCGAATGATCCGGTGATTTGATACAGATGGACAGCCAACGCCAAAGCAAGGGCCGTGACACAAACACCGATTACTATGGCGGTAAGCATAAGTGCTTGGGGAATAGGATCGACAACCAGGGCAAGATCCGACTCGAGAATGGGAGCTTCCGTGCCGATCCGATTGCCTTCGAGAATGAACAGCATGACTGCCGCGGCATTGAGGATGTTCAGCCCAAATATCTTCTTGATGATATTCTTCTTGGCGACCACTCCCCAAAAGCCGAGGAGCAGCAAGCAAAGCAATAGAGCGCGTTCCACCATCAATCGTGCCCTCCCATCATCGCGATACACATGAATCCGATGCTTGCACCGACTTTCAATCCGATGATCGAATTCATAAGGACAATGAATCCGACCGGATACGCCGAATCGGCCAATGGATTTCCAAAAAACCCTTTGCCGAAAAATATTCCGCTTATGGCAACGACAATGAACAGAAGGAACGAAACGGATTCGATACCTCCCAGAATCGAAGACTTGGAAAGTACCGAAGTGTTGTCCTGTTGGTTCCCGAGCGCAAGAAAGACAATGCCCGAGGCGATAATTACGCCTCCTTGGAATCCTCCTCCCGGGGAAAGGTGTCCGTACAGCATCACATAGAATCCGAAAAGGAGCACGATCGGACCGATTTTCCCCGTCACCACCTCCAGCAGATGGGTCCGAAGCACATGGGAACTTCTTTTTTCACCACGTAGGGAGAATGCCGATACCGTCTGTATGGAATTGTCGTCGTCGCCGATCGGATTGACCAGGGATTCGACCCTTGAGAGCAATCCCATGGTTCCGATAACCGCTACGAGCAGGACTATCGTTTCTCCCAACGTATCGAACGCGCGGTAGCCCAGGTAGATGGCACTGACCAGATTGATGGCCCCGCTCTCATCCTGTCCATGTTGCACCAGATAATCGCGTGCCGCCGTAGGCCAAGGGGTTTGGCAGAGGAAAACGGGCAGCAACACTATGCCCATGGCACCAATCGCGAGGCCTGCTTGTAGGATAGGGCTCCAAGCTTTTCGTTTACCCATGGTTGTCATCCTTGCGTTGGGAATGGCGAATCGCCCACACGAAGATAACGGTTGAAACACCTGCCCCGACAGCGGCCTCGGTTATTGCCACATCCGGAGCTTGCAGTATGTAGAAGAGGATCGCGCTCAGCAGACTTATGGCCGATAGGGCGATCACGCCATGCAACAGGTCTCTGCTGGAAAGCGTGTAGGCGGCAAGAAGGACGATAAGTATCAGCAGGATGGTAGTCATGAAGGCTCCTTCTTGCGGGACAGCCGTTTGGTTTTCACCAAAGGCTTCCACGCGGGGGTTCCCGCTTGCCAGGTGAATCTGGCGACAATATAGGATCCGGTCGGCGCACTGACGAGGAAAAATACCATGATCACCACAACACGGGCCGCAATGGCTGCGTTCGGAGCTAGGCTCAAGGCCCCGATGAATGCTGAGAATACTGCTGTCGTACCACACAGGCCCCCGGATTGCATGCGCGAGTAGGGGTCGGGGAACCTGAACATGCCAACCAGACCGGCCGATCCGAAAAACACGGAGGAGGCGAAGGCGATCAAAGCGAACCACTCGCGTACCGACATGTCTACTGCTCCTCTCCATCGGAAATCTTATCCTTGAGGAATCGGGCGATAGCAAGGAATCCGAGGAATCCGAAGATATCGTACACCAATGCCACATCCAGGTAGAGGACCCGTTCCTGGGCGACTCCACGGACAACCAGAAAGGCCAGCGCTACACCTGACAGGATGTTCAATGCGACCAGGCGATCGGCAGCCGTCGGTCCCAACAACAGCCGGATGATGCACACGACGGCACACACTATGAGGAACCATTGCATGTAGTGCAGCAATAAGCTTGTCATGACCAGATATTTCCTATGAATCGTTCCATTCGTCCCTTTACCTTTTCCCCTGCGAGTTTGGCGTGGCTGGTATTGCAGAAAAACCAATGCACGGTGAGGTGGTCATCGTTCAGGTCGAGGGTTATGGTCCCTGGGGTGATGGTGATGGAGTTCGCAAGTACCATCCGGGCAATATCCGATTTCAACCGGGTCCTGAAATGCACAATGCGTGGACTGGCCTTCCCAGTGAATACCGCACGCACCATGTGGATGCTCGATTGGTAGAGGAAGAATACCAGGATGAATATGTAGAGGACCAGATGGAGGGGATTGGGAATGATATACCGAAGATTCGCCTGGTGCCGTGCTATGAAGATGTTGTAGGTCAAGGCAGCGATCACGAGCGATCCCACTGCGCCGAATATGAGTGAGTAGGGTTCGATGCTTGCGGTAAACAGCAACCAGAGGGCGTATAGGAACAAGGTGGTGAACAAGAATCGTACGAGCTCCCATTTCCTTTGTGCACGCATCGCTAAGCCTCCTGTTTGCAGATAAGGGCGTGGAATGCTTCTGGGGAATTCGACACGAGCAGTTGTTGTCGGAATATTTCGTCATGCAACAACCTCGCGAGTTTGGAAAGCAATTTCAAATGGACAACGGTGTTTTTCGAAGGGCCTACAAGGAGAAATATCAATGCGATCGGCTGGCCGTCGGGGGTATCGAGATCGGCTGGTGGAGTGATACGTGCCGCTGCGAGCAGACTGGTGGATAGGGTTTCGGAATGGGCGTGCGGCACGGCGCATCCGCTGCCCAGACACGTGGAGGCGAGTTCTTCACGAGCCATGATATCTGCGAAGAGTTTTTCTGGATCCGAGAAGTGGTGTGCTTCGTGCAACGCAGTGACAAGTTTCCGTATGATGTGTTCCTTGTCCTGCTCATGCAAGTCGAGCAGGATACAGTCCGTGGACAACCGTTTGCAAATTCCTTCCATTGCTACACCTCTTCATCTTCCGGAACCAAGCCGGAGACCCAATCGACCGGGACGGTGAACATGATACCGCTTCCCGCATTGTCCAACCCTCCGATCAATGGATCGACCAATGCGCGGACCCGCTCGACAGTCGCCATATCTCCCACAACCGACAGGATGGTCTTGTTGTACGGTTTGTTGCCCTTCATGAATTCCTTGAATCCGGCGAACAGGGGTACTTCATAGGCGAGGAACCGGCCCATTCCCTCAGAATCGAGAATGGTCGCCCCTGTAACTCCGGCTTCGACATATGCTTCGAGCACTTCTTCCAACAGCTCTTCGTTGTTCAGGACAAAGACCAATAGTTTCATCGTATGGTGGCCCCTCACGCTTCGGCCGTTTCACTAGAATCCGTTCGTTTTGGTTCTTGGATACTACCATGGATTGCAAAATGGGGACAACAAAAACCCTGCACCAGGTTTTGGAAAAAGGCAGCGTCAGGTATGTCCTTAAATTGATTTGTGGTATATACTTTCTATCGATTGTTTTCTATCGATAGGAGGATCCATGAAAACATTGGTGGTCTATGCATCGAAGGGTGGGTATTCGCGGGAATGTGCCCAAAAAATTGCCGCAGGGCTTGTGGACGGGGCCGATGTGGTCGATGTGAAGAAGAGGGCTAACAAAACGGACATTGGCCCCTACGATACGGTGATACTTGGTGGGGGATTGTTGGCTGGAAGACTATCTGGGGCACTCCGCCGGTTTTGCTTGAGGAACGCATCTGTCTTGGAACAGAAACGTGTCGGATTGTTCATCTGCGGGACAGATCCTGAAAACCATGAGAAGGCATTCGTTGCGAATTACCCTGCAGGACTTTTGGAATGTGCCGTGGTGAAAACTTGGCTGGGAGGGCGCATCCTGTTCGCCGACCAGAAGGGAATCATGCGGTTTGTATTGAAGAAGATGTTGAAGGGTGAGAACGATGTGCATGCGGAACAACCCGAAGCCCTGAACGCCTTCGTCACTTCGATCGAGGCTATCTGAGGTCTTTGACCGAATCCCCTGCAATCACCTCGGTTTCCAGCATGACGATTTCCGGTTTCCGTTGCGGGTCCTTGATCAACCTGTCGAGGAGTTTCACCGCACTCTGACCCATCTCCGAGAAATTCTGGGAAATGGTCGTGAGTTTTGGCCTGAATAGCGAACTGATGGGCAAGTTGTCGAAACCGGTTATGGATATGTCCTCGGGAATCCGTATTCCCATGTCCTTGGCGATATTCATGGTATAGAGGGCAAGATAGTCGTTTGTCATTGCCAACGCCGTTGGGGGGACCGGTAGGTTCAAGAGACGGTCGAGTGTTTGGCTGGTCGATTTGCGCAACGATTCGTTTCCCGCAATCGTCTGGTCGTAGAAGACCCTGTTGTAATCGAAAGGGACGAGGTTGTGGATGATGTAGTCGTCCTTGACCGGCAACCGGTAATGGTTCATGGCTTGCAGGTATCCGGAGAACCGATCGCTGCGACTACTGGATTCGTAGGTGTTTCCCGAAAGGAATGCGATGTTCCTGTGCCCCTTCATGATCAGGTGTTCGACTATGGAATAGAACCCTTTGACGTTGTTGGATGCGACAAAGGAGGATTCCACACCGAACACCATGCGATCGATAAGGACAAAGGGAAACGCATGGATGTGCATCCGGTTGTACATTTCCGGGCTGCTCTGCGTGGAATAGGGTAGGATGATTGCGCCCAGGGCTCCGCTATCGATCACTTCTCCGATCAGGTCCTTCTCCTTCGCCAATGGAACCGAGCTGTCCAATGCCTCGATATCGAGGCTGGTCACCGATAAGTTGAACCCCTTTTTCCGGCAAGCCAATTCGACTCCGTAAAAGACTTCCATGTTCAACGCGACTTTCGATACGGGGGCTGGGAATACGATGCTGATAAAAGGTTTGCCCGATGCGGTAGCAACTTCATTGTCGGTACGCCATTGGGAACGGGAGTTCACGAACGTTCCCTTGGCCTTGATCCGCTTGACATAGCCCATGTTCTCCAATTCACGTACCGCACGGGATGCGGTTATCCTGCTTGTGGCGTACTGTTGCATCAATTCCTTTTCTGTGGGTATTCTCCTGCCTTCTGGGATTTCTCCTTGCAGGATCTGTTGTTGCAGTGCGAGGAATATCTGTTGGTACATGGACGGATTTTCTTTTATTTCCACGATGCGCTCCACTGGTTTGGCTCAATGCTATATCAATATTTTGAAGGATAACATAATTATACCAAAATTTATAACATTATAGGTAGGCAGAATCCAATTGGCAAGTAAAATATATGGCTGTTTGATGGTTGATCTGCAATCGATTCATGTCGGCTAGTCGTTTTTCGGATTGTTGCTACAAAAAAGATGAAAAAAATGTTTGACAACCGTGAAATCCTCTTCGATAATGACATATCTAATAAATGGAGGTATGTATATGTCATTAGGAAAAAAGACAGGGTTGCGCCTGTTGGTAGCGCTCCTGTTGTTGGTCCTTGCCCAGACGGTGGTGTTCGCAGCTGGTACGGCTGAAAGTCCGGCTGCGGGCGGAGAGAAGAAGGTTGTCGTGCTCAATGGTGCATCCATGTTCGATGTCGACCATCCCTACACACAGACATTGATCAAATTCGAGGAATTGGTGAACAAATACCAGGACGAAGTCGTTGTCGAAGTACGGATGAATCTCAACCGTTCGCTCGGAATTGAACCCGACTATTTGCGGTTCATGAGCCAAGGCGAATCTGTCGATCTGGCAATCATCGCTCCTGCGCACACCGCACAGCGTGTACCGAGTATCGCGATTCTTGACATGCCCTTGTTGTTCAGGGATTTCGAACACCGTGAAGCAGTGTTGAACAGCGACCTTTTCGACTCCATCAAGGAAGAAATCATCAAGAAGGCGCGTATCAGGCCAATCGGGTATGCCGGTGGTGCTTCCCGGAACATCATCTCCAATTATCCGATCCGCAACATGGAGGAACTGAAAGGATTCAAATTGAGAGTCCAGGGTGCACCGATTTGGGCAAAGGTCTTCAGCGCAGTCGGAGCAGTTCCTTCGGTCATAGCGTACGACGAAGTCTACAGTGCTATCCAAACCGGAGTTATCGATGGACTTGAGAACGAGAAAGTCGGGTATGCACAGATGCGTTTCTTCGAAGTCGCAAAGCATTTCACCGAGAACGACCACTCCATTACTGTCCGTCCGCTCTATATTTCCGAAACAGCTTACCAGAAGCTTTCCCCAACAGTTCAACAAGCTGTATTGAAAGCTGGCGCGGAAGCCGGAGCATACGGTGCCCAGTTCGAATTGGATATGGCCGACAGCGAGTTGCAGAAGTTGGTCGATGCAGGTTTGGCCGTCCACCACAAGTTCTCCGACGCCGATAAGGCCGAATTCCGCCGTTTGGCTACACCGGCATTGCTTTCCTATGTCGACGAAATGGGATTCCGTTCGCTTTACGAGGAAATCCAAGCAATCAAATAATTTTTGCCAGCGCATGGATGCCATATCTCCCACCGTGGAGGTATGGCAGCATTTGGTCAGTTCCATTCAACCGACATCGAGGTGATTATGAAAACGTATAGCTTCATCATGGACCGGCTCCATTGGTTCCTGTCGCATCTGGTCTCGATCCTTCTGGGATTGCTGGTCGCGATCGTCAGCTTGCAGATTGCGGGTAGATTGCTTCCTTTCCTACCGTACATGCTTTGGACGGAAGAGATCGCCAGATTTCTGCTTACCTGGCTGGTATTCATTGGTGGGGCGGTCGGTGTGAAGGAACATTCCCATTTCCTGGTCGATATTTTTCCGAGCGTGAAATCAAAAGTGTTGCAGGTTGCGTGGGATTTGTTCATCTCGTTCGGGATGGTCGGTCTCGCCTCCATCTTCGCCTACCGGGGATTCAAATATGCGATGGTGCTGGTCTACGACATTTCGGACATTGCACAAGTCCCCATGATCTGGGTCGGTGCCGCTATTCCCTCATTTGGAATTCTCTCATTGCTCTTTCTCGTGGAAGAGATACTCAAGACCATCACGAACGTACGGGAGGCTTAGATCATGGAACCTTTGACAATCGCAGCGATACTTTTCGGTACGTTCCTGTTGCTGGTGTTTCTTCGGGTGCCGGTTGCCTTTGCCTTGGGCTTGGCAACGTTGCCGGTCATCTTCTTGACCCCCGGCGTCACCTTCTTCGCCCTGATCGACAGGACATACATTTCTTTCAACTCGTTTCTCCTCCTGTCGGTTCCGTTTTTCCTGTTGGCTGCCAATTTGATGAACGAAAATGGAATAACCAGAAAGCTTATCGATTTGGCCAAAGTGTCGGTCGGTCATCTTCCTGGAGGACTCGGACATATCAATGTACTGGTTTCCATGCTCTTCGCAGGGATTTCGGGTTCGTCCAACGCCGATGCCGCAGGTATCGGAAAAGTGCTCATACCCGCCATGATAGAGCAGGGCTACGACCGCAACTTCACCATCGCCATTACCGCGTGTTCCGCAGTGATGGGGGTTATCATACCACCGAGCATCCTCATGCTGGTGTGGGGTGGGACCATGTCTATCTCCGTCGGGTCCCTGTTCCTTGCCGGAATAGTCCCTGGAATACTCCTCGGGCTTTCCATGATGGTCACCGTGTACATCTATGCGATAAAATACAAATATCCAGTCTATGAGCGTTCGACCTTCAAGGAAGTCGTTGTCGCAACCATCACCTCTATTCCCGGACTCGTCACACCAATCATCATTATCGGAGGTATCGCCTTCGGCATCTTTACTCCGACCGAAGCTTCTGCAATCGCCGTATTGTATTCCCTGGTTGTCGGAGTCTCCAACAAGTCGATGACGTGGAAGAAATTTGTCGCTGTGCTCAACGATACTGCGAAACTGACCGGTATCACCTTGTTCTGCGTAGGTACCGCATCGACCTTCAGTTGGCTGTTGGCATACCATCGGGTTCCGCAGGCTTTGGTTGGATTCGTGAATGCCATGCAACTGGGACCTGTGGGTATCATGATGATTATTTCGTTGATTTTCCTTATCGTCGGTATGTTCATCGATGCGATTCCGGCAATCATTATCATGGGAAGCATCCTCTATCCCATCGCGATCCAAGCCGGAATACACCCCATCCACTTCTCTCTGGTCGGAATCGTTTCGCTAGCTTTCGGTTTGGTGACTCCTCCCTATGGCATGTGCCTGTTGATCGCATCGCGGATCGGAGAGCAGCAGGTGCCGAAGGTCCTGAAGGATGTCGGCATCATCTTGCTGCCGATGTTGGGAATTTTGTTGCTTCTCGTGCTTGTGCCGGATGTCGTGCTGTTCCTGCCGAGATTGATCGCTCCACAATTCCTCTAGGGGCTGTGGATCACTTCCGATAGTCTGGTCGACAAATGACAATGATGCATGGGGAAACTTCGATATGAAAAAAGCGTACGGTCCAGTGAAGTTGCATACGATGAGAGTAGAACGAACCTATACCGGGGGGAAACTGCTCGACCAATTGCAGGGAATAACGCCTGCCACCGATGGCAATCGTCCTGAAGAATGGGTGGCTTCCACCATAACCTCCCGCTATGCCGACGATCCCAATACAGGATTGAGTGTTATCGACGATGGTGGCAATACGCGAAGGTATGTGCGGGATTTGATTGCGACCGATCCGGCAGCCTATTTGGGCCCCGGACATGTGGCGAATTTCGGCGAATCGATGGGATTCTTGGCAAAACTGATAGATTCGGACAAACGCCTGAATATTCAGACGCATCCCGACAATGGTAAAGCCAGGGAATATTTCAATTCACCATTCGGCAAGACGGAAGCATGGTATATCATAGATACCAGAATCATCGATGGGCAGGATCCATACATCTATTTGGGTTTCAAGCCCGGAATCACGAAGGACAATTGGATCAAATGGATCAAAGAACAGGATATTGAGTCTCTGGAAGCCAGTCTGCATAAGATACCGGTCAAAAAAGGCGATGTGTTTCTGGTGGAAAGCGGTATGCCCCATGCCATTGGAAGCGGGTGCTTCTTGGCTGAGATCCAAGAACCCACCGATTTCACATTTCGTGTCGAGAAGATGATGAATGGTTCGGTCCCGTATCCGGAGGAAGTGTACCATCAGGGCATCGGCTACGAAAAGATGTTCGAGTGTTTCCATTACGATTCCTATGCATTGGAAGAATTGTTGGCCAAGACAAGGATCCAACCGCGGATGAAATCCATCTCGGGAGGGCATGTGATGCTCGAATTGCTCTCTTCACGCCATACCACCCGATTCTCGATGGACAAGCTTACCGTATCCGGCACGTGTTCCTTGGATCCGACCGATACCTTCAGTACAGCGGTAGTCCTCGCTGGCGAGGGAAGGCTTTTCCACGCGGACTCGACGGTCTCGGTCTCGAAGTCGACGGAATTGTTCCTGCCTGTGACCACAGAACCGCTTAAGTGGGAATCCACTGGAATCGAAGCGCTTGAAGTATTGGTGTTCTACCCGCCGAAAGGCTAGAGGAATCGGATCAACGCTGGTCCTTTTCCTTCTGGAAGGTGACTCGGTCGAATAGTCTGTATGTGCGTTTCCCCGAACGTTTCGCCGTATACATGGCGAAATCGGCATAATCGATCAACAGGTAGATATCCTTGGTGTCGGTACCGTAGATAGCCATGCCTAGACAACAGGAAATGGGCAGGCTCAAGGTTTCGGCTTCGATCGGTATTGAAAGTACCGTTTCGCTGAAGCGTTCCCAGACCATTGTGACAAATTCTTGCGTCACCTCTTGCATGCCATGGATATAAAGACCGAATTCATCGCCTGCTATGCGCATGCGGATCGATGGGTATGCTGTATCGATCGCCGTGAGACGTCGTGCGAACTCCACCAGGTACAAATCGCCGGTTGCATGTCCGTAGGTATCGTTTATGCCTTTGAAATTGTCTATGTCGATATAGCAGAAAACGCCCAGCGCATCGGGCTTCCGGTTGATCAACATCTGCATCTCCGACCGGTACTGATAACGGCTGACCAGGTTGGTCAACGGGTCCTTGACCAACCTGTTGTTCAAATCCTCATTCACTCGTTTCAGTTGTGCATTCGCCTGTTGCAGCTTTCTATGGGTGTTGACAAGTTCATTGTTGAGCATCTGTATCTGATCGAAATGGTTTGCAACAGAGGATATCCCCTTGTCTTCGGTATGGAGTGACTTCTCCAAAAGTTTCTCCATACAGCGTCCGATCAAATGGAAGCTAGGGGCCGTATTGTCTTCAATCGAGGATAGGGGAGTGTCACTGGCAAGTATCATGACATGCTCCTGGGCCGAAACCATGTGACAATAGATGTGCGCGTCCATTTCCTTGAGCTTGAAGCCTTCTGTACTGCAGATGCCATCGGGAGTCAGCAGGGCTTTGCGAAAATGTTCTTGGGCGAACGCGAGGGCTTGTGGATGAAGAATATCGAATACGGACACATGTTGTTCTGTGATTAGGAAAATCGGCTCGCTGAAGAAAATCTCCTCCAACACGCCGTATCTGTCTGTCCTTACGAGAAAACTGACTGCCATTATTGGTTGTTTTCCTGTGCGAACTGTGCTTGTGCCCAACCCACAAGATCGCGTGCTGTCCTTGTGTAGATATCGATTGGCCATTTTTTCCAAAGGGAGTCGGTTGTCTCGAATGCCCGTCCACCAACCGCGATCTTCAGTTTCGGAAAACTCTCATGCAACGAGTACACCAAGTCACGACAATCGACGAGGTAGTGGGGCATGGTCACCGAAAGTGCTATCAGATCGGGACCATGTTCCTGTACGGCAGCCAGAATGGAGGCTTGCGGAACGGCCGCTCCCAGGTAAATGCTGTCCCACCCGTGGTATTCGAACAGGTCGGAGACCATGCGGCCGCCCATTTCATGCAATTCGCTACCGACACAGCAGGCCAGCAGCGTGAGGTTGCGACGTTCCTGTGAAAAAATGACCGAATAGAATTGCGAAAGGACCATTTGGGTTGTGGATGTGCAATAGTGCTCCTTGTCTACGGTGATCCGATTCTTGTGCCAAAGCTCCCCGACTTCGTGCATGGTCTCTTCCAGGATATCCTCGTAGATTTCCACCAGGGGGATGCCTGCAGCCGCCGCATCGGATATGATTTTTGCCGCTTCATGCGTCTTGCTTCGGAGCATGGCACCTAGATATGCTTGCCGTATGGATACATGCTTTCCGGAGAGGAACCGTTCCGAATACGGAATGTTGGTAACCGCCTCCTCAGTCGCGGCGATCGCAGATTGGAGATATGTTTGTGCGAGTCGGACAGCTTCTCCAGCGAAGAGTTTCGAAGCCTTGCCTATGAGCAATGAGTAGTGGTCGACCATTTGGTTCTTGATCATGTCCCGGTCCAAGTGTTTCATCAGACTGCACAACAACTCGTAAAGCCATGTGGCATAATTGGTGAAGATGCCGCTGTCCTCCAATTTGATTGCAGTATTCAAATAACCGATATTGTACAGGATATCTTGGTAAAACAGACGCTTTTGCCGATCGTCGTACAACCTGTCGAGGTTCGCATCCTGTGCAAATTGGATATCATAGACTTTTCGTGCAATTTCATTGATGGCAGGATCATCCATGCCAACCAGCAAGCTCATACGGACACCTCCTTAGCGGCAATCGGGTGAATCGGTCATAGCGATAGTATGATATGGGAAATCCTATTTGTCCATGCAATACATCGTGCAGGCAATTAGAAGATCTTGGCTATTCCGGTCATATCCACAGCGATCAGTATCAACAATATCGCCAATACCATGTTGATCGCGCGTGCGATCTTCGGTTGGTGCATGAACCTTGCTATCGCGCTACCGAAGAATGTCCACGTGGTGGTGGATGTGAAGCTCAATGTCGCAAACGCGATAGATGTACCTATGAACGAAAGGGCTGTCTTGGGCAACTCGACAAGGAACGTACCGTACAATGTAAGGCCATAGATGATTACTTTCGGGTTCAACATTTGCAGGATGAATCCGTTGATGAAGTGCAGGGGGTTCTTTCGGTCCTTGTCCACGTCATAGGTTGCCTTGAAGGTGTGGTAGGCAAGCCAAAGAATGTACAAGGCGCCGATAATGGATAGGACCCGCTCGAATTGTGGCACCACGTGGAGGAGCGTGCTGGACAGTAGGGCGCAAAATGAGAGGATGAGGACGAAACCAACCCAAATGCCCATGAGAAAGGGGAACGTCTTCCGATATCCATGGTTGATGCCCATGGTCGCGGCGATTATGTTGTTCGGCCCCGGCGAGAATGTCGTTATGATGGCAAAAGGTATCAATGCCGCGAAATCTATATCCATACCGGTATCCTATCGGGATTCGAAAAAGAATGAAAGATGCCGGAATTTCATCTGGCGCTTATGGTATCAATTTGAGAGGATAGTTAAAAATTGAATTATTATAATAATAAATTGCATATAAATAGTAATAATTTACAGATTTTTCACACTTTTGGAATAATTGTTGTATAATTTACGGAATACAAAAAGGTAGGTGTAGCATGTGTTCTAGAAGGTGGTTGTTGCTTGCGATGTGTGCTGTCATGGTTCTGTTGTTCTTTGGGTGTGAAGAGGCTGCGACGATTCCCCAACCGAGGGACCTGGTTGTGGTGAATGGCACCACTGATGTGGAGATTGTGGGAATTGGTATAACGCCGTATTCTTTTGGGCAAAGAATGGCTGACACGTCCGGTACTTTCTACCTGTACGAGGAAGATGCTTTGGGGGTGGGGGAACAGTTTGCCATTGTTCTTTCTCCCTACATATATCGGATTGAGGCACGTGTGAGATATGAAAATGATGGAATGGATTACCCTATGAGCGAACTTGTCACTATAGATTTTCCCGTGATATCCGAGAATCCGGTTACCATCACATTGATCAACAATGGAAATATCGAATTTCCAGGTTACACCATCGAGATTACCGGTGACTATGTCGCGTATGATGTGCCGGACGTATCGTAGGCGTACGTATAAGCGACGAAAAGATCATAAGTTTTAAAAATTACCCGTATAGCGCAAAAATTTGCTAATTGACTGATTGCACCTCTTTCACACTCTTTCCATGGAATTGTCTGATCGAGTATCGAAAGAGTAGGAAGAGGTGTCAGATGCACGATGTATATGCAAAAAATTCCAGAACGAACATCTGGAAAATCTGAATAAACATATAGAAACAAAGAAGATAACCATTTGTCGAGTTTTCGGTACTTTTGTCACTACTAAGGGTATCTATGGAATTGATTCATCGTCAGATGACATGTGTGATCTTTGTTCATACTTGTAACAACCTTGTACATGACATACGACAAAAAATGTCCCAGGTAGGCCAAATCGGAAAACCGAAGGGGATTAACAAGCCCATTCCTTTCTGATAGAATTGCCCATGTTATCAAATTGCTACCGATGCAAATAATCAAACTACGAGGAATACCAATGGAACAAAGAGTGACCATGAGCAGCAGGGGCCTGGTTGTCCCTGAGAATCCGACCATACCCTATATTGAGGGCGACGGAATCGGTCCCGATATCTGGGCAGCCGCAGTCAAAGTCTTCGATGCCGCGATTGAGAAGTCCTATGGTACGAAGAGAAAGATAGCATGGAAAGAAGTCCTTGCAGGAGAGAAGGCCTTCAAGACAACCGGCGAGTGGTTGCCGAAAGCGACCGAAGATGCCCTCAAGGACTATTTGATCGGTATCAAGGGCCCGTTGACCACACCTGTCGGCGGTGGATTCAGAAGTCTCAATGTGACAATCCGTCAACGCCTCGACCTCTTTGTCTGCCTGCGTCCGGTCAAGTATTACCCTGGTATCCCTTCGCCGGTGAAAAGGCCGGAGCTTGTCGACATGGTAGTGTTCCGGGAGAACACCGAGGACGTCTATGCCGGTTATGAATTGAAAGCTGGTGAAAAGGATACGTTGGAACTGATTGCCCATCTGAAGCAGCGCTATGGCTGGGATATCCGCCCCGATAGCGGAATTGGGATCAAGCCGGCCAGCGCGACAGGCTCCAAGCGGCTTATCCGTGCAGCGATCAAATACGCGATCGAACACAAGCAACCCTCTGTGACATTGGTGCACAAGGGGAATATCATGAAATACACCGAGGGAGCATTCCGCGAGTGGGGATACGAAATCGCCCGCGAGGAGTTCGGGGATCACACGGTCACCTGGGATGAGTTGGTGGACGGAAAGGTTCCCGAGGGCAAGGTCCTGATCAAAGATGTCATTGCCGATGCATTCCTTCAGCAGATCCTTACCCGACCCAGCGAGTACCACGTGATCGCGACCATGAACCTCAATGGAGATTACATGTCCGATGCGCTGGCCGCCCAGGTTGGAGGTATTGGGATCGCTCCTGGAGCGAATATCAATTACGAGACTGGAAATGCCGTTTTCGAGGCGACCCACGGGACAGCTCCAAAGTATGCGGGCTTGGACAAGGTCAATCCCAGTTCGGTAATCCTTTCCGGTATGCTGATGCTCGACTATATGGGTTGGTCCGAAGCGGCCGCCCTGATCGACAAGGGTGTTACCGGTGCATTGCTGGCCAAGGAGGTCACGTATGACTTTGCCCGGCTCATGGACGGTGCGACCGAAGTATCCTGCAGTGCATTCGGCGAGTGTATAATCGCACACATGTAGGTTTCCGTTCCAATATGAAGGCCCTTTCAGAGCAATCTGTCAGGGTCTTTTTTTCCCAAACGAAGCTTGAAGAGCGGGTCCATACCTCGGCTTTTGGGTTGAAAAAGCGGACGAAGTCTCCTGGGTTTGGGGCTTGCCCTTGGGCAGGTATACTTTTCATCATTTCTATTAAGAAGGATAAAAAGGCAGAAGCAAGTTAAAATTACCCGTATATGGCAAAAATTTGCTACTATCTGGGGATTACTTGTGACAATTGAAGAGACCTGACCCACAGGATAGGGGAAGACTACCACAGGCTCATGTAAGATGTCTGGGGAAGTGTATTGCTGGTATTGGTCATTCCCGCGAGGGGAAACACCTATAAAGTCCCTTTGATTATGGAATAATTCCAAAAATTAGGGGTGAAACCATACCTGCTCTTCCTTATTGGCTATATGGAAAGCGGATATGCCATCATCCACATGTCATAAGTAAACACCGTACATACCTCGAACATTGGCACCGTCTTCTCACATTCCCACCCCAACGTAGTCGATTTCTATCGAAAGAAGTTGATTCCCCATGGTATGATATGAAAATCCAAATGGACAGATTGTACACAAAAGGGGTTTCTCATGCCGCACGCCCGTACCTACGCTACTCGTCTTTCAACTATCGTACTGATGATATTGGTGATAGTCTTTTCAAGTTGTTCTTCAACTTCCGGTATCGGGGAGGAATCGGACAGCTTGTACCAGGTGTCTATGCTGAACGCCCTGATGCTTGGTGACTACGATGGATTCGTCACACTCCGTGAATTGTCCACAAAAGGCAATCTCGGAATAGGAACCTTCGATGGACTCGATGGTGAAATGATATTCCTCGATGGAGTGGTGTACAAGGCGCTCCATACTGGTGAAGTGGTACAACTACCTATGGATGAAACCACTCCGTTTGCAGTCGCCACGTACTTCACCAGGGATTTTGGTTTGGAAACCACTGCACTGTTCAAGGATATCGAAGCGTTCAAAGTACAGTTGGATGCCTTGGTCGAATCGAATTCGGCAGACTTCAATTGCTTCTATGCCGCAACGATCACCGGTACATTTCCCATGGTTCATGTCCGGAGTGTTCCGCCACAAGAGAAGCCATACAAGCCGCTTTCTCAAATTGCTGCATCCCAGCCCGAATACATCTATGAGGATATTGAAGGAACCATCGTGGCCTTCCGCAGTCCCGCATATGTGGATAAGATCAACTTGCCGGGGTGGCACCTGCATTTCATCTCGGAAGACAAGTCCAAGGGTGGACACCTGTTGGATGCCACCATGCAGGGAGGAACCTTTGTGCTCGACGAGATCAGGGAGTTCGAAATGATTCTGCCTGATCGGGAATCCTTTGCAGACTTGTCCGTAGCCACAGACTTGCAGGCGCAGACCGTCAAGGTGGAAGGTAAGGATTGAAACGAAACCGAAACAAAAAAAATTGGAGCCATTTCTGGCTCCAATCGATTATCCGAACTAGTAGGGACTAGTAGCGATAGTCGTTGCGGGGAGTCCGGGGCTTTGCAATTGCTTCGTTTACACGAAGATTGCGACCGTCCAGGTCCTGACCATCAAGCTGGGAAATCGCAGCAACTGCTGCACTGTCATCTTCCATCTCGACAAAACCGAAACCCTTGGGGCGGCGTGTTTCACGATCGATGATGATGTTTGCACTCACAACGGTACCGTACTGAGCGAAAAGGTCCCAAAGTTGTTCTTCGGTGGTGTTGTAACTCATGTTACCAACATAAATTTTCTTTGCCATGATAAGCATCCTTCACAGGCATAGGCCTGTTCACAAAATTATTGCTCCATTTTGGCAGTCTAGAACTCGTAACCTGTCTGCTGGAGTGTGTCAGTGAAGAACGCATACATACAAAGCAAGGATTCCGAAAGGTCCGCAACGCAAAATTGTTAAGCACAGATAGGGTAGCATGTACACAACTAATAGTCAATCACATTGTGGGCATGCAAACAATCATTATGTTTATCGTAAGAATTTTCGTACCAACCTGTGCTTGAAATCGGTGTATGGATGGTAGCGGAAGGGCAGGTCGATTCGGTTGGATTTCTTCACCATACCCTTGTAATGGGTGAATGTGTCGAAACTTGCCTTTCCATGGTACGAACCCATACCACTTTCTCCGATACCACCGAAACCCATATGCGAAGTGGCCATATGGATTATGGTATCGTTGATACATCCGCCTCCGAAAGACACTTGCCTTGTGATCCGTTGCTCGGTCAGCCTGTCAGTGGTAAATGCGTACAATGCGAGAGGTTTTGCCCTCGATTGGATCAACCCGATAGCCTCATCGATCGAAGTGAACGTAATGATCGGTAAGAGTGGACCGAATATCTCCTCCTGCATGATCGCGCAGTCGAACGTAATCCCATCGATTACTGTCGGAGCAATGTGCAGAGTCGACTCGTCGCCGGTACCTCCAAAAAGGACCTGACCTTCCTGCATGAGGTTCATAAGCCGGTGGAAATGCTTTTTGTTGATAATCGATGGAAGTTTCGCGTAGTCTCCCTGTGGAAAGAAATTTCCGATTTCCTGTTTCAAGCACCTTACAAACGAATCCTTGACCTGCCGGTCGACCAATACATAGTCGGGGGCAATACAGGTTTGTCCGGCATTGAGGAATTTTCCGAAAGCGATACGTTTGGCAGCCAATGCAATATCTGCAGTCGAATCCACAATTGCGGGACTCTTGCCACCCAGTTCCAAGCTGACAGGAGTCAGATTTTTCGATGCTTTCTCCATAACGATTCTACCCACCTCAACGCTTCCTGTGAAAAAGATGTAATCGAATCGCTGTTCAAGCAACGCCTCGTTTTCCTTGCGTCCTCCTTGAACCACTGCAACGTGCCCCTTGTCGAATGCATCGGCAATTATGTTCGCAACCACCCGGCTGGTGGCCGGCGCATATGCGGAAGGTTTGAGTACAACGGTATTGCCGGCGCTGACGGCTCCTATCAGCGGGGCCATGCACAATTGAAACGGGTAATTCCACGGAGCCATGATCAACACCACCCCATAGGGTTCCGGAACCATGAAGCTTTTTGCCGGAAATTGCGCGAGTGGCGTCTTGACCCGTTGGTCCTTGGCCCAAGTTCCGATATGTTTGAGCAGATACCGCAATTCGTCGAGGACGATTCCGATCTCTGTCATATACCCTTCGAAATCGCTTTTATGCAAATCCGCATGCAACGCTGCAAGTATTTCCTGTTCATGTGCGAGAATCGAAGTCCGGAGTTTTTGCAGCGTAATTCTTCGTGCGGCTACGCCGATCGTGCCTCCTTGTGACAAGAAAGCACGCTGTTGTTCAAGGAGTATATGATAGTCCATCATGGTCATTCTTGGATTTGTGTGATGCCTGCAAGGACGATCAAGTGCAAAACGACCTGCTCGATCCAGACAAACCAACCCGATCCGTCGAAACGACCGAAATCGATGGTGAGGAAATCAAGTATGACGATAAGCGCAAGCCAAATTATCCACACGCTGGTCATGGCGATCTTCACGAAATTCCCAGGCATGCTGGGAACGAAGAATGCGGCTCCAAGGAATATGCCGCACACCAGCTCGACAGTAGAGAGGACATATAGTAAGAACTCGCGGTCCCCTCCGAATATATTTGAAATTTCCCGGGAAAGTTCTCCGCCTGTACCTCTTCCGGAAGAGAAGCCGATAATTCCCATTGCAACAAACAACAGTGCGATCAATATCTGCAATGCTTTTTTCGATGCGATGAGTTGCAGCGATGCTTTAGGTCCCTTTGCCATATCCATCCTCCTGAAAATATGCTGTGATTTCCAACCAAGGTATCATTGCATGAAAAGTAGGGTACTACCACCATCTCAAGCAGGGGCTCCAGCAATGGATTCCATCTCATTGTATACCCTCTGTATGAGTCTGAAGTAGCTGCATATCACTACCAGTTCCGCACTTTCCTCAACCAAAGTCATGATGGAAGATCTGGCGCCCAACATATTGAAGAGATAGGCTTCTCCCATTTCCAATACCAGAATGGTTCCGATACCCACTGCCATGACAAGTACTATTCGCATCAGCTTGGCCCTACTGGATGGGGTGAAATGTCGAAGGATATCCCGCAATGCATAGACGAACAGGACCAAACCGAATAGCGCGATCGGTCCGTATACGAGGACCCATGCGAACCCCTCGAGAAAGGTTCCTGCCCCAAGATTTGTGACATCCCCAACCTTTTCACCTATCCTTTCATGGATACCCAGCATTTCGTCTGCGGCTAGGAACACTGCGGCACCTACAAGTACTTGGAAAAAAAGTTTCGCTAATCGGGAAAGTTGTTTGTCCGTATCGCTGCATGCGATTGCATACGCCGGCAAGAAGCACAGGAACATGCCCATCGATTCGATCCAACTGGCGAACGAACCTTCGATCCGCAGGTCGAGTTCGTACCACAACCCGGTGAAACCGAACGCGTCGTACTGTGTGAATTCGTTGGTGATCATCCAAAGGACCAATACGACGCTGAGGAGCAGCAATACCCGGTAGATATCTTGGAGCAATCGGTTCATCTTCATATGGTTATAACTTCTTTTTCGATACCAACGCAAGCAGATTGTCCGCAGACCGGAGCCTGCGGCTGATATCCCTTGCCAGATTCATGATTATCATGGTGTAGATCAACAGGTGTGATTTGGAGAGCTTGTACAAGTCCCGGTTTGTCAGGGTAATGGCCTTGACATCGGTAAGGCAGATTACAGAAGCCGCACAGGGTTGAATATCGATCAGTTCCATTTCACCGAAGGAGTCGCCATCGTGCAATATCGTGATCTCCCTCTCGGATTCGTTGCCATTTTCGGGGTGCTTTTGGATTGAGACATTCCCCTCTACAATAAAGTAGACCGTATTGTTGGGCTCTCCCTGATGGAGAATGACCGTTCCCTTCGGATACACCGACTCATCCAGCAACGGCCTCACCTCATTGAGGTCGGCGTTGCTCAAGCCGCCAAACATGCTGTGCTTGCACAAGAATTCGTTGCTTAACGTACATTCGGACATACTGTATGATACCCTGCCTTTCCAGAGTACGCAAGGTCTTGCATGACAAGATCTTCTGGTGGGGGAATCGAGCCGGAGAAGAGAAAACCGAATTTGAAATAGATACAATGCATGAAGAATTGCAAAATAGCCTTGACGATAGCCGTGCCCCTTTGTACATTCAGTTTATAACTAAACTATTGAATGGAGTGAAACATCATGAGTGTTCCAAAGATTGGCATTATCATAAGCAGTACCAGAGCTGTTCGCGTAGGCGAGCAAGCGGCAAAATATGTGCAGGAAATCGCATCCAAGCGCACCGACCTTTCATTCGAATTGCTCGACCTGCGTGATTTCCCCATGCCGTTCTTCGATGAAGTGGCATCCAACGCATATGTACCTTCGACAAATCCGATTGCCCAAAAGTGGCAGAGGAAAGTCGCTGAATTCGACGGTTACATTTTCGTCACAGCGGAGTACAACAACAGCATAACAGCTGTATTGAAGAACGCACTCGACTACGCATATCCTGAATGGGGTCGCAAGCCGGCTGCGTATTTTGCTTACGGCAGTGCAGGTGGGGTTCGTGCAGTGCAGCATTTGAAAGACATATGTGTGGAATTGCAGATGGCACCGGTACGACAGGGCGTCTATATCCAGGGAAGTGAATTCTTCCCGATCATGAACGGACAGAAACAAGTCAAGGAACTTACCTATCTTGAACCTTTGGTCGTGCAGATGCTGGACCAGCTCTCATGGTGGACCGTGGCGTTGAAGAATGCCCGGGAAAGCAACTAGTCATCATATCGTATGCATCGTATGCAATGCTGGAGAAGGGGAAGGCCGTTGGTCTCCCCCTTCTTTCGTTATCGCTCCCTTAGGGTCTACCACATGGTGTCCCAAAGGATCCGTGTTGCCAGCACTACCTCGAATCCCCCCAATTCCCCAGCACCGATTCCCATGATCCCGGTATTTCCTGCGAACGACCATCCCCCTTGGACGGTTATCCGAAATGCACGGGTAAGGGCAAGTTCTCCTCCAATATGTGCCGCGGCATGGAAAAACCGCTGGACATGCGCAGTTTCGTACCCCTCCTCACTATCGGTATTCTCCAGACATCCGGCCGTGATACCACCGACAGACAAGCGGACCAATGGGTGGAGCCGCCATTCTGTGAAGGGCGTGAACGTGAGTTCCGTTCCCGTGGCCAACGAGAAGGCAGCTTCTACATCGGCTGTCGATAGACCGAATTCGGCATGTTCGAAATCGGAAAGCACGGTGAGTTTGGTATAGGCTCCAACGGCAACCGATGGCCCCAATTGGATACCGGAATGCACACTTCCGGTTGGAAGCAGATCCCCTTCGATACTGGCTGTTCCTCCGCCTGCCTCCAGGTACCAGCGCAATGGCTTGGCACCGGATGTACCGGCGGATACGTGGGAGGCAATGCAGCAGAGTAGGGCTGCAAGAACGATAGTCGTGATTTTCTTGTTCATAGTATTGGATTCGCTCCTTGGTGATTATGAGATATGCCTATCATGCTCTGTCACACTTGGCCGAACCATCGGACAGGTGTTTGATTTTTTTCTGCGGCGGCTACGAACTATGTATGAGATGAGCTGATTTTTTTCCCGGACCCATTGACAAATGGACGTGAATTGAATAACATTAGTTATATAACATATGATATATAAACGGGAGGTCGGTATGCCACCAAGAGTGAACGTCACAAGCAATCAAATCCTTGAAGCAGCTTTCGCCCTCACTCGTGAACAAGGATATGAATCGGTGAACGCACGAAGCATTGCAAAAAGGATCGGGTGCTCAACCCAGCCGATATTCAGCCGGTTCACCTCGATGGATGAACTGAAACATGCCTTCCACACATACCTTGGCGAATATTTCACCGATTATGTCATGAAAAGGATGGTAGGGGAAAATCCCTTCCGCCAAGTGGGGCTTGCCTACATTGCCTTCGCAAAAGGGGAGCCGAATCTGTTCAGGGTCCTGTTCATGTCCGATATCCAGAAACTCGATGGTTTTACCGGTTTTTTTGGCGATGCCGACAATGTGGAGGTTGCCGCACAGCTTTCGGAAGGCTTGGGGATATCCTTTGAAGCCGCCAAGCGACTGTATATGAAATCTTGGATATTCGCGCATGGGATTGCTTCCATGGTCGCAACGAACAGCATCCAACTCTCCGATCGCGATATCCAGGAGATGCTTGGAACATCGTATCGTGCATTCCTATTACAAGAAACAATGAACAAGGGGTAGATGGATGATTGCTTTGGTGGTTTTCTTCGTGTTGGTGGCAGTAGAAGTGATTTTCTTCATAATCGGGCATAGAAGCGTAGTATCGGTGCGGCGAAGTCAGCGCCTGGCATGGTTGCTGCTGGGTGTTGTGTTTCTTGTGGCCATGCTTTCTCCGCTTCTCGACTGGCGTCCAACTTGGTATGGACTCGCGCTCCTCCTGTCGGTCCAATCGGTCTATTCGCTGGTCGTACTGTTGGGAAAGGGAAAAGACGCCCAGGCGATGCCTAAACGCCGGAAAGTGGGAATGGTGGTGTTGAGGATCCTGCTCTACGCGGTTCTCGTTGCTCCTTTGTTCTTGTTCCCCGGAGCGAAGGGAACACCAGTGACCGGGCAATATGCCGTTGGCACGGTTAGCTACACATGGACCGACATGTCCCGCGACGAGACATTCACAGATGAAGCCGACCATCGTATGGTGACCGTCCAGTTCTGGTATCCCGAGGAAGTGGAGGGAAGCTTTCCCCTGGTGGTCTTCTCCCATGGTGCCTTCGGGTACCGCATGAGCAACCATTCCACGTTCATGGAACTGGCCAGCAGCGGGTATGTGGTCTGCAGTATCGACCATCCCTACCACTCGTTCATGACGAAGCAGGTCGACGGGAGTAGGGTGATGGTCGACATGGAATTCCTGCAGACTGCCATGGCAGTGGAAAACGGGCACATCGAAGGTCCTCGACTCAACGAATTGGAACAGTCTTGGATGGCCCTGCGCACTGCCGATATGAATTTTGTACTGGATACGATTCTCGAGAAAGTGCATGCCGAACAGACCGCAGGTGTATTCACTCGTATCGCGGACGATTCGATCGGGGTCATGGGACACTCGATGGGTGGGGCGACCGCCGCTGCGATCGGACGGGAACGCAACGAGGTCGGTGCTGTGGTGGTGTTGGACGGCACCATGATGGGTGAAACCATCGGCTATGCCGACGGGGTGGCACAGTTCGAACCCCGGGCGTATCCGAAAACTATCCTCAACGTGTTCAACGAGGACCATGCGATCCAGGCCAAAGCACTAGGTGATGCCTATGCGAACACCTACATGCACAATCGCTCGGATATCTCGCATCAGGTGGTGGTCATGGGCTCCGGACACTTGAATTTCACCGACCTTTCCCTGGTATCGCCTGTGTTGGCGAACCTATTGGGAACCGGTTCCGTAGATGCCGAATACTGCATGCGGACGACCAACTCGCTGGTCTTGGAATTCTTTGACCAAACCTTGAAAGGGAAGGGCAAGGCCGTAGCGCGGGAACGGACATTCTGAGAAGTTGGAAGGTCGGTCAGAGGGCGCTTTGGGGTACAACCAAGCGCTCGACACAGTCTATGACGATATACAGGCCAAGTCCGAGCAGACTGAGCAGCACGATTCCCGAATACATGCCTATGTAGTAGGCCATGATCCAGCTATTCATGATGTAATATCCCAAGCCATAGGTGGCGGCGTAGTTTTCGCTGATAAAGAGCACCGACAACGAGATTCCCACCGTGATGCGAAGCGAGGAGAATATGCGGGGTAAAATAGCTGGCCATATGATATCCTTGAGGATTTGCCGTGGTCTCAAATGGTAGGCGCGGGCAAGTTCCAGGAATTGCAGGGGTATCTCCTTCACCCCATCCCGAACCGTTACCGCAGCTGGAAAGAAGATGATGACGGCGATAAGGATAATCTTGGAGAGGTCCCCGATTCCGAAGAGTACCATGAAGATGGGAAGGAACGCGATCTTGGGAAGCGGATAGAGGAGATAGAGCACCGGTGAAACCACGTGGTCCAAAGCCTTGAACCGGCCCGCCACCATGCCGGTCGGAATGGCGAAGAAGAGTGCGAGCAACATACCCATGAGAATCCTATACAGTGAGAATAGCAGATGCAGATAGGTTCTTCCCTCTCCCATGCTCTTGAACAAATGGACAAGGACCAGGTGCGGAAACGGAACGATAGGTGATGCCAACACCCAGGCGAGGGCATACCAGAGAACCAGGACAATCGCAGCGCCACGGACATATTTCATGCCGGGCCTCCAAGTTGTGCCCTGAGCACCTTTTCCAATGCGAAGAACTCGGTCCGGCTGCGCAAGTCAATGGCACCATGGTATGGGTTCTCCGTTTCGAACCGTATGCCGTCCGGCTGCATGACAAGAATCCGGGAGCCCATGAATATCGCCTCTTGGATACTGTGGGTGACCATGATCAGGGTGATGCCTTTGGTAATCACGAATTCCTTGATCTCTTGTTGCAGCAGTTCCCTATTCTGTTCATCGAGTGCGGCCAGCGGTTCGTCCAGCAAGAGCAGCCGCGGATTCCTGATAAGGCTTCGGACTAGGGCTACCCGCTGCCGCTCTCCACCACTGAGCTGTTGCGGATACTTTTTCCTGTGTCCGAGCAGACCCATCCGATCCAAAAGCATTTCAGCTTGGCCCACCGAATCCTTGGTGAGCCCCAGCAACACATTGCCAAGGACTGTTTTCCAGGGGAGCAACCGATCCTGTTGGAACATGATGCTGCAGGCTTCGGTTCCCTCGGTAAGCGACAACGTTCCCTTGGATAGTGGAAGGAGACCGGCAATGGCGTACAACAAGCTGGTCTTGCCGCATCCGCTCTTGCCGATAATGCTGACCATCTCCCCGGTTTTGACTGCCAGGGAGAAATTGGCGAAAGCCATGTGCTCCGGGTAATCGAGGCGGGCGTCGGAGATGGTGACCATTACTATTGCCGCACGAACCGCGGATCGAGCATTGCGGAAGGTTCCAATACGTATTCCCTACCGGTGACGGTTCCTGTCCATGCAATGATCTCCTTGGTGAATCCATCGCTTGGCAACCGTGGAGCATGGTATTCCGGGAGATGCATCGTATCCCGTACCGCTGGTGGTAGGTTCGGGATCGTCGCCATAAGTATATCGCGCGCCAATTCAGGATTCCGCTGCAGATCCGCTACTGCCCGTCCATATGCGATGTGGAATTTGCGGATAGCCGATTCTTTCCCGGTGATCGCCGATTTCGTGAAGGCAATGATATTCAGGCTCTCGCTGGGGATTCCCTCGAATACGATCTTTTCCAAGCCACGCAAGGCGCCGATCGACGCGAACGGCTCGGGAAATATTCCGGTGTCCAATTGCCCGGAGACGACGGCCTCCAATCGGGCCGGTATTTCATTGATATAGACCTTTTGGATCTCGTGGGTTGGGGCAAGGTACTGTTCCAATAGATAGTTTGTGACACTGATTTCCATGGTTCCCGCAGTAACCGACTGCTTGCCCTCCAACGATCCTTTTGCGAGTAGTGGGAAATCTCCGTCGGTGGAGAGTGTTCCTGTCAGCGCGAAATCGCTGTCGGTTTGGGTGATCAGTGCGACCAAATCTGTCATCGCACCATCGACCTGACCGGTCTGCAAAGCGGTCTGCCTGTTCTGTCCGTTGGTGAAAAGGATCAATTCCACATCTACACCCTCTTGTGCAAAGTAGCCCTGTTGCAATGCAAGGTAAAATGGCGCCGAATCGACCGCACTCATCATGCCGACTTTCAGTGTGGGCAAGGGTACGCTACCAGGGGATTCTTTTGTTGCGGTGATTGCACTGGTTTCGGGTTCGGTTTTGTTGCACCCGGCGAGAGCAAGGACAGTTGCGAGTATGCAGAACATTACGATGAGACGGTTGCGCATATGGAGCCTCTTGAATAAGAATTGGCCTACTGTATCACGTCCGGGTGTTTCTCGACAACAACACAGGTATTCAATTGTCGCCAAGGTCCAATTGGGCGAGCAGCCTTGTCAACTCAGGGTCGTATGTGGAACCTGCCTCCATTGAAAGCCTCTCGAGGGCTTCCCCGTCGGACAATCCCAATCCATTCGGTCCTACGGTTGTCATGAGCGCATAACTGTCGGCAAGTGCAAGAATACGTCCCTGGAGGGGAATGGCAGAACCTTTCAAACCACTGGGATATCCTGTCCCGTCCCACCGTTCATGGTGTGCCAGGACAAATTCCGCGATCGCTCCATATTGCGAGGCTGCACTCAATATGTTGTACCCGACTTCGGGGTGGCGAAGCACCGTGCTTCCCTCAAGTTCATCCGCAAGACTCTCGCTTGCCAGGAATTCCGAGCCCAGTGCAACCTTGCCGATATCGTGCATGATCCCGGCCAATTCCAATTCATCCACTTCATCATCCGACAATCCCGCGTGTTCGGCGATCGTACGGCAGAGTTTCCCCACCCGTTCGCTATGGACCTGCTCCCCGGGATTTTGGCTGAATAGCGACGACATCAGTTGGTCGATGATCCGTTTTCTGATTTGCGGTCGCTCGGCGACTTTTTTCCGGTACATTTCATGTTCAGCTTCCCTGAAGAGTTCATCCATAGTGTTCGAACGGACCAGTTTCACAGATTTTCCAAACGAGACCGATACAGGCATGTCCTTCACCCGTGCGGCTGCAATGGAAACATTCATCCTATCGATAATGACATTCGCATGCTCGGCATCGGTATTGGGCAGGAGGATTACAAACTCATCGCCTCCGATTCGCGCCACGATATCGGTTTCACGGCATTCCTTTCGCAAGATATCGGCAACGGTACGCAACAAGGTGTCACCCGCATCATGACCGAAGGCATCGTTGGTGAGCTTGAGGTTGTTGACATCGGCAATGACAAGCACCAAAGGGCAATAGTGGGCATGGTTCAACCGGTGGACTTCCTCTTCTAATGCCCTTCGATTCTTCAGACCGGTCATCGGGTCGCTATAGCTGAAATGCAGTATCTGCTCCTGCTTGTTCCGTTTTTCGGTACAATCCCTGAATACAATCACCACACCATCGACATTTCGGGAGGAATCGAATATCGGAGAGGCAATCGCTTCGATCGGAATCGATTCGCCTCGCCTTGAAACCAACACTTCGCTGGTTCCGGCCTCGACCGATTTTCTGGACTCGATCGACAGGTCCACAATATCCTCTTCGCCGAATTTCAGTATCTCGCGATAGAATTTACCTACCGCTTCGGCATGTTCCCACCCTGTCAAATTTTGTGCCACACTGTTGATCACATCGATATGTCCGGTTCGACCGAGTGCGATTACCCCATCGCCAACGGACAACAAGGTTGTTTCCAGACGGGCCTTCTCCAAGGCAAACTGGTTCTGCACCACTTTCGATTGTGTTATGTCGTCGATGATCGCAGCGAACAGCAACGGTTCGGGAGAATAGGCCGATATTCTCAGATGCTTGCCAAGAACCGGTGTATAGCGTTCGGCGATTTTCGGTTTTCCCGATTCCACGACGCTTCTGAACATCTCGATCCATTCGGTCTTCCCTCCATGGAAAATATTGTCGACCGATGTTCCCAGGATAGTTTCAGCGGATTTCTCGATTATATCCTCAAGCCTCCTGTTCATGCTGACGACAACCGCGTCTGTCATCCTGTGCTGCGCATCTACCTCGACTTTGCAGACCAGAAGGCCCTGGTTCATCTGTTCAACCAATTTGCGGTGGCTGTTTTCACTCTTCTCCAAAGCTGCTTGGGCCTGTTTGGCACTGGTGATGTCGGTATGGGTTCCGCTCATGGTCAGAGGGTCGCCCGATGCCGACCATGTGGTCACTTTCCCACGGTCGAGCACCCACACCCAGTGGCCAGCCTTGTGTCGCATGCGGAATTCGGTTTCATAGAAATCCTGCTTTTTCTCCAACACTTCCTGCATGCGTGCTTCCGCCACTTTCAAATCATCGGGATGGGTGAGGTTGCGCCACGTATGGATGGATAAGGGAGACAGTTCGGTTATGGTGTATCCCACAATTTCAGCCCAGCGGGCATTGATTTCCGATCTGCCGCTAGGGATATCCAGCACCCATGTGCCGACATTGGTCCCTTCGATCACGCTTGACAGCTTGTCGTTGCTGGTTCGCAACGCATCTTCGATGTGGTCTCGGGTTTGCTTTTCCTTGCGTGTGAACTTGAGTCCGCCGAAAGTCATGAGGAAATTGAAGAAGATCAACACCAATGAACCTGATATCACCGTGATACTGCTGGCAAGTGTGTCGATTCTCAATATCTGGTTGGATTGCCCGATCGTATCGGATGGAACGTCGGCAAACTGTCCCAATTCGTCCCGCAAGTCGGCTGTGGTCCGATTGATGCTGACCAGACTGATTGCCGCAACAAATAGAATGATGCAAGAAAAGGCAATGAAGGAGAGTATGAGTCTTCTTTCTGTCGACCGCCCAGGATCCATTATGACGTCCCCATTTCCTTGGATAGATTTCAATTTTATGTGTTGACCAGTGTAGTTATACGGTAGGTCGGACAGTTTTGCAATATTTGCCCGATCGCTCGATGGTAAATATTCTATATCCTTGCATTTTCCCGGCACTGCGAGCCTATTGTATAGCATGTCTGGATTTCCAACTTCTTTAATGCCAAACGAAGCGAGAGGAGAGGGACCATGCAATGGTCCGCTCTCCCGAGCGAGTACAGGCAACGTGAGGTGACCGACGGAACCTTTCATATGAGGCTTGCCGACATCCAGTTTCCATGCGTATGCTATACGGCAGGAGTCCACAAGAACCCATGCAAGAAGCTACCGTACAAAAGAGGAATTTCACTGCATTTTTGATCCATGCCCTGTTCCTGGCATTGACGCTCAACTTCATCGACATAAATACTGTGGTTCCGAGCATGCTCTCCCAAGCCGGCGGCACTGCTGTCCATATGGGAATCCTATCGGCGATCATGGTAGGCGGTACCAAGTTCATGCAACTGGTCTTCGCCGGCATGATCGTACCTTTGCGAAAGAAGAAGCCGGCCTTGCTCGCGGGCATATACATCCGGGTAGCCGCATTGCTTGTCCTTGGCCTGTTCTTGGGAAACCTTGGGGGTGAGGCCCAATGGAAGGTATGGACCATCATACTCGTCATGACGGTATTTTCGTTCAGCGGTGCATATGCCAACATCTCCTATACCGATATCATGGGAAAGGTTATCCTTCCGGAAAAGCGAAAGAAGCTGCTTGTGGTAAAACAGCTGATATCCAGCGTCGGGGTTATCGTCTCTGCCCTTTTGGTGAAGGTGATACTTTCGCAGATATCGTATCCCGCCAACTACAGCTTGCTGTTTATTCTTGCCGGGTTGCTGTTGCTATTGGGCACCATTGGATTCTGGATGATCCTGGAACCGGCGGCACCGGTCCCTGTGCGGACACCGCTTCATGAAAAATATCGCGAATTCTGGAAGGTGTTGAAGGAAGATCCCAATTTCCGCAAGTACCTGTTCCTTATCAATACAAGTGGGGTGATCGTTTCGACCTTGCCGTTCCTTCTGCTGTATGGAAGGTCCCTGTTTCCCGTCGATGGGGGAATGACCGGAACTTTCCTATTGGTGCAAATGGTCGGAGCCCTGGGAGCCAACATTGCCTTGACCCTGTTCTCAAAAGGTCAGCGCTACCGCTCCATGATCTATTTGTTTGTCATTGTCAGCGCATTGACGCCATTGGGGGCTCTTCTGCTGCCTGCGGCTCCCCTTTGGTACTCGTTGGTGTTCCTTCTCAGCGGTGTTTCGTTTACCATAAGCCAGATAGTATCTTCCGGAGTCTTGCTGGAAATTTCCACCAATGAGAATCGGGCGGTCTATACGGGGCTTTCCGGTGCCGGTTCGATCATGCAGGTGGTGTATCCCCTGCTCGCAGGGTATCTGGTGGGTATCATCGGATTTCCTGCCGTGTTCATCATGACCAGTTTGTACATAGTATTGGGACTGTATGCAGCCAAGACAATCCATTGTGAGCGCCTTGTCGGCGCCAATTGAGGGTATCGTATGGAAGTTGTTGAAAGGAACGGGAAGTCCATTGCCCTGTTCGATGCAAGCACACGCATCGAACAGGCCTCCGACATGTTGGATCTTATGGCGACAGCTCGGTACCAAGGCCATTGCATAGGTATGGTCATGGAAAAGGATAGTCTTCCAAAGGATTTCTTCACATTATCAACCGGTATCGCCGGAGAGATCCTGCAAAAATTCTCGAACTACCAATTCAAGATCGCTATCGTCGGCGACTTCTCCTCCTTTGGGAGCAAGAGCCTGGGAGCCTTCATGTACGAATGCAACAAAGGGAATTCGGTGTTTTTTGTCCCTGCAGTGGAAGAAGGTCTTGTGAGATTGACGCGATAGCCAGTGTTGTGTTTGCCAAACGTAGCGAGAGGAAAGGGACCTTGGAATGGTCCACTCTCCCGAGCGAGTGCAGGTAGCGTAGGTATCCATACCTCGCCCCTTGGGGCGGGAATGGAATCGGAGCCTCCTCTTTCCTGGGCGTGACCTGCAGATATTGGTACCTTTCATTTCCAAGCTCTCCAAATTGTGCATGATAAGAGAGGATTCGTTTTGCCCGGTCGTGTATGTTCAGAAGTGCCAGGAGGTAAAACATGGAATGGATCGCCAGATTGAACGAAGCTGTCTCCTACATGGAGAGCAATCTCGATAAGGAAATCAGTTACGAGCGTGCAGCACAGATCGCTTGTTGTTCGACCTTTCACTTCATACGGATGTTCACGTATATCGCCGGAATCCCATTGTCCGAATATGTCCGACGCAGACGGCTGACGTTGGCTGCATTCGATATCCAGCGAGGAGACGGAAAGATTGTCGATATTGCGTTGCGATACGGATACGAATCCCCAACTGCATTCAACCGTGCATTCCATGTTGTCCATGGCATGAGTCCATCGGAAGCGAGAAGAGCCGGGGTCGTGCTGAAAGCGCACCCACGGATGATTTTCAGCATGGCAATCACAGGAGGAGCCGAAATGCAGTATCGAATCGAGAAGAAAGAGAGTTTCATCGTCGTTGGAGTAGGACAACATTTCTCCATGAAAATGGAAGCATGTTTCGAGCAAGTTCCCAAGTTCTGGCAACGAACTATCCAAGCGGGGACGATTCCCCGGATCATGGAGTATTTGGACACCGAACCGCAGGGATTGCTTGGTGTCAGTGCGTGTATGGAAGGCGCGGATTTCGATTATTTCATCGCAGTGGCATCAACTAAAAAAGCGGAGGGCGATTTTGTCGAATACAGGATTCCCGCGGGTACGTGGGCGATATTCGAATGCATCGGACCCATGCCTCACGCAATACAGGACTTGCAGCGAAGAATCATAGCCGAGTGGTTGCCCACTTCGGGATATGAGTACAGCAATGCACCCGATATAGAGGTGTATTTCGCCGGGGATCAGCAGGCTGACGATTATCGATGCGAGGTCTGGCTGCCGGTTGCCAAAAAGTCCGATTAGGACTGCACTTCGGTAGGGGTTTCGGCTATGTCCGGAGCTCCCGCCGCAACCAGTTTCTTGTTTCCCAACATTGCCCAGCCCAGGATTGTCATGAATACGCTGGTTACCAACAGGAGCCATTCGATCTCGATGGCATCGGACAGGGGGCCGAACAACAACATGGAAAGCGGCATGACCGAACTGGAGATCATGGTGAATACACCGAACACCCGCCCCAGGTATCCTTCCTCGACTTTCTGCTGGAGCAGGACGGTGAAGGGCGTGTTGAACAGCGGCATGGAAATGCCGATGACCGCCATGAAGGCCAAGTAGATCCAGAATATGGGGATGATGCCAAGAGCCAGTGTCGCCAGACCCGTTATGATCGTACTGAATGCCATGGTATGCAATTTGTTTGCGAAACCGCCCCAGGAGGCAATGAGCAATCCTCCCAGCATCATCCCGCCTGAGAACGCCACTTCGATTGCGGTGAGACGCCACACATCGCTACCGAAACTTCGGGTCACCTGCAAAGGGGTCAGGAAGGCCAGCGGGGTCACGAATACGAAGAATGCGGCACAGAATGCGAATAGTACTTTGATAAACCCATGGTTGTTGATATAGCGTATGCCGTTTCGCATATCGGAGAAATAGCTGAACTCCTGATGCTCCTTGGCTTTTTCATGAATGGGGATCTTCAGGAAGAACGAGAGGATAACAATGGCGATTGCAGCTGTCACAACATCGATGGAGAAGATCGATTCGATTGGACTAAGGGTGAGCAAGGCTCCGCTGAGCATCGGTGTGACAACGGTTACCAACGACTGCACGCTTCCGTTCAAGCCGTTCACCCGGGTCAACTTCTCCTGCGGCACGATCTGGGGGAGGAGGGCACTTACCGCTGGTGTCTGGATACCCGTCCCAAAGGAACGTATCAACAATACGGCGAACAATTGCCAGATCGCATCTTGCCCGAGATAGAAAAGAATCGCCATTCCGAGTGTCACCAGTGCAATGAGCGCATCCGCGAAGACAATCAACCGTTTGCGGTCGAATCGGTCCGCCCACACCCCGGCGAACGGCGAGATGATAAGTGTCGGAATGAACCCGCACAAAATCGAGACGGTCATCATGACGCCCGACTGCGTCACGAGTGTAATATGCCACATTATGGCGTACTGTACCAACATCGAGCCGAACAAACTGATGTTCTGACTTACCAAAAAGAGTATCGTATCATGTTTCCATGTGTTTTCACGTTTCATAGCAAACCCACCCGTAGGACAAAAATATACCAACCGACACCTTGCGCGGCTAGAGGAAACCCGAAATTTCAACTAGAGGTATGCCTCCGATACTTTCATCCGAACCCCGAGGTCCCGAATTCGGTTCAATAGTACCCTTTGCCCGGGATCACATGCCGTATGCCACCCCGAGGGTTCTCGACATCTCCAATTCTGCGTGGAATCAAATGGATGTGGCAATGGAAAATGGTCTGGCCTGCGGATTTTCCAATATTGATGCCCACGTTGAAGGCACATACGGACGTATCTTGGGCTTGGATTTTCTCACGCATCAAACACAACAGCTCATGGCAATCGGCCAATTCTGCGTTCGACAAATCGAAGTATTCCGGAACATGGCGTTTCGGTATGACCAATGCATGCAGCGGTGAAACCGGGAAAGTGTCGTACATGGCATATGCGTAGGTGTTTTCAAGTACGATGGCTTCGGCTTTTCGTTCGCAGAATATGCACATATTCGGATTGTGATCCATCCAGATCTCCTCTTCCTGCATATAACAACAAACGGAGCTGAAAAGCAACAGCAAGGCAACTGCACCGAACATATATTTGAATGATTATAAAAATTGCATCAATGGAACGATAAAGGCACTCCGAGGCAAAATTTTCCTAATTATTTTTTGGATTTGCTATTCGCCGATGGTGCAATTTCCCGATGCGCTGTGTAGAATTCCAATCAGTATGTCTGCAAGCTTCCCCTCTGTCGGAACATTTGATACAGGAGGAAATAGTATCATGAAATATATGAAGATACTTTTGTTCGGGTTGCATGTGGTGATCGGTGTCGGTGCCTTGGGTGGCGGGTATGCATGTATTGTCGAGCCCACGGCTCCCCTCGGAGCCCCACTTTCCATGCTGGAAGGTTCTCCATTCGACTCCTTTTTCATACCAGGCCTCGTTCTGTTCGGACTATTCGGTATTGGAAATATTGTCGGTGCGGTGCTACTGGCAAAAAAGGTCAAGTGGCATGGATATGTAGCTGGAGTGTTGGGTGGTGGCATGGTAATCTGGATTGTGGTCCAAGTCTTGATTATCGACACAATCGCATTCCTCCATATTCTGTTCTTCACGTTCGGGATTGTCGAGGCAACCATTGGGTTGGCCATGCTGTTGCAAGCGGATCTGTTTCCTGCTCCACTGGTCCGGAAATTCTTATCGAAACTGTCTGCGCCTTCAAGAGCCTCCCAAGGATGATGCTGGCAAATCGGGGTAAATCATGAAAAGACGATATGTCATTCTATTGGTATTTCTTGTGGTCATAGTTGTTGCATCTGTTGGAATCCGCAGTTTCATGAAGCAAACGGAAACTGCCTTGAACCAGTTGTCGACCCTGTCGATCGTAAATCCGGATCTCTCCAAGATTGCCGACGGCAAGTATGAAGGGTCCTACGAAGCTTTTCCCGTCAAAGTGGTGGTGATTGTCGAGATCGCCGACCATAGGATTGTCTCTATCGAATTGAAGGAACACCGCAATGGCCAGGGGAAACCCGCAGAATCCTTGCTGGCGAAGATCGTGGCGAACCAAAGTGTGGAACTTGATGCGGTTGCAGGTGCGACCTATAGCAGTAAAGTGATTCTCAAAGCTGTCGAGCAGGCCTTGCTCCAGGGAAGATAGTAGGACGGACCGCTCAGAGGTATCTGTCTCTTGATTTGTTCATACATAGCACCGATGCTTGTACCTCCCAGGTGTTCTATGAAATGCCATGATTTTCGGTGATGAATCGACAGCTGAGATCATGGCGATACTTGGCTGGATCGACTGCCTGAGGACGACAGTGAAGCTGGCGACACGTGGATTCCAAGTACCTGCATGCTTGCATTGCGTAGATAAATTGTCCTATGCTATGCGCAAGGGAGGGGCATGCTATGCATACATTGGCCCGTCTATTGGCAAGGCAACTGCTGGCTGCCTTGAGGACATTGCAATTCTGCATTGAAAGTTGTCCCGAGTCGGAATGGCAACAACATCACAGTGACTATCCATTTTCACAAGTAGTGTTCCATACACTTTTCTATACCGATTTTTATCTTGGACGAGATACCATTCCTTTCAAGCAACAGGTCTTCCATCTCGAGCATCAGCAGATTTTCAAGGATTATGAGGAGCTGGAGGATGTGCTGCCGACCGAACTGTATTCCCGCGAATTCTGCTTGGAGTATCTTGGGCATTGCAGGAGCAAGATCAAGGATGTTCTTGCCACAGAAACCGCAGGTGTTTTGACGTCGGGGTCGGGGATTTCATTCAGGAAGATGAGCCGGGCTGAATTGCATGTGTATACGACCAGGCATATCCAACACCATGCGGCACAACTGGGGTTCCGGCTACAATGTATCACGGGAAACGAAATGCCATGGATCAGTGGAGAAGCCGAATTGCTGTAAGTGTCACTGCGAGAGACGGTTTCGTGTGCAGATGAGTTTTACCGCATCCTGGATATCGAAGAACGCATCGACCACCACGGGATCGAAATGCTTGCCGCGTTCATCCGACAGTATGGCCATCGATTCGGTATGCGAGAGGGCTTTCTTGTACACCCTCTCGCTGGTGAGTGCATCGTACACATCGATAATCGCCATAAGTCTGCCAGGCAAAGGGATATTGGTGCCTTTCAAGCCCTGCGGGTAGCCTTTCCCATCGAACCGTTCATGGTGGTACTGGATTATCGCCCGTGCCACTTCCATGAAGTCGACGATCGGATAGCCCTTTTCCTGTTGGTAATACAATGCATTGACGCCGAATTCGACATGCCGTTTCATATGCTCGTATTCTTCGAAGGTCAGTTTTCCCGGTTTCAACAGGATGTTGTCGGCAATCCCAACTTTTCCGATATCATGCAATGGTGCGGTCCTCACAAGGTCCGCCAGGAATTCGGGGGTAATCCTGTAGCCGGGCAAGTCGAGGCTTGCGATTTGTTGGGCGAGGACCTGCATGATTTTCGCTGTCCTGCGGATATGGGCGCCCGTTTCGATATTCCGCACTTCCAGGAGCTGGACAAGTGCCTGTACCGTGGCTTCCTGGGTCTGGTCCATACGTTTTTGGTTGCGCGAGACAGCTGTCTGGAGGACCTGGTTATGGGCTTGTATGACCTTCGTCGCTTTAGCCAGACGCAAATGCACCTCAACCCGCTTGAGCAACGCAAGGAAATTCAATGGCTTGCGGATATAATCGACGGCACCCAATTCCAGAGCCTTGACTTCATTTTCCACCTCGTCGAAATTTGTCAGGACTATAATCGGAAGCGTCTGGTTCCTGCTGCCCATTGCCTGCAGGAACTCGAATCCATTCATGTTCGGCATATGGAGGTCGAGGATGACCATGTCGATATCCGGGTAGGCAGACAACTTGTCAAGTGCTTCCAATCCGTCTCCAGCTGTAATGGTGGTGTAATCGGCAAGTGCACCTTTAATAATCAATGTATCGGTTTGTGAATCCTCGACTATGAGAATCGTATCCATACGAGTTCGTTCCAATTCCCCCTGACGGGGTGTATAGGCGAAATACCAACAGACCCAAGAGAAGTATATGACAACCCAATTCAAGAGTAAATAAAAACATCGTTCAAATTTTGCATAATATACAAAGATTAACCATTCGGATGGAGAATAATGTCTTTGGTCATCACCTGGATGGCAGGTATTCGGTGCTGGAAAAAAATCACGATGTGTCATATCATGTGCGATATGTTTGGTTGTGAACACGGATGTGCGAATGAAACAGCGTAAGACACCTATAACACGAAAACTATCCATGTACGGGTTCGATCTTGTTGCGGGTGGACATATCTACCACGCATTGCTCGATTTCGACATTACCAACCTTAGATCCCTCCTCCGGCAGCGCAGGAGGGAGGGCGCAGGCGGGTCCCTTCTGTCATTTTTCTTGAAAACCATTGGAACCTGCCTGAAGGATGTGCCCGAGCTCAATGCCATGATCAATTACCGCACGACCACCCGATTCGATAGCGTCGATATCAATATCCCTATCGAGGTCGAATATAGGGGTGAGCTGATTCCAAAGCAACTGGTCATACGCGACATCAACAGAAAGACGATCGGGGAAGTGGATGCACAGATCCATGCATCCAAGCATGACGTTGAAGAGACAAGCGGATACATCTCCTCTCCGTTCGTCCGTTGGGTATTGGACAAGCTTCCCAAAAGCATGGTTCTTTTCCTTTTCAGGAGAATCCTGGGCAACCACAAAAGAGTCCAGAAGCTCTCGGGTACCGTCTTTGTCACTTCGGTGAGCATGTTCTCGAACATTCCCGGATACGCTGTCCCCTATGCTGGTGGTCCGAACGCCGTATCCTTTGCGCTTGGTAGCACCATAAAAAAACCGGTGGTGATGAACAATACTGTGGAAATCAGGGAAATCATGCACATTTCCGTGAGTTTCAACCACGATCTGGTCGACGGTGCTCCGGCTGCACGATTCCTCAACCGGTTCAGATTCTATGTGGAAAAGTCTCCACAGTCAGTCATTGACGATTAGGGGCGGGCAAGTCGGATCAGCTCTGGTAATGGTCGATCGCTTGTTTAGTGAAATCGATCGCATCGGCGAAGTCCTGTTTGTTCGGATGCCCAAGACCGATGAAAAGGAAATTTCCCCTGCATACGAACTCCTTGGGGAATACCTCGATTCCATTCTCGAACAATACCGCTCGTACTTCTTTCTGGAAAAATTTCTTGCTTGCACACGAAGTGATGAGAACTGCATGCTTGACCATAGAGGAGTCGATTTTTTTCATATATTCGACCAGTTCGGGGTTGCTCCTTCCGGCATAGATGCCCCCTACCACAATCAGCAGGTCGGTATCGCGTACATCGGGGTTTGTTTTCGCATCGAGTGCCTCGAGTTCCAGCGCATCCGCAATCGCATGCGCTATCTTTCTTGAGTGTCCTGTCTTGGTCATATACAAGATTTTTCTAACCATGTATCGCCTCCTTGTTGGAAATTTCGGTATTCCTACACTTGATACGTTTATGCGTGTACATGCGGTCGTCGGCCACTTTCAAGAGTTCGTCGACCGACTCGCCATCTTCTGGAAACATCGCGGTTCCGATACTTACCGAAAAGTGCAGGTCGAGCTCGCCAAGTGTTGTCGGTGTTTCCATGGTTCGCACCAACCGCTCCCTCAAAGTCTCCATGCATGCTTTGGTTCCCGTGCAATCGATCAGCAGGATGAATTCGTCGCCACCATAGCGGATAGCCGAATCTGTAGGGCCCATATGTGTGGCGAGAATATCGGCAGCCTTCTTGAGTACTTCATCGCCGAAGATGTGTCCCCTGGTGTCATTGATAAGCTTGAAACCGTTGATATCGATGATAGCCACACAAAAAGACCTCTTTGCCCCGTTTTGATTTCCACCGAGACGTGTAGCGAATGTCTCCATCATCCACAACCTGTTGTACAGACCCGTGAGCGGATCCCGACGAGCTGTATCCCAAAGGGTTTGCTGTGTGCGGATGTTGAGGATGACCACCAGGCCAAATGTCCAACCGAGCGACCATGGGGTCAGAGTAAAGAAAATTACGGTGGTCATGGAGTTATTGATCTGTTCCGAATCGACCATACCCGAAAGAGCCATGGACCATCGGTAGGTGAAAGCTGCAAGCAGAAGGGAAAACGTTGCGGCGATGATACCGTAGATTACCCCTTCCATTCCCTTGTGTCGGATCAACAGCACATAGATAATCACCAGGAGGGTTACAATGAGCAGGAGGTCGTTCACCAGGTATCGTGCGCGGGCGTCCTCCAGATTGATTATGGTCGAAACCATATAGACAACAAAATAAATCAATTCGGCAACCAGTCGATTCCTGTATCCGAAAGAAAACCGACGGAACCGCAAGATTCCCTCAAGTATCAACAGGAGTGTCCCGATTGCCGATATGTTGTTCAGGATTATGGCCATATTTCCTATTTGTGGTTCAAGCCACATGGGAACATAGCCGAGGGTACAGACAATAGATGCCAAAGCCCAAATTCCAGGTCCTTCCACATGGCGGTTGATACGCCACAGGAAAACCAAGATAATTGAAGTCGTGACTCCAACGGTCAACAGGACCAATCCGAGCGTAGGAAAATGAAGCGACACATCGACCCCCCTGGTACCTGATATCCTCTCGAGTATAATATGCGCTTCCGGATACTGCAATCTCTTGCCTGCTATTCCTTTGATTTGTGGCGGTAAACAGAAATTTCGGAAATTTTCTGGAATAGGGCAACTGAACGAATTTGCCCGTCACTGGTCTCAGGCGAACACAACCATATTCCGACCTTGGTCCTTCGCCATATACAGAGCCTTATCTGCCGATTTGATGAGGGCATGTTCGTTCTCCACATTGTATTCGGGATAAGACGCTGCACCCACGCTGATGGTGACGCGGATTTGGATATCGCCCATTTGGACGATGCTCTCCTCCACCATATGGCGAAGGCGCTCCGCGATATACGCACAATCCTTCTTGTCGGCTCCTGGAAGTATGACTATGAATTCCTCACCACCATATCTGATTGTCAGATCCCCTTTCCGTGCGGCCATTGCGGTAATCTTGGCAAGATTGACCAGGACCTTGTCGCCGACAGTATGCCCGTACGTATCGTTCACCCTCTTGAAGTGGTCGATATCGAAAATCAGCAAGCCGAGGGGCAGATGGGTCCGTACCGAACGGGAGAATTCCTCGGTCAACCGGGTCATGCCGAATCTTCGGTTGTAGAGCCCGGTCAACGGATCGTTCGCAGCCAATTTCTGCAGTTGGTCATAGGTTATGGCATTGTTCAACGCCAAGGAGAAGCATTGGTTGAACATTTCGAGTGTTTGCAATGATCTGCTTGAAAGTATCCTGCGTGATGCAATGACCAGAAGTCCGAGTGGAACATCCTTGTATACGATAGGCAAGGTGAGGACTTCATCGGGTTGGAAGCTCAACAACGTGCAATCTATGGACAACTTGCCATCGAATACATTCCGTTGCATGGCCGAAGACTCGAACAATTTCCACAGGTTCCCGTTTGCGACGATTCCCGAAGGATCCTTGATGCCAAAGGAATAGACGACCTCGAATTCCCCACCTCGTTCTATGATGACCGCTCCTGCATCGGCATCCAGGTAGTGGAGTATCCGATCTACCGCATTCTTCGCCAGGATCTCCAATTCCAATTGTGAGGAGAGCAGGTTGTTGAATGAACGGACCGCGGATTCAGATGCGATGGAATTTGACAAGGCTTGCAACAACGTGTTGTAGGCTTGGGCGCTCTCACCCAGTTCATCCGTCGAATCCACAGGTAACTGGCATTCCTGGGAATCGCAATCCTCCAAGTCGGACAGGCTTTTCGCATCATTGAGTTTCCCGACTATGAATTGCATCTTCTTCGATAACAGACCGATACGTTTGCCGACAACTGTCTTGGCAAGCAGGATATTGATGGTACCGACAACCACCCCGGCAACGATACAGCTGAGAAAGAACGGTGTTGTCATGACATAAGCACTGGGAATTCCCATCACCAGCATGAAGAATGGAAACACGATTCCAATCAACAATCCGAAACTCGACATGTAGATGGCAAGATCAAGAAAAACCTTTTTTGTTAGTCGCATATGTCCCCCATTTCTTGAGAATCCGTGTATCGAATGATGTTTTTGATGAGACAGCATATCATATTTTTGACGATTGGCAATACGTGAAATAACAAATTCAATGCATTTGGATTTCTGTGCCAATATGGGTATTCGACGGCTTTCAGATATGTCATGAGTACCTGCAACCGATATGTTCGGAGTCGAAATCGATTGCCATACGTACAGCCTCCGCACGCGCATATACGGTAGCGATACCTTCGATTGCCAATGTTCCGGTTCAAGTCGGGATTTGACCGGTTCGGATAGAGTCTGACCCTGTTCATCGAATTCTTTTTGCATGCGATTGCACATGCATATACAATGCGGCATCATCTTCAGGAGGTTTTATGATGAAACGTCTATTGGTATTTGTCATGTTCATCGCATGCGCCACGATGGTCTTTGCCGCAGGGGCACAGGAAAGTGCCGCTCCCGTAGCAGATGCCGGCCACGGTGAAACAGAGTTGGTCGTCTATAGTACGATTTTCGCAGAGTATGCGGAGGCAATGAAGGCGGGCTTCGAAGCATTGCACCCGGGAGTCACGGTCAATGTGTTGAACCCGGGTGGGACAGAAGCCATGTTCAAGAAGTTGGAATCCGAATCGGCCAATCCGCAGGCAGATGTCGTGCATGCGGGTTCGATGATCAACTACCAACATGCAATTGAAATGGGCCTGTTGGAACCCTATGCTCCACAAGCACCTGGTTTCAAATCTTCCATTCCCGTTGGCGGCAGCAGGCTTGAGCTGAGCCACCCGGAGAATTACTACCATGTCTGGTCGTTGATGTTCACCGGTGTCATGTACAACACACAAGTACTCGAACGGTACAACCTTCCAATTCCCAAGACATACAAGGATTTGGCCAATCCAGTCTACAAGGACCAGATTATCAGCGCAGATCCCTTGAAGTCCTCGACCGCAAGTTCGAATGTTGTCGCTATGCTGCAGATCTATGGGGACGAAGCGCCGGCATTGTGGGAAGGCATCAACGCCAACCTGCCGTACTATTCGGGTTCCAGCTCCCGTATCTATACGTTGGTCAGCAAGGGTGAGTTCGCCATGGCCATTGGCCTGTCGCGCCCGGCATTGGTTGCAATGCAAGAGGGGTATCCGGTCAATTTCCTGTTCCCCGCAGACGGAAGCCAGGTCTATGACAATTCCATGGCTTTGGTGAAAGGTGCCAAGCACCCCAACCTGGCAAAGGAATTCATGGATTATATCTTGAGCGATGAAATGCAGCTCAAGGGCGCCGAGTATCTCTACATTCCCGTAAAGCAGGGTGTCATGGACCCCTCGTTGCCGGTCAGCCTCGAAAGCGTCACAAAGGACATGGGCACAATCTATGCTCCGGATCCGGCGCTCGCCGAGGAGAATCGTGAACTGATCCAAAGCACATTCGGTGAATACATCAGAACCAAAGGCACGAAATAATTCCATATCCCGGCCCACACCACCGATTGTGGTGTGGGCTTTCGATTTCACTGGAGCACATGATGAAGAAAACCTATGTATTTTCCTGGTTCCATATAGCTTATGCAGTAGCAACGCTCTTTCTGTTCATGTTCCTATTGCTACCGATCGTAAAACTATTCACAGGATCATTCGGCATGATCTTCGCAAGTGAGGATCCCCTGCCAGCAGGATTTTTCACCTATCTTCTCCGTGTAACCGGCAATACCTTGCGCATGGCATTCCTCACGACAGGATTTGCCGTACTCATCGCCGTGCCCTTGGGGTTCCTGATCGCAAAGCTGCAGATTCCGGGTGCCTCCATTTTTCTGGGCGTCCTTTCGATTCCATTGATAACCCCGGCATTCATCTCCAGTTTCGCCACCATCATCCTTCTGGGCAATAGTGGTGTGCTCACCATGTTCTTCGAGTTGTTCGGAATCAATCTTCCCTCCATCTATGGCCTTCGAGGTCTAGTGATCACGCAGGTGTTGCATGCCATGCCCTACGCGCTGCTGTTAATCATAACCGGATTGAAGACTGTTCCCCGTCATCTTGAGGAAGCTTCCATGTCCTTGGGAAACAGTGCGCTGAAAACCCAGTTTTCGATCGTGCTTCCCTACATTTCGCCCCATATCCTTATGGCCGCCCTCATGGTTTTCCTCACCTCCATGGGCGATGTCGGTGGTCCATTGATCATCGGCGGCAGCTACCAGGTCATTTCCACAGGTATCTACAACAACTTCATCACCTATATGGGTGACGAACGGATCCCCATCATCTTTGCCGCATGGACATTGGTGTTGTCGTTTATCCTGCTGTTCATTGTAAGTCGACTGATGAAGTTGACCGAAGTCAAACACCGCTTCAGGATCGGGCAGATGACGTATGATCGTCCGAGAGCCCGCAAGGCCGGAACGGTAGTGCTTGCGCTCGTCTCCCTGGTCTTCATGGCTCCGTACATCGCCATTGTCATCCAGTCGTTCGGAACCATCTGGGCATACGACTGGTTGCCGCGAGAATTCACCACCAACAACTATGTGAAGGCTCTCAGCGATATCTTGCCGATCAGGAACACCATAATCCTGTTGTTGACCATTACTCCTATCCTGGTGGTTCTCAGCGTGGTCTTCGCCCATATGTTCAAGAATCGGAAGATGCTGCGTTGGATCAACTACTTCACATTGTTGCCGTTCACCATTCCCGGAGTGATTATCGCGGTAGGTTTGCTGCAAACCTACTCGGGAGTTTCCTTGGGACGACGGGATTTCATTGCCTCGATCTATATCCTCATTATTGCCATCGGTATCCGGCGGTTGCCATTCGTGTTGAAGATCATAGAGGCAGGGTTCACGAAAATCGACGATTCGCAGCAGGAGGCGGCATTCAGCTTGGGGGCCACGGACGTCAAGGCCTTCTTCTCCGTGTTGCTTCCGCAGTTGAAACCCGCGATATCCATGGCTATAGTCATCGGTATGATCAAGGTTGTCACGGAACTTTCGTCCAGTCTGATGTTGAATCCACCCGGGTGGAGGACCATGTCGCTCTATATCGCATATTTTGTCGAAGAAGGGTTCCTCTCACGGGCCGCTGCCATGGGTGTCGTGCTCATAGCGATCGTCGGAATCGGAACTGCCATATCCAACAGCATGAAGAAAAAGGAAAGGTAACACTATGTCTGAAATAATCATCGAACAGCTGCAGAAGAATTTTGGAAATACCGAGGCAGTCAGGGATTTGTCGATTTCGATCGAGAAAGGTGAACTGGTTTCACTGCTCGGACCGTCGGGTTGTGGAAAGACGACCTTGTTGCGCATGGTGGCAGGCTTCGAGAGTCCTACCAGCGGTAAGATATTCCTCAGGGAACGCAACCTCGTCGATGTCCCCCCGCAAAAGCGGAATATCGGAATCGTATTCCAGGATTATGCGATTTTTCCGACTATGAACGTGTTCAACAATGTCGCCTATGGGCTGAAGATCAAGAAATTCGACAAGCAGCAGATCGCCGAGTTGGTAGCCGAATACTTGGAACTGGTCGGGCTGACCGGCTATGAGAAACGGATGCCGGCGCAGTTGTCGGGTGGGCAGCAACAGCGTGTCGCACTGGCAAGGGCTTTGGTGATCAAACCCGATGTCCTGCTGCTCGACGAACCGTTGTCGAATCTGGATGCCGCCTTGCGATTGAATATCCGCAAGGAAATCCGGAAGATCCAACAGGCTCTGGGAATCACAACAATCTTCGTCACACATGACCAGGAGGAGGCTCTCTCGATTTCAGACAAGGTGTTCGTCATGCGGCAAGGAGAGTTGATGCAGGGCGGATCCCCCGAAGTGATTTACCGTCGACCGAACAACGACTTTGTGGCCGGTTTCATCGGGAAATCCAATATCATGTACGGCAAGGTCCTGGAGAACACCGACGGAGTGACCAGTGTCGGGGTCAATGACAAGATATTCCATGTGAAGACCGATGATGTTATCGCCAAGGGTACCGAGGTCTGGGTCTCATTGCGGCCACAATATATTCGCCTCAACGAGCAGCCGACAGACACCTATGACAATTCCTTCCACGGAACGATAACCTATATCGAATACCTTGGAGGTCTTGTAAAAGGCGAAATCCTGATGTCTAATGGACTGACGTTGGAATTCGAACAGCCGATACGGGGAAATTCCGCACCCGATCTGCAGAAATCCCAGGAAGTATCGGGAATATTCTCATCCGATGACCTGGTGGTGGGGAGAAATATCCGCCGGATGGATTGAGCTCCACGATATCGCAAGACAGAGAGGTCCAGGTTCAGGTGAATAGAGTAGTGGCACGAATTCCCAGGATTCTACTCTTGCTTCCACCGATCCTATTGGTGATCGGCTTCCTGTTGGTACCTATCGTGCATCTTTTGACCAAGGGGTTGGGTTCGGCTTTGACAGTAGCCGAACCTTTGCCCGCGTATCTATGGCCCCATTTGCTCAATGTGACGAAAAACACCTTTATCCTCGGTTCCCTCGCAACTTCCATTTCCCTCCTGGTAGCCTTGCCGCTTGCTTTCCTCCTGGTGCGGACCGATGTATTCGCTTCCCGCTTCTGGCTATCGCTGTTGACCATCCCCATGATAACTCCACCGTTCATCATGGCATTCTCCGTGCTTTCGTTGTATGGCCGTAGCGGCATCGTTTCATTGTTGTTCCAGCGCATCGGTATCTTCTTTCCCCATATTTTCGGGCTTCCCGGACTCCTGATCAACCAATTGATCGTATCGATTCCGTATGCGACCTTCATAATCGCCGCCGGATTGCAGGGTGTGCCGAGACATATCGATGAGACGGCGGCCTCCTTGGGTACTCCGAATATCCGTGTCCTGCTCGACCTCACCATTCCTTGCATCTCTCCGCACATCATCATCTCCGGACTCATGATTTTTCTCATGGCTATCGGAGATATCGGTGGTCCATTGGTGATAGGCGGCGGCTATGCGGTCCTTTCATCGGAAATCTATACGAATTTCCTCTCACTGCTGAACGATGAGCGCGTTGCCTTGATATTCAGCCTGTGGATCATCCTGCTGTCGTTCCTGCTGCTGGCTGTCGTAAACCGCCTGATAAGATCCACAACCCGTGAATACCGCAGGGGGCTATTTCCTGTAGTGTATCGGTTGGGAACATCCCGGGTGCCCGCAACCTTGTATGTTGTCGTTGTCTTCGTGCTGTTGCTCGCTCCATTTCTCATGACGTTGGTGCAATCCTTCATAACAATCTGGAGTTACGACCTGTTGCCCCAAGGCTGGACCCTGTTGAATTACAAACGGGTATTCAAGACCCCCGGAATGCTGCTCGACACATTGCGCATGTCTGTGTTGGCGACCTCGGTGATTGTACTCTTCGGACTCATCCTGGGACACACCATGTATTTCAAGCGGACCTGGCGCTTCATCGATTATATCCTAGTGATTCCGTTCGTCCTTCCCGGTATCGTATTGGCGGTAGGAGTCTTGGGGGCCTATGCGGGAGTTTTCCCACAAAACCATCCTATTCCATTCTATACCCTGCTGGTGTTTACCATAATCGCCCGCCGATTGCCTTTCAGCCTGAAGACACTCGAGGCGGGCTTCCTTGTTGCCGACAGTCGCAGGGAAGAGGTAGCAAGAAGCCTGGGAAACAATCAATTGACCTCATTTCTCCATATCACGCTTCCCCAAATGAAATCATTCATCTTTGCCGCATGCATAATCGGTTTGGTGAAGACTTCGACCGAATTGTCCGCATCGCTCATATTGGCTCCACCCAATTGGAAGAGCTTGTCTTTGGGAATCATGCATTTTATCGACCAGGGCCAGCTTTCCATGGCTGCCGCCCTCAGCATCATGTTGGTCGCGGTGGTAGGGTTGGGAACCGCACTGGTAGCGTTCTGGTCGCAGAAACCGGTGGGATCGGAACAGAAGCAATCGCACGATGCCCTTGAACGTCTGATACTCGGCAGGACTCCCATGGCGTTATACGAAGGAGCACCGAAACGGAGCAGGAAGAAACAGGGGTTCGGTTTGTTCCGTCGTTCACGGGAACCGTTTCTGGTTATAGTGGATAGCAAGGGGATAGTCGAAGCCAACCACTCGTTCCTGAGACTCGTCGGAGCCGACTCCTTGGCACAGGTACAAGCGGAAAGCAGCTTCTCGACCCTGTTCTTTGGTGACCGTGACGTCTTGGAATTGTTCACTTCGATGGAATCGATCGAGAATAGGGCAACTTCCATGCTGGTGCTGGACGGAAGTCGAATTCCCATTATATTGAACGCCTACGTCATGATGACTGCCGAGGGGTTCAAGCGGATTGTCTTCTACTGCCGCAAGGTTACGGGACGATCGAGACGGGTCAAGGAATATACCCGGTTGCGTGAACGGATGATGCTTGCCCAACAGATGGCGCTGAAAGCCCAGATCACCCCGCACTTCCTGTTCAACTCGCTCAACAGTGTCATGCAACTGGTGGACAGCAATCCCAAGGAAGCGAACGAAACCTTGCAGAATCTGGCGGACCTTTACCGGTACATCCTCTCCTCCACCAAACTGGACTTGGTCCCTGTCGTCGATGAGATCGCTTCCATGCACCACTATCTTGGAGTCGAGAAGGCCCGGTTCGGCAAGAAGCTTTCCTACAAGGTCGAGATGGATCCTTTGGTCGCAAATTTTCAGATTCCGCCCATGCTCATCCAACCGATAGTGGAGAATGCGGTCAACCATGGGGCGAAGGCTACTGGGGAGATAGATATCACCGTGTCGGTGTTTCCAAGCAGGGATGGTGTGCAAATCCGTGTGGAGGACCGAGGAGACAGTGTATTCGATCCGTTGCACGTCGCCACTGGGACCGGAACGGGGTTGAAGAATGTTGAAGGAAGATTGTTCGCATTGTATCATAGGAAGATCGCCTACGAGCGAAAGAGTGGTGGTGGTCTCATGGTCACCATGACGATCCCAAGGAATTTGCCATGAAGAAGCGTGTATGTATCATAGACGACGAGTTTCGTTCCCGTGAACGAATCCGGGATATTTTGGCCGACAGCGAGGAATACACCATTGTCGGAGAGGCCGATAACGGAAGGGATGCTGTGGAGCTCATTGACCGGATCTTGCCTGAGATTGTCCTTTTGGATATCAAGATGCCAGGTCTTTCGGGTTTCCAGATATTGCAGGAGGCCACCCACAAGCCCTCGGTGATCTTCATAACCGCGTACAATGAACACGCGGTGAGGGCGTTCGATGTCCATGCCGTGGACTATGTGCTCAAGCCATTCCAAGACAAGCGGCTGTTCGATGCGCTCGCACGGGTACCGGATGCTCCAGTTCCCGGCGATACCATTCTCCGGCAATTGGGAACCATGGTCGAGGGAACGGTCCAACCGAAACAATTCCTCAAGCGGTTCACGGTCAAGGATCGGTTCGAGTTCAAGGTGATCGATGTCCAGGACATTGATTATTTTTCCACCGAGGACAGCTTGGTTTTCCTGCATACCAATGGAGTCCGGTACGTTGTGGAGAAGAGTTTGGCTCAAATCGAGGAGAGTGTCAGTCCGGAACTGTTCTTCCGGGTGCACCGGAAGTCGCTGGTCAACCTCAATCGGGTGGAACGTATCCTGCCGTGGGGGCGTGGCAGATATGTCCTCAAGTTCTCCCATGAGGAGCGGGTCCATGTGAGCAAGGAGAAGACACGCGAACTCAAGGCGCTCATGGGGTTGTTGTGAATTGGAGACGTCGGTGCTATTGACCCGTTCGAAGATTCGGTTCAATAATCGCTATCTATACGTATCGGCCATTTGGACTATCTGCATTGTGTTGGAAGTCGCCGGATAGGACCCTTTTGTTTCTTGAGGAGTGTAAGCTATGGAAAAATTATTATGTCCATCGATCATGAATCTCGCGACCGAGGATTTGAAGGATCAGATCCTTCGTCTCGATGCTGCCGGGGTAGACATATTCCACTTGGATATTATGGACGGGCAGTTCGTCCCCAACTTTGGCATGAGTCTTGCGGAAATCGATTTGGTCCGTCGTTATACCGACAAGTTGCTTGATGTACATATGATGGTCAAGGATCCCGGTCGGTATGTGGAACTCGTCGCTTCACATGGGTGCGATATTATCTATATCCATCCTGAAGCTGATGTGAATCCAACTGCGACATTGGCGAAGATCAAGCAATTGGGCAAGAAGGCCGGCTTGGTGATAAATCCCGGAACGGCCTTGGAGACCATCCGCCCAATGTATCCGCTATTGGATTATCTCATGCTTATGACGGTGAACCCTGGATTCTGCGGTCAATCCTATCTTCCGTTTCTGGATGCGAAGGTGGAGCAGGCAGTCAAGGAACGTGAACCATGGGGTTTCAAGATAGTGATCGATGGTGGTGTGGATAAAAATGTCATGACCCGATTGTCTGCGATGGGTGTGGAAGGGTACGTTCTTGGTCGCCTGATCCTGTTCGATCAGGTAGAGACAGACTATATGAAACTTGTTGAAATGATGCGTTCCCTCTAGGCTTTTCCTATACTTTCCCCAACCATTTTCGGTTGGGGCTTGCCTTCATTTTTAATTTTAAAACTCAATTAAATTTCTAAAATCATAATATGTAAATAAATAAAATCTCATTAATTTTCTTGACGGGAAGGGATTCTGTAGTATACTTCTGGTATACCAAAGGTATGCAAAAGATAGGGGACTGTTGGCATGAAAAAGAACGAGGTGTTCGAAGATCTTCGAAATCGTATTGTTTCTGGTGAATTTGCTCCTGGCGATTGGTTGGTTGAGCGTGAACTCAGTGAAATGTATGGCATATCGAGAACCCCAATACGTGAAGTCCTTGGTAAACTCAGCAATCTTTGTATCGTTGAGATGCAATCTTCGAAGGGATATCAGGTGAAGAAACTCAATCTAGCCGAGATTATTGAGATATTCAATGCTCGGGAAGCGATTGAAGGAATTAGCGCCCGGTTTGCATGCTATTCGAAGAATCCGGATTTCAAGAACACAATCAGCGAGTTGCGATGCAAATTGGAAGCGCTCGATCTGCAACACGATGGTAAAGAAGGCGTGACAGTTGGCAATCAGCTGCATAATTTTATTATTGCAGAAGCAAACAACCGGTATTTTTCAGAGTTTGCCGACAAACTCTCGGCGCTCATGTCCCTGACCAGAAACATAACCATGAATTTTTCACGGATCGAAGAAAAATCACGCGCAGACCACCTTTCTATTCTGAATGCTCTTGAAAATCGAGATGGAGAGAGGTGTGAACATCTTATGCGCGAACACCTCAGAGCAACTTGTAAGGCAATTGCAGAAAATTATTACAGCCATTTGGTCGGAGGCTTAATGGCTTGATTGCCAAACGAAGCGAGGGGAAAGGGGCCATGCAATGGCCACTCTCCCGAGCGAGTGCCGGCAACGTGAGGTGACGGAAGAAGCCTTTCATGCCAAACGAAGCGAGGGGAAAGGGGCCATGCAATGGCCACTTTCCCGAGCGAGTGCCGGCAACGTGAGGTGACGGAAGAAGCCTTTCATGCCAAACGAAGCGAGGGGAAAGGGACCATGGCATGGACCACTCTCCCGAGCGAGTGCCGGCAACGTAAGGATCCATACCTCGCTCATTGGGGCGGGAAAGGAGGCAAAGCCTCCTGGGTTCAGGGCTTGCCCTGGGGGTATTGATACCTTTCATTGGGAACGTTTGGACGTTCGTTGGGATTTTTGCTACAAGGGCCACTTGGTGTGTCCTGAAAAATTTAGGAGGCTACGACATGAAGAAAGGAATTGTTGCGTTGTGTCTGGTGTTATGCATCGCTATTCCGCTGTTTGCACAGGGATCGCAGGAAGTCAAGGATGAATATTTGTTGAGATTCGGACATGTGCTTACTCCCGAAGATGCATTTCACAAATCGTATTTGAAGTGGGCGGATGCGGTCGCCGAAAAGACAAATGGTGGCTTGAAAATCGAAGTATACCCAAGCGCTCAACTTGGTGTTGAAGAAGATGTATTGGAGCAGATTCGCTTGGGTTCGAACGTTGGTTGGCAGACCGACCCCGCACGATTGGGGAACTATGTGAAAGAATGGTCGATTCTGTATGCTCCGTTCTTCCTCTCTGGAATGGACGACATCGAAGCATTGTTGGAATCCAAGGAAGTCGCCTCTTGGGTCGATAGACTTGAGAAGGAGCACGACATCAAAGTGGTTTCATACGCTTGGGTGCAAGGCTTCCGCAATATCTTCTCAAACAAAATGGCAAAAAGCCCCACCGAATTGCGAAGCAGCTTGATACGTACCGCACCAGCTCCCATGTGGCTTGCAACAGTGAACTCCTTGGGTCCAAAAGCTGTTGCACTTCCGTACGGAGACCTCTACAACGGTATCCAGACCAAGGTTGTCGATGGAGCGGAGCTTCCATACGCGGCGGCCAAACAATTGAAGGTGTATGAAGTCGCCAAGTACATTATCGAAACCCAACATATCTTCCAGTTGAATGTCATGGTTGTAAGCGCCGAGTGGTTCAATAAGTTGCCGGCGGACTACCAGAAGATTCTTATCGACGAATGCAATACAGCAGGTCTTGCCGTTTCACGCGAACTGTTGGCGAACGCCGCGGCAGATCGCCAGTTCATGATCGATCAAGGCATGACATATATTCCACATAGCGAACTCGATATGGATGCTTTTATCAAGTCTGGACAGCAAGCATATAAGGCGATGGGTCTCGAAGCTGCACGAGATGCAGTTTACGCAGAAATCAAATAACGATTTACCTTTTCGGATGGAACGGTGTTTGTGGTAGGTTTGGCATTGCCTATACCGCCACAAACACCAATTACATGTGGAATATGAGGGTTGCACATGAAAGCTTTAGCAAAAGCCTATGATAAATTCTGCCAAGTGGAATTGGGAATAGGAGCCGCGTTTCTTCTCATCACCGTATTGGTGATCACTCTTTCGGCGATTTTGCGGACTATTGGATATCCGATCAACTGGGCTTTGGACGTCGCGCTCCTTTTGTTCACATGGTCGGTCTTCCTTGGGGCCGATACCGCATTACGCGCCGACAAGATGGTGAATGTGGATTTCATATTGCGAAATTTGAAGGAACCCGCCAAGAAGACAGTGCAGTTGTCGATATATATCCTTATCTTGGTTTTCCTCATTGCAATGGTATATTTGGGAATTCGTTTGTCGATAAGTTCCAGACACAGGTCTTTTCAGGGGATTCCGAACTTGAGCTATACGTGGGCGACCTTGAGTATTCCGGTTCCATTTTTCTTCATGATCATTACAACTTCTATAAAGGTTCGCCAGCTGTTTGTCAAAAGCGGACTGAGTCCTGTCCACACGGCAGATCACAGCGAGGCACAGATATGACCCTAGTGATACTTGCGTTTCTTGTTTTTCTCCTGATCGGTATGCCCGTCGGTTTTTCGATCGGAATTTCAGGCGTTTTGTTCTTTCTGCAAAATCTTGATCTTCCAATCAGGACTATTGTCCAACTGCCGATTTCCCAGACCCAGAGCGTGAGCTTGCTCGCGGTCCCATTGTTCATTTTCGCAGGAAGTCTCATGAATGCCTCTGGGATCACCACACGGTTGATTAAGCTTTCCATGCAGGTTGCCGGGCATATGCGGGGTGGAATGGCACAGGTAAGTGTCGTACTCAGTACTTTCATGGGGGGGTGTTCCGGTTCCTCGAATGCAGACGCTGCCATGGAAGCTAGGATACTGGGCCCTGAGATGACCCGCCAGGGATATCCTAGGGGATATTCTGCAGTTGTCATCGGGTTTACTTCACTCATAACCTCGACAATTCCTCCCGGGGTAGGCATGATCCTCTATGGAACGGTGGGGGAAGTTTCGATTGGACGACTATTCACCGCGGGTATCATGTCGGGCTTCATCATGATGGTTCTCATGATGGTTGCGGTTGCCATTACTGCCAGGATCAGAAATTTCAAACGTGCACGGGAGACAAGGGCGAATCTGAAAGAAATCCTTCTCTCATTGAAGGATACCATTTGGGCTTTGATTTTCCCGATCGTATTGATCGGAAGTCTACGTCTGGGAATCTTTACCCCTTCCGAAGTCGGTGCGTTCGCATGCGTATACGCACTGATCATCGGGTTCTTCGTCTATAAGGAAATGACGTTGAAGTCCTTGATGGCAACATTGAAGGAAGCGGTCCGTGATATCGGAGCAATTATGTTCATGATCTCCATGTCAGGCATATTCGGATATGGGATACCACTTGAACGTATTCCCCAGAAACTGACCATGTTGATCACAGGACTTACGGTCAACCCAATCATCACCATGGTTATTGTAATCATCATCTTGGTTATCTTCGGCATGTTCATGGAGGGCTCGATAGTCATTCTTCTGTTGACACCTATCCTCATGCCATTGGTGCGAACCATAGGAGTCGATCCTGTCCTGTTCGGCGTCATAATGAGTATCGTTGTCACCATGGGAATTCTTACACCGCCGGTGGGCGTGGCCATGTACATAGTGAACGGCATTCTCGAAGTCCCCATGCAAGAATATCTGAAGGAGAGTATTCCCTTCATCATCGTTGTCCTGGTTGTTGTCGCTCTGCTGTTGACCTTTCCCAACGTTATCCTATTCTTGCCAAATCTAATTTACGGTTAATTCGATCCAGTTAAGGAGTTTTTTTATGATCTATAAACAATTGGGTACGGCTGAAGCAAAGATTTCAGCGATCTCCATGGGAGGCCATGAATATTTGCCCGACCGCCGGTCCCGTGGATTCAATGAAGATTTCAAGAAGGCCATTACACCAGGATATATCTTTGAAGGGTTCGGCCAGGAGAGCCGTTTGAATCTATTGAAGGTAGCCTTTGACCATGGCATCAATTTTTTCGATGTGACCCACGATTCGGAAAAGGATGCATTGGGAAGGAATCTCCAAACACTCGAACCTCCGTACCCGATATATGTGCAGACCCGTCCTGAAGGGTTTGTCTATACGTATGATGAGAACAATGCCAAGATGGCAAACTACGATTTGCTTAAAGCCGAGGCAATACGGATACTCAAGTTGTTGCGTCGGGAGAGAATCGAATTCTTCAACCTGGCATTCATGAAATCGGCATTGGAACATGATCCGGAATACTTGTTGAAGATTTCTGACAATATAGCTAGACTGAAACGCGAAGGACTTATCCAATTTGCCTGCGCAGATACATTTTCCGGAGAATATACCTACCTGAAGCAGATTGAGACGGAGGCCTTTGACGCCGTGTACATCAACTTCAACTTTGGTGACCATTGCGGAGCCAAGCAGGTTCTTCCCCAGGCAAAGAAGGCAGGGCTTGGGGTTATTGCACGTGAAGCATTCATGAAAGGTGGACTTTTTGAAATGGCCAAGGAAGCTGGCATCGAAGAGTTCGGCACGCTTGCGAACGCTGCGCTCAAATGGGTGCTTTCATTTGATTCTGTGACAACGGTGGTATACGGTACAGGAAATCCAAAACACCTGACCAATGCATTGAATGCGCTGGATAGTCCAGAATTGACTTGCGATGAACAGGCGTTGATCGATCGGATCCGGGATACAGAAAAGTTCAAGAACTATGAACTTGGCAAGACCGGGGAATTCTGCAACTGAACAACTGGATTGGTATATTGTAAAGAGAGGAGAAATATGAAATTTCAAGCAAAAGGCATTATTCCGGCAATGGTCACTCCGCTTACACAGGATTATAAGGTCAATGAACCGGCATTGAGAAAAATGATCGATTACTTTATCAAAGGCGGTGTCCACGGATTGTTCGTTGTTGGTACCTCAGGTGAGTTCTACGGATTTTCTCCAGAGGAACGTCGTTCAATCTTCGAGATTACTGTTGATGAGGCAAAGGGCCGTGTCCCTGTCTACGCCGGAGCGAACGGTATCACAACCCGAGAGGCAGTCGAGTTGACCCAGTTGGCAGAAGATTGCAAAGTAGATGCGGTGAGTGTCCTTACCCCGATGTTCATCAGTGTGACCCAACAAGAGTTGTATGATCATTATGTCTCTATTGCACGGTCCACGAGCCTGCCGATGCTCATGTACAATAATGTCACCAAGACCAATGTGAATATTTCGGCCGATACGGTCGCTCGTCTTTCGGAAATCAAGAATATCGTGGGTGTGAAGGACTCCAGTGGTGATTTCACCCTTACCGGCGAGTACATCCGCAAAACACGTGGAAAGGAATTCTCGGTGCTTTGCGGTCGTGACACACTGATCCACGCCTGCCTGTGTTATGGTGGGCACGGTGCGATTACGGCATGTGCGAATATTGCTCCACGGTTGATGGCGGATATCTACGACAAGTACATCGCTGGAGATGTGGCCGGGTCTCTTGAAGCGCAATTCCTTTCGGCCCCTATTCGAATGGCTTTCAATCTTGGTTCGTTTCCGACAGTACTGAAAGAAAGTCTTCAATTGTTGGGAATCGATGCCGGTCCAAGTTTCGCACCGGTAGGAACCATGAGTTCTGAGAACAAGGAGTTGTTGAAAAAAGCTTTGAAAGAGGGTGGGGTGCTCGCATGAGCCTCCTCACCCCGGAGCAGATTGTGGATTTGCAGCAATTCGATACACCCACAGTCTGCAACGCAATAGAATGGTTTGGATTACGCTCCAGGATAGAGGGATTCACCGACTCATCCATTCACTCCATTTTCCTTGATCGGCAGCCATTGGTGGGGTATGCATGTACCGCACGAATTTCATCGGTGAATCCGGCTACCGTGGAACAGAAGGAACTCCTTTATACCTATTACCAATCCTTGGTCGATTCGCCTCGTCCAACCATTGCCGTGATTGAAGATATCGACACGCATCCGATTGGGTCGTTTTGGGGGGAAGTCCAGGCTACAACCCACCTCGCCCTCGGATGTACCGGTACAATCACAAATGGGGGTATTCGGGATTTTGATGAAATGTACGGACTTGGAATGACTGTCCTTGCCTCCACCATACTCGTTTCCCATGGCTATGTCCATGTCGAGGAAGCGGGCGGACCCGTGACTGTCGGTGGCCTTCGAATCGAACATGGAGACTTGCTCCATGCGGACAAGCATGGAGTAGTTGCTATTCCTGCAATCATTGCCCATGAACTTGCTAATGCTTGCCGGTTGATGCAAAGGGCCGAGAAACCGTTGCTGGAGGGATGCCGAAACCAAGCGGAAGGAACTGTAAACGTCGAGGATCTCCGCAAATGGAGAAATGAAATGGACGCCCTTCGCAGAAAATAGTTCCCTGGTGGGGTGTTTGCTTCTTCACTGTGAAGATGGAGTGGAAAGTCCGATAAGGAAGGTTTCGTATATATTACAGGCAAGTTGTTGCACACCTCACGAGTGAGTGATACACTTTCGCCCATCATGAGAACTCCGATGCGGAAGACACTTCCGCCAAGTCAGTATCTGATTTCCGGGTTTTTTGCCATCATACTCGTGGGATCGGCATTGCTTTCGCTTCCCTTCGCCCATCGGGAGGGCGTCCATCTGGCATATATTGACGCATTGTTCACATCATTCAGTGCCGTTTGTGTAACAGGCCTGGTCACTGTGGATGTGGCCGCGACGTTCACCCTATTCGGCAGGGCTGTCATAGCCGTATTGATTCTGTTGGGTGGCATGGGATTCGCAGCGGTCATCATGTCCATCGTGTTGATGCTGGGATGGGATGTCGGTATCTCGCAACGAACGTTGCTCAGCGAAGCCTATAACCTGGGCACGCTCAGAGGTACGTTGGTGATTGTGAAGACAGTCGTATTCGCCTCGGTGATGTTCCAGATCGTGGGAACCGGACTGGGATACCTTGTGTTCCGGCAGGATTATTCACCACTCGATGCCTTGGGACATAGCCTGTTCCACGCAATCTCCGCTTTCAACAATGCAGGTTTCGATCTCATGGGGAATTTCGACAGCATGATGAACTATCGGCACAATGTCTTGCTCAATGTGCTCACCATGTTCCTGATCGTTTCGGGAGGCTTGGGTTTCTTCGTACTCAGCGATGTCTTCCGCAAACGATGGCATTTCCGCAAGTTCACCATGCATACCAAGATTGTATTGAGTGTGACGGCATTCCTCATTGTATTTGGGATGGTGGTCATTTCCCTGGTCGAGCGGATGGATATCCTCTCGGCGCTCTTCCAGAGTGTCACAGCCCGTACCGCGGGATTCAATACCATCGATACCGGCTCCCTCTCAACGTTCAGCCTGTTCTTCGTAGTGTTGCTCATGTTTGTTGGAGCTTCACCTGGTTCCACCGGTGGTGGTATCAAGACGACCACAACTTTTGCGATCTGGTTGAGTCTCATGAGCCTTGCATTCGGAAAGCAACCGGCCGCTTTCAAACGTCGGATTCCAGAGGACAGCCTGCTCAAGGCTTTCCAAGTTCTCATGTTGGCTTTGTTGACCGTCACCATCGGTTCCCTGGCCTTGGCATTGTTTGAAGGACAACACTTTTCCTTCATGCAGTTGATGTTCGAAGGCGTCTCGGCTTTCGCAACGGTCGGATTGTCTACGGGGATCACAACCGAAATAGGCTCCGCTGCGAAACTGGTACTTATGGTGATGATGTTTGTGGGAAGACTCGGACCGATTACGGTCGCGACAAGTCTCAAGACCCGGGAAGTGCGCCTCAAGCACGTTGAGGAGCGGATATTCATTGGTTGAAGTAGGGTAGAGGTGAAAGGATGAAACATTCGGGACATGACGTGAATTCGTTCGGTATTATCGGCCTGGGCCGTTTCGGGACTTCCCTGGCCCTGGAGCTGGTGAAAGCCGGCAAGGATGTGGTCGTACTTGAGATCGACGAATCCAAGCTCAATGCGGTCAAGGATATTATTGAACATATCTATCCGATCGATGAGATTACGCAGGATATCCTGATCGATTCCGGCATATCCCATTGTGGAACCGTGATCATCTGTATTGGCAAAGATATTGAGAGCAACATCCTCGCCACACTGAATGTATTGGAACTTGGTGTTCCGCGCGTAATCGCAAAGGCGAACAGTGACGACCATGGTAGGGTCCTGAGGAAGATCGGTGCCGAGGTAATCTACCCCGAAGTGGAAATGGGTGTCCGTCTGGCCAAGTCCCTGGTCACACTGAGAACCTTGGATTTCCTTGAATTGGATGAGGATATATCGATTTCGGAGATCCTGCTTTCCCAGCATTTCGACAACAAGACGGTGGACCAGCTCAATTTCCGCAAGCGTTTCAAACTCAATATCATTGCGATAACCCATGAAGAGAAGACCGATGTCGATATAGCTCCCGATACGGTTCTCCACGCGAATGATGAAATAGTTGTCATCGGGCGCAACGAGGACCTGAAGCAGTTCCAGGATTACAATTCTCGTCCTTAGAAGCACTTTGGCCTGAAGCGACCAGGTCCAATCACATGCCCCATACCTCTGTATCGGCCCAGGAATTCCGCCTGGGTCCATTGTCGTACAAGAGCCAATCGATATCGATAAATCTGGTGAAGAAAAATGTTGACAGATACATTTTATCATTTTAACATATTCTAAAATGATGAATTGACATCCAGATGAATCGTCAAGCGACAATCCCATGAAAGGGGCATACTGATGAAAGGTTTTCTTGTCCGATTGAAAGCACTGCTGGTTTTGTACGTGGTGTGGCTCGCGCTCATGGCTCCGCTTTCGGGCCAGGACCTGGCGGCGGGACTGGGGATAGTCCTCGTGTTGGTGCTGGTGCCGTTGCCAGGATTGTCTATCTACCAAGAAATTTGGTTGGCCCCGAAGCGTATCCTGTTTTTCATCCTCTATATAGGCGTCTTATTGGCTGAGATATGCAAGTCGAATATCGACGTAGCATTGCGTGTCATCCAACCCGTTATTCCTATTCGACCGGGAATCGTCAAAGTCTCCACGAAACTGACATCGAGATTGGGCAGGTGGGTACTCGCCAATTCCATAACACTCACCCCAGGCACCATTACTGTCGAGACGAAAGGGAGCGACCTGTATATCCACTGGATTTCCGTCACTGCCGACGATGTCGACTCCACCACCAAGAAGATCGTGACCCAATTCGAGAAATATCTGGAGGTAATCTTTGGCTAATACCATATTCCTCATCGCGGCTGCCATCATGTTGGTAGCTATGATTATCGCATTCTTCCGCATCATCCAGGGGCCTGACCTGGGTGACAGGATTGTCGCACTCGATGCCATGACCATCATGGCGCTCTCGGCAATCGCCTTCCTGGCGCACTACTTGGGGCGATCCATCTATCTGGATGTGGCACTTGTGTACGGCTTGATCAGCTTTCTTGGCGTAGTGGCGGTCGCCAGACATATGGAAAGGGGGCTATGACATGGAAGTTCTGGCTATTGTCGGTTCATTCGTCTCCCTACTCGGGGCTCTCTTCCTGCTTTTGGCGGCAATAGGAATCATCCGGATGCCGGATACCTACAACCGCATGCAAACAGGAACGAAAGCGACTACCTTGGGAAGTATGCTCTTCTTTGTCGGGATAGCACTGGCGCATCCATCGTGGTGGACCAAACTTCTCATCCTCACCGTGTTCATATTCCTTACCAATCCACTGTCTTCCCATGTACTGGCCAGGGCATTGCACTTCATAGGCAAAAGCCCCTTGGTAGAGTCGTATGGTGGACCATCGGTACGGGACGATCTCGCGTTCGATGAGGCACAAGCCTTGATGCCCGCCGAAGATTCCCGACAGATGGGGAAGGGGGATTCCGTATGAGTCAGCTCATGCTCGTCCTGTTCGGACTGGTGATGCTTGTCGGTGCGGTCGCCGCCCTCTACCTGAAGGATACCGTCTCCGCAATCCTGGCTGCCGGATCGGTATCGCTGGTGGCTAGCCTTGTGTATCTGCTCCTGGGGGCTCCGGATGTCGCCATGACCGAAGCCGCTATCGGATCGGCCTTGACGACAGTGGTTTTCCTATTCTCGTGGTCACGGATACAGCATCGTTCCCAATCATCCAAAAGCCCGCTTGCCGAGAAAACCGACACGAATCCGGAAGAGCAGGAGGACCACCAGCTATGATGAAACGTCTGATCATTATCCTGGCACTGGTTGCCATTGCCCTGGGATTCTTCCCCTTGGCGATGCGGATATCGGGAGACTCGGGTCTCACTGCCCTTGCCACGCACTATGTCGAGGCGGGTGCGGAAGAATTGGGGGCGGCGAACCTTGTGACCTCCGTGGTTGTCAGTTATCGTGGGCTGGATACGTTGGGTGAAGTAATGGTCCTGTTCACGGCAACAACCGGTGTAACGGCACTGTTGGTCTCCGGGAAATCCAGATCCCACAAGAAGGAACAGGAATCGGAGCATGATAGTGTCGGGCGTCGCGAAGGATCCGAACTGCTTGCGACCGGGGCCGCCTTCCTGTTTCCGATCCTGATCCTGTTCGGTATCTACATCTTCCTCAATGGGCACCTTACTCCGGGAGGCGGATTCCAAGGTGGTGTCGTGCTGGCCTCTGCGTTCCTGCTGCTGCTGTTCTCGGACTGCCGCCTGGAACTCAACCATGCCCTGCTGAAACGGGCGGAAGCCATCTCAGGAGCTGCGTATGTCGCCGTTGGGCTGCTCGGACTTTGGTTGGCTGGTGGATTTTTGGACCCGCGGTTTCTTCCGGCAGGGGAATTCGGCCAATTGTTCAGTGCCGGAGCGATTCCCATCATCTATATCCTGATAGGTATCAAGGTCGGCTCCGAGTTGACCGGCATTGTCGATGCCATGCGGAGGTGTTCCTGATGACGCAGATAGTGCTGGCAATCGGTTTCCTGTTGGTATGCATGGGATTTTGGGGATTGATGACACGAAGGGAAGTCTTTCGCATGATAATCGGCTTTTCCCTGTTGGACACCGGAGTCCATGTGATCATGGTCGGTATCGGTTATGTGAGGGCAGGGACTGCACCGATTTTCGACGAAGCACTTGCAGTCGCCGGCGCTGTCGGCAAGGTGGTCGATCCTGTCCCCTCCGCATTGGTACTGACCGCAATCGTCATAGGACTTGCAGTGACTGCACTCATGTTGAGTTTCGCCATCCGTTTGCACGCATCCCGTGGAAGCCTGGCAGTCGATGATATGAAGGAGTTGAAATGGTAAGCCCACTATATCTGATCGCGATGCTGCTGGGTGCGGCATTTCTCCATCCACTCATCCAAAATCGCAGCAAGCTGGCCGGACGGTTGTTGGTACTTGTGGTACTAGGGGCGACCGTGGCGATACCCCTGCAGTGGTTGATGGCCTTGGACCTTGGGACGATGCAAACCGTCATATTCCAGACGGCTGGATTCACAGCTCCCCTTTCCATCAATCTGCAGGTCGGAGTCGAGGAGTCCCTGTTCCTGGTCATCATCAACGGTGGGGCTTTGTTCAGCGCGTTGTACTTCATCCGCCGTCGGACCCGAGAGTGGGAAGGTTCTGCGCAGATATTGCTGATGACGTTGGTCTTGGGTGTGAATGGGTTGGTGTTGGGAAGGGATTTGTTCAACCTGTTCGTATTCATGGAAATCTCGTCACTCTCACTCTATGCCCTGGTTGCGACCACGAAGACTGCGAATTCCTACGAAGCGGGAATCAAACTCATGGTTGCGGGGGGAATCGCCTCCGCGCTGTTCCTCATTGGTGTCGTGTTCCTATACCGCATGACAGGTACATTGAATCTCGATGACATGATCGCAAACAAACAGGTGCTGGACAACAAGGTGGGTATCACCGCACTGTTTCTCATAACTGCGTCCCTCTTGATCGAATTGAAGCCGTTTCCGGCCAATGGCTGGGGCGCGGATGTCTACCAGGCCGCCGATCCAGGCGTATCGGCGTTGACCAGCGGGACGAGCGCCACAGCGATCTTCTTCGTGTTGTATAAGATTACCCCGTTGTTTGGAGTCGAATTGCTGCAAGTCGTTGCCGCAAGTGGAGGAATCTCCTTCATATTTTCCCAACTGTTGGCATACAAGCAGGATTCGGTACGACGTATGTTGGGTTACTCGTCGATCGGACAAATCGGACTGTTGATCCTCGTCGTCGCGTTAGGCTCCCTGTACGGGGAGGCCTTCACCAGCACGATGTTCGGAGGTGTCTTCTTTCTGGTCCTATTGCTTGCCGGCAACCATCTTTTCAGCAAAGCCGGTTTGTTCTGGATGAGTGGAATCACCGGACAACGCTCCCTCGGCGCTATGCGTCGGTCGGGAAGCGTTCGTTTGGATCCCACAGGTGCCGCCTTGCAAGGGATCCTTACCTCGGCTTTGGCGGGATTTCCACCTTTTCCCGCATTCTGGGCCAAATGGATTGTGATTACAGCGTTGTTGGCGTTCGGTTCGTATTGGTGGGCATCGATTATCCTGCTTGGATCCTTGATCGAAGCTGCGTATCTGTTCACATGGTTCTTGGGTGCCGTCAAATCACCAGTCGACCCCGGCACCGTCCACGACGAAGTGATTCCAGAGGATTTTCCCACGGAAAGGGTGGCAGAACATGTACCAGGTGCTTTCCGGACCGGAACCGTTGCCGATGCAGCTCGACAATCTTCCGGCGGATCGGTAGCTCCCTTCTTGGCGGCAACAGTGCTGGCGGCATGTGGTATGCTGCTCGCTGTAGTGTTCATGCTCCGTGGTCGGCTCTACGGGTATCGGGATGTGGTCCTGTTGCTACCTCTCGCGGTATTGGTGCTTTGGACCGTATTCGACCTGCTTCGCGTTCCCTTCAAACTGCAAATGGGATTGGCGATCGTGTGTACCGGAGGGTATGGATTGGCCTTTCTCCCGAGTTTGGATGGGATCAGGTTGGTATTCGGCCTGATTTTCATTGCCGGTTCTGCCGTTCAGATGATACCGCTGCTCAATCGTCGGGGGTATCACCGGGGACTTGCGGGAATGCTGCTTGCGCTGGTGTTTTCCTTGGGAAACCTGCTTTTCGCCGCATCTGCCTTGGAATTCTTCTTCTCCTGGGAACTCATGACGATCACCTCCTTTTTCCTGGTCGTACGGGGAAGACAAGCCTCGGGAGCCGCGTTGCGATACCTGGTATTCTCATTGGGAGGAGCCTTCAGTATCCTGGCTGGATTGTCCATCGGTTCCAGCCCCATGGCGGCACTGTTGCTCGGTATCGGTTTCCTTGTCAAAATGGGTACATTCGGACTGCACATCTGGCTTCCCGGTGCCTATGCCGAGACCGATGACGATGTGTCGACGTTCTTCTCTTCGATTACAAGCAAAGCGGGACTGCTCATGCTCTTTCTGCTCGCCGGACTGTTCGTACAGGAGGCGGTTCCCGCAGGATTCGCGGCGGGAAGTCGTTTGGAGAGCCTGTTGTCGGGCATTGCCTTCTCCGACCTGTTGGGTTGGTTGGGGGTGGCCACCGCTTTTGCCGGCGCGTTCCTTGCCCTGTTCAAGGAGGATATCAAATATACGCTTGCCTATTCCTCTATGAGCCAGGTCGGCTATATGCTGCTCTCCTTCGCCCTCATGTCCCAATTGGGTTGGATGAACAGCCTCTATCTGGCTGTCACCCACCTGATGTTCAAGGGGATGCTCTTCGTGGCCATCAGTGGGGTGGTGTACCGCACCAAGACCCGTCTGATGTACCAGATGGGTGGCTTGATCACCCGCATGCCGATTTCGTTCTTCACTGTGCTGATCGCCATTATCGTAGTCTCGGGTGTCCCTCCGTTGACTGGCTTCGGCGCCAAATGGATGCTGTACACCGCCTTGATCGAGAAAGGATGGTATCTGCAGGCGGCTATCGCCATGTTCGCATCGGGTATCGCCTTCCTCTACCTGTTCAGGCTTATCCATGTGATATTCCTCGGACAGCTGAAGGATGAGCACCGGAGTGTAACCGAGGCACCGGTTTGGATGCTGATTCCCCAAGTGGTGGGGATTGCCGGAATCCTGTTGTACTCCATGTATCCATCGCTCCTGTTGAAACCGCTTGAAGCGGCCGTCGCCCCGTTCTTCGAGACCACCATTGCGTGGGACGGGTATACGGTGCTCTCCACGTTGGGATATTGGAACGGAACAGCAGTCATGTATGTGACCATGGGAGTCTTTTTGGTGCCTCTGCTCTGGTTGCTGATCGTCCAACGCAAGAACACCCAGAAAGTCGGACAGTTCAATATCGTATACGCCGCCGAGCGTCCGTATCGTCCCGAGACTACCCATTTCGGATACAACTTCTTCGCTCCCTATGAGAAGGCGCTCGGCTTCCTCCACAAACCGCTGGCGACACGTTTCTGGTACCGGATCGTCTCGGTGGTGGAGGTCGCTGGAAGCATGGTCCGCAAACTGTATACGGGAAATATCCAGACCTATGCACTCTGGATCGTGCTCTATACCGGTATCCTGTTGTCGATACTCCAGAGAGGGATGTGATCGTATGAATGTAATTATGACCAAGGCATGGTACACGCTCATCTCGTTGTTCGTGATAACCAATTACGGGTTGCTGCTCGGCGGCACCATGGCACGTGTGCGGGCCAAAGTACAGGGACGGATCGGCCAACCGGTTTGGCAACCGTATATCGATATCCTGAAGAACAATTTCAAACGTACCGGGATCTACCACGGTGTCATGTTCTATCTTGGACCGGTATTCCGCCTGGCAGGTGGGCTGGGAACCTACCTGTTCATCCCCGCGGTATACGGATCGCTGGTGTTCTCGAACTTCTCGTTCTCCGGCGACTTGCTGCTGGTGATGTATTTCATCTTCTTCGGCCAATTGGGAATGGCACTGGGTGCCGGTCAGAGCGGACATCCCTACAGTCCGCTCGGGGTTTCCCGGGGATTGGCCCAGATGACCGCTTTCGAGGTGCCCTTCGCACTCTCGGTGATCGCTATCGCCGCACAGTACCAAACCCTTTCCATAACGGAGATAGTCGCTGCCCAACAGGGTGGAATGCTCAACTGGGTCGCCTTCACCAACCCGCTTGCCATGGTGGCGGGAATGATCTCGTTCCTCGGCATGTCGATGGGAAATCCGTTCAGTGTGGTGATCGCTCCCCAGGAGATACCGATCGGCCCTCCGACAGAGATGCAGTCGAGCTTCCTCGGTATGCTCCAGACCAACAGGGCCATCTTCAACGGTGCCAAGCTGGTGCTGTTCATGAACTTGTACTTCGGTGGAGCCACGAATATCGGTGTCATGGTCGTCAAGACATTCCTGATCTACCTTTATACGGTGATTGTCGATGCTTCGTTTCCCCGTTTCAGGACCGACCAGTCGATCCGGTTCTTCCTGGGGATTCCCGCGTTGATAGGAATTGCTGCGGTCGTACTGCAGATGCTGTAGGAGGAAGACATATGAAGGAGTCGAATATGGATGGGTTGCAGTCGACTGCGACAGAAACGGAACAGCAGCTGGAAGATATGGCCAAGGAAATGCGATTGGCCAACGATGGACTATCTGAGCAGGACAAGGGCTATTTTTGCGATGTGCGGCCCCATCGTGTCGAACCGTACAAGGGAATCATGGAAAGCTTCGCCAACTGGGCACGTTCGCAATCGCTCTGGATCCTCGGATTCGGAACCGGCTGCGGTGCCATTGAGTTGCGGCCGCTGATGACATCGCGGTTCGACATGTACCGGTATGGTATCCAGGCTCGGCCGACACCACGCCAATCGTGTGTCTTCATTATCGGCGGGTATGCCTCGGTGAAGACCCTCAAGCGGATTGTCCGGAGTTATGAACAGATGCAGGGACCGAAATTTGTCCTCGGTTTGGGCAGTTGTACGGTCAACGGAGGCATGTACTGGGATAGCTACAACACGATCAATCGGATCGACCAGTACATACCGGTGGATGTCTATATCGCCGGTTGCATGCCACGCCCCGAGGCGCTGCTTGGCGGATTCATCAAGCTCAAGCAGATGATCCGTGAAGGCAAATGCGAGGGCATGAACAAATATATCGATGATTTCGATTGGTACAAGGCAAATCAGAAACAGATTATCCACGATTGGAACATGCCGGACTACAACTGGTGACCAAGAGGAGCGCGTGTGGCAACTGAACGACAGGAAAGGACAATGCAGGAAGTGAACGACTCGGGCCTGGTGGGTGATCGACCGGCCGGACTGAAGTTCGTCCACGTGGAGGCCGACCAAGCTGTGGCATATATCACCCGTCTGCGCGATGTGCAGGGGTATACGCATCTGGTATTCTTCACCGCCATCGACTATATCGAGGATTCCCTCTTCCGACTTACCTATATGGTGCACAACTATGACAGTCGGCAGGATATGGGGGTGCAAGTCGACATTCCGCGCCAAGGGGCGAGTATGGAGTCGATCCACCACCTGTGGCCGCATGCGGCGACCTACCAGAGGGAATTGAAGGAGATGTTCGGCATAGATTTTCCCGGTAGTCCCGGAGTCGACGACAGTTTCATCCTGGAGGGGTGGACCGGGATTTCTCCCATGCGCCGGGAGTTCGACACCAGGCAGTATTCCGAGCAAACCTATTTCCCGAGACCGGGACGGGTCACACACGACACAGCGGCATATATGAAAGAAAACCTGTACCCCAGCGAGGCCGAGACATGGTAGAAATGGCGAAGTACGATCCAAGAGACAAGTTTCCTCCAGTAGATGCCGGCAGCGGCAAGAGCGTGTACAACTTGCACTCCGGAAAATATATGAAGGTGTGGCAGGGGCCGCAGCATCCTGGCATCACCGGGAACATGTCGCTCGAGCTTACCGTATGCGGCGATGAGATAATCGACTGCAAGACACATGTCGGGTATCTGCACCGGGGATTCGAAAAATTGATGGAACGACGCAGATATATCCAATGTTTTCCCCTGGTATGCAGGATCTGTGTGCCTGAACCCGATTTCAACGAATATCTGTTCGCCGAAGGTGTCGAGGAACTTGCCGGGATCGAAGTACCGGAAAAAGCCCGATGGTATCGGGCATTGACATTGGAGATGGCACGGCTGGCTTCGTTTATGATGTGGATAGGTGGGCAGGCGGCGGCGTTCGGCATGGGAACGATCGGACAGTGGACAGTCACCATGCGCGACTATGTGCTCGATCTGTTCGAGGAGCTCAGCGGCGGACGCATCTACCACATGTACATAATTCCCGGTGGCGTACGGGCCGACCTTCCGATCGGTTTCGCGCTGCGGGTGGAACAGACCCTCGAACAGATAGGCAAGGTGCTCGACGATGTCGAGTTGGCCCTGATGCACAATGCTGTCTTCAAGAAACGGGCATTGGGACTGGGAGTGATCACCCCGTCGATGGTCGACGAATACGGTATCACCGGTCCGAATGCGCGGGGAAGCGGAATCCGACGGGATATCCGCAAGGACAATCCTTATCTCGTCTACGATCAATTGGAGTTCTCCATCGTAACCGAAACGGGTGGGGATGCGTATGCACGGACATGGGTCCGGTTGCGCGAGACAAGACAATCCATCGACCTGATCCGCCAGATGCTGGAGAAGATGCCGACTTCCGGACCCTTCTTCCAGAAGCTTCCGAACGTGTTGCATTGGAAGATTCCCGCCGGACAAACCTACAGGAAGGCTGAATGTACCCGTGGCGAGTATGGGTTCTTCATGGTTTCCGATGGTACCGAATTGCCGCGTAGGATCTATGTCCGGGGTCCGAGTTATACCCATGCGGTCACATTGATGGAGAAGCTGGCGGTCAATGTGAATATCGCCGACACCGCGGGGCTTATGGTCTCCCTGCATACCTACCCGCCGGAAATAGAGAGGTGAGACGATGAGTTTGAAAGATATCATAGCGCCGTTTTCCGTATGGAAACGGGTGTTCGAAAAACCCTATACGAACAAGAAGCCGATCGATACCCGTCCGGGCGCTCCCCGCTACCGAGGGTTCCATGTGAATGACCTGGACACCTGCATAGGGTGCGGGACGTGTGAGGAGATTTGCCAGAACGCTGCGATCGATATGGTCCCGGTGCGGGAAACACGTCACGGCGATTCGGGATTGCGGCCGAAAATGGATTATGGCCGCTGCTGCTGGTGTGCCCTCTGTGTCGACATTTGTCCATCGGGCTCCTTGGGGATGAGCAACGAATACCTGTGGGTCGACGAAGATCCCGAGGTTTTCCGATTCATTCCGGGGCAAGACGGAAAACCATGGAACGACAGCGAACTCGGATATCGGCGTGCGGAGGGCTACGATCTGCTCGAGGGGAGTCGTGTTCCCATGCCGATGCTTTCGGTCCAAGAGAGCCAAAAGAGTTTCGTCGAAATGGTGCAGGGGTACTCCAAAGAGCAGGCGAAGGCTGAAGCGGACCGGTGCATTGCCTGCGGTATCTGTGTGGCGACATGCCCGGCGCATATGCGGGTTCCCGAATATATCAAGGCCATACGGGACGATGATATGGGGGAAGGGTTGAAGATCGTGTATCAGGCCAATCCCTTGCCGGCATCGTGCGGACGCGTATGCTCGCATGCCTGCGAATATGTCTGTGCCATGAAACATAAGGGAGAAGCGATTTCCATCCGGTGGTTGAAACGGTATATCGTCGATCAGATCTATCTTGGCGACTATGCCAACATCCTGCACGAATGCGAGCCGGACAACGGGAAGAAAGTTGCGATCATCGGCTCGGGTCCCGGTGGATTGAGCGCCGCCTATTACTTGCGTCTGCTTGGATATGCAGTGACTATCTACGATGCCAACGAGAAGGCAGGAGGCATGCTCCGGTACGGTATTCCCGAATACCGGCTTCCGTACGATCAAGTCGAGAAGGATATCGAATTCATCGCATCCTTGGGTGTCGAGTTCCGTCAGAATGTCCGCATCGGAATCGATGTCGATTTCCTTGAAGTATATGACAACAACGATGCGGTATTCTTTTCCACCGGTCTTTCCAATCCCTTCGGTTTGGATATTGCCGGTGAGGATCTTCCGGGTGTCGTCTCCGGGCTCGACCTGCTGGCCGATGTCACAAACGGCAAGACACCGGATATCGGCTCGTCTGTTGTCGTCGTCGGTGGCGGAAATGTCGCCATGGATGCGGCCCGGACCTCACGCCGGTACGGCGCGGATGTCACGATCCTCTACAGGCGCCGGGAGACCGATATGCCGGCCGATAGCGAAGAGATCCACGAGGCGAGGGGCGAAGGCTGCGAAATCGTTGTGCAGGCTATTCCCCTACGTATCGAGAAAGGAACGGAAACACGCCTGATGCTCTACTGGGGGAAGGCGGAGATGGTGTCGGACGGTCCGGGCAAACGCCCGAGGCCGGTATTGATCGAGGGTTCCGAAGAGGTGATTGCGTGCGATACGGTGATTCCGGCGATCGGACAAGCCGCCGATTTAACCTTCTTGCCACAAGATATCGCTTCCGGACTCGTCGGCAAACGCGGGTATGTGGAAGTCGACGAGTTCCATAGGACTCCGGTTGCCAAGATCTATGCCGGGGGTGATATCGCAAATCCGAAACGGGATGCGATCAGTGCCATTGCGAACGGCCATTCGGCGGCTAAAGGTATCGATATATATTTGGGCAATTTCCAAAATTAGTCGTCCAAATGGACAAAATCCATTGATTGGGGTACCATGGTGCGGCACGTGCAGGGAGTGGGAATGCAAAACGAGACGCGTAAGGCCGAGATTTTGGCCCAGGTGATGGACAAGTTCGACAAGAACCAATGCGCATTGGTCGAGCGGATGCTTTCGATCATGTCGAATCCGGTCCGTTTCCATATCCTCTGTGCCTTGGAGAAGGAGTCGTTCTCCGTGTCGGAACTGATGGTCCTGAGCAACAGCCATGCATCCAATGTTTCCCAACAATTGAAGATGATGACCCTCGCAGGGTATATCAGCAAGGAACGGCAAGGTAAACAAATCATCTATACACTCAAGGACGGGCGCATACGGGAGTTGATCCACAAGCTCGAAGAGTTGTTCGGAGACAGCAGGGAGCAAGAGGACTGAGTATCTCAGGCCGAGAAGAAACTGTGTATCATGGATACCAGCGTGTCCCGTTCGGCCGATGGTGCGTACAGGCTCTCGATTTCCCGCAATGCTTCCTCGAACAGCGCGAATGCACGCTTCCTGGCCTTGGCAAGGGTCCCCGATGCCTGGATGTTCCCGAGAAGCTCTTCGATGGATGCGGCCGATCCGTCGTACCCGGCTTTCCGGGCTTGTTGGAACACACCTATGAGGTACTCGACCTGATCGGGGTTTTCCTCGACAAACATGATGATGGGCAGGCTCTTCTTGTTCTCGACGATATCGTCGCCCCGTTTCTTGCCCGGATTGCCTTTCTCAAGGTTGATCACATCGTCCAGTATCTGGAATCCCACACCGATTGTCTCGGCGATATGCCCGGCATGTCCGATCACCTGCGGGTCGTCGACGGCAAGCACCGCACCGATCTCGCATCCCATGGCGGCCAGGCACCCGGTCTTCAACCGGCACATCAATTCATATTCCTGTGCTGTGGGAAAAGTCGTGTGGTGGTGATGCCAACAGATATCCATGCCTTGGCCCATATGGACCCTACGCATGTACTTCGCGTAAATCTGGTAGATCTGTAGCTTCACCTTGTCGTCGAGGGGTGCTTCGTCTATGGTTTTTGTCGGAAGGAAATAGAGGAAATTGCCGGCATTGATCGAAAAATCCTCGCCGTACAGGATGTGCATGGCAGGACCACCGCGCCGCCAATCCGACTTGTCCTCGATATCGTCGATTATCAGGCTGCCGTTGTGGGGCAATTCGACAAGCGAGACAAGGCGTTCAGCCAATGACAAGGCCGCCTCGCCACCCAGCATCTTCGCCGTCAGCATCATGAGCAATGGACGCCACCGCTTGCCTCCCCGGCGGATAAGGTCCCGTGCCGGTTCGCTGAACCGATCGATTGTGGTGGAGTCTGCCGGAGGGGAGGGACTGCCGAGGACCCATTCGACCCAGCTCTGGTTGGACGATTCGGGAAGTACCCGTTTCAATTCATGTTCAATTGTGTTCAGCCATCGTTCCATGGGCGGATTATACGGGCTCGTTCCGATACTTACAATACAAAAGGTCCCACGAGAGTTCTTTCAGCGTTTGACTGTGCTTTTGTCACAGTACAATCGCTGGGAATCTGTTGACATTAGTGGCGGAACATGTTTAATTGCTAATAGCAACAATTGCTATGTGCAACTATATGTTCTGGCGGTTGTCCGAGGAAAGGAAATGATTGACGAGATTCTGCAAATCAAGAAGCGATGCAATTTCAGCGATGAAATCGGGAAGGAACATGGCCTCACACCCAACGAAGTCGAATGCATTTCCGCCATCGCTTCCCACACTACCATCTCTTCCAAGCACCTGTCGTCGATCATGGACCTTTCTCCCTCCCGAGGCAGCAGGATCGTGAACAGACTCATCGACCGCAATTACGTCTCGGCTGTTCCCGATACCCACGACCGGCGGTATCTCTCGCTTTCCCTCACGAAGAAGGGGGAAGGGTGTTATGTCGATATCCAAAGGGAAAAGCAGATGTGCGCTCAACGGCTGCTCGCCTCGTTGGACGCCGATCAGATACATGCCGTGGAAAACGGACTTAAAATTCTGTTGCAAGTAATGTAAAGGAGAATCCGTAGTATGGAAACTACTGTCCAACAAGCAATAAATCTGCGCTATTCCGAACTGGCACAAACCAGTTGCTGCCTGTCCTGCGGCGGCGCGATCAACCACAGCAAGGCCGTGGCGGGTGAAACCTGTGTCGATCTTGGAAGCGGACGGGGCACGGACGTCCTTCGTCTCGCCGAATCGGTCGGACCCGCCGGGTTCGTCTATGGCATCGACATCTCGGATGGAATGCTTGACAAGGCACGCCACCATGCCGCTCAATTGGGGGTAGGGAACGTGTCCTTCCTCAAAGCGAATCTGGAGGCACTTCCGATCGAAGACGGAACAGTCGACCTTGTCATCTCCAACTGCACCATAAACCATGCGGATGACAAGCAGAAGGTTTGGAACGAAATCTTTCGAATCCTTGGCAATGGTGGCCGGTTTGTCATAAGCGATATCTATTCCATGACCCCGGTTCCCGAGGAGTACCGAAACGATCCCGAAGCCGTGGCGGAGTGTTGGGCCGGGTCGGTCACCAGGGACGAATATGTCGATCAGCTCGGAAAGGCTGGATTCACCGATGTGCAGATACTTGAAGAGAGCGAACCCTATGCCAAGGGAAAAGTAGAAGTTGTCAGCTGGACGATTCTCGGGACCAAGCGTTCCAAGAAGACCTGCAGCTGCAAAAATAATTAGCAAGGAGGTACTGCTTATGAAATCTCTCATCAGCAAGAAACCTGTCGCGAAGAAAGCCGTAGCCCAGTGCTGCGCCAAGAATTCTGTTGTAGTGGCAGGTTGTCACGACTGAGGATTCGGATGTTTCCGGCTGGGAGCGATCCCAGCCGGAAACTCCACTTTAGGAATAAGGAAAAGAACAGCATGCAATTGTCCAAGCACAACATCATAGGCCGGTTGAAGGATTCCGACGAATATTTCATCGTGAACCCCTTGAGCCGTCAAGCCGATATCCTTACCGCCGAGAAGGCCCAAGAATTCTCTGCCCAAGTGTTTTCCGATCCGGCGGAAATGGTCGAGAAGGGGTATCTGGTCGATCCCGAGGAGGAGCGCAAGCGGTACAACCGAGAATATCTCGATTTCCTGGACAACCGGGATGCCGACGAGGTGCAGATATTCTATGTTCCCACGTATTTCTGCAACTTCTCTTGCACCTACTGTTACCAGGAAGGGTACGAGCATACGACAGAGATCGAACATACCGAGGTTATCGACGCATTCTTCGCCTATATCGACCGCGAGTTCGCGGGAAGGAAGAAGTATGTGACCGTGTTCGGAGGAGAACCGCTCCTTCCCGGTTCGGCACCAAAGGCGAATATCGCCTACCTGATCGAGCAGGCGACCAAACGCAACCTCGCATTGGCCTTTGTGACGAACGGGCACACCTTGAAGCAGTACATCCCTATCCTCAAGAAGGGCTTCATACGGGAGATCCAGGTCACCTTGGATGGACCGCAGGAGATCCACGACCGGCGGAGGATGCTCAAAGGCGGAGCGGGAACCTTCTCGCAGATAGTGGAGGGAATCGATGCTGCGCTCGCCGAAGGCATGCCGATCAATCTCCGGGCTGTGGTGGACCGTTCGAACATGCCCTATCTCGGGCAGCTTGCGGAATTTGCGATTGCCCAAGGATGGACCGCGAACAAGCTCTTCAAGACCCAGCTTGGCAGGAACTACGAGCTGCATGTTTGTCAGGCCGACCAGCAGAAGCTCTACGATCGTGTCAGTATGTACGAGGATATCTACCACCTGGTAAAACGGCAACCCTCGTTCTTGGAATTCCATCGACCCGCATTTTCGATTTCCAAGTTTCTCTTCGAGAACGGGGAGCTTCCGAACCCGCTGTTCGATTCATGCCCGGGAACAAAGACCGAATGGGCCTTCGATTTCTCGGGAAGGATCTTCTCGTGCACCGCGACGGTCGGCAAGGAAGGGGAGGCACTTGGAACCTTCTATCCGCAAGTCACCAGGAAGGACGAGATTATCCGCGAGTGGGAGCAACGCGATGTCACCACCATCGAGGCGTGTGCGGCTTGCCCCATGCAGCTCGCTTGTGGAGGCGGATGTGCCGCGGTTGCCAAGAATGCGACGGGCTCGGTCGGTTCACCCGACTGCCGTCCGGTACGGGACCTCTTGGGCATGGGGCTTTCGCTCTATTTCCAAACGTAGCGAGCGGAATGGGGCCCATGCAATGGGCCACAATCCCGAGCGAGTGCCGGAAACGTACGATGGGAAACCGTTCATTTCCAAACGTAGCGAGCGGAATGGGGCCCATGCAATGGACCACAATCCCGAGCGAGTGCAGGAGACTAGGATTTACCGGGCACATCTGAATGAAATAGCAAATAACAGGAGATAAAAAATGACAGATCATATCAAGGAAATCAATGCCGATGACTACCAGAAGGTGGTTTTGGACGCACCGCGTGCGGTAGTGGACTTCTATTCCACCGAGTGTCCTCCATGCGAAGCCTTGGCTTCGAAGTACGATGCGCTGAGCGAAATCTATGGTGAATTCGTTCCGTTCATCAAGATCTACCGTCAGGGAAACCGTGACTTGTCCTTGTCCTTGGATGTCACAGGATCGCCCACCGTCCTCTTCTACAAGGAAGGCAAGCTGGTCGGCGACAAACTCACCGGCGGTATCAAGCGATCCGATCTGATGAAGAATATCGAGGCATTGCTGACGGCCGATGAAATTGCCGCGGCGCGCAAGAAGATCGTTCCATTCGAAACCGAGACCGATGTCGTGATTCTTGGTGGCGGTCCCGCCGGGCTAACCGCCGGAATCTATCTCTCCCAAGCACATGTCAAGACCATTCTGGTCGATACCGCGCTTCCGGGCGGGTATGTGGCCACAACCCACCAGGTCTCCAACTACCCGGGCTTCATCGAACCCCAACAGGGCTTCATGTTGTCCCATTACATGAGCGAACAGGCCAAGGCCAATGGCGTATCGTTCCGAGCCGCCGTAGAAGTCAATTCAGTCGATTTGGAGACCAAGACCGTCATTGTCGATGATGTCGAAACCATCAGGGCCAAGCGTGTGGTGATCGCCACCGGCTCCCGTCCACGTCCGTTGGGACTTCCCGGCGAGGACGCCTACCGCGGAAATGGAATCTCCTATTGCGCCACATGTGATGCCAAATACTTCCAGGACAAGGATGTGGTGGTGATCGGTGGAGGAAATTCAGCCATTGAAGAGACCCTTTTCATCGCCAAGTTCGCCAAGAAGATCACCATTGTCCACCAGTTCGACCATTTCCAGGCGAACAAGGTCGCCCAGGATGCCCTGCGGAAACTGGAGAACGTCGAAGTGCTGTTGGAGCATGAACCGCGCGAGTTCAAGAAATACGCAACCATGGATATGGGTGTTGTCGTGGAGGATCTCAAGTCCGGCGAGAAGAAGGAGTTGAGGACAAACGGCATTTTCGTATTCGTCGGATTCCTGCCGAATCTCGAGATGTTCAAGGAAGGATTGGAACTCGACCAGTGGGGATACCTCAAGGCCGACCACGACATGGAGACCAATATCAAGGGTGTCTACGCCATCGGCGATGTGAAGACCAAGGCCTACCGCCAGATCACCACTGCGGTTGCCGACGGCACGATCGCGGCGATCTCCATTTCAAAGAGCCTGTAACCGGTGAATTGCTTGTCATGCAAGTCCAAGTCCTGCAGGAGAACCGATTCCTGCGGGGCAGAATCCTTCGGCTTGGCCGAAAGTCTCGAAAACTACCACCGTCCTGAGAACCAGAAGGTGATCGGAGCCGCGGCCAGGCTTGTCGATGGTGGTCGAGCCGGCACGTTGTCCCGTATCCAAGAGATCGTGGAATTCGCCCGGGACATGGGGTACCACAACATTGGCATAGCGTATTGTTACGGCATGGAGGACACTGCCCTGGCAGTACGGGACATATTCATCTCCCGAGGACTCAAGACCACCGGTGTCTCGTGTACGGTGGGTGGCTTGCGACAGGACCAGGTCAACACCGAAAGTTCCCTTCCCGGTGTCTCCTGCAGCCCCTTGAACCAAGCCGCGCAGTTGCATGCACAGAACGTCGACCTGGCAGTGGTTATCGGCCTGTGCCTGGGACATGATATCCTGTTCAATCGTGAATTCGACGGAGACATCACCACCTTGGTGGTCAAGGATAGGACCAATGGGCACAATCCCATGCAAGGAATCACCAGCTTCTCCCCAGAAACCAGCAGCTGAACGGGCGATTGCTTTCGATCCCGACCTCCCGTATGATATTAATATGCAGGGAGGACCAGTATGGAAAAGGAAATCACCATCACCCAATTTGCCAAGGAATTGAAACAACGCCTCCAGGAAGGCAGGACGGTGGATTGCTGCAAGGAAGAATTGCTCCGGTTGGCCGACATGATCACCGAGAAGATGGGAACCGAAAAAATCCGGGTAACCTGGAAAGACTGAAACCCTAAAAACCGGCTGCATCATATCGAACGGTTTTTCTATGTCCGGGACGACACGTTCTCCAATGAGCGGGCAAACGCTGTGACCGATTGTGCGAGTTCGTCCATAGCCTGTTCGTACATACCGCTGCTGCCGATCGGGCACCCCGCGGCGGCCAGGGAATCCACCGGATAGCGCGAACCACCCCGTTTCAACAATGCCAGGTAGCTTTCGATGACCTTCGGGTCACGTGCAACCAGTTTGTCCGTGAGAACCAGCGAAGCCGCAGCACCCACCGGGTAGGTGTAGACGTAGTATGCCTGGTAGAAATGGCCGATAGTGAGGAATTCCAGGTCGCTGAGCGGATCGAAGTCGACATCCGGACCGTAATAGTGCACAAGCAGATCCCGATACACCGACCGCATGCTCTCGAGGGTAAACGGTCGGCCGGCCTCTTCGCCACAGTGCATCTGGTGCTCGAAATCGGCCAACATGGTCTGCCGCAACAATTTCGCAAGCATACCTTCCACCTGCTGTTCCAACAGGAACGCCTTGCGTTGCATATCGGTTTCCCGATCGATCAGATACGTTGCAAGCAACCGTTCGTGTACATTGGCCACTGTCTCCGCCTCGAGGATCGAATAGGCGTACTGTGAGAATGGATTGTGGCGGATGCTGTACCACGTGTGCATGGCATGTGCCCCTTCATGTGCCAACGTGAACAGGTTCTGCAGCACATCCTCCTTGTAGTTCAACAACACGGCGGGTTCCGAAAGATAACATGAGGCGGTGAACGCACCGGAGTGCTTGCCCGCATTCCCGTACCGGTCGACCCACCCGTCGAGCAACCCCTTTTCCAACGTATCGCAAAATTCCCGTCCCAACATCGAAACCGATGCGCACACGAGGCCGACCGCCTCTTTATAGGGAATGTGTACGGGTGATGCCTTCACGATCGGCACAAAAAGATCGTATGGCTTCAACCGGTCCAACCCCAGGGCCTGCCGTTTCAATGCGAAGTAGGCATGGAAGGTAGGTAGCCGCTTGCGGATGCCCGCAATGAGGACGGAGTGGACGGATTCGTCGACCGCATCGGGGTAGAGCACCATCTCCCTGCTGGAGGTGTAGTTGCGTATCTTGCTTTGGTAAATGTCCTGGTGGACGCTTCCACGATACATGGTCGCCAGCGTATGCTTGTGTGCATCGAAAGCGCCGAGGTACCGTCGGTATGCCGTTGTCCGCAGTGTCCTGTCGGGATGGCGCAGGAACCACGACAAGTTGGACCGCTCCAGGACCTTGGGACCTGCGGGAGTCTCCAGTTTCCCAAAGACCATGTCTGTCTGGACAAGTGCCGTAAAGGCTCGGCTCGAAGCATCGGCAAGGGCGCCATACGCGGCCATGATGTGTTGCCCTGTCGGGTTCAAGGTGTGTGGTCCGAGCCTTCGTATCCGCTCCAAACGCACGCTATGGACCTGAAGGCGCGGCGATTTGCGGCAATATTCTTGGAGTGTCACTTCGGGAATCGCCAGTATCGCCGGAGTGAGGAAACTCCAGGCCTCCTCGATCGCCGCATCCAATTGCACCATCAATGCCTGCTGCTCCCGGTTGGTATGGTCCAGGGCATCCACCGCATGGTTCAAGAACGCATAGTGACGCAGTTTCTCGGCTTCCATCATGATGTGGTCGTATGCGTCGAGCGCCGATGCGAGTGTGTCGGCGGATGCTATCGTGTCGACGAACAGGCGTGCAGTCTCCCCGGACGATTGGCGAAGCCTATTCGCACTCTCATGCCACGATTCGTGCGAGGCATACAGTCTGGTCGTATCCCATTTCGCCGATATGGGAATATCACGGCGTCTTTTCGGCTTTCCTGCGTTCGGTTTCATCCGCTACCGTCCTGGCGAGGCCATATGGAACAGCTGCTCTCCAAGGAAGGCGAGCAAGCTGATCACAATGGTGCCGGAAAGTACCAGCGCGGAGTTTCTCAACGTGAGTCCGCTGATGATGATCGTGCCGAGCCCCTCGCCGCCGATCACCGCCGCAATGGCCGCAGTTCCGAGATTCAGGATGTAGCTGTGCCTGATTCCAGTGAATATCATGGGCAACGCCTGGGGGAACTCGGCTATCCACAATTGTTGGAACCACGTCATTCCCATCCCCTTGGCGGAATCGATGACGGCGGGGCTCACCGATTGGAAGCCGACGACCGTATTGCCCAAAATCGGAAACAGCGAATAGAGGAACAACGCGAGAAGGGCGGGCTTCCAGCCGAATCCGAGCACAGGGAAGGCCAGGATGATGACTGCCGATGGTGGAAAGGTCTGGATGAACGAGTTGAGCCTGAGGACGAGTTGCTGGAAGTCCTTACCGGCATTGCGGGTGACCGCGATACCGATCACGATTCCCACCACCGTTGAAAGCAGGGTCGCGCCCAGTGTGAGACTTATGTGGGCTCCGGTCATCTGGAGGATTGTCTTGCGCGTATGGGTGAATTGGTTTTCAGACGGAAAGATGAGCGAAAGTAGGGTCCGCTGCACCTGCTCGGACGATATGTAGAGCACCAGGGCGGCTGCGATGAGCACGAGGACTATCCAGCGTCCGGCGAAATCCCTCCGAGTGGTGACCGAGGGTTTTTCAGGAAAGGCTGATGGTCTGGATGGTTTCAAACCGCACCTCCCCATACAATCGTCCGTCATCATCCACTACGGCTGTGGCGGGCATTCCCAGGCTGAGTATCGCCGACATGCACTCCTTCATCGACGAATAGGGCTGCACCGTGTGGGTGGAGCCGGTTATGGGACGTTCGATGATCCTGTTGTGTATCCAGGTATAGCCCATGATCGGCTTCCCATCATCGTCCACTTGCCAATAGCACCGGTTCGATCCTCTAGGCAGTTGGGCTTCGGATGGTTTGCCGGTACCCGAGACCACCTGTTCCAGGCAACAGTGGTCGGCGGTGAACAACGATAGGCGCTTGAGCGACCGGTCGGGGCCGAGGAAGCGCTCGACAAATTCGTTCGCCGGAGCCGCAAGAATCTGTTCCGGGGTATCGGCCTGCACGATCATGCCATCCTTCATGATGACCAGGTAATCGGCGAGGCGCACCGCTTCGTCGATATCGTGGGTGACGAAGACGACGGTCTTCTTCAATTGCCGCTGGATGCGGATGAATTCGTCCTGCAGTTGTTCCCGCGTGAGCGGATCGACAGCTCCGAACGGTTCGTCCATGAGCAGCACCGGCGGGTCGGCGCCAAGGGCCCTGGCAACCCCCACGCGTTGGGCTTCGCCACCCGACAGTTCGTGAGGGTATTTGTTCCGGTAGACCTGGGGATCCAGGCGGACCAGCTTGAGTAGCCTGCTGACGCGTTCGGTGCGTTCGGAACGTTTCCAGCCAAGCAGTCGGGGAACCAGATCCACGTTCTCCTCGACTGTCAGGTGCGGCATCAAGCCCACCGATTGGATGGCGTAGCCCATATTCCTGCGCAAGTCGGTCTCACTCATGGCTTGGATCGAGGCATCGCCATAATCGATGTGCCCCGAAGAGGTTTTGACCAGTGCGTTGATACACCGCAGTGTGGTCGATTTGCCACACCCGCTCGGACCGATGAGCACGGTGACCCGATTGGTCGGAATATGCAATGTCACATCGTTCAGTGCCACAGTTTCCCCATACCGCACCGATATATGCTCTGCCTTCAAGAACGAAGGGGTTTCTTCGAGGGTCGGTCGGACCGGATGTGTCGTCATAGCGCCTCCTTCTGGAGTTGATGGTGGTCGTGCAACGGTTATGCCCTCTCCCTGCGTAGCGAGACCGGGGTCAGCACCGTTATGAGAATCTGGAATATCCTGTCGGCCACCACAGTCAGTACGATGATGAGCAACATGCCGAGCAGCACCATGTCGACGGATGCCTGTCCGAGCCCTTCGAATACCAATACCCCGAGTCCGTCCCCACCGATCAGCTTCGCTAGGGTCGCATTCCCGATCGTCTGGACAAGGGCGACCCGTATGCCGTGCAGTATCCCCGGTGTGGCCAGTGGAAAGCGGACAATCCGCCATACTTGGCCGGAACTCATCCCCATACCCTGTGCGGCGAGGACCACACTTGTGTCGATGCTGGAAATCGCGGTGAAACTATACCTGATGATGGGATAGATGGCATACATGCTCAATGCGATTATCGCGGGGGTGTTGCCGATTCCCTTGATTCCCCATTCCCGCAACTGGGGGAAGGCCTGCGAAAGTGCCGCCAACGGAGCGATCAACAGACCGAACAGGGCGATTCCGGGAATGGTCTGCAATACATTGAGCAGGGGGAACACCAGCTTCCGTATCCGGCGGCTCTGGTAGGTAGCCAAGGCAATGGGGAGTCCGACCAGTACACTGATGCCGATGCTGATGCCGGTGATCCTGATATGTGCCGTGATCTCACGTGAGAGGCGGGTGCCGAAATTCCGTGCTTCCAAGAGGATGCCGAGCCGGTCGAACGAACCCCGGTACCCCAGGACCACCACCACTGCCAGAGCCACGGTCAAACCGATATAATCGCCTATTCCGATACGCACTTTCATGAGGTATACGATCGCGACCGACGTCATGTACAGGTACATGCCCGAGCCGGGACTATAGCGGGCGAACGGACCGATCGTGGAAACCATTTGGGGACCGACATATGCCAGCACCACCAACGGTGCGAGCAAGCCCAAGGCTGCTCCAAGCGATAGGAGCCGTTCGCTGGCTTTTGGCGTACGCACCAGCGCATACAGGAGTATCATGGTTGGAGGAATAAGGAGCAAAAGTGTGGGCAACAAAGGCAATCCGGAGATCCCAACCGGAATTTCCGCACTTATCCTATTTTCCCGGGCGAAGAAGAACGGTAGGAAAAAACTCGCGGCAAACACCAGCAATACGATTGCCGCAAGCTTCCGGTGGAAATTCAGCTGTGATTCGATCTGTCCCACATAGTCTCCTATCGGATGGATGAACCGCTGCACCGTGCGTTCCGCCTCCACCCGATTCTCACCGATAAGATGAAGATACCAGCTGGGAGGCTGGGAATCAAGTTTTTCCGGCCGTCGCCGATATCCATGTTTCGGGTTGCTTTTGCAACTTCGCACCTTTATATTCTACAGTACATGGATATTGACCGGAGGGAATGTTCTTCAGGAGGTATATCCCATGAAACAGTACGATGTGATCATTATCGGAACCGGACAGGCTACCGGAACAATCCTCGGACGATTGTTGGAGTTGAAACGGTCTGTCGCGGTTATCGAATCGGACCGGACCGGGGGTAGTTGCGTGAACTGGGGGTGTACCCCGACCAAGACCTTGATCGCCAGTGCCAGGGTGGCACACGTGGTGAGGAGGGCAGGTGAGTTCGGAATCGGCGTTCCCAGCCAAACCACCGATTTTTCCAAAGTCATGCAGCGGGTGAATGCCATACGCGATGCGGGAAGCAAAGGTTTCACCGCATGGTTGGAGGATACCGTCGATTATTACCGTGGATTCGGCAGGTTCGTCGATTCCCATACGGTGGAAGTCGACGGAACCAAGATTCGGGGAGAACAGATTGTCATCCATACCGGCACGCGTTCCCGTCCACTGGATATTCCAGGTATGGACACCATAGGTTGGCTCGACAACAAGGGTATCCTCGATCTGAAGGAGTTGCCGGGGCATCTACTCATTCTCGGCGGATCCTACGTCGGCATGGAATTCGGACAAGCCTTCCGTCGATTCGGATCCGATGTGACGATCCTGGAGGCATCAACCGATTTGATTCCCCGCGAAGACAAGGATATCAGTGCAATCGCCCGAAAGGTCATGGAGGATGAAGGGGTAACGTGCATCACCTCTGCCACGGTCTCTGCGGTTTCGCACAATACGGACGGTACTATCGCGGTAGCCTTCGAACAGGATGGACGGTCGCGAAATATCGAGGGAAGTCACCTGCTGGTTGCTGTCGGACGACTCCCGAATAGCGATGCCTTGGGATTGGAACTTGCCGGAGTGCACACCGATGGGCGGGGATTCATTGAAGTCGACGACCAGTGCAGGACGAGCGTTCCCCACATATTCGCCCTTGGCGATGTCAACGGAAAGGGTGCGTTCACCCATACGTCGGTGCATGACGGGCAGGTGTTCCTTTCCATGCTCGAAGGTGGAGACAAGAAGGTAAGCGACCGGATTCCCACCTATTCGCTGTTTATCGATCCTCCCTTGGCCCGGGTCGGTATGACTGAACGCCAGGTGATCGAAGCCAAGATTCCCTACCTGGTTTCCAACAAGGAGATGTCCACGGTCAGTAGGGCAAAGGAAAAGAGTGAGACGAAAGGTCGTATAAAAATCCTGGTCGACCAGCGTGACGATACGATTCTCGGGGCTGCCGTGTTTGGTGTGGGCGGAGATGAAGTGATCGGGATGATCGCCCTCGCCATGCAGGCAGGACTTCGCTACCAAACCATCCAGGATACCGTCATTGCGCATCCCACAGTGGCGGAATTGATACCATGGATGTTTCAGGATCTTCATACGGAGGTACATGTATGAGACTGTTCACACGAAAAGTAGTTTTTTCCATTCTGGTGCTGGCGATTCTGTCGGTTCCGGTATTCGCGAGGGGAAGTGCCGAGAGCATCGGCCGTCCGGAAATCACGGTCGGGTCGAAAATCGATACCGAGGGTGCGCTGTTGGGTACCATGATCGTGCTGGTGTTGGAGAAGGGAGGATTCTCGGTGATTGACAAGACCCAAACCGGTTCGACACCGATTGTCCGCTCGGCGATCATTGCCGGTGAAATCGATATCTATCCCGAATACACCGGCAACGCCTACTATTTCTTCTCTGGTGAGACGGAAGCCGATGTGTGGAAGGATTTCCAGGCCGGATATGAAAAGGCGGCCCAGCTGGATTTGGCGGCGAACGATATTGTCTGGTTGACTCCCGCCCCGGCCAACAACACCTGGGCGATTTCGGTGCGCAGCGATCTGGCCCGTTCGGCTTCGTTGGAAACATTGGATGACCTTGCCGCATATGTCAACGCGGGTGGAAAATTCAAACTTGCCGCCAGCGAGGAGTTCGTCTCGAGTGAAGCGGCGCTTCCCAGTTTCGAGGAGGGCTACGGATTCTCGCTCAATGACAGCCAGTTGCTTGTTTTCGCGGGAGGGAATACCACGCTTACCGAGCAGGCTGCGGCTTCGGGCCAGGAGAACGTGAATGCGGCAATGGCCTACGGCACCGACGGGCAACTTGCGGCGTTGGGGTTGAAGGTCCTCACCGATACCCGCAACATCCAGCCCGTGTATGCTCCCGCTCCGATAGTCCGCTCCGAGGTCCTCGAAAGGAATCCCGAGATTGCCACGCTGCTCGAACCGGTGTTCAAGAGTCTGGACCTCGAGACCCTACAGGTGCTCAATAGCCGTATCGCGGTGGAAGGGCAGTCCCCACGTGAGGTCGCAAGCGCACACCTCAAGGAGAAGGGCTTCCTCTAGTATCCTGCTTACGTTTCTATCACATGTCGCCAGTCCAGGTAGTACGCTATCTGGACTGGCATATTTGTTTGTCTGTCTTGCATTGTCTTGCCGTTTGGACCGTTGGAACCGTAGGAACCGCAGGGATGTTCGCCGGGACTCGGGTGCCTATTTCACCGGTTCCTCGATGACATCGATGAACAACTCTCCGGCATCCTCGGTGATGCCGATGATGGTGAAGCCTTTGGCAAAGTCGTGGTAGATCTTGTGGATCGCGGCTTCATGGATGCGTTCCCCGGGAATGATCAGGGGATACCCCGGCGGATAGATGCATACCATGCTCGCCGAGATCATGTGTTCGGCCTCCGAAATCTGTTGGACCCGCTTTTTCGCATAGAATGCGTCACGGGGAGTCAGCTCGAAAATCGGCAGTTCCCTATGGTCTACGAATTCATCCTGTTCCTCGACGTATCCGACGCCATCTGAAAAGAGCTTGTCGATCGTTTTGGCGAAGTGGATCAGGTTCTTCTTCGTCCGTTCCAGGTCCACGGCATCTGCCATGGAGAGTGTCAGCAACATATGGTCTTCCCCGGCGAGTTCGATCTCGATGCCATAGGAGTCCGATAGGGCTTCCTTGATATGGATCAGATTGACCTCATCCATGGAAATGCTGCGGAATATGATTTTGCACGGATCGAAGCCCGAGAAGTTTCCTGCCGAGAGCACACCATCGGGCGGAACAACCACCCCGAACTTGCTGGTGTTCAACTGTCCGCGGAGGGCTTCCAGCATCTCGATCAATCCGCCATACAACTCCTCTCCCTTCTGGTGGACTTCCTCCAACGCAGCGTCGATACTCATGAGGAAGAGCGCGCTGGGGGAGGTGCTTTGAAGCATGGAGAGCATGTGGTCGACCCGTTCGTCGAAGAATTCCGAGGTTCCCGCCGAATGCAACAACGCTGTCTGGTACAATCCGCCCAAGGTCTTGTGCATCGACTGCACCACATAATCGGCTCCCGCACGCAGGGCTTGCATCGGGAAATTCTCGTGGAAAGTGAAGTGAGTTCCGTGGGCTTCGTCGACAAACAACAATACGTCGTGCTCATGGCAGATCTTGGCGATTGCCGCAACGTCGAGGCTGATGCCGTAGTAGTTCGGCGAGGTCACCAGGACCAGCTTGATGTCGTGTTTCTCAAGCAGTTCCTCCACCTTTTGCAAGTCGACCGAACCGTAGGCATATTCGGGAAGGTTCGGAACCGGTTCGAGGTATATGGGTACAGCCCCGGAGAACACCAGCCCCATGAGAACCGCCTTGTGGCATTCCCTATGGACCAGCACCTTTTCTCCCGGTTTGACTATCGCACCAAGAATCGCGTGGATGCCGACGGACGAGCCGTTCACCAGAAACCAGGTGCGCTCCGCACCCATGATCTCCGCCGAACGTTGCTGCGCGTGCATGAGCTCTTTTTTCGGGTAGGCTAATACGTCGCTTCTGCTGACTTCCGTAATATCATAGGAGAACACCTTTTCTCCCCAGACTTTCTTCAAAAACGCAGGGGCGCCCTTGCCTTGCTTATGGCCAGGCATGCAATAGAACGTCTTGCGGTCTTGCACATAATCGCACAACTCTGATGCGAAAGGATTTTTGGTATTCTGCTCATCTTGCATGCAGCAACCTCCTGGTATCCCCAAACCGGGACGGATAATTTTTCAGCCCATCGAAGAATTGGGGATTTTCCAAACCTAGTACCAATGCATGTTGCACAGCGGCACCTCGAGCTCCGGAATCTCCCCAACTTTTCAACGGGCCGCTCTACTTTGCCCCATAACCGACATTTATGCAAGTTTATAAGCTCGACATAGTTGAAGTTCATTGCAGAAATGTCTCCCACGGACACGCATGCCGGTGCATCCCTATGGATGGCGGGAATCGATAATTATATATAGAGTCATATTCTATGTTATCCATAATGATGGTATCATCAGATATCGCTGAAAATATTAACCTATACATAAAAATGTTTATATAAATTTGATGTATACCCCTTGATTAAATATTTTTAAAGCGGTAGATTCCAGTTGTGGATAAAATCCAATTGAAGGAGTGTGCATCATGGATAAGATAACGTGGTTCTCGACCTATTTCGCTGTAGTTGCTGGTGTCGTCTCCGTTGCCTTGATTGTGGTCAAATTCGTATAGGGTTTCACCAAGCAATCGAGAGAATGTAAAAATAGATGTAGGTTGTGAGCAACAATAGCCTACCGGCATGGTAACGGAAACGGTACCGGCCCATGTGGTCCAACGGTGGCATCGGGAAAATTCCCATGCGTTCCATTGGACCATTGTTGTCTTTGCCTGCGGCGTCGGGTTTTTTTATTGATTTCATTCCATAATCATGGCAAGATTCTCCTACCACGTGTGGATACAATTTCCATAAGGAGCCTCTCGTTGCCTACAGAGAACAAGACAGTACTGCATTTTTCTCTATTCGCCGCGCTTTGCGCGATCCTTGTCGTCGTCTGGTCGGTGTTTCCCTTCCTACTCTTCCACACTGTGATCGAATTGACCGCCATTTTCATCAGCTTGTCACTGTACCATATGGGAACCCAATCCTATCGGTTCACCAAAGACCATGTGTTGTTGTTCATCAGTATCGGGTTCCTCTATGTGGCGATATTCGACGGGATGCACACACTGGCCTATAAGGGGATGGATCTGATACCCGGGGCGACGACAGACCATGCGACCCAGTTGTGGCTCTCGGGGCGCGTGCTGCAGATATTGGCGCTCCTGCTGGTACCGTTCGTACATACCCGCAAGATATCCAGATGGAACCAGGAACTGTATTTCCTCTTCAGTGGCGCAATCCTCTTTATCCTTATCATAACCGGATATTTTCCGACCAGCTATGTCGATGGAGTGGGGATGACAGTGTTCAAGAAGGCGGTCGAATATTCCCTGGTGGCAATCGCGTTCATCGGGATCCTCTTCATCGGGAAGCTGCAGGTTGTTGAGAACAAGCGGGTTCTTCGACATATCCGATGGGCTTTGGCCTTCTTGATCGTCTCTGAACTCAGTTTCACGTTGTATACGGATATCTACGATGTGTTCAACGCTATTGGACATATCTTCAAGTTGTTGTCCTATGGGGTGGTCTGGGTACTTGTTCTGGACGAAGGGTTCGCAAAACCCTATGAGAAGGTATTCCGGAAAATCTATGACAATACGATTCGCGATCAATTGACCGGACTGTACAACCGCAGGTTCTACGAATCGGAATTGGAACAGATCCTTGCGAATAAAGCGGGGACTCCGTTGACTGTGGCCATGGCAGATGTCAACGGATTGAAACTGATCAACGATACGTTCGGACACGAGGATGGGGACTGTCTGATCCAGGCCTTTGCGCAAATCCTCAAGCAGACGTGTAGGGAAAAGGATCTGATGATGCGTATCGGTGGCGACGAGTTCCTCGTTGTCTTCCAAGGTACCGGCGAGCAAGAGGCGAATACGATTATCGACGATATCACCTCCAGCTTTGCGCAAATGGAAAGCCGTGGTATTCCCTATTCGGTGTCTATCGGTTGTGCAAGCGGTAGCTGTGGAAGCACCGGACTGAAGGAGCTCGTTGTGTTGGCCGAAGAGCGGATGTACCATCGGAAACTATTCAGCAGTCCCAAGGTCAAGGAGAAGGTGATCGACCTGGCCATGGCCGAGGTCTTCAGGAAATCCAATCGCGATATCGTCAATAGTGGCGATGTCGGACAATGGTGCAGGAGCATAGCCGCAAGGTTCGGTTTCCATGAGGATAAGGTGGAGCAAATCGCCATGGCCGGACGGTTGCACGATATCGGCAAGATACGGTTGCGGTACGAGTTGCTCAATAAAACCGAGCTATTGGACGATGATGATTGGCGGGAATTGCGACGGCACCCGGAAGTAGGCTATACGATTCTCAGCTCAGTCAACAACTATGCCCAATTGGCTGAATATGTACTCTACCACCATGAACGTTGGGATGGAACCGGGTACCCGCTCGGTTTGTCCGGCGAGGATATTCCGTTGGAGTCGCGCATCATCGCAGTCGCGGATGCCTACCAGGCAATGGTCACCGATCGGCCCAACAGGAAGCGGATGACACCTGCCGAAGCCAAGGCGGAGATAGCGCGTTGCGCAGGGACCCAATTCGACCCGCGTATCGCCATGCTCTTCGTCAATATGCCGTAAGGAAACAGTAGATCCTCGAATCGTAGGTATCGGCAGGAGCTGAGAACGGCGTGGTGCCCGGGTCCACATATATCCGTACTTCACCTTCCAACTGGTACTGCAACTCTGTCTCCCCATGGGTAGGGCTGGTGAAGGGGACCGGGTTCGCAGTCGAAGCGAATGTCTTTCCGGTGGAATCGATACTCGTCGCATAACCGGAAGGTACCTGTGGCGTATAGACCACATGGTAGTCGAACGAGCCCCTGTCCGAGGCGAAGCGGAAGTCGGTGAACAACCCCTGGGAGTCCGATGCGAAGGATATCCTGGCACGTGTGTCCACCGAATTGAAGCGGACGGTCCCCACCGGATAACTGTTGGTGTAGGTGGTCTTCTGGATCAGTTCCTGGAACGGTATCGTCGTGGGGCAGGTCCGTTCGAGTATGAAGGAATACGAGCCGGGTGCTCCCGAGGTGTTCTGGTATCGTCCGGTGAGGCTGAGGTGTGCCGATATCCCGTTACCCGACAACAGCAATCCCGATTCATACACCCCGGTCCTGAGCCGTCTGCTGGTTGTGGTCCGGATCGTTGTCAGGTCGATCCAGATATGTCTATAGGGATGCCTGTAGCGGTAGGTTGTTCCGAATCCCCAGGTTCCCTGGGCATTGTATCCACCGGTGTACGAAGGTGCGCTGGTGTCGTACTGTTCGGTACCCGCTCCCGCCGGTATGGTGATGCTGTCTCCCGGGTTGTCGATGATGGTGTTGTAGGTGCCGAGGATGGGCCCTTCGGCATTGGTGTGCAAGTAGGCTTTGATGGTCGCAACGAAGAATACCCGTCTCCATCTGCCGGTATCGTCGGTCTTGGTGAAATACCAGTAGTTTCCCCCTGAAGTCGAGGTAGCTGCAGGTCCTGTGGCAGTGACGGTAAGGATCCGGTCGGCTTCGCCCTGGTACACCAATCGTCCAAGGAACCCCTCCCGAGAATAGTGTTCTCCCGTAGTGTAGTCTACACTGGTGCTGTCGGTGGTGTTGAGATCCAGGTTGCCCAACAGCCCGTTTCCCCCTGCCGAATCCCATATGAGACTCGCCGCGGAGATTGTCATGGCAAACAATACATACGCGATTACCAATGTCCCTCGGACAGATACCCTGCCCGCACCAAAGATGCCCACTTTCCCACCTCAAGAGACCAATCCGACACATGTGTCATAATTATGCATCAGATTATCAATGAATTGGCAAACATGCAACAAAAACTTGCGATATCAGAGCTGTTGAAAGAGTGGGGTAGCTGGGCTATCTGGACTGCATCACATGCGCATTCCCACCGTCAGGCTGAACACCCAGGCTGGATCGACCATGTTGTAGGCAATGTCTATACCCATTGCAGGAATGGCGACTTTCTTCAAGTAGATGCGGAAGGATGCTCCGGGACCGAAAAACGGGTGGGCTTCTATTATCTCGGTCGCGTACATGCCCGCTTCCCAATAATGGGATATGACACCAGTACCCCACGATGTCTTGAAGATAGGCAGGTCGTAGGCTATGGCGGCACTTCCCCATGTGTCCGCGGTAGTCGCCTGGTAGGGGAGTGTCCGGTATCCATCCCGATCACTGGTCGAGAATTCGGCGATTGCTGGCATTGTCCCCCATCCTCCGGAAGCCATCAACCGTAATCGCTGGCCTTTTGCCACCGGGTAGCTCCAAGCAAATTCAGAACTTAGTTCCCAACCGTTCTCCAATGTGACATATCTAGAGGAGAGGGAGGCGGTCGTTCCGACGAGCAGGACATCCGCGATGCGCGTATTGTCGTATGCGAGTTCAACCGATGGTTCCACATACCAATTGTCGGTGATCGCCACGGTATCCAATCCGGCCTCGAAGCTTTCCACAACCCACTGGCGGTACTTGATCCTGCCTTCCAGGGTTATGGTAGGGGTGAGGTCGTATCCGAGACCGAGACTGATACTCTGGTAATTTGTCGTGAAGGACCGAATCGGGCTACCATCGGGCTTCATGGTCTTCTCATCCGATGTGCCGAAACCGCCGACGATACTGCCCGACCAGAGGCTGTTTGCGATAGATGGGTCGGAATAGATCAGCAGGCCGTTGATCCCGTCTGTGCCTCCGAATGCCGCGGTCATGAGGAATTTGTTGTATCCGAAGAGATTGGATTCCAACAGGAACAGGCCGCCGTTGAAGTCCGAGCCGTCGGTGGAGAAGAATGGGATGGGTATCAATGTCCATTTCTCTTCGATGACTATCACCAGGTCGGTGGTTTGGGTGACCATGTCCCGCAGGGCCGCGACGGTTACGGATGCGAAGATGCCGCTTTTTTGCAGCGTCGATTCAATTTGTTCGATCGTGTCCACTTCCAGGATATCACCGCCTTCAATGGCGATCAGGGAGCGGATGACGCTTTCCTTTGTGCGTTTGAGTCCTTCGATTCGGATTTCTCCTATCGTTTCGACCGATTCCTGGGAGTTCTCCAGGGAATTCTCCTGGGAGTTCGCGAATGCTGTTTGCATTCCTCCTATACCGAGCAACAACAACAGCATCAGGGCAAGGCTCCGGATCGATGGCTTTATCATGGGAAAGGCTCCTCTCGATTTTTGAATTGTTCCAATATACATGAATTGTCATTCACCGGCCATATCACTCCATCATACTGTGAAATGGAATGAATTATGACACATATTTGCATTTTTTTCTGTTCCGTTTGGATTTTCTAGTGTACAATTCACCGGTACATGGGGAAATTCCCGGTTGTTTTTTTACAGTATATTCAATCTATAAAAGAAATTGAAGAACTAATAGCTGTAGTAGTCTTATCAAAAGGTGATGCAATGAGACACTGTGCAGTATGTATTTCACTATTTCTTGCCAGCATGCTATTCACGAACCTTATCCCCTTGGCAGCCCAAGATCCAGTGATAATTTATCCGGTTCCAGTCGATTCCCTCTTTCCCGAACCTTTGGCGGACCAAAGGTTTCCCCGTTTCGCATTGTCGTTTCCGGCAATGCTTTCCCACGCGATCGATACGCGGGAGACCGATGCATACGGTGGTATCCGCGAGGCATTGGAATTCGGTGGCGTGAAGAGTCTTGTCCGGCTTTCGCCTGGATCAGACGATGCGCTGGGGGTGGAACTTGCCTTGGGGGCGGGGATATTCACCCTTTTCGATGCATTCGAAGATGACTTGGACAATTTCGGATGGGAAGGTTCGGGTTTCCTTGCCTTGCAGTATCGGCCGACCTACCGGTTTGCTGCCAAGTTCGGACTGCATCACCTCTCCAGTCATGTCGGGGACGAGTATCTGGCGAATTATGGTGTCATCGATACGCCGATTGCGGACGATAGCGAACTCGCCGATGGCGGGACGTACGGGTTCTTCTATGTGCGCGATTCTTTGATGTTGGGGTTGTCCTACCAGCTTTCGTCGCTGGTCCGTGTTTACGGTGAGGCACGCTATTCGATGCGCATGTTCGAATACATGTATCGGTACAACGACTTCCCATGGCAAGCAGGCGGGGGGCTCGAGGTCGTATTCAAGCCGCGAGGTGTGACTTCGGGTTTGGCTCATCGCAAGGGGTGGGGCAGCTGGTATGTCGCCGCCGATGTCAGCATGTACCAGGAATCGTCGTGGTTTCCCAGTACTACGGTCCAGCTCGGATACGTGATGAACTCGCCGTCACATGGAGATCGGTTCAGGATAGGACTCGAATACTACTATGGAAGGGCCCCGTTGGCCGTGTTCAACCATACCGACGGGACGGAACCGACCCCATGGGCTTCTATCCTCCTGGAGCAGTACCTCGGCGTAGGCATATGGTACGACTTGTGAGTGCTCCGCACGTACCAGGTACCATTTTTCAATTTTGTATACAATCTTAGCATGGAAATACCAGCAACGGGTATTAAACGGTCTGAAATGCATTACTCTCATCCATTTTGTATACAAATATGAATATTAGTACCTGGTACCTCTGGATGATTTCACCTTTTCCCAGTTCGGCAGTATCTTAGGGCATTGCAGGCAAGCCCCTTCGATGCTGTTGCCTGGAGAGGAGGAATACCATGAAGTTTCGAATATATCTCATAGCTTTCGCAGTTGCAGTGCTTTTTGCTTTTCCACTCGTTGGTGCGGGACAACGGGAACGGTATACGGAAGAGAAGCCTATCACCAATGTTCCCGGTTCCCTGAGCGACTTTGAGGGAAGCCCCGTGGCTGTATTCGCAGGAGGGTGCTTCTGGGGGGTCGAATATCTGTTCGAGCAACAACCGGGAGTACTCGATGCGGTTTCCGGCTACACCGGCGGGACCATGGAATTTCCCACCTACCGCTATGTGCTGACCGGAAAAACCGGCCACGTCGAGGCGGTCGCTGTCTGGTACGATCCGAAGATCACCGACTACCGCGAATTGGCAAAATTCTTTTTCGAGATCCACGACCCTACGCAGACGGATGGACAGGGACCCGATATCGGCGAGCAGTACCGTTCAGTCGTCTTTTACGGAAACGACAACGAGAAGGCGATTGCGGAGGAACTCATCACGACACTAGAGGACCTTGGATATGATATCGCGACCGAAGTCAAGCCACGGGATATCTTCTACCGGGCAGAGGGATACCATCAGGATTACTACGAAACTTTCGGCTCCACACCGTACTGCCACGTGTATACAAAGCGGTTTTTGTGATAAGGTTCCACGTAGCATCTATACGACTTTGGAGGATCGAATGAAGGAAATTATCCATACGGCAACGGCTCCTGCTGCAGTTGGCCCCTATTCACAGGCAACCGCGTTCGAAAAACTTCTGTTTGTTTCAGGTCAGCTTCCGATAGACCCCGCAACAGGGGAATTCGGTTCGGACGAAGTGAAGGGGCAGACACGACAATGCTTGGAGAATCTTAAGGCTGTGCTTGAGGCCGGCGGAAGTTCGCTGCAAGCAGTCATGAAAACATCCGTTTACCTCAAGGATATTTCCCATTTCGCTGCCATGAACGAAGTATATGCTTCCTATTTCACCAAGAACCCTCCTGCAAGGGCTGCGTTCGAGGTTGCCAATCTGCCGAAGGGTGCCTTGGTGGAAGTCGAAGCGATCGCTATCCGATCCTAGCAATCTGTTGGATTTGCCCAGGAGAAGCACCTGGCAGAATGGTATGGATCACTGGCTCCCCGGTGATCCGGCATCTAGCAAGCACTTCCCCTTTGGACTATGATACCCACAGGGAATGTGTACGCAGGGGGTACTGGAATTGACAGGAAAACAAAACATCGTGCAGATGCTCAAGTTCGTATTGTTCTCCGCCAGTGCCGGCATAGTCCAGGTGCTCACCTTCACGCTGCTCTTCGAACTGGTCAAACTACCGAACCGATGGAGCTATTTCATCGCCTTGGTTGCCTCGGTCCTCTACAACTTTACGGTCAACAGGGAATTTACGTTCAAGGCCACAGGCAATGTCCCCCGGGCTATGTTGCTGGTTGCCGCATACTATGCGGTATTCACACCGCTTTCCACCTGGTGGGTAGATCCGCTCGTTGCCCTGGGGTTGAACGAATATATCGTCTTGTTCGGCACCATGGTAGTCAACCTCGTCACCGAGTACCTCAACTATCGGTTTGTCGTGTACCGCAAGACCATGAACACCAACAAGCGGGTCCAGGCATAACTATCGACCCAGGTACCCTGCAGGCACCTCCAGTTCCATCATGTCGAGCCAATGCATCACCAATCGCCACCCTTTGCTGGTGTGCCAGTCCTTGGCGATATCGGCGTGGCACTGCAGGCCTCTTCCCAGGCGTGTGTGATGGCAAAACCTGCATTCCATGGGTTGGTACGGCCGAAGATGGATGCTGCATCGACCTTCCTGCAGGAACGTACAACCGTTGCCGGCATAGGCCTCCAACGCGAAAAACCCGCCGTTGCCCTTGAATGCCGGGGTCAGCACGCCGAAGGACGCGTCGGGGGAGAATTCGACCATCATATCCTTCGCAAGGCCGTTTTCCATGGCCAATCGTGCCTCATGCACCAGCCACCAGCCAGGTCTCGTGCAGAAATACGAGCAAATCCGGCAGCAACAGGGTGGCGATGGCGGATACTTCGTATAGAGCACATGGTCGTGGTTTCCCATAGTTGAAAAGGTAACGCGTATGGTACACAATTCCCTATAGGGAGAAATCATCATTCCATGTTGCAGGATATCGTTGCCTTGCGCAGGAGCTATCGACAGATCACAGAGCAGCGGATTTGTCTGGTCGAGGAATCCGACTATGCCGATTTGTCGGGACATCTGAAGGATCTCGAGATATTGTCCCAGGTTGAGAACCGGGCGGTTTCCCTCTACGACATCCATCGTAAGCAATTTATCATGAAGGTGGGACAGCATCTTTCCTTACTGGGCTATGACGAACAGATGCCGGATATGCGGATCGAGCGTTACCATGCCATGATCCATCCCGACGATTTGCCGTACGTCTATGATGCCGAGATCGGCATGCACCGTTTCCTCAGCGACAAAGGTGCGCAAAAGAAGCGGTACAAGCTGGTTTACGATTACCGGGTGAGGGGCAAGTCGGGTGAGTATGTGCGGTTTTTGCATCAAATGGCGATCTATGCATTGGATCGGCAGGACAATGCCTGGTTGATGCTTATCCTTTCCGATGTCCTGTCCGCATTCCCCGAGGAAGAATTGCCGCGACGGTTCATCATTGATATGACGGACAACAGTATCTGCATGTTCAACGAGGAACTCGGTGTGGTCCGGGAACTGGTGACGCCAAGGGAGCGCGAGATCCTCGTATTGATATCCCAGGGTTTGCAAAGCGATGCGATCGCCGACCGGTTGTGCATCAGCGTTCATACGGTGAACAACCACAGGCAGAACATACTCATGAAGACTCGTACGAAGCATATGGCACAGGCGATCTTCTACCTGCGGTGTATCGGGGTTATGTAAAGGATACCTGAAGGTAGGCTCTACGAGCCTGGAGATAAGAGGGAGCAAGGGATGGACTGTATAGGGGTGAAGACAATTTCTTGGACTCCAAAAGGAATGGATAATGTTTTCGTACAAAGAGAGGAAGAAGGCCATGGATATCTATATGAAGCATTGAACGAGGGATTCATGCGGTCAGAGCGTTTTGATCAACTATTCTTCCGATAGCTGATGATTGCCCAGCTGTTGAAAAGAAGCATCAGTACACCCAATGGCAGGTATTGTCCCTTCAAGTCCGATATCGTACACCCCTTGAGATACACCCCCCGGAGGACCTCGATCATATACCGGAGCGGACTGGCATAACTGATGATCTTCGCCCACTCGGGCATGCTTGCGATCGGGGTGAACAATCCACTGAGAAAATCAAAAATCATGACAAAGAAAAACATCATGAACATCGCCTGCTGGTAGGTGTTGGCATAGTTGGAAATGATCAAGCCAAAGCCAGAAATCGTAAAAACAAACAAGAGTACCGCCAGATAAAGCGCCAAAAGACTTCCGGTGATCGCGAGTCCCCAGACGAAGTAGGCAAGAACCAACATGAATGAGAATACAAGGAACCCGATAACCCAATACGGTATCAACTTCGAAAGGATGAGTGTCAACTTCCTTACCGGGGTCACATTCATGCTTTCGATGGTTCCCGATTCCTTCTCCCCGACAATATTGAGTGCGGGCAGAAACCCAGTGATCAAGAGGAGTCCGATGACCATCAGTGCGGGAATCATAAAATTTGGATACAGCAGATACGGATTATACCGATACTGGGACTCGATGGTAATCAAAGATTTCCGGTTCCCGGAGATCGGTTGGATTTCCTGGAGAAGATCGGCGCTGAAATCCTGGATGACCGTCGTCAAATAGGCACTGCCCAATCCTCCTTTCGTCCCATTGACCGTATCAGCGGAAATCAGGACCTCCGGAACGCTGCCCTTGCCCAAATCCTTGTCAAAGCCATAGGGGATCTCCAAAATCGTATCCGCCTTGCCAAGCTCCACCATGCCAAGGGCATCGGAATCGTTGTGGCAATACCCTGCCAACCTGAAATAACCCGAGCTTTCAATCTTTTTCACCAGCCGCTCGGAGAGCATGCTCTCATCATGGTCAACCACAACCAGATTGATGTTCTTGATATCAAAATTGGCGGCAAACGGCAATACAAGCAGGATCATCATGGGAAACATGAGAATCATCCTGGGGAGAAATGGATTACGCCTGATTTGTAGGAATTCCTTCTGGACAAGATATCGCAACATAACTACTCCAACCTAGGCTTGAACTTCTTAAGGCTAATCACCAGCAACACTGCCGACATACAAGCAAGCACCGTAAGTTCAGTGAGGATTGAACCAAACCCAAGCCCCTTGATCATGACTTTCCGCATCGCCGACACATACCATCGGGCTGGAATGATATGCGAGATCAATCTAAGCGGAAATGGCATGGATTCAATCGGGAACATCATCCCTGAAAGCAACATGACCGGCAGCATCAAACCCATGCCGGAAACCAGTAGGGCGACAAGCTGTGAATTGGCGATGGTGGAAATCATGACACCAAGCAGTAGCCCCACGAAGATATACAAGAGCGAAACACAAATGAGGGCGACCCAGCTTCCGCGTACCGGAACCCCCAGCACCGTCATGGACATAGCCAAACTCGTCACCAAGTTCAAACAGGACAGGAAAAAATACGGGATCGTCTTCGCCAGAATGATGACGACCGGTTGCATGGGAGACGAAAGCAGAATCTCCATGGTGCCCGACTCTTTTTCCCTAGCGATGGAAATGGAAGTCATCATCGCACAAATCAAAAGCAGAATCATGCCAAGCACACCCGGGACGAAGTTGTAAGCACCCTTCATCGCAGGGTTGTACAACAACCGTGTCTCAATTCCGATGGACAACGTATTTTGGATTGTCGTGTTTTGCTTTTGGGCCCACCCCAACATGATCGCACTCGCATAGTTCGTCAAGGTCTTGGCCGTATTGGGATCACTGCCGTCGGTTATGACGGCGACCGAAGAGGTTCCTGTATTCGTGCGGTCAGATGCAAAATGGGAGGGGAATACCACTATCAAGCCCGCCATTCCCTGCCGCAGCGCGCTATCGATCGCCTGCTCGTCGGGAAGGTATCCGGCAAAGGTGAAATAGACACTTTGGGAAAGGATCTGGACCAACTCGGACGTGGAGACATCGCGCTCAGGGGCTACTACCATGAATGTCGTTCCCTTGACCTCAGTCGTCATGGCAAATCCAATAAGCACCAGCATGATGATCGGAGTGACCAATAAAATGATCAACGTCCAGCGGTCACGCAGGATGTGGTGGAATTCCTTCCGTACGAAGGCAGACAGTGTATGCATCAGTCAGCCGTCCTTGTCGCCTTGCGGGCGATCATTTGAAACACCTCATCCATGGAAGAGGCCGCATATCGAGTTTTCAAGGCATGGGGGGAATCGAGAGCCTCGATCCGGCCATCAACCATGATGGAAACACGATTGCAATATTCAGCCTCATCCATATAGTGCGTAGTCACAAACACCGTTATTCCCTGTTCGGAAGCCGCGTAAATCATTTCCCAGAATCGGCGACGGGCGGCCGGATCCACTCCGCCGGTCGGTTCATCGAGGAACACAATCTTCGGTTCATGAAAAATGGACACGGAAAACGCAAGCTTTTGTTTCCAACCTAGAGGAAGACGGGAGACCAGACTGTCTTTCTCCTCCTTCAGATGCAGCTCATCCAGCAAACGATCTCGCTTTTCTGCGATCAGCTTGGCATCCATGCCATAGATACCTCCGAACAACCGGATGTTTTCCGAAATAGTCAAATCACCATATAAAGCGAATCGCTGGCTCATGTACCCGATATTGGCTTTGATCTTTTCGCTTTGTTTCTTGATATCGAACCCGGCAACCAAGGCCTTGCCTTCGGTGGGCTTCAACAGTCCGGTGAGCATCCGCATCGCCGTTGTCTTTCCTGCCCCGTTTGCCCCGAGAAATCCGAATATCTCCCCTTCGGACACGTCGAAACTGATATGGTCTACGGCAGTGAATGATCCGAATTTCTTGGTCAGATTGCTGGCGATAATGGCATTCATCGATGTACTCGTTCTATGGAAAGTGAGAGAAACCGATCCTCGATGGTCGGTTTGATCGATGTTACGGAAACATTTGTCTGATCATGGCTTTCCAACCATCGTGTCAGCACATCCTTGTTGATCGCTCCGGGTGCAGTGCTGAAGTGAATGGAACTTCCAAAGGAAAAACAGGAATGCATGCTCGGATGCGATTTTAGCAGGACGAGCAACGTATGCAACGAGTCACCCGTGACCGACCACAGGTCATCGGGGTAATTTTCTGAAAGCTGGCTCGGCGTACCGGTCTCCAAGATGGTGCCGTCATCAATCAAAGCGATACGGTTGCACAATGCAGCCTCATCCATGTAAGGGGTCGAAACCAGGATGGAAATACCTTGGCGGTTGAACCGGCTCACCATGGTCCAGAATTCCCTGCGGGAGACCGGATCGACTCCAGTTGTCGGCTCATCCAGAAACAGGATGTCAGGGCGATGGACCAATGCGCAGCAAAGTGCCAGCTTCTGCTTCATCCCACCGGACAGGTTACCCGCCCTGCGGCTACTGAACGGTTCCAGCTGCACCCATATTTCCTTGATCAAGTCTTGGTTTTCTTCGATAGTAGTGTTGAATACCGTCGCAAAGAAATCGAGATTCTCCCGGACACTCAGATCCTGATAGAGTGAGAACCGACCAGGCATGTAGCCGATAATCTTCCGTATGTTCCGATACTGGGTGACGACATCGAATCCCCCGACGGTTGCCGACCCTCCATCGGGGAGGACCAAAGTGGTCAGGATCCGAAACAACGAGGTTTTTCCGCTTCCATCGGAACCGATCAAGCCGAAGATTTCACCCTTTTCCACCTTGAGATCCACCTCTTTGAGTGCATGGACCTTGCCATAGTGCTTCTCAATCCCTTCTGCTGCGACTGCAAACCGGGTCATACTCACTTACCCTCTACTATTGCGCCATACATGCCCAGTTTCAGATATCCGTCATTGACCAACGACACCTTGATCGCATACACCAAAGTAGCCCGTTCATCCCGCGTCTGGACGGTTTTGGGGGTGAATTCCGCTTTCTCGGAAATCCAGGAGAGTGTTCCGGTATAATATTTCTGTTCTGAAGAACCATAATCGACGGCAACCGTCAGTGTATCACCGAGCTTGAAGGTGGTCAGTTGCTCGGCACGTATGTAGGCCCGCAGATACACATGATCCAGGTCGGCAACCGTGAACAGGGCCCTTCCAATCGAAGTGAACTCTCCCGGCAGCACATAGGAGGTGAGCAATACTCCGTCGATTGGACTGGTAATCGTACATTTGGCGATCTGATCGTCCAATTGCGCAATCTGGAAGGACAGGGATGCAAGTTCACTATCTATGCCTTGCACACTTTGTTCGAGCGACAGGCGTTGGGCTGCCAGCTGAGAGCTTACCGTCCGTACCTGGAAGTTGATGTCATCCAATTGCTTTTGGCTAGCCGCTTTGGCACTGAAAAGCCTGGTAATTCGTTCCTGTTCGTTTTTGGCTGTAGCCAGCTGCTCTTCCAATGGTGCAAGCTGAACCAGCACATTCGGTTTCTGACTTTCCACCCGTTTCTGGGAAGCAAGCAGTTGTTGGCGCTGCAACAACAGCTGCTGATGGTCGATTTCCCCGAGAACCTGACCTTTGGCAACGCGGTTTCCCTCTATCGCTGTGAAAGAAACGATCCGACCGCTCCCTTCAGCACTGACGATGACTTGGTTCGCCTCCAGACTCCCCTCAGCTATCGTCGTATTCTCACCGTTCGTGCATGATACCAAAGTTAGTGTTATCATCAGCATGATTGCTAGTCGCTTCATTTCTGGCTATCTCCCTTGCCTATGATGAGGTTGAGTTCGCTTTGGGCAATCAGCAACTGCACCTCATGTTGTGCTTTCGTAATTTCCGCCAAGGTAACTTCTTGCAACTCCTGTATCAAATCCGATATCGAACGTGCCCCATGCACAATCTTTGCCTCATCTGCATCTTTGATTGATCGTTTGAGTGCGATGATCTGGTCATCGATTGCCAGTTGTTGGAGTAATGCCCCGATTTCATTGCGTTTCTGCCTGAGTTTGATTCCTTCGTCGAGGTTGAATTGCTCTTGTTGCACCAAAACCTGTTGCCTGGAAGCATCCAGTCTCTCCTTGTTTGCGGCATAGGTATAGTAAGGGTCCAACGAAAACGACCCCCGGACCCCTACAATCCACCATGGAGAAGGATCGGTATTGAGCATATTCAATCCAGGTTGGCTGTACCCCAATTGGGCGAAGACACTGAGTTTGGGATACAGGCTGGAATCCAGAGCCTGCTTTTGTGCATCCAACGTATCCAACTGTGCTCGATAGAGACCAAATTCCTTCCTCCCTGAAGAGAGCTTCTCCTCAGAGAGAGCCGGAATCTGCGGAATAACAAAGCGCGCATTATCATCAAGGTTGAGCCCAGTCATCTGGGAAAGCGCATAGACAGCATTTGCTCTCTTCATCTGCAGGTCCTGCAACTGGGATTGCACGGTAAGCTCCTCTATGATGATGGCATCGACATCCGATTGCGTGACTAGACCGTTTTCCCGATAGACCTCAATTTTCTTACGTGTATCACCCAACTCCTGCTGCAGGAGGGTAACCTGTTTTTGTTGGCATTCAAGAAACAGAATGGTGAAATAGGTTTCCCGCACCATGCGTTTCACTGCCTCCAGGCTAACCTCAATTTTGCTTTGTGCAACCGCTGATGCAGCAAGTGCGCCTTTTTTTTGCGCCGACACCGCCCCTCCATCGAACACGAGCTGGTTTACCTCCCCGACCACTTGATATTGCATCAAATTCCCATCAAGGGTGAGTCCTCCCGGGATAGTGATCGAGGTGGTGTCCGATTGCCTGCTCGCCTTTACCACCACGTTTACCTGGGGTAGGTATTGCTCTAGTGCATTCTTTACATCTGTCGCTTCAATGATGCTGATAAGCTGGGCTTGCCTGGCCAATGGGTAATAGGTCGTCGCGTGTTCTTCGCACAGTTGAAGGGTAATATCCTCTCCTGACAAGGGCAACACCAGAATTATGGTCAAGAAAAGAAACAGCAGTATATGTTTATGGATTCGGTTCTTCATAGTTGTTTCCTCTGGGTAGCAGGCTTTTCACGAGTATGCGGGCATTTTCCTTCCCCCGTTGTTGCAGCAGGGACCACACATCTGCATCACCCAGATCCATGATGTTCTCCAGAATCGGGGGAAGCAGGAAAACGCCCAGATTCAGGGAGGCCATGCTCAACAAGATGTCAAAGAGTGTCATATTTCTGACGCGACCTTCGGCAATCTCAATGGCAAGCTCTTGTTCCAGAACGGGTATAATGGCATGCAAGCTCTGTTTTGCGATGCTCTTGACAGCTTCCATTTGTTTCGGATTGGTCCCAATTTCGTTCAAAACGAAAAAAGGCACCTTCTTATGTTGCTGCAATACCTGGAAATGGCTTTCGGCAAGAATCCTGATCTTTTCAAGAAACGGAATGTTTTTCTCAAGCGGTTCCTTCACCAATGAAAAGAAAATTATCACATTCTTCTCGAAAATCGCCTGAAAGAGTTTTTCCTTGCTGCGAAAGTAATAGTTGATGAGGGATTGATTGCATCCCACTTCCCGGGCTATATCGGTTGTCGATGTAAGGACATACCCACGTTCCACAAACAACCGTTCCGCCGTCTCTATGATGGTTTGTTCCATCCCAGTTTCAGTCATATCGTTGTTCCACCTATTTAATAGACTTATTAAATTTTCTTATCAATCTTGTCAAGCAATTTGGGTAAAGAAAGATACATGGGCAACAAAATTCAAGAAAATAGGAATAGAAGGTGCTTTGAGGGTTCTGTTCCCAAGGCTCCGCAGCCGCCTAATCCAAGGTTTCCGATTGATACCCGGTATGCTTGTTCTCATGCATAGAGCCGGCTGTCGTTCGGTTTGTTCAATTGTTGCGGTTGTTGTGGTTGTTGTGGTTACTGTTGTTTCACCGGTATCCAGATTTCGCTTTTGTAATCTGGAAGGGTGGTGTCCTTGCCTTCGTTCCACAATATCTCAGGACCACCGACGAGTTCATAACCGGAGGTCGGTAGCCATTCGGTGTAGATCCTGGCCCACAGGTTCTGGAGCGTGGCGGGAAAATTACCGATTGCGGTGAATATCGCCCACGTGCCGGCATCTACAGGAAGGACCTCCCATCGTTCGGGAATGTGGTCTGTCGATGCGACGCCGATATACTGGTCCAGCATGGTTCCCTCGGCTCGTCCCTCGCTGAAATTCGTCGATGCGCAGATGATGCCGCTCGGTTCCACGTTGGACAGCTGTTTCAGTTCGACGAAATCCTGTTTGGTCAGGCTCGTCCACATGTCATCCATCTCGTGGTTCACTCCCTCATAGACGAGAGCTATCCGTTTCTTGATGCCAGCTATGGTGAAGGCATCCTTGTCGATAATTCGATAGTTCATTTCGTTTCCTCCTGCGATAGTCAATTGGAAGGTCATGGGCGGGAAGGCTTTGACAACCGCATCGTCCTTCCGGGCTTCTGTCGGAGTCATACCGTGGAACGCTTGGAATGCGCGGGTAAAGGAATCCGGTGAATCGTATCCATACTTGATAGCCAGATCGAGGATCCTTCCATCGTGCTTGTGCAATTCCAATGCCGCCAGCGTGAGTCTCCTCCGGCGTACGTATTCGCTGAGGTTGATGCCGGAAAGGAAGGGGAACATCCTTTTGAATTGATATTCCGAGCATCCGGCGATCCGTGCGACTTGGTGGAAATCAATTTCTTCGGTAATATTCGCCTCGATATATCCCATCGCGAGATTCAGTTGTTTCAACGCATCCATGTCCATGACCTCTTTTCGATCGCATCATAGCAACTATAGCATACTGGTACCCGACAATTGCGGTGCATTTTTTGTTGGAAAGTGATGGCATATCGGAATGTTGATTATTCCCGATTGGTTTGATAGGATTACCTGCTATGAACGGAAAAGACAAAAAAAACAGTTTGACCGGGGAACAGCGGGAACAGTTGCTTGCAGTATTGAAAGCGCGTTTCGAAAAACATATGGACCGGCATGTAGGCATGGCATGGGCAGATGTCCAGCAGAAATTGGATGCGAACACCGACGCGCTATGGTCCCTGCATGAAATGGAGAGTACCGGTGGTGAACCGGATGTGATCGGCCAGGATACCCGGACGGGCGAATATGTGTTTTGCGATTGTTCGGCGGAGACTCCATCCGGTCGAAGGAATGTGTGTTATGACCGGGAGGCCTTGGATTCCCGCAAATCCTTCAAGCCCGAGAATAATGCCTGCGATTTGGCGCTGGCCATGGGGATCGAGCTTTTGACGGAAGATGCGTATCGGAACCTGCAAAAACTGGGGAAGTTCGATACCAAGACGTCGAGTTGGGTTGCGACTCCTCCTGCCATACGCAAACTTGGCGGTGCGCTCTTTTGCGATCGCCGGTACGATACGGTGTTTGTCTACCACAACGGAGCTTCCTCGTATTATGCGGTCAGGGGATTCCGTGGTTTGCTAAAAGTTTAACAAAGTACCAGGTACGGTTTTTCAATTTTGTATGCAAAATAAGAATTTGGTGCCAGGCACCGTGCAATTTTCGATTATCATACCCGTCGGTGAGGATGTTGCATTCCTCGAGCGGACGTTGCGTTCCTGCATCAACCAGTCGCGCACGGATCTCGAGATATTGGTTGTCGATTTGAGTCGCGGACACGATGTCGGGCAGGTGGTCGAAACACTACGTGACGAGCGGATTGTTGTCCTTGGGTTTCCGGGAGGGGGGACTCCTTTTGCCAGAAACCGGGGGCTTGAACTTGCGCGTGGCGAGTATGTGCTGTTTCTGGAACGCTACCACGAGATCCAATCGTTGTGGTTGGAGAAAGCCGCGCAGCGGTTTCAGTTGTCCCATGCCGATGCGGTACAGTGCGCAACCATCTTCGAAAAAGACAACCGTATGGCAGATATACATATACCCAACGATTCATTGTTCGGATTCCACCAGCGTTTGCTTTTTAGTCCTATCGTCCCCTTGAGTTCCATGGTTGTCCGGTGCTCGGCATGTGCTCGATTTCCCGAGGACAAACCGCTCGCCGGAGACTGGGAATTTTGGATCGAAACCTTGCGGAACCGGAAGGTCGATGTGTTGGCAGACTACTATGGAAGTTTTATCCAACTGCAGCATGAATTGTCGAGAAGGAATACTGTGGGGTATGCAAGGGAAAAACGCGCCATCATGGAGGCCTACTATCCACAGTTGCGCGTTTCCCTACGCAAGTTGAGACGATATTTCCAACTGAAGGTGCCTGGTACCATTGTTTGATTTTGTATACAAAAATCTAAATTGGTACCTGGTACTTGAGCGAAGCCAGCGGAGCTAGGGAGTCGTCGCCTGCGCAGCGGTTGGCCTTGATTGTCCCGCAGTTCTTGCAGCGGTGCAGGATCATCAGTTCTCCATCCTCCTTTTGCCAGAGTGCGATCGGTTCCATGTGGCCTTTGCATAGGCAAGCCCTGTCGCCGGGGCGTATGTCGACGTGTCTGCTCCACAAGCAATGGGGGCAGTGGTTGCGGTGTCTGGTGCCCCAGGCGGCGCTTGCCACCGGAGCACCACAATGAATGCAGATGAAATCTTCGGTTTCGTTCATAGGTTGCCTTCCCTGCGTAGGCGGTATTGCATCATGCCTATCGCTTTCTTCTTTTGTTTGCGTTGGCGGACCACTTCTTCCCAGTTCTGCGCTTCTTGGCCTAGTCTGAGGTAATTGAAGTAGCGGTCCTGTTCTATCATTCCTTCCCGCAGGGCCTGGAGCACGCGGCAACCGGGTTCGCCGGTGTGGGTGCAATCCGAGAACCTGCAGAGGTGCGAGAGTTCCGAAATGTCGGTGAATGCTTCGTGTACCAGTTCCTGGGAGCCGTTCATGCCGACCACGCGTATTCCCGGGGTATCGAGAATCAGCGCGCCAGTGGGAAGCAGGTGCATGCGTCGTGATGTCGTGGTATGCCGGCCGCGACCGTCTTGGATGCGGATATCGGCGGTCTTGGCCACATCGTGTCCACACAGTCGGTTGACCAAGGTGGATTTGCCTGCGCCGCTGGTACCGAGCAGCACCGTGGTCGTCGTCGGGCGCAAAGCTTCCGCAAGGGAATCGATGCCGTTGCCCGAGATGGAATCGACCGGGAACACCTGGCACTGCGGAAATCGTGCTAGCGCTCGGAGACGGTATGCCTCAGGTTCCTCGACCAAGTCGATCTTGGTGAGCACGAGTAGAGCGGGGATCGAATCTGCATGCAGCAGCGAGATGAACCGTTCGATCCGCCGGAGATTGAAGTCATACCGGCAGTCTTGGACAATCGCTGCCATGTCGATATTCGCAGCCACCAGTTTTGCCGATCCTTCGGCGCCGCTGGATCCCTGACGGTCGTGTGCCACCGGCCTATGCAGGACGTTCATCCGTGGCAAGACGGATTCGATGCGACCTCGGTCCGAAGCATATTGCCGTACTGCGCACCAGTCGCCCACAACTGGCGATTGTTGGATCCCCAGGTCCAGCAGATTCAAGAAGGAGCCGGAAAGCTCGAGCAGGAGCGAGGCATCACCCGAGACTCCCCTGTAGAGGCCCCGGCCTTGTGCGACTATGCGCATAGGAATATACCCTAGGTTTTCGTAGGGTTCGAACTGCTTGGCGAGGGCGTCGTGCCATCCATATGTGAAAATTGTATCGTACGTTCGTGTACTGTCCATAAAACACCATCCGGTCGTTATGTTCGGGTAACAAGACAGCTGACCACTGTCTTTTGGTGGAACATGCCCGGAACGGGTTGTGTGATATGAACGAGCTGTGCTGGACTGTTACGCTGGCATTCTCGTCATCACTGCCCGTTACCGGGGTTGACGACCGAAGCCACATACTGTTTTGACATCCAATCTCCGTACTATGATGTATATGGTGGTTTGTACAAGCTGGTGCTGGTACAAACCACTGGAACCGAAAAAACTATACCCCTTGGAAATGCGTACGTCAAGAGGTGATACCAAGATACCTGGCACCATGTTTGCGTTTTGTATACAAAATTGAAAATCGGTACCTGGCACTGTCAGAGACTCACGTCAACTCCTGCTGTGAGGCGGATGCTCCAAGGTGCGTCCGCGGGATCCAGCATCCGACCGATAACCACGGAGGGACCGGCATAGCAGTACACGTGTTTGGAGACCGCCACATCGGCGCGGGCTGAAATGTCCCAGCCTTGGTCCCAGTGCGATGTCGATGTCAGGTATTCCCAATACCAGGTGGGGGAGAGGCGCAGTTGCAGGGTGCTCGAGGGCGTGAGGGTGGCTTGGGCCGACAGGGAACCCGAAAAGCCTTCCCTGGTGGTGTCGTCGGACGAACGGTAGGTCGAGGAGCCGAGGACGTTCCAATTGAGGAAGTATCCCGACAATCCATTGACCGAGTAGGTGAGCGAGGCGAACAGATCCGTCTGGCCGGCATCGGCGTAGGTGTCGATTCCACCCCCTGCCGCCACCGAATATTCCAATTCGACCTTGGGAGCCCGGGCGATGCCTATCTGCGCGCCATGCGAGACGTGGGTCGAGGTCGCGTATCCCGAGTAGGTTATCTGGGGATTGACCGCTGTGCGTCCCCGCCGGATGCGGTAGGTGAGTTCCCAATGGGGGGCCCAGTACGGGTCGTATTCGTCGTAGCCGGCGAAGGAGGACTCGGAGCCGAGCGTCAATTCAACCTCGTTGTCACCTGCGTACCACAAGCTGTGTGCATCGACAGCGAGGTAATCGGATGGTGCGGAATCGGTCGGATCGATGGAGATTTCCCCGAACGCGGTCAGGTTGAAGTAGCCGGCCGCTCCGATTAGTGCGCGGTAATCGAAATTTCCATGGATGCCGATCTCGCCCGAGTGCGCTGTCGGGCTGTCGGTATAGGCATAGTCGCCGAACGCACCGAGATACACCGTGGACTGAGCGCCTATGCCCTGTGCGGTTGCCAAAGCTACGATACCAAGCACGATGAGCCCCTTGTTGAACAGTCGCATAGAAAATCTCCTCATATTATCGTACCAACCGCTCGAGCATGGTGATCGAACGGCTCCTTGGGGCGGATTGTACGATTCGGCGGACCATATCGTCCGGTGCAATGCGGTTGGCGAATCCCGTGGTGAACAGGTCGACGACAACGCGGTAGTCTTCCCCCGGGATCGGGGAGCGGGACAAGGCCTCGATCACCGAGAGGCTCGGACCATCGTCCAGTCCCCATTGGCGAAGCGCGATCAGCAGGCCACCGCCATAACGGTAGTTGTCCCATTTCTCCTGCGACTCCTGGCGGTTGAACATGTCGAGCAATGCCGCGAGGTCCGCTTCGGGAACTCCTTGCCGATACAATGTCGCGGTTCGTGACCATACGGTACTGTCGGATAGCAGGCGTGTGCCCTCCTGGTGGCCGAGGCGGTCCAGTACAAGCCTCCGCGTCTCATCGTATGCCTGCAGTTCCAACTTCAATGCATTGTAGAGCGAGTGCGGGGGGATGCGTTTTGCCAAGCCTTCCTCAAGACGCAGGACCAGCACCTCGGTGGGAATGAGTTGCTGGTCGGCTTGTTCGAGGACTCCCATCAACTGGTCCTTGTCGGTATCGGAGAATTGTGACGATTGCATCTTCTGCTCGACCCGCGCGAACGAGGAATCGGCAGAGAGCAAGCTCCCTGCCAGAATCCATAGAACCATGAGGATAAGGACAATTCCCGTCTTGTTGCCACGTTTCGCCACGTTCTGCTCCTAATTCTTCATGCCACCCGGGTTGCTGCCGGGACGATTTCCCAATCCAGGCAGCGGTTGTCCGAATTTTACCGCGGATCCTTTGCCGGCGCTACCCGAAGCTGGGTTGCGGGAAGTATTCTTTTGTTGCTGGGCAACCGCGTTGCGTACGGAATTCCGGACCATGAGGCCCATCTCGGGTCCCATTGGTGTACCGGCTCGTTCGGTTGCTTCGGTACGCACCTGGGCTGTGATATCGCGAACACCGCGTGCCGCGCCTTGGGCGATAGCTTGGGTGCCGTATCCCAACCGTTGCAACTCGTGCGTCTCGATCGCCAACTGCAATGCCAGTTGGGCACGGACCGTGGCCATATCCCCGGAAAGGTCGGCCCCGTCGTGGGTGCCGAAGTGGAGGGCGTACGCCACCATCGCAGGGTCGGCCATGCGGGCTTCATCCCACTGCATCAGGCGGGCCTGTTCGGTGAATTTGCCCAGTTCCTCTTCGTTCCACCCCCGCAAGCGCAGCTGGTATGCCAATTCGGAGAGGAATGCGTCTCCATCCGAGGGTGTGCTCTCGGCGGCGTACACCGCCCCGAACACCATAGACACTATCATGAGTACCATTGCCAATCGTTTCATAGGTCGCTCCTACATTTCAAGAACAGAGTTCTTGCCACCGAATCCATCGTCCACCTGAAGATAGGCATTGGGATCGGGTATCCATTGCTCTCCATCGATGACGAATTGGTAGCGGTATTCCCTACCACGTTCCAGTTCCATCATGATGCTCCACGTTCCTTCCCCGTTGTTCTTGGCGAGGTGCTGGACCTGCGGGTCCCAGTTGTTCCAGTCGCCGACCACCACCACGACCTCGGCTTGCGGGGCTTCGAGCTGCAATACGACCTGTGCCAACCGAGAGGTTGTCTCCTGTTCCGGTATGAAGCCCTTGTCGCGCTCGCCGACAAGCGGGATCAGTATCAGGGCGGCTGCTGCAGCGGCCACCAGATACTTTTGCAGGTGTGAACGCCAGTTCGAGCGGTCCTTGAACACCGTGTGTGCATCTTCCTGTCGTATCGCGGCGAGTACCGATTCGGTGACCCGCTCTTGCAATCCTTCGGGCAAATCCAAGTCTGCATTTGCATCGTGCCCATTCGGGTGGGCCACCATGCGAGCGGCTTGCATCCGTACTGCACAGCTGTGGCAGTGCGAGATATGGTCGAGCACATGCCGATCGATGTCTGGCAACGGGGTGCCGGCGGGCCCGGTCTGCACCTGCTGTTCGAGCAATCGGTCGATGTATGCGTTGCATTCTTTGCAGTTCATGGTAGCCACTCCTTTTGCAGCCTGTACATACCGTACGCTTTTGGTATATATCGGTTTCACAAATTCGTTCAATCCTCCGGGTTCCACTGGTGTTTCACCAGATATTCGCGCAGTTTGTTGCGTCCACGATGCAGATAGGTCTTTACCGTCCCCTCCGGTATGCGCATCACCTTGGCCGTATCGGAGACCGAGAGTCCCTGCATCATCCGTAGGATGAAGACTTCGCGATAGGCAGGTTTGAGCTCCTCGAGGGCCTGCATCACCAGTTGCTCCGCTTCGGCTGCGATCGCAGCTTCCTCAGGTACATCGGTACGGTGGGTTCCTTGCAGTACTGCGACTTCCTCGTCATAGGGAATAGGGGGAAACCTGTTGCGGGACCGTCCCTTGCGCCGTTGCGAACGGATCCAGTTCATGGCGATGGTGTATGCCCACGAGAAGAACGGACTGCCTTCGCGGAAGGTCGGCAGTGCCCGGTAGATGCGCAGGAAAATCTCCTGCAAGTCGTCTTCGATGCTTTCGGGGGACCTGTCGGGAGCCATGCGTTTGACGAGCGCATAGAACGTCGGCGTATACGACGAGACAAGCTGCCCGAATGCTTCCTTGTCCTCGTGCAACGTACGGTATACCAACTGGGTATCGAGATCGCGTTGCCTATCATCGGTCTCAAATTTTGTATACATTTTCTAATTTGCGTACCTGGTACCTATGATATACTCATTCCATGCGAAAGTCGTTTCAATTTTTTGCAGTATGTTTTTTGTTTCTTGCCGTTGTACTGGGCGCGGTCCATGCCGAGGATCTGGCGTTCGCCACATTTCCCCGTGCGTTGGGTGTCCAAGTCGGTGGAATCGCGGGTATCGGGTTGAGTTACCAGAAATGGGAAGGACCGTGGGGGTACCAGTTCGCTGCAGGCACGTTGTACCATCCGCCCATGGACGACGGGCATGATGTGTTCAACTACAATGCCGGTGCACAAGTCTGTTATGCGATATTCTCCGACGATTTCTCAACGTGGCTGGCGAGTCGGCTCTATGTGCTCGCGGGGATCAACCACCGGGGGTACAAAGAGGCGGTCGAAACAACTCCCGATGTCTATGTCGCCGGGGATTTTCATCCCGAGTTCGGCTTGGGCGGCGGCGTGGGAGTGGAGGCAGTGTTATTCGAACATCTCGCGGTCTCGACGGAAATGGTGTACGCGCTGTTCTGGAAACCGGTCGAGCCGATGGCGAATGGGCAGTTTGCCATGGAGATGCTGCCGCAGGTGAGTTTGCGCTACCGCTTCTGATAAGAAACGTCATACTGCTATGAACGGAACAGGATCATGTAATGGTCACACGTGTGGACGAGCGCTGCGAACGTATGTATGCATACCTTGCCCCCAGGTGGTATAGGAAACGTAGCCTCCATTTTCCAGTGCTGGCCTGAAGTGATCGATACGATCCGTCCCCATATGGCCACCTGCCTGTTTATCACAGGTGTCAGCGTCCCTTCTGTTGAAATACCCCGAAAACATGCTGTACAGGTACTGCCTTGGCGTGCGATTTCTGCTACAGTGTCCGAACGTACCCGGATGCCGGTGCTTTGGAACGGTGGGGACGTCAACATGTATCAGGCGGCGTACGCATGGATTTGATGAACCTCTGGAATGTACAAGGACAATTGTTGCTGATGCTCGGCGTAGGTGTGCTGTTGCGTCGGATCGGCATATTCACCGGATCAACAAAGGCGTTCCTGACCGATTTCGTCCTCTTCGTGACCCTGCCGTGCAGCATCATCCTCTCCTTCATGATCGATATCGAGACCTCGGCCCTCGTTTCCTTCGCGCTGGTGCTGTTCGTGTCCGTGGTGGTCCAGCTGTTTTGTGTGACCTTGGCGAAACTGCTCTACCGCAAGCAGAGCGCGTCGCGGCGCAGTGTGCTCCGGTACGGTATCCTGGTCTCCAACTCGGGGTTCATGGGGTTGCCGGTGGCGGGCGAGCTGTTCGGTGCCGGGGGGCTGATGTATGCCTCCATCTATCTGATTCCGCAGCGGGTGGTCATGTGGACTGCCGGGTTGTCCTGCTTCTCGCCCGAGGAAGCGAATTGGAGGGGCATTGTCAAGAATTTCGCGTTCCACCCCGGTATGGTTTCCGTGTACATCGGGTTGGTCCTTATGCTTGCACACTTGCGCTTGCCGCTGTTCATCGAGCAGACGATGTCCTCGATCGGTGCGTGCACCACGCCGCTTTCGATGATGCTTATCGGGTCGATCGTGGGGGAAATGGACCGCTCGCAGGTGAAGATCGATCTCTTTTCCCTGGTGTATTCGGCTGTGCGGCTTGTGTTGATTCCCCTCGCGTGCCTACTGGGGTGCCGCCTCTTTTCGGTCGATCCGTTGATCACCGGGGTGTCGGTCGTGTTGGCGGGTATGCCGGTGGGAAGCACCACGGCGATATTGGCTTCAAAATACGGGGGCGATGCCTCGTTTGCCAGTCAACTGGTCTCCATTTCGACGGTCCTGTCCATGCTCACCATTCCGTTGTGGGCGATGGTGCTGTGATTCGTCGGGGAGCCGTTCCCATGAGGATTCCCGGGTGATGCCTTCCCGATGCATCCGCGAAAAAACCTTCGATGCGTTGTATTTCCGTAAACCCCCATTGCGTGTAGATGGTGCGGGCCGCATGCCAGTGCTCCGATACCAGCAGGATCGCCGTTTCGAACGGGTGGGTTTCCCGCATGCGGGCCATGCCGAGTGAAAAGGCTTCCTTGCCGCGCAGCAGGTGGCGGTAGTCCGGGTCGACAGCGAAGCTCGAGATGTACAGTTCGGTGCCCATAGGGTCGAAGAATTGTCGGGGATGGTGTGAGAGTTCGAATCGCGCCAAGTCGTATCGCTGTTCGTGTTTCCACAATTCGCACCACAAGAAACCGATGAGGGTGTCTCCGTGGAAGAATCCCAGGTTCCCGTGGGGGTAGGTATCTATGCGTTCACCGTAGTTTTCCGCGCTTTCCCACACTTCGCTGGCGAAGCAGAGGTGTTCGATTTCCATGATGCGGGGGATATTGTCATGTTCCAACGGTCGGATGGTGATCGGCATGGGCATACTATCTCACACCTGGTGATTTGGCTCAACCCGACGGATTCGGGCAAAAATGGTTGTTGCATTGTGCAGTATCTACTGCAAAATGGTTGCTACAGCAAACGAGCCATACGTAATTCCGCCGTTTATGAACTGCTGTCCGCAGCTGGATCGGGGACTTCGAATAGGGAACCGGCGCGCTGGTACTCTTGTTTGGTGTAGTACCCGTCGACATCGGACATGACATAGACGGTTCGACCCGGATAATCGGCATGGATGCACTCCATAAGTTTCCGTCCCAGTCCTTTGCCGCGGTGCTTCGGTTTGACCAACAGGTCGCACACATACACATAGTGGCCAAAATCGTCGAGGGACCGTGAATAACCGCACAATTCACCGTTCTGGTAGGCGACGTAGGTAATCGAAGTTTCCAGGGCTTTCCGATAGCTTGCGGACATGGATTCGTCGGAGTAGGTCCAGCCATCCTCTTGGGAAATCATCTCCATCACCGGCTCTTCGTCAGCAGTCTTGCGGTATTTCCGTACTTCCATATCACCACCTCAATGTACCAACACACTACACGGCGATCGGGGGATTTTCCATCTTTTTCAGTCGACCGCACGTTTTCACCGGCAGTGGTGCTTGCTTGTCATGTTCCGTTTCAAAATTAGCTGAAACAATACTTCATTAATAGCTGATAATAGCCTATACTACCAATATAATGGCTATTTTAGATAGTCGGGGAGGGCAATATGCAGGTGACATCGACAGATGTGAAGAACAATTTCGGCAAATACCTGAAGGCGTGCAAGACCGAGAATGTGATCATAACCAAGAATGGCAAGCGGCAGGCCCTCCTGCTCTTCTATCCGGGTGGAGTCGAAATGGGAAGGGTGGGTGAACCTTCAATCACCTACGGCACAAATCCACATAAGGAAGAACGTGTCACCTATCGGCAGTTTCTCGAGATGACAGAGAAGAGCGACCACCGGTACGAGTTGATCGACGGCAAAGTGTACCTGTTGGCCTCTCCGAGTTTCATCCACCAGAAGGTATTGGGGCATCTACACATTGCATTCTGGGAATATTTCAAGGAACATGAGGATTGCGGGCCGTTCTTGTCCCCGTTGGATATCGAGCTCATGCATCGGCCGTTGGCGCTCCTGCGTGAGCTGACCGAGGATGATATCAATGTGGTGCAACCCGATCTCGTGGTCCTGTGCGACTATGAGAAGGACATCGATGCCAGCGACAAGTACAAGGGCACTCCCACGTTGGCGATCGAGATATTGTCTCCCTCGTCGCGGAGCAAGGATCAGATAAAGAAGCTCGACCTCTACATGGAAAGTGGTATCGACGAGTGTTGGATTGTCGATCCGCCCAACCATGCGGTTGTCGTGTATGTCTTTCGCAACCATGAAATCGAGGAGAATGCCATGTATATGCGGGGACAAACTGCCCGATCGGTACGGTTTCCGGCCTTGCAGGTTGCCGTCGATGCGTTGTTCTGATATTGCTACTCAATTCTTCCTATCTGCACCACGCGCACACAGTCATCGGGCGGCTTAGGTATCCGATGCGGATCGATCATTCGATTTCTTCCATAACTGCTATGGTGCAGATTGACTGCTGGCTCCGGTTGCTTGTGAGCCGGAATTCACGTATCTTCCTGTTCCCGCCGGTGATTTGAACCGGATGGTGGATATGGCAATCCGAATGCAAGGAATTGTGCATATTGTAGAAAGATATCTTGACTTGGAAGGGGACATGTAGGACTCTATACGCCTAGGAGTTGTCATGTTCAAGAAAATCACGATATATCTGGTTGTCCTGTTCCTTCTCCTGCCCTCGGCCTTGTTCGCAGCTGAAGCCGACTCCACTGCCACAGAAAAGAAACCGTTGATCGACATGTCTGCATTCAACGATTATATCCAAGGCCCCGATGGCTATCAGTTGCTCTCCACAACCCACGATGTCCTGGGGTATAGCGCGGTCCTGTTGGGTTTGACCGCAGGCTTGTTTTCGCCACCTCTGCTCGGTGTGGACGAAGATATCCATGGACTCATTGGTGCTGCTGCCACTACCGCCGCGGTGCTGAACATAGGGGTAGGGTTTCTGAATTACGGAAACCGTCTCAGCACTTCGGAAGGTTTGTTCACCAAAGACAATATCCATATTGTAATGGGAATTACTGGAGGAGTACTGATGTTGGTTGCAAGTCTGACCGGTGAATCCGATTTCCATCCGATTATTGCCGGGTTGGGCACTGGCTTGATGGGTGCGTCGATAGTTTTCCAGATATTCTAAAGGAGATGTATCCGATGAAAAGAGTTGTTGTGCTTCTCATATTCCTCTCCGTCGCTTTCACCGTGTTCGCAGCCTCGGTGACTGTTGTGTATCTCGACAGGTCCGAGACCAATCTGGAGGCCAGCAGCTATATCAAGAAGCAAGCAAAAAGCAACAAACTTTCCCACAAATTCACCTTTGCGTCGAAATTAAGTGCCTTGAAAGGTGACGAGAAGGTCGTCGTACTACTCAATACCGGCAGGAGCTCGGGAACCGATCCAAGGATATCCGCATATCTCGACACCGTCCAAGACAAGCGCGCCATAATCCTGGTGAATCTCTACTCCATCGGGAAGAACATCTTGACAGGCTCGGTAAAATCGGCCGATTCGGCCTATGGCGTGGATGAGCTTTCGTCGGCATCGCAATGGCAGGACCGTGATGCGGCTGTCCAAGCGATGCATAAGCAATGGACAGCAGAATTGTTCAGATTGATAGAAGTCAAGCAAACATTATGATGATTGTGTTGATTGTGCTCCTCTACGGTGTGATCCCTGGAACCCAGTTCACCCTTTTCATGATGGACCTTCCGTTCTTCGGAGTCATGGACACGGTGAACTATATCTTTTCGATCTTCAGTTACTACTTTATCCTCAACCATGTTCTCATCACCCTGAAACTTCCGTTTCTCCAGAGACACTTTCCCTATGATCGTATGGTCAAGTTCCATGTGGTGAGCGGCACGTTCATCGTTACAGGTATCTATTGGCATGTGCTCCACAAGCTGATAATCGGTAAGATGGTGGACGTCCTTTCATGGACGATACTCGTAGTGTTCTCGGTATTGTACCTTCTTGCCATTCTATGGATCGAGGCTCCGGGTGTCCGGCATATCAGGCGTCGGGTGGTGCGGCGGGTCGGGCGAAGCCTTTTCAACTGGTACGACCAGTTGAAGTCATTGCATGGATATGGATTCCTGTTGCTTGGATTCTTGGGATACCTGCACATTCGCAAGGCGGGTGTAATGGATAGCAGCTATGCATTCGCTTCATTCTATCCATTGATTCACCTGGTGTTGGTCGGTTTGCTGGTTTTGTATTCACGGTTGAGAAAACTATGGCTTCCACGCTTGAGGCTTCGGACGAACCGACAGGTTCACGATATCAGCATCCTGACTTTTGCGTTGGAAGGAGAGCAATGTATCTCCTACAGGGCGGGACAGTTCGGTTATATCCGATGGATGTCTCCAGGATTGCCATCGGAAGAGCATCCATTTTCATTCCTTTCCTGTCCCGCCGATCCCGATATTTCCCTGGGGATCAAGGTGCTGGGCGACTTCACCAAGGCAACCGCAGGGGTGAAGGAGGGCTGTGTTGTCCGCATCAATGGAGGATTCGGGAATTTTACCCCCGATTTCCATGCGGGGAAAGTCTGCCTCATCGGTTCCGGCATCGGTATCGTTCCGATCCTCAGTTTATTGCGGGATATGCAGCATAACGCGCCCGCTCGTTCGGTAGTGTGTTTTCTTGCTGTGAATACTCGGGAAGATGTGCTCATTGAAGAGGAGATCCGGAAAATTGCCACCACAGTACCCAACCTGGAGGTGCGTATCCTTGTCTACCAAGAGGATGGAATTCTCTATTCCACCGATTTCTTTCGGGAATCCATCGATTCACCACAGGACTATTCCTATTATGTCTGTTCTTCCATACCGGTAAGGGCGGTTGTTCTCGGCGCGCTGAAGGAACTGGGAGTTTCACGCAAACGCTTTCACTTCGAAGCCTTCTCCTACTGAGTGCAGGCAACGCAAGGTGCCCGATGTCACCTTTCATTGCCAAACAGGTCAATCGCCTTCTGGTACTGCACAAGGTACTTCTCGGCGAGCGCTTGGGGACTGTTGGTCTGGAGTACACTTTGGCGAACCTTCCGCTTCATTTCCATCAACTCCTGGTCTCCGAGAGCGTTGAGAGACAGCAGGTGCCCGCCGAATTCTTCCGCTGAGGTGAAGAAATATCCATTCACCCCTTCCTGCAGCTGGTCGGCATTCAACTGGTCAAGGCGTTGGATAACCGGTAGTCCGGAGCCGAGGCCCTCCAGCATTGCGACCGAATGCATTTCAGATAGGGAAGCGGTGACATAGAAATCGCATATTGCGTAGTAGAGTCCGATCTGGGCATGCGGGATCTTTCCACAGAATATGACTTGGGAGTCCAATCCCAACTTCGTCGCGTGGTTTCGGAGCATGTCATCTTCCGGTCCACCGCCAATGAGTAGCAGGCGAAGGTTGTGTTCGCCCCGAATACATTCGGCCCAGTAGTCCAACAGGATATCCACCGATTTCTCCGGTCCCATGCGACCGACGAACAGGGCGCACCTCTGGTGCACCCCAATACCCAACGAATCCCGTAATGTCTGCTTGTCAAGCTCCGGGAAGAGGGCAGGGTCGAAATCATCAAGCTCCACACTGTTCTGGATTACCTCGACTTCCACATCGACACCGAGAGCCTTGTAGTACTGGCGACCTTTATTCGAGGGGCTGGTGATTATGGTGGCATGTTTGGCGATGTATCGCTCGATGTGGGCGAATGTGCTGGTGGCCCACGGAATCATGAAAGGCTTGACCGCATAGGTGAAGAACTTGCTGTATTCCGTATGGAGGGTGTACACCAAGGGGATCTTCAGGTATTGGGCGGTCTTCAGGCCGAACAGCGAGATTCCCCATTCGGCCTGGATATGGACGACATCGGGTCTGAAGGCACGTACCTTGCGGTAGCGTATCGGGTCAATCGGCAACGAGAGGTCCACCAGGAGCTGTTCACTCTTTACCGCCGGGCAATGGAGGACTCCTTGCGAGATATAATGTCTTCTTGCGGTATGGTCCGGTGCGACGACCAGGACGTGGTGGCCTTGACTGGTCCATTCCTTCGCCAACATTTCGACAAAGGTGACTATTCCATTCAGTATGGGGAAATACGTTTCAGTACACAGCAGGATTCTCAACCGCACAACCTCATGAAAAAGGATTCCTCATCATAACGTATCGTGCTGAAACAGACAATCCTCTGAAATCTGTAAAAATCCGCACGATACAGTTCCTGCCTCCTGTCCGATCTGCTCCAACTTGGTCACAAGTCGATGCTGTTGCGGATCACCGCACAGGATTTCATGGAAGGGGCTCCTCATTGTGGTCTTGATTTTTTGCTTCAGTATGCCGGAAGATACTCCCATGCTTGGTTCTACGGGAGTACTACATGAAGACTGTGAGTGGTGAAACGTCGATATATGCGATCTTGGGCGATCCGATCAGACATTCGATGTCTCCGGTTTTGATGAACAGGAGCTTCGGGCGGCATGGTTTGGACAAGGTCTTCCTGGCCTTGCCCGCCAAGGTGGACGATTTCGACGAGGTGTTCACTGTCCTGAGAAGACTAGGTTTCGCCGGATACGTCTTTACCATGCCGGTCAAGGAGATCGCCCTTGGCCATATGGATGCATTGACGACGGAAGCCGAGATCATCGGAGCTATCAACTGCGCAGTGAGCGTTGATGGAAGACTTGTCGGTTCCAATACGGACAGCATTGGCTTCTGGCAGGCAGTCCAGTCGGCTAATACCAGTCGGACGGCTATACGGAAATTGTTTGTCTTGGGGTGCGGCGGATTTGCCAAGGCGGCTGTCGCCCAGGCCGCAATCCAAGGAGTGGAGGAGATCGTCGTTGCCACCAAGTTTGAGGAACAGGCCTTCGTCGATAGCTTCCGCCGGTTCCAGGACAGGATGTCACAACACGTTCCCGATGTACGCATCACCCTTGTGGATTGGATACCCGCAGTTTGGGAGAAGCACCTTGGCTCCTGCGATCTGATTGCCAACGGTACGCCAAACGGCATGGGGGACAAAGGGGATTTGCATGCGATATTTCCCTATTCCTCCGTCAAGGAGGACTCCCTGTTTTTCGATGCGATCTATTACCCGCGGGAAACGAAATTCCTGAAGTCCGCGAAGGAGCAGGGGCATATCTGTGTCGCAGGCCTAGATCTCCTGGTCCACCAAGGTGTGGTATCGTATGAGACGTTCACCGGCAAGACGGCCGATCCCGCTGTGATGATGGACGATGTCTTGGAATTCATTAGGAAAGCCTAGGAGTTGTCTCTGCACCTGTAGTACGGAACGAAGAGCTGGTGCTTGGTCATAAGTTATCCAACAATCTGTGAAATCCGTGCTATTATATCTTCCAATACATGAAGTATCCTAAGCATCTGTTCGGATTGGTCAGGAGATCATATGTGCATTCCTACCCGTTACCCCCAGGAGACATCGCGGTATGGGCGGTGTGTACATAGAGGGACCGCATCACAGCACAGTCGCGGGAAAGTCCGTAGGTATACAAGAACATTGCTGGGGGACAATCCAGACCACCAATTTCATTGTGTATGCACCTAAAAGGGGGTATGACGTACGGGAATGAAGAGGTGCATGGGGAGACAAGGAATTGGGAGAGATTACCTTGAATATAAAAAGTTTCAAGCAACAGATTCCACTCATCTATTCAGAATCATGCTGTACGGCAATACACTCCGAGCAAGGATACGATAATGGATTTCAATAATAATGCAGTACATACGTCGATATGTAACCGTGCAATACTCCGATTGATAAGATTTGCCCATCGATTGCATGTCCCCGGTTGGCTTTTTGATTATGGTGTGACCTGGCTCATGGAAATTCCTCTACTCGTTTCACCAGAAAGTCCTATTTCTCCCTGCTACACTGTCCGCCCAGCTGGGATTCAAGACCTCCCTGCCCTTGCGAACTACCGACAGATGGACGACCTGTTATCGGGAGTCGCACTTTTTAGAACCCGTTTTGAACGGGGAGCCCGATGTTGTATTATCCTTGATCCCGACAACCACGTGGTTGGGTATGCTTGGGTGATGTGTACCGGCAATCTATTCGAGGATGACGATCGCTATCGTATCACATGTCGATCAGACGGAGCGTACATCTTCGATACATTTCTTCTTCCAGATGCAAGGGGAAAGGGACTCTACGCTTTCTTGATTGCGGGTCTTCAACAGCATATGGGAGCCTTTGGCAAAACGGAATTCCATGTATTGGTGGACCAAAGCAATACTCTCAGCTACCAAGCCCATCGAAAATTGGGGGCGAAGGTATGTGAGACCAGCATATATACGACGTTTCTAGGAATCTCATGGTATTTGCTGAAAACCGCAACAAGACGGAGAATTTGCCTGCGTCGATACCATACTTCCAACCCCTGCGATTCCCTTGTGCTCAAACCGCTTGATTCCCGTTCCTTTTCCCTTTCCATCACCAGTATTGAACAAGAATCCACCATGATAGCCGCGCTCGAGCGTATAAAGCCTTGCGAAGGACAGAATTTCGAAACCAGTACCCCTTTCAATGTCGGTGAGATCGCATATATCTGGTGGAGAAGCGATATTAGGAATCGCGAATCACTTTTCCTTATAGAAGTTCTCCAATCTCGACCTGGGCTAGAACCTCGGACAGTCGCATATGGATTCTTTCGATTGCACGAGGGCTCCAGACGTTTTTTACATCCACGTGAACTGATTGCCTTCGATGATGTCTATTTCATGAACACTACGTTGCTCATTCGCACTAGCACTATGCAAGCTACTGATATGCGTCAAATTCTTGCTCTCCCGGGCAGCATACGGCAAATCCAACAAACCACCGGTGCCGATGTGGTCATTTGGCATCGATTACCTCCCTGTGAGCTCTCTTCGCTCCCGTACGCGATGATTTCTCGCTGGAAATCCACATTTGAAACCGAGTATCCTCTGCTAGACGGCCTTTCCACCGTATCCCCCCTGGAGAGTGATGCAGCCAAGCATGCGTTGCGTGATTTGACAAAACAATCCAAGCGGTTGAAAAATGCATACCAAAGCAAACCTGAGACGACGTGTCTTGTGTTGGGAGGTTTGGATGAAGAACAACAACAGGTCGCATTGCATAAATTCATCACCACCCTGAATGCCAGTTGGCAACATGAATGGATGGAGAAAAGCGACCGGGTGGATTACCAGAAATTCCTACAGAAACTGCTCGCATATACGAATGTTTGGATCAAGCAGGGTTATGTGCGATTGTATATTACCCAAGTGGCAGGAATGGATATGGCCTACCTCTATACTTTGCAGCGAGGGCGTACCTGCTGGTGTATCATGACTGGCTTCAATCCTTTGCTCAAAACCTACAGTCCGGGTAAGACTGTTTTTGTCGATATGCTCAAACAGTCTTGGGATACCGGAATCAGAGAATACCATTTGGGCGGCAATGTACTCGGTTGGAAGGAGCCCTGGTTGACGAGGTGTTTGCGTCTGTACTCCTTGGAATTGTGGTTGGATACAGGCAAAGCTTTGGTCCATCGTATCAAGCTTCTTGTCAGAAGGTAGTATCGGACATTCGGATGCAGACGTTTGGCCATATGCCATGTCGAGGAATCTCCAAATCCGTACTCGGCTGCTCGATGTTGTAGTTGCCCGGAATCGAACCACCGCATTCCCATTCATCGGTAGAAGTCACAAGTACAAACCAAGACGATCCTGTGGAACTTGATGGGTAGTTGTATATAGGCTGATAGCCCTGGATACCGCATTGCAGCTTTATTCGGAGCCCAAGACCAAATACAAGAAGACTAGGGGTGCCCGGAGACCTGTTGCTGGAAATCCATGCGAACGGAAGGTGCCTGCAGGGTACGGCAATGCTTGTTGTTGCGATTACGATACTGGGGAGGCTGTACTCGGGTGTGCATTGGTTCACCGATATCGTGGGGGATGTGCTCCTTGGTTCTGCAATTGTCCTTGTGTTCCGTGCTCAGACAAGTGGGGAGGACCGGTGATGGGAAAGGTATTCGCTATATGGGTGCCTATCGGGATCATGAATGTGAAGGTCATGCTTGTTGCCTATGTTTGAAAAATCAGGACAGATGGATGTTGGTCGATTGCACGTATTCGTGTCGCAAATTGCTGAAATCCATGCGAACATTATGTAATGCCAAATGACTCGTTGGCCAGCAGACGTAATAGTCAAACGGGTAGTGAAGCGAGTCGGGAAGGAACTATGGGTAAACTATTGCGGGTGGTGTTGTGCGGTGTAGTGCTGATACTCACGGCCTCGTGTCTCTCAGCCCAAGGGGAGCTCTACGCACCGTATCGGAAAACGATTGGGGTGGCACGTCGAATCGGTGATTCCCTGACGAGCGAATCGGGGGGTGCAAGTGCTGTCTCGATTGCCGTGGTACACGAGGGGGAGATGATATTCTCGCAGGGATTCGGACTGCGTGATAGGGAGGCGGGGCTGCCGGTCGACCGGTATACACGGTTCAACATGGGATCGGTAAGCAAAACGTTCACCGCGGCGGCAATCCTGTTGCTGCAACAGGATGGGAAGCTCGATCTCGATGATCCTGTGGTGGATGTGCTGCCGGGGTTCTCCATGGCGGATGAACGGTACAAGGATATTTCGGTACGGATGTTGCTGAGCCACACCTCGGGTATGGCAGGCACCAACGGACTCAATGGATTCACCTCCAAACGTGATTCGAACTATTTGACTGAGACGTTGAGGGAGCTGGGACAATCGTCACTCAAGCACGACCCCGGAGCCTTTTCCCCGTATTGCAACGATGGCTTCACTGTAGCACAGGCGGTGGTGGAATACCTCACCGGAATACCGTTCGACCGATTCCTGCAGGAAAGGGTGTTCGACCCGTTGCAATTGGAGCATACATCGGCGGGCTTCCTATCGGGCGAAGTCAATATTGCCTATGCGTATGAGGACAAGACTACACGTCTTCCGCTCGAGTTTGTGAATATCATGGCATCGGGAGGACTTGCCTCCACTGCTGAAGATTTGTGTAGGTATGCCTTGGCTGTCTGTTCACCCACGGCAGACACTCCTACGATACTCGACCCTGGAAGCATTGGGGAGTTCACGGCAGAGCAGCGGCCTGAATTCGACTTGGAGATGGATTTGGGCAGGTTGTTGACGTATGGTCTGGGATGGGATTTTGTCTCTTGGGAGCCGTATCGCCAGCAGGGTGTGCGTGTTCTGGGGAAAACTGGTGGGACGCTGCACTACACCACAATGCTGTTTGCCTTACCGGAATCGCATTCCGCAGTTGCGCTGATCTGCTCGGGACTCGTAAATCCCCTTGTGACAACGCTCCCTATCCTCGATGCACTGCTCAAGGAGACAGGGAGCATTTCGTCTGCCTTGGATCAGACGGAGCAGGAGTTGTTACCTGAGGTGCCGTTGCCAGATGACTATGCATCCTATGAGGGGTATTATGGATCGGATGCCGGGATTTGCCGTATTGAATTCGATGTTGAATCATCGTCACTCCGGGAATACACGTGTACTGCTGCTTCATCGGAAATCATTCGTATTGCACAGCACAAGGGTAATGGAATTTTCGAGGATGCCTCGGGTGTCCGGGTTGCATTGCGCACCATGCTCGGCACACCTGGTGTTCTAGTGATGAACAAACACTTCAACCAGGCCAATGTGCGCATGACACGTCTTCCCGAACTTCATGACGCTCCTGCGCATGAGTTCTCCGAAGGGACCTGGCTGCCCGAGAATTTCACATCATACGATCTGATCATGCAACCATTCCATACAGCACTCTGGAGTGCATTGCCTTCGTATCTCGTCGTCACCGGAGAGTCCTCGATCCCCTATGCCATAACGTCTGCGTCCGGCACGTCAATGGTATTGCCGTCTGTTCGTGATCAGATGTCGGTTCGTCTCGTTGCCGATGGTCGGTTGATGGTTGGTGCGTATCGGTGTATCAAGACCGATGATATTTTGCCACTGGTCGACGGTGAGCGGATCGAGGTGGGTGTAAGAAGGTCTTCGGTGTGGCGGAGTATACAACCACACGGCACGTTGTCGTGTAAGATTCCGCCTGGGGGAAGGATCATTGTGCTCGGATCGGATTACGCAATGACGTATGATTCCTTGTACGATGATTCTCCTCCTTCGTCCCTGGAAGTTGACGGCGGATATGTCGCGTTCATCGCCGATGCACCGGTTGTCTTCGAGCCTTCTTGGTAAGTACCAGGTGTGTTGCTTCCTTGGAAAATTTTCTTCTTGTTTGTCCTTTTTACTGTGCAAGGAACTTGACAAGAAATGCATAACGGTGTAAATATAAGTTAACAGTGTTAATTATAGTAATTGCTGTAAATCCTATACCATGCCCGTTGGGGCTTATGGAGTACCTATGAAATCACTTCGGATACAACTCTGCATCGCATGCCTTCTGGTATGCTCCGCGCTGGTCCTGCCCATCTTCTCATCTACGCTGCAAGCCTCCCGCTCGCTCGAAATCCAATTGACGCCAGGGCCGCACTACACGGGAAGGGGAGGATGGTTCATATTCGGCTACGATGTGGAGCCACAGGTTGCCGTATGGCTGGAAACAGCTGAGGGTGAATACTTGGAGACCTTGTTCGTCACCCAAAGGGGTGCCGAGAAAGCATGGCGTGCTGCGCCGAAGTCGGGACGTCCCGAAGCGCTTCCTGTCTGGAATCATCTGCACGAGACCGAGGTGGACGATGTGTCGGCTGCCACCTCGCAATCGGGAGTCCGGAAAGCAGTCCGAATTTCCGACAATCTTGTTCCGGGAACCTATCGTGTGGTGTTGGAGACCAACAGGAGTTATGACTATAATGCCATATTTCCCAAGAAGCTGGGGGTGAATGGACAACCGTCGGTCATCTATCGGGCAGATATCGCCATAGGACAAGGTCCGGTGGAAATGGAGTTCCAACCGGTGGGACAAGGCGACCCTGCCGGGCTCGATGGGCAGATCACGGAAGGGCTGGACGGTCTGGATACCGCATTGCAGCTGTTTTCGGACCTGAGGATCATATACGAGGAGACCAAGCATGAGTGAAAAGAAGCCGACCATAGGGAGACGCGAACGTTTGCAGCAGATGACGAAGGAAGAGATCAAGGATGCGGCGTGGATACAAATCCATGCCAGCGGTGCCTCCGCATTGTCCCTGCGTGGTATCGCCTCTTCCCTGGGGCTCTCTGCGCCAGCTTTGTACCGATACTTCCCCAGCAAGCAGGAGCTGGTGACAGCTTTGATCCTGGATGCGTTCGATTCGTTGCGAGTTGCCTTGGATGCGACGGCTCAGCGATTGCAATCGTTGCCCTGGCAAACACGGCTGCGTGAGCTGGGATTGACCTACCGCAGGTGGGCGTTGGAGCAACCCGCTTCGTTTCGCTTGATTTTCGGTGAACCGATCAATGATTATGAGGCTCCGTGGGAGCAGACGATGCAGATAGCCGGTGCATCTCTGACTTCCTTGATCGGCACCATCGAAGACGCCCGTGCCTGTGGAGATCTGCAGGTACCTGTTCAACCGGTGGCGTCACCGGGATTGCATGCTGCCCTGCAAGCGTGGAGCGATGCGATACACCACGTGCATCCCGATATCCTCTACCTGGCATTCACGATCGCAACCAGAGTCCAGGGGCTCATGATGCTGGAACTGGGTCATCAACTGCCACCGTTCTTTCTCAACGGAGACGAGATGTTTGCGCGTGAACTCGAGCGGATCGTAATGGATATCGAGAAACGTTGAAATCGCCAAATACCGTTTTTGCAATAACCAGCTTCGGGTATTTGGCAATGATTGCTCCAACTTTAGATTCTTATGTAATCGAAAATGAGTTGTACGTACTTGTCGGTTACGATAACGCTGCTGTGAATACCCAAACCCCATGTGTTGTATATATTTCAGCAAATATTTTATAATTTCAATTTAATTAACTAGTTACAGATCCATTCTCTCGTATGTAACCAAGATTTATTGCTTGACTTATAGCAAAACCATACGTTAACGTTTACGCATAATTTGTGAAAGCTGGAGAATTTACATGACCATCGCCGAAATAGCCAAACTTGCCGATGTATCTATCGGTACAGTAGACAGAGTTCTTCATTCCCGAGGTCGGGTTGCACCGAAGACCATCGAAAAGGTCATGCAAATTGTAGAGGATCACAATTACCAACCCAACACGTTTGCACGAAATCTCAAGTTGAGCAAGAAGTATACCATAGGGGTAATTATCCCATCACTCCACTCTGAGTTCGGGTATTGGCGGCTTATGTATGATGGGATCCTCAAAGCGGTCAAGGAATTGTCACCGCTAGCCGTTTCAATCGAATTCATGGAATATGACAGAAGGAATCCGAAATCCTTTGTGATGGCGGGAGACATGCTGTTCCGGAAGAACATTGATGCAGTCCTGCTTGCCCCACTTCTTCCTGAAGAGACCTCCGCACTGATAGACACCTATCCCCAGCTTCCCTATGCATTCGTCGACTCTCCCCTTCCCAGTGCAAAAGCAGTGGTTACTGTTGCTCAAAATCCATTTAGGGGAGGTTTCTTGGCTGGAAGGATGATGAAACTCCTCAGTCCGGGGGGTGGGACATACATCATCATTCAGACCCATAAGAGTGCATATAATTCATCTGAACGTGCCAGGGGATTCAAATCGTATTTCGCACATGATCCTGATTACCACATCCTGGAAATCGAAACAACTTCAGATAAGGACGGGGAACTGGCAATAGAGGATATGTATCTTCAGCACGACGATATACGAGGTATCTTTATCGTAAACAATGCGATAATCCGTTTTGCCGACCGTGTCGTCTTGTTGGGACGGAAGTACCAGACGATTATTGTCGGATATGACATAGTGGAACAAAACCGCGCAGCTATGCTGGAAGGGAAGGTCGATTGCCTTATTTCACAGCGTCCGGAGTTTCAAGGATATACGGCTATCTATCAATTGTACCGAAAGGGTATCCTGAACCAAGAACCAGACAAGAACATTCCTATTCCCATCGACATTATCTTGCCCGAGAATATTCAGGACGACAATTCATATACCTATACCCATTCAGGGGAATTCGAAGAGGATTGTATCTCACTGTAGGTCGACGCTGATGCACATACCCGTCCTGTCGTGAACAGTCCGTCCAATATCGGAAAAAATTGAAAGTTTGAAATAAAATATCCAACCTTTTTTCCCCTTCCTCATAATCTGGCTTGAAAGCGTAAAATATCATACCAAACTCGATAGAATACCTCATGTACTTCTGAAATGGCGGACTTTAGGATTCTACGTATAGATGCGGCGTTGCCGCTTCACGACTATCCAAATTTTTATGATTCCTTAAAAGGAGGAGAACATGAAAAAAACTCTAGGTATTCTAATGATTCTGGTTATGCTGGGGTCGGGTGTCCTATTTGCCGCTGGTCAGAAAGAGTCTGGTTTGATTACGGTGGGTATCGTCAATCTGCCACCGGAAGAATCCGGATATCGGCAGGCCAATGTTGAAGACATGAACAATGTGTTCTCAGTAGCCAACGGCTATGATGCAAAACAGACCAACACACTCGACAACAGCGAGCAGATCGCTGCCGCAAAAGGGTATATCCGGGACGGTGTGGATTACCTGTTGATCTCAGCAGCAAACGCTTCCGGATGGGATGACACCTTGAAGTCTGCGAAGGATGCAGGCATACAGGTTGTTCTCTTTGACCGTGCGATCGATACGGACAAATCCAATTACCAGGCGGCTATTCTCTCGGACATGGCGTATGAAGGTGCGAAGGCAGTGGAATGGGTGTTGAGCCTAGGTCTCGACAAGATCAATCTGATCCTTATTCGCGGGCAGATGGGTTCTGCAGCTGAGATAGGGCGCAGTGCAGCCGTGCTCGATGCCGCAAAAACAGGGAAACTCAACATAGTTGCCGATGGAACAGGTGGAGACAGCTGGAGTCTTGAAGAAGCCCGTAAAGTTGTTGAGGCAGCAATTGCTGCAGGCAAGGATTTCAACGTAATCTACGCGCAAAACGATGGTATGGCACAAGGTGCTGTTCAAGCACTCGAGGCAGCTGGAATCAGTCATGGCAAGGGCGGCAAGGTCAAAATCATTGGATTCGACTTCAACCGATTTGCACTGAGAAATGTACAGGCTGGTTACTGGGATGCCGATATGCAATGCAATCCACGTCAGGCAGCTGAGATCTCAAAGTGGATCAAGAGCGGAACCATGCCCAGCGGCGTTGTCTTCCAGGAAGAATTGCTCTTGACTACCGATACGATTACCGATGAACTTATCGCGAAATGGGGAATCAATGCAGACCCAGGAAAAGGTGTAATCACAAGGTAGGTATTTGTAAGAATTTACAATAACAACAATGGTATGTGTGCAGTGCGGTGCGCGGAAATGGTTCTGCATACCGCACCGCACGTGGCTTGTACCGTTTTAGTATAAGGAGATCTTTGATTGTTGTCAGAAACCATACTCGAAATGAAGGATATCAGCAAATCATTTCCTGGGGTCAAAGCTCTGGATAGCGTGGACTTCAAGCTCCGAAAGGGTGAGATCCATGCTCTCATGGGCGAGAACGGGGCGGGCAAGTCCACACTGATAAAAGTCATTACCGGGGTCTACGAAAAAGATGCCGGCTCAATTGCCTTGCAGGGAGCGCCCATCCATTTCAAGGCACCGGAAGAAGCGCAGGACAAGGGAATAGGTACGGTTTATCAGGAAATAATGCTGTGTCCCAATTTGACGGTGGCTGAGAATATGTTTATCGGCCGTAGTCATAGCCCAGTCGTCAACTGGAAGCAGATGAACGAAAAGGCGGGACAATTGCTTGAGTCCCTCGGTATTCCGGCAAGCCCAATCCAGGAACTTGCAAGCTGTTCGCTTGCGGTCCAGCAGATGATTGCGATTGCCCGCGCAGTCGATATGGACTGCAAGATTCTCATACTGGACGAGCCCACGTCCTCTCTTGACGAAGACGAGGTACACAAACTCTTTAAACTCATGCGTGAGCTGAAGGCCCGGGGTGTGGGAATCATCTTTATAACACACTTTCTCGAACAGGTATTCGAAATCAGCGACAGGATTACTGTGCTTCGCAATGGAAAGCTGGTCGGCGAATATGAAACATCCTCGCTTTCCCAAATCGAACTAATCTCGAAGATGCTGGGTAATGTGCTTGAGGATATCACAAAAATTAAAAAACACGAGCCGATTGTATCAGACACCTCCATTCCCGTCTTTGAAGGGGTAGGGCTTTCGAGCGCCGCAGGGGTAAGGCCCTTCGACTTCGCCATTCAACGGGGTGAGGTGAACGGGTTCGCCGGTCTGCTCGGCTCCGGACGCAGTGAAAGTGCCCGTGCTATTTTTGCTGCAGACAAGGTGACTGGTGGTGAAGTAAGGATGAAGGGTAGGCGGGTGAAGATCAAAACACCCCTACACGCCATGAAACAAGGAATAGGCTATTTGCCGGAGGACCGCAAAGGTGATGGAATAGTAGACGACTTGTCGGTACGCGACAATATTATTCTGACACTGCAGGTTCTGAAAGGTTTTTTCAAACCCTTTTCATTAAAACAGGCGGAGTCATTTGCCGATGAATATATCAAGAAGTTGAATATCAAGACTCCTACTCCCAACACACCAATCAAATCTCTTTCTGGAGGCAACCAGCAGAAAGTCATTCTGGCCCGCTGGCTACTCACCAACCCAGAGTTCCTGATTCTGGATGAACCAACCCGTGGGATTGATGTCGGAACCAAGGTCGAGATTCAGAAACTTGTGATCAAGCTCGCCAATAATGGAATGAGCCTGACATTTATTTCTTCGGAAATCGAGGAGATGATTCGAACCTGTTCCCGTTTGATAGTCATGAAAGACCGCGAGATCGTAGGGGAACTCAAGGGAACGGAATTGACGGAAACCGATGTGATGAACGTGATAGCACAGGGAGGGAAGAACATATGCGCAAATTGATAAAGAACTTTTCCCACCTGGTTCTTCCGCTCTCGGTTATGACGTTGCTGATTATCATCAATCTGATAAAGGGTGCCGATTATTTCAGCATTACCATGGTGAACGGAGCCTTCTACGGGAATATACCGAATATCTTGTTTGGAGCCTCCGAGTTGGTCATCCTTTCCATAGGCATGACTTTGGTGACCGCAGCTTCACGAGGACAGGATATCAGCATAGGGGTGTGTGCTACCATTACTTCCGCCGTATTTGTCCAGTATGTCCTGCAATCCGGTGAGGTCACACTGCTTACCATAGTGGTGGGGTTCCTCTTGAGCTGCGTTGTAGGGTTGGCTCTTGGCGCATTCAACGGTACGCTGGTTTCGGTATTCAAGGTTCAGCCAATGGTAGCATCCCTCATACTGTTTACAGGGGGCAGGTCCATAGCCTTCATGATCGACGGAAAATTATCTCCCATCCTGGCCAACGATATATCGAATCACCTAGGCACGGTGATTCCGGGAGTACCGATACAGACTCCAATAATCCTGACTGTTGTCTTCATCGCTCTCGTTGCGGTTCTGTTCAAGACTACGAATCTCAGGTTGTATGTGGAGACTGTTGGAATCAACCCGAATGCTGCACGTTTGAATGGTATCAATCCGAAGAAAATCATATTTCTCACCTTCTTGATCATGGGAATCTGTACTGCAGTCGCAGGTTTCATCGCAGTGAACAAGGCTGGGCGTCACGACAGCGTCAACTTGCTCAAACTTATCATGATGGATGCGATTCTGGCTGTGGCAATAGGCGGAAACTCGCTGAGCGGTGGAAAATTCAGCATTACCGGTTCAATAATCGGTGCGTACACTATAGAGATGCTGAACAGGACCCTGCTTAGGCTGGAGATAGAACCCGCAACCATCAAGGTCTTCAAGGCTGTCTTCATTATCATTCTCATGGTGGTTTCATCGCCGGTAGTCCGGGTTTCCATGAAGAAAGCCTTGGATCGGGTTCGAATCTGGAGACTTTCTCTAGGCCAACCCAATGAAAGTGCCCTTTCCACTACAAATATAGCCGAGAAGGAGGAGGAATAGGATGGCATCTGTGAACGTATTCAAACCAAAAGCAAGACTATCGAACTCGAATATCCTGTTTCTCATAGCTGCGGTCATATTTGTGGTGATGTATCTGTTTGCGATCATCAGTTTTCCAAACAGTTTTTTGCAGTTCCAGACGTTTTTCGACTTGTTCAACCTTAATGCTCCACTCATCATCATGACACTCGGTTTGTGCATTGTCATGATCGGGGGCGGTATCGATATCTCTATAGGTGCAGTATGCGGGTTGGTGACCATGGCCTGTGCTGTCTTTCTGGAATCCAAGATGGGGAGCGTCGGGGGGGCTGTCCTTGTTGCACTGGGCATAGGTGTCGCATTCGGAATCTTGCAAGGATATCTTATAGCCTATCTTGAGATTCAACCGTTTATCATTACGTTGTCAGGGTTGTTCCTGGCACAGGGACTATTGACGACACTCCATAAAGATCCGATCAATGTGACTATGGCTGCATTCGTGGGTTTGAGGGATTTTGATATAGTGATTGCCTGGCTTGGTACGAAAAACAGACTGGGTGTGTTCATCCCGAGTGAAATAAAACTTGGTACTGTTATTGTTGTGGTCCTTCTTGTCATCCTTGCCTCCTTGATGAAGTGGTCGCGTTTCGGGCGCAATGTCTACGCCGTCGGTGGCAATAGTCATAGCGCCATGATGCTCGGTATCAACGTCAAGAGAACGATCTTCATCACCTATGTGTTGAGTGGATTGACGGCCGGTATCGCAGGGTTTGTGTACATAATGACAACAGGTGCCGGCAATGTCGGAAATGCGGCAGGAGCCGAAATGAAGGCAATCGCCTCGGCCATCATAGGTGGTACACTGCTCAACGGCGGGGTGGGAAACTTGCTTGGGGCGCCGATAGGTACATTGACTCTTCTGGTAATCAACGAACTGATCCGTGCGGCGGGAGTTCAATCGAATTTCCAAGCGATGGTAAGCGGCCTCCTGCTGTATTTCTTCATAGTTCTGCAAAGCGTCATCATGTCGCTACGTGACAGGAAGAGATTCAGCATAGCGCTGCCACCTTGGCTGCGACTGTCGGGCAAGGAACAGACCGGGGACCAAAGGGAGCCGTGAAGTCTTTCAATCGAGGTATTTCCCTCCGGTCCTGAATTCCCGGGGGGAAGTACCTGTATGTTTCTTGAAAATGTAACTGAAATAATGGGGGTCTCCAAATCCTACATCATAGGCGATGTCCGCGCTTCTGAGATCTGTCGTCAGCAGCAGGTCCTTCGATCTGTTGATACGGACCCGTGTAAGGTATTCAATGAAGGTTTCACCGGTTTCCTGGGAAAAGATGGTACTGAAATGGTTTGGACTTACGTGTGCGACCGATGCCACCGAGTGCAGGGAAATATCTTGGTCGGAAAAATGAAGGTCTATGTACTGCTTTGCCTTCTGGATCATGGTATAGTATTTCCCCGCTGATTTTGATTCCCTGAAATCTATGAACGTATCCAGGATCAATTTCACCCCGTCACAGAAGGTCTCCTTTGAGCTCGCTATCTCTGAAAGTTGCGTTTTATGTGACAACCACGGCATGACTTCATGAACTACTCCTCCCAGTTCATCGATTATCTTCGATAACGCCACCATAAGATCGCACAGCAGGTAATAGCCTGTGAGTGTGATCTGAAAAGGGTGGTCGCCTATCATGGCAATATACTGGGAGACGATCTCATCAATACCTGATTTCTTCACATATTTCAGCCGCTCCGATATGGGGCTCCCGTCCAGTTTCAAAAAATCAATCTCGGAAAAGGCGTTCAGGTCATGTGTTCCGATTATCAGTTTCTGACCAGTCTTGACCGAGAATTTCACGGCTTTTTCCGCATCGGCATATGATTGGGACAGGCTCCCGATCCGCTCGACCAAAGAGCCTATTCCAATGGATACCATGCAGTCGGTGTTTCGTTCAATCTCGTATTTGATCGCCTGTCCCATTGTATAGGCAGTTTCTTCGAGTGATTCGGATTCAATCTGCATCAACAACAGGATGATGGAATCCCGGCTTTGTGAAAAGCATACCACCTCCTCCTGATTGTCAACGAGGCTGTTTATATGGAGCTTGGCGGTAATCAGTTCCGAATAGTTTTCAGCGGAGGTTGAAAGCTTGATGATTGCTACAAGGTACCCATGGGCGATGAGGTCTATCCCCATTTCATCTCCTTTCTCGAGCGCATCTTCCGTTTTGACAATTCCGGTTACCAGGTCGCATAGCCAGCGTTCCCGAATCAGGTCCGAATTGGACTGGGCTTGCTGTTTCAGATTCTCTATACTCGAAAGATGCATTTTTTCCTGTTCGATCGTATCTACCAGTTTGTTGAGGGTCGAGAGCATATCTGAGGCGGATATGGGTTTGAGCATGTATTCGTCGACACCAATGGATATTGCCTCCTGGGCGTACTGGAATTCGTCATGACCTGAGATTATTATTATTTTTATCCAGGGAAGTATCTTTTTGATGATTCTTGAAAGGCAAAGTCCATCGACAAACGGCATTCTGATATCGGTGATCAGTATGTCCGGTTTCACATCCTTCATAATCGACAGTGCCATCTCACCATCCGAAGCTTCACCTGCGAGGACAAAAGGGCCTGTCCTCGACTGTATGCTGTTTCGCAACCCTTCACGTACTACTATCTCATCCTCTGCGATAAAAACCTTATACATTGAATCCAACCTCTGGAACACTGAAATACACGGTAGTGCCCAATTTATACCGACTTGTTATTTTCAGCTTCGTGCTTGCATCGTAATACAGCTCAAGCCTCTTGTTGACATTATACAGCCCATAGACATTGTTCAAATCCTCGGGATCGGCCGAACCACCGACCTGTTCCAGGATGTTCGCAAGTTTTTCTTCCGTCATTCCGATTCCATTGTCTTCCACGGAAAAACACAGGCGCCCGTTTTCACGCCATCCTTTCACCGATATCAATCCGCGACCCCTTTTGTTCTTGATTCCATGGTACAAGGCGTTTTCAACGAGAGGCTGGAGCACCAGTTTCAAGATTTGACAGTCTGCCATCTCGCTCTGGTACTCGATTTCATAATCCAGGATATCCCTGTATCTGATTTTCTGGATGGTCAGATAGCTTTTGACATGTTCGAATTCCTTGCTGACCGACAAGAAGTCTTTGCCCTTGTTGAGCGATAGTCTGAAAAAGCTTGAAAAGGCGCGTGTTATGTCAATGACCTGATCGTTTCTCTTTTCTTCGGCAAGCCAGATTATCGTATCGAAGGTGTTATAGAGAAAATGCGGTGTAATCTGAGCCTGAAGGGCTTTCATCTCCGATTTCTGAAGGTTTTGTTGTTCCCTGACATTCTCTGCGATCAATGCTTGGATTTTGACTGCCATGATGTTCAGGTTGTCGGTCAGACCATCGAGCTCGCTTACCTGAGGAAGTTTGACTCTGGCGGTGAAATCTCCCTCGGCAATTCTTTTCGACAGGTTCTCAAGTCTTTTTATCGGATTGTTGATACTCTTGGTCACTGAGCGCTGCGTAAATATAGCGAAGATGATTACAATACATACGGTGAAAACCTGGATGATGGTGAGTACGAATGTAATACGCTTATGATGCTCGTTTGTTATCGTCGCCGACTCTATCACACGTACGATAAAATCCTGAAGGATGTCCGAGATAAGGGCGGAGACTCCTCTGATTTCATCAAGGCTCTCTTCATTCTCACTCACCAGGGAATGGTTGGCCATCTGGTTTCCCAGCCTGTCTACATTGCGCTTCAGTGTATCGACCGCTCGACCGGCGACCTCAAGCATCTGCCGATTCTCCCGCTCTTCGGTCGTCCTCATGATATCTTCCAGGCTCTCATTGATCCCGTCGATTATGTCATACTGGCTGCCTTCGTCGAATTTCTTGTTTCCAGCTACGATATCCCATATCTCGTTGGAGATGTCCTCCTTTACTGTCTGGTTGAGGCGGTTCGCCTTGCTGACATTGGTTATGATCAGGTCATAGCGAACCATTTGGACAACAAACGAAAATACGGTGATAACCGGCGGTGATATCATGAGAAGGATTATGATCACGTAGGATATCTTTATCCGCTCTTTTATGCTTCTGCTTTTAAACACTGAGAAAATCTTATCAACAACGGATATCTTATTCTTCATACTAATACCCGCGGGGCTCTATGAGTGAAAGGTCATCGGTTTCATAGAACACTTCTTCATGCACATATTGCAGTCGCGGTATGGTTTCTCCAGCTGCCAACTTCTCGGCCAGCTTGATGATTTCAGGTCCGGTTTTAGGGTTGCACTCGATGACGCAATTCACCTTGCCGTCACGCAGCGCATCGATGGCTGCCTGCTGTGCATCAATAGTGATAATGACAATGTCGGTACCAGGAACAAGTCCTCTTTCTTCCATTGCCTCGATAGCTCCAAGCGTCATTCCATCGTTGTGGGAATAGATGACGTCGATGTCTTCATGCATCTCGAGGAATTCAACAGCCAATTCGTAGCCCTTTGAGCGGAGAAAATCACCTGATTTGCTGTATAGTATCTGGAACTCCGGATACGTATCCAGCACTTCCCTAAAGCCTTCAGCTCTACCTAGGGCTACCGAAGAGCCTTCTGTCCCGTATAATTCCACGATATTGATAGGTTCTCCGGTTTCTTCGAATTGCTCGCGGCTGTTCTTGAATTTATCCAATACGAATAATCCGGCATTCCTGCCTTCCTTCAGGCTGTCGGTACCTATGAATCCTGCATATAGGGATTGGTCCTCGACATCAATTTTCCGGTCGGTGACCAGGACTGGGATCCCGGCATCGCGGGCTTCTTGCAGTACATTGTCCCAGCCATCCGTAACAATCGGTACAAATACTATCACATCGACTTGATAAGCAATGAAGGACCGCAATGCTTTTATCTGATTCTCCTGTTTCTGTTCAGCGTTGTCATACACCAGCTGCACCCCCCGTTCAGCTGCAGCATCCTGAACTGAGCGGGTGTTGCATGTTCTCCAGGCGCTTTCAGCACCGATCTGCGAAAAACCTACAATAATCCCAGTATTCTCTTCTATTTGAGGGAGATTCCTTTTTTGAGCTCCGCATCCGACAAAACAACATATGATCAGGATAAAAATGATACTACGGAGTAGGTTACTGATTTGCTTTTTATAAAGAAACATTGATAGGATCCTTTTGTGTACGAGCTAATCCATTATACATTCACCAGACGCGCGCAGTAAAATGAAATGCACGCTGAACGAGGAAAAACATACAGAAGTCCCATGGATCTTTGTTACAATGGCACTGGAATTGAAAGCGTTGCTTATGTTAAGCAATGGAGATTTAAAGTGTTGCTTCCCTGAAGGCAGTGGGAATATAAAGTGTCATCCAAATCCACAGCAACTCAGTTGGAACTTAAAGTGTCATCTAAATCCACAGCAACTCAGATTCTCGGATTACAATTTCTCTTATGATGGTAAGAATGCTTAATATACAGTAAAATTTATTCTATGAAAGAAACTTTTGTATTATTTATTGAAATATGCTATCATACAAGAAACTTTTAAGGAGGTGTTTCCTGTGGTTGTACGAGAGACATATATGAAACAAATCCGCGATTTCATGGACAAGCCGGTCGTGAAGGTCATTACAGGTATGAGACGTTGCGGCAAAAGCGTCATCCTGGAGCTTGCCAAGGAAGAGATTCTGAGAAGTGGCGTACTGGAGAAACAGATATTCTCTGTCAGCTTCGAATCGATGCAGTTTGAAGAATTGAAGGACCACAAGGCCTTGTACCAGGCGATCAGCACCGCGGCAAAGGCTGCGGGAGGCAAGTTGTACCTGTTCATCGATGAAGTCCAAGAAGTCGAATCATGGGAACAGGTGATCAACTCTATTAGGGTAGACTATGATTGCGACATCTATATCACCGGTTCCAACGCAAGGCTCCTCTCGGGTGAATTGGCAACCCTGCTTTCGGGGCGCTACGTGGAAATCCGCATCTATCCACTCTCCTTTAGTGAATATCTTGCGTTTGCGCAGACAAACACGGATGAAGCGAGGCTGAGCCAAGAGCAGCACTTTTCCAATTACCTTCGTTATGGAGGACTTCCTGGAATACATGAGATGAAATGGGATGAAACGGTGCTGCTGCGATACCTGACCGACATATTCAACTCCGTGCTATTGAAGGATGTGGTCAAACGGAACAATATCCGCGATATCGAACTACTCGAACGGGTTGTCCTGTATCTGATGGACAATATAGGCAACACCTTCTCCGCCAAGACCATTTCCGATTTCCTGAAGAATCAGGGGAGAAGGTTGAGCACAGAGACTGTGTATACCTACATCGCCGCATTGGAGAATGCGTTTCTGATCCACAAGGTTCCACGTTTCGACATCAAGGGGAAACGACTCCTGGAGACCCAAGAGAAATATTTTGTCTCCGACTTGGGCTTGCGTCATGCGACTATGGGGTATCGTGATAATGATATCGGTGGAATGCTTGAGAATATCGTCTTCCTGGAACTGGTTCGCAGGGGTTGGAAAGTCAATATCGGAAAGCAAGGGTCCTGTGAAGTCGACTTCATCGCCACGGAAACCAGCGAGAGATTGTATGTACAGGTTTGCTACGTTTTGACAGATGAGAACACGCAACGCGAGTTCGAACCCCTTGAGGCGATAGAGGACAACTATGAAAAGATTGTTGTCTCGACGGACTCGCTGATGAGCTTCAACCGCAATGGCATACGGCAACGGAATATCACCGAATTCCTGCTGGACACATGAGTCGATCCAATTCCGGTGTCTGGGATTTAGGGTTACTCGTAAACTCAGACATGCCTTCTCAAGCTCAGAAGTTCCCAATGTTTGTTTTGTTTTGCTATGCAAGCAACTTGACAAAAAATGTGTAACGGTGTAAATGTTTGTTAACAGTGTTAATTATAGTAATTACTGTAAATTTTATGACGTGCCCATTGGGGCTTATGGAGTACCTATGAAATCACTACGGATACAACTTTGCATCGCATGCCTACTGGTATGTTCCGCACTATGCTTGCCTATCTTCTCGTCTTCAACGCAAGTTTCCCGCTCGCTCGAAATCGAATTGACGCCAGGACCGTACTACACGGGAAGGGGAGGGTGGTTCATCTTCGGCTACGATGTGGAACCACAGGTTGCCGTATGGCTGGAGACAGCAGAGGGTGAATACCTGGAAACCTTGTTCGTAACCCGCAGGGGTGCCGAGAAAGCTTGGCGTGCTGCGCCGAAGTCTGGACGTCCCGAAGCGCTTCCTGTCTGGAATCATCTGCACGAGACTGAGGTGGACGATGTTTCAGCGGCCACATCACAATCGGGAGTCCAGAAAGCAGTCCGAATTTCAGACAATCTTGCTCCAGGAACCTATCGTGTGGTGTTGGAGACCAATAGGAGTTATGACTATAATGACGTGTTCCCTAAGAAGCTGGGCGTGAATGGACAACCGTCGGTCATCTATCGGGCGGATATCACCATTGGACAAGGTCCGGTGGAAAGGGAATTCCAGCCGGTTGGCAAAGGCGATCCTGCCGGGCTCGATGGGCAGATCACGGAAGGGCTGGACGGTCTGGATACCGCATTGCAGCTGTTTTCAGACATGAGGATCGTATACGGGGAGACCAAGCATGAGTGAAAAGAAGCCGACCTTGGGGAGACGCGAACGTTTGCAGCAGATGACGAAGGAAGAGATCAAGGATGCGGCGTGGATACAAATCCATGCCAGCGGTGCCTCCGCATTGTCCCTGCGTGGTATCGCCTCTTCCCTGGGGCTCTCTGCGCCAGCTTTGTACCGATACTTCCCCAGCAAGCAGGAGCTGGTGACAGCTTTGATCCTGGATGCGTTCGATTCGTTGCGAGTTGCCTTGGATGCGACGGCTCAGCGATTGCAATCGTTGCCCTGGCAAACACGGCTGCGTGAGCTGGGATTGACCTACCGCAGGTGGGCGTTGGAGCAACCCGCTTCGTTTCGCTTGATTTTCGGTGAACCGATCAATGATTATGAGGCTCCGTGGGAACGGACGATGCAGATAGCCGGTGCTTCCCTGACTGCCTTGATCGGCACCATAGAAGACGCCCGCGCCTGCGGAGACCTGCAGGTACCTGTTCAACCGGTGGCGTCACCGGGATTGCATGCAGCCCTGCAAGCGTGGAGCGATGCGATACACCATGTGCATCCCGATATCCTCTACCTGGCATTCACGATCGCAACCAGAGTTCAGGGGCTCATGATGCTGGAACTGGGTCATCAACTGCCACCGTTCTTTCCCAACGGAGACGAATTGTTTGCACGTGAACTCGATCGGATTGTTTTGGAGATCGAACGTCGTTGAAATATATGATGTTCGAGATGGTATCACATAGGTACGGTTAATTTTTCCAACGGGACTGGGACCCATCGGGAAATAGGGCAGTATTCGTTCGGAATCGGTAAATTGATGATGATCAGAGATATGGTAAGGCAACATCTGTTCTTGGTGATACTCCCCAGTCTAGGTACCCAAGCTGGTCCCATTTCTTCATTGGTGATATGATCGTTCGTATTCTGTTCTGGGAGGATACCGGTCAGGATAAAAAGTCCTTAAGATTGTACATTCGGAGGGTTCCAATCTTTTTGATACATGAAAGGAATTTCTGCAGTGAAGGAAACATTAGAAATCGAATCGTGGATTTGGGCAGAAGAATTCTTTTTAAAAAAGTGGGACAGATTTTAATTATGAAATCCATCATCACCTATCTTGAGAATGAAGAAACCAAGAAGAACATTCTAAGTATCCTTCAGGAGAACCTATCTTTGTATCAAGGAATCAATACAGAGGGAAAGATCCAAAGCCTGACCGGTTCCTTGTATAATTACTTGGTCATGGAATGCGTTCAGAACAATCAGTATATTTCTCTGTCGAAGGCTACAATCGATGCGCTTAATATCCTCTACAGGAATCTTATACTACGTCTGCGGGGAATCGCTGTCGGAAGCAATTTTTTACAGCATGATTTGGAGAGTATTGTACAGCACCATAGAGGGAACCTTATTTCCGTACTGCAGCGCAATACTCACAATAAGAATCAGGAACAACTGTTCATTCCCTGTGCGGAATATTCCGGAAGTTTCCAATTCCACTTGCTGCATCTTGGCGATAGCGTGTTGAAGCAACCGATTCTTGATGTAGGTTGTGGAAAAAAGCATCAATTGCTGACATATCTGCAAAAAAGAGGTTATGAAGACCTCTACGGAATTGATCAGTATCTTGGAGATGGACATCGGGTACTTTGCGACAATTGGCTTGAATACAACTTCCTTCCCTCTACGTGGGGAACCATCATTGCCCATATGTCTTTTTCCAACCATTTTCGAAGAAGCCTTATCAATCAAGATTCAGATAGAATGCTTTATGCGGAAATGTATCGGGAGCTATTGGATTCGCTACTCTGTGGTGGGTATTTTATCTATAGCCCCTCGGTAAGAACCGTCGAGAAGGATCTTGACCCCGAGAGATATTCGGTTACGTATTTCTCCAATCTTGAAGACAGGGATCTAGATACAGTCTGGATACAAAAAAAATTGTAGACAAGATTCTGGATTCATAATTCATGGCTTCTGGAATTTGCTTTCACTTTCTCAAGTTCCATTAACCGTCCCTAGCAATAACAAAACACACGAGTTCTTAAGCAATGTCACCCACGTTATGCATGGTCTGCAATCTTCAATTACATGCGAAAGAATCCTGTTGCAGAACGAAAAGATATTTACCAAATCGTATCTTATGTATAATCGTAAACAGAACGTCGGGATAAATGGGAGCACATATTCATTCAAGGCCTTTCTGTTGGTTCAACGTGAGTCAGTTCCGACTTCTACCTTCACACGGTGGAAATTGTTGGTGTAAAACCCTCAGATTTTAGTAAAGATCCTTTTATTTCAGTTAGATTAATTATGATGCAACGCGCCCAATTGCGCTATCTATAAAATCTGTGGTAAAACTTACCAGATAATCCAAGTTGCTCCTCGCTCTATCGGGTATTGGTTAGTTATTCTAAGTCATTATATAACAGTAATTTGAGATTAATGTATCATTTTCTATCCTGATTCGGGTAAAAAGGAAATAAGACAATGGAAATGCAAAATAACTACGAGCAGGAAAGTAGCTTTAGAATAGCTTTATACCGAACAGGGACAATCGCTGCCGCCTTTATGCTTACGATGATTCCTGTCCAAATAATTTTTTATGTAATTTGGCCTCACCCAACAACAATTATTGACTGGTTTTTTCTTTTTCAGAATAACTGGGTTATTGGTCTTATTAGTTTTGATTTTTTGTATCTATTGAGCATGATTGCATCTATCTTCCTTTATCTTGCTCTCTTTTTCGCGCTTAAGGATAAGCATAAATTATTGAGTATATTTGCTTTAACATTAGGACTGATTGGACTCTCCTTGTATTTTCCTTCAAATACATCAATCGAAATGCTTTCAAATAGCAGACAATTTGCACAAGCTGTAACAGAACAACAGAAAACTATTCTGCTTGCATCTGGTCAAACTTTATATTCAATTTGGAGAGGTACATCCTATGCTGTATATTATGTTTTTAATGGCATAGCATTGATACTATTCTTTTTAGCTATGATCAAGAATGATAAATTTAGAAAAGTAACAGCATATATCGGGCTTGCGGCTGGAATCCTTATGACCGTACCAGCAACAGCAGGTATGATTGGAATGACTATGGCATTACTATCCTTAATTCCTTGGTCAATTTTTTCAATTTTAGTGATTAAAGACTTCAATAGAATAATAGAACAACTATAAATACATAAAAACCCCAATATCTAACAACAATTCATATGCAACATGTCTAGACAAAAACAACCAGCCTGTTTGACTGGTTGCTGCTTGATGGGCGCGATTGGGTTTGAACCAACGACTTCTACCGTGTGAAGGTAGCACTCTCCCGCTGAGTTACGCGCCCTGGTGATCTGTACCATCCTAAACTTTACTTTTCTTGGGCCTATCGAACAGAAGGTCTTTGTTCGCGTCAGCTTGGTCACAAGTTTATGCTGTTACAGGTTACTGGTCTTGGGATATCGTACGGGAAAATCACTGTTTTGTCCATATGACTTGAAACAGAAAATGAAAACCGCTAGTATCTCCGTATGGTGTTGCTTTTGCAACGAAGAAGGAAACAACATGGAACCATACAATCACATGCTCATGCAGACGCCGCTGTTCAATTCCCTGACCGCAGACGAACTTCCCCATATGCTCAATTGCCTGAATGCGCGCAAGAAAACCTACGCAGCGAAAGAATTCATCATCCATGAAACCGACGTGACAGAGGACCTGGGCATCGTGCTGCACGGCCAAGTGCAAATCATTACCGAAGACTTCCTCGGCAACCGGTCCATCACGGCGAAACTGGGACCGGGACAACTGTTCGGCCAAGTCGCGGCAAGCAAACAAGCAGCCTCGAGTCCCGTCTCGGTCATGGCGGACACCGACAGCGAGATCCTGCTGCTGAAGTTCCACAAGCTCGTCGCACCCTGCACGCGGGCATGTTCCTTCCATTCGCGCGTAATCGAGAACATGATGAACGTCCTCTCGGACCGCAACCTCATGATGAACCGCAAGCTGAGCATCCTGTCCCAACGCACCATGCGCGACAAACTGCTGACCTTCCTGGCATGGCAAAGCCAGGACAAGCAGTCGAACGAATTCGACATACCCTTCAACCGCGACGAACTGGCAGACTATCTCTGCGTGAACCGCAGCGCGCTCTCACGGGAAATATCGAACATGATCTACGAAGGATTGATCAGCAGCGAACGCAACCACTTCATGTTGCATGAGAAGGCCCTTCAGTAGGAGCCTCAACGACCTTGACGCGATCGTACCAGATCACGCAAGTCCAACGCCTTCTGGTCCCAGGGGAGGGGAATTCCATAGCGGTCGCCGCTGCCGATCTTGATCTCCGAAGGGGGACGACCCTCCACGATCCAGGTGAGGTACGGCATCTCGTCGTTCGGACCGAAGAGCGTCAACGCGGCATCCTGGCGGTAGGCGATGCCACCGTCGGTATACTGGCCCAGGACCGTCGGGACCGTCGATATCACCACCAAAGCACCCACCTGGTCGGCAGTGAACGCATCGTCCTTATGGCGGTGGAACACCAGGGGCGAACCATCGGAAGGAACCTCCACGAACAACACCTCTCCCTGCAAGTTGCCCCAATACTGGTCCCCAAGGGAATGCTTGTCGGCGACCTCGGTGACAAAGGAGGTGAAGGCAGCGGCGAACGGAGCCCGTTCCTGCCCCTGTATAATCGAGAACTGCAACCCGCCGTCAGTCATCGTCGGTCCGAGCAACGCCGAGCGCGTACCTTCCACCAAATCGAATACGTAGACAGCCCCGTTGTCGTTGGCATTGCGGTAGAATACCTTGTTGTCGAGCACTTGCAGACCCGAGGCACCATCGGAGACAATCCGGGCAAGGCCGGAACCATCCAGATGGCTGACATACATCCCGCCGTCACTACACGTGGCCGCCAACCAGTGGCCCCAGACGGCATACTCGTCGACATCCTGGAAGAAAGCCTTCTCAGGATACTCTCCGACAAGCTGTTGGCGCATGAGCGTCGTCCCCTGCTTGTAGTAGAGCCATGAACCCGCCAGCTGGATATCCTCGAACGGACCGCCGACCAGACGCCCGGCCATCATCTTCCTGGCAATATCGATACGCCTGATAACCGACGCGCCGCCCGTGTTCGCCAGCATGTAGGCAATCCCCTGCGAGACACCGACCAGGCTTCCGGCATTCCTGTACACCAGTTGGGGGATTCCCAATTGGAGTTCCTCGGCATTGTCGACCAGATCGATGCTCCACAGGTTCCCATCACCCAAGGTGCTCGCATAGACGGTATCGCCGAGCATGTGGGCGGATTCGACCGATACATCGAGCAATCGCTCCACGGCGAACGTCTGCGTGTCCAGGCTGAACAGATTGTTGTTGTCGCCGGCATCGATGTAGACGATATGCCTGCCGTGCATGCCTACGAGTATACCGTCGAGAGGGGCAAGGATATCGTTGCGGGCGGTGGTGCTCCCGATCTGCGTGATCGGCAGGCGCTGGAGATACCGGACAGTCGAACCGTCGTCGAATGCCATGGTGTTGGTGACCAGCACCGTATTGTCATGGACCAGCACATAGCCGCCGTTACGCATGTTGGAGGTCGAATTGCCCCGCAGAGCTCCCTCGGGATCGAACAACTGGTCGTTGATCCTGTTGGCCATCTGTTGGGCGACCTCACCGTCGATGACAATGCGGTCCATGGTGGTGCAGCCGGTAGACACGAGGGCCATACCGACAAGCACCACAAGCAAACGGACAAAAGCGAAATACCTTTTCACCTGCACCATGATACCCGAACTCTAGCGGTAGGTGGAGCGTTCGTCAAGAAAAAGCAACCGCTTCGTGCGTTTGGCCGCTACGATAGATGCCCTCGATGATACGGACCGTCTCCCTGCCGTCTTCCCCGGTGACCAATGGTTTGGATCCCTCATGGATCGCACGCACCATATCCTCGATCTGCCGGGCGAAGAAGTAGGTGGTCGCATCCACGGTCTTGAAGAACGCCTCGTCCTGCTGCTTGAATGCCGCAAGGAGCGCCTCTTCACCTGGAATCGTCCACAAATCGTTCACCGGAGGCTCGGCCACACCGCTCATACCGGCAATGAACATGGCACCCCCGTCGGTTTGGACACCGACCGACGCTCCGCTGGTTCCATGCACATGGACCTTCGCATAGATTCCCGGCTTCTGCGAATTGCTCACCAGGATCGAACCCATGCCGCCGTTGACAAACCTGACGGTCGCGACAGCGGAATCCTCGACTTCGATATACGGGTGGTTCACATTGTCCCACTCGGCCTGGATACGGGAAACAGGACCCATGAACCAATGCAGCAGATCGAACTGGTGGGGCGCCTGGTTGATGCATACGCCACCACCTTCGGTATCCCACTTGCCGCGCCACGGGTCGCTGCTGTAGTACTGTTCGTCGCGCCACCCCAGGATCACCACTTGGGCGAGGGCCGGTTTGCCGAGCTTGCCGCTGTCGATCGCCTCGCGGATGCGCATGGTCGACGGATACCAACGGCGTTGGCTTACCACCGACAACAGTTTTCCCGCCCGTTCGCCGGCCAGGATCATATCGGTGCATTCGGCTTCGGTCAGCGCCATGGGTTTTTCGACCAACACGTGGCACCCGGCGGCGAATGCCTCCAGGGTATCGTCATGGTGGCGGGGGTGGGGGGTGGATATGATCACCGCATCGATATGGTCCAGTTCCACCATGTCGGCCACAGTTTGCCTGCTCGCGATATTCCATTTAGCGGCAAATTCGTCGCGACGGGCACTGTTCCGTCCGCAGACAGCCACCAGTTGGCCTCCGGACGCCTCGCGCAAGGCCTGCGCATGCAGCTGCGCAACCTTCCCATATCCTATCAATCCGAAACGAATCGTATCCATGCAATCCTCCTACGGTTCCAAGACGACCTTGAGCAAACCGGCTTCACGTGCGTAGAGTCGCTCGAACCACTGCTGTCCCTCCGAAAGGGGCGCATTGGCGCTGACCAGCGGCATCACATCGATCTTCTTGCGGGCCATGAGGTCGAGGACCAGCGGATATTCGCCGGCCATGGCACAGGAGCCGTACAGGGTGATCTGACGCGTCACCACCGGTTGCAACGGCAGTTCTATGGTCGGACTGACATTGCCGATCAGGGTGACCGAGCCACCCTTGCGGACAATCGACACCGCTGTCTTTATGGGAGCTGTGGCACCCACGGCCTCGAAGACCCGGTCGATTCCGCCAGTACCTGCAGCAGTGGCGATCGATGCGGCCAAATTCGGAGCGGCTGGATCGAACGCGGCATCGGCCCCGAATTCCATGGCAGTCTTGCGACGTCCCGCATCGGTGTCGAGGGCAATGATCCTTCCGCTGGTCGAGGCCTTCAAGACCTGGATCAGCAACAGGCCGATCAAGCCGGTCCCCACGACCGCAACCGTATCGTTCAGTCCGACAGGGGTGATACGCAGGGCATGGGCGGCCACCGCGGCCGGTTCGGCCAACGCCGCCTCCACATACGAGAGTCCTTCGGGAAGCGGATAGATGATATGGTCGGGAACCAGCACATATTCGGCAAAGGTCCCGTCTTGGCGGTATTCGTCGCAGGATACCCCCAGTACCCTGCGGTTGTCGCAGAGGTTCACTTCACCTACGCGGCAATGCCGGCACGTTCCGCAGAAGATCGTTGAGTCGAACGTCACCCGGTCCCCGACAGCGACCGTGGTCACGCCACTGCCGATCTCGACGATATCGCCGGAGGCCTCGTGTCCCATGATCACCGGCGGAATGCGTCTGCCGGTGCTGCCGTCGAACCCATGGACGTCGGAGCCGCAAATCGCTGCGGCCCTCACGCGTACCAACACATCGTGGGCACCGGCGACAGAAGGCTTGGGCACCTCCTTGAACGTCAGATGCTTGTATGTCTCCATCACCAGTGCTTTCATATGCTTGTCGCTCCTATACTATCGTATCGCTTAGCGTTGTATCCGTGCCGATCCGCCCTGGGCGAATGCCTCGACCTGTTCCAAGGTAGCCATGGTCGTATCCCCGGGGAAGGTGGTCAACAGTGCCCCGTGGGCCCAACCGAGGCGCAAGGCCTCTTCGGGAGTCTTGCCGGAGAGCAGACCGTAGATCAGCCCCGCGGCGAATCCGTCTCCACCACCAACACGGTCGTATACGTCCAGCGAGCAGGTGGGGGCCTGGTATGCCTGGCCGTCGAGCCACAACACCGCGCTCCAGTCGTGGCGGTTGGTCGAGCGGACCTCCCGCATGGTGGTTGCGACAGCCTTGATGTTGGGGAAGCGCTTGGCCACCGTCTCCATCATACCGAAGAACACCGAAGGGTCGAGCTTGGAATGCTTCTCGACCTTGGGACCTTCGAGGGCCAGGCCCATCTGCAGATCCTCCTCGTTGCCTACCAGCACATCGACATGTTCTACGATCCGGCTCAGGATTGTCTGAGCCTGCTTCACGGGATCGACTCCCTTCGCGGCATTGGCTGCCCACAGTTTGGCGCGGTAGTTCAAGTCCAAGGAGACCACGGCTCCCGCCTCGTGGGCGGCTTTCATGCCTTCGATCACCACTTCGGGGGTCGTATCGCTCAGGGCGCTGAAGATACCACCGGAGTGGAACCAGCGCACGCCATGGCCGAATATGGCCTTCCAATCGAACGAACCGGGTTTCAACTGGGCAGCAGCTTCGTTGGCCCTGTTGTAGAAGACCACCGGTGCGCGTACACCGCCACCCTGGTCGCTCCAGACCTGTGCCATGTTCGGTCCATGCACACCGTTGTGCTTGAAACGCGCATAGAACGAGTCCACACCCATCTTGCGTACATCGGCTTCGATCTTCTTTCCGATCGGGTAGTCGACCATGGCCGAGACCACCGCCGTCTTCATGCCGAAGGCCCTGGCAAGGTTCGCAGCCACGTTGAATTCTCCGCCGGATACATGGATATCATAGCGGTCGGCATATTCGAACGGTATGATTCCTGGATCGAGCCGGGTCACCAACGCTCCCAACGTTATGAAATCGTACGGTTTCTCAACAACTGTCCGCTCTACAGCCTGTGCTGCCGGTATACTCAACTTCCCCATGTGCATCCTCCTGGTCAAATGCTCTCTTATGGTAGCGATACTACCATGTTGTATGATTTGATTACAGCCGTCTGGCCGTATCATGTCCGTCTTTTTGCGATCACCTCGCGCATGGCATCCAAATGCTCGACCGAATCGGGTCCCATATGTTTCATCATGGAAACGTACAGGACATCTATGACCACCTGTTGGGCGATCCTGGCAGAGAAGGCCTCCGAAACATATCCGTTGGTCGCGACTGCGACGGGGAGGGTGACCGTTGCCATACGGGCAAGGCTCGACCGGGAACTGGTGGTCACCACGATCATCTTGCAGTTGCGGCTGCGCAACTCTCCGGCGATCGCAATGGTATCCATGTTCGTTCCGGTGTGGCTGAATATCAAGGCGACACACTCCTCGCACGTCTGGCTGGCCAACATGAGCTGCATATGGTAGTCCTCGACCATGACACAATCGAGTCCGGTGCGGATGAACTTGTGGAAGGCATCCTGGGCCACGATATTGGAACCGCCGAGACCGAAGATCAGCACCCGTCTGGCGCTGGTCATGAGCTCGCGGGCCCGTTCGATCGCCTTGCGGTCGAGGATTCCCTTGGTGAGCGACAACGTGTCCATGGCATTGCCGAACACCAGCTCGACATCGTCCTGGGTGCCGTCGATGCGTGTCTCGTACAGCCGGGAAGCGGGCCCGATGGCCTCGGTCGCCAAAGCGATACGGAACCGTTGGTATCCGCTGTACCCCAATTTGCGTACGAAGCGGACAAGGGTGGATTCGGAGATACCGATCTGGTCGGCCAGCTGGTCGATGCTCGGATGCACTGCCTGTGCGGGATTCGAAAGGATATGGTCGGCGATCGCCCGCTCCTTGACACTCAGACGGGGATATATCGTCTTTATCGTGTATATGCATCCGGAGTCTATCGATTGCGACCGGTCAGGATCCTTCATGCGAAGGATTATACTATGAAAAAAATATTCATGCAAATGAAATAAATAAGTCAAAAACAATTTGACATGGAAGGGTTTCCGCGTGATACTAGGGGCGTGGCCGTTGGCCTCAGAACGTACAAAAGGAGAAGTAACCATGAAAAGAGTACTTGCAGTGTTGCTCATTGTCAGTCTTTCTTTTGCTGTATTCGCCCAAGGTGCAACGGAAGCACCGGCGAAGCAACAAGAAATCAGAGTCCTGTTGGCAAACCACCCCTACGGTGAATTGCTGAAACCATTGATCCCCGAATTTGAAGCCCAGACCGGTATCAAGGTCAACTACGAGAGTCTGCAGGAATCGCAGCTGACCCAGAAGTTGACCACCGAGTTCGCGACCGGTTCTTCCACCGTCGACGTATTCATGACCCGTCCGTTGCAGGAAGGCCTGTTGTTCATAAAGAACGGTTGGTACGGCTCGTTGGCCAAGTACGATTTCAGCGACTATCCTGCCGCCTCGGTCGAGCTCGGACGCAAGGATGGGGTTCCCTATATCGTTCCCCTCGTAATCGAATGGCAGGTCATGTACTACCGCAAGGACCTCTTCAAGAAGGCTGGAATCAGCGTCCCGACAAATTTCGTCGAGCTTGAAGCCGCCGCCAAAGCCCTCACCAAAGACGGCGTGGCCGGATTCGGTTCCCGCGGCAAGGGTGCGGCCGCTGTCACCCAGTTCTCGAGCTACCTCTACAATTACGGTGGCCTGTACCTCGACAACAACGTAGCGGTCTTCGACACACCCGAAGCGATCGACGGTTTCCGTTTCTACGGTCGCCTCCTCGGCACCTACGGCCCGCAGGGTATCGCCTCCATGTCGTGGGAAAACCTCATGCCTGTTTTCCAGGCTGGAAAATTGGCCATGTGGACCGACGCTTCCGTCTTCCTCGGACAGGTTGTCGACCCGACGAAGACACAGATTCCCGCAGAGGATATCGGTGTCGCACAGCTTCCCGCAGGACCCAAGGGCGATAGTCCCTTCATCGTAACCTCCTGGGGTATGGCAATGTCGAGCAAGAGCAAGAATCCCGATGCGGCGATGCAGTTCCTGAACTGGGCGACCAGCAAGGAATTGGCAGTCCAGGGAATGCTTTCCAATATCCCCATGTCACGAAACTCCGCTTGGGCCAACGAAACGGTTCGCAAGAACATGAATGCCGAACTGATCGCCACCCAGGCCCATGCCGCGAAGAATGGATATCCTTTGGATCGTCCGTTCATGAGCGCTGTCGGACAGGCTCGTGACCTGATCGGTGAAGTGATCGTCGAAGCGATCAACACCAAGGGTACCTCGACCCGGCTTCCCGCTCTCGCAACCGAGAAGGTCAAGGCTGTCAACGAACTGTTGAAGGCCGACGGCGAGTATGGTGGGAAATAACCGTCTTGCATGACTCCTCCAGGGGATCGGATTAGCCTCCGGTCCCCTGTCTCCATATCCAGGCTACGTGTTCCAGGAGGTATTCCATGATCAAAAGCGGTTTCTTCGAGAGGAATCTGAAGTACCTGTTTCCACTACCGGCATTGCTCTTTGTCCTTCTCCTAATGGTGTTCCCCGTCTTGTATACGCTGTTCGTCAGCTTTACCGACTGGACGCTGACTTCGGGTAGACCGATGAAATTCGCCGGACTCGGCAGTTATCTGAAGATCCTGGGCGAACCGCGTTTCCTGGATGCTGTCGGACGGACCTTCTATTTCACCATCGGTGCGGTCCTGGCCGAAGCAGTGCTAGGGACCACCATCGCATTGGTCCTCAATCGGGAATTCCGTGGAAAGAATACCTTGAAGTTCATCCTGTTGCTCCCCCTGGTCGCGACTCCCGTCGCAGTCGGTATCGTGTTCAACCTGTTCTACGATCCGACAATCGGATTCCTCAACTATATCCTGAGTATCCTGGGACTACCCCAAAGCGGATGGGTGACCGCCTCGTCCACCGTGCTCCCTTCGCTCATGCTGGTCGATATCTGGCAGTGGACCCCCATGATTTCGCTCATTGTGCTGGCCGGAATGGCCGGACTCTCCAACGAACCGTATGAATCGGCCAAGGTCGATGGCGCCACCTCGGCGCAGACCTTTTTCCATATCACCTTGCCCATGGTCATGCCGACGATCCTTACCGCCATCATCCTGCGCGCGGTCGATGCGTTGAAGACCTACGACATCATCTACGCCATGACAGGAGGAGGGCCGGGATACTCCTCCGAGACCCTCAATATCCTGGCGTACAAGTTCAGTTTCGAATACTTCAACATGGGCCAGGCATCGTCGATCCTTGTGTTCCTCTTCTTCATCGTGCTGCTGTTCAGCCTCGGGGTGACGAAGATCCGCAAGTTGTTCGAGTTGTAGGAGGAGGTAACCATGAAAGATTCCTTGAAATTCAGAATCGGCTTCCCCCTGCTAATCGTGGCCATCGTGATCCCCATGATCTTTCCCTTCATCTGGATGTTCATGAGTTCCTTCAAGACCCAGGTCGATATCATCTCCTGGCCTCCGAAGTTCCTCTTCTCTCCGACACTGGTGAACTTCAACAAGGTGTTCAACGAGCAGAATTTCCTGCTCTACCTGAAGAACTCGGTCATCGTCGGTGTCGCTTCCGTATTCGTCTCCCTGCTGCTCGGCTTGCCCGCGGCCTACTCGATCGCGCGCTTCAATCAGAAACGGCTCTCCATGCTTATCCTTGTGGCCCGGTTGATGCCCGGAATCTCGTTCCTCATGCCCTGGTACATCGTATTCTCACGATTGGGTCTCATGGACAGCTACACAGCATTGATCCTCTCGCACATATTGATCGCCTTGCCGGTCGTGGTCTGGATCATGTCCAGCTACTTCGAGTCGGTGCCCATGGAAATGGAAGAGTCGGCAATGGTCGACGGAGCCACCCAACAGCGTGCCTTCGTCTCGATCATCCTACCGCTTTCGGTTCCGGGTATCGTTACCGCCACCACGCTGAGCTTCATCTTCTCGTGGAACAACTTCATGTTCAGCCAGGTGTTGAGCATGGAGAAGACCAGGACGCTCCCGATCGCGGTCTACAACTTCATGTCGTATGCCGAAGTCGATTGGGGTGGGGTCATGGCAGCCGCGGTCGCCATCATGACACCGGCGATCATCTTGACCATGGTGTTCCAGAAGTATGTGGTGAAGGGCCTGACGATGGGAGCCGTGAAGGGCTGACAGTACAGAGGGCACCTGCAAATGAGAAACCCCAACGTGGAGTCCGACTCCTGTTGGGGTTTTGTTTCGTGTGCTTCAAATGGTTACGGAAGCATCCGCAGCGCCGACCCTTCCTCGACCCGCTTGGCGAAATCGCGCAACTTCTCCAGCACATAGGCCTTGTTGCGCTCACGTTTTGGGATGCGGGAGGAGACTTGGCGTATGAAGCCGATCATGGCACTGATCAGGTCCTTCTGTTCTGAAATGAACACGAACTTCGGATCGCGGTGCTTGAGCACCAGCAGTCCCGAATTCTGCATGGCGAAGATCTGGACATTGTGCAGCATGTGCTTGTTCGGCAGGATACATATCTCCAGCCGGTCATGCCGTTCCAACAGATCTATGACGCCCATAAGATGCTCGTGGTACTCCATGGGAAGGTAGGTGAACGGTTGTTGGGTGATCAATTCGGGGACAATCGCCGTGACCTTGCCCTTGAGGACATCGGTGATGCGGGGTAGACTGATCACCATCTGGAAATCCTTGCGTTCCAAATGCTGGTGCATGAGTGCCAACCGTTTCGTCTGTTGTCCGAGGATCGCCGTGCGCTCCGCCTCGGGAATTTCATGACGCTGCAACATGCGATCCAGAAGTTCGGTAGGCATACCCGACAGGAGCATGCCTTGCATTCCCACGCCACTTCCACTTGCCGAACTGAACAATGAAATCTGCTCGTCGACATAGCTGCGGGTATTGCGGCCGGTTGCGGTCCTCACCAGAGGTTTGCACAATTGCAGCTGCCGCCTGAAGGTCTCTTCACCGCCGGATACCACCGATGGATCGGTGGCGTAGATGTATTGGATCGTATCGCGGTTCTGGCCCCGGACACTGGTCGAGAATACCGTGGCTTCCCCTTCGAGCACGAACGAGGTGTGGTTGAACATGTCGTCCCGCTTCTCCGGGTAATAGTAACTCACTATCGAACCGGTCATGTAGAACGGCAACCAGCGCTGGACCGCGGCAGCCAGTTCATTGCTGTCGCGCGATAGCGTATGGATGATCTCGATATGCATGCCGCGGCGTATGTTCGCACTCATGAGGAATACCCACTGCTTGGCGAACTCGGGATCCTCGATGATCCATTCCATGCTCTCGTCGCTATACAGGTAGAGCTTGGTCTGCTTCTTGGGCGAATTCAACGCATGCATGAGCAGCTTGACCGTAGCCGCCCGCAATCCTGCTATTCCACTGAACGATTGGGTGTGGACCGGTTGCCCCGAGGGGTCGGAGGGCAACGGGACCTCAGGCACCGTCTGCTCCGTGTTTCCGACCGAACCGATGCTGTCCAACAGTACTTGGATAGATTTTGGACTGATCTTCGATTCGTCGGACAACCACCGGGTGAGGTAATTCGCTATGATCGGCTCGTCGACATTCTTGTCCTCCATCTGGTGTCCCGTGAGTTCCAGCATGGCGACCCGCTGGAAATCCTGCTTCGCCTGGGAAGCAAAATAGATGCCGACCAGTTGGATATATCGGGAATCGTCGCTAGGTTCCCGGGCTCCGGTCCTCCAACGGCTTACCAGTGAAGGGTCTATGCCCAAGGCGTCTGCCAGTTTCGTGTTGGTGGTGTTTGCCATCTTCATCAACAAATTTATCTTTTCGTTGAATTGCATACTACTGTCCTTTATGGTTCGTTTTCGCTCACGTCCACATTCTTGTTGCCGTTCACGAATAATTCAACCGACAGTATAACAAGAAGTACCAGAGTGTACTACTAGGAAACATCGCAGTGCAAACCTTACCGCAAAAAACCCAAAAACGAAAGTTGCAATGTCTGTAATTACGAGCAGTTTCCCGCACATCTGCCACAGGATACTGCTTTTCCATGTCGTTGCTATGTGGTATGGTGGGTTCTGGACAGACACTGTGCATTGCGACGGAGGAGGCTCCCATGGCTGTGATCACCGCAGAACCAACACAAAAGGATATAGGGTTGTTGTACGAGACCGCCCGAATCGCCACCGAATCCCGCGCGGGGGGAAACCATCCGTTCGGAGCATTGCTCGCCGATGCCGACGGCAACATCCTCATGGAACAGTACAACGACGTGGTGACCGGACACAACGATTGCGGCCATGCCGAAACGATGCTCCTCATGCGGGCGTCGAAGGCGTTCGACCGTGATTTTCTCGCCACATGCAGCCTCTATACGAGCATCGAGCCCTGTGCCATGTGTGCCGGTGCCCTCTATTGGGCGAACGTCGGGCGTCTGGTCTACGGACTTACCGAACACCGATTGCTCGAAATGACTGGAAGCAACCCCGAGAATCCCACATTCGACCTTCCGTGCAGGGACGTGCTGGCCCGGGGACAGAAGGATATCGTGGTGGTCGGCCCGGTGGACGACGCCGATCTTGCCCAGCGTATCGGAAAGGACCACGAAGGGTTCTGGGACTGACCGTTGTCGGACGGGGGGCCACAGAATCCCCCGCCTGGTGTGGAGAATCGCCATGGACGTGGATTCGCGACTTCCCTCATTGTTGAAAAAAGCCAATATCGCACAGATATCGGGGAATACCTTGCTGATCGGAGACCGTCGGCGGTATCCGTGGGAACATACGTTCGTTGCTTGCACCTCGGTTGACGAAATCGCCCGGGCAATCCGGGATATGGTCACCCAGGGCGGCGGCCCGCTCCAAGTCGCCATGACCACCATGCGGTTCCTGGCCCGTCGGATACATGATGGGACCGCTTCGGCATCCATGGGAACCTTCCTCGATGCGGCTCGACAATTGTCGGCTGCCCGAAGCACCAACACCACCATGCGCCGTACGCTCGACAGCATGGTCGTGGACATTGCCTCCTGGTACCAATGCGGTGATATGAAACAGGCCTATGGAGACGATTTCGTCGCCTTCGTCGATAGTGTCGTAGATTCCTATGAACAACGTTTCGATGCCGATTATGATACGATGAGCGACATAGGTGCCGCCACCATCGCAGATGGCGAGGGGATCCTGACCACCTGTTTCGCCGAGCACTCCTTTATCCTCAGCCTCGTGAAGGCGCAGCAACAGGGCAAGCGGATAACCGTCTATGTCCCGGAGACCCGTCCCTATCTGCAAGGTGCCCGCTTGACCGCACCGGCATTGGCCGAACTGGGTATCCAAGCCTTTCTGATCACCGACGGCATGGGTGTCCATATGATGGCCCAGGGAGCGGTATTGCACTACATGACCGCGGCCGACCTGGTGGCCATGGACGGGACGGTGGTGAACAAGGTCGGCACCCTGGCCAATGCGGTGGGAGCCGATTATTACCATATTCCCTACCACGTGTTCGCCATGTCGCCCGACACGACCAAGGCGGGTTTTTCCGATATCGTCATGGAGGAACGCGACGGTGCGGAAATCCTGCGTTTCAATGGAGTTCCCACCACCTTGGATTCCATTGCGGGACGATATCCCGCATTCGATTGTATACCGGCGTCCCTGGTGGACGCGATCATAACCCCTAGAGGTCTAGCGACCCCGGCCGGAATCGGTGCACTGTACGGTGCGACCCCTGCGGCGGGACAAGGAGATATTCCATGATATCGGCGATTATCGGAGGTACGGGTTGCCAACGTATTGTTGGTGACGATGCGATTCGGCACGAGATTTCCACACCCTACGGTTTGGCTGTGGTCTTCGAGCGCAAGCGTGGCGACGATACGTTGTACCTGCTGCTGCGCCATGGCGAGGGGCATGTGCTGCCGCCGCATCTGGTCAATTACCGTGCCAATATCGCCGCGTTGAAACAATTGGGAGTCACCCAGGCGATCGGCATTTATGCCGTAGGATCGATCACGAGTGTCGTGTTGCCGGGAACCTTGGGGATCATGGACCAATTCATCGATTTTACCGGTGGGGGGCGCGAGGCGACCTTCTTCACCGGCAACGGCATCGGAGTACGCCATATCCCCATGGTCACCCCCTTCAGCAGCCGCCTGCGGGCGGCGCTCATCAAAGAGGCGGCCCGCTTGTCCATTTCCATCGCAACCAAGGGCACGTATGTCTGCACCAACGGCCCGCGGTTGGAGACCCCGGCCGAAATCGGCATGTTCCGCAAGTGGGGCGCAGACTATGTGGGTATGACAGCGGCTACCGAGACGATACTCGCCAACGAAACGGGCATCGAGTTCGCCGGGACCGTCTATTCGATCAACTGGGCGGCCGGGTTGGACGCCGAAGGGATCAGTTTCATCGAGGATGAGATATCGGAGCGGATCATCGACCGGTTGACCACACTGGTGGAAGGCGCCTTGGCTGTGACATTCACCCAATCGGGGCAATAGGGGGAGAGCCATGGCATTCTTGGAGAATCCGATACTGCTTCGCCGACAGAACGTGGTGATCCGCTCGGCCGTAGCGGAGGATGCCGAAGCCCTGGTCGATTATTTCCTCACGGTCACCGCGCAATCGGACAATCTGACCTTCGAGCCCGACGAAACGGCCATGTTCGCCGACGAGGCGATGTTTCTGGAGCACCTGGAGACTTCGGACAATGCCCTGGCACTGGTAGCCGAACACGAAGGAACGATTGTCGGCAGTCTCACCTTTATAGGGGGGAGCCGTCCGAAGGTGAAGCGCATCGGCGAGTTCGGCATCACCGTGGAGCGTACCTGGTGGGACAAGGGAATCGGATCGGCGCTGATGCAGGCTTTGGTAACCTGGGCCGAGGAGGCGCAGATCGGCAAGATCCACCTGCAAGTCCGTACCGACAATCCGCGTGCCATTGCCCTCTACCGCAAGTTCGGCTTTGTCGACGAGGCGGTCCAGCGGCATGTGCTGCGCATCCGGGACGAGTATGTCGACCTGCTCTGGATGGGTCTTGCCCTAGGCGATGCCCAGCCCGTGGAGTCCACCGTATCCTATGCGAACGCTGCCGGCTTGGAAGACACACCGCAACGGATTGCCCTCCTTGGGCCGCTGGCGATTCGGGAATTGCAGCCTGGCGATGCCCAAGCGGTCCTCGACTATTTCGATACCATTGTCACCGAAACCGATTACCTGCAATTGGGTGCCGAAGGGCTGCAGTTGTCCCGCACCGAGGAGCAGGCGATCCTCTCGCAGTACCTGCAGGACGAACGCAAGTTGTATATCGGAGCCTTCACCAACGAAGGCACGTTGGTAGGCGCGCTATCGTTCGCCGCCGGGAACCGCAGACGGACGAGCCATGCCGGCGAATTCAGTCTGACGGTACTGCAATCGTTCCAAGGCCATGGCATAGGTACCGCATTGCTGCAACGGCTGGTCAATTGGGCCTCCCAGGTGGGAATCCACCGCATCGGATTGGAAGTGCGTGCCGAGAACACCCGGGCCATCGCATTGTACGAACGGTGTGGATTCGTGACCGAAGGGAGAATCAGCCGGACAATGTACAGCAACGGCAGCTTCCACGATTCGATCGTCATGGCGTTGTTGCTATAGTGGTATGAAAAAGGGGGACACCCTGGAAGGCATCCCCCGAATTTCAACATCTTGTGGTACCGGTCAGTCGACGTACCGGATCGTTTGCCAGATCTCGTTGTATTTCTCGAGGTCGGCGCCCACGTCGTTCTTCAATTCATAGTTCGCCAGATCCTCGCCCTGATAGAACGGTTCGACTGTCATGAGCTCGCCAGCCTTGGTATGGACCGAAGCGGGGAAGTGGAAGCGGTCGAGGAACTCGGCATAGATCTCGGGGCGATGGATGAAATCGATGAACTGGTGGGCCAGCTCGACATTCCGTGCTCCCTTGGGAATGACCATGGAGTCGAGGTACATCGGACCGCCTTCGGGTGGGAGGAAGAAATCGACCTCGTCCCAACGGTTCTCCTCAAGTTCCTCGAACACTGCCTCCGCATACCCGTGCACTACCCAGAATTCTCCGGTGGAGAAACTCTTGGCAAACCCTTCCGCGTCGAATTTGACCAGATTGGGCTTCCATTTCTCGTTCACCAACTGTTGTGCCGCCGCGAGTTCGGCATCGTCGGTGGAGTTGACCGAATATCCGAGGTGCGCCAAGGCATCACCCATGACTTCCCGCATATCGTCGAGCATACTCATGCGTCCGGCAAGTCTCGTATCGGCGAAGATACTCCAGTCGCGCGCATAATCGGTAACCTTGGTCTTGTTGACCGCGATACCGCTCGCACCCATGAAGTAGGGGACCGACCACGACATGTCCGGGTCGTAGGTGGCTTTTTCGAGCACCAGGGGACTGATGTACTGCAGGTTGGGAATCTTGCTCTTGTCGATCGGCAGCAACATGTCCTCGGCCATCATGATCGAGGTGTAGTCCTGCGATGGGAATACGATATCGTATCCGCTGCCACCGGCCTTGAGCTTGGCGAACATGTCTTCGTTCGAGGCGAAGTAGTCCAATACGACCTTGACGCCGAATTCCTGCTCGAATTTTTCGATCACGGATTCCGGGGTGTAGTAGGTCCAGTTGTAGAGATACAGCGTCTTGCCGCTGGCTTTCGAGGATGCCTCGTCTTTCGAGCATCCGGTTGCGAAGAACAGAGAAACGACGAGAAGTGTGGCAGCCACGGCGACTATCCAACCTCTGCTGAACGCTTTCTTTTCCATAGTATCCTCCTTACGAGGGTATTTGAACGCCCAGGACAACCATACGGCCATACCCTGGGACGCTATCGACTGAATAGGGGAGAGTCTAACTCGATGCTGCGATCGTCTTGAGGAAGCGTCGGAAGCCCAAGGCCAACAGCATGATACCCAAGATGAGCACCAGCGAGAGGGCGTTGATTACCGGCGAGACCCCGTAACGGATCATCGAGTAGACGTACAGGGGCAGGGTGGTCGAACCGGGACCCGATACGAAGAACGTGATGACAAAATCCTCCAAGCTCATCGTGATCGCCATGAGCAGGCCGGACATGACACCCGGCATGATAGACGGTACGATAACCTTCATCAGGGTTTGACGTTCGGTCGCACCCAAATCGCGGGCCGCTTCGATGACCGAGAAGTCGAACTCCTCCAGGCGTGCCGAGACCAGCAGGAAGACGAACGGAAGGTTGAACGTGGTGTGTGCCACGAAGATCGAGAACATGCCCAACGGAATCTTCACCGCGGTGAAGAAGATCAGCATGGAGATACCGATGATCACCTCGGGCAGGACCATGGGCAGGAAACTGACGACCTGGATGTACGCACGCGACTTGAACTTGTACCATTTTATGCCGATCGCCGAGAGCGAACCGAGGAACGTCGCGACAATCGAGCTGGTGATCGCGATGACGAAGCTGTTGGCGAAAGCCCGCCACAGCTCCTTCGAATCAAAGAACAGCTTGTAGTACCATTCGAGCGAGAACCCGGTCCAGCGCATCCCCCTGGAGGCGTTGAACGAATAGGTCACCACCACGAACAGCGGCATGAACAGGAAAGCGATCACCAATACCAGCATGATATTCGAGAATCCGAACTTGCGGTGGTCCTGGAACATCTGGTTTTTCGGCAACTTGTAGGGGCCCGGTGTTCCCTTGGGAGCCTCGACCAACCGTGACGGTTCCAACCGCTTCTTCTTCGGCTGTTTCTTCAGTTTTGCCGCGACTGCGGCGGACTTCACGTTCGGGGAGGTGCTCATGAGATACCTCCGTTGGCATCGACGACCTGCGCGGGGGCTTTCAACCGTGCCCGTTCGCTTGCTGTCGAGGTCATCATCCAGATCACACCGATGGTGCTGACCACCGTGATGACCAGGCTGAAGGCGGAGGCGAGCGGCCAGTTGCGCGTCTTGGTCACCTGGTCGACGATGATATTGCCGATCATGTAGGAGTCTTTTCCACCGACGAGCAACGGAACGGTATAGGCTCCGAAGATCGGGATGAAGGTGAAGATGACCGCGGTGATGATTCCGCTGCGGATATTGGGTATGAGGACCTTGAAGATCGATTCCGGTTTCGAGGCTCCCAGATCACGCGCAGCCTCGAGCAGCTGGAAGTCGAACTTGTCGATCGTGGTGAACAGCGGCAGGATGGCGAACGGAATGTACATGTAGATGAGGACGGTGATCACAGCCCCCTGGTTGTAGATGAGCGGAAGGCTCTCTCCGATTATCCCCAATGCCTTCAACGCCTCGTTGACAAACCCTTCGCTGGAAAGGATTGCGATCCACGCATAGATGCGGATGAGCGAATTGGTCCAGAACGGTATGATCACCAGTGCGAGCCACATGACCTGGTGCCGGCTGCGTGCCATGGCGTACCCGCAGGGAAGGGCCAGCGTGATGGTGATTATGGTGGAGATGGCGGCTACCCACAACGTACGGAGGAACACCCGCATGAAGTTCGGGTTCAACATCTGCCGATAGGCGGTGAGGGTGAATTCCCATTCGACTCCACCATAGAGTCCCTTCTTCAGGAAACTGTAGAGGATGATGATGCACAACGGCACGAGGAAAAAGAATGTCAGCCACAAACCCATCGGCGCCGAGTAGGTGATTCCCAACCGTCGGCCGCGTTTTTCCTGCATGTGGCTGTTCATGAATCGACCACCTCGACGATATAGCCGTCCTCGGCACTCCACGATACGAAGACCTGGTCCTTCCAATCGATATCGGGACCTTCGTCCATGTAGTTGGCGTGCTGTTGGATAACCTTGATGACGGTGCCGTTCTCCAGGCTCACGTAGTATTTCGACTGGAATCCGCTGTAGATCGGTTCCTCGACAATGCCGCGGAACAAGTTGATATCCTTGCCTACGCGTGCCGGTTGGTGTCCGGTGATCTTCAGCTTCTCGGGACGGACGGTGAACGAGACGTGTTGGCCGACCGCGAGGTTGTCGTAGTCGGTGACCTTGATCTCTGTTCCCAACGCGGGGATGTCCAAGGTGGTCATGTAGTAGTTTTCATAGGGGTCGCATTGCTTCACGACCGCCGGGAACAGGTTCGTCTCGCCGATGAACCGTGCGACGAAATCGGTGGCCGGGCTCTCGTAGATCTCATACGGTGTGCCGATCTGCAGGACCTTGCCCTGGTTCATGACCGCGATACGGTCGCTGACCGACAGCGCTTCGCTCTGGTCGTGGGTCACGTAGATGAAGGTTATGCCGATCTGGTCGTGCAAATGGTCGAGTTCGACAAGCAGGTTCTGCCGCAGTTTCGCATCGAGCGCCGAAAGCGGTTCGTCGAGCAACAGTACGCTCGGTTCGTTGATCAACGCCCGGGCTATGGCCACGCGCTGCTTCTGTCCGCCGCTGAGCATGCTCGGTTTCTTGTCCATGTGGTTGTCGAGTTGTACGAGGTGCAGGTATTCCCGTACCTTCGCGTCGAGTTTGTTTGCCGGTACCTTGCGTAGGCGCAAGGGGAACGCGACGTTCTCGTAGACGCTCAGATGGGGAAACAACGCGTAGCTTTGGAATACGGTGTTCACCTGCCGTTTGTCGGGGGGTAGCGGGAGGATGTCCTTGCCATCCAACAAGACCACTCCATTGTCTGGCGAATCAAAGCCGGCAATGATCCGTAGGAGTGTGGTTTTTCCGCAACCGGAAGGACCGAGAAGGGAGAAGAACTCTCCTTTCCTGATTTCAATACTTACGTCATCGAGGGCCTTGAAATTCCCATACGCCCGCGATACGTCCTTAACCGTAACGTCAAAACCTTTCAATCTTTTTCCCATTCCTCCTTGTAGCCGTGTTGCCCGACTTCCTGTGCGAAGGAAACGGGAGACTACTGCAAGCACGCGATACTAATAGGGTATTTTACCCTCCATGTCAATAGATTTCCAGTGATCGGTGCCAGCAAAATCCTGTACTTTCGTGTGGGACGAATCGGACGGGAGCGGAGGCGCGAAACCGAAGATTTTCGGGATATCCGCTCTGGCACGTCCGATGTCCATCTGTTCGATGGTCCCTTGAAATGTAACGGTTGGGACGGTGTAAACATTTTGCGCAATAAGGCGCACGAGTATGGGATATGCCAAGGGGGTGAAGCCAATTTCTTGGACTCCAGAAGGAGAAGGAAATGTCTTCATCCCCAGTCCGATAATGCCTATATTAGATGGTCAATTCACTCTGAATCTCAGGAAGGTACCGTCGATATCAAGACAGCAAGGTTCACATGATTTGCCACCTTCATGTTGTAATACAGCAAGTAGTTGAGAAGCCACGTATTTGGTTATTAGAAGTATTCTAGGTAGCATGTAAACTGAAAACTCATTGTATCTATTTAGTTCTCAATCAATCCCGTTGATTCAGCTTACATATACTAGCTGAATAACTATGAATATTCCCTGTAAGGAGGTGATGTATTCATGACAACATTATTAAAACAATAATCAAATTACGATGAAAAATTTTTTCTCAGATAACCTCAAACAGTTTGTATTATATCAAGATTATCTTTCGAATACTCAAGCCCATAATAATCAGCTTCAATTTCCATTCCCGAATCCTTCTGCAATCTATCGATAGCATTTTGGGAAATTGAGACTCGAAGCATGAACCCCGTCTGGTCGGATGTAATCTCCAACGTTCCTTCAACTTTGTCGATAAAATCCTTGATACCTGACAACCCGATACCGGGAACTATCGGGGTGTCTTGTCCTTTGCCATTATCCTTAACCAGAATCATAACTTCGCCAAGATGTTCCCAACAGATCATATCAATCGATGAAGCATGTCCATGTTTGAGTGAATTGGTCAAACTTTCCTGCAATAATGAAATGAAAAACAGATCGAGCTTTTTTCCAAAGGTGCTTGGCCAGTTTCCGTACTCCATATTGACGTGTACTCCAGTGGCTTTTTTGAAAAGATCGGCAATTTCAAAAAGTTCTTTTTGCAATCCAAGTGAAGGTTTTTCATAGTTTCTCATCTCTCGAAGGATATATCGAATTTCGTTCATTCCTCTTCTAGTATGATCCAACGCATCATTAATCTTGGATTCTCCAAGTTCCCTGTTGGTATTCAAAACAGCCAATGCTGTTTGAAGCAACATAATGATATTTATAAACACATAACCTGCCGTATCATGAATTTCTTTTGTTATCCTCATTCGTTCCGTTTGGTAAGAGTCCTGTTGGATACTGAATAGTTTTTGATTGATATTGCGATTAATTCCTTCCAGTCGCCGATTAAGGTCGAGAATCTGGAGAAGATGTGCTTTTTCCTTGATCCGTTCCTGTCTATACCGAGCTAAAAGGATAAATGCCAAAGATAGTGGAATATAAAAACAAGCGGATACCAAACTCAACGGGAGATCCGAAGCTTTTACTAAAATTGAAGATTCAAGGATAAAATGGTTCGAGAAAACAACGGAACCAATCATTCCGAAGAATATCTCAAATGCAATTGCTACGGCAAAAGGAAATAGTAAAACAAATTCCAACATAATACATGGGAGAAATAAAAACTCATACCAACTGATCTCTGGGACGAAATAGCCAATCAGCAATAAAAGGAAATAGTAGAAGAATACAAGCCCTTGGACTAAGGCACGACAATCAAGAAGCAACCGCATTGAAAGATACATGATCATGTAAACGGTAAATATTATTGTAATTGCCATATATGGTGTTGAATCGTTAAACTTTTTTAAGTGCAACGAAACAACTACAATCACCAAAACACCAAATAGCTGATACGACAAGGAGAGGATAGTCAGACGGTCATGGGATGTGATTCGTTGTGTTAGAGTAGAATGCAAATGAACGTTATTGATCATGGTCTCGTGATTTAACATTTTTACGGACAAGTGAAATTATCTCCAAACGATCGTTTGAACCAAGTTTAGCATATATGGAACTAATATAATTCCGCACCGTCGGGTCAGAAATAAAAAGTTTCTCTGCAATTTTTCGGTTTGAATATCCTTGGGCAATCAATCCCAAAATTTCCTTTTCCCGATTTCCCATTTTTGCAATAGTTTCTCTAATTGATTTTGTTTCAGCATCAACGGCTTCATCATCTGTTTTATGCATTAGATGTGCTACGAGCAAAGGTGAAAGCAACACAGACCCGTTATCCACTGCTCGTATAGCTGAAATGAGTTGCTCAGGTCGAATATTTTTTAGTAAATATCCCTCTGCCCCATAATTCAATGCGGACTCAACATAAGAGTCGTCGATAAAAGTTGTCAGCATTATGATTTTTTGTTCAGGATGCATCTCTTTGATAATCTTCGTGGCTTTAACCCCATCGGTATGAGGCATACGCACATCCATCAGGACAATATTTGGGGAAAGTTCTGAGACTTTATCAATAGCTTGGGTTCCATTGTAAGCTATGCCAACCACCTGTATGTCACTGGTTACGGTCTCGAGCATTAGCTTGAGATTATCAGCGAACAGGACCTGGTCATCAGCTATAAGTATTCGAATCGGCTTCTCTGTTTGTTCCACATCGACACTTCCTTATCTTTTACGAACTCCTCATCTCATTATTCATTATGCAAGGTTTTTTCTCGGTTGTCACGCAATGCTGGAGAATATGGCATTAAAGACACCAAAGACAACTCTCTTTATTTGTATGACAATTGTCACGTTAATATATGACAGTCACAGGGGAAATTGTGATACTTCCCGTGGGCAATTGGATGGTAACATGATTTTAGAAGACTACCAATCATCCTAAAGGAGGGTGTTTATGAAAAGAGCAATGATTTTCATCATGCTTGTGGCAATTTTGGTTACACTACCACTGTTTGCTGCAGGAGAAAAGGAAGGATCGGGTGAACAGACCAACATTACTTTATGGCATCGTTGGTCCGGAGATAATAATAAGTATCTCCAAGAAGTAGTCGATGCATTTACTGAAAAGAACCCCGATGTGACGATTGAAGTTGTGGCGAAACCTGGTGAATACATGGAATTGCTTCAATCGATGATCGCAGACCTGGCGGCTGGAAATACTCCTCCCGATATGTTTGTTGGAGGGTACAATCTGCTGGAATACATCGGATCTGAACTTAAGCCGAATGAATTGAAGTCGCTAGCCCCGAGTTCCACTGTGTACGAGGAGTATAAAAGCCGTTTCGAACCGGCTGTATTCGATATCGCGAATATTGATGGTAAGCAAATTGGCGCCCCTTTTGCATTGAGCAACATTATCATGTACGTAAATATGGATATCTTCAAAGCTGCCGGTTTGAACGAGTCCGATGTTCCGAAGACTTGGGATGATATGTTCAAGGTAGGGAAAATCATCAAGGATAAGACGGGCAAGTATATGGTTGGAATTCAGCTTCCCGATACTTGGGCAGATTCGGCACTTATCTATTCAGCTGGAGGAACACTTAAAACTGCAGATGGGAAATACACTGATTTCACCAACGATGGTATCACAACGGCTTTAGGCATGTGGCAACAGCTCTATAATGAAGGGCTAATTCCTGTTTGTACCGATCCCGAGCTGCAGGCTGATTTTAGCGCTGGAAATATTGCGATGCTCGGAACAACTATCATGAAAGTCAATGGTATAAAAAGTGAAGCCCGCTTCGATTTGAGGACCGCACAGTTTCCATCATTCGCAGGTCATGAAAAAATGCTACCAGCTGGAGGAGCTGCAATTATCAGTTTCAGTAAACCCAAAGCAAACAAAGAAGCGGTATGGCGGTTCATCGATTTTGCAGGATCGCAAGAAGGAATGGAAATCTTTACAAAGACAGGGTATTTAAGTGTCACGAAAGCCGAGGTCCCAAAAACAACATATCAGACACCTGCGTACGACCAACAGAAGTATGCATTCACTTGGCCGTGCTGGCCGGGTGGGGCCGCTGGACTTGAAATAGAACGATTATATCTTAATGCAAGAAATAGAATCGTTATGGAGAACCTTCCTGTCGCTAAGACGCTGCAAGATCTTGAAAAAGTCGCGAATGGCTTAATTGACTGATCTAGAATTTCGTTTATCGTTTTCCTTTACACGGTGAGAGTTGCTCTTGCCGTGTAATTGAGCTGTCAGGAGGATATTGATGATAGAAGCTTATGGTTCCAGAGATGAATATGCCATTTCTACATATATGTTTGAGCATGAACCACTTGAATCAGCTTTCAGGGCAATTGCTGAAAATAATTTTTCTCATATAGAATTGTGGGCTGATACTGTACATCTGGATCCAAGGGTCAACCCTAACGTTCGACAGGTGGAACAGTGGATGGCTTCTTGGGGTTTGCATGCGCATGCGTTGCATACGCCATTCAGAAACTTTCCGCATTTTGCCGATGAATTGGAGGGAAGGGGCTGGCGCCTTAATTTATGGAAACGTTCTATCGACATAGCCGCCGAATTGGGTGTTCCAATAGCTGTTATACACGCGTTGAATCGACAGGAATATAATTATACATATCAGGACGTTCTATATCTTCACGAATTACTTTATGAATTGAGTGAGTATGCTGTTGGCAAAGGAATCTTGTTAGCCTTGGAAAACATACCATCAGCAATAGAAATCAAGGATGAAGTGCTTTGTACTCTTGGGGAACAAATCAGGCTTTTCGGTGGAATTCCCAATTTGTACTGGTGCCTTGATATCGGTCATGTGACTCTTACCTGCAATGACATGAAAAATGAAATCGATTCCTCCTTCAATCGTTTAGTGTCGATGCATATCCATAACAACGATGGGATAGCCGATTTGCACGATATTCCTGATCAAGGGGTCATTGATTGGCCTTACTGGTATAAGTACTTGCATTCCAAAGGATATAAGGGGAAATTCGTATTGGAAATTTGTAGTGGAACAGATTCCTATAATAAGCTCAGAACTTTGGGGAAGTTGTTTGACAGGAGAGGGCACAATGAGTAATGAGAAGACTTTGTCACGGACTGCTATACAGAGAAGGCGAAGAGAAACACTCATGTTCTTCCTATACATTCTACCTGCATTGCTCGTTTTTTTCCTTTTCAAGTATTGGCCAATCGTTTTTAGTGCCATACTGAGTTTTTTTAAATGGAATTTTGTGGGTACAATGAAATGGATAGGGTTGAAGAATTATGTTGCTATGCTTACTCGCGAATCATTCCAATTGGCTGCGAGGAATACTCTCTTCTATATCTTGGGACTGTTTCCATTTTTTGTAATCTTTCCATTACTATTTTCATTGGCACTGACAAATATCAGGTCCGGTCTTGCTCAAAATTTTTATAAGGCACTGTTATTCATACCAACTATCTTGGCGTTCTCTATCATCTGCCTTGTCTGGATGTGGATGTTCAACCCGAATTTTGGATTGTTAAATAATATTATTATGCAGCTAGGTTTTAGACGGGTAGCGTGGTTGGCAGAAAGAAATACTGCTTTGATCTCGATCTTGATGGTGACAGGATGGAAAATCATCGGGTCAAACTTGATACTGTATGTTGCCGGGTTATATATGGTTCCACGTGAATATCTTGAAGCAGCGAGAATTGATGGAGCAAATGCATGGCGTGTATTCTGGCATATCAAATGGCCACTGCTAGCGCCGACAACAATCTATATCCTCGTTACAGCAATAAATTATGCTGCTGAGAAAGCTTTTGTCCCGATCAATATCCTGACAAAGGGAGGTCCGGCAGATGTTTCAACTAATCTATCGCATATCATATATGTATACGGATTCACTTTCTTCAATATAGGCCTTGCTAGTGCAACGGCAATCTTCACTTCAATATTTTTCTTTATTGTCACCAGAACCATGATGAAGGCTTCAGGAGGTTTCGGTTACTATGAGAACTAAAAATTATTCTACTATAGTATTGCATGTGGTTATGCTCGCATTAGTAATAATAAATATATTTCCAATCTTCTGGATGGTGTCTTCTGCTTTCAAGTTTCCAGATGAATTGTTTACTACCGATATCCATCTCATCCCAGACCGACCGACTCTTGAAAACTTTAGGATTGCTCTATTCGAGTACGATTTTATAAGGTGGTTCATCAATAGCATCATTACTACTTTGGGTATTTCTATCGGACAAGTTCTTATTGCAATCCTTGCAGCATTTGCCATGTGCTATTTCAAGACTCGGTATAATGAAATCATCTTTTATGTATTGATTGCGACAATGGTAATTCCTTTCCAAGTAACGATGATCCCAAACTATATCCTGATGAGTAAAATGGGTTTATTGAATACGAGGATTGCGGTAATTCTCCCTACGTTTGCGAACGCAACGACATTCTTTTTTATAAGGCAGCATTTTCGCAGTGTTCCCATGGCACTTTTTGAGGCTGCTAAGGTCGAGGGTGCAAACTCTTTTTGGATATTACGTAAGGTGGTGGTGGCTCTATGTAAAGGTTCCATTTCCGCAATGTTTATCCTTTGTGTTATCGATGGTTGGAATCAATATTTCTGGCCGTTGTTGGTTCTTACTAAAAGTGAGATGAGGACATTGACCGTTGGTCTTCAACAGTTCTTGGACTTCGAAATGGGAAACCGGTGGGGACCCTTTATGGCTACAGCAACGATGGCCTCTCTGCCAATAATAATAATCTATCTGTTTATCCAACGGAATATTATTGAAGCATTCGTTAATAGTGGCGTAAAAGGCTAAGAGTATCAGTCTCAATCGCTATTGATTATGACAATCCATATGGTTGAAAAATCCCTATTCTGGAGGACTTCATGGATCAGATTTATACAAAAACCCTCATTGATTCAGCGATGAGCTATGCATCTACAACCTTAGACATCCTCTCGGAACCCGGCTGTATTTCAATGATTGCGCGCCTGTTGTCCACCTATTTCCCTCGTAAGGATTTTTTCTTAATAGCAGATGAAAATACTTGGGAAGCTGCCGGTAAAAGAGTCTCTATTTTGCTTGAATCAGCTGGTCTGACCATAACAGCAAAATATATATTTCCGGCGTATCCAATGTTGGAAGCCGAATATTCCCATGCAGTGATGCTTTCTGAGTTGTTTTCTCAAACAAAGAACGCTACTCCAGTTGCAATTGGAGGTGGCACAATAAATGATATAGTCAAGTTGAGTTCACATTTAGCAGGCCGGCCGTATGCGTGCGTTGCCACAGCCTGTTCAGTGGACGGTTATGCTAGCGACGGAGCAGCATTATTGACAAATGGTAGGAAGATGACCCACTCCTGTCCTGCTCCCGTTTTAATACTAGGTGATTCCGATATCCTGGACAAAGCGCCATCGGAATTAAATTCTGCTGGCTACGCAGATTTGATGGCAAAGGTTCCGGCTGGCGCAGATTGGATACTTGCTGATTATGTAAATGAAACTCCAATAGATCAAGTTGCCTGGCATATGGTTCAGACAAACCTGCGTGCTTGGCTTAAGAATCCGAAGAATACCTCCGCAATTTTTACTGGACTTACTATTTGTGGTATCGCAATGCAGTATATGAAGGATTCGCGTCCTGTGTCAGGAGCTGAGCACTTGCTTTCCCATATTTGGGAAATGGAACATCTGGAGTATAAGGGCAAGGCATTGTTACATGGAATCAAGGTAGGCATTGGTTCTTTGATTAGTACAGCGGTATATGAGAATCTGTTTTCAACTGGCGTTTCAGGTGGTTATCCCTTACAGTCGTCTGAAGAAGTTTTATTAAGAAAGAACAAGTTGCTTGCCGAGTTTTTTGGTGGGAAAATTCAAATTGAACCAATACAAAAGACACTCATGGCAAAATATAATAAAAAGGGTCGACAAGATTGGCGTAGACAACAATTGATTGCAAATTGGCCCGTCTTACGTGATAGATTGCAGCAACAATTAATTCCATATTCTGAAATGTCTCACCTGTTATTGGAGGCTGGGTGTCCAACAAAACCAATAGAAATTGGTTTGGACGCCGAGCGAGCAATACATACACTTCAGAAGGCTCAACTAATAAGGAACCGCTATACAATATTAGATGCATTGGACGATCTTGGCCTTATGGAGCAGATGATTGCAAGACTTAATAATTTTGGATGAATGGAATCCAACCTAACTATCCATAAATAAAAACAATAGCACCCGCAATCTCCTCGGAAGCGCCGTTTCTAGATTACTGTAACTAATCTCCAGGTAACTACGAAGATTTTGCCTGAAATTCTATGGTGGCTTAATTAGGAAAATGTATTGTATGTTTATAGGGATATTACCTTCTTAGAAAGATTTGAGTTTATATTCAGTAACACGTTGGAACAAATCATAGCCAGATTTTCGATAGGACATCACTTCCATTACATATCACTTGGACTGATTTAAAGTAAAACTTTGTGGGGAAGTAGCTCGAAGGTAATCCGTGCCTCCTGAGAGTGTAACCATGTATCTGGTTGCATAACAACAAAGGAGGCGCCGGGCGCCTCCTTTGCCACAAGAACCATGGGTGGTGGTCAGACCTGGTAGGTCGATGACGAGACGTTGCCGCCGGTTCCGGTCCAGTTGGTGTGGAAGAACTCGCCGGCCGGTTTGTCGGTGCGTTCGTAAGTGTGTGCGCCGAAGTAGTCGCGCTGTGCCTGCAACAGGTTCGCGGGCAACCGTTCGCTGCGGTATCCGTCGAAGAACGAGAGTGCCGAGCTCATCGCGGGCACAGGGATTCCTGTGGTAACCGCACGGGCGACCGTCCGTCTCCAGGCTCCTTGGCAATCGGCCATGACCTGTACGAAGTAGGGGTCGACCAACAGGTTGCTCAATTGGGGATCACGGTCGAACGCTTCCTTGATCTTGCCGAGGAATACGCTGCGGATAATGCATCCGCCACGCCACATGAGGGCGATGCCACCATAGTTCAGGTCCCAACCGTTCTCCTTGGCAGCTTCGCGCATGAGCATGTACCCCTGGGCATAGCTGACGATCTTGGAGGCGAAGAGCGCCTTGCGGGCATCTTCCACAATGGCCTTCCGGTCGCCTTCTATCGCGCGGTCGGGCCCACCGATGATCTTGGAGGCCTTGACCCGTTCGGTCTTCAGTGCGGAAAGGCAGCGGGCATACACGGCTTCGACAATCAATGTCACCGGCACACCGAGATCCAGCGAACTGATTCCCGTCCATTTGCCTGTTCCCTTCTGTCCGGCCTTGTCGAGGATCTTGTCCACCAACGGCTGGCCGTCCTCGTCGCGCACCTGCATGATGTCGCGGGTGATTTCAATCAGATAGGAATTGAGGTCGCCATTGTTCCAGTCCGAGAATATGTCGTGGAGTTCGTCGTGGTTCAGGTCCAGGCCCGTATGCAGCAGGTCGTAGGCTTCGCAGATCATCTGCATGTCGCCGTACTCGATTCCGTTGTGCACCATCTTCACATAGTGGCCTGCGCCATCTTCACCGACCCAGTCGCAGCAGGGGCTGCCGTCGTCGACTTTCGCCGAGATGTCCTGTAGGATGTTCTTCACCAACGGCCATGCGTCCTTGTTTCCGCCCGGCATGATGGATGGGCCGCGTCGAGCGCCTTCCTCACCGCCACTGACACCGGTGCCGATATAGAGGATACCCTTCCCACGCAATTGCGCGGTGCGGCGGTTGGTGTCGGGGAAATGGGAATTTCCGCCGTCGATAATGACATCGCCGGTCTCCAGATGGGGAACCAGGAGGTCTATGAACGAGTCGACGACTTCGCCGGCCTTGACCATGAGCATCACCTTGCGCGGTTTTGCCAACGATGCGACCAATTCCTCGATCGAGCGGGTGCCGATGATCGTATCACGACCCTTTGCCGCGTCATTGAGGAATTCGTCCACTTTCGAAACGGTACGGTTGTACACCGCTACAGTGTATCCGTGGTCGTTCATGTTCAAGACCAGGTTCTGGCCCATTACCGCCAGTCCGATCAAACCGATGTCAGCCTGCTTTCCCATGTTAGGTCTCCTTCTGGTTGCCTTAGTATACGCTTCTTTTGTCTTTCATGCATCTTTGAAACGGTCGGCGTGTGCCCACAACCCGACCGCGGGATTCGATATGTAATAGTATTCTTCGCCGTCGGCCGTCGTGTTCCAACCTTCGGTGGCCTCTTTGTTGCCATAGCGTTCCTGCATCTGCTTGAGGTCTCCGTACAGGTACCCCACCGATTCAACCTCCTCGGCTGTGAGGGCCCCGGGGCAATAGCGGATCGAGAACCGCCCTTCGGACGATCCGTGGATCAAATGTGCTGCCGCGGAGAGGTTTTCCTTCAATTCATCGTTCTGGGCAACCGAATTGAGGACGAAATCTGTTCCCTTGTATCCGTATTTGCGGATGAGGCGGTCGATTTCCTTGTCTTCGCCAAAGGTGTGCACACCGGGGGCCAGCACGATGAGCTCGCCACCGTCGGCAATCGCCATGCGGGTCCGGTAGATGCTCTTGTTGCCCAGCCATGTGGTCCTGAATTCACCGGGGTCGAGGTACACGACCACTTTCTTCAACGGTCTGTCCACCATGGTGAAGTTGACCTTCAGCGACAGGGTGCATGCTTCGTCGAAACATTCGCGGTCATCGCCCATGAACAATCCCATGGGGGTCATCTTTCCCTCGGCATTGCGTCCGACCACCGTCAGGGCGAACACGAGCGGCATGCCGGTACTGAAATGGGTGAAGGCATAGTCCATGATCGCCCGGACCGGCGAATCCGCGCGCCCCATGATCCGTTCCATGCCATAGACCGCACCGAGGTAATGGCTTTTGTTGATTCCTTCCGAACCGCCGGTACCCACGAAGATGTTCTTGGTATGGTTGGCCATGCCGATCACTTCATGCGGAACCACTTGTCCGAGCGAGAGGATCAGGTCGTAGCCACCGGTGACCAGGAGCTTGTTCACTTGGGCTTTCCACGAATAGGAGAGGCGTCCCTCGGAGACCTTTTCGACAAAGGCCGCGGGAACCGTGCCCAACGTCACGATATCGTTGCGCCAATCGTGGCCGACAAACAGGTTGTGGTCGACACCCGGATACATGACGTCGATTTCCGCATCGGTCATGGGAACGTGGGTGCCCAGTGCGGGCAGGATCGCTTTCACGGCATCCTTGTAGTATTCGACTGCCCAGACGGCCAAGGTTCCGCCCATACCGTGCAACCGGGTGATATCCGGCGGGATCAGCAGGACCCGTTCACGTTTGCCAAGGGCTTTCAGTCCCTTGAAGAAGTGTTTCTTCATCGCTTCAAGTGGAAGGCCACCTTCTTCCTGCAACCGGGTGTGTACCATAGTATCCTCCTGTCCGTCGCGGACGACGGGGCACATACTACCATATTAGGCAAACTATTCAAAGATATCCCGGCAACTCCCGGTCTATCCGACTATTCATGATCTTCTCATGTCTTCGTAACACTTTTCTCACACTTTGGGGCTACCTTCTGATCAAACATGATTCCTATGGAGGAAAAAATGAGAAGATTACTTGTTCTGGTTCTCGCTTTTGCAGTTCTTGCCCCGTTGGCGGCAGGTGGTGCGCAGGAAACGGCCAAGCCGGCAGCGGCTGGGAACCAGCTCGTCTGGATCGAGGGCCCAAGTGTCCACGGACTGCCTGGAGTCAACCCGTTGAAGGTGACCGGCAATATCATAACCGCGGGCAGCTCCACCGTTTTTCCCCTCTCGGAGAGAATGGCCGAGCGCTTCAAGGAAGAAGGGTACAGCGGCAACTTGACGATCGACAGTATCGGCAGCGGTGCCGGATTCGAGCGCTTCACTGTAGCCGGTGAGACCGATATCGCCAATGCCAGCCGTGGTATCAAGGCGAAGGAAATCGAGAACGCGAAGAAGATCGGACGTACGCCGATAGAGTTCAGGGTCGGAACCGATGCCCTGGCCGTGACGGTGAGTCGTGAGAACACCTTCCTCAAGAATGTGACCAAGGAAGAACTCGCCAAGATTTTCAGCACCGCCCAAAAATGGTCCGATGTGAATCCCTCATGGCCGGCCCAGCCGATCCAGCGCTTCATTCCCGGAACCGATAGCGGTACATTCGACTACTTCTCCGAAGAGGTGTTCGAGAGCAATGCCGAGCCCTTGTTGGCCGCTTCGAACCTCCAGCTCAGTGAGGATGACAATATCCTCGTGCAGGGTATCAAGGGTAGTCCCTATGCGATCGGGTTCTTCGGGTATGCCTACTACGCCGAGAACGAGGCTGCATTGAACATCCTGGCCATCGAAGGTGTGGAAGCGACGGCAGCGAACGTGGACAACGGGACCTATCCGCTGGCAAGACCACTGTACATCTACTCCGATGCCCAGATCATGCGCGACAAACCCCAGGTGGCGGCATTCATAGACTTCTACCTCAGCTATGTGAACGAAGAGGTTGTGGGGGTGGGGTACTTCCCGGCCAACGAAGAGGTTATCCAGCAGGGTCGCACGGCTTGGCTGGAGGCGATGAAGGGTCTTTACTAAGGTACCAGGTACCGATTTTGATAATTGTATACAAAATTTGGGACAAGCGCCCTGTATTCACCTTCAAAAGGTGGTGCAGGGTATCCTTCTGCTGAAACTGTATACAAAAGTGAAAAGTTGTACCTGGCACGTCCGAAGGAGAATGTATGCACCCGTTTGGAAAGAAGATTCGGATCCACGAGCGAATGATCGAGGCGGCATTGTTTGCCTTCGCCCTCTTGTCGATCGTGATCACGTTGGGAATCGCAATAATCCTTATCCGCGAATCATATCTGTTCTTCAGTGATCCTGAAGTCGATGTGTGGGGTTTCCTCAGTGGCAAGGAATGGCAGCCGATGATCGGCCGCTTCGGATTCCTGCCGTTGCTCAACGCCACACTCACCACGAGCGTGATAGCCATGGCCTTGGGCATTCCGGTCGGATTGTTCGTGGCCATATATCTCAGCGAGTACGCGTCGGACAAGACCCGGGGAATACTCAAGCCGGTGCTCGAGGTGCTCGCCGGGATACCCACGATCGTATACGGGTATTTCGCTCTGACGTTCATGACCCCGTTGCTCCGTTCCATATTCGGCATGGAGACGGTTGAAATCTACAATACCGCCTCGGCGGGTCTGGTGATCGGCATACTGGTGTTGCCCATGATCGCGACCATGGCCGAGGATGCCATAGGGGCAGTACCCGAGGAATTGCGGTTGGCTGCGTATGCATTGGGCGGTACCAAGATGGAGACTACCTTCAAGGTTGTCATTCCCGCCGCGTTGAGCGGATTGTCGGCGACATTCCTTCTCGCCCTGTCGCGGGCCATCGGGGAGACCATGATCGTCGCCTTGGCTGCGGGTGCCGGACCGAACCTGACTTTCAGTCCGTTCGAGGCTGCCGAAACCATCACCGGGTATATTGTACGGATCAGTGGCGGCGATGTGAGTTACAACTCTGTCGATTACAACAGCATCTTCGCCCTCGGTCTGATCCTCTTCCTGATCACCTTCACCTTGAACATGATCTCGCGCAAGATTTCCCGGATGTTCCATCAGGAGTATGAATGATATGAACTATATGAACCAAACGAATGGTCAACCTGCATTCGGCCATGCCGCCGATGTCTCCTCGCTCATGGAAAAACGACGGCGCAGCGGCTTGGTATGGCACATCGTATTCGTGTTCTCCATCGCCTTGGCCGTGCTGTTTTTGATTCTGCTGGTGTTCTCCATCATCGATTCGGTGTTCGGGTACGCCGTCCTGGTCAACGATGTCGAACCCGGCGCACTGGTCGCGGGCAAGGATTCGGTATCCTCCTTCAACCGTGCCGAACTGGAGAACGTGGCACGGACACGGCTCTCCGCGGGTATATTGCGGCGGGTCGAGTACGACAAACCTATCGCCGAACGCAGTGACAAGGATATGGTCTCGCTCATCGAGGAGTATGTGGTGAAGCCCAAGGTGCTCAAGACCTGGGGATTCTGGGGATCGTTGACCGAGCGGAAATCTATCGAAACGTACATCGCAGAAAACGAAGGCTCCTATGCGACGTTCCGCTCCTGGTTGACTCCGGCCTTCATCATGGCCGACCAATCGGCCGATCCCTTGCGCGCCGGTATCCGTACGGCCCTGCTCGGTTCGTTGTGGATCATCCTCATAACATTCGTGTTCGCCTTTCCCATAGGCGTAGGGGCGGCTATCTACCTGCAGGAATATGCGGTGGACAATCGGCTCAACCGGATGCTCCAATTGAATATCTTCAACTTGTCGGCGGTACCGTCGATCATCTACGGACTGTTGGGGTTGGCGGTATTCGTGCGGTTCATGGAACCGGTCACCAGCGGCTCGCTTTTCATGGGAACTGTGGACAACACGGCCAATGGGCGGACAATCCTGTCCGGAGGAATGACGCTGGGACTGTTGGTCCTGCCGATCATCATCATCAATACCCAAGAGGCGTTGAAGGCGGTTCCCGATACGCTGCGGATGAGTGCCTATGGGGTAGGAGCCACAAAATGGCAGACCATCTGGTACCAGGTGTTGCCGGTGAGCGTGGATAGGATCCTGACCGGTACGATCCTGGCACTTTCCAGGGCCTTGGGGGAAACAGCTCCGCTGGTGGTGATCGGGGCATCGACGTTCATCAGTGTCGATCCATCGGGCATCTTCAGCAAATTCACCACACTTCCCATACAGATCTACCAATGGTCGGCACGTCCGCAGGGTGCGTACCGGAATATCGCTGCGGCCGCAATAGTCTCATTGTTGATCCTGTTGCTGCTGATGAACAGCGCCGCCATCTATACACGAGACAAAATCACAAAGAAGAAGAGGCTTGAAGCATGAACAGCTTGTCATTGGCCCAGGTGTTGCAGCCTGGCATGGAGCAGAGCGAATCCCAGGTGAAGAAGACCGTCCTCAAGTTGGAACACGTCAATATCCATTACGGTTCGTTCCAAGCGGTGAAGGACGCGTCGTTCGATATCTATGAGAAGCACGTAACGGCGTTCATAGGTCCCTCGGGATGTGGGAAAAGCACGGTGTTGCGGAGCATCAACCGTATGAACGATATGATCCGGGGTTCCTGGATAGACGGCAAGATACTCTTCAACGGGCATGATCTGTACGACGAGCAGGTCGACCCCGTCCTGATCCGACGCAGGATCGGTATGGTGTTCCAGAAACCCAACCCGTTTCCCAAGAGCATCTACGAGAACATAGCGTGGGGTGCGCGGATCAACGGGTTCAAGGGCGATTACGACGAGTTGGTCGAACAGAGCCTGCGACAGGCGGCATTGTGGGAAGAGGTGAAGGACAAGTTGAAGCAGAACGCCTTGCGGCTCAGCGGGGGCCAGCAGCAGCGTTTGTGCATCGCCCGCACCATCGCGGTCCAACCCGAGGTGATACTCATGGACGAGCCGGCTTCGGCACTCGACCCGATCGCAACCGGACGGATCGAGGAGCTGATCCTCGAGTTGAAGAACAACTACACGATCGTGATCGTTACGCACAACATGGGGCAGGCCTCGCGGGTATCCGACCATACGGCATTCTTCATGGTGGATGACAAGCGCACCGGATATCTGCAGGAGTATGCCGAGACGGAACAGTTGTTCCTCAATCCGCAGCATAGGAAGACGGAAGAATATATTTCAGGAAAATTCGGTTGAGCAGTAGCAGGAAGAGGTGAAGAGATGGATATGAAAAAGGCAAGCAATCTGGACGATAAGATGCGGTTTTACCAAGAGATGCTGATCCAGATGGTCAACCGTGTGGAAGAGGCGATCTATCAGGCGCAGCATGCATTCCGCAACCACGATATCGACCTGGCACGCAAGGTGATGGCCAACGACTGGTTCATCGACCAGTTGCAGGACATGGTGGAGAACGATGGGGTGCGGCTGTTGATCTCGGAGGCTCCCTACGGGCACTACATGCGCCATATCATTGCGGGTATGAAGATCGTGTCGAGCCTGGAGCGGATGGGTGACCACGCGTCCCACTTGGCGAAGATGTCGACCGCCCAGGAATATGAGCTGTGCGTGCCCTTTGTGGAGCGTATCGGCGAGATGGCGCTGTTGGGTGCGACGATGACACGCAAGGCTGTCGAGGCTTTCATGGATGTCAAGGCGGAGAAGGCGATCGAGGTCGCGGCGATGGACGACAAGATGGATGCGATGCGCGATGCTATCAACGCCGATCTGTTCGCCATGCAACCGACCAGTTCGGGGGAGATGGAGCGGGTGCTGAACCTCTTCTATCTGACCAAGGAGATGGAGCGGTTGGGAGACCATGTCACCACGATCTGCCGGTGGATCGTCTATATGGACAAGGGCCAACGTCCCCGATTGAACGGGAGTACCAGGTACCAATTGTAGCAATTGTATGCAAAATGTATAGAAAGTGCCCCGTTTTCGCCTTCAAGAGGTGATGCGGGGTATTGTTTGTGCCAAACTGTATACAAATTTAAAAAGTGGAACCAGGTACCATGCCGCCACGCGGTATCCGTATCGTGAAGGTGCTGCCTTCGCCGAGCTCGCTGTCCACCGAAACCGAACCACCGTGGACACCCACGATGTGCTTGACGATCGATAGTCCCAGACCCGTTCCGCCCTGGCTGCGGCTGCGCGCCGCGTCGAGGCGGTAGAACCGCTCGAATATGCGTTCCTGCGCATCCTTGGGTATCCCCGGGCCACTGTCGCTGACAGTGAAGACCACGTCGGTCTCGTCTATGGTCGCCCCAATGCCGATCGTGGTGTCGGGTCCCGAATAGGTGATCGCATTGACCACCAGATTCGACAGTGCCTGGACGATGAGCATGCCGTTGGCAAGGAACTCGAGGTTCTCCGGGTTTTCCACCGAGACTTCCAGCCGACTGTGCTTCTGTTCTGCCTTGAAACGGCACGCTTCGACCGTCTCCTCCATGATTTGTCCGACGGCGGTCCAGGTGCGGGTCGGAACCGTATTCTGTTGTTCCAGCGATGACAGCAACAACAGGTCCTCGACAATACGCTGCATTTGTGTCACTTGGCGATTGATGATTGAAAGGAAGTGGGCACGGTCCTCCGGATTGTCCTGTGCTCCCTCCATGAGCGCCTGCGAGAACCCGGCGATGGCGGTGATGGGTGTTTTCAACTCGTGGGACACGTTTGCCACGAAATCCTTGCGTATCTGCTCCAGCCGTTTCAGCTCGGTCATGTCGTTCACCGTCAGCACCACCCCGGTGACCTCTCCGTCGGTCCAGACCGGTACGGCAAGCAACCTGAGTATCCTGGTCTTGCTCCGTCCCACCAATAGGGCGGTCTCGCCGAACAGGTGTCCGTGGTGGGCCAAGGTCACCTCGTGGTTCTTGCCATCGAGGAGGGTGTTGTTGCAAGCCGCCACAATCTCGGTGGATCTGATCGCCTGGACCAACCTGAGGCCCTCGATCGATTCGGTATTGTCGGATGTCTGCAGCAGCAAATGACTAGCCGCTTGGTTGGCGACCTTGACGACCAGCGAGGAGTCGACCAGCAGGATACCTTCGGTCATGCTGTCCAGGATAGCCTGGACCTGTTGTCGGCTCGATTCGACCTCCTCGATGGTGGTGCGCAACCGTGTGGCCATGTCCTGCATGGTCTTGGCGAGTTCGGCTATCTCGCTGGGACCGTCGAGGTGCATGCGGGCGTCCAATTCACCGGTTGCGTAACGGGAAGCGGTCTCTTTGATCCGACCCAACGGACGGGTGATCATGCCGATGCTCACCGCGGTTATGGCTGTGACCAGAACGACAAGGATGCCCAGGCCACCGAGGAACAGGTTCTGGTAGCTCTTCTGGTAGCCGGTGAGTTGGTTGAGCGTGGTCGAGAGGCGTAGTACGGCGATATCGGGATCCTCGTCGATGCGGATGGCGTGGTAGAGGACAGGCAACCGTTGGGTTGCGCTGCGCCGTTCACTGACTGCGTTTCCCGTTGCCAGCGCCTGCTGGACCTCCTCGCGATACAGGTGGTTGTCCAGGTCCGCTTCGCTAAAATCGGAATCGTAGAGGACCCAACCGTCCTGGCCGACAATGGTTATGCGCAGCGAGGTTGCACGGGCATAGGCATCGAACCGGTCCGGTTCGATGGTATAGGTGTCGTTTTCCAGCAATGTCTTGAGGTAGGTAGCATTGTTGGCAAGTTGGGTATAGGTTGTTTCCCGCAAGGTATTGGAAAAGGCCCGGTTCGCGATCAAAAGGCTGCCGCCCAATGCCAGGGCAAGCACGAAGAAGGTAAGGAGAACCAGCCGTTGGCGAATGCTTTTTCCAATCATGGTTTGTCCTGGTAGGAGTAGCCGATTCCCCAGACAGTCTTGATGGCGTTGCCGCCTTCGCCCATCTTGCGCCTGAGGCTGGCGATCTGGACATCTATGGACCGTTCGGTCACCGGATAATCGCTTCCCCGCATGCCGGTTATTATCTGGTTGCGGGTATAGACGCGTCCCGGAGAGGCTGCCAGCAAGGCCAACAACGAGAATTCGCTGGCCGTGAGATTCATCTCCTGGTCCTTCCAGAATGCTTCATGGCGGTCCTGGTCCATGGTCAATTCCCCGACAGCGATATGGTGGTCGGGTTCGTCTGTACCACCGGGAGAAGGGGAGGTTGCCCTGCGCAACAATGCCTTCACATTGGCAACGAGGATCTTCGGGCTGAACGGTTTGGGCAGGTAGTTGTCGGCGCCCAATTCCAGTCCGGTGATCACATCGGTCTCATCGGTCCGTGCCGAGACGATGATGATGGGAAGTTCCGTCTTGCCCCACGTGAACCTGACGGTCTTCAACACATCCATGCCGCTGACACCAGGAAGCATGAGGTCGAGCAATACCAGGTCGGGGTGGTCCCGTTCGATAACCTGCAACGCCTCGCGACCGGATGCGGCCTTCAATGTCGCAAAACCTTCTTTCTGCAGGTGGTAGCAAATCAGTTCCTGGATATCGGGTTCGTCTTCCACCACCAGTATCGTTTTATCCTCTGACATGGCACCAGCTTATCAAAATCGGCGAGGTTTTAACAGAAAATTGCGTCTCTCCAATGCCGTTTTCACACAAATCTCACAATTGGCCGTCCCGGACCACCGCCAAACGGAGCGAGTGGAAAGGGATCATGGCTTGCCTTTCATTGCGGAATGTAGTCGGCTCCGCTTTTCCATCCCTGTCCGACAACCGGTCCCAACGAACGGTAGGTGTTCTCGAGGCCGCAAAAGAGGAGAGGGTCGGCCTTCAAGCAGTCTATCGTCCTATCGGGGCCCAGCAGGGTTTCATCCATATGCACTTCCTCGACCAAGGCAAATACGACGGTATCCATGGCGAATTCACGGGGTTCTCCGAAGCATCGGCAGGTACAGGTGATCGGACAATCGACTATCATGGGGGCGTTTTCAAGGGCACCAAAGAACGTGGCGAAGATACCACCCTTGTCGGTATCCCGCCCGCTATGCATGCCGCACCAGTCGGTTGGGACCACCTGACCGGTACGGGGGATATTGATGCTGAACACACCGTGCTCGCGTATACCCCGATAGGTGTGGTGGTGTTTGTTCAGGCTGATGCAGAGTATAGGCGGATCCACATTCACTCCGCTGACAAAGGCGACGGGGAGGAAATTCGGTTTTCCATCGACCAGTGCACCCACCAGGACGATAGGCGCGACCGGTAGGGGAATAAAGGCTCCAATAGGTATTTTTCTCACGTGGTTCTTATGCTCCTTCTGTGCAATTTCTCTACACGTGAGTATTGGATTGTAGATAAATCTTTGTCAAATAAATTTTTAAAATATTGTTTCGAAATCCCAGCCACTTGGTATGATATACGTTAAATTTTTATCGATAAATTTGTATTGCTACTGTACCATGTTTTATATGTGTGCTAATATATCGTTAATGTGAACAACACAAGGATCTATCAACAGATGGGCCATGAGAGGAGGTCAAGGTCATGCCTTTCGTCATATATTCAGAAAGGATGGAGCAAGAATCCGCCAAGCAATACGCATACCGTATCCTGAAACGGAATATCCTATTGTTGGATATGGTTCCGGGAGAAGCGATTGTTGAGAAGGACATATCCACGAAGCTCAAGTTGAGCAGGACTCCGGTTCGCGAGGCGCTGTTGGACTTGTGCCGGGAACGGCTCATCGAGATCTATCCGCAACGGGGTACCAGGGTGGCGCTTATGGATGCCCGGTTGGTGGACCAGGGACGGTTCCTTCGGGAAACGGTGGAGTTGGCGCTCTTGGAGTTGGCTTGCAAGTCCTTCACTCCCGAACAGGTGGCAGAGCTTGAACATAATTTGAATGAGCAGGAGCACGAAGCGAGAAAACCTGATTTGATCAGTTTTTTCCTGAAGGACAACGAGTTCCATCGGATCCTGTTCGCCGCTTGCGGAAAAGAGACGGTATTCGATGCGATCGGATTCTATTTTCCCCATTTTACGCGGGAACGCATGCTGCGCCTGCAAATGTTCAATCCCGACGAGCTGCTCTGCGACCATCGGCATATCCTCGATGCGATCAAGGCTAGGGATTGCCGCACGGCAAAAACCCACCTCTCCGAGCATCTGGACCACGTCATGTGCGACCAGAAGCTGTTGATCGAGGGATTCCCCGAGTACTTCATACACACACCATAGTTCCGTCTCCCCATTGTTTGTGATACGATGGGGAAAGGACACACCTATGGATATCGTAACGACCGAAACCATTCTTGAAAGCATCAACGACGGTGTATTCACCATCGACAACGATTGGCGGATCACTTCCTTCAATCGTGCGGCCGAGCAGATCACCGGTATTTCCCGTACCGATGCCATCGGATTGCGCTGTTCGGAGGTCTTCAAGTCGAACATGTGCGAAGGTCGTTGTCCCTTGGCCGAAACATTCTCCACCGGAAATACAGTCATTAACCAGAGCGGATATATTGTGAATCTTGCTGGCAAGCGGGTTCCGGTGAGCGTTTCGACGGCGTTGCTCAGGGATTCCGCGGGAACGGTGATCGGTGGCGCCGAGACCTTCCGCGACTTGAGCGAGCTCGAGCAACTGCGCAAACTGCGTGCACGCGAGCGCTTCGGTACCATCGTGAGCAACAGCGAATCCATGCGCAAGGTACTTTCCCTGGTCCCGGCGGTTGCACAAAGCACGTCGACCGTTCTGGTGCTTGGGGAATCGGGGACAGGCAAGGAGGTCCTCGCACGTGCCATCCATGGTTGCAGTACCCAAAAGCATGGTCCGTTCATAGCTGTCAACTGCGGGGCGTTGCCCGACACCCTGCTCGAATCGGAACTGTTCGGATACCGCAAGGGTGCCTTTACCGGTGCCGACCGGGACAAGCCGGGACGGTTCGCGTTGGCGCGCGGCGGTACGTTGTTCCTGGATGAGATCGGCGATATCTCGCAGGCCATGCAGGTCAAGTTGCTGCGCGTCCTGCAGGAACGGCAATTCGAGCCGTTGGGTGGTCGCGAGACGGAAAAGACCGATGCCCGCATCATCTGTGCGACAAACCGGAACCTCGAGGAACTGGTGGCCCAAGGTACATTCCGCCAAGACCTCTACTACCGTATCCATATCATTGCCATGACGATTCCACCGCTGCGCGAGCGCCGTGAGGATATCCCCTTGCTCGCCGACCAATTCCTGCAGCGGTTCTCGGTGTTGAACAACAAGAACCTCGATCGGTTCTCGGCCGAGGCCTACGGTCGCTTCTACGCCTATGGGTGGCCGGGGAATATCAGGGAATTGGAGAATGCCGTTGAGCGTGCGGTGGTGTTGTGCCAGGGAGACGAGATTACCTTGGACGATTTGCCGGCCGAGATTTCCCATGCTTCCTCGGATCCATTGCAAACCGGAGAGCAATCGCGAACACGGAGCCACCAGACGAAGGGGCGAACCGATGTCCACAGTGCCAGGGAAGAGGTTGAACGGCAGTGCATTGTCGCTGCCTTGGAGCGCCATGGTATGCGGGTTTCCGAAGCAGCGGTGGAATTGGGGATGCACAGGGCCACCCTCTACCGCAAGATCCAGGCGCTTTCCATCGGGCTCGAGTAGTCGCAGAGTGTCGCATATTGTCGCAAATTAGCGACAAAAAGGTGTACATAGGTGTCGCACATATGCGACATATTGGCGCGACAGCACCTATCGCATGAGCAACCCAACCAAAGGCCCTTGAACCAACTTTCCATTTCAAACCTCTTTACAGCAAAGACCTGGTGGAATCAAACAAGCAATACCGTTTTGTTTCCTACCACTTGGCACGCATGATGCATCTCACCAGGTATGAAACTCGCAATAACCGTTTGGAACGGTAGGATAGCCCCCTTGTTCGATGTGGCGCATCATGTGCTGATCGGCGAGACCGAAGGCTTCGGAAATGCCATCCTCCAGCTGACCACCATTGAAATGCATGCCGAGTTGCCGGGGCAGAAGGTCGAAACCTTGGTGGCGATGGGTGTGAGGGCGGTCATCTGTGGAGCGATTTCCCGCGAGTACGAGGAGGTGGTCCTGCAAGCCGGAATGGAACTGGATGCGTTTGTCGCAGGGGATATAGACGAGGTCCTGGCGGCGTGGCAATCGGGAACCATGCGGCAACAGGGATATTCGATGCCGGGGTGTCCGTGTCCGTTGCATCGGCGGATGCGTCGGGGCATGGGGGTCCGCCATGGATATGGAAGGCACCGGTTGGACCGGTGATCGCAAAGGGATATACCGAAACAGGTATAACAGATAGGAGGCAAGATATGCCACGTGGAGACGGAACGGGAAGAAATGGCGGTGGACCCATGACCGGTAGGGGCATGGGATACTGCGCAGGGTTCGACATGCCGGGATATATGAACGGCAGGGCTCGATTTTTAGGAAGGGGTCGCGGACTTGGTCGCGGTTTCGGCTATGGAATAGGTTATCGTAATGGACGTGCCGATGGTAGCGATGCAATGCATCCGGTCTTCGACCAGCATGCGCACGTGGAGGCACTGGCACAGCACGCCCAACGGCTCGAAGAGGAGCTCACGATTGTGAAGAATCGTTTGGCTGAGTATGCCAAAGAGGCCAACACCAAAGGGGATAAAGCATGAAAGTGGCATTCACCGCCGCAGGCGATACCTTGGAGTCGGCGTTCGATTCACGTTTCGGACGGGCCGAGAAATTCATCATCTATGATATGGAGAGCGGAATCTTTTCGGTAATCGACAACACCCAGAACTTCCAGGCTGCCCAAGGAGCGGGAATCCAGAGTGCGCAGCATGTGGTCGCATCGGGTGCAGAAGCTGTGGTGACAGGACATCTGGGCCCGAAAGCTGCGAAAGTTATCTTCGCAGCAGGAATCGCAGCATACCATGCCGATGCCAATACAGTGGGCGAAGCAGTGTCCATGTACAAGTCGAAGGCACTGAAACCGTTGCGAGATGCCGATGTGGAAGGCCATTGGGTATGAAGGTGGCGATTGCCTCGGGCAAGGGCGGGACAGGAAAGACCTTTGTGACGGTCAACCTGGCCCGTTCATATATGCATCCGCTGGTAGTACTCGATTGCGATGTCGAGGAGCCCAACAGCAACCTGTTTCTCGCCGGTGAGCTGGTCTCCCGACACCGTTGTTCGATCCTGGTGCCCCAGGTCGACGAATCACGGTGCAACGGATGCAGGATGTGTGCGGATGTGTGCGAGTTCAATGCGATTGCAGTAATTGCGGGCAAACCATTGATCTTCGAAGACCTGTGCCATTCTTGTGGTGGGTGCGCGATATTCTGCCCGCAGGAGGCCATGACCGAAGTTCCCCACGAAATCGGCACGATAACCATTCGCCAAGCGGGAACAGTCAGGTTGGTCGAAGGACTGCTCGATGTGGGAAAAGCACTGGCAGTTCCACTTATCCGTGCGGTGAAGAACTATGAGAAGTCCACCGGGGGAAAGACTATCCTGATGGATGCTCCACCCGGAACCAGCTGTCCCATGGTATGGACAATCGGCGATTGCGACGCCGTGGTACTGGTTGCCGAACCAACCGCCTTCGGGCTCCACGACCTGCAACTGGCGGTCGATACGGTCCGAGAGGTCGGCATTCCCTTCGGGGTGGTCATAAACAAGGACGGTTTGGGTGATGCCAGGGTCGCCGACTATTGCCGGGAGACGGGAATTCCTATCTTGGGAAAGATTCCGCACGACAGGCAGATCGCCCAAGCATATGCAAATGGAAATGTGGTTGTCGATTCCTTGCCACAGTATCGTCAGCTGTTCACCCGATTGTGGACAAGCATAGAACACTTGGTGGTTCCGAAAGGTGGTTCCCATGGGTAATGCCGAAAAACTGCAGCCGAAGGAATTGGTGGTCCTCAGCGGCAAGGGAGGGACGGGCAAGACCAGTTTCACAGCGTCCTTCGCAGCGTTGGCCAACCACATGGTCCTGGCCGACTGCGATGTCGATGCGGCGGACCTGCACCTGGTTACCAGCCCACACGTGCTCCAACAACACGAATTCCATGCCGGAAAAGAGGCAATCGTTGATCGCCGTCGGTGCGACGGGTGCGGCTTGTGTGCCGAAGCCTGCCGGTTCGATGCTTTCGAAGCCCTCGATGACGGTACATACACCATTAGCCCGGTCCATTGCGAGGGGTGCGGGGTGTGCGTCCACCTGTGTCCCGAACAGGCGATTCGATTCGAGGATCGCAAGTGTGGGCAGTGGATGCTCAGCGATACACGCTTCGGACCGATGGTCCATGCCCGCTTGCATGCGGCAGGGGAGAATTCGGGAAAATTGGTTACCCTGGTACGTAAGGAAGCACGGCGGTTGGCTGTCGAGCAGCAGCGGGACCTGATCCTGGTCGATGGACCGCCGGGAATCGGGTGTCCGGTGATCAGCAGTGTCACCGGTGCGACAGCGGTGCTGTTGGTCACCGAACCGAGTGTCTCGGGCGTACATGATTTGAAGCGGGTGGTGTCGTTGGCGAACAGTTTCGGTGCCACGGTGTTCGTATGCGTGAACAAAGCCGATATCGACATGCGCATGACGGAATCGATCCGCCGGCAAGTCATTGAACAAGGCAATCATTTTGTGGGAACGGTTCCCTACGATGAACAGATGGTGCAGGCGCAATTGCATGCGCTCAGTGCCGTCGAGTATATCAAGGGGGAGACCCGTGACCGCATTGAAACTATATGGGAGAATATATGGACAGCAATGTGAACGAAGAAAAGCGGCTCCTTCCGGCGAATTTCGGACCACTGAGGAATGCCGACGGCAATGCCAGGGTGACCGGACCCTGCGGCGATACCGTGGAATTCTGGTTGACGGGAGACATGGACGGGATCGGGGAGGCGACATTCACCACCGACGGGTGCGAATATTCGATGCAAGCTGCTTCGATGGTCGCCTTCATGGTGGAAGGCATGCCGTTGGGCGATGCCAAGGCGTTGGCCGAGGAGGATGTCCTATCGGTCTTGGATTCGTTTCCCGAGGCCTCGAAGCACTGTGTGACGTTGTCGCTGCACGTCATGCACGCGGCGCTGACAGAACTTGAGGTGAAAGCTGCGAAAGCGGTCGAGCGGCGGATTGTTGATGGGTCTTCCCTATCCAAGCAGGACAATACCCTGGCCGGGAAACGCCGGACGATTATGGTGATGAGCGGGAAGGGTGGCGTCGGCAAGAGCACGGTAGCGGTGAATCTGGCGATATCGCTGGCGGGAAAGGGGTTCCGGGTCGGTCTGGTCGATGTCGATATCCATGGTCCGAGTATTCCCACCATGCTGAATCTTCCCGCTGTGACTGTGCTGCAGGCGGCCGATGGTATCCAACCGGTGATTCTCGGAGACCTGTTCAATCTCGAGGTCATGTCCCTGGGGTTCATGCTCCACAACGCCGACGATCCGGTGGTATGGCGTGGTCCGCTGAAGAATTCGTTGATCTCGCAATTTCTCAACGATGTCGCATGGGGGCCGTTGGATTACTTGATCATCGATTGTCCTCCGGGTACCGGCGACGAGCCGTTGTCTGTCGCGCAGCAGTTGAAGTCCCAGGCCGAGGCTGTGCTGGTGACCACACCGCAACAGGTCGCGACGGTCGATGTCGCGCGGTCCATAAACTTCTGTCGCCAGATGGATATGCCGGTACTTGGTATCGTGGAGAACATGGGCGGATTCGTCTGTCCCCATTGCCACGCAACCACCGCGATTTTCAGCACCGGGGGTGGTTCATCCCTGGCCACACGGTATGGGGTGCCGTTCCTCGGTTCGATTCCCCTAGATCCTTCGATCGGGATTTCCGGTGATGCCGGTCTTCCCTACGTACACAGGTTCGCCGATTCCGCTGTTGCGGGAATATATCGCGATATGGCCCAGAGACTACTTGATACAAGGAGTATTACCGTATGAAAATTGCAATTCCGACCGCCAATGGGGTATTGAACCTCCACTTCGGCCACTGCCAGGCTTTTACGTTGGTAGAAGTCGATCCCGAAACGAAGAAGATTGTCCACACATCGGAGGTGCCTGCTCCCAAGCATGAGCCGGGGGTGTTGCCCCGGTTCCTCGGTGAATTGGGTGTCGATGTGATTATTGCCGGTGGCATGGGCATGCAGGCTCAGAATCTGTTCGATGGGCAGGGAATCACGGTGATTGTCGGTGCTCCGTCAAAGGCTCCCGGCGAGTTGGTTGCCGAATATCTGGCCGGAACGTTGGTCTCGGGTGCCAATGTGTGTGACCATTAGGACTTACAGGGGGTAACTGGCGCAGAATGGGGCCACGGTGCAGATTTCGCACTGTGGCTTGCGTGCGTGGCAGACTTGGCGGCCGTGCAGGTTGACGATCATGGAAAAGCGGTAGTGGTGTTCGGGAGTGAGCAGGTTCGCCACTTCCCGTTCTATCCGTTCGGGGTCTTTCTCATGGGTGATGCCTATCCTCTGGACTACCCGGCTGAAGTGTGTGTCCACTATGATGGCGGGTTTATGGGCGATTTGTCCGAGGATCACGCTGGCGGTCTTCCTTCCCACGCCGGGCAGGCTTACCAGCTTTTCCATGTCCAGGGGTACCTGTCCGCCAAAATTCTCCACCAGCGCGTGTGCGGTTCCCACAATATTCTTGGCTTTGGCGTTGTAGTACCCGGTGCTTTTGATTATGGCTTTCACCGAATCGAGGTCGGCGTTCGCAAGATCGCCTGGTGTCGGGTAGCGTTGGAAGAGGACTGTGGCCACTTCGTTCACCTGGCGGTCGGTGGTCTGCGCGGACATGATGACGCTGACCAACAGTTTGAACGGGTCCGTTTGCGTGAGGAAGGTTATGGCAGGCGGGCTGGTGCGATCGAGTATCGCATAAGTTTGTCGGGCACGGATTTCGGGGGTCAACTCCATGTTCATTTCCTTTCCTGTATTTGGCAAAAGTATCGGAATTCTGTCAAGCTACCTGTCTTGACGCTTATCGCGTAAAGAAAGTATACTCCAATCCGTTACGCATATCGACGGGGCGTTGCCTAGTGGCTAAGGCGCTTGCTTTGGGAGCAAGAAATCGGAGGTTCGAGTCCTCTCGCCCCGACTGTTTTGCGTGCGCCAATAGCTCAGTTGGATAGAGCAACAGCCTTCTAAGCTGTGGGTCAGAGGTTCGAATCCTCTTTGGCGTAAACTCAATAATAGTTTACCACAGATCAAATTACCACCTATATGGGTGGTGGTATTGTTATGTGGAGAACTACAAAGTATCCTTGACATACATCAAAAACTACATCAAGTTTGGTGTATGAGACACGAGTACACCCTATTCAAACGCTTCAAGGACTCCAAGAACAAACGAGGTGTGGTGTGGTTTTTCTACTACTACGACGAACGTGGAAAACGCATTGCCAAGTCGACAGGAAAAAGCCTGAAAGGTGAGGCGGAGGAAGTTGCCAAAGCATTCGTTTCCGATAGCAAGGCCACTACCATGACCTTGCAGGAATACACCAAGACGTTCTTTATCTGGGAGGAATGCCTTTGGATAAAACGGCAACTTGCCAAGGGAAAACGATTCTCTAAAGGTGTCGCACATCTCAGACGTCAGCATCTGACAGAGTATATTCTCCCTGCATTCGGCAACAGGGTTCTCCATACATTGAATCAAGTGGAGATCGAGAATTGGCTGATATCCCTAAAGAGCAACAGCGAAAGCAAAGCCCAACTCTCCAACCAGACAAAGAATCACACGCTCTATACGTTTCGTATTGTCTTGAGAGAGGCAAAGCGGGAAGGGTTGGATCCATTCAACTGTCTCGAACATGTGGAGCCATTGGCGATACTTCCCAAGGTACGTGATACATTCTCCCAAAAAGAACTGAAAGTTCTGTTTCCGGACGATTTTGAAGCTTTGCTACGAATCTGGAAACATGAAGAATATGCATATCTCTTCTTTTTGTTGGCAACCACAGGGATCAGAAGGGGAGAGGCGAGGGCTCTGCAGTGGAGACACCTAATTGGGAATGATGACCGAAAAGGATTGTACATCGAGCAAGCGATCAAGAACGACGATTCGTTGGGACCGACCAAGAACGGAAAATCACGAGTGGTATTGATCAATACCAGGGCAATGAAATTCTTGGGCAAATGGAAAGAAGATTCTCCATTCAAAGAGGGAGATGATTACATCTTCTACGGAAGCAACGGGAAGCGACCGATCATGGGGAAGACCTTGCAGAATCGATTTCGAAAAGCTCTGGAAAATACGAAAATCGACACCAAGAATCGGAATCTCGTGATCCATAGTTTCCGACACACCTACAACACCCTTCTTAGACCAATTCTTCCGAGGGATATATTACAATCGACAACCGGACATAGCTCCGATTCCATGACGGAGCATTACAACCATCCATCTATCAAGGACAACCTGAATCAGATCGCCCATCATAAAGCTGCGTTCGACAATCTCTTCTGATTATCACGGTTTCAGAAGAAACGGTCAGATATGGAACAATAGATAAACCAGTGTCCCATTTTAATCTTTCATTCCGTCGGAAACCCACTTGTTGAATTCAGAGATTATTACAGAGCTATGGTAAAATTCACCATATTCTCTAGAGTTGTCTAATGTAAACCAATTTATAGCTTTTTCGCCGACCTCTTTTACCATTATTTCAATAAAACTTGTGAAACTTGATCTTGAGAATACTAATGATTTAACATTTCCTTTATTCCCTAAACTCGATAGATTAGAAGCAGTTGTAACAGCTTTTCCAATCCAAACGTTATTGCTTATACCTGTTCCTTTTTGACCAGTTTTTACGACTAGTTCTTGTGCGGTGCTCATTCCGACTCCAACCTTGATTGTTGGGAAATTATTATCAGAAAGTAATTTATTTAGCATTTCCATAAACGTATTGATATAAAAAGTTTTTTTAGCTAAATCATATTCATCGAGTTTATTTGGAGTTGCATATATTGCATAAACACAATCACCTCTAATACCTATCTCATGCAATTTATCATCGAGATTATCATTTGAATCCCGTCGAAGTATTCTAATCACTTCGGAAGTAAAACTTCTTACAATCTTAGATATTTTTACTTCATCCTCATCTTGGAAAAGTACTGTTGAATCTCTTATATCAACGAATATCGCGCTAACCCATGACTTATACCCGTTCGTATAAGTAAATGCTTCATCTTTTGGCAATGGATCAGTTTTCTCGATTTCCAATTTGCTCTTTAGAAGGCTTTCTACTCTTTTTTTGCCTTCTTTATAGTTGTAAATTTCCATAACAATATCCTTTAAATAATTATATTATAAAAAAATCTAAATAGATAAATGCAATATATTACTACCGAGCCCATCCAGCCAATTATTAATAATCGGCAACCCCAATTGTAAGATCTAAATTTTTTTTTACATATGATTGAATTGATATAAATTTGGGATAGGTAATCTGTAATTATAGTATCCACGGATCGAACTAAATATTTATCTTTAAACGATTCAAAATTTGAATTATTAACGATCGTTCCAAAATAAATTAGAGATTCTTCCCTAGAGCCACGTCTCTTATGACCGAGCTGTGCTACGAGAGAAATGATTAGAGTGATGATTCCGCAAAAAGTTAAGAATAGAAATAATAGTTGCAGACATCCAAGATAGTGATTATATACATATACATCTATAAATTTATTATGTATATAATACAATTTATTACTTGTAAAAAGAATTGTGAGAATAATACCATTTACACCAAGCATTATTGAAACTTTGGAATCGCAGTGGCTTATAAAACTAATTATTCGATCTAGTTCATTTTGCAGATTATTGATTTGATTTTGTTCTACACCATTCAACGATTCATTCATATGGCACCTTTATAATTAATTGATTTTAATTAACTCATGCTATTATAAACAATAAAAATGCTAATTGAAATGAAATATCAAACTAGTATCTCTTTGTGGACTTTGGTACATCAATTTTACACCAAGAATCCTGATACCCCTGATTATGATGTTATAATCCTGATAAAAATTGATTAAACTGTCTAATATAATGTACTCATAAAATCATATAAAAAATAAGGTATGATCAAAATGGATTAAGATTGATCAAGTCTCCGTTGCGCCTTCTAAGCTGTGGGTCAGAGGTTCGAATCCTCTTTGGCGTATTAAAATTAAATCTAAACACTACAAAAACATGTCACTTATTGTAAGTGGCATTTGCTTTTTATGGTAACCGCTAGATTTGCTGGTAATCGAACCACTGGCGGCGTGGATGGTTATGCTCTACTGTAGCCTCCCACATTAACCTAGAGAGACCAAAGCAATAATTACAGAAATAAATTGAGTCCCGGCCGGAGCCGTTCTATCATTAAACGGAAAAAATGATAGGAGAAAAGGTGAAGGGGGGCTTGTGTCTTGGCAGTCCGAGCCCCCCTTCGGGTTGCACTTTCATGCCCTTACAATGTTACCTGAATTGGACGGAATTTCAAGAGGCCGTAGTGATTGGAGAGCACAGGAAGCTGCTGCTTCACCGATGCAGGCCCCGCCGATGTCCGTACTGCGGGGAACACGGGAGGATGCTCGGCCACGGGTTCGAGCGGCGCTACATCATCCTGGAAGACGGGACCACACGCATCCTGCTGGTTCCGCGGTACAAATGCCAGGCATGCCGCAAGACCATCAGGGTGTTGCCCTTCGAGCTGCACAGCCACTGCAACCACCTGGGCGGAACCATCATCGGACAGCTGGCCTCACGAATCACCGAGGGATGTTTCATCAATTCCAGTCCCTTCGCGAAATCCTTGCGCCGCCATTGGTTTGCAGGACTGTCCAAGCAGTTGCATCGGTTCACCTCAGTAGGAACCGTTGATGATGCCCTTGGACGGCTGTCGCTGCTTCCCCGCTTCTCAATTCTATTCAAGAACCGGTGGGAGACCAGGATGGCACAACAGCTCGTGTACCATCGCCCACCTTTCCACCGAATTTTTCCCCTTATCGTCTGTGCCGACACATCGTAGGGTGTGCGAACCATACAGACGAGGAGGAAACCAATCATGGCTATCAGCAAACAGGAGGAGAAGGCCCTGTTCCGGTTCAACATCATCTTTCCGATGCTTGACGCGAACCTGCCGCGCGGCGAACGGTCGCGCATGGTGCAGCAGATCTGCGCGAAGGAATACCGTATTCCCCATTCGAAGAAGACCAGCATCGGCGAGGCTACGGTATGGAAGTGGTACCACGCCTATCTGGAGAAGGGGACGATCGATTCGCTGGCCCCTTCAGGCCGGTCGGACAAGGGAAGGAAGCGGACCATCACGATCGAAACGGAGCAGGAGTTGCTGCGCCGTTATCGCGAGAAGCCGGGAGTCCCGGTCAAATACCTGGTGGACCAGGCAATCCAGGACGGCGTGTTCGGTCCCGATGACACGATCAGCATCAGTGCCATCTACCAATTGATCCGCCGGGAGAAACGCGGCTACGAACCGACGCAGAAGGACCGCAGGGCGTATCGTGCCCCAAGCATCAACGACATGTGGCAAAGCGATGCCATGCATGGGCCCAAAGTGCTGTTGCCATCGGGTACCACGATCACGGCGAAGCTGTTCGTCTGCCTGGACAACAAGAGCCGCCTGGTGTGCCATGCGGCATGGTATCCCGCGGAGACCACCGACTGCTATCTCGACTGCCTGTGGAAGGCATTCAGGCTCCGGGGGCTGCCACGCAAGATCTATGTCGACAACGGGTCTGCATTCCGGGACGATCGACTTCGCCTGGGATGCGCATCCCTCGGTGTCCAAATAAGTTACGCTGCTCCCTATAAACCTCAGGGCAAGGGTGCCGTCGAACGGTGGAACAGGACGGTCCGCCAACAGTTCCTCAGCACACTGCCCTCGACGATGCTCACCTTGGAGGAGGTGAACATCCGCTTCGCCAAATGGATCGACCTGTACAACCATCGCCCCCACGGTTCATTGGAGGAATCGTCTCCCCTGCAATGCTATCTCGCCGAGCTGAAGGCAATCAGGACGGCACCGGAGAATCTGCCACTACATTTCCGGCGCAGCGACACGCGTGTGGTAGGATCCGATCGTACCATACGGTTCATGGGAAAGCTCCTGCAGGTCCCCATCGGCTATGCCGGCAGGAAGATCGGGATCCGGTGGTTCGATCACGACCCCTTGCATACCTGTGAGGGATTCTTCGAAGAACGGTCCCTGGGCATGTTGACGCTGGTCGACCGGGAAGCGAATTACCGTGCGAGGCGAAGAGGTCAGTCGTCATGAGAACGAAACACGATCCAACCATGGCAACACAGAACCTGAACGTGCCGGTCGGCCAATTCTTCGAGTTCGCCAAGACACCGTTTCCCCAGATGGTGTCGCCCAAGGACCTCCTGATGCTTCCCCAACTGAAGACGGTGGCCGAGATGACCGAATTCGCATTCCACAACAACATGTTCTACGCCGTCATCGGAGCGGTGGGTTGTGGCAAATCCAGCGCCTTGCAGTACTCCTGTGAGCGGCTCACCAAAGTGCGGGCGAAGATCGTCAACATCGTGGGAGGCATCTGGTCGTTCACCGAACTGCTGCGGCAGGTCCTGGCGGCCCTGGCCGTCGAGTTCAAGCCCTACCAACCCTCGGTCATGGTCCGCCTCATCCAGGAACGGCTGATGGCGATCCAGCATGACGGCAAGAAGACCATAATCATCATCGACGAGGCTCACTTGTTGCGTCCGGATGTGTTCGCCCAGCTGCACATCCTGAACCAGCATCCGGAGGCGAAGGATTCCCTGTTCTCGCTGATGCTGTGTGGCCAGGAGGAACTTGCCGAGAAGATTTCGGCCCCCCAAGCCCGGCCGTTGCTCAGCCGCATCGCCGAAGGATACTACGTCAGCGCCCTTTCGATAGATGATTTCGATGACTACATCGACCATCATCTCAAGCTTGCAGGGGCAAAGGATGACGTGTTCGACAAGCTCGCACGCCAAGCCATCTGGCAGAGCAGCAACGCCAACCTGCGCTCCATCGGCAATGTCTGTCTGGCTGCGATGCAGTACGCCGCCAACAACGACATCCGCCTGGTGAACTCCGAATGTGTCCGCAAGAGCCAGCGCCTCTGGTGGCATGATGCCGCCAAGCTGCCTCCCACAGCCGCGATGTGGCAGGACAAGAGCCTGCAGTGATCGCCGCGGCCTGGCGATCCCGATCGCCCCATCCGGGGCGATTCTCTTTGCCGGTTCGCTCCAGTTTGGGTCGCAATGCACGCATCAAGAATAATTTGAAGAAACTCGACGGAGTTTATTTCTGGAATTTCTCTCCAGTTTAATGTTGCACTCTACACTCTACAAGCTCAAAAACATGATCACGACAGGCAAATCCAGCAATCCATGGCCTATGGCTATATAGGGCAAAAGCCGGGGCCGCAATTTGATGCATATGCCGATAAAGAAGGCAAGCGGCAGGAACATGCCGAATCGCCAGATGATATACCGGTGGTCGAAAAGCAACGGCAAGGTTATGTGTTGCAATGTCAACGCCAGCGATGTGATGATATATGCACTCCAGGTGCTTTTTGTATTCGTGGCGATATGTTTGTAACAGTAGTCGAAATAGGTGGGCAATTCTGCGAACGGGTGGGTCAGTGGCCACAAGAAACCTATTGCTACTACCCACATCGGTATCTTTTGGAATAAGAAACCTGATGAAGCCTCGATAGATCCCCACATAGCCTTTGATAGAAGCAGATTCGGCACCATTGCCAATGGAAACGCTATGATGAATACACCGATAGTGAGTAGCAGGTTCTTCTTCCGCTCATCTTTTGGGAATGTGAACAGCTTGAAATAGTGGCCACCATTTCTCCTATGCAGATAATACAAGATGGCAATGGATGCAACGTTGGCAATTACCGGGAATATGATCCAGTATTTGCTTGCCTCGATCCATGGCGAAGAAGCACCGCTCATGGCGAATCCAAGGTAGAGGAATACCTGTACAACGAGGAAGAAGCAGAGTCTGGAGAACAACATCACATATGGCATTGATTTGTAATAACATCGTTTGGCGAAAAAGTCGAATGTTTTTTCACCACCATCCTGATTCGGCGATGTGCTCTCGGTGTATCTTGACACTATCGGCTGGTTGTGTTCTATTGAATTAACATTTTTAACAAGTTCTTCAGGGTTAGGTGAAATACCTTACCGGCGGTAGGCGACATGTTCGCAAGCCCGCGAGCTCGAAAGAGCAGATTCGGTCAAAATCCGAAGCCGACAGTTACAGTCTGGATGAAAGAAGAACGCAGTGACGACAATCGAATTTTTGGCGGGGCTCCCTGCCTGGTTCGATTTGGCGTAATCCTGCATTTCCCCCCTGAAGAGCACTCTTTGGGGGATTTTTTTTTGAAAAACGATTTGGACTTCATGCATCGGGCCTTGAGCTTGGCAAAACTCGGCGAAGGTAGGACCCGCCCCAATCCTCTTGTGGGAGCTGTATTGGTCAAGGATGGTACGATCGTGGGCGAGGGCTACCACCAAAATTACGGTGGCCCCCATGCGGAGATCCATGCTTTGCACATGGCCGGTTCCAAAGCAAAGGGTAGTACCCTCTATGTGACATTGGAACCCTGCTATCATCATGGCAAGACGCCACCCTGCTGCCAGGCAGTAGTTGAGGCTGGAATCGAACGGGTCGTCTGTGCAGTCGGGGACCCCAATCCTTTGGTAGCGGGGAAAGGAATATCCTATCTCAATGAACACGGCGTAGATACTTCCGTAGGCCTCGCAATCCAAGAAGCAACGAAATTGAATGAGATTTTCTTCCACCATATAACTAGGAAAAGACCATTTGTCATCCTGAAAAGCGCGATGAGTCTCGATGGCAAGATTGCGACCTGGTCAGGCAACAGCAAATGGATTTCCTCCGAAGCATCGCGACAGCACGTGCATGTGATTCGCAATAAGGTAGCTGCAATTGTTGTTGGAGTCGGTACCGTGCTGAAGGACGACCCGACGCTCACCACCCGCCTGGTCGGGAAGGTCGGCGTCAATCCAGTTCGGATTGTCATGGACAGCGCAGGAAGAACCCCGTTGGATGCACGACTGTTCAAAACACTAGAGCAAGCTCCTGTGATTATCGTGACGACAAGACGTATTGCTCCTGAAAGATTGAGCGCTTACGAACAGCTGGGAGCAACAGTTGTGGTACTGGACACCGAGATTCGGACGGACATGGTCCGCCAGCTTCTGACGTATCTGGGAGAGCGGCACATAGACAGTGTGCTTGTCGAGGGAGGGGGAACCCTGGTCGAATCCTTCATACAAGCACATGCAGTCGACAAATACATCGTCTATATCGCTCCGCTGATCATCGGAGGGAAACATGCTCCGACTCCAGTAGAAGGTGTGGGAATCGACAAACTCTCCGATGCTCCCAGATTCGAACGCATGGTGGTATCGGAGATAGGTGGCGACGTCGTCATCGAAGCGTATCCGAGACAATCGGAACAGGAGGCGGTGTGATGTTTACCGGATTGATCGAGGAGATTGGAAGAGTGGTTTCGGTCAGGCATGATTCGCTGGAGATCGAATGCAAGGACATCATACATGATCTCTCCCTGGGCGATAGTATCGCAGTGAACGGTGTATGCCTTACGGTGATCTCGTTCTCTTCGCATCGGTTCAAGGCGGAGGTGATGCCGGTAACGCTCCGCGCCACCAATCTCGGAGCATTGAATCCGGGTATGCCTGTCAACCTGGAACGGGCAATGACCTCGGGCAAGCGGTTTGGTGGACATATGGTGGCGGGTCATGTCGACGCGACCGCACCGATCGTGGACAAACGTGAAGAAGGCGATGCCTTGTTGGTGTCGGTTGGGATACCACCTGGGTTGGCTGTTTTTATCATCCATAAGGGTTCAATTGCCATCGATGGTATCAGCCTGACAGTTGCGCACATCGATGATAAGCACATAACCGTTTCGCTTGTTGGACATACCAGGAAATCCACAACCCTGGCGCAAAAACGTGTTGGAGATGTGGTCAATATCGAATGTGATCAAATAGGCAAATATATCCAGAAAATGATGTCTCTCTCCCAAGGAGACACCACTTCTCGAGAAACATTCCACCAAAGCGGAACGTTGAGTATGGAGTATTTGATGGAACAAGGATTTTAACATTCCCAGAGGAGGAATAACGATGGAATTCAATACGATTGAGGAAGCATTGTCGGCTATCCGTTCAGGCAAGATCATAGTGGTGGTCGACGACAAGGATAGGGAACATGAAGGAGATCTCATTGCAGCGGCAGAGTTGACAACGCCTGAGATCGTCAACTTCATGGTGACGCATGGAAAGGGACTTGTCTGCGTGCCGTTGGCAAAGGAGATAACCGATACCCTCGGTTTGTCCCCCATGACTGCGGATAACAGGGATTCGATGGGAACAGCCTTCACGATTTCCGTCGACCATTGCGATACAACCACCGGGATTTCAGCAGCCGAACGCGCGTTGACTATACGGAGGTTGGCTGCCGGAGACGCTGTTGTAGAAGAGTTCAGAGCTCCGGGTCACATATTCCCGCTCAAGGCAAGACAGGGTGGGGTAGTTGAACGGGCGGGACATACGGAGGCAGCTGTCGATCTGGCAACATTCGCCGGATTGCGACCAGCGGCGGTCATTTGCGAAATACTCAAGGATGACGGTACCATGGCACGGACAGACGATTTGTTCGAGTTTGCCCAACACCACGGACTACCGATAATCTCGGTGAACCAATTGGTGGCATGGCGTACAGAGAACCGGGAATTCGTCGTCCGCGATTCGGAAGTGGAATTGCCTACAGAAAATGGCCTCTTCCGATTATTTACCTACATGGCATACCCATCGGGAAAGCATCATATGGCATTGGTCATGGGAAATCCACGGGATGGTGGAGATGTATCTGCCCCGTTGGTCAGGATGCATTCGGAGTGTTTGACAGGAGATGTGTTCCATTCGCTCCGCTGTGATTGTGGTGACCAACTGAACAAGGCAATGGAGATGATTGCCACCGAAGGGCAGGGGGTCGTTGTCTACTTGCGGCAAGAGGGACGGGGCATCGGGTTTCCCAACAAGATGAAGGCATATCGGTTGCAGGAACAAGGCCACGATACGGTCGAGGCAAATCTCGCCTTGGGCTTTGCCCCCGATGAGCGGTCATACGATGTAGGAGCAAGAATTCTGCATGATTTGGGTATATCGGCTATTCGTCTGATGACGAATAATCCCGATAAGGTGACAGCTCTGGAGACACAGGGTATCGAGGTGGTAGATCGCGTGCCATTGGTCATCGCACCCAATGCAACGAACATGAATTATATGCGGATCAAATCTGAAAAGATGGGTCATCTATACAACATAAAAATCAGTTAAGGAGAATCATTGATATGGAAAAGATTAATACCTATTCGGGAAATTTGGTGGCGAAGGGCAAGAAGTTCGGAATCGTGGCAGCACGGTTCAACGAATTCATCACATCACGACTTATCGACGGAGCTTTGGATTCTCTGAAGAGACATGGTGCGGACGAACAGGATATAGATTTGGCCTGGTGCCCCGGCGCCTTCGAGATCCCTTTGGTTGCCAAACGTATGCTGATGAGTGACAAGTACGATGCCATAATCTGTCTTGGCTGTGTAATCAGGGGAAGCACGCCACATTTCGATTACGTGGCGAACGAGGTGGCCAAAGGTATTGGCAAGATATCCCTGGATTATGCGAAGCCGGTTGTTTTCGGCGTCCTTACCACCGAGAACATCGAGCAAGCGATAGAACGAGCGGGGACCAAAGCAGGCAACAAGGGGTTCGATGCAGGTACCTCTGCAGTTGAGATGGTGAATCTCATGGAAAGCTTGGGATAATCTACGCCGATATACCCACGGTGGTTACGACTTGAGCCGATTGTCATAGGTGCGTCCTGTGACAATCAGCAGTACCAAGAGGATGATAGAGACAGAGAAACTATTGGTGAAGAGATCCGGCGTATTCAGGTTGATCGTGTAGACGAGAATCACGGAGCCGAATACCAGGAATATACCATTCAATGTCGCTAAGACAAATAGGGTGGGCCAGAGTGTACTGAAGAAACGGTCCGCACGAGTTGGTTCCTGGTTGTGTCCCGATCTGACGGGTGTCTTGATCTTGAGGCCTGCGACACCGGCGAATATACCGATCAGTGGAGGGCCGATACCTCCTCCGACGAGCAGTAGAAGAGCTGAAAGTAGTATAAGGATACGCCCTCCATGTCGCCTTTGTACGAACGCGAGAGCCCAGATAATTGTGGCCAGGGAAATCAGGCAGGTAACGATACCCGTGACCAATAGGTTCGGAATCAATGAAATACCCGGTTCTTCCCCCATATTGGTGGCAATAGGCCCTTGGGCCCAGGAATTGATCCATATGGAATCGGGAACCACATTGCCCTGGAGGATTTCTCCCACTCCATGGGTCAATCCACCGAACCCTGCCAAGGCGCCGAATACCAATGCAGTGGCCCTGGCGGCGAAATTGGTGTCGGATTTGCGTGTATCCTCCATGTAGGTTGCCCTCCTTTTCATTATACTGTTGACGTAGGGTTGGTATAACAATTGATCCAAGTGGAATAATATCATACCTGGAATGAAAATGCAAAAATATTTATACAGTCTAGGTGTACATCGGGATTGCATGCCAAGGAAGTGGACCAAACATGGATGTATATGACGGCAGGACCTCCTGGGTCCAGGAAGGACACAGGAGAGTCGATGTCTATCTTTTCAGATTTTCCACCACCTGTTGTGCCAGTTGCTCGACTTCAACATCGGTAATACGGTAGGCGGAAGTAACTTTTCGTGAGATTTCCGCACCTTGAGGCAGCAGCTTCGCGATGCTCAGATCGAGTAACAGAGCTGGGTCGCGATTCACTAGTTTCTTCAGATTCGTACCCAATTGCATATTCGGTCCATCGGCACCACCGCTGATGGTGGCAAATCCATACGTACCGATCGTGGGAACGAGTGTTTTCAACGGTCTGCGCAGGGGAGTGGCGGGGTGGCCAATCCAGACCGGACCGACAAAAAGTGCAAAATCGTACTGCGATTCATCGAAAGAGGCAACATGTACTTTTGGACTTCTGTTGAACAACAAATCGACGATTGTGGTTCCCGTGGTACGTGGTTTGGGTTCCGATACAACTACCAGGTCGGTTTGCAGTTTGCCTGCAATACACGTAGCCAAGGCAGCATTGTTGCCGGTCAATGAATAACATACAACTATCGGTTTCATACTCTATGTACCGCTCCTTTGTGACTTTCTGGTATGGAAAACATCTGCTCAAAGAATTGGATATGACGTTCCAATTCATCTTCGAGTTTTCCGATATCCTCACTGTCATGACCGACAATGAAATGCCTGAAAGTCCATTCCGACCGGAATGCATTGAATACATTGGCCAGCGAAGTGGCATCGCATGCAATCACCAAGCCCTTTTCCATACACGATACGAAAAGCTGTTCGATGTACACTTCCGCAGGTCGTACGAATTCCTGCATGTAGTACGAGCGGATCTTCTCGTTGCTTTGCATCTCCTGATACATGATCCGCCCAACCTTGATCACTACCGGCATGGAGGTGATCAATTGCGGCAAGGGGGCTAGTAGACCGCGAAACACGGACACACCCGAGGGATTGTCCAACTGATCTTCGATAGGCAAGGGGGTGAAGATGAATTTCCTGGCATAGGAGAATACCGCGTCCAGCACCTCCTCTTTCGATGCATAGTGACGATATATCGCCCCTTCGGTCACGTCGACCGCCCGTGCGATCTGCCGTACGGAGGTCTTGGTGTACCCATTGAGGGAGAAGAGTTCTATGGCTGCGAATAGAATTTTCTCCTTCATCGGCATATCATCGGCCTTTGCCACCGGTCTCCCCAATGGTTTGGCCTGTTGTGTCTCCTTGCGCATGTGATTCCTTCCTTCTTTCAGCTTCCGTGATGCAATGAACCGGCACCCGATATGCGTTGTGTTAGATTCGGATTGCCCCAATAGGTGACATCGCCGGCTCCAGATATCTTCACGGAAAGGTTTTCCTCAACCCTGAGCTGGATGTTGGCAGCCCCTGTACTGCTGACCTTTGCGTTCTTCGCATGCAATCCGGCACCCTTGAAAACGGCGCTTCCGGTACAGTTTACCTCCAGATCTTCACAAGAGCCAGCGAAAACGACAGTTCCGGCACCATTGATATCAACTTGCAACGAATCTCCACTGAACGATTTGACCACTAGGTTTCCACTGCCGTTGACCGAGATACGGCGGAGATCGGGAACCGTGATATCGACGATACAGTGTTCGAGGTGTTTCATTGCCCGCAGCATCTTCAGACTGAAGGTGCATCCGAAACCAACGTTCAATGTGCCGTCCTCTACGATTGTCTCATACTGATCCATGACAGATCCGTCGACGGTGACAGTCACCGATTGTGGACCTTGGTGGATGTTCACTGTGCCCATACCATTGAGCACGATTGCCGAGAATGGTTCCACTGCCCTGTGTTGCACCGATTGTGCCACTGAGGCATAGGTTGCTCCCAACGCGCTGGTCGAGAGTAACATAACGAGTACTGTTTTCAACATAGTGTGTTTCTCCTTGAATGTAAGTAAACGTATACTTACTTATCTGGGAATAGAAATACCACGTGTCGAAAAATCTGTCAAGAGAAGTGTATGAAGATTTTTACACTTATTTTATTTGTTATTGGATAAGGGGCTGTTTGTCGGACCAGGCGTACCACTATTTCCTGTGAATTTCGGGGCAGTGGTGATCAGGCTCACCAAATGTGGTGGAAGAAGCGACAGTTGCTCTCGTTGCCAGGATCGTTCCCGTTCAACCGCCCCTCCGACTTCACGGACAATCTTGACTGCATACCAAGCCGGACCGAGGCAATGGTCGGCCATATGAGCGGTAGCGACTGCCTGTCCGACACAGCGCGCCAGCAGCTTTTCGATCGGATCGCCCATACCCTTGGCTTCGGCATGCACTGCCCTCGATGCCTTCATGGCATCACCAGTAGTGGCGTTGCCGTCGACCCACGCCTGAGCCGTTCGCAAAGCTTGCAAGAGGGTAGGCCCGAATTCCAGGGAAGTCCAAGTACGTGCATGGTAGGTACACGTTAGCGCCCAGGTCATGAGCAACCGGTGGTCGGTAGGGGAAAGTTCTCCACCTCTCTGTGTTGCAACGAATCGTCGGTCACGCACGGTATCCACCTCTCTGAGATTCCAGATAATAGCATCGAAAACGTACCGGTGGAAGAAGTTCTAAAAAGTTTGTACTACTTCTAGGTGCATTGTATGTAATAACGTTTACGTTAACAACTCCGTATTACCGATGAAATCCTTTGCATTGCTTCCCACGAGTGGATATATGTGGATATGACGATGGTCTCAACTTGAAGATCCCAGTACGATTGTTCTTGGAATCGTGGGAAGGCATCTGCAGGGGCGATTCCGTAACGATGCGAAGCACAAGACTTGACACAGGACGTTGGAGATAGTACGTTTCTTGGAATAGTTGTGATTGCAATAGTTGCGTAAACAACAATAGATAGGGGGCGACAGCCAATGTTTATGAAGAATATCTCTGCATTGACGCGTTACTGGTATACCTACACACATCAAAGCCTCAAGGGGATCGATCTTGCGGGTTCCGAACACTCGGTCATCATGTATCTGGCTCAACGGGATAGTGTGAATCAGGATGATATCTCCGAGCACCTGTTACTGGATAAAGGCACTATAGCAAGGGTTTTGACAAAACTTGAGGGAAAGAACCTGGTTGCCAGAGTGGTGAATGAACGTAACCGCAGGGAAAACCTGGTGTCGCTCACCCCATACGGTCGATCTGAAGTGGAAGCGGTTATGCAAGTATCTAAGAATTGGAAAACGTTGGTCATGCAGGGTGTGGACCCTGCCCAACAGGAGCTGTTTTTTTCGATCTTGGAAACGATGACGCTCCATGCCAAGGAACTTGCATGCACCACGGGAGGAAAGCATACACATGAATACTGAACGGATAAAGCTGTTAGGTGAGGCCCCGGTACGGAGAGCGATCTTCGTAATGGCGACTCCGGTTGTTGTTGGCATGATGGTACAGGTGTTCTACAATCTCGTGGATACCTATTTCATCGGGAAATTGGGCGATCCCAATCAATTGGCGGCTGCCAATCTGGCTATGCCGGTATTCGTTCTTACGATGGCAATCGCAGGTATCATCGGAACCGGGGCATCCTCCTATATTTCCCGCTGCCTTGGGGAGGACAGGAAAGAACAGGCTGAAAAAACCTTGGCAACTGGAGTCTTCCTCTGTTTTGGTATTGGGATCGTGGTTACAGCCCTTGGCATTGCCTTCCTCGAGCCATTGGTCTCGCTCCTTGGCGCGAGTTCCGAAACCTTTCCATACGCATATTCCTATGTCTTGGTTCTGGTTATCGGTACGATACCGGTAATGTGCAACTATGCTATCGGACAACTCCTCCGCGCCGAAGGCGATGCGATGGGTTCCATGTTCGGGATGTTCTTGGGAACAGTTCTCAATATTGTGCTGGATCCAATCATGATATTCGTATTCAAGATGGGCGTGGGCGGTGCGGCTATCGCTACCGTACTGGGAAACACGGCTTCGCTGCTGTTCTTTCTCCATCGCTACAACAGTGGCAAGACCCTCCTAAAGATTCATCCGAAGCTGATTTCGTTCGAAAAGATCATCATGCTGGAGATTTTTACCATCGGAGTTCCGGCATCGCTCAGCCAAGCATTCATGGCGGCTTCGATGACTGTCCTCAATAATATAGCTGCCGGTTATGGCGATATCGTGGTCGCAGGACTTGGCGTATCGCTACGGATCATCACTATCGGGACATTCATTTTTATGGGGATAGCTGCCGGGTGCCAGCCGCTGGTTGGCTTCAATTATGGGAGCAGGAACTTTCCGCGTGTGCGTAGCATCATCACGAATGGCATTGCAATCACAACCGTTATAGGTTTCGTGCTTGGTGGCCTGATTTGGTTGTTTGCCCGGCCGGTTATTGGAATTTTCTCGTCAGCCGAGGATGTTCGGGATTTCGGTATGGTTATCCTACGGGCTTTGGTTATCTCATTGCCATTTGTCGGGGGACAGATGCTCTGTACGGTCACGGTCCAAGCCATGGGCAAAGCTGTTCCAGCCCTATTCCTATCCATTTCACGCCAAGGGTTGATCTTTCTTCCCCTGCTGTTCCTCCTGGATAGCCTTTTTGGCTTCAAGGGGTTCATCTATGCCCAACCGATCACAGATATCGTTATGCTCCTGATTTCGTTCACTCTGTTGAGCCTGATACTAAGAAGGTCCGATCCAGACGGAAAAACGGATTCGGTCTTGACCTCCACATGAGCAGTAAAGACGAATATGGACGTAAACCGCCATGGAACAAACAAGATGAATGTGTCATCGTCTTCGGACCTGAAGACTTCCTCCGGATTCTTCCTGAGCGTTTTTCCAACAGGATACTTGGTTCAGATTGTTCGTCCACTCATGGATTCTCCCGGATACCACTCATTGGAAAGGAGATTCCAGAAATGCCAACCTTACTTTGAAATATACGGCAAAGCAAAGGAAGAACACAGGTGACAGGATGATTGACAACCAATGCATTGTCGTATACTTTTCAGAAAAGTCTTTTTGCACTGCATTACATTCCTGTTTTTCAGGATGTGAGATCAACAGTACGAACTGAGCAGGCGATGCCCGGAAGCGGGCGTGGGGCCGGGCCGTTTTAACAATGGCAGCAGATTGCTAGTAAGCACATTTGTGGGACAGTTGTATGTTCCATAGGTGTGCCATTTTTTTGCCTTATGGAATAGGCGACCTTACATGGAGTGTCAAAAGAAAAATCATAACGCCGCATTGCCACATGGCAGCGGGAGATGGGGGATTTTTTTATGACAACTTACCGACCGAACATGACAGGGCTAACCTCTGTCGAAGCAAAACGCTTACAGACCCAATATGGTAAGAATGAGCTCACACAACAGAAGAAGGAAAACTATTTCAGAAAAGTGTTTCATATCATCTGTGAGCCGATGTTCTTGCTGCTCATTGTCGCTGCGATTATTTATTTCCTGCTTGGAGAACCACGAGATGGCGCTATCATGCTCATTTTCGTCGTCGGCATCATCAGTATTGATGTGATCCAAGAATGGAAAACCGATAAAACCCTGAACGCATTGAAGGATTTGTCTGCTCCACAATGCACCGTTATCCGTGACGGCAAGGAACAACAGATTGCCAGCGTTGATTTGGTGCCAGGTGATCTCATGATGATTCACGAGGGAGTGAAGATCCCCGCAGATGGTGTAGTTTTGCGTTGTGCAGATTTATGCGTAGATGAGTCTTCTCTTACAGGCGAGGCAGAGGGCGTTTGGAAAACTCCTACGGAAAGCACTGAGCCGACAAAAGATTATTGGCGCAAGGATTATTGTTATGCGGGCACTCTCGTTACCCAAGGCAACGCTGTTGTACAGGTGGATACGATAGGCGCGCAGACCGAATACGGGAAAATCGGCCTGGGAGTGATTGCCGCTCCCAATGAGGACACACCGCTGCAAAAACAAACAGGCAAGCTTGTAAAGACCTGTGCAATTATTGCGGGAGTGCTCTTTGCTCTGGTAGCGGTGTTCACATGGTTCAACATTCCCGATCATACAATTATGGATCGTCTGATTGAAAGTATACTTTCCGGCGTTACGCTGGCCATGGCCATGATACCGGAAGAATTTCCGGTCATTCTTACTGTGTTCCTTTCCATGGGTGCCTGGCGGTTGGCTAAGAAAAACTCACTTGTTCGCAAGCTACCCAGCGTGGAAACGCTTGGAGCGGTCTCCGTTCTCTGCGTAGATAAAACCGGCACCATCACCATGAACCAGATGACCGTACAGGATGTCTGGACGACAAGCGGTGCCACAGAGCAGGAGCTGGTGGAAACCATGGGATTGGGTTGTGAAACTGATGCGTATGATCCCATGGAAAAAGCCATGCTCCGCTACTGCGAGGATTATGGCATCACAAAAGAAAGCCTCTTCTCCAACGAATTTGTCAGTGAGTACGCTTTTACCAATGAGTTGAAGATGATGGGCCATGTCTGGCGAAAGAAGGGTCATCTGATTATTGCCGCCAAGGGGAGCCCTGAACGTATCTTGAGCATCTGCAAGTTAGGAGAAGAGGAGCGACGGACTATCGAGTCACAGATCAAAACACTATCCTCCCAGGGACTGCGGGTCATTGCCGTTGCAATTGCCAAGCCTGAAAACGAATCCGCTATTCCTGCCGTCATTACCGACTGCCGTCTGACTCTGCTGGGTCTGGTGGGGCTTGCCGACCCTCCCCGTGAAAGTGTCAAAGAGGATATAGCCGTTTGCAACCGAGCTGGCATTCGGGTGGTTATGATCACCGGCGACAACGGGGTTACTGCCTCTGCCATTGCCAACAGAATCGGTATCCCCGGCAGCGATAATATTATCACGGGCGAAGAGCTTGAAGCTATGAGCGAAGAGGAACTACAGGAAGCGGTGAAGACCGTTTCCCTCTTCTCCCGCGTCATTCCTGAACATAAGATGCGTATTGTCAAGGCATTTAAGCAGAACGGCGAGATTGTCGCCATGACAGGCGATGGTGTCAACGACGCTCCAGCACTCAAATACGCGGACATAGGCATTGCCATGGGCAAGCGCGGCAGCGAGGTCTCGCGTGAAGCCTCCGATCTGATTCTGATGGATGACAACTTTACAACCATAGTGGAAACTATCCGCGACGGGAGGCGCATCTACGATAACATCCGCAAGGCGGTTGGCTATGTGTTCACCATTCATATCCCCATTGCAGCGGCCTCCCTGCTGGCTCCACTCTTGGGAATAGCCCCCACCGCACTGATGCTCTTACCGTTGCATGTGGTGCTGCTGGAGGTATTGATTGACCCGACCTGTTCCATTGTGCTGGAGCGTCAGCCTGCGGAAGAGGATGTGATGGATCGTGTACCCCGCAACCCGAAGGAAACGTTGCTCACCGGCAGATTGCTGGGAAAGAGTGTCCTGCAAGGCATTTTCGTGTTCGCCGCATCCTTTGGCGCTTATTTTATCACACTTGCCGGCAATTCTGCCAATGCACCGGAAGCTCGCGCGATGGGTCTTGCCATCATCATGCTGGCGAATCTGTTCCTGGTACAGGTCAACAGCTCCAATCATGACTTTGCCTATCACTCGGCGAAGCAACTCGTAAAGGACCGTGTCATGTGGGCAGTCAATCTTGGAACGCTGGCGTTGTTGGCCATAATCCTCTATACACCGATTTCCACCTTTCTCAAGCTTGCCCCGCTCAGCGGAATGCAGGTACTTGCGGCACTCGGTCTTGCTGCAGCATCGGTGCTTTGGTATGAGCTTGTGAAACTGATAAGAAGGTTCAAAAGCATGCGAAGGAAATATGTAGAATGAAAAATGGATTAATCGCTCAAGCGGGGTTGGTACTGTTTGCACCAACCGCACATGTATCCATCTTGTGAAAGCTCGTCACCATCGGAGGGGAAGATATGAGAATTCTAGTTGTAGGAGCAGGGGCGATCGGGAGTCTGTTCGCCGGCAAATTGGTAGGATCCGGCAAGGATGTCACCATTCTGGCACGAGGAGACCGGCTTGAAGCCGTGAGGAAAAATGGGCTGCACCTACGTGAGTCGACTTCTTCCACGGTTGAACGATTCCCTATCAAGACGATCGCATCACTTGCTCCTGACGATAGATATGATTTCGTTCTTGTCGTGGTTCAAAGGACACAGATACAAGCGTTGCTTCCGCTGTTGGCATCCAACCAATCATCAAGCTTCGTGTTCATGGTGAACACCGCGGCGGGATACCAAGCCTATGTCGATGTCGTGGGAGCAGAACGGGTGATGATAGCCTTCCCCTCGGCGGGTGGTGAGGTGGTCGACGGAAATGTCGTGGAGTACAGGATCGGCAGAGGATTGGTCAGATTGTTTCAAACCACGACCGTGGGTGAGTTGGTACACACCTCATACGATCGGGTCGGGTTTCTGGCGGGAATATTCCGGGAAGCTGGGATTCCCACTGTCACGTGCAAGCATATGGATGATTGGCAGAAGACGCATGTGGCGGTGGTATGCGCAATCGCACAAGCACTGTATAAACATGGTGGTGACCCGGTCGGGCTGTCCAGGCATCCCGCCGATGTCAGGTTGATGGTAGCCGCGATCCAGGAGGGCTTTGCTGTCCTGAGGAGTCTTGGTCACCGGATTACGCCGAGGAAACTCTGGTATCTACGGTTACCGAAGGTTCTTGTCGCAGCGATATTCTCCTTGGTGTTGCGCACTGATCTCGCGGAGACGGCGATGGCCAGACATGCCCGCAGGGCAGTGGATGAGATGGCTGTGTTGAACCGGGAATTGTTGGATTTGGTGGAGGCAAGTCACATGGATACCCCAGCGATCAGGACGTTAGCTGATATCACACCTGATTTTGGAAAGTAATCGACAATGCTGGATTTCTGGTAGAATTCCATAATATCAACTGTTTTTACAACAAGCAGTTGCAACGGTTTGTCTTGTAGAAACCACTCGTTGTCATTGAATGATATCGTACATATGACCCGAATACACGACAAGTGAATCGCAAGAGGTTGGACCAAGTAGCGGCAAGAACTAGAAGAATGATCAGAATGAGCGAAAGGAGGCGCCACGACAATTGTCCAATGCACCCATAGGCGAAGCTACGGCTTACGGAGCCTTGGGATTGGGGAAATTTATCTTCATGCAGAAGCTTACGATTGCAAAATGACTATCACTACACGTACAATACTGTGTTGTAGATGTGTGGACAGGTAGTGTCACCTTTTCTGGATCCGTATGTTTTTTTCACATACATAAGGAATAAGATCATGAGAAGAAATGCATTGTACATCGTGTTTCTTACTCTCGTCGGCATGCTGTTTCTGCTTGCATCGTGTGCAACGGCCGCCGTAGTGGAACCCCAGGGACTTCCCGTCGAACAGGTACCGACAGTCGAAAATGTGCCTGAAGCCGAACCTGCCGCACCAGTGGCGGAAGTTGTGCCGGAGCCGGCACCCGTAGTGGAAGTTTTTCCCACACCCCCCGCAGCCGATTCCATCGCCACACCAGTGGAGCACAAGCGGTATATCAAAGTCCGGCCGGTGGTGCCCTATGGCGATAGGGTGATACTCACCAATACCACCGGGTATACCTTGCCCAAGGTGGACCTGTTCAGCGAATCCATGTTCCTTGTATCGGATACCATGGTGAATCTACTCGGAGAATTGCCGTTGGATGACCAGCAGTATCGTGAGATATTCCTAGCTGAATACCCGGATTTGCAGCGGGCCATTATGGCGAAGGATGGTAGCGAATTTATCCTCAACGCCATCGACACCGACGGGGATTTGTATTATCTGACATGGAAGCCCGAGACCGATCCTTGGAACATATATGTTCCCTTCGAGGCTCTGGACATGGCGTACCAACCTTCTGTTCCCGTATCGGACGGGGAGCAGATCGTATTCACGAACAAAACCGGGTATACCCTGGAGGATTTGTATCTGGTGGATCCTGCTGAATTTGTCGATGGGGAATTGGGTACCAACCTGTTGGGGCCAACTGTGCTCAGCTCGGGAGATACTGTCGAGATCGCAGTCGAGGATGTTCCCTGGATCGCCGATTTGCTGCCGTTCGACGCATATGCGAGGGTTCTGGTGGTCGCGAAGGATACCGATGGTGACGAGTATCGGAAGGAATGGTATCCGACCACCGACTTGTGGAATATCAGCCTAGGTATCGAGGACCTGTGGTATATTGATTCCGTTATTCCGGCATCCGGAGGCGATGTCCTGCACATCACCAACAATTCGGACAACATGATCTGGTATCTGCATCTGGTGACCGACGAGATGTACCTGATGCAGGAGTGGGGTGACGACCTGCTTGTCGATGATATCCTGGATACCTATGCTTCGCTCGACATCGTTCCCCTGGACAAACCGTGGTTGCAGGAGTCGATCGAGAATCCTGAAGGGGTGAAACTGCATCTGCTTGGCTTCGATGTCGACGACGGACTGTACCACAGGGAGTGGTTCCCCGCCACAGAACCGTGGGAGCTCGTGTTGACCGAGGACGATTACCAGTTCTAACGGTCTGACATGATTTGCATGTACTGAAATTGTATCATATGTGTCTCCCAGTTGTCTTATAGGGCAGGAGGCACATATGGTCCGCATGCGATATGTGTTCTACGCGATTATCCTCACCATTATCCTGCTGATTCTGGCGCTGGGCACCGCCTGCGTGCAACAGCCTTCCTTTAACAAGTTCCCGGCATCATCACCATACGAGGCCTTGAGACAGGATGATATCGACTATCTGGATGTGAATTTCAGCTTGCTAGATTATGTGGATGTGGATAGTAATCCGACATGGACCGACGAAGATATCGCCGACGCAATCGTTACCTGGCAAAACGACTACATGACAATGGAAGCCATGGCCCTCCCCGATGTTTCCTATGCCATGCGATGGAACAACATCATGCCGGGAATCTATCCTGTGGACGATATGATCAAATCACGTCAATTGGATGAGGGAATCGATACGAAGATCTATGGCGTCTGTTGGGACCATGCGGCGGTATTTGCCGCGATTGCCCGCCATTTCGGTCTGGAAGTTCGCGTCACAGCCTACAAGATATACATTTCCGACAGTACTGCACCGGGGGACGGTATAGACGAGGGGCCGGAGCGAGGAATGGGTCCACAGGAATCGAGTGCCATGCGTAGCCGATTGTCACTGTTGGGCTTCAGCATACCCGAGGAGTCCCTGAGGAATGCCATGGTCGAAACATACGCACATTATCGTCCCGAGGTCCTCATAGGTTCCGATTGGGTCGGTTTCGATGCAACCAACCCGACCGGCGAATATACCCTCGACAGCAATTACGAGGAAGCTCCCTGGGATGAAGGCTTGGACGGGTCTATCTGCGTGCGCCTCTAGACCCGTCGCTTCCTGCTATCTCCTAGGAATTGGCCGTTTGCTGCGAGCCGTCCTGGAACACCTCGGACAATTTTTCGGTAATGGCATGCTGGATATGAGAAAGTCGGGCATTCACAATCTTCAGCTCGGCTTTGGCCGATGCGATAGTATCGGGAATCGGACCATTGGCCAGTGCCTGGAGGTACGAATCCTTCAACTCCCGAGCCCGCTGTTCGGTGACCTTGAACTCGTGTTTCAACCGGGCAGCCAGTTCCGCCACCTCGGTGAATATGGTCTTCTTGTCCGCAAATAAGGCTGCGGCATACTCTTGGCGCAATTCGTGGATCAACTCTCCGACCGAAGTGATCGCGGAGACCCTGTGGGCGTTGGAACCGACGAATACGAAACCGCTTTTCAGGTTTCCCTTTCGGGCATTGTTCAAAGCCATGGAGATACAGTAGTTCGATTCCTCAGCCTGGCATCCTGCAAGGCACTGCCAAGGACAGGAGAAGGTTCGTTTCCTTTCGGTTGTAGAGGTGAGGAAATCGTTGATGATCGCACGACCGGGGAGTCCGACAGGGCTCTTGATGATACCTATGTCCTCCTGCGAACAGGCGACGATGGCTTCCTTGAAGCGGATATCGGCGTCACACTCATCGGTGGCGGCAAAACGGGTACCCATCTGCACGCCATCGGCACCAAGCTTCATGATCTTGTAGATATCCTCACCGGTGAAGATACCACCTCCGGCGATAAGGGGAATAGGCTTGCCGAATTCCTCGGCGTAGGGGGCGAGAGCTTCCTTCACTTGGGGGACAACAGTTTCCAGCGCGAAGGCATTGTCCTCCAAATCCGCTTGGGCAACCCCAAGATGCCCTCCGGCTTTCGGTCCCTCGACCACGACCGCATCGGGCACATCGTGGTAGATCCGCTTCCACATGGAGAAGATGAGGTTGGTTGCGCGGGCTGAACTGACAATGGGCACCACCTGCACACCGGCTTCCCGAAGTTGTGCGACGGGGAGATTCTTGATCGGGAGTCCCGCACCCAAGAATACCGCATCGACCTTCTCCTCGATAGCTGTCTTGAGCAGTTCCTGGAAATCCTCAAGCGCGACCATGATGTTCACGCCGATGATTCCCGCACTCTGTGCCTTGGCTTTCCGGATTTCGCTGCGCAGTCCCTTGATATTGGCGGCCCGTCCGTCCTTGAAATAGTCTGGTTCGATCATGCCGATACCGTTCGCTGCGATAATGCCGATACCACCCTGGTTCGCTACCGCTGAGGAGAGCGAGGAGAGGGAGATGCCGACGCCCATACCACCTTGTACGATCGCGATCGGAGCCGTTTTATTTCCAATGGTCAGTTTTGGTAGGTCGAATGAGGGGAGCTTGATCTTCAGTGAAGCGATCAGCTTTTGAAAATTTTCGAATGTCCATTCTTTCACTTTGTATTCCTTTTGTCAAATTAGACACAAATTCGAGTTTGTGTAATAATAGAACAAACAGCCGTCTTAGTACAGGCAATTGCATGGAATTTGGGTTTTTCGTGCCTCCCGAATGGGGTGTCAGGTAATAAAACCATATCCTGCCGACAAAACGGACAGAAAGTATTTTTGAACCCACCGGTAAGGAATACCTTGAGCTGCCCGATGGTACTCTGGTAGACTCACCACAGAGGATATACCATAGCATGACCAACCCGTTGCCCACCGAGAAAGCCCGCCACTATTGCCTGCGATTGCAACACGATCTCGATACACACGGTAGCCTCGATTTCGAGGGGCAGGGGCTTGTCGGCACGGACTACCTGTTCGGACCTGCCTTGGGACAGATGTTCGGGGTGCTGGTCTGTAGCGATTCGGACGGGAAGGAAGTCGTACTCAAGGCCTTCAGCGGACAATACGATGGCGCATGGGAAATCGGGGGATGGGTTCCTCCGGTAGTCGATGCCGCGGAATTCGAACGCATAGCCGCATCCGGTGCGCAGGCTGTCGCCGAACTATCGCAAGCCATTGCACAGGCCAGTGGAGAAGTTGCCGAGACTGTACGGAACCAGCGGAAGGAACGTTCGCAAGCCATCCAGCGCGAGCTGTTCGGACACTACACATTCCATTGTATCGACGGATCGACCGTATCGATGGATGAGGTGTTCGGCAATCGGATTCCTCCGACCGGCACCGGGGATTGTTGTGCCCCCAAATTGCTCAACCACGCCTTCAAGTCCGGGCTCCAGCCGCTCAGTATGGCCGAATTCTATTACGGCGCACCGAACAAGTCCAACAGCAGGATCCACAAGCAGTTCTACGAACCGTGCGACGAACGGTGCAAGCCATTGCTGGGTGTCATGCTGGGTCTCGATATTGTCTACCGTGACGACTCGATCATCGTGGTGAACAAACCAGCTGGACTATTGTCGGTTCCCGGACGGGGTGAGGACAAGCAGGATTGTGTTGTCGCCCGGGTAAAACGATTGTTTCCCGATTGCCTGGATCAACCGTCTGTGCATCGGCTCGATATGGACACCTCGGGCTTGTTGGTATTGGCGTTCACCCAGGAGGCCCACCGGGACTTGTCGATACAGTTTATCAAGCGCCAGGTCCACAAGCGCTATGTGGCACTGCTCGAAGGGGTTGTTTCCCAGGATTCGGGACAAATCGAGTTGGCCTTCCGCTACGATCCCGACAACCGGCCACGCCAGAAGTATGATCCGGTGCTCGGCAAGTGGGGAACGACAGTATGGCAGAAGATTCGGGTCGAACCGTTTGGAGAAGACAAGACTCTGGTCACACGCATCCAATTCGAACCGCTGACCGGACGGACACACCAGCTTCGCCTGCATAGCGCACATGAAAAGGGCCTGGGGCACCCTATCGTAGGGGACCGCTTGTACGGCTCGGGTTCGGAGACCTCGCGGTTGATGCTCCACGCATACACTCTTCAATTCACCCATCCGAGTACAGGTCAAACGATGCAGTTCACCCTCGATCCCGATTTCTAGGCACGGCATTTTTCCGTGGACGGTAATTGGTCAACAACAGGCCACCGATGACAAGTATCGCTCCCATAGCGATGATTACCGTCAATGTCTCCCCGAGTACCACGACTCCGATGAATATCGCGGCAACCGGCTCGACGTTCAAGAATACGGAGGCCTTCGAACTGCCGACAACGGCGATTCCCTCGTAGTACCAGAGGTATGCCAATCCGGCAGCTCCGATACTCAGGTAGAGGAGACTCCAGATAGCCTGCGGCGAGAGTGTCGGTACAGCCGACCAGCTGTGTTCGAAAAAAGTGATGGGAACCAAAATGGCCACGCCCATGACCGATCCATATGCCAACAGCGCAAGGGGCGAGAGGTTTGACATGGCGGATTTGATGATGATGGAATAGGCGGCCCACGCCACTACAGCACCCAACATGTACAGGTCCCCGATTGCGATTCCCGACTCGATTATCCCTGCGATGTCCCCGTTGGTGATAGTCAACACCGCACCGATCGTCGCAGCGATGATCCCCAATCCAACCATGAGCGTTATCCGCTCCCTGAAGAGCACGAAGGCGATGATACTGACAACCGCGGGGGTGAATGCGAGCATGACCGAACTACGGACCGCGGTTATAGTCTTCAAACCGGTGAACAGCAGGGCATTGAACATGACCACCCCGACCAGACTGAGAAGGAATATCCAAACCAGGTCCTGTCTCGACGGTTTCGGGAACCGTTTCTCCTTCATGCGAAGGGCCGGTATCATGATCAGGCTGGCTATGATGAATCTGATGCAGCTGGTGGTGAAAGCAGGAAGTTCGGCTGAAACGATACGTCCGGCGGTCAAGGCCCCTCCCCAGATAACCGGGGCCAAAAACAGTTTGATCATAGGTAATTTTGCTTTCAACGACGAAGCCGATCGCGTTTGCCCTCGGTCATGCATGGTATCTCTCCCCGATTCATCCATATTTTCAGAGTAGGGGACAAACGGAGCGATGTCAAACAATGCTTTCATATGTGGCAGGTGCTACGATACGCAAACCGTGCCATGGGTGTCGATGTGCTCTTGTAATGCCATCGACTCGACTTTTCGTCTATCCGATCGGGATATGCTTGGATATATAGCAAAAACGATTGATAGAAGTTGCTATATACTTATAGATAATAATATTATATAATAAAATGTAATAGAAATTAATATTAAGTAATTACCATCAATATAAAGTGGTGATTGCCCTACGTTATGATAGCACACGCAATAAAATACAGAGTTTCCATCGATGTCCTATGGCAAGTGCCTATGGCATTGCCGATATGCAATTGGAGGAAGAATGGCCAAAGGATCGAAGGTCCTACATATTGTCCGATCCGGATTTCTAGTGATCGCACTACTTGTCATAGGACTTGGAGTTGTTGCGTACATCAATACCGAACGATCCTTGTTTTTACAGAATCAAATCCATCGGACCGAGAGTATCCTTAAACATTCCGGTGCGGTTTTGACACATTTGAATGACCTGGTCAATTCGGCGAGAGGGTATCTCCTTTCCGGACTGGAACTCAACTTGCGAAGGATTGAGGAAGCTTGCCTGCGATATGAAGCCAGTATGGCCGAATTGAAAAAGGTGGTAGCCGACAATCCGATGCACATGCAACGGATTGCGCATGTCGAGACAAGTTTCCTAGCATTGAAAGCAGAAGTTGTCGAGCCATTGCTGCTATACAAGCCGGAGTCCACCTTTCAGGGTTCAGTCCCCCTTGGCCAGGAGGTGTTCCAAAACATCTCAAGCAAGAGTCGCTTTTATCTCGATGAGCTGACCCGGCTGATCGGTGCCATCAACCGGGAGGAGGAGCAACGCATACAAGATATCATTGCAGAGAACAACCGATCGGCAACCGTAGAGTGGTTCTTGAACATCTTGGCAACGATAATCGTCCTGTCCATTGTCTATTCGTTGTACCGGCTCACAACCAAGCGGATCAGGGAGGCTGAACATGAACAAGAGCGGTTCGACCGGGAATTGGAGGAGAACCATAATCGCCTCGCGAGTTTGATCGAGGCGACGCAGGTAGGGACCTGGGAATGGGATATTCCGACCGGAATCATGAGTTTCAATGAACGGTGGGCGCAGATGCTCGGTTATTCCCTCGAGGAATTGGAACCTCAGCATATCCAGATTTGGAAGGATCTGATGCATCCGCAGGACCTGAAGGTCTCCGAGAGCTTGTTGGAGAAGGTCTTCTCACATCATATGGATTATTACGAATTGGAATGTAGGATGAAACATAAGGATGGCCATTGGGTATGGGTGTTGGGACGCGGCAAGGTGGTTTTGTGGTCCCCTGACAATGCACCGCTTGCAATGGCGGGTACCCATGATGACATCAGCGGGCGCAAACGGATGGAGCATCTGCTATTTGTTGAGAAGAATCGATTGGAGGCCACCTTGATGTCTGTTGGTGACGGCGTGATAACCACCGATATGCATGGCAAGGTTGTCATGCTCAACAAGATTGCGGAGAACCTGACCGGCTGGACTATCGATGAAGCGAAGGGACAGGATTTCGGTGATGTTTTTACCACGATGGATGCGAATACAGGTGCCCCGGGTGACAATCCTGTGAGCCGGGTATTGGAATCGGGCCTCGCGGTGGAATTGTGGGACGATTCCATCCTGGTGGCAAAGGATGGTATCGAGCATTTTATCAACGACAGTGCGTCGCCCATCAAGGATGAACAAGGATCGATGAATGGAGTGGTGCTGGTCTTCAGGGATAGTTCACACAATCGAACCGAGCGTGAGACTATCCTCCGACTCGGATTCGTCGATCAGTTGACACAATTGCAGAACCGTCGGGCATATGATATGGAACTCGAAAAGATGCGTCAGGCAGATTTGTTTCCCATCGCGTTTATCCTTGCCGATGTGGACGGTTTGAAATTGGCCAACGATGCGTTCAGCCATGACACCGGGGACCTGTTGTTGCAATGTGTGGCGAATGTGCTGAGAGATGTCTCGGATCCAGGCGATCTGCTCGCACGGGTCGGGGGAGATGAATTTCTGGTTCTCATGCACCAGACGACACAGGAGCTTGCGGAGGATCGTGTGCATCAAATCGATAGCAAATTGCGGGAAGAGAAAGTCGGCCATATGACCATTTCCCTTTCGACTGGCATAGCCCTGTTGGAGACAGGCGATATGGATCCGGCATTGGCTTACCGCCAAGCAGAAAGGAGAATGTATCGGCAGAAGTTGACGGAAAGTCCGAAAAGGAAAAAGTTGATCATCGAAACGCTCCTGTCGGTGCAACACAAAAACTATCCTAGGGTGAAGATCCATAGCGAACACATCAGCATCTTGTGCGGCAAGTTGTCCAGGATGCTGGAATTGGGTGAAAACGATACCGAGACGATGCGACGGGCGGGGCTGTACCATGATTTGGGCAAGATCGCCATGGACCAGACTATCCTGGAAAAACCGAGTTCCCTGAATGAACACGAGTGGTATGACGTGAAGCGCCATTCCGAAGTCGGATACAATATCCTACGCTCTGTTCCGGAATACTATGATATCGCGGAGGCTGTCTTGTATCACCACGAGCGGTGGGATGGCAATGGGTATCCGAAAGGACTGGCAGGGAATGACATTCCCCTGTATTCACGCATGCTCAGTATTTGCGATGCCTACGATGCTATGGTTGGGACAAAGCCCTATGCGACCGCCAAAGGAAAATCAGAAGCACTACAGGAAATCATGGAATTCCGTGGAACCCAATTCGATCCGGATCTGGTTACGTTGTTTGTTACCATGATGTCCCGTGAAATTTCGTAATCTCGGTCGGATATGATTCTGTATTCCATGATTTGATGCTATTATAGGCGCGGAGTCATTATGGAACTTATTGGAGCCGAATTCTTTTCCATCATCGTTGTCGCCGCTATTTTCTTCGACAGGTGGAAAGTGCAGAAGCATAATAGTTCGCTTCCTGCAGACAAAGCCTTTTTAAGTCTACTGATAGCATATGCCGGATTTCTCGTCATCGCACTGTTCAACCATGCGAGCATACTGCAGGTGATCCAATATCCAATTATTTTGGAACGGAGCATCACTATCGTCCATCTTGTCACATTCCCCCTGTTTATCCTCTACTGGCTCTTGTCGATCGAATCGCAACTGCTCGAAAGAAAACCGTTTGTGATCCTGGCTATCCTTCAGATAGGAACATCGACGGTATATACCCTATATTCCCTGGCAGATATCTTTCTGGGAAAGTCCTATATACTCGACGATGCGTTGAAAGTGGTGGACGGGAATGGATTCATCATTACAGTACTGCTCAGCGTCGCCTACTGCATGTTGGCGCTGGCAATAATCGCGGTGTCTTGGAAAAAGATCGAATTGGGCAACCATTTGCTTTTCTTGATCATTCCACTGCTGCTCATGGTTTCCATAGGTTTATTCCATCTACTCGAACAACACAACCTCTTTACCCTGAGCACATCATTCATCCTGCTCATGAACTATATGTTCCTTCTGCGCAAGCGCTTGGAAATCGATGCTTTGACCGGGGTGCCGAACCAAACGGCCTTCATGACCCGACTCGAGTGGATACTCAGGCAAAAACACGAAGCGACCGTGTTTGTGCTGGATATCGAGAATTTTCGGTTTATCAACCACCGCTACGGTACTGCGGTGGGAGATGCGTTGCTACAATCGTTCGCTACGTATCTTTCCACGTTGGTCCAAGATGCCGATGTATTCAGGATCGCCGGCAACCGCTTTTCTGTCGTTGCCTCCACGCTTTCACACAACGAGATTGTCCGTGTGGTGAATCGGTTCAAGGACAAGATTGCACAACCGTGGGAAGTTGCGGATGCCACCATTTCCTTCCATGTCAATGTTGCGATTATCGAGTTGCCGGATCACGCCGATGCAAAAGACCAGGTTGTGGATACCATGGATTTCACCTTGTCCGAAATCAAGTCGCGACGTCGGCAATCGATCGTTATCTACAGCAAGCGGCTCATGCATTTACGACAACGGAGGCTTGATGTCTTGACTGCCCTACGCAATGCGATCAACAATGAGTCGATGGTGGTGGTCCACTACCAGCCGATCTACGATACATCGAACGGGCATATGGTATCTGCCGAGGCCCTCATGCGGTTGCAGGACGACCAGTTGGGGTTGTTGATGCCTGGCGAGTTCATTCCATTCGCCGAACATACGGGGCTTATTGTCAATCTGACGGAAATCATGCTGCGCAGGGTCTGCACATTCCTTACAGACCACGAGACAGCGTTCAGGCACCTGAAGCATATCTCGATCAATGTCTCGGCGGAAGATTTCTCCTCCTTTGAAATGTCGAGGCGTTTGCTGGATATCATCGACAAATCGGGTGTGAAGGCTTCACGTATCAGTTTCGAGATGACCGAATCGTTGCTGCTCGAGTCGTACGAAACGGTAAAGAATTCGTGGGGAGCCTTCGCACAGCGGGGTGTTACGTTGGCCTTGGATGATTTCGGGACCGGGTATTCCAATCTGGAAGCCCTGGTGAACATGCCGTTCGATATCGTCAAGATAGACCGGAGCGTAGTCTCCAACTCCACCAACAACTTCGAACTGATCACCCTGATAAGTGTCGTGCTCGAGCGGTTGGGTAAACGCATGATCGCCGAGGGTGTCGAAACCCAGGAGCAGGTGGAATTTGTCCGCGCAGCGGGGATCGACTGCATGCAGGGATACTTCTTCTCCAAACCGATTCCCGAGGAACAATTCCTGGACCTGCTCCGGTACGACAACGCCAAGTAATCTACCAAAGACGGATTTTGCCTCCAGCATAGACGGCAAGATTCTTGAACGAATTCAATATGGACACACCGCCATAAGTGGTGAAGTTGGGGTTGATCATATAGTTCAAGTCCGCACGGATATCCAAGTCGAACGGGTTGGCAAGTGTAGACGAGGTGGAATAGCTCACGTTCACTTTTCCCTCTGCCCAGAGCCGGTAATTGTCGGGAAGGTACCGCACAGTTCCCGAAGCATTTACTTCCGCATAGAACTTGTCGGTATGGTCGGTTTCGTATGCCAGTCTCACACCGGCATCCGCACCGAGGTGGAGCATGTCCTCGATAAGGAACCCGCCATATTCGCCAAACAGTTCAAGCGCTCCGCGGAAATCGGTGGTCGCTGGGGAGGTGGATTTTTGATAGGTGACACCCGGAGTGAGACGGATCCCCGCTTCCCAACCATGTTCCAGTCCCACATACCGCACGATCTCGAATGCATAGCGTTGGGAATTACCCAGCACCACGAGATCGAGGACCTTCTCAGGGACACCCATCGCATTCGCAATATCGGTATAGAATGAACGGTAATTCTGACTGAAATCGTCGTTGAACTCGAGGAGCCGCTCATTCTGTTTATATAGGATCTCGGCGACTTGGCGGATATTCGTTTCGGTCGGGGTCACGCCGAGATGTTTCATGATGGTTTCGATGCGCTTGAGGGTATAGATGCTGTAGAGTCTTCCTACACCGACTTCTCCGTAGGGGTAGAGATCCAAACGGATTTCAGTAGTTCCAGGTAGTGGTATCCATCCCCACAAGTCAAACTGTGCCCCCACGTTGAAGAATCCTTTCATCGAGCCAAGGTCCAGGGTGTAGCTCTTGAAGGATGGATCAACGTCGAAGTCGAGCCGAAGCAGAGTATTGCCAAACGAAACAGTTCCACTTGCATCGATATCCAAGGTTGTATCCTCGGTCCTGCGATACCATTGGTAATCGGCGTCCGCACCGATGTTGAATCGGGCGTCGGATGGATCGGTGTCCAATTCGAGACGAACGACATCGGCACCGGGCACACCTCCGACACCACCTTGGACCTCCATGGTGCTGTACTGTTCAGGGAGCACCAACGTGTACAATCCGGTTGAAGCAGCCGCCGATATCAAACCGATTCCGGCTACAATGAGACACACAGCCAATACAATTCTCTTCATGGTTCGCATCCTCCTGTCCTGAAGTGACTGCAACGAAATGGGATGCTCTGCGCTATCCCATCGATAGTACCAGTATTATCTAGGTTTATGGAGAAATCAATGAAAATTAGTGGATAATTGACAACTATTGTGTTAAAAAATGCAAGACAATGTAGTGTGGTTTGGGAAACAGTTCCCTGCTGTTCGCACCTGGTGACTCCTCAAGCCTTCTTGGTTACCTTGATGGTCATGGCGAATATGGAGTTTGCCAACCCCAGAAGAGCGGACATGGTGAACAGCATTTCGATACCGGTCTTTTGCCAGATGATTCCTCCAAGCAGTGCAATGATGACGCTGATCAGGTGGTTCACCGAAATCCCTGTGGTGATGGTGGAGGTGATCTCCTGTTGGTTGTCGGCGATATCCTGCACGTAGACTGTGGAGGCGAGGCTTCCCAAAGAGAGGATGGAGTCGAGCACAAAGTTGACACAGACCACGATATATGCCACCTCGAACGAGAATAGCCTATGGCTGAACCCGTAGAAGAAGCAGACCACAATGAGCAGCAATGTGTCGGTGACCATGATGAACTTGTATCCGAGACGATCTATGAGTCTACCGACCAGAGGCGACAACAGCATGCCGAACACGGCACAGATACCCAACAGCAGTGATATCACGGAGGTGTCGGCGCCATATTGGAGGATAAGCACGTAGGGAGCGAAGGTGATGAACACCTGCTTGCGTGATCCGTAGAAAATCTCCAGACCATAGTACTTGCCGAATTTTCGGTTGAAGTAGAGTCGGTTCCGTTTGACCGCTTCACCCCTGTCACGAAGGGCGAGGGCAACCAGGGTGGCTCCCACCAAAAGGATCGTCGCAAGGAAAAAGATGATCTTGAAACTTCCCAGCGAGCCCTTCTCGATGCCGAGTCGGGGGAACAGGAGGAACAATCCGGTGACCAACAGGAACCCGATGATATTTCCACCATGGCTGATAGCCGAGGTGATGCCGAGCGAGGCTCCCCCCTTGCCGCTTTTCGCCATGTGCAGGGAAATCGTGCTCTTGACCGGCATGACGATATGTTCGCCCAGGCTGTAGACCACCATGAACAGGATAACCACCACCTTGCCTGTTCCGAACAGAAGGAGGCCCAGGGTCCCGGTAAGGGTAATGGCCGTGCCCAGTTTGAACACCTTCGACTCGCTGAAGCGGTACATGGTCGCCAGGATGAATATCAGCATCAACCCCGGCAACTCGCGGAAGAATTCGACTATACCCCGTTCGAACTCGTTTATCTGTACAATCTCGGCAAGATAGTTGTCTTGGATACCCTTGTACAGGCCATGGGTAAGGCCGACCAACAGCATAACGAACAGGAATCTGTAGACGCGAGTGGAATCGGTGTAGATATCCTTCGTCCGGCTGTTCATAACACAAAGGTTTCCAGTGGAGGGAAACCATTGAATTCAATGGATGAGTAGCTACTGGTATAGGCTCCTGTGGAGAGCCAGTAGAGCCGGTCGCCTACCGCGAGACTCAACGGCAGGTCATACCGGTAGTCCTCATACAAGGTGTCCATCGAATCGCAGGTCGGACCTGCGAGCACAACCTGTTCGGTCGGACCGGTGCGTTCACATAGGATAGGGTAGTGGATCGCTTCGCCCAGGGTTTCCATGAGACCGCCGAACCGTCCGCAATCCTGATATACCCAGCGTTCCAAGGCTGTACGCGATTTTCGTGAAATCAGGACGATCTCGCTGACCAGGACTCCGGAATCCCCTACAAGGGAACGGCCCGGTTCGATGAATATCTCGGGGAGGTCGTCGCCGTAGTCCTCGTAGAGGTACCGTTTGATCTCATCCGCATACGTTTGGACCGTGTTGGTCTTCTCCCGGTAGGTTGCCGGAAAGCCGCCCCCCATGTTTATGCATTTGAGTTCCAGCTCCTCGTTTTCCTTCAACCAGGTGAACAGGTAATTGACCTTGGACAGGGCACTGTCCCATGCGGTGATATCGCGTTGTTGGGAACCGACATGGAACGAAAGCCCCCAAGGGACCATTCCAAGTTTCCGGGCCAGTATGAGCAGGTCCCCGGCCAGGTCGGGACTGCACCCGAACTTGCGCGACAGCGGCCAATCGGCGGTCTGGGCGCCTTCGGCCATGAGCCGGACCATCACCCTGGACCCGGGGGCGGCTTTGGCGATATTGCGCAGGTCGCCCTCGCTGTCGGTGACGAACAGGTTTATACCCGCCGCAAAGAATTCCTTGATATGGTCGAATTTCTTGATGGTATTGCCGCAACTCATGCGACTGGCTGAAATGCCCAGTTCCTGTAGACGTCTGAGCTCGTAGATCGAGGCGACATCGAAGTTCGAACCCAAACGGTCGAGCAACCGCAGCACATCGATGGCCGGATTGGCCTTTACCGCATAGTATATCTTCGTAAACGGTAACGCTTGCTGCAATTCGGCGAACTTTTCCTCGATTATATCGGAGAGGATCAATTGAAAAGGTGTCTCCCTTGTGCGGGAGAAATCCAGGACACGTTGCAGCCGCTCGTCGGTCATTGTTTCAGTTCTTTCCATAGGGCTGACTATGGGGTCAATAGTGGCTTGTGTCAATATTCATCGGATCAAACAAATCAAATTAACGAGAATTGACAACATGGCGGTCGCTGGTGATTCCGTAACGCATCGAACACAGAATGGTTTCCTGTTCTTCCCACTCGATTGTAAGATGCAGCAATCTCCAGTCGGAATTCTTCACCGCTGCGATCTCGCTCTCGAGTTCGAAGTTTTTTCCCAGGTAGATGCCCGCTGCGCAAGGGAACGGAATCTCCAACGCATGCTCTTCCTGCGCCGGATCACACAATCGGCCGATCTCCTCGACGGTGTGGAACCATCCGTCGTCCGAAGCTGCGAGGAACAGGTGCCCGCCAACGGATAGGAAGCGAGAGAACGATACCTCTTGCGGCATGGGTGGTATGGCAAGTTGCTCGAACGGGGCGAACTGGCGGGAACTCCATGCGATGGGAACAAGGGGGGGGAGGCTGATGTGGGATATGTCGCCGGTTTTTTTCCAAAAAGAATTTTGCAGCCGTCGCACCTGTGCCGAAGCGGTTTCGGAGATGCCCAGCGCTATTGCAAATAGTTTTTTCATCGATTCTCCTTGGTTCCTACCGGTTCGTATGGTAGGGGAGTACCGGGGAAATTTCAAGTTCCTTTTCTCTCAGGTATTTACACATCCCGGATATTCTGCTATGTTTCTGTGAGTTGTGGGATGTCTCGTGCAACAATGCTCTGAAATACGGGTTCGGGACGCTCGCCCCAAGTGTGAATGTCAAGGACAAGGTGGATATAAACATGGCACGTAGATGTGATATTTGTGGAAAGGGAACTGTCGCTGGAAACAGTGTCACCCGTAAGGGTCAGGCAAAGAAGAAGGGTGGCGTAGGTCAGCATATTGGTGTGACCACCAAACGTGTATTCAGACCGAACATCGTATCAGTCAAGACTCTCATCAATGGAACGCCCCGGACGATCAAGATTTGTACGCGATGCTTGAGAAGCGGCAGGGTCCAGAAGGTAGTATAACCATACCTTCATCAAACTGGTAAAACCAGACGAGAGCCCTGCAAGGGCTCTTTTTTGTTTTTCTCAACACAATTTACCAAAAAAACCACAGCAGGTGGACGGGAGGATGAAACGTGAACGGAATTCAGGTACATGCCATCGAAGGTTCGATGATTGTAGCTCCCAAGGGAACCGACAGGTTGTTGGCGATCCGCAAGGAAGCACACGGACAAGCGATGGTTCTGGTCATCGCACCGGTTTGCGACGGTGAACTCGAACTGTCCGATCTGCTTGCCGCAGCCAAGGACCACGACGAACGGTTGTGGGGAATGATGGAAAGCAGGACGAATGCTTGGAATTCACTGGTCGAGACGTTGATCCCGGTCACCTATCGTCCCGAGGTGCAAGACGAGATCAAGCAAGGTTTCGGTGCGGTCGAGGATATCCTGCGCGCCATTTGGCTTGTCGGAGACATTTCTCCCGGTTCCGGAAGGTATGTCGATGCTATCGTGGGGGGGTGGGCAGCCGCATTGCTGCGCGAGGCATTCAGAAGCCATGGACACTCTTGTCGAATCCTCAATATCCGGGAAGTCCTGGACAATCCTGCGATCGGGATCGGTGCCCAGGAGACGATTCTCCTTACCGGCGAGCTTGTGCAAAGCGAAGCCGCACCACGCGACCGGGATGCCGAATTCGCCGCCGCACTGGTCGGCAGCATGCTGAAGGCATCGTCCATAACATTCTGGAATCTGAACCACCTGGTCACCACTGCAGATATCGACGATGTCCCCAGCGCTGCTGTCATCGACTGCCTCACCTATGCCGAAGCGACCGAACTCTCGTTCTTCGGCTCCCCTGTCATCCACCCCCAGCACATGGTTCCGGCCATGGCGCAACGGATTCCCTTGAATTTGCGGTCGTTCGCCCACCCCGAGCATATCGGGACAACCATCGACGATGAAAAGGGCATGGAATCGAACCGACCGGTGAAGGGCTTCTCGGTCATCAGGGAAATCGCCCTCATAAATGTCGAGGGTGCCGGCATGATCGGTGTTCCCGGCATTGCCCAGCGGTTGTTCGCCGCCATGCACGAATCCGACATATCCGTTGTCCTCATTTCCCAGGCTTCCAGCGAATATTCGATCTGTTTCGCCGTTCCCTCGGAACAGGCGGCTTTGGCATGTGCGATCGCAAGGAGTACCTTCAATCCTGAAATAGGAGCCCACCGCATCCATAGCATAGATGTGGAGATGGGTTGTGCGATCCTTGCCGCGGTCGGAGAGCGGATGCCGGGTGTTCCCGGCATAGCCGGTACCTTCTTCGGTGCTTTGGGCAAGGCACATGTGAATGTACGTGCCATTGCCCAGGGGTCCTCGGAGCGGAATATCAGTGCGGTCATCAAGGAAGATGATGCGCGTAAAGCGCTCAGGGCCTTGCATGCCGGTTTCTTCCTCTCCAACCAGGCCCTCAGCGTGGGGCTGTTCGGACCGGGGAATATCGGTGGAACCCTGCTGGACCAGATCGCTGCGGAAATGCATCGCCTCAACGGTGAATTCGGCGTCGATATCCGTATCCGTGCCATTGCGAATTCAAGCAAGATGTTGCTCGACGAACAGGGAATAGATGTGACCCGGTGGCGGCAGCTGTTTGCCGAGAAGGCGGTGAAACTCGATGTGAAGGCAATGGTGAAGCATGTCAGCGCATCCTATTTCCCCCACGCCGTGCTGATCGACTGCACAACCAGCGCGTCGTTGCCGACCCATTATGTCGGTTGGATCGAGCGGGGTATCCATATCGTGACTCCGAACAAGAAGGCCGGGACCGCGGCGTATCCCGACTACCGCAAGCTCATGGATGCGGGACGTCAATTCGGCAAGCACTTCCTCTATGAAACCACCGTTGGAGCCGGTTTGCCGGTGATCGGTACCTTGAAAGACCTGATCCAAACCGGCGACAGGGTCCGTAGTGTCGAGGGAATCGTTTCCGGGACCCTGGCTTACCTGTTCGCGAATTATGACGGGACCGTACCATTCAGCACCTTGGTCCGAGGGGCCAAGGACATGGGATACACCGAACCCGATCCACGTGACGACCTTTCCGGAATGGATGTGGCCCGCAAGACCGTAATCCTTGCCCGGGAGATGGGGTATCGGGTCGAAGTCTCCGATATTGCCGTCACCTCACTGGTGCCCGAGGCATTGCAGGACGTGCCGCTGGCACAGTTCATGGAGAAGATGGAACTGATGGACGAGCATATCCAGAAGCTCTATCGCGATGCCGAGGCGGCCGGAAAACGGCTACGGTATGTCGGACGGGTAGCCAAGGATGGAAGCTGCAATGTGGAATTGGCCGCATATCCGGTGAGCCATCCGTTCGCACAGTCCAAGGGAACCGACAATGTGGTGGCGTTCACCACAGACCGCTACCATGTGCAGCCGTTGGTGATCCAAGGGCCGGGGGCTGGTCCGGAGGTGACCGCCGGCGGGGTGTTCGCCGACTTGTTGCGCCTCAGTTCCTTCTTGGGCGCACGGTTGTAGGAGGCTGGACATGCTGTTTGTAAGTACCCGCGGGAATTCACCCGCAATCAGTGCATCCGAGGCTATCTTGCAGGGACTTGCACCCGATGGAGGGTTGTATGTCCCCGAATACTTCCCGCATATCGCGCTCGAGAAGCTTGCGGCGGTCACCTCGTATCCCGAATTGGCCTATGAGGTGTTGGCTCCCTTTTTTGTCGACGACGAGCTGGAGTCGGAATTGGCTGAGATTTGTGTCGAGGCATTCGATTTTCCCGTGCCGTTGCATTGGCATGACGGAAAGGATTCGGTCCTGGAGTTGTATTGGGGACCCACCGCCGCCTTCAAGGATTTCGGCGCCCGGTTTCTCGCCGCATCCATGGAACGTCTGTTGAAACACCGGAGCCGCAAACTGACCATCCTGGTCGCCACCAGTGGCGATACGGGTGGTGCGGTTGCCGCCGCGTTCCACAAACGTCCCGGAATCGATGTGAAAGTCCTCTTTCCCGAAGGGAAGGTCTCCAAGCGGCAGCAGCAACAGCTGACCTGTTGGGGAGACAATGTCGACGCCTATGCGGTGGATGGAGTATTCGACGATTGCCAGCGGATGGTGAAACAGGCCTTCATGGACCCGACACTGGTCGCCGAACACGGGTTGTCGTCCGCCAACAGTATCAATCTCGGTCGGTTGCTCCCCCAGATGGTATATGCGTTCCATGCTTCGCTGGAGGTGTTGGCCCGGACCGGCAAGGAGCCGGTAATGGTCATTCCCAGCGGCAATGTGGGCAACAGCTGCGGCTCCTACTGGGCCAAAGTCATGGGAGCTCCCATTTCCCGGATTGTGTTGGCTCTGAACGCCAATCGGACAATACTCGACTATCTCGAATCGGGAACATACGAGAAGCGACCGAGCCGGGCGACCTTGGCGAATGCCATGGATGTCGGCGATCCGAGCAATATGGAGCGCTTGACCCATCTGTTCGGCGATTTCGAACAGTTCAGTGGGGAAGTCTCCGCCTTCAGTGTGGATGATGCGACTATAACCGATACGATCAGGCAGGTGTGGGAAACGCACTCCTATATCGTATGTCCCCATACCGCAACCGGGGAATTCGTACGTACGTCCCTGGACCTGTCGGAGCCGACGGTGGTATATGCCACCGCGCATCCTGCGAAGTTCGACACGGTTGTCGAGCCGGTAATCGGTGAAACCGTGCCGGTTCCGCCGCAACTTGCCGAATTGTTGGACAAGTGGAGTTCCTACAAGCGCATTCCGGCCGACCATACCTTGCTTTTCTCCTGAAAGCAGCTAGCCAATTTCCACCTATGCATCCCCAACCTTGACGAAACGCTAGGGAAGGGGTATGTTTGTACGTGATACCACCCCTCCGGGGGTGGGGTAGAACAAGGAGCGGATGATGAAGAAAGAGTTCGATGTCTCCGGCATGACCTGTTCCTCCTGCGCCATACACGTGGAAAAGAGTGTACGTAAGATCGAAGGTCTCGGGGAAGTCAGGGTGAACTTGTTGACCAATACGCTTTCCATCGATATGGATGGGGATTCGATGGATATCGATGACCAGAGGATCGTAAAAGCAGTGGAGGATGCCGGCTACGGGGCATCGCCCAAAGTGAAACACGATACCGCCGAGGCGGTTGGTTCCGCCAACGACCCCCGTGTGCATGTTGCCAAGGAGCTGAAGTCGATGCGTTCGCGCCTGATCGTATCCTTTGTGTTCTCCATCCCACTGCTCTATCTGGCCATGGGACACATGTTCAATTGGCCCTTGCCCGGGTTCTTCCATGGAACACAAAATGCGATGACCTTCGCCTTCACCCAGATACTGCTGACGATTCCGGTGTTCATCGTGAACGGACGATACTTCAAGACCGGTTTCAAGACGTTGCTCAAACGATCCCCCACCATGGATTCGCTCATTGCCCTCGGTTCTTCGGCGGCGATGGTCTATGGAATCTACGCCATCTACAAGATCGGCTTTGGGCTTGGACATGGGGATACGGCTTCGGTCATGCGCTTTTCCATGGACCTCTACTTTGAGGCGGCCGCCATGATCCTCTCGTTGGTCCTGCTGGGGAAATATTTGGAATTGAAGGCCAAGGGACGTACCAGCGATGCGGTTTCGAAACTCATCGACCTCTCTCCCAAGACTGCGCTTGTCCTACGCGACGGAAAGGAGCAGGAAGTGCCGGTCGAGCAGGTGGTTGTCGGCGATACGGTCATTGTTCGTCCAGGCGGACGGTTCCCGGTGGATGGAACCGTGATCTCCGGAAACTCGGCGGTCGATGAATCTGCACTGACCGGTGAGAGCCTTCCTGTCGCGAAGGGGGAAGGAGACCAAGTGCTCAGCGCCAGCATCAACACCACCGGACGGCTGGCCTACCGTGCGGATCGGGTCGGTGAGGACACCACACTCGCACAGATCATCAAACTGGTGGAGGATGCCAGCGCATCGAAGGCTCCGATCGCAAAATTGGCCGATCGGATCAGTGCGGTGTTCGTGCCCATCGTCATAGCGATCGCCTTGGCTTCGGTGCTCGTATGGATACTTGCCGGCCAGCCGGTCGAATCTGCTCTGGCCTTCGGTATCGCGGTATTGGTGATCAGCTGTCCCTGCGCCCTGGGACTGGCGACCCCGACAGCCATCATGGTGGGAACAGGCAAGGGAGCCGAACATGGAATCCTCATCCGCTCGGCCGAGGCGTTGGAAACGGCGCAATCGGTCGATACCGTGGTGCTGGACAAGACCGGTACCATCACGGAGGGCAAACCTCGGGTGACCGATATCCTTGTTGCGCCCGCTAGCGAGCGGATGGATCTGTTGTCCACCGCCGCTGCGCTTGAAGCAGCGAGCGAGCATCCCCTGTCGCTTGCGATCTTGGAGAAGGTGAGGGAAGAGAACCTCGATATCCGTGAAATCGAATCCTTCGAGGCGATTCCCGGCAAGGGATTGCGTGGAGTGGTCGATTCGGAGACCATGTTCGGTGGCAATGCGACCTATATGCAGGAAATGGGCATAGACCTATCCCCCTTGGAGAAGCAGGGCGATAGCCTCTCCAACGAAGGAAAGACTCCGCTCTACTTTGCCCGCGGGTCCGCGCTACTGGGTTTGATCGCGGTGGCCGATGTGGTCAAGGAGTCCAGTCTTGCCGCGGTCCAGCGGTTGCAGGAGATGGGACTCGAAGTCGTCATGTTGACGGGGGACAACGAACGTACTGCCCATGCGATCGCCGGCAAGGTGGGAATCTCCCGGGTGTTCGCCTCGGTGCTGCCGGATGGCAAGGAAGCTGCTGTCAGGAGCTTGCAGGATGAGGGACGCAAGGTAGCCATGGTCGGAGACGGGATCAACGATGCGCCGGCCCTTGTGCGTGCCGATGTCGGTATGGCGATCGGTGCCGGTACCGATATCGCGATCGAATCCGCCGATATCATCCTCATGCGCAGCGATTTGCAGGAGGTTGCCACTTCGATTTCGCTCAGCAAGGCTACTTTGAGGAATATCAAGCAGAACTTGTTCTGGGCATTGTTCTACAATACACTGGGAATACCGTTGGCCGCCGGTATCTTCTTCCCATTCTTCGGTTGGCGCCTGAACCCCATGTTCGCAGCCGCCGCGATGAGTTTGAGCAGTGTGTTCGTGGTGACCAACGCATTGCGGCTGAAACGGTTCAAACCGACCTATGATAGACACATACAACGTGCCAAGATTGGCAAAGGAGAAATGGAAACCATGGAAAAGACGATATTGATCGAAGGTATGACCTGCATGCATTGCTCAGCTCGGGTAGAGAAGGCACTGAACGCGATCGACGGGGTCCGTGCCACGGTCGATCTGCAAGGCAAGAAGGCCAGTGCGACAGTCGCGGAAGGTGTGACCGACGCCATGTTGCGCGATGCGGTGAGTGAAGCTGGATACGAGGTTGTCCGGATAGCGGGGAAGGCCTGATATGAAGGCTGACCACAAACAGGTTACCCAGGCGTTGAAGACCGCACGCGGACAACTGGATGGGATCTTGCGGATGGTGGAGGAAGATCGCTACTGCGTTGATATCTCCAACCAGTTGCTCGCCACCGAGGCTTTGTTGAAAAAGACCAACAAGATCGTGCTGCAAGCCCATCTGCAAAGTTGTGTGAAGGAGTCGTTCGAGACCGGGACCGATGTCGAACAGAAGATTTCAGAGATCCTGAAATTGCTCGACAAGCTGGTCAACTGATCGGTCTGGGCTATTAGTCGTATAAACAGTCCTTCGGTTCAATTGAAAGCCTCTGCCACCGACATGGCGGAGGTTTTTCACATATCACGGGCCTATCCCAATCGCAGATAGGCAATATGACCTGTTGGAAAGAGATAAAAATTCGAGTAATCGTTGTATTTTAATTAAAATGATACTATATGAAAAATTAACAAAAAACCTTGTAACAGAGTCAAGGCAATTTGCATTGATGATGGTGTGAAAAAATGGATACAATCATCCGGTGTGGCTGATTGGAGGAATTGGAATGAAACTGATGGTGTCGGTGGTCCTCCAGGTTGGTTGCGGGTGGTTTCTCTCATCATCCTGATCCCAGGTATCGCAATCTGGATTTGGACTGTGGCCTTGATTCTCATCCATGTGCCCAGGAAGGAGTTGATAACCACCGGACTGTACTTGTGGGTCAAACACCCCTTGTATACGAATATGGCAGTATACGTTTTGCCCTGGCTCGGTTTTTTGTGCAACACATGGCTGGGAATTCCGATAGGTATCGTCGTATATGTCGGTTCCAGACTGTTCTCACCACGTGAAGAGACTATGCTCTCGAAGATTTTTGGCAAAGCCTGGGACGATTATGTCGGCGAGGTACGGATTCCATGGCTGTAATCGACGATCCGGTCACTTGGCCAGCAGCATGTCCCCGTCCTTGATCCAACCTTTCTTACGCATGGCATAACTGAACATGAGGGACAATAGGGCGGGCAGGACGATATGCATGAGAAGGACTTGCGGCCAAGCTTGGACACCCATGACCGCAATCGCATTGAATTGGCCGACCAATCCACTGGTGCCCATTCCGGCGCCGGAGCTGTTGTTCTCCATCTTGAATACCACGGTACTGATCGGACCGAGGATTGCAGCCGTCAGGGTAGGTGGGACCCAGATCAACGGATTCTTGACGATATTGGGAATCTGAAGCATGCTCGTTCCGATTCCTTGGCTGATCAACCCGCCGACCTTGTTTTCCTTGTAGGAACTGACGGCGAATCCGACCATCTGGCAACTGCAGCCGACAACCGCCGCCCCTGCCGCCAGCCCACTGAGGCCGAGGCTGATGCATATTGCGGCACTGCTGATCGGGAGCGTGAGGACCATTCCCACGACAGTGGAAACGAGAATGCCCATGGGCAACGGATACAACGTGGTCAAAGCATTGATGAAATTTCCCAAATAGGTCATGAGTGCCGCAATCGGCGGGGCGATGAAATGGCCGACGAGCGAACCGAACAGGATAGCCGTCAACGGGACAACGATGATATCGACACCGGTCTTGCCCACGACCTTTTTCGCCGCTTCGGCAGCGGCCAACCCGGCGAGCATCGCTCCGACCGGTTCCCCGAGTGCCATGCGGATGATTGCGGTTCCATCTCCCATGACAAAGGTTCCTCCACCGATTGCTCCGGTGACGGCGCTGCAGATGATCCCCAAAGGTGGAGCTCCCACAGCAATCGCGACTCCGACTCCGATAGCGGGGCCGGTGAGGTATTGGGTCACCATGCCGATCTGCTCCAGCAGGAGGAAGCTGGTGTAGTGGCCGATTTGCTTGATGATCAGTCCGATGATCAAGGAGGCGAACAAACCATGGGCCATGCCGCCGAGTACCCGGACAATATATGCGGAAATCTTGTGCTGGGTCATGGGGAACTCCTCTGTGTCGTTTGTCTCAGTCGAGACGGGTCGTGGGAAGATTTCGGATTGCCAAGACAGTGACCGATCCCTCGCCGAACACTCCTTCCATATATCTGATATAGTCGTTCGTCCGGTCGATCGGTGTGTAGACCTGTATGGTACCGGCAAATCCACCACCATGGACTCGACAGGCACCGGCACCTTCCAGGAACCGCTCGGTCATGGCCAGAGCAAGGGGCAGACCTTGTTCCCGTACGACGCCTGTGCTATAGAGGTTCTGGAGGAATCGGAACGAACTGTTGCCCGATTCGTTCACCAAGTCGAGATAGGTTTCCATATCGTGGTTCTGCAATGCCGAGAGCATCTTGTCCACCCGTTCGTTCTCGGATAGATAGTGGTATGCGCGAAGGATAGCCCGATCGTTTTGTACATGTTGCCGCACTGCCGCAAGCGAATCCATGAACAGGCCGAAGGGGACATCGCGGAGGACATCCTGGTCGAAGCATGCGGCCACGGCATGCATTTCCTGGGGAATGGCGGCATAGTCGGGAGTCAAGTCGGCATGGTTTCCACCGGTATCGACAACCAACAGGTCGTAGCCGAGCTCCCTGAAATTGCAGGATACGGGGGTAATGGAAGGATGCTCGGGGTGGGCGAAATCTATGCCGACCACGCCACCTTGCCCGCAGGCGATCTGGTCCATGAGTCCCGAAGGCTTTCCGAAATAGGTATTCTCGGCAAATTTTCCCAAGATAGCCAAATCGATGGGTTGGAGTATATCTCGGTTGTACAGGTTGTTGAACAATGTCGCGACCAGCACCTCGATCGCAGCAGATGAGCTGAGTCCCGAACCCTTGAGCACATTCGTGCTGGTATTGGCCACGAATCCACCGATTTTCAACCCCCGTTCAAGAAAACCCTCGGCAATGCCTCGGACAAGGGCATCGGTCGTTCCCTTTTCTTCCTTTCGGAAGGAGGTGTCCCGCAAATCCACGGTGACCGGAGGAAACCCTTCCGAAACCAGTGTCGCCACCGGCTCGGAAACCGGTGTCGCAACCGCTATGGTATCGAGATTGATTGTAGCGGCGATAACCTTGCCAAGGTTGTGGTCGGTATGGTTTCCGGCCAATTCGGAACGGCCGGCTGTACTGAACAGTCCGGTCTGCGCAGTCACGCCCGTACGAGACGTCTCGCGATGTGCAGACAGGAGCCTCGAGAAGCGGGAAGCCTGCTTTTGTGCATCGTAACCGTCGCCATAGAGTCTCGGCAACAATTCGGTGAACCCGTCACCCTGTATGAAGGCTTCCAAGCGGTCCTGTTCAGCCATAGTGTCCCTCCCATATACCTATTGGACGATATCGGTCGACACCGGTCATGTCAAGTAAATCGTCATCGGTACCAGAAGGTACGGTTGTTGCGGTACTGGCGGGGACTCATGCCCATGACTTTCCTGAATTGGCGGCTGAAGTAGTTGGCATCGTTGAACCCCGTCGCTTCCGAGATGTCTCCCATGGTCAGGTCGCTGGCACGGATCAGGCGGCACGCCTGCTCGATCCGCCGCTGGATATGGAATTCGACAGGGGAGAGGCCGGTGGCATTCTGGAAATGGCGGTTGAGGGTGCTGGCGGACATGTTTGTCAATTCCATCAGCTCCTTGGTACTCACCGGACGGTCGGTATGTGCCTCCAGGTAGCTGAGGGCGTCGGCGATGCGCATGATGGTCTGGTTGTCTTTGCGGGGGTGTTCCGCGTAGATCCTGAAGAGCAGTACCAGCAGATGGATCAGATAGGCGAAGGCTTGGCTTTGCGACCCGATATCGGTCTCTATGGAATCGGCTTCCAGCTGCATATGCTCCAGCAGCGGCAACATCTCGGCCAGTTGCGCCGGAGTAAGTTGCATGAGCGTCGAGATTCCCGTGTCGTTGCGATAATTGGGCTCTATCCTGAGCAGGGCATGATATCCGGGCATGTTGCGCAGATCGTAGAACGATTCCTCGAACAACTTGTTGTCGAACAGGATATTGTAGAGGTGCAGGTCCTGGACATCCCGATATCCGTGTTCCAATCCCGGGGTAATGACAAACACATTTCCCGGAACCAGGGGAAAGGAGTTCGATTCGGTGAAATGGGTCCCTTTTCCCGATACGATCACCACCAGTTCGAAGAAGTCGTGGCTATGCAACGGGTAGGGCAGTTCGGGATCCCGCTCGATGACTTTCATTTTGAACGATGGGTCGTAAAAGTAATCCGATGCAAGCAACTTGAGATTCATGATGAAAAAATAATGCTAAAAGTTGGCCGATTTGTCAAGGCGGGATTGCGAAAACGGGGGTAGCATGAGTACAGGTGATGATCCACTGGGAGGAACACATGGATACGAAATCATACGATACAGCTCGAGAGGCATACGCACTACTCGGAATAGATACGGATGCGGTCATCGATCGACTCGCAGCAATTCCCGTCTCCATCCATTGTTGGCAAGGCGACGATGTCGGTGGTTTCGAACGTCCCGGCGCAACCCTTTCGGGTGGTGGTATCCAAGCGACGGGGAACCACCCGGGGAAGGCGCGTTCGATCGAAGAGCTCCGAAGCGATCTGGAGAAGGTGTTCTCCCTGGTTCCCGGACCCCACCGGCTGAACCTCCATGCCAGTTACGGGGAATTCGGTGGAGAATTCGTCGACCGTGACAAGATAGAAGCGAAGCATTTCGCCGGATGGGTCGAATGGGCCAGGAAACTCGGCGTTGGCATAGATTTCAATGGAACCTTCTTCAGCCACCCCTTGGCCGATTCCGGCTATACCTTGGCGAGCAAGGATCCTGCCATCCGGCGCTTCTGGATCGAACATGCCAAGCGGTGCAGGGCGATTTCCGCGTGGATCGGCGAGCAACTGGGTTCCCCCTGTATCCTCAACACATGGATTCCGGACGGTGCGAAGGACCGTACAGTGGACAAGATCGGCTACCGGCGGATACTCAAGGATTCGCTCGATGAAATCTTCAGCATCCCCTATTCGGCGAACCATATGCGTGACGCCATCGAGACCAAGTTGTTCGGTATCGGCAGCGAGGCCTTCGTGGTGGGTAGCCATGAGTTCTACATGAACTATGCTGCCCGCAACGACAAGATGCTGTGCATCGACATGGGACACTTCCATACCGAGGAGGATATCTCCGACAAGCTGTCCTCGATCCTCCTCTTCCAGGACGAGGTGTTGTTGCATGTGAGCCGGCCACTCCATTGGGACAGCGACCACGTGGTGCTGTTCACAGACAGGGTCCGCAACGTCGCCGAGGAATTGGTCAGAAGTGGAAAACTGGAACAGGCGCATATCGGACTCGACTACTTCGATGCTTCGATAAATCGGGTCGGGGCATGGTCCACCGGTGCCCGTTCCATGCGCAAAGCCCTGCTCTTCGCCCTGCTGGAACCGCAACGGAAGTTGGTCGAGTTGGAAGAGTCGGGAAGCGGCTATGCCAAGATGGGACTGTTGGAGGCCTTGCACACCATGCCCTTCGGTGCCGTATGGAACCGGTATTGTGAAAAATTCTCTGCCCCGGACGACCTCGCGATCATCGATATGGTCGGTGCATACGAACAGAAGACCCTCAAGGAGCGTACATGATGGTACAACACGATATTGCAGCTTTGCTGGAAGTCTCACGCAGATACGGTACCGACGCACGATATGTGCTGCTTGGCGGTGGCAACACCTCGTACAAGATCGATGATACCATGTACGTCAAAGCCTCGGGCCATGCGTTGGGAACGATTTCCGAGGACGGATTCGTCGCCATGTCGATGCCCCGGCTCATGGCTATCTGGGACAAGACATACCCAGCCGATACCGAGAAGCGTGAAGAGGAAGTGCTCGCCGATCTCATGGGTGCACGCAGCGATGGCCAGACAGGTCGTCCCAGCGTCGAGGCCCTGTTGCACGGAATTATCCCGTTCACTTATGTCGTCCATTTGCATCCAGCCATGGTCAACGGGCTCACCTGTGGCCAAAGTGGAAAGGAATGGGCCCGGAAGCTGTTTCCCGATGCCATTTGGATTCCATTGGTCAACCCCGGGTATATTCTTGCCAAAACAGTGCGCGACGCCCAACGGGAATATGTGAAGTCCCATGCCAAGCAGGCGACCACGATGTTCCTACAAAACCATGGGGTGTTCGTCGCAGCCGATACCATCGGGGAGATCGATGCTCTCTACACCGCGATAATGGAAACGCTCAACCACGCGATTGTCCGCAAACCGGTGTTCAACGAAGTGAAGGTGGACGCACAACGGGTGGCCATGGTCCAGCAAGCCATGCAACAGCACTATGGAAGTCGGACGACGTACCCGGTCATTGCGAACCGGGAGGTCGCCAACCGGTTGACCGATCCGGAAGCCTTCAGCTCCATTTCTTCCGCATATACACCGGACCATATCGTCTACAGCGGTTTCAAACCGCTATGGATCGGTGAAGCCGTCTTCGGACAAGAGAGTCCAGTCCAGGCGATGGTCTCGGCCATGCAAGAGTTCGAGCATACGTATGGGGTTCCTGCCAAAATCATCGCAGTGCAGAGGACAGCGGCTTTCGCGGTCAGTGAAGCTGCTCTGGTGCTGTTCCTGGATACGGTCAAGGTGTCCGCCTTCACCGAGAGTTTTGGCGGCCCGCGGTTCATGGATGATGACCAGATCGAATTCATCCGCACCTGGGAAGTGGAGAAGTATCGTTCGAATTTGAATGCTTGATACCCGAACCCGTGGTTCGGAATCACATAGATCACCGGAAAATCCGGAAAAGGAGTACACACATGAAAAAAGTTGCTGTGTTTTTGCTCATCGCGATGTTGGCGAGTACAATGGTGTTCGCCCAGGGTGCCAAAGAGGCTCCAGCCAAAGAGATGTACGATGTCGTCATTTTGGTGAAGAGCATGGGAAACGGATTCTTTGACGCTTGTTTCAAGGGAAGCCAGCAGGCAGCCGAGGAATTGGGGAACATCAAGACCACCTACATGGGTCCTGTCCAGACCACTGCAGAGGGTCAGATCGAGATTATCGAAACCCTGATTGCCCAGCGTGTCGATGGTATCGCTATCAGCGCCAACGATGCCGATGCATTGATCCCCGTTACCAAGAAGGCCATGGCCGCTGGTATCAAGGTCATTTCGTTCGACTCCGGTATCAACGAAGGTGGACGCATTGTCGATCTCGTTCCCTCCAAGGAAGAATTGATTGGTCGCCAGCAGATCCAACTCGCCGCCGAATTGGCCGGTATGAAGGGTGACGTCGCTGTCCTTTCCGCTTCTGCCCAAGCGACAAACCAGAATGCTTGGATCAAGTGGATGAAGGAAGAGATCAAGGATGCCAAGTACAAGGACATGAAATTGGTTGAAGTCGTCTATGGTGACGATGCGCCGGACAAGAGCTATCGTGAAGCTGTCGCCCTCATGAACAAGTACCCCAACCTGAAGGTTATCATTTGCCCGACCACAGTCGGTTTGCTCGCAACTGCCCAGGCCGTCAAGGATGAAGGCAAATCGGGCGTAGTTGAAGTTACCGGTCTTGGTCTTCCTTCAGAAATGAAGGGATACATCCTCGATGGTACCGTCGGACAAATGGCGCTTTGGAATCCGATCGACCTCGGATACACATCCACCTACATTCTCGAATCCTTGATCACCGGAAAGGTTGCCGGTGCCGTCGGCGATTCGTTCGATGCCGGCAAGATGGGCAAGGTCACTGTCGAAGCCCGCGGTGTCGCTGTCATGGGCACTCCGTTCGTCTTCAACAAGGACAACATCGAAGAGTACGCCGCGATCTTCTAGGTCGGACGGTTTTTGGGACAACCGACGTCGATTGGCGTCGGCTGTCTTTCTGCGGTTCCTTCCCGCAAGGCAGGGACCGGGGATGGACAGTTGCAATCGCATTCGCCAGTATATACCTAATTGAGAGGAGAACTACCTGTGGCAGAGACGCTGTTGACCATACGCGACCTCACGAAGTTTTTCCCTGGAATCAAGGCCTTGGACAACGTGCACCTCACGGTGCGAACCGGTGAAGTCCATGCCTTGATAGGGGAGAACGGTGCGGGAAAATCGACTTTGGTGAAAATTCTTACCGGAGTGTATTTCCCTACCGGTGGAACCATTACCCTGGAAGGCCGTGAATTGAATTTCAAGAACGCTATCGATGCCCAGCAGGCTGGTATTGTAGCTATACATCAGGAAGCTTCCATGTTCCTTGAATTGAGTGTCACCGAAAATATCTATATGGGACACCACCTGCGGCATCCAAAGACCAAACGGTTGGATTGGAAGGGTATGCGCGAAAAGACGGGCGAATTGCTCAAGCAGTTGGAGCTGGCAATAGACCCAGATACCTTGGTCAAGAATCTCAGCGTGGCCCAACGGCATATGGTGGAGATCGCAAAGGCGTTGTCATTGAATGCCAAAGTGGTGATCATGGATGAGCCTACGAGCGCCCTGACCACCAGGGAAGTCGAGGACCTATACCGGATCGTGCGGCAATTGCGCAAGGAAGGAAAGGCGATCATCTTCATTTCGCATAAGTTCGAGGAGATTTTCGAGATATGCGATTACTATACTGTCTTGCGTGACGGACAGTATATCGGTGAAGGGAAGGTCGCCGATACTTCGACCGATGAGATCATCAATATGATGATCGGGCGCAATATCGACCATATGTTCCCCAAGAAGGATCCGAATATCGGCGATGAGATTCTCGCTGTAGAGAATCTCAGCCAACTGGGGGCGTTCCAAAATGTCTCCTTCAGCCTCCACAAGGGCGAGATCCTGGGATTCTTCGGACTTGTTGGTGCCGGTCGCACAGAAGTCATGCGGACAATCTTTGGAATCGACAAACGTTCTGGGGGATCGATAACGATCGGGGGCAAGCCGTATGCGCCGAAAGGCCCGCACGATGCCATGGCCCACGGAATCGGATTCGTTCCGGAAGATCGGCAACGACAGGGAGTAATCCTTTCCATGAGTATCGGAAAGAACATCACTATGCCCCAGCTGAGCTCCTTGTGCCGCTTCGGCATCACCAACGCTAAAAAGGAATTGGAAGTAACGAAAACCTATGGGGAGATGATGGAGATCCGTGCCGCGGGATGGCATGTCGATGCCGACACCCTCTCCGGCGGAAACCAGCAGAAGGTGGTGCTCGCCAAGTGGATCGGGACCAATCCCCGTATACTGATCCTGGATGAACCGACAAAGGGTATCGATGTCGCAACGAAGGCCGCCGTACACGAATTCGTCTCGCAAATGGCCGGCGAAGGAATTGCCGTCATCCTGATTTCCAGCGAACTTCCCGAGATCCTCGGTATGTCCGACAGGGTGGTTGTCATGCACGAAGGCGATGTCACTGCGGTCTTCGACCGTAAGGAAATGAACCAGGAGCAGATCATGCGGGCAGCCCTGGGCGAAACGAAGGAGGCCCTCCATGGGTGATATGCACATGAAAAACACCCGAGATGGCAATATCCTGCAGCGGGTGTCGAAGGTATTGCTTGCCAGACGCGAGGCAAGCCTGGTCATTCTCCTGGCCGTGATTCTTGTTCCGATTGTCATCAGGTCTCCGCAATTCCTCTCGTTCACCAATATCGATCGGATTATCAACGATATTTCGATTCTCTCGATAGTTGCCATAGGTGAATTCTTCGTAATCCTCTCCAATGGAATCGACTTGTCCGTCGGTTCCATAATCGCCTTCAGCGGCATGGCCAGCGGGATGCTCAACGAGGCGTATCCACAGGTGCCGGTGTTTTTCCTCTTGCTGCTCGGAACCGGACTTGGTGCGGTTATGGGAGCGGTGAACGGTGCTCTTGTGGCATACGGAAAAATTCCGCCCATCATCACGACATTGGGAACCATGAGCATCTACCGGGGATTGACGTTCGTATTGAGCAAGGGGACGTGGGTCACCGCACATGAGATGACGCCGAATTTCATCGGCTTTCCACGCCAATCCTTCCTAGGTATATCCGCCCTGATCTGGATGGCGTTGATAGTAATCGTGGTGACCTATTATTTCAGTCGTTTTACCCGGTCCGGTCGGGAAATCTACGCGATCGGGGGCAATGCGACGGCCGCAAAATTTGTCGGAGTCAATGAAAAACGGATCCGGTTCATGGTCTTCGTGATATCGGGAACCCTCTTCGGTTTCGCCGGATCGCTGTGGACCGCCCGATATGCATCGGCAGTGAATGAAATGGCGACCGGTTTCGAGATGCAGGCCGTCGCCGCATGTGTGCTCGGTGGGGTGAACTTCGCCGGAGGTGCCGGTGCTATCCCAGGAGTCGTCCTCGGTGCATTGTTCCTCGGTGTCTTGAACAATGCCTTGCCGGTTGTCTACCTGTCGACCTTCTACCAGACCTTGGTACAGGGAATGGTCGTGCTGCTCGCTTTGGTGATCAACACGGTGGTCGACCAACGCAAGACCCGCAAGCTCCTTGAACAACGGAGGGCTCGATAATGGCTGAACAACGTGATTTGGTTGCAAAAACGAGATTGATCCAGGAGGCTGGATGGCGCAACACCCTCATAGAGCTCTTCACCAAGTGGGAAGTCCTGTTGGGCATGATCTTTGTGCTCATGGTGGTGTTCTTCTCGAACCTGTCGCCGTATTTCCTCGATTATTTCAATCTGATGAATGCGACATTCCAATTTTCCGAGAAGGCGATCATGGCATTGCCCATGATATTCATCATCATGTGTGGCGATATCGATATCTCCATCGCCAGTATCATCGCCTTGTGTGCCTATGCTGTCGGCACCGCAAGTGCGGCAGGGGTCTCGACGCCAGGTTTGATCGCCATTGGTCTCGCTGTCGGAGCCGCGGCAGGTATGGTCAACGGATTGCTGATCACCGGTTTCAATATGCCCGCGATTGCGGTTACGCTTGCCACACAATCGATTTACCGGGGAATCGCCCAAGCTGCGTTGGAAGAGCGCGCTATGACGAAATATCCGTCGCAATTCGGTTTCTTTGGACAAGAGTTCATTCCCGGCACCATGATTCCATTCGAGTTGGTGTTGTATATCGGTCTTGCGATCGTCATGGGATTTGTCCTCCACAAGACTTCGTATGGTCGTCGTCTCTATGCGATCGGTAGCAGTCCGGAAGCCGCGCGGTTTTCCGGGATCAAGGTCAAGAAGATAAGGATCATCAACTACACGCTCATGGGGTTGTTCAGTGGAATCGCTGGTGTATTGTTGACCAGTCGTATTTTAAGTGCCCGTTCGAATATCGCCACCAGTTGGGACCTCGAGGTGATTACCCTTGTCGTTCTCGGTGGAGTCTCCATCAACGGGGGAAAGGGAACCATGTGGGGTGTTGTGATCGCTTCCTTCCTGGTCGGATACTTGAAGTTCGGTATGGGGCTGCTGAAGTTGTCGGGTACCATCATGACCATTGTGATCGGGACCTTGCTGATCATAGCGGTATTGTTGCCGAGACTCTTGGATGGGTATAAGAACAACAGGAAAATGAGACGGCAACAGGCACAAGCCGCATTGCAGTCCGCACATGCTTGATGGAGTGCTTATGGAAGAGAATAGACGCGCGTTCATGATGAAATTGAAACCTGGTTGCGAGGCGGAGTACGAGAAACGACACACGGAAATTTGGCCGGAACTGAAGCGATTGCTCTCCGACAGTGGAGTCTACGACTATTCCATATACCTGCACAAGGAGAGCGGTTCCTTGTTCGCGTTCCAGAAGACACGAGGTGGTGCCGGTTCGCAAAGTCTCGGCGAGACCGGGATAGTGAAGAAGTGGTGGGCGTTCATGGCCGACCTCATGGAGACCAATGCCGACAGTTCGCCGGTCTCGATTCCATTGGAGGAAGTCTTCCATATGGATTGAGGCCGAAACATACGGCTCACACTGTGACTGTTGTCACACAATCATATGATGAACTATGGTATCTTGTGGCAGTTCCCAGGAGGGTAGGTGCATGAGTACCATGGTGTTGTATGGTGTCACGGCAATGTTGTTGGCATTCTCATTTTTCAAGGACAGGAAGAAAACCCTGCAGGCGTTGCGCAAGGCCCTCAAGGCGTTGGAGAATATCCTGCCCGAATTCCTTGTCGTCATTCTGCTGGTGGGGCTCCTGCTTGCCTTGATGGATCCTGCGTTCATCTCGCGCTTGATAGGTGTGGATTCCGGTATCTTGGGTATGGCGATTGCCTTGCTGGTAGGTTCCATCACGCTGATTCCCGGTTTCATCGCATTCCCGACTGCCGCCATGCTGCTCCAAGGTGGAGCGGGATACATGCAGATAGGTGCGTTCATATCGACGCTCATGATGGTCGGTGTGGTCACCGTTCCAGTGGAAAAGAAATATTTTGGGCTCAAACTGACAGTGCTCCGCAATAGTTTTGCTTTCCTGTTCTCTATTGTTGTCGCGCTGGTCATCGGTCTGGCTATGGGGGAACTATGAGCAAGCTCATCAAGCGCTATAGGGTGTTTCTGGTCGTATTGGTGTTGTTGGGGATAGTGTTTCTCCTCGACAGGGAATTGGGCAAGCTCACCTTCCGGAATGCTGGATATACGATCAAGGAAATGCTGTTGATCATTCCTCCGATTTTCGTGTTGCTCGGGTTGCTGGACGTATGGGTTCCCCGTGAGACGATGGTGAGGTTCATGGGGGAGGGTTCCGGTGCCAAGGGGGTGCTGCTGGCATTCCTGCTTGGGTCGGCGGCGGCAGGACCGTTGTACGGGGCGTTCCCGGTAGCAAGCGTATTCATGCGCAAGGGGGTCAAGTTCTCCAATATCCTGGTCTTCCTGGGAGCCTGGTCGACGACAAAGATTCCCATGTTCCTGTTCGAGCTCGAATCGTTGGGTCCCCGTTTCGCTCTGACCAGGCTGGCAATCAATATTCCCGGAATACTGGTCATCGCATGGACTTTGGCAGCCTTGGTGCCCAAGCAGGCCATCGACGACATCTATCGGAAGAACCTGGAGATGAACAGCAACTGAACCCCAACCGTAGCGAACGGAAAGAATCATTGGGGTATTCACAATACATTTTTGTGTCATTTCCCAACAAAACGAGGGTAGCGGAACAATTACTATTGGCCCATTTTCAAACGAAGTGAGGTAACGGAGCCACGAAGTGGATCCACTACCGAACGAGACAATATGAAGTGACCCCCAGTTTGCAAACCGTGGATTCGCCGTGCATACTGGGAAAAACAATTAACCGTATGCGGCTACCGCATGCAAATGGAGGTCACCATGAACACAGTAATCCACATCGGCATCGATGTCCACAAGGAC
>ENA-OSEO01000074-OSEO01000074.1-sediment-metagenome-genome-assembly--contig:-NODE-74-length-259312-cov-39.097159_pt1 | contig 259312 bp, 215 predicted proteins | sample MGYA00237883_ERZ534232 | MGnify/ENA metagenome assembly ERZ534232
TCGGGACGAGGACCACCGGGGTTTCTTCCAGAGATTCATGCAGAAGACCTCCTTTACAAGGCATGCGCCGGTGGGGACGGAGGCACCGTTTACCCCGGGCGTCTTCTGTAATTATCGGTATGGTCCGGGAAGGGTTGAACGGCGGGAATCGGTGCATTGCCCTGGTGAACCCGAAGCGTGTTATAGGCCGCTGCCGGGCCTTGAAAGGTGTTGTCGGGGGCCGTTCGTTGCGGGTGAAGCGAAATGCATCCGCAATGGCCTTCACGGCCAGGGGTGGGGAACGATCCCGGGCGGCAAGACGGAGCGAAAGAGGCCGAGAGCATGGGGTGCATCCGGTCCAGGCTGGGCGGTTCGGGAAGGAGATCTTGGGTAAGCCTTCACAGGGTACTGCATCTGCTGTGTTGGCGGGCACTTGAAGTACAGGGAGTACATCTGCGTTCCCGCCGCCTTGCATCTGCAGCACCCTGTGAAGGCTTCCAGTTCGGGGCGTTGCAGTATTGGGGCTGTGCCAAACCCCGTGATCAGGTACGGGGCGGCCTCAGTGACTGTGCGGTCTTACCCCCGGGTCTAGTCCTTGCTTGTGTGGCAGACAGCGCACCCGTTGTATCCGGAACCGGGCCAGGCCTTGTAATTCCACCGGAGGATGGCGTCGTAAGGCGTTCCGTGGGCTCGGTGACAGGACATGCACATGACGATCGCGTCGTCCGTTGAAGAATAGACCGTACTGTTGACGGTGGTCGTGGTGCTTGCCGTGGCCACCGGACTGATCACGCTGTAGTCGTTGTTCGAGCCGCTGCCCCCGTTGTATTCATCGTATTCCGTGCTGGTGGTGGCCCTGGACATGTCGAAATCCGTGGGGTGCCGGAGCCAGACACCGGCGCCGAATCCTCCGGAGGCGATTTCTCCGGTGCCGTGATGGTAGTCGCCGTGGCACGCGCCGCACAGGCTGCTAATGGTGCCCGAAGAGTCCGCTTCCGTCGTACGGTCCCGCCCGTAATACTTGTTGTGCTCGGTGGCGAGGGGCCGGTACTCGTAATCAGAATCTTCAAGCCCCTGCACGCCGTTGAGGAAGCGGTAGCTCTCGGCGAGACTGGATCCGTCCCGCCAGGCGACTGTGTCGCTGTTCAGGTGGTGGGCCCCAAGCATGGCCTGGTAGGGATTGGACATCGACCTGTCGCCGTGGCAGCCGTTGGTTCCGGAACAGGACAGCTGGCTTGTCAATGCTGCACCCCCCGGGGGGATGTTGCCGAGGATGACGTCCGGCGATGCGACTCCGGCCACATTGTGTCCGGCGCGGTCGTTTGTCTGCACCCAGTAGAAATTTCCGCCGGCGAGTGTCTGCGTGGTGGATTCCGTGCCGGTATTGCTGTAGACAGGGGCGCTCCCGCTCAAGACATAAGGAGTCGTTGCTCCAACCTGATTGACACCGGTGTGACACCCCTTGCAGTCGTCATTGAGGAGGGCGGGGATCGGTCCTGTGCCGACCACGGAAAGGCCGCCCTGGCTGTTGTGCATGGTGTGGCAGTCGCTGCACGGGCCCGCGACCTTGGCGGCTGCCGGGTGTTCTCCCGTCGCCGCCGCGGTCAGTATCAGGATCATGATTACCCGTACCAGCATCACGGCGATCTCTCCCTATCGGCCGAAGATCTCAACCCTGCCATTGCCTTCCTCGACCACGCACAGCCGGTCCCAGGGGTCGAAGGTGAGCTCTATGGGGAAATAGATCTTGCCCCTGGATTGTCCCGGTTCGAGGAAGCGGTACTTGAAATGCCCCTGCTGATCGAAGACAGCCACATTTCCCTCATGACGGTCAAGGAGATAAAACATCTGGGATGGGCCGATCTCCAGGGAATAGGGAAACTGGACGGCCCGGTCCAGAGCGGTTTTGGACAGCACTGTCCCATCCATGGAAAAGCGCACGACATTCTTACCTCCCCGTTCGAGACCCCACAGTGCCCCGTTTCGGATCTTGAAATCCACGAAGCCCGCTGCGCAGTCCCTGCACAGGAACCGTTCCTGCACTCTGAGCCCTGAATCAAGGGCGAGGACCTCGCCGGTCGCCTTGTCCAGGATGTAGAAGGAATCGTTTTCCCACTCCAGACGGTCGGGAAAGACTACCCGGTTTCCGTCGTTGACTGTGTGGGGTGTCGTGGTCTGATTTTGAAGATCGATCAGGGTGAGGGTATTGCGGCCCTTCTCAAGGACCCAGATGCGCCCGCTCCCGTCCTTCACCATGTCGAAGGGGACCTTCAGCTGGCCCCCGGCGTTCAAGGCGCTGATGAAATTGCCTTCGCGGTCGAAGGAGAGCAGCCGGTTGTTCCCCGCATCCACCACGTAATACCGTCCGCCCGTTTCGTCCACGTACAGTGCGGAGGGCATATGGAGGGGAAAACCTGAGCCTTCTCCTGAAAGGGTGGTGATCCATTGCCAGGGAGCGGCCCCGAACCCCGGCTCTGCTGCGGCCAGGAGGAGCGCCGCAAAGAAGAGGACGGCGCGGGCGGACAGAGTCCTCACGCCGTTCCATCCGGTGCCGATCTCCCTCCGGAAACCGGCCCTTGACGTTGTCCGCGGCTCCATTTCCATGGAGCCGGCGTCTCTTGGCTGTGCCATATCCGCCCTCTCTTCCATATCATCGGCCGAAGTGCCCTTCAGTGTGATTCCTGTTCCGCATCGAGGATACAGCGGGAATGTCAGTATGTCCGATGACACTGTATGCACAGGTCCTTTTCTCCGCTCAATTTCAAATTGTATCTGAAATCGGTCCCCATGGGTTGATGACAGCTCACACAGGTCATGATCTGGTCCGTTCGGGGATCAAGGACCTTTTCGCCCACGGGATGGCTGAATTTGCCCTGGGTTTCGTGGCAGCGGGAACAGGTCTCATTCCCGCCGTCCTTGAGCATGGCAAGATTGCTGGATCCGTGGACGGCATGGCACTCCTTGCAATCGTGGGCCTCCGGATGAATATGGAGCCTGTCGTCGTACCGTGCGAAGGTCCCCTTGTGGCATGGCCAGCAGATCTGTTTCTGCCCCCCCCGGAGGAGGTTTGGCTCATTTCCGGTGTGGGGGCTGTGACAGGTGGTGCAGCTGTTGCCTTTCACCCTCAGAAGATGGCCGTGGGCGGCGCGGATCTGTGCATTCACTTCTTTGTGGCACTCGAGGCAGAGTTCCATGCCCATGTCCCCCTTGCCGTGACAGGTACCGCACCCCTTCTCGAACGGGGCGTGGAGATTGTCGCGGACCAGGGCGCGGCGGCCGCTTCCGTGGGGGGTGTGGCACGAGAGACAGTCGTTGAGGGGCATGGGATAGCTGGGATGGGCCTGCCGGACCCTGTCGCCCGCATGACAGGAGACGCATACGGCATTGGGTTCACCCTTGAGCAACTGAGGATTGCCCGCTTCGTGGGGTTCGTGGCACGCCGTGCAATTTCCCTTGGCAAAAGGGGCATGGGTATTTTTGTATCTGCGGGCCAGGTTCTTGTGACACCCGAGGCAGGTCTCCGAGAGGCGTGCGTCCAGAAGGTGTCCGGCGTCGGAGGCATGGGCCTCGTGACAGGCGAGACACTGGCCCTGGCGCACGGGCTGGTGAACGACTTCCTTGGTCCCGGCCACCGTCTCCGCCAGATGGCAGGAGTGACAGAGCCGGGCCCCGGCTTTCTGGAGCAGACCCTTGTGCCGCGCCACATGGGGGTTGTGACAGCCCCCGCATTTCCCCTCCGCCACTGGCCGATGCACGACCTTTTTTTGAAAGGCCGCCCGTTCGTGACACTGGAAGCAGACGTCTTCACCCGGGCACGGTCCGGGGAGGCACAAGGCCAAGCCTATAAGGACGACAGGCAGGGTGCGCAGAAAGGACTTTCTCGGCTTCATCTCGTCCCTCCCGGATGACAGGGGCGGCAGTTGCCGGCTTCAAACGGGGCGTGGCTGACAGGGAAAAGGAGCGCCTCGTCCGGGCCGCCGTGGGGATCGTGGCAGCCGAGGCACGAACCGGCACCCGGCCGTATTCCCTTGTGGGCGCTGTCAAAGCCCGCGGTGGCAGTGTCGTGGCAGCCGGCGCAGAGGTCCCCCAGCGCATCCTTGATCACGGCTGGTCTGTCGGAGCCGTGCGGGTCGTGGCATTGAGAGCACTCCTCGCTGGCCGGCTGGTGCGCCACCCCGGTCTGCCAGAAACCCGCGATGTTTTGATGGCAGGTGAGGCACAGGGTCGGCTGCTGGTTCAGGAGCAGGTGTGCCCGGGGGGAGCCGTGTGCCAGGTGGCAGGCCCCGCAGTTGAGCTGTTCCACGGGATGATGTGTGACATCCCGCTGTTTCAGGGTGTCGGCAAAGGCCCTGTGGCAGTCGAAGCAGATTTCCCCTGAAGGTTTCGGCATGACGAACGGGAAATCGCCCGAATGTGGGTTGTGACACTCCATGCACCTGCCGGCGGCGAACGGCTCATGGGCCACGGTTTCCGTTACGGACCTGGCCAGGCCCTGATGGCAGCCGAGACACAGCTCTCCCCGGGCGGTGGTCTTTCTCAGCAGCACCCTGTCCCGGGACCGATGCGGATCGTGACAGCGGCTGCAGTCCCCTGAGGCAAAGGGGCGGTGCAGGCTGAAGCGGCCTGCATGGTCCCGAATTTCAGCATGACAGGCGTAGCACGTGTCCGCCTGTTTTGCCACAAGGAGGCCCTGCTGGTCGGATTCGTGGGGGGCGTGACAGGCCTCGCACTGTCCCTTCCCTGCAGGGGGGTGCACCATCGGCCCCTGGGCGAAATTCTGCCGTTCGTGACAGTCGAAGCAGAGCGTTGCTTGGGATTTCGTAAGGAGGGAGGGCTCCTGCGAGGCATGGCCGAGGTGACAGGCGAGACACTCTCCCTCCCGGGCAGGCTTGTGCCTGCTGCGGGCCTTCGCGTCCTGTCCCTGCTGGTGACAGGAGATGCAGACGGTATCGGGTGGGGAGCCGAGCATTGAAGGGAAATTGCTCGCGTGGGCCGCATGGCACTCGAGACACTTCCCCTCGGTATATGGCTGATGTGTATGGACTCCGGCCCCTCCGTCATCCTGGTGGCAGGACACGCACAGTCTGGCCGGGGGTTCCTTGAGAGTGATGGCGCCCGCACTGTCCGCCGCGTGGCATGCCTCGCAGCGGCCTTCGGCCATGGGGGGGTGCGCCACTTCCTTCAGCAGCCCCGACGCCTTGGCGCTGTGGGCGGTATGGCAGAGCACGCAGCCGCCCTTTACGGGATAGCCGCCGTGGGCCTTCCCGAAGGCGTTCCCGCCCGTTTCATGGCAGGAGGCGCAGAGGGCGTCCTCGCCCTGAACGAGGAGGGCGGGATGGTCGGATGCGTGGTTCAGATGGCATTTCTGGCACCCTTCTTTCATCGGGGCATGGACATGGGCCTGCTGAAATTTTTCCCGGACATGGCATGTGAAGCAGGCCTCCTGCTTTTCCGTCTTCAAAAGCCCGGGAAAGGACGAATTGTGGACCTCGTGACACTCGAGGCACTTCCCCTGGCTGACGGGGCCGTGCACTGACTCCCTGTCCTGTATCCCGGCAAGGTCTTTGTGGCACGGAAGGCAGAGCCCCGGGAGGTCCTTGCGCAGGTAAGTGCCGCCGATGAGGCCGTGGGGGAGGTGGCATGCGTCGCAGTTCTCCTCTTTTACCGGGGCATGCACCGTTCCGGCAAAGTATTTCTCCCGCATCTCCTGATGGCACTCGAGACAGTTTTTCCGTACAGGCCGGCTGGCCGGTCCCTGCACGCAAGCCGCCGTCAGGACGAGTGGAAGTAACCCTACAACCAATCTACGCACCATCTCCTTCACCTCGAGTCTCGTGTTCCTTTTTCAGGTCCTCCCAGGCGTCGGTGTTTTTCGTGATGGAGGATCTGCTCCGCAATGCATCGAGATATTCCTGGCGGACATGGGCGAACATGTCTGCTTTGAGCCTTTTCTGGATCTGATCTTGGACGTCCCTCAGGGGGATGGGCCTGCTTTCCTTCCGGTCGAACAGCTTCAGCAACGCCGCCTTGTTCTCTCCGGTGGGCACCGGGCCTGCCACCTCGCCCTTCCCCAGTGTCTCTACCACTTCACGGATTGGAGGGCTCAGGTGGTGGAGGGGGATGAGCCTCGGAGCAGCGCCGTGGGGGAAATACCCGCTCACCGCCTGGAAGAAATCCTGGCCCTGGCGGACGTCGGCCGCAAGCTTTGCCATGAGGTCCGGCTCGTCCTCGACGACGATGATGTTGACCATCTCCGGCTGGGCGAAGTCCGCCTGATGGTCCAGGTAGAAGGTCTTCACCTCGTCTTCGCCCACGCGGACTTTGGGCCAGAAAAGACGGTTTTCCAGCTCTTTGATGAGCCGATGCTGGCAATAGAACTGGTAGACCCATTTGAAGGGTTCCTTTTCCTCGTAGCGGCGGTCGAGGGCTTCCCAGGACGTGACTGTCTGGGAGATCATGTTGTTCAGGATCATATTTTTGAGGGCTGCCGGATCGATCTGCTGAAAGCGGTTCTTGCCTCTGAATGCCTGCTCCTTTTTTAGGAGTTCCAGAAAGATCTTCACCGTAACGTCGCCGCGATTGGTGGTCACCAGGGGGCTGTCCAGTATTTCGGCTGCGTTCTCGCCTGGGCCGATCCTCGCGAAGAGGTCCTCATCCAAGGAGACTTCGTATTTTTTCTTGAGTGCAGACACGAGCTGTTCGGTCAGCTGCCCTTGCCGCACCTCCCAGAGTTCCTTGCGGATTTTTGATTGAAGTAACTCGAAGTCCGCCTTTTCGGCCCCTCTTTTTTCCTCCAGCCGCAAAATGACCCAGCCAGGGCCGCCGGGGGCTGGAACGGGCTTTGACACGCCGTCAAGCGGGAGTTCCTTGATCTGGTCCTTCCAGGCATCGGGGGTGCTCATCGGCCTCAGCCACGCCTCTTCCTGCCGGAGGATGCCTGCCTGTCGCCTCTGTTCTTCCGGTGCGCCCGCCAAATCGATTTCACCCGATGCGAGCCTGGCAGCCATGGCCCTGGCCTGATCCTCTTCCTGAAAAGAGAGAATCTGGAGCCGGAGGAGGGGCACATAACGTTCGGCATATCGGTCCTTGAGATCCTTTTCGGTGATTTGAATTCTGCTGTCCACGGCCTCGGCCTTCAGCAGCATCAGCGCCCGGGCCTTGAGAAAGGTCTCTACCTTGTGCCGGTAATCGGGCTCGGTGTAAAGCTGCATGCTCACCGCTTCCCCGACCAGGAGGTGCCAGTCGATGAAGGGATCGAGTTCTGAAGGGAAGGGCGTGTCCTTTTCTTTCCAGTTTTCCCACCAGTGCTCGAAGTCGTTCTTCGTGAACGTCTGGTCGTTGATGACGACGAGGGTCTTGTCCTCCCAGAACCAGGCCATGCTCTGCCCGGCGGTCAGCCATGAGATGGCCGCCAGGAGGAGGGCTGTACCGGTTACTCTGTGCATTTGTTCAAACCTTCCTGAAACCAGCGCTCCAGAATCTCTTGCGAAACGCGGTCAGCCAGAGATGTGGCCGTGTGGATCACACCGAAATGCATGATCTTGCGGTATTCAGATCCCTCCCGGCGATGGTATGTGGTCCAGAGGGTTTTGCCGTTTCCGGAGTCGAGGATCTGGAGGGAGACGGCAATGGAAGGATTGGAGGCCCCTCCCTTGGATGTTTCCTCCATCTCCAGGAGCGTGCCTTCCACGAGAAGGGGGGACCCGAGCCGTTCGCCCAAGATTTTTATCTGTTCCAGCTCGGGCTGTTGTTCCGGCCAGATGCGCAGGTTGCGCAGCACCTCCCGGACGTCTCCTTCTTGGACGACGTCGAACTGCCCCAGGCGGACCAGCTCGGCGAGAAAGACGCGATAAAAGAGGGTCGCGCCCTGGGGAGAGTCCGCCTCGCTGGCGAACGGGATGACTGCAATGCGGCAGACCTTTTCCTCGGGCAGGGGAGCAAGTTTGTCCAGGGCGGGCAGGCGCGGGCCGCAGCCGAGGAGGCAGATGGCGAGCCAAAGCCCGGCGAGGAGATTCCGTCTTGAGGGGATTGGGAGGGACCGTGGAGACATAAGGTATGTCCGTTCCGGGGCAGCGGCGCCCGTCTTCACGATTTCTCAGCCAGTCGCCTTCTCATATCCGCGTTCCAGTCATTCGGACCGGACAGGCGTCTGGGGCTCGGACTGAACGGACACACGAAGTCATATCAGAATTCCACGAGCCAGTTGCTGGCCGCGGGGTCTCTGGTGTCTTCCTGTTGTTTGGCCAGTATTTTAAGATCCTTGATCTGCCTCCGCAACTGGTTGCCGAGCACGTCCATGGCGGTGAGGATGCATTCCACCGCCTTTTCGGGTACGGCCACGTCCACGGCGGTTGTGAGATCCTGACCCTCGGCGGCTTTGACCAGTCCCCCGTCGCCGGCCCGCATCTCGAGACGCCAGAAGGCGAGAGGCACCTCGCCGCGGTTTCTGAGGTCCAGAATCGTCTGTTCGCCCCGCCGTCTTGCCTCGAGGATCATGTCCGGTGGGGTGCGTTTGGCCGCCACCATCTCCGTGGCGACAGCGAGATTCTCGGCGCGGTCCCAGATTTTGAGAACGACCCGGTAATTGCCGTCACGGACGCGCATACCCTCCTTGCCCTGCCCCTTCCAGACGAAACGGGCTGGGAGCCTTCCTTCATCCTCCGCCCGAAGGATGGTGTTGCCCGCGCTGTCTTCCACGAGAAATTCCCAGCGCCTCACGGGTTCGCGTTCTTCAAGCTGGGGGACCAGGAAGACCCGATCCCTGAAGGCAACGGCGCCGCCGAGCCGGACGCCCTTGAGGCCCAGAGACAACGCCGGGGGGCTGTCGTCCACGGTATACGTCCCCACGAAAGCGGTGCGCTCCTTGCCTGAAGGCCACCGCAGCAACAGGGTGACCGGATATCTGCCCTCCTGCGACGAGGCAGGCCACGCCGCTTCATACGTGCTTCCCATGACGTTTCTCATGGGAAGGTACAGAATGTCCTGCACCTTCAGTGCCACGTCAGGGGTCTGGCCGTCGAGGCTCGGCCGGAGCCGGACTGCGCAGGTGACTTTGTTTCCAGGCTGGGCGTATCTCGGCCTGATTTCCACGCCGGCCAGCTCAAAGAGAGGCGTCTGTGTCATCTCGAGATCCGTGTTCGCAGGCCAGCCCGCAAGAATCCTGCCAGCGACCGCCGGAAGCAGTTCTTCCGTGGAACGAGGTTCATCGACCCCCAGGAGGTTGCACACGTCGCTGGCAGAGAGACTCGCCACTCCGGTCCAAATGGTCCTGGAATCCTCGGCCCGGACCAGGGTGAGGGCCATGCCCAGCGATGGAACCGGCGTTTCCGCGCGCTGTGTCACGGTGCCAAGGAGAATAAACTGCGCGCCCAGTTCCCGGCGGAGTTGGAGAATGTGATACGTATTCAGGAATCCGAGCCACCGGACCCGGTTTCTGGCCATAAACGAAAGCACCGCCTCCTGAGACACCACTTCCAGACCTCGATTCCGCAGTCCCTCTTCAAGGCGGCTGGTCAGATCGAGGTCCACGCCGTTGGCGCCTTGACTCAGGTCTTCCATCGGCATGACCGCAATTATCTGGGCCGTAGCGCCGCCGGCCCAGAGCATGCTGCACACAAGGGTCACCAAGGCGAGTCTGTAGGTCATGATCGTGCACCTCGTCTTCGGATGGTTCCTGACACCACACCCTCTCAGCGGCCGGTCCGTGCCGGCACTGTTTCGAGTATGCGCTGGACCGTCTTGAGGTTCACCATGAACGAGTCCCGGGGAGCGAGCCCGAAGAGGCGGCCCCAAATGCTGTATCCGTTTCCGTAGCCGCTTGTCTGCCATAGGAGGATCCCGGTGTTGACGTCCACCAGCCGCAATGTCAGCGCGATCTCGGGAAAGGAGAAATTCCCGCGCCGTCCCTCTCCCGCCTGGTCCACCGCCCCGAGCAGGAGGGCCTGGACGTTGAGGCGCTGCCCGAGCCGTTTGACAGTGGGTGCATCAAGGGCGGATCCCGGGTCTATGGCCTCTTCGCCGAGCACGCTGTCGATCAGCCCCTTGTCCACCATGTCGAACAGGCCCATGGCGAGGCCTTGAGTGATGGTCAGATCCCTTACCCTGGCGGCCACGTGCTGGTCGTCGCTGTTGTTCTCAAAGGGGAGAACGGCCACCCGCTGCACGTACCCCAACTCGACGTCTTCCCGCAGGAAGGATTTTGTCTGCGTCTTTACCCCGCAACCGCAGGGGAGTGCCATCAATATCACAAGAGCGGTTGCGAGCGAAACCTTTCTGTACATTCCCCTTATTCCCCCGTTCGTTCTCTTTTCGTGATTCCTTGAAAACGCGGTCATCTCCCCCACGTCCGGTTCATCCTTGCTTGTTATATAGGCCTCAGGGCCCGGAGAATCGTGCGGTGAGCTGGCCGCCGATGCTCCAAGGGTTCTCGTCCTCTTCTCTCTTGTAGCTGCCGTTGAGCTGCATGGAAAAAACCTCGCTGATCCTCCAGCTCCAGAAAAATCCGTAGCTCTCGGTGGTGGTGTCACTTGCCGTGTACGTGTACGTCAGGCTCGCCTGGGTTTTCACGGTTGGGGCCACGCTCATGATCAAGTTCAGGCTGGTGGTGTCCTCTTCCTCCTCCCACCTCTGGGTCAATCCGCCCTGAGCGGAAAAGATCTCCGACGGCCTCCAGTTGAGCTGGAGGCTGGCCCCCTCCGACCGGCTGTCGGAATCGCCTGTGGTCTCGTTGTGCTCGCCGGTGAGGTCGGCAGTGAGGGTGGGGTTCAGCCGGGCCGTGAGGGTGGCCCGTGTTCCCAGGGTGTTCGTGGTGAATCCGTCTTCCAGGTTGTCCGAAGTGGTGTATGTGGTATCAAGGGAGGCTGTCAGGTCGGGATAAAGGGTGGCCGTGGCGAAGAGGCTGAAGGTGTCGCTCGTGGTGATCTTGTCATTGTCTTCAAAGTTTTCGCTCCGGGTCACGCCGGTGCTGAGGTCCAGGGTGGGCAGAGGCGTCGAGGTGATTCTCAGGCCGTAGGAGCGGCTCAGTTTTTCCTCGTCGTTTTCCCGCTCCGTCCACGACTCGCTGACGCTCAGGGCCGGATTGAAATAGCGGCTGGGGGTCCAGCTCAACGTGCCCGCCTGGGTTCGACGGTCCTCGTCCGAGCCCGGCTCCGCGGTGGATTTCTCAAGAGAGCCCGTATAGCTGAGATCGAGGTCGGAGGCAAGCTGTACGCCCAGGCCAAAATTGGTGATATAGCTTTCGAACTCCCTGTGCTCGTCGGTGGATGTGGCCCGGGCGAGGGCCTGGATCTCCGTGAACCCCACCTCCTCGTCCGGTGTCTCCACAGTGACGATTTTCAAATACCGGGCCGTCACCTGTGGAACCTCGATTTCGAAGCGCAGGAAGGCGCTGTTGTATCCATAGCCCAACGCCCTGGCCTCCAGCGTCCAGTCGAGGCCGTTTTCGCTTGCGTAGAGATCCCAGCGGAAGCTGCGGAGGTTCAGGGGCAGGTCCCTGTCTGTGTACAGATACAAGATGTCTACCTGCTGGGAGTCTGCCCGGATGCCGATGTTCATCTCTTCCTCAGGCCGGATGACCAAGGACGGAGTCACGAGATTCCGGTCGATGAGAGCCGGATTCGCGCCGAGCCGGTCTTCGATGGGGGTGTCGTCAAGGCCGGAAAGGGCCTCGACGAGAAATATCTGGCGCGGCGTGCCCACTGGGCCTGTGGAGTCCTGGGTGTTCAGGGAGTACTGCTGGGCGAAGTTCCAGCTCACCCGGCCGTTCAAAAGCGAGGACCCGGTCTGGAGCCGGGCGAAGTGGTTCGTGCTGGTTTCGTCGGTGGCCTGGACGTTGTCCGTGGAATCGGATTCGAAGTAGCTGTAGAAGACTTCGGCAACATGAAGGTCCCAGTCCACGCTCAGGTTCGTGTTGGTGGAGTCCGTGTCCAGCCGTTTGGGGCTCTGGTCATCGGTGGATTGGTTCGCACCGTAGGATGCCCGGAGGTTGGGCCACCAGTCACGCCGCCAGGTGCTGGACCACGTGGCCTCCCAGCTCCTGTCTGAGTAATCCGGGCCGTCGGAATTGGTCCGCTCGCTGGCGGTCCCTGACAGATCAAGGCGGAAGATGTCGTTCATCGCGGCGAGATCCAGGGTAGGGGTCAAATTCGTGGTCACGCGGCCCTCGTTCCAGTCCCGGTTGTAGCGCACCGTCCCGCTGTAGCCCATGGCCTCGGTGAAATTGTTTCCAAAATCCACTGTGTAGTTCTGGCCGTAGAGCGTTCTGCTTTCCCCGTTTCCTGACTCCTGAAAACGCCAGTTTCCTGTGAAGCCGATGGGCCCGGGGAAGCACGGTGCACTCCACAAAACCAGACCCGCCGCCCACGAGACGAGGCCCGCCAGCCATGCCCCGGGGCGGTGGAAAAAAAGGAGGGACGGAGACCGATCCGCTCTCCTCCCTCTCCTCAAGCCCCTCTTTTCCCCTGGCTTTGGCGGTCTCACCTCAAGGACCGGCTTTCAGGTCGTCCCTTGTATTTCTCTAGTCCTTGGTGGTGTGACATACGAAACAGCCGCAATCTGCATTGCCAGAGCTGGCGTCGCACGTCTGGTAGTCCCACCTGAGCATGTCCTTGTGCGGCGTCCCGTGGGCCCGGTGGCATGAAAGACACATCACCTGATCGCCCTGGGCCTGGCCCGAGGCCACGAACACTTCGGAGGTCGGTCCGGGCATGGTGGCCAGACGGTCCTGGTCTCTGGCGATGGGCGCCAGCGGCGAGTACCCTCCCCCGTCGTTGTAGTTGTGGTATTCTTTTTCCGCCGCCGTACTGGCCAGGGCCAGATGGGTGGGATGGCGGATCCAGGGTGCGTGGCCGTCCCCTGTGCCGTCGTAGGTGTACGTATCTCCGTGGAATTGGTGGTGGCATCCCGAGCAGTACGCGCTCATGGAGTGATCGTCCTGGAGCAGTTGCACCCCGCCCCGTATTGTATCCACCGCTCCGGCGTATTCGTTGTGTGTGGAGGCACTGACGTAATATTCCCAATTGGCGTCTTCAATGCCCCTGACACCGGTTTCGTCGGTACCGTGGGCGCTGGAGTTGAGGTACCGGTAAAAACCTCCCGCCGCATCCACAACCACCTGCGAATCGTCGGCATGATGCCGTGGGGCGTGGCACCCCGTGCATTTTTCAATGGCGGCGTGGCACGCGTTGCACTGACTGCCCGGCCCGGCCCCTATAGGGGAGCCTGGCGCGATATTCAAGTCGGGATCGACTGCAATCCCGGGCACCTCCAGGCAGTTGTGCCCGTTGGCCGGGTCTATCTTTACCCAGTAGAAATTTCCCCCGGCCAGTTCGGTAACCCCGCTCGGGTCAGCCTCTGTGTTGACGATGGGGGTGAAGTGCCCTCCCCCCTCGTCCCGGAGAGTGAGGCTGGGATCCGAGTGGCAGCCGACGCACGTATCGGTGGTCAGGGCCTCCAAGGGGCCGCTTCCCGTGACGGACACGCCGTTTTGACTGTTGTGCATGGTGTGGCAGTTGGCGCACGGGCCCGTCACCCGGGCACCCGCCTGCGTTCCAATGAGCAGGAGTGAACAGCCCACAGCGAGCAGCAAACACCTGTCCATACGCTCTCCCCCCCCTGTATGGGCACAAAAGGAAGGCCGCCTTCCGAATCCCCCCGGCGGGAAGACGGCCTCCTGGCTGCGTCTCTCCCGGTCACCCGGACGTGTTGGCCTGATGGAGAGACATCGTGTCACTCATACACCTAGTCCTTGGTGCTGTGGCACACGAAGCAGCCGATGTTCCCGCCGCCTCCGGAAGACACCATGAGGTCGTAATCCCAGCGCAGCAGGTCATCGAAGGGAGTCCCGTGGGCACGATGGCAGGAGATGCATGTGACGATCGCATCGTCAGCCGTCGCGTAGACCGTGGACCTCATAGCGCTCACGTCGTCGCTTCCGACTGGAGACACCACGCTGTAGGCGGGCGTCGCACCGCCGCCGTTGTACCCCGCATAGTCGGGCTTCGTGCGCACGTTGCCCATGTCGTAGTCAGTGGGGTGGCGTATCCAGGGCGCACCGGCCGGGTTGTCCGGGTCGTCCGCGCCCTCCGCCCCGGCGCCGCTGTGGAAGACGCCGTGGCACTCGGCGCAGAGATAGCTGATAGTGCTTGCGTCAGCGATGGTTGCGTCGTCTGTTTTGTCAACGCCCTTGTACTGGTTGTGTCGGGAAACAGTGGGCTCGAACTCCCACTTGTTGATCGTGCCTGCCTCTTTGTCCTCGAAGCCCAAGATCCCGATGAGGAAACGGTAGCTCGTCCCCACCGTCAGGCCGTCGATGGCGGCGTCGAGTGCGTGGTGGGCCCCCGAGACGCCCCCGAAGTCGTCGAGGACACTGGTTGTGCCCCTGGTGCCGTGGCAGCCGTAGGTTCCGGCGCAGGTGAGCTGCGAGGACCATGCGGCAGCCCCCTGGGCCACCTTGATGCCCGGGTCGTTCTGCTGGAACAGGGCGTTATTGCTCCAGCCGGGAGGCGTGAGGCCGATTGCGTCGGGCCCGGCTATGCCGACCACGTTGTGACCCGTGGGGTCCGCCCCGTTCTGCACCCAGTAAAAGGAGCCGCCCGCCAGGGTTGTCGTGCCCGTCTCGGTGCCCGAGACATCGTAGTTTGGCGCTGAGGCGTCCGTGATGTAAGGGGTGGGCTGGGTCGGCGTCCCGATATTCGTGGTGTTGGTTCCGGTGTGGCAGCCGACGCATCCGGAACCGATGCTGATGAGGGCCGGCTGGGCCCCGTCCGCATTCACAATCGCGCCGTTCTGGCTGTTGTGCATGGTGTGACAAAGAGCGCACTGGCCCACAACCCGCGCCGAGGCCCCGCTTGCCCAGAAGCAGGCAAAGGTGACCACCAGAGCGAGCAGGGCAACTGTCCATGGATTCGCTTTCCGTCTCATACCCTATTTCCTCCGTATCTTCCGCGTATCTGAAAATATCGCTGCTCCCTACACACTAGATTTTTATCAGATACTCGTTTCCCTTTTGATCTAATCCGCAATTGCAATACCTGAAACGTTTTTGCTCATCGGAACCACCGGTCCCACATCAACCCCGTCCCGGTGGCGGCTTCGGGCCTCGCGACCACACACCGCTGCGGCCGCCCTTGGTCCTCACGCCGTGTCTCGGTCGGCGATTTCCTCTCGGCACCCCCATACACGGCGTCGTTTCATGCGCCTCAAATACGAGGACTCTCTTTGCCGTCCTGCCTCGGGAAATCCGGTTTTTCTGAAGGTGTTTCCACCAGTCCGGCGGGTGTACCGCCGGAATCCCCCTACACCTGCGGTTTCATCTTCGCCCCTGGCGCTGCGCATCACCTCCTCAATGTCCGTCGCACTCTTGGACGTCGTGTCCTCGGTCCGTTTTCCTTCACTCAAATGAAACGCAAGCGTTGTGCCATATTTTGCGGCAGTTCAGTCACTCTACCCCCGGTCATGGGCCGGGACATATTTACTTTTTTCTCGCAAAGGAAAATTTTTTCCCTCAGCCGCGGAGAATTTTCCCTTCAACCCGCATGCCCCCGATTGTTAGTCTACCCCAAGTTATTTAAGAAATATCCCGCAATTTTTAAAATGTCAACTAATATATCGTAGCAGTAAAATTTCAAATACCAACATTTTTTACCATAATCGTTTTTTGCATAAGGTTTTGCCTCGGAGGCTCTGAGTGCCCGCGTTTTCCCGCCCGGGCTCTTCGGGTATAGTACCCTTGGCAGGTCCGATGCGAGAATCGCTGGTCTTCCGCAAGAGGCCCGGGATACCCGGTGCCGAGCAGATCGATTTGGCCCTTCACCGCTGTGCCGCGAAGACAAACGAGGTGAATGATATGAAAAAGGTCCGTCAACTTCTTTCTCTCGGCGTCTTGGCCGTTGCTTTGGTCCTGTCCCGTGGCCTCATCCTTCCTCCGGTGAACCTGGCCGGCGAGACCGCCGCCGTTCAGGTCAAGGCTGTGGACATCCTCACCGCGGATGATCACGGGGAGAAGTTGAGGTCGCCGTCCTCTCTCTTCTTTGATCCTCAGGCCCGGGAGATCTACGTGGTGAACGCCGCCCAGGGGCGCATTGTGGTATACGGCCCAGACTTCTTCCCGCGCATCTCTTTTGGGGCGGGGCGGGGGGTGGACGCCCCGACAGGCCTCTATGTCGACGACGAGGGCCGCCTGTACGTATGCCAGGGCCAGTCCGATGACAACCCCCCAAGACTCACGATTCTCAACGCCGCCCTGTTCAAGATGCAGGATATTCTGTTTCAGGGGTTTGACAAGGCGGAATCCTTCATACCCAGGCGTATCGCCCGGGGGGCACAGCGGCGCCTTTATGTGGCGGGCGAGAGCTGGCGCGGGGTCCTGGTGCTCGATTCCGATGGGGGGTATCTTCATCAGCTCGTCCCACGGGACACTGTCTGGAGCGAGACCGACCAGCCATTCGGCGGGGGCGTGGAAGCGCGGAGTTTCGAGACAGCCCCGGCCAGAGGCCGGAGCCCGGTCCTCATCGTGGATGTCGTCTCCGATCCTGCCGGCCGCCTCTACCTGTTAAGCGAGGAGACGAGCAAGGTCTACGTCTACGACGCCGATGAAAATTTCCTCTTTTCCTTCGGGGAGAAGGGGGGGTCGTCGGGCAAGTCGAGCCGGCCCCGGGGCATCGCTGTGGACACGGCACGGAACCGCGTCTACCTGGTGGATTATATGCGCCACGCAGTGCTGGTCTATGACCTGGACGGGACGTACCGGTTCGAGTTCGGCGGCCAGGGCTGGGGGCCGGGGTGGTTCAATTTCCCCACGGCGCTGGCACTCGATCCGGGGACCGGTCATCTTGCAGTGGCGGATCTGTTCAACAACCGGGTCCAGGTGCTGGAGGTGCCAGCACCCACGGAGATTTCGGAACCGGGGCTCGCCGAACCGGGATCAGGAGCGAACTTTCCGGCTGTCCCCAGACCCTCTGGCCGGCGCTGATCCTCCCCGTTTCGTCTCCTTCGGTCCCGGTCCCGCCGGTACGGGGCAGAACAAGTGTCCAAATCGCACCCCTCGTCGGGCTCTCGCGGAGCCCAGCCGGAAGGCGAAAAGAGGGAGGCCCTGATGATGAATCAGGGCCTCCCTCAGTGAAGATTCTCGCTGGAATCCGCGGTTGCTATTTGCGCAGATCGTGGGCTATGCCGTGGCAGTCGCCGCACTTGGGATATTTCTGGTGTATCCCGGGGTTGTGCGGCTGGCCGTGGCACTCCGTGCAGGCCATGAGGGCCTTGTGTCTCGGGTGGCATTCCGCGCATGCCAGGGGGGAATGTTTGGTCTGGCGGGCCTTGAGCTGGTCGAAGGGCACGTCGTGGCAGCCGGCGCAGACGGGGTTGTCGCTGGCGGTGTTCCCGTAGTTGATGGCAAGAGGGGTATGGACCGGATGGCAGGCCATGCACTCCGGCGTCAGCATCGCCACCATGGGGCTGTGGTTGTCGTGGCATTCGGTGCAGGTGGGGATCCTGCCGTGTTTCTCGGAGTGGCATGCCGAGCACTGGGTCGTGGTGTGCTTGCTGGGATGGTCGGTCAGGCTCTTCGCCACCACCCCGTGGCAGATCCTGCACTGGGCCTCCATGCCGGAGGGGTTAGGCATAGAGCTGAGCGGCATGTGAGGGTCGCTGTGGCAGCTCGCGCATGTCTGCACCGCCTTGTCCGGCCCGTGGGGATCCGAGTGGCAGCTTGCGCATTTCGGCATGATCTCGGCGTAATTGTTCTTCACCGGATTGTAGGCGTGGAATACGTCATGGCAGTCCGTGCAGGCCACTGCCTGGTGTTTCGCCCCGGCGTCGCGGAGCCTGTTGTACTGTGATAAATGGCAGCGGGCGCACTCTCCGCTCTCCAGCGGCGCGACCGCCGCGGCATACAGATTCTTGGGCCCGGCGGCCGCCTCCGGGGTGGCCTCGGTGGCCTGTTCAACCGGGGGCGGCGCGGCGGCCTCGCCCTGCATGCGCTGGGCGTCCTGCGAGACCGCAGCCCGCTGGTCCACACACCCCAAACCGGCTGCCAGCAAAATCACACACACTATGGCGATACTCGTTGCAATCCCGTTTCTTCCCTTCATAGTCCCTTCCTCTCGTTCGGGTTTCCTGCGCCGACTTCCTTGCCGCCCGGCCTATTTCACGAGATTGTGGGCGTCAAGATGGCAGTCGAGACAGTTCGGCCGCATCTTGTGTTGCGCCGGGGAGTGCGGCTTTCCGTGACAGGTTTCGCATTGCGGGATCACCGGATGCGTTCCCCTGTGGCAGAAGGCGCAGGTAAAGGTTTTGTGTTTTGTCTGGGTCTTGTCCATGAGCGCACCAACCGCGTCGTGGCAGGGTGTGCAGAAGGAGCGCGGGGTCTCGTTGGCATAGTGGATCACGAGCGGCATATGGACCGGATGGCAGCCCAGGCAGTCGGCCTGGGTCTGGCTCGGGGTGTGGGGCTCGTGACAAGCGGAGCACAGAGGGATCTCGCCGTGGGTTGCATGGCAGAAGGTGCACGAGACCTCCGTATGTTTGCTGGGGTGGTCCTGCAGCTCCTTGCCCTGCTGCGCATGGCACGTCAAGCAGGGCTGGGTTATGTCACCCTCGAGCTTGAGCGCCAGGGGGGCATGGGGATCGGAGTGGCAGGACTGGCAGTTCTCCAGCTCGTAGTGGGCCTTTCCCGAATGGCACAGCGAGCACTCGGGAATGGCCTGGGTGCCCAGGGGAGGGTGTTCCCTGTGGCAGTCGATGCAGCCCACGGCGGTCTTGTGCTTGGCCCCGTGCTGTTCGACGGTCGCCGGTTCCTTTGCGTGGCATTTCACACAGTCGGTGTTTTGAAGCCCGGCGGCCTCGGCCCCTGCTGCGGCTCCCCAAACGCAGGCCATACTGAACGCGACGAGCAAGATCACGGCCAGACGCCCCGAGTCAAACGCATTGATTATTTTCATCCCTCTTCCGCACCTTTCTCGCAGTGTTGTGTCTGGAACAATGTTCGCGCACCGCGTCCGATTGAATATTCGCTCACTCACTCCCGCACGCAATATCGCGCCGGTGGAGGGTGCAACCGGGGCTTCCCTGCCTTGCCGCCGCATGATCCACCTACTGGCTCGGCGCGTGCTTTGCCGGAGGCGCACCGGAAGTGCGCAGATTTCCAGGGGGTTTTTTCGGACGATCCGACCGGTTCTCCCCGCTGGCTCCTCCCCCCTCATTGCGGCCCTGCCGGCTCCCCGAACCGGAACTCCCGCCTCAATAACATTCCAGATTCAATTAGCAAACCAACCGGGCCTTTGTCAAGTAATAAACTGCAGCGCACGTGCGTTGAATCTGTTGCAGGAGCGAAGGCGGGTGCGCCGCCGTCGAGCGGTAGGCCATGCGGAGGCGCCCCGTCGGGAGGGACGAGGGTGCGGCGTCTCCAGGCTGCTGCCCGACGGAAGAGGTTGCACGGCGTGTGCTTTTCGGGAAAACACGCTATCATGAAGCACGATGGATGCCGGTGCTGCGCCGGGATCCCTGACAGGCTGTGTGCCAGGATGGATGAAAGCAGAGGAGCGATTTTCATGAGGCCCATCGCGCCCCTTGTTCTTGCGTGTGCCTTCGCTGCCGTGACGGGTGCCGCGGCCCATGGGGCTGAACATGTCTCCGGTCCGGAAAAGAGGGTGTACGAGGCCGTCTCCGTCCTGAACGATATCGGCAGGATGCCCGAGGGCGGCATTCCCGAGGATCTGATAGGGCGGTGTCGCGCCCTTGCGGTTTTTCCGTCGGTGTACAAGGGGGGCTTCGTTCTGGGCGCCAGTTTCGGCAGGGGGATTCTCGTCGCCCGGGACCCTGAGTCGGGCGAGTGGACCGGCCCTGTCTTTCTGACCCTGGGGGGAGGGAGCTTCGGCTGGCAGATCGGCGTGCAGGCCACCGATCTCATCCTGGTCATCATGAATCGGCGCGGTCTGGACGCCTTTCTCCAGAGCAATCTGACCCTGGGGGGCGATGTCTCGGTTGCCGCCGGACCCGTGGGCAGGGGGGCAAAGGCCTCGACCGACGTGACGCTGAGCGCGGAAATCTATTCGTATTCCAGGAGCAAGGGGTTCTTCGCCGGCCTGTCCCTCGAAGGGGTGTATGTAGGCCACGATTACCGGGCGGACGAGGCCTTTTACGGCCGCACCCTCACCCCCATGGAGATACTGGGCGCGACGCAGGAGCCCCTCCCCGAGGCGGCCGAAAAGCTCCGAGAGCAGCTGATCCGATGCTGTCCCGGTCCGAAGTGACGGTGTATCTGATAGCCGTTGCGTCGGTCTGCGGCAGGATCGCCCCGGGCGGCCTGGGGAGCACGCTCGACCGCAGGCACCTCGAGGAAATGCGGGCATGTACGGATGCAAGCCTCCTCGGCGCCGGAACCTTGCGGGAGGGGGATGCGCAGATGCGCGGGCCGGGCGGCCACATCCTCGAGGACCGGATCAGAGCGGTCGTCACGGCATCGGGGGATATACCCGTGGAGAGACGGGGGCTGTTCCGGCTCGGCCCGCCCCCGGTGATTTTCACCGGCCCGGAGAAAGTGGCGCAGATCAGGGACCGCGTGGCCGGAAGGGGCCGCGTCGTCCCGCTGCCCCCCGGTCCCCGGGGCCTTTCCATACGGTCTGCCGTGGCCCGGTTCGCCGGATGGGGTGCCAGGCGCATCCTCATCGAGGGTGGAGCCGGCCTGAACTATGCCGCCCTGGCCGATGGGGTTGTGGATGAAGTGGTGCTGACGCTCGCCCCGAAGATCTCCGGCCAGGCCGGGGCCCCCACGCTGGCCGACGGACCCGGCCCCCTCGGGGCGCCGTTCATCTCGCTGGAACTGCTCCGCTGTGAAACAGCGGCCACCGGGGAGTTATTCCTGCGTTACCGGGTGAGGCATTAGGAGTATCCATGCAGGATCAGGACGTGGCCATTCTCTATTCCGGGGGGCGGGATTCCCTTTCCCTGTATGCCTTGGCGGTGGCCGGAAGGCATCCCCGGATTCCGAAGCCGCGGGCGGTCCACCTGCTGCACATGCTGAACGGTATGGGGAGGTTCCCGGATTTTCCCGAACGGCGGTTCCGCCTTGCGAGGGAGCTGCTCCAAGCCCAGTTCCCACGGGGAGAGCGCCTGCCCGAGGCCAGGTATATGGAGCTCGACATGGGCCGGCTCTTCCAGGGCCTGTGGCTCGACCGGTACGAGGAACTTATGCCCTGCTACGGCGGGAAGAACCTGGTCTGTGTCGCATGCAAGCTGGCCATGCATGCCCGGGCTGTGGTGTACTGCGTGGAGAACCTCGTTCCTCTCCTGCTCGTGGGGTACGCGAGGCGGCAGGGGTACTTCCCCGAGCAGACCCCGGCCTTCATGGAACGCACAGCCCGCTTTTCCGGGCAGTTCGGCATAGAGACACGGTTTCCGCTCTATGAAGAGTTCGATCAGGAGTCTGTCACCCGGCACCTCCTCGAGGATTTCGGCTTGCCGTCCACCGGCGGCGGGGAAAGGAAGTGCCTGTTCTGCCAGACCCTCTCGACGGCGTCCGAGACCGAGACGGGTCGCTACCTGGACGACATGATCCCCACGGTGAGCCGGTACTGCGAACACCGCCTGGCCGGGCACGTCCGGGAGGCCGCCCTGTGTTTTCCACCGGGCCGGCCGTGACGCAGGTCTCGTGCATCATTCCCACGCGCGACCGCCGGGATCTGGTCCTTCTGGCAGTGGAGAGCGTGATGGCCCAGGAGGGCGGGGTCCCCGAGATCGTCGTGGTGGACGACGGCTCGCTGGACGGCACGCGGGAGGCCCTGCTCGCACGCCATCCGGGTCTTCACGTGGTCTCCAGCCCGGGGGTGGGGCCGGGAGGGGCGAGGAACGCCGGAGTGCGGGCAGCGCGCGGGGAGTACCTCATGTTTCTGGACTCGGACGATCGGTGGCTGCCGGCGCACGTCGAGGCCCTTCTCTCCGCCATGCGGACCGGCTGCCAGGTGGCCTACGGGGTGACCAGGAACCTCGACCGGTTCAGGGGGGAGGAGTTTCTCCTCCCGGAGGGGGGCGAGGGCGTCCACGGTCGGTGTTTCCGAGAGCTCGCCCGGTGGTGTTTTCTCGTCCCCTCGTCTGTCTGCGTGACCAGGGGGGCCTTTGACGCAGTGGGAGGTTTCGGGCCCGGTGACCTGGGGGAGGACTGGGTGTTCTTTCTGCGGCTGTCGGAGCGGTTCCCCTTTGGATTCTGTCCGGCGGTGGTGACCCTGCGGCTGCTGCACGGCGGTAGCCTGTGCTGTCTCCGGGGGGGCCGGCGGAGGGTGCGGAACGCCGTGGGCATGGTATCGGACCTTGTGGCGCGATCGGACGGGTCCGGGCCGGAGGAGATCGCGTGGGCCAGGTCCCTGCGCGATTTTGCCGACAAGGAGGAAGGCGCATGGGAAACGGTCCAGGATCTTTTCTTGACACTGAAGAGCCGGGGGATGCTCCCGGAGCGGAGCTGACTCCGGAGCAGCACCGGGAGGCCCTGGCCCTGGGCGGAGACGTGCCCGAACAGGTCCCGGCCTTCCAGATCGCGCTCTCCGAGGTGGGCATCCTGGGCAAGACTGTGTGGGTCGCCCTCCCCGAGGGCCGGCTTCCCTTCGAGGCCGAGGTGTACGTCGATCTCCCCGGCCACGTCCGGGGCATCCACATGTCCCGGATCGAGGAGGCGGTGACGGACCTGTTCACTCGGGGATTCGCCGACCTGAGACAGTACGCCGCAGAACTCGCGGCCTGCGTGCTTTCCAGGCAGAAGGGAGAGACCGCCAGGGTGAGCCTGAAGGGCAAGGTCCCCGTGCTCCGGCCCGGGCAGGTGACGGCCTTCCGGTCGGCCGACGGGATCGAGATCAGCGCCGAGGCCCGGGCCCGCCGTTCTGCGGGCCACGCCCCGGAGGTCGCTCTCAGCATAGGCGTCCGGCTTGCGCACATCACCGCCTGTCCCTGCACCCAGGGCTATTACCGCGTCCTCGCCTCCCCTGCGGAGCGCGGTTTCCCCTTGCCCACCCACAGCCAGCGCGCGGTCACCGCCCTCGTTGTGGACGATACCAGGGGGGCTCCGGCCTACGTCGAACTCTTGCACTGCCTCGAACGGGCCCTCCATGTGAGCAGGGATCTGCTCAAGCGGCCGGACGAGGCCGAAATGGTGCTCCGGGCCCACAGAATCCCCCAGTTCGCCGAGGATGCCGCCCGCGAAACCGCCAGGGCCGTGGGGGAACTGCTCGGCAACCGGCTGCCGGAGTCCACCTCGGTCTCCATCCAGAGCCTGAGCTATGAGAGCATACATACCCGTGACGTGGGCTGCGTGATGCGCACCACTATCGGGGAAATTCTGCGCCGTCTCGGGCGTGGATCAGGAAGAAAAGGAGACCGGCGGGGTGGCGGGCGTGGCCTGAGCAGCGCCGTTTCGTAATGATGACGCATCAGACAGGGGAACGACCCCAGGAGATAGTCGTTTTCGAGGAGGCGGGGTCCGGCGATTTCAAGATAGCCGGGATCGAGGTGTACGGCCGCGACATTGTGATCGCCCGGGTCTTCGACATCCGGAAGACCTTGCCTGTCGTCGTGGACGAGCCGGAACGATTCATAACAGACCGATTCCAGGCGGACCTGGTGCTCGATTTCCTGAAGCATCCGGATCTTTCGGAGTTTCTCGTGACGCTCTGCCGCAAGAAGGGCATACCTGTGATCGCCTCCGGCCAGCACATACCCGGCGCCATCACCCCGGTCACCTGCTGCGGCCTGGGCCGAAGGGCCGGGCTCGGGGCCTACGGGGAGCAGTTCGGTGTTCCGGAATTCGAGTGCCGGGTCGTGGACGGCTGCATCGCCGGCCTCACCGTGCGCCGAGGTGCCTCATGCGGTGCGACATGGCAGGTGGTCCCGAGGCTCACCGGGGTCCCATTGGACAGGGCTGTGGCAGCCATGGGCAGGGAGGTGCAGTATCTGTGCATGGCGGATCCCTCCGCCTTTGACCCGGTATCGGGCAAGAGCGCCTTGCATTTCGCCGGGGAGGTCCACATGGCGGCACTGAGACGGGCCCTCGGCATGAGGCCGGACGCAAAGGGGCCGTGGGAGCCTTGATGCCGCTCACAACATCTCATCTGCGGCGTTGCTTCGATTTCCGCGTCAAGGCTTTCTCAAAAATCTCTCGCCTTGCACCTGCCGGCCGCACGAAGGTCCGAGGTATTTTGAGCGACATCAGCTTTCAGGAATTTTTGCAGCTCGAGCAGCCCTGCCGCTTCCCATCCATCCGGCTTTTCGGACTTCTTCCACCAGGCGCCGGGAGACATCCCATTTGTTCAGGGGGCTGATGATATAGAGGCCGTCCACCCAGGGGGCCACGGAGGCAATGAGTTCTCGGGTCATGTTCATGGCCGCCTTCCGCTGGTCTTCCACCTGTTCGTACTTCCAGAGCGTCTCCCGGATGCGCCTGGGGATGTGGATTCCCGGTACTTCGTTATGGAGGAAGTCCGCGTTCCTGGCCGAAATCAGGGGGAAGACGCCGGGGAATACCACCAGGTCCAGGTGCCCGATGCTCTCCATCATGGCCTCCATCTCCCCGGCGTCGAACAGGGGCTGGGTCATGACGAAATGGGCACCGAGGGCGGCCTTTTTCTCCAGGCGCCGGATTTGCAGTTCCGGGTTCGCGGGCCTGTAACTGAAGGCCACCCCGACGGAGAAATTGGTCCGCCTCTTCATGGACCGCCCGGCAAGGTTGAAACCGCGGTTGTACTGGTCGATCATCCGGACGAGACCCATGGAGTTGATGTCGAAGACCCCCGAGGTCCCGGGTTGGTCGCTCGAGCTGGCAGGATCCCCTGTGATGGCCAGTATGGCCTCGATGCCCAGGATATGGGCCCCCATGATCTGGGCCTGGAGCCCCAGGACGTTTCGGTCGCGGCAGGTCAGGTGGAGCACCGTGTGGACGCCGATCCGCTCCCTGATCAGGTGGGCCAGGGAGAGGTTGTCCGACCTGAGGACCGCCAGTGGATTTTCTGCCAGCGTGATGGCATCGGCCCCCGCCTCTGCCAGGGCCCCGGCACCCTCCACAACACCCTCCACCTCCAGGTGCGGCGGCGGGTCGAGCTCCACGAGAATCGGGAGGCGACCGTCACGCAGGCTGTCAAGCATGCCGCCCAGGACGGCGGCCTGGCCCGCGATGCCGGCGGTTTCGGTCCGGGCCGGCTCCGGCATCGCCGCGCCCGGAGCGGAGTGGCTGCGGCGGAGGTGCAGGCGGTTCCTGAATTCATGGATATGTCCCGGCGTGGTCCCGCAGCATCCCCCCACAAGCCGGGCCCCGAGCCTGATCATCTCCGCCAGCCCCTGGGCCATGTAAGCGGGATGCGCCGGATAGACGGTGCGGTGTCCCACCACCTCGGGGAGGCCGGCGTTCGGAAAGGCAGAGAGGGGGACCTGTTTCCGGAGCCCGGAGAGCCGTTCGATGGCCTCCATGGTGGCCTTGACACCGCGGCCGCAGTTGGAGCCGAATACACCGGCGCCTGCGTCCAAGGCCTTTTCGGCGCAGAGGAGGGCGTCCACACCGGGGGCCGTGCGTCCCTGGGAAGGAAAGACCATCTGCGCCACCAGGGGGACGTCGGCTGAGACGCGCCGGGCCGCACGCAGGGCCAGAAGCAGTTCGTCCAGATGGGTGAAGGTCTCCAGCATGAGCAGATCGACGCCGCCCTCCAGCAGGGCCGCGGCCTGTTCGGAAAAGGCGGCCTCGATTTCCTCGGCGGCGGTTTCCCCGGAATCCAGCGGGAAATCGGCACCCGTCGGCCCTATGGATCCGGCAACGTAAATGTCCCGGCCGGCCGCCCTGGCCGCCAGCGCCGCCCCTGCCAGGTTGATTTCCCTGACCCTGTCCGCCTGTCCGATGCCGTGAAGTTTGAAGCGGTTCGCCCCGAAGGTATTCGTTTCGATGAGGTCGCTGCCCGCCCGGACATATTCCTCGTGAATCGAGAAGACGAGGTCCGGGTCGGAGACATTCAGCACATCCGTGTTCCGGCCGAACTCCACTCCCTTCTCGTAAATGTAGGTGCCCAGTGCCCCGTCGCCGAGGAGCACCCTTTCCTGAAGGACCTGAAGAAAAGGGGTCTTCATGATTCTGGCCGCAGACCTTTCATGGTGTTCAGCCTTCCCGCTCGCCCTCCAAGAGGGCGCGCCGGCTGATTCGGGCTGGCGGCGCCCCGGCAGAAACGGGCCGCATCGCGCTGGACCGCTCGCTTCAGGAAGATGGGTCCTGTCGTGGCGATGTGATGAATATTTTTATGCGTGCCGCTTTTCGGAGGGAGCCGAGCCAGTCTTGCCAGACCGCCTGCTGCTTCTGGGAGAGCAGGCGTTTGGAGATGTCCTCCCGCTGGGCCGGGAACTGAGCCAGGTCGGCGTCCTTGTGCTCCTTGAAGGCGGGGATGAAAAACTGGTCGCCGTTTTCGACTGGCTCATCCGGGTATCTTTTCCCCTCGTGCATGGACCGGGCGGCCCGGGCCACCGGGAAGGGAAGCTTTCCGCCGGCCGTCTGATCCGTGCGTTTGAAAAGGCCCGTCTCCGCGATTTCCAGGTCCTGGGACGCGGCGGCTCGGCCGAGACCCTCGGCCTGGGCCAGGGCCAGAAGTTCCCTCGCCTTCTCTCTGCAGAGATCCCTTGCCTTCTGCCGGGTGGCGTCCTTTGTCACCTTTTCTTTGATTTCTTCAAGTGGAGGGGTTGACGCCGGTCTCTTTTCCGTGACCTCGGCGATCAGGATGCCCTGGGGCACGCTGATCAGGGAGGTGAGTTCCCCGGTGTTCAGGGCGAAAAGATTCTGGACGACTCCGGGCTCGGCGCCGATGATCGGCGGCGGCGCCTTCTCCGTGAAGATCTCCGTGGTCTCGAGCTCCAGTCCGTTGTGGTCGGCATACCCCGCGAGGCTGCCCATCTGGATGATCTCGTCATAGGCCGCATTTGCCCTCTCCCAGGCCAGGTCCACCGCTCTTTCCTTCCGGAGGGTGTCGATGATGGAATCCCTGACTTCCTCCAGCGGCTTAACACGCCCGGCCTCGATCTTTTCCACCTGGATGATGTGCCAGCCGAAAGGGGTGCGGATCGGATCGCTGATCTCGCCCTCCTCAAGGGAGAAGGCCGCCTCCTCGAAGGGCTTGACCATGGTCCCTCTTTCGAAGAAGCCCAGATCTCCGCCTTTCATTGCGCTGCCCGGATCTTGCGACAATTCCCGCGCGAGGGCGCCGAAATCCTCCCCTCCCATGAGGCGCTCCCGAATCTTCATCGCCTCGGCCTTGGCGGTCTCCGCGTCCGCCTCGTCACTCCCCTCCGGAACCTTTATGAGGATGTGGCGCGCCTTTCTCCTTTCTTTTGTCTCGTATTCATCCCGATGCTCATTGTAGTAGGCCTCGGAGTCGGCGTCGCTCACCGCGACCTCCTTTTCCACGTCGGCCTTCCTGAAAGCGAGATAGCGGAGCCGGATTTGTGGCTCGGTCCGGTAATCCTCCTTGTGGGCGTCGTACCAGCCGGCGATGTCCTGCTCGGTGAGGGTGATCCCCTTCTCGAAGCCGGCCGCATCCAGCACGACGTATTCGATGTTGATCTCCTCATTTTCATACTGGTAGTACTCCCGCGCCTCCCCCTCGGGCACCGTGAGGCCCGCCGTTATAAGGCTGCGGACCTTGTCGGTCAACAACTGGCGCCGGACCTGGGCCTCGAAGCCCGCCGGCGTGAGCCTCGAGGACCGAAGGGCCCTTTCGTAGAGCACCTTGTCAAAAACACCGTTGTGCTGGAAGGCCGGGATCGACAGGATGACATGCCGGATCTCTTCGTCGCTCACCAGGATTCCCATGGCAGCCGCGCTCTGTCCGATGAGCGCGTCGTCTATCAGGCCGTCCAGCACCTGCTTTTCAATGTTCAGCTGCTTGAGCAGACCTTCTGGGATCTGACCCTGGAACATCTCGCGATAGCGTTCCAGCGCGTTCGCGTAGGCGTGCCGGTAGGTTTCGACCAGAATCGCGTCGTCGTTCACACTGGCGGCGATCTCCAGGCGCTGGGAACGAAAGGTCCCTATGCCCCAGAAGATGAACACCACGGCTATGGCGAAGAGGATGAATTTGATGAGCCAGGATCCCGCATTCCGGCGTATGAAATCCAGCATGGACAGAGACTCCTTTCTCCAGGGAGCTTCAGCCCCCAGGCCTCGGGGTTGTCTTCGAGGCGGCAATCGTGGCTCCAAGATAACGGCCATCCCGTCCTGTCGCAACGACCACCTCCGCCTACAGGACAGGACGCACCGAACGGGCCGCCTACAGACGGAGCCTGGCCAGGGTTTCGTCGGGGAGGCGTTTCGCCTCCAGAATCAGGCCGCTGCGGCCGGGACCGGAAAATTTGACACGCACCGTCCCGCGCGGGTTCGCGAATCTGGCCACGATCCCCGCCGCCAGGGCGCTGTGGCCTCCCATCCCTCTTCCTCTCTGTCGCCACAGGCCCAAGGGGCCGGCCATGTCCGCCGGGGCGATCAGCTCGTCCGTCTCGTCACGCATGGCAAGCAGCCGCGCGTTTTCGGACTCGTTCCGGGAGATCACCAGCCACGAACCGTCCGGCATGAGAAAGTGTCTGCCGATTTGGGCGAGGAGGCAGTTGTCGCTGTCGATGTCGGGCCAGAGTTCGAAGATGCGCCTCAGCCGGCGGGAAAGAATGGGATCGGCGAGTCTGCAGCCCCCGGACGGGGCGGGAAAGTCACGGATACCGTACCGCGCCGCGAGCGCGATCTGTCCCTTGCGGCCCCTGCCGGTCAGGCCGAGGAGCCGGGACCGATCGACCAGGCCTTCGTGTTCCGCCGCCGTGAGCGGCAGATATCTGGCGGAGAGCGGGCGGAGCAGCAGTCCGGCGGCCCCGCTTTTCCGTTCGATGAGTCCGAGGCTGTGCCTGCCCTGGGACATGGGTCTCTGGCCGAGGACCTCCCCGGTGGCGATGAACCGGGCGCCGAAGTGTTTCATGCGCTGGAGGGTCTGCCGGATCAGGAGGATCTTACAGTCGATACAGGGGTTGAGGTGTCTGCCGTAACCATGATCCGGTGCCTTGGCCACGCGGAGAAACCTCTCCGATATATCGATCAGCTGCATGTCGATGCCGTAGGCGGTGCGGGCGTGCCTTTGCGCCTCTTCCGCCGCCAGCCGCTCGGAGTGTCCGAAGAAGGGCGAGACGTAGCGAAGAGCCAGCACGCGGAGTCCCTGTCCTTGCAGCACCTTGCATGCAAGGATGCTGTCAAGTCCCCCGGAATAGAGTACAAGGCAGTCCGTACCCATTTCAATCGGAGCCGAAAGCCCGGCAGCCGGCCACGAGTTCGGCGGCGTAGCAACGGGCCGCCTTCCGTTCGCCCCCGAGCATGCGCGTGATCTCCTCGATGCGGGCTTCTCCGCCGACCTCTCGAATGGACGTCACGGTGGTATTTCCCTCCACTGATTTGTCGGCCACGAAGTGATGGTCCGCAAGGGCGGCGATCTGCGGGAAGTGGGTGATGGCAAGGACTTGTCCTCGGGCGGCCAGTGCCTTGAGCTTTTTGCCCACGCGTCCGGCGACCTCCCCGCCGATTCCTGCGTCGATCTCGTCGAAGACGATGGTCTCGGTGTCCGTCTTTTTAGCCAGGGCTGCGCGGATTGCCAGCATGACCCTGGAAAGTTCTCCGCCAGAGGCGATCCCGCTGAGTGCTCGGGCCGGTTCTCCGACGTTCGGGCCGAACAGGAACTGAATGCGGTCGCAGCCCATGGGGCCCACGTCCGAAACCGCTGGTGTCCGAGGTGTCTGAACCTCAACCAGAAATTCCGTCTTCGGGAGATTCAGATCGGCGAGCTCCCGCCGCACTGCGTCAGAAAGCTCCGCCGCCGCCGCATGCCGCCTCCGGGAAAGGGCAAGGGCGACGGAGAGAAGTTCGTCCTCCTGGGCTTCTATGCGTTTCGCCCAATCCCTCCTCCCCTCCCCTTTTCGGGTCAGGTCGGTGATCTTCGCCCGAAGCGATTCACGATGGCGCAGGACCTCCTCCAGGCTCGGACCGAAGCGCCTTTTGAGCTCCTTCAGCCGGTGCAGACGTTCCTCGATCAGTTCCAGCCGAGACAGGTCGGCCGGCAAGCGGCCGAGATAATCCCGCAGGGTCCAGGCCACTTCCTGCACCTGACAGACCGCGCCGTTGAGGTCAGCCAGCAGCGTTTCGAGGCTCTGATCCAGGACGTTCATACGTTCGAGCGTATGACGGCATTCCGCGAGCTGCTCCAAGGCGGATCCGGTATCCGCATAGAGGGTACGGTAACACGTTTCTCCGAGAGACCGGAGGCTCGCCGAGGCCTTGAGAACCTTCCTTTCCTGCTCGATCAGGTCGTCTTCTCCGGCCTTCGGTTCGGCCGCATCGATTTCCGCCGCCTCGGCGGTGAGTGCTTCGAGTGCCGCCGCCGAGGCCGCCTCCTGCCTCACGGATTCCTCGAATTCCGCCCGCTCCGCTTTCAGGGAGTGGTGGCTCCGGGAGACGGTCAGGGCATCGGTCTCCAGGCCGCCGAATCTGTCCAGCCACAGGGCCTGCCGGTCCGGACGGAGCAGTTCCTGAAACTCATGCTGCCCGGCCAGACTGACTGCGCCGGCGGCCAGCGTCTGAAGACCCTGGAGGTTCACCAAGGCACCGTTGACATAGATCCTGCCCCTGCCGTTTCGCGGGATGATCCTGCGGATGACCACGCCCTCCTCCGCAGGGATTCCCATCTCGTCCAGCAGTGTCGCCTTTTCCGGAGGAAGCTCCATGAGCGCCTGCACAACAGCCTGCTCCGCTCCCGTTCTTATCTGCTGCGGGTTGGCCCTGACCCCCAGGATCATCTTGAGGGCCTGGACCAGCAGCGATTTGCCCGCCCCTGTCTCGCCCGTCAGGACCGTGAGGCCGGGCGCCAGGGAAATGCTCGCCCGCCGGATCAGCGCAAAATTTTCAACTCCAAGCTCGAGCAGCATGACTGGTGGATCAGCCCGGATTTGTCCGATATAATGGTTTACGGGTCGGCTTCAGAGGTCTTCTTTTACCCCATAGGCCCGGGGCGAACAAGCGGGGGTCATGCCGGACATGTTCGGCTTTGAAAAGATCGCCGAGAAGAGGATTCAGGAAGCACAGGAACGGGGGGATTTCGAGAATCTGGCCGGCAAGGGCAGGCCGATTGTCTTTGAAGACGATTCCTTTGTTTCTCCCGACCTGCGTATGGCATACAAGATACTCAAGAATTCGGGGTTTTTGCCTCCGGAACTCCAGGCGGACAGGGAAATCAGGGAGACGAGGGACCTCCTTGAGGGGCTCGAGGACGAAAAGGAACGATACCGTCAGATCCAGAAGCTCAATCTTCTGGTGACCAAGATCAACATCCAGAGGCCTCGGCCCGTTCAGCTTGAAATCAACCAGACATACTACCGCAAGATCGTGGAGCGGATCTCCGGCTGACAGGGATGCCTCCTTCTTCTGAGGATGCGGACCGGTCAGGTGGCGGGGTGTGGGCGTTCGGACGCGGGGGCGTCGGCTTCGACCAGGCGGAGCAAAGTGCGGTTTTCAAGGGCCCTCCTGGCAGCCGCCAGAGACTCCAAGGCCGTTCTGCCGCCCTGCGAAGGCGGGATGTCGGTCCCCCAGATGATGTCCACGAGCTCCCCGGCGGGGATGTGCCGGGCCGCCGTACCGGGCACGTATGCCTCCGGTTCCCCTTCCACCGGTCGCAGGAGGCCTGCATCAGCGAGGTCTTGGATGACACCGGCCACGTGGCTCTCTCTCGCCCCGGTTCTGCGGACCAGACCGTCCCGCTCGGTCACTTTCCGCTGATCGAAGTCCGAAAAGGCCAGGGTGAGGATGTCGAAGGCCAGGGCAAGCCTTCGGGAAGGTGTCAGGTGCCCGAGGCCCGGGTCGTAACGGCGCCAGACGTGAACGGCGAACGCTACCTCGGCGCCGGAGAGGAAGACCAACCAGCTCATGTAGATCCAGAGGAGAAGCAGGGGGAGGGTCGCGAAAGATCCGTATATGGCGTTGTACCGGGCGACCCCGATCTGCAGACGGATGTACAGCGCCTGGAGGAAGAGCCAGGCGAGGCCTCCGGCGATGCCGCCGGCCAGGGCAGGACCGAAACCGACCCGGACGTTGGGGAGAAATCGATACAGTGTCACGAAGGCAGCGACCACGAGGGTGATGGTGAGCAGATTGACCAGCAGGGGACCTGCCCACTCCGCAGGGAAAAACTGCTGTATCTTGAGAAGGAGCGTGTTGTTCTGGAGGGCGGCGGTGGCGGCGATTCCCACGTTGACCGTTATCGGAAGTAGGATCATCAGAGCCAGGTAGTCCATCACCTTTCGGCCCAGAGGACGGTCGCTTTCCGCCTGCCATATGACGTTCATGGCGTGTTCTATCGTCCCGAGGGCGGTCACCACCGTGACCAGGAGCCCCACTATGCCGAACGCGCCCAGGGTGGCGAAATTGGTCTTTTCCACGTACTCGAACACGGTGTCGACAGCCGTGCGCAGATGCGTGGTCAGGGTCTGAACGTCCTGATTCTGGGGGTCGCTGGCGGTTTGGGGCTCTTCTGTTGCGTCTCGGCCGCCCAGGTGGGATTCGAACAGTTCGTCTCTGGGGAGGCCGGTTCCTCCGGTTCCCCGACTCGTCTCTTCAAGCCTGTCTATGAGGCCGTAGGCGGCCTGCCGCATCTGATCGCCGCCCCCGAGTCCCTTGAGGATGGCGGTTCCCATTGCGAGCACAGGGACCATGGACAGTACAATAGTATACGTGAGAGCGCTGGCCCTCAAGGTGATGGCGTCGGCCCCGAATTCACGCAGAACGATGTGGGCGATCCGGGCAGCCGCCCTGGCCGTCCGGGAGAATATACCCCCGCTTCCGGCGTCATGCCCCCAGATCCAATCGAGGATTTGTTGCTGGCCCCTTTTGAGAAGCCCTCTCAAATCGAGTGCCGGGTTTTCGTGTAGCTGAGGCAACCTTCTCCTTTCCTCCTCGAAGAATTCGTTTGTGACGACAGGGACCGTCGGGGGTGCAGGAAGGCCCTGTCTCCTGGGACAGGAAACGGACCGTCCTTTACCGCGTTCAACGGCCCAGGATGCCCTTCAAGAGTTCCTGGGCAGGAGCGCCCCGGGTTCCCCCCTCTCCTTCCTGGCCGTCTTGGGCCTTGCCGCCGGAGAGGGCCTTTCCCAGTTCTTCCATGGCCTTCTCCTGCACCTTTCCCTTGATCGTTTTGGTCACTTCGGCCGTATCCAGGGTGGGGAGCGGCCGTGCGAGGGTCCCCCCCAATTTGAGATGGATCACGGACTGGCCTCCCTCCTGCGTGAGATACCGGGCGACCGAGGTCCGTTCCCTCAGCTTTTCCGTCATTCCCTGGGAGAACTGGAGGGTGAGCGGAAGATCCAGTTTGCCGTCCAGTCCGATATTCCCCTCGGTCTCAGCCCTGACATCGCCCCCTCCCATCAGGGATTTCAATTTTACTACGCCCTCCTCAAGGCGCAGATTTCCTGACACGTTTTTGAAATACATCTCCTCGAGTTCCGGGATGTTGAGGACGTCGGCGATGGCACCGGTGAGCGGCGTGCCCTTGAGGACCGCATCCTTCAGGCCGTAGGTTGCCTCGACCGAAAGGGCGTCGCCCAGGGCAGGCCAGGTGGTCCCCGAACCGGAAAAGGCGGCCTTGGTTTCAAGGAGCCCTGAAATCGAGGCCTTGGTCTGGGGCAGGAAGGCCGATGCAAGTTTTGCCACGCTCAGGGAGGAGAGGTCAAGGGAGCCCTCGTAAGCGAGTTCGGGCCGGTTCAGGTCAATGGCCATTTCTCCGTTCATCCCTCCGTCGGCAGGGGCAGCCGTGAGGTCCGTCACGTTCAGAACGCCCTCGGCCAGGGAATACTTGAGGGCGAAATCCCGGATGTCAAGGCCGTGATAGAGGGCCTCCTTCACCGCCACGCGGCCCGACGCCGTGAACCCGGGCGGCAGGGCCGCTGCGGGGGCCGCGCTCGCGTTGCCGGCCGGGGTGGGCGTGGACGCCGCCCCCGTGTCCCCCGGGCCCTGCGGGAGGGCCGCGGCCAGGGCCAGCAGCCGGTCCAGATCCAGCCGGTCGCTGGTCACGTCAAGGCGGACTTTCGGCGCCGCCGCCCAGTCCGCCACATCGCCTGAGAACTCGGCCTCCTGGTCTTCCAGTGCCACCAGGACGGAGTACCGGATCTGATCTTGATCGAAATCACCCTTGCCGGTAACACGGGGTGCGAGTTCTCCGTACTTGGAGTCCGCTTGAAAGTCCAGGGTTCCGTGGTATTTGAGGGAGGAGATGTCCCTCCCGATTTGAAGCCCCACTCGGAGATTGGCCTCCATGTCCGTTTTCGGGATCTCGCCGAGCTCGTCCCTGACGTTCACCCGGGCGCCGTTCACCACGATGCGGTCCACGGTGAGGGCCACGGGCAGTGCGAGGGGGACATCCTGCCCGCCGGATTCTGCGGGGGGCTCGGATTCGGTTGCGGGGGAAAAGACGGCGAGGCTGTCGAAGTTGAACGTGCCGTTCCTGTCCCGCGTGACCCTCACATGCGGATCCTGGAGCACAATTTCACTCACTACGAGCCGCCGTTCCAGCAAGGGCCACAGGTCATAACGGAGGACAAAGGCCTTGGCCCTGACAAAGTCCGTCTTCCCTTCGGCCTCCTTTACCGCAAAGTCATTCACGGTGATGCCTTTGAACAGGCCGACTTCGATCTGCCCGATTTCCACCGTTCTGCCCAGCGCCTTCTCGGCCTCGGGAATGATGACTGCTTTCAGCCGTTCGTCAGTGAGGTAAAACCGGACAAAGACCGCCAGCCCTCCAACCAGCAAGCCCAAGAGAACCACGCTTGCCACAAGAATCTTCGTGAGTTTTGCCATGGTACGTCTCCTCTCCATGGAGGCTGTCCAAGGGGCGAGAAGCCCCCGGAGAGGGGCCTTCGTCCCGCGCCATGCCGTTTACTGGCCGAAAACTTTTTTCAGGATGTCGGTTGTTCGCGCAACAGGGTCTGTTCGGATCCTTTTCTCCTCCTGGGCGAGCAGGGCGAAGAGGCCTTCCAGTGACTTTTCAGTCACGTAGTGATCAACATCGAAGTCCGTGCCCGCAATGAGGGTCTGCATGCCGGACTGGTCGATCATGCTTTTGTATGCCTGGGTCACCCCGGCCTGACGGGCTGTGTCGTCCACAATGGGCCTGAATTTGTCGTACAGGGGCTGCCAGGTTTTTTGGCGAAAGTATTCGGTCGCCGCTGTGTCTCCTCCCTGCCATACCCGCCTGGCGTCCTCCAGGGTCAGATCCGTCACCGCCTGGCCTATGACGGGGAGCGCCTCGGCACTTGCCTTTTCTGCAGCGGTGTTCATGGTCAGTTCGAAGTTGTCAACCGGACCGCCGAGGCCCAGCTTGCGCATGGTGTCCCCGACGGATTTGAGCTTTCCCGGCAGCGGGATTCGGATGGCCGGGTCGTTCAGGAACCCCCCGGCGGCGGAGGCCTTGTCCACGGCCCGCTCCGCTCCGAGGCGGAGTGCATCCTTGAGTCCGGACGCGATTTCGTTGTCGGACAACCCGGATTCCTCGGCCGGCCCCGCCGCCTGGCGGACAGTCTCGACCGACTTGGTCACCTGGTCCCAGATGCCCGCGTAACTTTGCCAGACGGCCAAAATTGAGACGATGAGTACTCCGAAAGTGATGGAACGTCCCATGTTGCACCTCCATTCCCAAGGGGGATGGTGCCCCTGGTCTGATTCACTTGTACGCAAAGTCTGCATGATTGTCCAGCACCTGCCGGGGCGGTTCTGTCAAAGAACCCCGGAATGGGGTATTTTGTGGGCATTGAGGAACGGAAGGCCTCGCGAGAGGCAGAACGTTGTTTTTTCGTACCTGATCACGGGGTTTGGCACAGCCCCAATACTGCAACGCCCCGAACTGGAAGCCTTCACAGGGTGCTGCAGATGCAAGGCGGCGGGCACGCAGATGTACTCCCTGTACTTCAAGTGCCCGCCAACACAGCAGATGCGGTACCCTGTGAAGGCTTACGTTTTTTCGGCAATTGCGGAGACCCGGTGGCGAGTACGCGTTCCAGGAACAGTCCCATATGGCCGTGCCCTGAATGTTTCACGAACAGGCCTTTCGCCTTGCTTCGCGAGATCATGGCGGACCGGTGTCCTGTCCGAAAAGGACGGACGAAGGGTTCGGACTCCGCAAGAGGTGGGCCAGAGGCGGACGCGGCTCCTGTCCCGGAGCGGGAGATGTTCCTGAGGGCCATGTACGGCGTGGTGCCTCTGGGAGGTCGGGGCCCGTGCGGGGAACGGGGGACCGGGCTCGGGGCGGCCCGCCGGAGCGGAGCGGTTTCCCCGGTGGACGAAGGAGACGCAGCCGTGAAGGCCCTGGCCGATGTGTTGTCCGGGAAGGTCCCCATTCCCGTAAGGCATACGCCGGAATACGTGGAGGGCTTCGCCCCCGGGGTCCATCCCGATCTTGTCCGGAAGCTGCATGGCGGCCGGTTTTCCGTACAGAGGTACTGCGATCTTCACGGGCTGCATGCCGAAGGCGCCGTCGAGACCTGTGCCGAATTTCTCGGCCGGGCCATCGTGCAGGGAGAGCGGTGTGTGGGGCTCATTCACGGCCGGGGTCTGTCCTCCCCCGGAGGTCCGGTCCTCAAGCAGGCCGTGACGGCCTGGCTTTCCCGGGGCCCTCTCCGGAGGTTCGTCATGGCATTCAGCAGCGCTCCGGCGTGGGACGGTGGGGCGGGTGTGACCTATGTCCTTCTGAGGCGCAATCCAGCGAAACGGGTGCGGCGCCGCCGGGCGCGAGGTGGCTGTTGACGGTGCCGGTACGGGATGCAGGAAGGGGGTTCCTGCTGGTCGTCGAGGGCATTGACGGCACCGGCAAGAGCACCCTGGCCTCCGGGCTCCACGCGCGCCTCCTTGGCCTGGGGTTGCCGTCGGTTCTGACCTTCGAGCCCACGGACGGCCCCTGGGGCCGGCAACTGCGCAGGAGCTTCTCGGCGGAACGGAGGCTCTCCCCCCGGGAGGAACTCGACCTCTTCATCAGGGACCGGATGGAGCATGTACGGACGATCCTGCGACCGGCGCTCCTCCAGGGGCGGATCGTGGTCTGCGACCGGTACTATTTTTCCACCATGGCCTATCAGGGTGCCCGAGGGCTCGATCCCTGGGAGATTCAGAGGATCAACGAGGGTTTCGCGCCGGTGCCGGATCTGGTTCTGCTTCTGGAACTCGTACCAGAGCAAGCGCTCAGGCGCATCCGGGAGAGGCGCGGAGATGTGCCTAACAGCTTTGAGCGAGGCGAGTACCTCCGACTTGTGACGGACATCTTCGCCCGGATCGATGCCCCTTACCTGACGCGCCTCGACGCCGCTCTTTCCGCGGCGGAACTGCTCGATGTCTCCTGGAAGGTCCTCCGAGGCCGTCTCGACCTCAGAACGGCCGCCGTCCAGGGCGCATAAAAGGGCATGCGGAGATCGAGCCGGGACTTCAGGCGATCAGGACGCCCGGCACGCCGGGGGCCCTGTTAACGCGCGGCCTCGTTGAGACTGGAGTTCTCCCCCGGCTGTTCTTTGGCCTCGTCCTTGCTCGTCAGGGGGAATCTGACAGGATACATGTTCGGATCCAGAACCATCTGGCATGCCAGCCGCTCCTTCACATTGATCACCACGGGTCCAAGGAGGTTGGCAGTGATGTCCCTGGGCCTGTCTCTTGGTACCGTGACGATTACCAGGACGTTGATCTGTTCCTGGGTCTCGACCTGGAGTTCCTTCTGTACCGCATCCGGAAGGTCGAAGGCATAGTTGGTGCAAAACGCTGCCGGGTTCATGACGACGAAGGCCAGCTCCGGCCGGTCCACGCTCTGCAGCCACAGGAACGGGGAATTCTCCCTGTGCGGGAGGAGCACGTAACGCCTCTCTTCCGGAAAGCCGAGGAGCCCTCTCGTGAGGGTGATGATCTTGTCTTCCCGAATATCGAGCAGGCCGAAACGGCTGGTTTCTATCTCCATGGTGTTTGCCTCTCTCAACCAGAAATTTCAAGGGCGGACCGGCGATGCCTCCAAGGACACCTTGTCCAGTTCATCCAGCTGGGGGGCGGAGCTCGCCGCCCTGAGGTTCTCTTCCTGAATGCGCCTGAAAATTTCTTCTCTGTGGACCGTCAGGCCGGGAGGGGCGTTGATGCCTATGCGCGCCTGCCGTCCCTTGACCTCCAAAACCGTGATTTCTATATCGTCTCCTATCCGGATTTTCTCTCCCACCTTCCTGGTCAGGATCAGCATGGCGCCCTCCGTGGCGGTTTCCCGATCATTATCGGATATAATCCACCAGGCTCAAACCAGTTATCTTGGCAGCCGACGCAAGAGAAGCCTGGTAGCTTGTTTCGAGGGTCTGGAGGTCCGTGATCGCCTTGATCATGTCCGTCTCTTCAATGTCCGAAAGACGTTCCTTGCCGTTGAGTATGAGTGCCTCGGCCATTTCGTCTTTGTTGTCCAGGGTGTTGGCCTGGGCCCCGAGCTGGGCGAGCTGATGATTCACGTATCCTATGGCCGTGTCCAGATCGGCGATGGCCGACTCGATCCCTCCCCGGCTGTCCGCCATGAGACTGTCATGGAGGAGGTCCAGGGCCTCGAAGACCCCACTCTGTACAAGGGCCGTCTCGCCGTCGAGGTTGATCTTCTGTTTCAGGCCCGAGGCCACGTCCACGGTCAGGTCCTCGGTGTTGCCGCTGTATCGCACCGAGCCGTCCGGAAGGAGGCGGAACGGGGCCTCGCCGGAGCCGTATCCCCGGGTCCTTGTGCCGGCAAACACGTAGCGGTCCCCGAGCTTTGTGTTGCCCAGCGCCACCACCTCCTCCAGGATGGTCTTCACCTCCGCGGCGATGGCCTGCCGGGACTGGGGCGTCTGGCTGTCGTTGCCCCCCTGCACGGCGAGTTCCTTGGCCCGCACCAGGCGATCCTCCAGCTGTGTGACGGCGGTCTCCGTGGCCCGGACCCAACCCTGGGCGTAGAGAATATTCCTTCGGCACTGCTCCGAATCGGCCACGGAACCCCGCAGGCCGAGGGCGTGGGTCAGGGCGACCGGCTCATCGGAGGGACGGCGGTAGATCTTGCCCGAGGAGATGGACGAATTGGTCTTCGCCATCTTTTCCGTGAGGCGGCCCAGGTCGGTATTGATCTGTTCGAAGATGGTGTTCATGGTGATGCGCATGTGGTGTCACCCCCTTGGGGCCGTGAGGCGGTCTTTCATCGTGAGGCACCCGGCGTTCACTTCGTCTCCAGGAGGGAAAGGAACATCTCGTCCGCGGTCTTGATGAGTTTCGCGGCGGCGGTGTAGGCGTGCTGGAATTTGATGAGTTTGGCCATCTCCTCGTCCAGGGAGACGCCGGAGACCTCGTCCCGCCGGGCCGTGAGTTCGTTCACCGTGGCCCTGCTGAACTCGTAATCGAGCTGAAAACCCCGAGAGTGGATCCCCACCGTCCCCACCAGGCCGCTGAAGGCCTCGTTGAGAGTGGCGTCATCCAGTCCGGTCACAGGGATGCGGGCCAACTCGTGCATGGCCAGCGCATTGAGGTTGTTCGCCGGATTCAGACTTCCGCCCGCGGGGGTGGCAAGCCCCAGAAAATCCAGGAGGCCGGTACTGTCGTCAAGGAATGCCAGGGCCTCCGTGCCGCCGTCGGCCCCGATGTGGAGTTTTCCGTCCATCACTTCCGCCGTCAGGCCATCCACAGCGTCTATCTGGGAGGCGATTTCCTGAAGACTTCCTATGGTGACAGGCACGGAGACGTCCGCGTGGCCCGCGGAAGAGAAGAGACGGATCCGGAGATCCCCGTCGGACAACGTGTTCCAGGAACTGGAAAAGGGTTCGAAGGCGCGGTCCGCGGCGTAATCACTGGATACGGATTCGGCGGGAAAGGCGGGTGCGGTCTCCCAGAGAAAATTGAGGAGTCCGGCGGTGTCGTTGTCCAGGGTGAAGGTCCAGCCGGGTTCGGTCGCTTCGATCCGGACATGCCCCTCGTCCATGACGGTGCTCATACCCTCGACACTGTTTATGGAGCGGAGCACGTCCTCGAGGGATGTCTCCGTCGCGACGATGGGTATGTCCGCCTCCCGGACCAGATAGCCCAGGGGATGGTACAGATGGACGGAGAGGGACCCGTCCTGGACGGCGAGGGTCAGAGGCTGGGACGGGTCGCGGACCGCCTCTGCACCGGTCACGTCGGCATGTCCGGGAGATTCCATCTCGGCCGCGGCGATGAGCCGGAGGTCCTGGGACACAGCCTGACCGAGGGCGATGGTGGCTGCGTCGTGGCCGGAAAAGAAGGTATTCACCCCAAGGGCCATGAGGGCCCCGGAGGTGTCCCCACCAAAGGCGAAGCCCGCCACCGCGGGATTGGTCCCGTCCACACTCACCACGAGCCGCCCCCCGGGGGTGCCCGCGCTCAGGCCGAGCCCAGGGACTCCGTTGATGGCGGCGGCGATGTCCGCGAGCGTGGTGACGTTTTCTGTGATCTGTATGCGGAGCGGCTCATTGACAAGAGGGGTGCCGGCGGGGTCGAGGTCAATGACGCCGCCGAGGGCGTCGTAAAGCCATATCTGCAGCTCACCGTCCTGCACATCGCCTGAGAAACGGAGGCCCGACGCGAGCCAGCTCACCGGTTGATTCACGTCCGTCACCGCGTTGTCGGCGATGACCCCCGTCACGGGCACCAGCCCTGCCCCCTGGCTGTGCTGGAAATTGACCGCCCTGATGAGTTCCTCCCCCCAGCTGTTCAGTTGTTCGAGGTAGTTCAGGGGATAGTCGCCGAAGGTGCCGAGGTCCAGGCCTGTGACGCCGCCGTTCACGGCCTCAATCCGGAGAGAGATTGGGAAGTCGCCCGGGTTTTCGTCTCTGAGCTGCAGTCGGCCCTGGTCGTCCATGCGTGCCTGCACGCTCCCTCCGAAGGCCGCCTCCATGACGTTGAGAAGGTCGCCGAAGGTTCCCGCCGCCCCGTTTCCGTCATAGTCCACGGTGCTGTCGTATAGACCCGTGACGGGAAGGCCGTTCTGGTCTGTTCCGGAGAATTGTATGGTGAAGGGGCCGGAGACGGTCACGCCGTCCACGTGGCTCCATTCCGTCGTCATAGTGACAGGCCGCCCACCGCAGGTGTTCGCAACGGAACCGGTCAGGATGGAGGTGTCCAGGGGCGCGATCCGTTCCTTGATGGCCATCCAGCCGCCGAGTTCTCCCTGGGTAACGTCAGAGGTGGTCAATCGCTGAAGCTGGCCGTTGCCGCCCTTCCAGTACACCTGCCCGGAACGGACCTCGAGGCCCCACGATCTGTCGCCCTCGACCAGGGGCGAACCCTGTCCGATGAGTACGGTGTAGGTGCCCCGTTGGGTCTCAAAATAGTGTACGTCGGCGAGTTCCGACAGGCGGCTGAGGATCTCGTTGCGCTGATCCCGGAGATCGTTTGCCTTGAACCGGTCCGATTCCATGGAGACGATCAGGGTGTTGAGTTCTGCAATCTGGTCCGCTGCCTGGTTGATGTCCTCGACCGAGGTCTGGATGTTCAGATTGATGTCCTGGGAGAGTTTCAGCAGGGTGTCGTAGCGATCATGCAGGCCCTCGACCAGGAGAGAGGCCGTTTGCAGAAGAGTGGTTCGCTCCGCCGTGCCTTCAGCGTAGTTGGCGATTTCGTCCCATGCGGCCCAGAAGGAGTTCAGCACCTGATTGAGGCCGTTTTCATCCACCTCGTTCAGTACGCCCTCGATGAGCTTCATTCCCGACTGCCGCGTTTCGAGCCCCGACATGACGGAGGTCTTGTCGAAGAGGGTCTTCGTGATGAACTGGTCGAAATCCTGGATGATATTGGTGGCTGCCACCCCGTTGCCGATGGGACCGATTTCCGAGGGGGTTGGATTGGCCGGCGTGAGGGTGACGTTTTGTCTCGAGTATCCGTCGGTGTTGACGTTGGCCACGTTGTGACCGGTGGTCTGGAGATTCATCTGGTGTGTGAGGAGCCCGACCTTTGCGATGTTCAGAAGGCTTGAAAGACCGGCCATCAGAGTACCTCCTTGCGGTATCGAGGGAGGCGCGGATGATCCCCGATCCGCCCCTCAGGGCCGTACGTGAGGCCGTATGAATGTCTGGATCCGGACATGATCGCGCTCAGCGCCTGCACCATGTAGAGCTGTTGCTCCATCCAGAGACGGTGGCGGGTGTTTTCCGCCAGGGCCTCCTGGCGGAGGAGGCGGTAGCGGACGATCCAGTCCTCGAATTGTCGCAAGTCGTTGGCATCGAAGACCAGTCTGAGTGCGGTCCACCTCTTCGGACCGCTCTCGAGGCCGCATCGGGAGAGGATCTGATCCACGCAGGCCGCCATTCGTGACTCTGATCGGGCGATGGCCTCGCTCACCCTTTTCTTTTGACCGGCGATCCGCCAGAGTGATGCTGTTTCGCCCCCGGCCAGGGCCTTCCATTCGTGCTCGAGCAGATCGTGCAGCGCCTCCCAACTTTGCGATACCTGACGCGTCATTTTCCAGAAGGCGTCAGGGAGTCGGGGCAGGCGGGGAAGCGGTGGCCGCGATCTTGGATGTACCGTGCCTCGGTCCATGGGCGCCTACCTGTTCCCGGGCATCCGGGTTGTCCCGATCGCCGGCTCACTGCCGCGGGTCTTGACAAGCTGCGTGTACAGGAGTTCGCCGAGCCCGATGCCTTTGCCCCGGGCGATGTCGGCCGCTACCTGTTCGTCGAACATCCCGGTGTAAATGTTCTCCTGGAGTCCTCCATCGAGAAGGCCGCTCTTGAGCACGCCCTTTCGCATGGTCTGGAGCAGCTGGTTGATGAACAGTGCCTCGAAGTCGGCGCATTTTGCCCGGAGATCCTTTTCGCCGGCAGCGCCTGTGACTCGGGCTGCCGGGGCGGTGTTGGTCAACAACTGGGCCGGGACCGGGGTCAGGGGTTCCATGTCTTCACCTCTCTTGATGCGGCCGGGGGCGCTTCATGGCCTAGATCACTTCCAGGTCTGCCTGAAGGGCGCCGGCCGCCTTGACCGACTGCAGGATGGCGATGAGATCCCTGGGGGTGACACCCACGGCGTTGAGTGCCCGGACGAGTTCTCCGATGGTCGCCCCCCCGTTCAGCACTACAAGGTCTCCCCCGTCCTCTCTGACCGTGACGTCGCTTTCAGGGGTCACGACGGTTTGGCCTTGGGAGAAGGGCGCTGGCTGGGAGACGTCGAGGTTCTCCCGAATCTGAATACTCAAGTTCCCGTGGGCTATGGCCACTGTGGAAATCCTGACCCGGTCGCCCATGACGACTGTTCCTGTCCTCTCGTCGAGCACGACCCTGGCGCTGTGGTCAGGATCGATTTCCACTGTCTCTATCGCCGCCAGGAGACCCACGGCGTTCCCGCGATATTCGAGAGGGACGAGGACGCTCACGGTCTCGGCGTCCACGGCCCTGGCGAGATCCGTGCCGAGGAAGCCGTTGATGGCCTCCGCTGCACGGGTCACTGTGGTGAAGTCCGGGTGGTGCAGACTGATCCTGAGCTCGCCCTTCTCGTTGATGGCCACGGGGATTTCCCTTTCCACAGTGGCCCCGTTGGGCAGGCGTCCTGCTGTGGGATGATTTTTTTGGACACCGCCTCCTGCCTCTCCTCCGGCTGCGAACCCCCCTATGCTGAGGGGGCCCTGGGCAAGGGCGTAGATTTTGCCGTCTACTCCTTTGAGTGGGGTGAGCAGGAGCGTTCCGCCCAGCAGGCTCTTGGCGTCGCCCAGGGAGGAGACCACGACGTCGAGTTTTTGCCCGATCCCGGCAAAGGGGGGCATCTGGGCCGTGACCATGACGCCGGCGACGTTTTTGACCTTGACCTGATCCGGATTCACATTGATGCCCATACGTTCCAGCATATTCACGATGGACTGTATCGTGAATTCCGCCTGGGTTCCGTCTCCTGTGCCGTTCAATCCCACCACCAGGCCGTATCCGAAGAGTTGGTTCACGCGCATGCCCTGAACGGCGGCGATGTCCTTGAGGCGTGCCGCCTCGGGCTGTCCGCAGGGGGCAAGGGCTGCCATGCAGAAAATGACAACCATTGCCGCCCGGGGCAGGACATTCTTGCCGGGGGATATTGTCAGCCGGGGCTGCAAGGCTGTGTGGATACGGGTCATGGTCTCCTTCATCTCCAGCGGTCCTGGATGGTCTCGTCTTTTTTCCCTGAGTGAAGCAACTTGCAGGCCAGCTAAAACAGGGCCAGGAGTCCCAGTATCCTGGCGAACCAGGCCGGGCTCTGTTTCTCACTGAGCACTCCGCCTCCCGTGTATTCGATGCGTGCATCGGCGATGCGCGTGGAGGAGATGGTGTTGTCAGGACTCAGATCCTTGGGCCTGATGACGCCGGACAGGATCAGATACTGTGTTTCATTGTTGATTCTGAGTTCACGGCTCCCTTCGATGAAGAGATTTCCGCCCGGCAGGACATGTAGAACCCTGGCCGATACGGTGCCGGTGAGGGACGCGTCTCTCGATGTCTTCCCGCTCCCGTCGAACTTGTCCGACGTGGAGCCGCCAATGGCCTGGGTGGCGTCGACGGTGGCCCCCGGGGGGCTGTTGGTGTACCGGGGGCTCAGCCTTTTTTCCCACTCCAGCCCGAGGATCCCGGAGAGTCCAACATTCATGTCGGACTTTCGTTCTGTTTGAGTCTTGACGGTCTTGGCGCCTTTGAGATTCTCGGAGATGAGAATGGTTACCACGTCTCCGATCCTTCTAGCCCGAAAGTCCACGAAAAGATTGGTCTCCTGATCGGCGGAAAAGAGCGATCCTTCCGCAGGACCCGCGGGTTCCGCCGCCACCGGAGGGAATATCGATGGGGCCGTGGAGGGAGCGTGGCTGAGGGTCTTGCCCGCGCATCCGGCGAAAAACAGGCAGAAACTCCCGGCGAGGAAGAGGACGAGCGTTCTGTCCATGGGTGACCTCCTGCAGCGTCGTACTAAAAGCTCACAGCCACCGTCCTCGCGTCCACAACCCTGGCAAGGATTTCCCGCTGGCTCATGAGATTGCGGATTTTGACGAAATCTCCCCTCGCTCCGTCCTGCTTCGCCTCGCCGGGGACGCTGATCGTCAATGCGGGGGATCGGGCGAGGATGATCACGCGGTCACCTCGGCGGATCATCACCGGCGGCGTCAATAATCTGTCGGTTATGACCTGTCCTGCCTGGACGGATCTGGTCAGGGCGAGGCCCAGAGCCTGCCCCGGGTCGTCCAGACTGTGCCCCCGGAGCCGGGACAGGGGCCGCCGGACGGCGTTGAAGTCCTCTGCTCGGAGCACGTGCCCCTTTGCCATTGCCCTGGACGAGCATAGGACCGGACGGTACACCTCCACCCATCCGCAGATCCGGATGCGGCGTACGACCTCTCCGTTCACCCTGATGGTGGCCAGCATGGAGACCCGCCCCAGATAGCGTCCGTTCGGCGGCGGTTCCATTTCAATATCCAGATGGCCTGCGGGAATCGAGGTCTTGGATGGATATGCCTCGACCCGACCGATCTCGATGTCGTCCGCAGGCCAGGGGGCGAACTCGTGGATTGCTGCCTTGAAGACCGGGACAAGATCACCGGTCGTGATCTGCCTGGTGGCCCCCTCCAGCCCGGCCGGCTGTGCCTCCGGCAACTGCGCGGCGGCTGGCCGGAGCAGGACGCAGAAAAGGACTGCGGCCAGGACGAGGCTGATCCCCGGCCGACCTGCGCCGCCTCCCCTACGGGCCGAAATTCTTGCTCCGACGGATTGTACCCGGGGGTGCATTTTCCTGGCGCTCACTAAAATCTCCCTATCGTTTCAAGTTATTGGCTATGGACAGCATTTCATCCGCAGTCTGCACAGTCTTGGAATTCAGTTCATACGCCCGCTGGGTGACGATCATATTCACCATCTCTTTCACGACGTCCACATTTGACTGTTCCAGAAAGCCCTGGGCGATGGTGCCGAAATTCTCGGTGCCGGGGCTGCCTTCCACCGGGTCTCCTGAGGCCTGGGTGGGCCGGTAGAGATTTCTGCCGATGCTGTACAGGCCGGCCGGATTTGCAAAATCGAACACTGTGAGCTGGACCGATGCCAGGGGATTGCCTCCGGGGTCGGACGCCACCAGCAGTCCGTAGGGATCGATGCTGATACGGGTGGTGTCTGCCGGCACAGCGAATTCCGGCTGGAGCCGGTCTCCGTTCGATGTGACGACGTAGCCGTCCCGGTCCAGTTTGAAGGCCCCTCCCCGCGTGTAAAGTTCTTCCCCGTTGCTCACGATCTTGAAGAATCCGGCTCCTTCGATGGCCCAGTCCAGCTCGTTGCCCGTGTTTTCGTAATCGCCCTGGGTGAAGACCTTCTGGACTGCTGTGGGCCTGGAGCCCATGCCGATTTGCATTCCGGTGGGGACCTGCGTCCCGTCGGCGTTTTCGGTGCCTGCCATCCGCACAAGCTGATAGAGCAGGTCCTCGAAATCGGCCCTGCTGCGCTTGAAGCCCACGGTGTTGACGTTGGCCAGGTTGTTGGCGATGACGTCGAGATTCAGCTGCATGCTGTTCATGCCTGACGCGGCTGACCAGAGTCCTCGAAGCATTGTGGTTCTCCTTGTGCGGGGTTCACCCGTGGATGTCGTCGCGCGGACGCCCGTCCTCGGGCGGTCTAAGCGAGTTTGCCGAGATCGTTCGCCGCCCGGTTATCCATTTGGTCGCCGGCCTGCAGCGCTTTTTGCTGCGCCTCGTAGGCCCGGTACAGATCAATGAGGTGCATCATGGTTTCAACAGGGTTCACATTGGATGTTTCCAGGAAACCCTGCCTGACCCTGGAGTCGGATGGGATCTCAGGCCCGGTCTCGTCGCTGGCGGAGAAGAGGTTCATTCCGGAGCGTTCGAGGAGCTGCGGATTGGCGAAGCGCACTACGTCTAGCCTGCCGCTCTCAGTCTCATCCACGAAGAATCTGCCGTCGTCGCTCAGCCATACGCCGACCCCGGTGGTGTCGTCCAGGACCACGGGGGCGCCGTCGCCCAGGACCGTATATCCCTCCCTGGTGACGAGCTGGTTCTCTGCGTCCAGGGTGAAGTTGCCGGCCCTGGTGTAGCGTCGGCCCGCGGGGGTGTCCACCACGAAGAAGCCCTCCCCTTCGATGGCAAAGTCCAGCGGGTTTTGAGTCTCCTCCAGGGTGCCCTGGCCGAAACACGTCCGCGGGGTCTCCCCTTTGGCAGTTCTCCGAGCTTCGGCCGTCCGGGCCAGGAGGTATTCCTCAAAGCCCATCCGCTGTGCCTTGAAACCCGGCGTGGCGGCGTTGGCCATGTTGTTGGCCGCGAGTTCAAGCCGTCGTTCCAGTATCCTTGCCCCTTCCAGGGCCTCCAGGTGGCCGAGTCGGGTATGAGGGTGGATGCCCGGGCTGTTCGTCATATGGACTTCCTCCTGCCTTGGGCCAAGCAAGGGCCGTGCCTGGGGTCTCTTCCCCTGCAGGATGGGAGGCGGTTGCGCCGCGGGAGGTGCCGCAACAAAGGGCCGTCTGGGAGGGGTCGAGGGGTGCTGTCAGACGAGTGTGAGAGCGGGTCGGCGGCGCCGGAGCAGGACGGCGCATCCGGCAGGCTTCAGAAATTTCTTCCTACCTTGCAGGGCCTTCCTTGCCGACCCGGTTGTTCATACGGTAGACCCAGGCGAGCACTTCCGCCACCACGACATAGGTTTCGGGGGGGATCTCGGAATTGACTTCCAGGCCGGAGAGGATCTCGATGAGATCGGGGTCGGGCCGCACCGGAATCCCGGCCTCCCTCGCCAGTGCTACGATCTGTTCAGCGATGAGCCCCTCGCCCTTGGCAGTGACCCGCGGGGCCCGGTCCTTTTTTGCGTCGTACCGGAGTGCAAGGGCTCTGGACCGTTTCTTCCCGCTGGGAGGCAGATGTGTCATGTCACCAGGTCCAGGCAGCCTCGCGGGCCATCCCCGCCGGGGGAAATCACGCCGAGGGGGTCGATGGTGTCCATGTTTTCCAGGGGGAAGATGTCCAGGCCGTCGAGCCTGAGGCCTGAATCGAGCAGAATGGCCTTGAGTTCCGCAAGGCCGGCCCGCAGCACAGGAAGGACCTCGGTCCGTGCTGCTATCGAGAGTTTCAGGGATGTTCCGGCGGCGGCGAGGTGGATTTTGACCGGTCCCAACTTCTGGAGGTGGAGGTCAAAGAGAAGGTTGGTGCCCGGCGCGTTGCCCTCTGGATCCGCGCCTTCTCCGTGGTCGGCCCACCAGGACCAGTGTCCGAATCCGGCGCCGCCTGCAAACCAGAGCGGGACAAGGAAGAAAGGCATTTCGAGATGCTGCTGAACCTGCTGCTGGTAGTGTTGGATTGACTGGCTGTGCTCGCCTAGGGCCTTGAGTCCGGCAAGCAGTTGACTCGCGGCCTTTGCGTTGCCCTCGGGACCCTGAGGCGTAGCGCCGCCGGGCAGGTCCTGGATCGGACGGGTCACGCCCTCTTCGGTCCGTCGCAGAACAGGGGAGGACGCCTCCTTGACGGGGGGTGGTCCGGCCACAATCTGTGGGTCCGGCCTTTCAGCAACCCGGGCGTCGGCCCCGCGAAGTGCGTCTCCGAGGGATCCGCCGGTCAAGCCTGTGCCGGGCTTCGACAGGGGCGTGGGTGGGGCCGGGGTCTGGACGTCGCTCATTGTCTTGGATCCAATCGCGGGTGCGGATGGAGGCTGGTCTTGTCCCCGCGGCGCCAGGGAACTCTTCGTCCTGTCCGGTCCGGCGGTCTGCCCGCTGGCCTGGACGTTCAGACTGGATGCGGAATGGCGTCGGTCTTGGATGCCGGCGGCGGTTTCCTGTGCCTGAGCAGGGACGGCCGCAGGCTGCACGAGAGCTGTCCGTCCTGGTTCGAACAGGCGGGGCGGGTCCGGCGCATTCTGTCCAAGAAGAGGCGCCGGTGGGGATGCGGAAGCAGGCCTGCCTCCCTGCCCTGGCTGTACCTGTGCCTGCGGCCTGTCTGTTCCGGGGGCGGCAAGCCTCTCCCCGTCCGGTTTTCCTCCCGGGAAGGGGTGAGGTTCCCCGCTGGGCATCTTGGTCAAGGGCGAAGATAACGGAACGCTCCCGGCCGTGAAGGATCCTCCTGCGAGAGGAGCGGCCGGTTCAGGTGCGGATCCCGGTATGCTCGATAGGGAGGCCGGCGGTTGCCGGCCCGGACTCTGTCCCCCCCCCTCTGAGTTGAGGATTTTGGCATCGGCAAGGGCCCATCCCCCGTGATTGGCTGCGCCGGCCGCCTGCGCGGTCCGAGCCGCGGAAGGCGGAGGCCGGTCCGTCCCCTGCGTGGGCCTGACAGGAGGGGCCTGGATACCCGCTGCCGCCTCTTGGGAATGTCGAGATCCTGACAGGGGGTTCTGCCCGCCGGAGTTTCGCTCCGGAGAGAACGCGGGAAGACTCTCGGCCCTGCTTCCCGCAGGGGCGTCCGGTCTGCTCCGGCCTGGAGATGGTCCTGGCAGGGGGGCGGTCGCTGCGGCCGCGCCCGGTGCGGTCCGAGCCGCCGCGGCGGGCACCGGATCCGGCTGCAAAGGGCCTGCTTGTGAAGGCGGCCGACCGGTGTTGCCGGCCGTCCCAGGCGCTGTTAGGGTGGCGGCTTTCAGGGCGGCGGTATCTTGGAGCCTGGATCCCCCGTCGATCTCTGCCCGGAGGGCGTCAACTGTGCGGGCCAGCCACTGCCGGAGCGGCCCCCCTTCACCGGGTGCCTCCTGGCGAAAGAGGGAAGCCAGCATGCGGACCTTCACCGGAGAGGAGGCGTCCTCCTGGGCGAGGCCTCTCAGGACAGCCAGGGCCCGGCTTGCCGCGCCCTTTTCGCCCGCCGAGTCCAAGGCCGGGTCGGGCTGCAAACGGAGGACCTGACCCAGCAGGGAATCGAGCCTGGATATCCCGGCCCGCGCCTTCAGGAAGGCCGCGGCGAGCTCCCGGTCCTTTGCCTGCGGCACCCCCAAGACCACAAGGAGCTTCACCTTCACAGGGTTTGTCGTGTCAAGTATCCTCAGGCGCACTGTTGCGCCTGCGGGCAATGACTCCTCGGACCTGGCTCGGAGAACGCTGCCGCCGATGGTCATGAGGTGCAGACCTCCCTGCTGGCCTAGGACCGTTCCCTCCACTTCCGCGCCGGGGACCGCCCAAGCGGGCGGTGGGACGCAGGGGCCGCTGCGCTGTCGAGACGCGGTGCCGGTCTCTCGGAGGAATGCAACGAGTTCTGGGAAGATTCGTATCATGAGAGTTCGCAGTCCGGCGGCCGCTTTGGCGGGCTGTATACGGGCGCGCCGCCGGCCCGGGGGGCTATGCACTTCTTCGGCACGAACGGGGGTCGTACTTGAGAACCGGAGGGACGTTCCGTCAGCGGATGATTTCCCGCATCCTGGCAGCGATGCCTCCGGCGTCGAGTCCCTGCAGGCGGTAAAGATCCATGGGCTGCCCCGAGGACCCGTACCGGGTGACACCGAGGGTGATCAGCCGCTGGTTCACGGCGTTTTGCAGCAAGACCCCCGCCATTATGGCCCCCAGGCCTGTATGGACTGAATGGTCTTCGACGGTCATGATCGGCCCGAGGTGCGCGGCTTCAAGGACTGCTCCGGTGTCGAGGGGTTTGATGGATGCCATATTCACACATCCGACGGACAGGCCGTCTCCCAGGAGCGTTTCACAGGCATCGAGGACCGGGCGCACCATCGAGCCGTATGTGAAAAAGGTGGCCTGGGCGCCGCGCCGCAGCCAATCCGCTTTCCCCGGCTCAAAGCGGTAATCCGGCCCGAAGAAGGGTTCTCCGTCTTCCCGGGTGACCACAGGGAGCTTGGATCTGCCCATACCGACGAAACAATTTCCCGGATTGCTGGCTGCGTAACGGATGATCCGGTCAGTCTGATTGGGGTCGGCGGGCATGAATATCGTGAAGCCGAAAAGGTTGTTCAGCAGGCCGATGTAATCGATGCACTGGTGGGTCGGGCCGTCCTCTCCCACATCCAACCCGAGGTGTGTGGATACGATCTTCAGGTGGGTTTCGTTGAGATCGTTGAGACGGTGCTGGTTGTACGTCTCCGCTACGGCGAACACGCCGAATGTGCTGAAGAAGGTGGCTATTCCCTCTCTGCTGAGGGCCCCAGCGCACGTGGCGGCGTGGTGCTCCTGTATCCCCGCCTCGACGAAGGCCCGGGGCGAGACACTGCGGAGTCCCTCCATCTTCACCGAGCCTTCCAAATCGCAGCTGAATCCCACGATTTTGGGCGGAAGATCGGAAGGGTTGTTTTTTCGCGCGAGATCTTTCAGGGCCGATCCATAGGCGGAACGGCAGTCGGTCCGTGTCTCCGGTCCGTAGAGTATGGGTTCGCCGGGGTCGATCACCGGGTAGCCGGCCTCGGGTGCGGGACAGACCTGCATCGTCTCGTGTGCCGCCCGCTTCCGGGTCCAGCGTTCGAGGAGCGAGGGGTCTTGTCCGAGTTCCGCCAAGGCCTTGAGGGCGTCTTCCCGGGGCAGGGGAGAGCCGTGGTATTTGGCCCGATTCTCCATGAAGGAGACCCCCCGGCCCATGGTGGTCCGGGCCACGAGGACGGTGGGGCGGTCGGGATCCAGATCCGTATGGAGCCATGCTCTGCGAAGGGCCTGATAGACGGCCTGAAAGTCGTTACCGTCAGGGATGTACACCACGTTCCATCCCGCCGCGGCGTATTCCTCGCGCACCCTGACCGGCATGACATCTTCGGTGGCGCCCCCGATCTGCAGGTGATTCCTGTCGATCAGGGCGATGAGGCCCTTCTGGCCGAATTTGCATGCAAAGCGTCTTGCCTCGGCGATCTGTCCCTTCTGCTGCTCTCCGTCGCCCATGAGGCAAATGGTTCTGCCATGACCGCCCGCCTTGTACTGCTGGGCCAGACAGAGCCCTGTGGCAACGGACAGGCCCTGGCCCAGGTTGCCCGTGTTCCATTCCACGCCCGGCACACTCTGCTCGACATGGCCTGCGCACGGAGAACCCGCCCGGCGAAATTCGGTGAGAAAGGTCTCTTCCGAGAGATAGGCGAATTCGGCAAGGACGCTGTACACCGCGGGAGAGATGTGCCCCATGCTCACCACTACCCTGTCCCTGTCCGGCCATCGGGGCTCTTCAGGCCGATGCCGGATAACGCTGTAAAGGAGGAGCAGCATGTGGAGGGAGGAGAGCGAGCCCCCCGGGTGCCCGCTCCCCGCCAAAGTGGTGGCGAGGACGATCCGTGCGGCGCACCGCCGCCATTTTTCCTCCAGGCCGTCGAGCTGTGTCGAATCGAGCCGTGTCTGCTGAATGATGTCCAGGCCGGATGCGTCGGGGGCCACGGTCCTATTTCCCCGATGCTTTCTTCTGGGACGAGGCCTGTTCGTCGTAGGCCTCGATAATTGCTTCGGTGATGTCTATGGAGGGCGCCACGTAATACACCCCGGGCATGTTGTTTTCCAGGATGAGCGTGTAGCCTCCGGCCTCCCCTGCCGCAGTCACCACCTTTTCCAGTTCCTTCAGGATCGGCTCCATGGTCTTGGCCTCGGCCTGGCGCATCTCGAACTGGGCGTCATCGCTCTGTTCCTTGAAGTCCCGAAGCATCTTCTTGTATTCGCGTTCCTTCTCGGCCCTGGCGTCCTCACTCATCAGCGGCGCCTTTTTCTCGGTGTCCTCCTTGAAGGCCTTCAGCTCCTCCTGCCTTTTTTGGAGATCGTTCTGGAGCGTTTCGAATTTCTTGTTCAGTTCCTCCATGGCCTTCTGGCCGGCCTCGGAGTTTCTCATGACTTTCTGCATGTTGATGACGCCGATCTTGGCCGCAGGTACGTCGGCGGCCCAAGAGCCCCCCCCATTGAGAAATATGGACGTCAAGAGGAAAAACAGGCTGGTCAAGCGGATTGTGTGTTTCATCGATCAGCGTCCCTTTCCTACCTCGGACACAACGACGGCCATGTCTGGCGTCGTCGAGCTGTGATGCCGGAATGCGTGGTCCTTTCGGCGGCTACTTGAGAATAACGAAGTCAACCCGGCGATTTTTTGCCCATGCCTCCTCGGATTGCCCCGGGTCGACAGGATTCTCTTCACCGAAACTCATGCTTTCCATTCGCTCCGGATTCACGCCGAGATTGGTCAGGTATGCCTTCGTGCTCTTGGCTCGTTTCTCACCCAGGGCCAGGTTGTACTCGTTGGTGCCCCGTTCGTCGCAGTTGCCCTGAATTTCGATCCTGACCTGGGGATGATCCAGGAGAAACCGGGCGTTGTCTTCGATCCTGTCCCTCATGTCGGGCAGGATGGAAAAGCTGTCGAAGTCGAAATAGACAGGTAACAGGGGAAAGCTTGTCCGACCTTCGGAAACTTTCTCTCCGAACTCCGGTTCGGCAATACCGTCTCCGGGGAGGCTTGTTTCGCCGATACCGTCCCCTCTATTTCCAAACTGATCGACGCCCTGAGCCGTATCCCGGCTCTCCACCCGTTCTGTCGGCAAGCTCTCGGCCCCCCCCCCGGCCTGCAACGGTTTTTTCGAACAGGCGGCCATGGCGCCCACACAGACGTACAGGAAACACAAGGCCAGAATGATGTGTCGCATCTGCGCCCAGGACATAACTCCTTCCCTCCTCTGCCTTTTCAAGCCGTGGGGCGGATCCTTTCGCACAACGCGAGCGCGCGGTTTTCTCGCCCCTTTCCGCATCGCATGTGCACTTTAGCAGAGGGCCTGCAAAATTCAACTGGGTCTGTGAGAACGGGAAATGGGGACGATGATCTCAATGGGTCCGCCCGAGGTGGGCTGTTTCCGTGTCCCGGGCATAAGATTCGATTCCCCTGACGATACCGTCGGCGATGCTGTCCAGATAGCGGTTTTCCCTCAGGCGTCTCTCTTCAATCCTGTTGCTGATGAAGGAGACCTCCGCGAGGATTGAAGGCATTCTCGCCCCTACCAGGACGAAAAATGGGGCCTGTTTCACCCCGAGGTCCTTTGTGTCGCCGTGGATCCGGCGGAGGTTGGCCACAGTTTCCCGCTGGACCCGTCTTGCGAGCCGCGAGGACTCGTGTACCTTGGCATTTTTCATGATATCGTTGAGGATCTTCTGGAGGTCGGCGATCCTTCGGGTGGACGTGGCATTTTCCAGGGCCGCGACCCTCATGGCATCCTGATCCACGGCGAAGTTCAAAAAATAGGTCTCGACTCCCCTCATGCGCCTTCGGGGGCTCGCGTTGGTGTGGATGGAGACGAAAAGGTCCGCCTTCTTCGAGTTGGCGATGGCCGTGCGTTGCTCCAAAGGAAGAAAGACGTCTCCGGACCTGGTCAACACGACGTCGCATCCCAGTCGTTTCTCCAGGCGTTGCGCGACCTTCTTGGCGATTTTCAGGACGACATCCTTTTCCCTCAGGCCTGTGGGACCGATGGCTCCTGGGTCTTTGCCCCCGTGGCCGGCGTCTACGACCACCCGCCTCACGCAGAGACCGAGCTGCTGGGCCAGGGAAAGGGGGCCGGCCCGCTGCTCCAACGTCGGGCGGTCTGGTCTCAGCGCGGCCGGAGGCGGACAGGAGGGACCCTGGGGATAGTCTTTCCCGAAGGCGTCCACAACGACCCGGAACGGATCCTCCAGGAAAAATGTCTTAGTTTTTTGGGTGGAACCGAGGTCACACACCACCCGCACGGTGTTCGGATCGAACTGTGCGACCCTCACGCCCTTGAGGAGTCCGTCCTGGATGTCGAGGTCATGGAGGTCGCCTCCCTTCACAGCGGGTGCGATGTCGAGGTAGAGGCGCTTGGGAAGGCCCTTCTTCCGGTCCTGGGGAAGGGACCCCTCTGTGTAATGCACAGGTCCGGATATGTCGATCACTACCCGCGTGTAATCCGCATCGGACCAGTGTCTCACCCCGAGGACCAGGGCCTTTTCCCCGGGAGCAGGGGCTCGGATGTGTTCTGTCGAAGATAGGCCTGCCGGTTCTCCTTCTTCTCTGTTCTCTCCAGGTCCGAGGGCCGTGGCGTGGTCCAGCGAGATACCCGCCTGCCTCAGCCTTTCCCTTGCCGGGGCCGCCTGCTCCCCGTCCGGATAATCCTGAAGGATCTGCTTCCACGCGTCCCCGGCGAGTCCGGGTTCTCCGGCGGCCCGGTACAGATCTCCAAGGGCATACAGGGCGTCGTCCGCAAGGGGGTTCCCGGGGAATTTTTCTACCAGGACTTCAAACCGCATGATGGCATCCTCGGCATCCTTCCGGGAGCGCGAGGTATCGAAGATCTCCTGGTAACACCGGGCCATCAGAAAGAGGGCGCCTGAGGCCACGGCCTCATTTTCCGGATAGTGCAGGTAGACATTCCTGAACTTTCCGATGACTTTGAGCCACGCGGTTCGGTCACTGCGGAGACGCCGGCTCTGGCGGAGGTGATCGTAACTTGCCTTGGCTTCACCGTAAGCGAATTCGGCCCCCTGCCCGGAGACCGCCCAGGCGGCGGGGCCGGGGACATAGATGCCGCCCGCCGTACCCGCCGTGAGCCAGGCGAAGACGAGCACGCAGGCCGCCCATTTCACGACTCGGGTAGGGACGTCCCCGCCACAGGGATGGGGGCCCGAAACTCTCATTGCCTTTCCGCCAGGGACCTGAGTGAAGCCAGAAGGTTGAGGGCCTCCAGGGGCGTCATGCCATTGACATCTATGGAAAGGATCCTGTCTCTGAGTTCTGTACCTTGATCAACCACAAGAGGGAGCACCAGTTGGGCAGCGCGCCGCCTCGGCCCTTTTCTGCGCACCGGCTCCGCCGGAGCCAGTGCCCGAACTGCCGCCGGGCGCTGTTCGATCCGCTCCAGAATGTTTTTTGCCCTTTCGATCACCGGTCCCGGTACTCCGGCAAGGGCCGCAACCTGAATGCCGTAACTTCGGTTGGTAGCCCCTTCCAGGAGGCGTCGCAGAAAGACGATGCGGTCTTCCCATTCCCGGACAGCCACATGCAGGTTGCGGACCTTTTCCTGTTTTTCGGCCAGCTCGGTGAGTTCATGATAGTGGGTTGCAAAGAGGGTCTTCACGCCGGTCCTGTCCTTGTGCAGCAGATGCTCCGCCACAGCCCACGCAATGGCGAGGCCGTCGTACGTGCTGGTCCCGCGGCCTATTTCATCCAGGACGACGAGGCTCCGGCCCGTGGCGTTGTGGAGGATGTTCGCCGTTTCGCTCATCTCCACCATGAACGTGCTCTGGCCCCGGGAGAGATAATCGGTCGCCCCGACCCTGGTGAAGATCTGGTCCACGATGCCGATCTCGGCCCGGTCAGCCGGGACGAAGCTCCCCGTCTGAGCCATGAGGACGATGAGAGCGGTTTGCCTGAGCACGGTGGACTTGCCGGCCATATTCGGTCCGGTGATGATTTGGAGCAGGGATCCTTGGTGATCCAGCTCGATGTTGTTGGGGACGAAGGCCCCGGGTTCCATGCTCAATTCCACCACAGGATGCCGGCCCTGGAGCACGACGATGCGGTCGCCCTCATTGACCTCCGGTCTGATGTAGCGGTTACGCTCCGCTGCTTCGGCCAGGGAGGCGAGGCAGTCCAGAACGGCCAGGGCAGAGGCTGTCGCCTGGATGCGGCCCCCCGCTCCGGCAACATCCTGGCGGACACGGTGAAACAGTTCGTATTCAAGGGACATCCTCCGTTCCTGGGCCGTAAGGATCCTGGACTCAATTTCTTTGAGTTCCGGGGTGATGTATCGTTCCGCACCGACCAGGGTCTGCTTCCTGAGGTAGTTCTCGGGCACCTTTGCAGCCTGGGCCTTTGAGACTTCGATGTAGTATCCGAAAACCCGGTTGTACCCTACTTTGAGGGAGGCGATTCCTGTCCGCGTCCGTTCGGCAGCCTCGATTTCGGCAAGGAAGGACCGCCCGTTCCTCTGGATCCGCATGAGCTCATCCAGTTCCGAATTGAAACCTTCCTTGATGAGTCCTCCTTCGCGGAGCTGCACCGGGCAGTCCTCCCGGATGGCTGCGTCGACGAGGGTTCGGATGTCCTCGAGAAGATCCATCCCGGCGAAGATTTCATGGAGAAGCCCGGACAGGCCGGCAAGCCCTTCGACAGCCTGTCTGATCTCGGGCACGCGGGCGAGGGAATGACGGAGGGCAAGAAGGTCCCTGCCGTTCGCTGTACCCAGGACGGTCCTGGCGAGAAGCCTTTCCAGGTCGTAAACTTGCCGGAGCCCCTTGAAGACGCCCTCACGGGACCTTCCATGTTCCTTGAGGGCCTCGACGGCAGTGAGCCTGTCCCGGATGGAGTCGAGCTCCCTCAGTGGATAGAGGAGCCATTGACGGAGCAGGCGCCCGCCCATGGGGGTATGGGTGAAATCCAGGACCCCGAGCAGAGTGCCGTTCCGGCCACGGTCCAGGCTGTTGGCCACGAGCTCGAGGTTGCGTTTCGTGGCCTCGTCTATGATCAGATGCCGGTCCAGATGGTAGGGCCTCGGCGGTTTGATGTGGGAGGCGCTGCAGTTTTGTGTTTCAAGAACATATGCGAGCAAACTCCCGGCCGCGCCGGTCCCTGCCCTGAGGTCACGGAGTCCGAAACCGTCCAGGGAGAGGGTGTTGAAGTGTTCCCTGAGGTAGGCCTCCGCCCTCCTGGTCCCGAAGTACTCCAGGGGCCGGCGGGTGAAGAATACTTCCGGCAGGGTCTGGTTGATGCGCCGGCTCAGCCCGTCCTGCGGTTCTTCCTCCGGGAGGAGGACTTCAGACGGCTCGAGGCGGAAGAGCTCCCTCAGGGCGTCTTCCTCCCGCGCCAGTTCCGTGACCCGGAATTCTCCGGTCGAAAGGTCCAGACACGCCAGACCCCATGGACCCTTGCCGCCGGCCGGGCGAAGGGCCAGCAGAAAATTGTTGGTTTTTGCGGTCAGCCCTCCGTCCGCAACAAGCAGCCCCGGGGTGACCACCCGGACCACCTCCCGCTGGAGAAGGCCCTTTGCGGTCTTCGCGTCTTCCACCTGTTCGCAGACCGCCACCCGGTGCCCGGACTGCACGAGCCGTACAAGGTATCCTTCAGCAGCGTGCACCGGCACCCCGCACATGGGGATTTTTTCCTCCTTGTTTCTGTCACGGGAGGTGAGGGTGATTTCGAGGATCCTCGATGCGAGTTCGGCGTCTTCGAAGAACATCTCGTAAAAATCGCCCATCCTGAAGAAGACCACGGCATCGGGGTATCTGGCCTTTACGTCCATGTATTGATCGAGCATGGGCGTAGTCTTGAGAGCTGTGTCCCCGGCTTCCCTGGAAAGGATCTTGGCAGTCATCTCTGGCTCAGAAAAAAGTGGCCGGCCCGTGGTTCTTTACGGCTTTCTATGTTATTTCCTTATCAGCAAATACGAAAGGGGGCATTTCCAGGTGGAGGAGACCTCACCCGGAACGACGCCGGACGCAGGTGTGTTGTTGAACAGGATCCTGGTCGCCTTTCAACCGGATCTGAAAAGGATCGAGGCCGTTCTGGACGGACATTTCGCCTCTCACATCCCCTTTGTCAACGAAGTCTGCGGGTACATAGTGTTTGCCGGAGGCAAGCGCATACGGCCGCTTCTCACGGTCTACGCCGCCCGTCTGTGCGGGAGGCGGGACGGTGCGGTGTACGATCTCTCCGTTGTTCCTGAGTACCTCCATGCCGCCAGCCTGCTCCACGATGACGTTGTGGACGGAGGACAGCTGCGCCGGGGCAAGACCCCTGCATACCGGATATGGGGAAACAAGGCCGTGGTGCTCGTGGGGGATTACCTCTACGCCCGAGCCATCGATCTCGCCAGCAGCTTTGGAGAGGTGCTGATTGCCCGGGCCATTGCGCGCACGGTGGCCCTTATGGCCGAGGGGGAGATCATCCAACTCCTCCAGGCGACGGCGCCGAATTTCGACGAAGAGACCTACTTTCAGGTCATCGACCGCAAGACCGCCGCCTTGATATCGGCCTCGTGCGAGATAGGCGCCCTCCTGGCAGGGGCTTCAGGGCATCGCGTGCGGGCCGTGGCCGAGTATGGCCGCGCGGTGGGCCGGGCCTTTCAGATGGTGGACGACATATTGGACTACACTGCCGATGCAGGCGAATTCGGAAAGGCCGTAGGCACGGATCTGGCCGAGGGCAAGATAACGCTGCCCGTCGTCGTCGCCCTTCGGGAGAGCGGAGACTCCGACCGGACGCGGCTTCTGGAGATTCTCGAGGCAGGAGAGTGCTCGGGGGCGGCCCTGGAATGGGTCCGGGGCCTGCTCCATCGGACCGGGGCCATCGAATATACGCGGGAGCGGGCCGGAGCCCTGGTGGATGCCGCCTGCGAGACCCTCGGGGTGTTCGAACCCTCGGTGACCCGGCAGACCCTGGAAGGGCTTGCGCAGTACGTGCTGCAGCGCCGGAAGTGATACGGCGGGCATGGACCGCCGGGGGAGTTCGGCGTGCCCTGGAAGTGGGGCACCAGTGAGGCGGAGGTTTTCCACGGTTTCTGCGGGCACTTGAAAATCCTTCCGGGTCCGCGCGGGGCGTCTCACCGTACGCCGTCGGGGTTTGGGAAAACTCCGGCAAGGGTGTTGAGAGGGCCGAATCCATGCGTTTCTCCGTGCACCAGCCGGTCTTCATGCCCTGGCCGGGATTCGCGGTGAAGGCGGCCCTGGCGGACGTCTTCGTGCTACTGGACACCGTCCAGTTCCCCCGCGGGTTCACTTGGGTCAACCGCAACAGGATCAAAGGCCCTTCCGGGGCTGTCTGGATCGCCCTCCCCGTGCTCAGGAAGGGCCAGGGTCTTCAGCGGATCGATCAGGTTGAGGTGGCCGCCGACCGGCGGTGGCGCCACAAGTTTTTGGCGACCCTAGAACACTGTTACGGGCATTCCCCGTTTTTCCCGGATTTTTTCCCGATTTTTGAGGAATTGTGCCGCAACCCGGCGAAACACCTCCTGGAATGGAATCTCACCGTCATCGATCAGATCCTTGCCCGCCTGGGTGTGGATACGGGCTGCACGATGCTGTCCGCCCTGGGTGCCACGGGCAAGGGCACGGACCTCATCGCCCTGATCGGGCAGGCCATCGGGGCCGAGGTTCTTGTGGCCCCTGCCGCCGCGAAGGCCCATCTGGACATGGCATGTCTTGCCCGCGCCGGGATCTGCGTCGAGTGGGTGCGGTACCGCGGGCCGGTTTACCCCCAGTTGTGGGGCGGATTCGTGGAAGATCTCTCGGCCCTGGACATCCTTTTCAACTGCGGCCCCCGCGCATGGGACATTCTCGCCCGGGCCCAGCGCCCGCCGCTGGCGGCAGAGCGGGGCTCATGAGGGCGGCCCGCGGCGTTTTTTCGATTGAACCGCGGCCTTTCACCCGCCTACGAGATCCCGCAGGGCCTCATTCAACCGGGAGAAATCGAAGACGAAGCCGTGTTGATCCAGGACACGGGGCACCACCCTCTGACCTTCGAGGGCAATTTCGGCTGCGCCGCCGATTGCCAGCTTCAGGATGGCGGCCGGAACGGGCAATATGGCAGGACGGTTCAGCACTGCGGCCAGCGTCCTTGTAAGCTCCGCGTTGGTTGCCGGATTCGGGGCGCACATGTTGACAGGGCCCGCGAGGGCGGGCATTTCCGCCACGAAGAGCAATGCCCGGCAGAGGTCATGGAGGTGGATCCAGGAAAACCACTGCTTTCCGCTGCCGAGTCGGCCTCCCAGCCCCATCCGAAAAGGCGGAAGCATCTGGGCCAGCACCCCGCCCTCCCGGCCGAGAACGGCACCCAACCGGGCACAGACCGTCCTGGCACCCTTTTCTGCCGCCTTGTGGGCCTCGTCTTCCCATCGTCTCGCCACGTCTGCGAGAAAACCCTCTCCCGGCGGGGCATCCTCCCCGAGCACTGCATCTCCGGCCTTGCCGTAAAAGCCCACTGCGCTGGCGTTGACAAGGGTCATCTCCCCGGCCCTGTGCACCGGGATGGCTTCCACCGCCCGCCGGGTAGAAAGAATCCGGCTGTCGAGGATCTCCTGTTTCGCAGCCGTGGTCCAGCGTGTCACTATGGGCTTGCCCACGAGGTTTACTATCACGTCGGCCTGCCCCGCGCCGTCCTGCCATGCCCCAGGAGCCAGCGGGTCTCCCACCACAGCCAGGGCACCGGGCGGGAGTGTTTCCGCCTTTCCGGGAGATCGGACAAGGGCGGCGGTTTCATGTCCGCTCCGTACGAGATGTCTGATCAAGGGGATTCCCACGAAACCGGTTCCACCGAGGATGAAAAATTTCATGTCCTGCTCCCGGGCCTGCGCCCCTTGAAATTTCGTCGTTCCCTCCCCTTTGCGAGGAGACGGCCTGTGAGACCCCCGTGGGATCTGTTTCCTATCATGGATCGATTCCCGGCGCATATCAAGGAAAAGCTTTTACGGTTTTACTGCGACCAGCGTCGAGCGAAATGAGCGCAGGACTGGAATCTTTTCTCTCGCAGGGGTAGAGTGGCTTTGTCCTGGAGTCATGCCGGATCAGGGGACGCCACACATTCATTTGCAGACAAGGGGGCAAGAGATGAACATCCTGCTTGTTGGTTGCGGCGCTTACATGGATCAGGGCTACGGATGCCCTGGCGACTACAAGTGCATCAAGGCGGTGTGCGAGAAGAACGGTGAGTTCGCGCAATATGACGATCCGAAGCTGGTGGGTTTTCTGAAGTGCACCTGTCCCGGCCGGGCAACCATCTCGAACATAGGGATGGTGAAGAAGAATGTTCAGGTTGACGCGGTCCATCTGAGCAACTGTATGGTCAAGGCCCAGCCCATGTGCAAGAATCACGATTTTGAGACCTTCAAAGAGACGGTGGAGAAAAAGTTCGGGGTGAAGTGCGTCCTCGGGACCCACGCCTACGACTGAGATTGAAGGACCCGTCCCCTGGTTCCGGTGTACTCTGCAGGGCGGGCGGAGGAGTTTGCTGAGGTGACGGTTGTCCACGAACTCCCGGAACTCAGGGACAGGATACACGTCTTCTCCGACCGGCGTGCGGCGGGAAAGGTGCTCGCCGACATGCTCGCGGAGGCCTGCGGGCGGATTCAGGATGGCGCGGTTCTGGCCATTCCCTCTGGCGGCGTCCCGGTGGGAATCGAGCTTGCCCTGCGGCTCGCCCTGCCGTTGGACCTGATGATCGTCCGGAAAATACCGGTACCCTGGAATCCGGAGGCAGGATTCGGGGCCGTCACCCTTTCCGGGGAGACCTTCCTGAACGAGGAGATTCTCCCGTATCTTCATTTGAACCCTGGTGACATCGAGTCCCAGGTGGAGACCGTTCTCGGGGAACTCCGCCGGCGGGACGAGCTTTTCCGCCAGGGACGTCCCCCTGTGGCGGTCGCCGGCCGCACAGTCGTGGTCGCGGACGACGGTCTTGCTTCGGGTTTCACCATGCTTGCCGCGGTGGAAGCGCTCCGTCGGCGGGGGGCGGAAGAGATTGTAGTGGCGGTGCCCACGGCCTCGGATCGGGCCATATCCCGCCTCGCCTCCAAGGTGCACGCGATTTTCTGCCCGAACAGGAGGTCCGCAAGGTCGTTCGCGGTCGCCGAGGCGTACATGCACTGGCATGACCTTGGCTCAGAGGAGGTTTTGGGTCTGCTCCGGGAGGCCGGCCTTTTTAACCCCAGGCCCTGACGTCCCGTACCTGAGGATTTTCGGGGAGGACGGGGCGGTGGTCCTGCTCCGTGCGTATGGCGAGGCTCGATAGCCCCCTGTTTCATCCGCCCGGAACCCGCCTCAGGGCATGGAGACGCGTCAGGGTGGATTCCAGCCGACTTTTCGGGAGGAAACCCTCTGAAATGGCCTTGTCCAGGGCGCGGACCACGGCACGAACCCTGGCGGCCTGATGGCACACCAGGAGGAGGTCGTGGCCTGCGAGAACTGCTCCGACAGCGGCGCGGGCGAGGGTGACATGACCTGTGATGCCTCCCATCTCGAGGTCGTCGCTGAGAAGAGCGCCCTCGAAACCGAGGTCTGTCCGGAGCAGCCCCTCGGCTACCCGCCGTGAAAGTGTCGCTGGCCGTTCAGGGTCGATCGCCGGGTAGAGCACGTGGGAGGTCATCACGGCAGCGACCCCGGCCCCCAAGGCTTGACGGAACGGGGCAATATCCGAGGCGAGCGCCTTCAAGTCGGCGTTGATAACCGGCCGGTGATGGTGAGGGTCTTTCTCCACCCGCCCAATCCCCGGGAAGTGTTTGGCCGTGGCGCCGATCCCTCGTGCCTGGAGGGTGCGGATGTAGGTCTCGCCGAGGAGAGCGGTTCGCGTTGGATCCGTGCCGTATGAGCGGTCCTTCAGCACGCCTGTGGCGTTCACCGGTGCGAGATCCAGGACCGGCGCAAGATTGAGGCCGATTCCCAGGTGCAAGAGGGCCTCGGCGGCCAAATCCGCCTGTTTTCCGGCGCTGGCGGCTGGATCTTCCGAAAGGGCGACCTCGGTGTTCGACGGGATCGAAGGCCATGCCGGAGGAGGGAGCCTCTGAACTCCTCCGCCCTCCTGATCCACGGCGATCAAGGCCGGGACTGTGCCGTTATCGTCGCACGCGGTTTTCAGGTCGTCGCAGAGTCTTTTCGTCTGGGCCGGGCCGCCCGTCACGTTTCTTCTGAAAAGGATAAAGCTTGCCACCCCGTACTCGCGGATGAGAGAGAGGGTTTCGGGGTCGAGTTCCGGGCCCGGCAGGCCGGCCATGACCATCTGTCCGGCCGTCGGATTGATCGCGTTGTTCATGGGCGTTGGCGGACGGCGCCGAACTCCCCGTTGAGGCGTCGGCGCCCCTGGTTTATAGTTTTGCACTTCTTTTTCAGTATCGCCCATTCATGGGCTGGGGACAACTCGCATGATGACGGTTGAAGAAGCGGTGTTCCTCGGGGCGCTCCAGGGGGCAACGGAGTTCCTGCCGGTATCCAGCTCGGGACATCTTGTGCTGGCCGAATATTTTCTGGGGATCGAGGAGGCGTCTCTGGCCTTCGACGTGACGCTGCATCTCGGGACCTTGTTTGCGGTGCTCGCGTATTTCCGGAAGGAATGGATCGGGATGCTGGCGTCCCTGCTGCCCGGGATCTCCGGGACAGGGAAGGACGGAAGGCTCCTGGCGCTCGTCCTCGTCGCAACGATCCCGGGCGCCCTTTTCGGACTCCTGCTCGAGGGGCTGTCCTCCACTGTCCTGCGGACCCCTTGGGTTGTGGTAATCACCTTGGGCGGCGTTGCCTTGCTCCTGTTTCTAGGAGAGCGCCTGGCGACTCATAGGAGAACCTTCTCGGATTTTGGATGGAGGGCCGCTGTCTGCATCGGGAGCGCCCAGGCCCTCGCCATCGTGCCCGGGGTGTCGAGAAGCGGCATTACCATGACCGCGGCCCTCCTGCTCAGTTTCGAGAGAACCGCTGCGGCCCGTTTCTCTTTTTTGCTCTCCGCGCCCATCATAGCCGCCGCCGGCCTGTACGAAGGCCTGAAATTTTGGCGCGGGAGCGGGGAAGCACTCACGGTCTGTTATCTCTGGGGATTTCTCGCTGCGGCTGTGTCGGGCTACGCCGTCATCGCCTTTCTGATGCGCTATCTCGCCCGCCACACCTTTTACGTATTTGTCTGGTACCGGCTCGTCCTCGCAGCAGTCGTGGCCGGGATCCTCGTATCAGGGGCGCGTTAAGTCCATGGCCGGGCGGAAGGAAATCATCCGGATTGTCAGGAGGCGGGTTTCCGCACTGATCCTTGCCCTTCTCTGCGCCGGCATGCTCAGGGCAGCGCCCTCTGCGGCCCTCACCGCCCAAGAACAGCACACCGTGAGCCTGTGCACGAACGTGGGGCGCGGTGTGGTCAACGTCACCAGCAAGGCCATGACCCAGGACGCCCTGGTGGCACCCCTTCCGAGCAAGGGATCCGGCTCCGGATTTGTGCTCGACTATCTTGGCCATATCCTGACCAACGCCCATCTGATCAGCGATCCGTACAGCATCGAGGTGACCTTCCAAAACGGGCGGAAGTGGCCGGCGCGGCTTTTGGGGACCGATCCGGACACCGATCTCGCGGTCCTGGAGGTGATGGCCCCCGCCAAGGAGATCGAGGGCCTTACAGGCCTGCCTCTCGGCACAACAACCGGCCTGGATCCCGGTCAGCAGGCCCTGGCCTTCGGCAATCCATTCGGCAGCGGTCCGATTGTCGCCTGCGGCGTCATCAGCGCCTCCCAGCGGAGTGTTGCCACCCCTGAAGGCAGGATCGTGGATTCGGTCCTCCAGACAGATATCCCTGTAGATGGGGGACTGTCGGGAGGCCCGCTGGTGGATTCCTCCGGTCGCGTCATCGGGATCAACACGATGATTTTCAATCCTCCGGCCCAGTGCATCGGGATGGGGTTTGCCATAGCCGCAGAAACCGTGCAGAGGGTGGCGTCGCAGCTCATATCCAAGGGGTATGTTTCCTATCCCTGGCTGGGCGCAAAACTGCAGACGCTCACTGCGCATCTTGCGGGTGTTCTCGGCCTGTCGGCCACCGCAGGGGCGCTGGTGACCGAGGTTATACCCGATGGTCCGGCGGCAAAGGCCGGTCTGCGGGGGGCCACCAAGGAACTCCGGCTGGGCAACCGCATCTACCCCGTCGGGGGCGATCTCATCGTTGCGGTGGATGGGGTGGAGGTGGATTCGGATGCTGCCTTGATTCGGGCCTTGCAGACCAAGGAACCCGGAGAGGATGTCCTGATCTCATGCTACCGAGATGACCGCCTGCGGCGTTTCAAGGTACGCCTGGGCCATAGGCCCGGAGCGGGCAAGCGTTAGGATGGCGTCAAATTCCGGGACCGCCCTGCTGTGGCACGACGGTGCCCTGGGTGACCTGCTCCTTTCCTTGCCCCTCATCCGTTGGCTCAGAGGCGTTCACGGCCGGCTGGTCCTGGCTGCGCGGCCGCCGCAGGGGAGGCTCATCGACGCCCTGGGAGAAGTGGACGGCGTGCTCGATGCCTCGTCCGGCGCCTGGGTGCCTCTGTATGGCGGAGATGCAGTGCCGGAACTTTGGGGATACGAGGCGATCTACTGTTTTTCCCGAAGGGAGGAGACCCCCTTCACCCGTGCCCTGCTCGGAAGCGCCCCGGAAGCCCGACTGATTCGGACGGCTCCGCCTCTCGGGCTCCAGCAGTCGGTTGCCCTTTTCCAGCTCGAACAGGTCAGGCGGGGGCCGGACGGCATGAGCATGTCCCGCCTCTTTGCGCCCGTCGCCGCGCAGGGGACGCGGTCCTGTGCTCCCGGGGGTGATCGGCCTGCCGTCTGCCTTCATGCCGGCAGCGGCGGACCGCAGAAGTGTTGGCCTTGGTCGTCGTTTGCCGAGGTGGTCCGCAGGGTCCAGGCCGCGCTGCCTGCACACTGGATCCTCCTTTCGGGGCCGGCTGAATCCGCCGGGCTGAGGGGCTCGATTCGGAGGCTGGCCGAAGAGCTGGGGCGGGATGCCGCAACGTGGGTCCACGCCGAATCCCTGCCCCACCTGGTTCGGCGCATTCGTGGTGCGGACCTGTACCTGGGCAACGATTCCGGGATCACGCACCTTGCCGCCTGGTGCGGCATCCCTTCCATAGCCCTGTTCGGCCCGACGAACGCCACACTCTGGGCCCCGCCTCTCCCCTGGGTCACGCCGATCTCGTCTCCGGAGGGATGCGCACCCTGCGGGGAACGATATCGCCAGTGCAGCCGATCCGTCTGTTTGGAAGCCATCTCTCCGGCGCATGTCGCGGGGACGCTGGTGGAGCGTCTGTCCGCCGCGGCGTTCAATACCACTCCCAGCGGAATCCCGGGGTCTGGGGTGTCTCCTTGCCCGAGTCGGATGGGCCCCTTTCTGCGCTGATCGCCTCCTCCCTGTTCATCCCTTGGGGTTCCGGATACGGCAGAGCGGTCTCAGGCTGGCCGGCCCGCGTTTTTTCCGGTTGGGTCTCCCCCCAGGGGTGCAGAATCCTGGAGAGCCAGCCCTTTTTCCCGTCCCGCGGGGGGGGTTCACGAGAGGCTGCACTTTGTGACGGTGGAGGGTAATCGGGCGTGGCGTACCCGTCTGCATCCAACGTCCCCCCGGGCGTCGCCTCCACTGTGTCCTCCAGGGGTGGTATGACAACCCCGGCCGCTTTTCCGGGCGAGCCCGCTGTTTTCTCATGGATCCGTATGAGCCGGTCCGGGTGCATTCGGGCGGGTATGGCGTCCTCTCCGGAAGGAGGTGAAGCGGCCTCTCCGTCCCCGCCAGAGGCGGGATCGAGGGCCTGGGAACTGCCATGGAGCATGAACGCCGTGGCCGCCGCCGCGAATTCCTCCACATCGGAGACCACGGCATCGAGGTCCGGCCGGGTCCGGGTGAAGGACAGGACCGGCGCCGCCGATTCCTTTGCGTAGAGGAAGAGTTCGATGCCGATCTCAGAACCCTGGGAAAGGACGTTTCCGCCCACGGTGTAGTCAGCGTCTGACTCTCGGGAAACAGTCTCGGATTTCCCGGCCCCGCCTTTCTCCGTGCCGGCAACTGTCCCGGAACCCCTCTGCGGATGCAGTGAAGCAACGCGCAGGAAACGGTCCCGGCCCAGTCTGCTGGCCAGGATGTCCTCCACGGCGCGGCCCACGTACGCAAGCGACCCGGCTTTTGCGGTCTCAAGCGGCACGATGGCCACATTCAAGGTTCGCGCCTCTGCCAGAAGGGCTTCTGTCCAGAGGGGCTGGGCTGTAAAGAGGGCCGCGACCGCGCCCAGCAGTACCAGAGAGATACTTCGGCGCCGGCACTTCCATTTCATTGACGTATCGAGCCTCCAGAGTCAGGAATGCACAGGGGACGCAGCCTTGGCCTGGGAATTCGTCCGGCCTTCGGTTGGCTTTTTGGGTTCCATGAGTTTCTGTTTTTTCATCTTTTCGATAAGGGTGGTCCGGTTCATCTGCAGGAGCTTTGCCGCCCGATTTTTTACCCAGCCCGATCGCTCGAGGGCCTGGAGAATGAGATTCTTTTCGAACTGTTCCACCGCGCTGCTCAGGGAAAAGCCGTCCTCGGGCAGGGTGGGAGCAGGTCGAGTCGTTCCCCTCCGAGTGGTGTCTTCCCCGGACCCGGCTATCCGCTCAGGGAGGTCCTGCATATCGATCATGGGCCCGTTGGACAGGATGACCAGACGCTCGATCATGTTCTCCAGTTCCCGGACGTTGCCGGGCCAGCCGTACGCCATGAGGCACTGTTTGGCGTCCTCCCGGATGCCCTCCACGCACACCCGCTTGTTGGAGCAGAATTTCTTCAGAAAGTGATCTATGAGCAGGGGGATGTCCGAGCGCCGCTCACGAAGAGGGGGAATGTGGATGGGAATCACGTTCAGGCGGTAATAGAGATCCTCCCGGAATCGTCCTTCCCGGACCACTTCGTCGAGGTTGATGTTTGTGGCCGCGATTATGCGGATGTTCACGTGTATGGTCCTAACCCCTCCCACACGCTCGAACTGCCGTTCCTGGATCACCCGCAGGAGTTTCACCTGCAGAGAGGGATTCATCTCTCCGATTTCGTCCAGGAATATGGTCCCCTTGTCCGCCAGCTCGAAGCGGCCGATCCGTGTGCGTATGGCATGGGTGAAGGCCCCTTTTTCATGCCCGAAAAGCTCGCTCTCGAGCAGATCGTCGGGGATCGCCGCGCAATTCACCGGGACAAAGGTACGGTCGCGGCGGTCGCTGGCGTAGTGGATGGCGTGGGCGATGAGCTCTTTCCCGGTCCCGCTCTCTCCGGTGATAAGGACGGTACTGTCCGTGGCGGCCACCTTCTCTATAAGCCGGAAGACGTCCTGCATTGCCTGGCTGGTTCCCACTATGCGGTCGAAGCCGTAAATGTTTCGCAGTTCCTGTTTCAGGGAGCGGTTTTCCCTGAGGAGGCCACGGAGTTCCAGTGCCTTTTCGATGACCACCCTGAGTTCTTGGGCCTTGACGGGTTTCGTGAGATAGTCGAATGCCCCGACCCGCATGGCCTCCACGGCAGACTGTATTGTCCCGAAACCTGTGATGATGATGCAGATGGTCTCGGGCGAGTGCTCGTTGAGAAACCGCAGTACCTCCATTCCATCCTTTCTGGGCATGGAGAGGTCCGTGAGCACTACATCGAAAAATCGTTTTCTCAGCCGCTCGATGGCCTCTTGACCATCGCTGGCAACTTCGGTCGCGAAGCCCTCGTTTTTGAGGACCTCCGCCATGCTTGATCGGATATCCGGGGCGTCGTCCACGACCAGAATCGATTCGTTGCGCATACCTCGTCCCCCATCCTTTCAAAATGCATCCCCAAGTAATTCGTGAAGTTACCGAACGGTTGGTCAGGTGTCAAACATTTTGTGACATTTTTTTGACACTTTCTGGGCCTGAAACAATTTTCCGTCACCGTTTTCCGGTCTCGCAAGGCGGGACCGGGGAGGTGGCCAGAGAGGACTCGTCCGGGCACATCCTCAGATGTTATAAACAGGAAGGATGCGCCCGCACCGGCCGGTTCTTTCCCTCGCGTGAACCGGCCGTTCGGCCGGATCCGAAGGGCAACCAGATGGGAGACGGGTTTTCAAAGTCTGTTCGGGCCGGCGTGGGCCACCCTTACGAGGCAAGCCGGATCAAGAGGTCTGCCGCAGCCCTCTGGCGGACGGTGAAGAGGGATATTGAGGCAGGAATCCCCCCCAGCGCGGACCTGTCCGAGGCCTTGATCGAGGCCCTGGAGGGTTATGAACATTTTGTGGAAGATACCTGGAGGGGCCAGTGGGATGAGTGCCGCCGGCTTCTCGATTGCGCTCTCGCAGCTGCGGTGAGGGGGGATCTGGCCCGGGCCGTCGAGGAGGCCGACAGGGTCGATGGGTTCATCATCAGCTGCCACAGGAGCTACAGATGAACCCCCGCCGGGGTTCCAGTGCCGTAACCGATCACGGGGTTCGGCACAGCCCCAATACTGCAGCGCCCAGGACTGGAAGCCTTCACAGGGTGGTGCAGATGCGAGGCAGCGGGCACGCAGACGTACTCCCTGTACTTCAAGTGCCTGCCAACAAAGCAGATGCGGCACCCTGTGAAGGCTTACCCGGTGCCTGTTTCACCCAGTCCAAGATGTCTGTCGAATATGGAATTGACGCGGCGCAGCGCCGGAGTTTCTTCCGGGAGTTCCAGGAGCGATTTCTGTGCGAGTTCTGCGTGGAAAATTTCCTGGCTCACGGGGACGCAACCTCCGAAAACGAGGTCGGTGTCCCGCTCGGTCTCGCGTATTTGTCGGGCCAGGGCATCGGGGACGGTCTCCGGCACGCGGTTTACGATCAGCACCTTCTGGCCCACTTCCACCCCGAGGGTACGGGTGAGTTGCGCGATGCGCCCCGCGGTGAGCACTCCCCGTGACGACGGATCAGACACCACGAAGAGGGTATGGATGCGGCGCAGGTTCAGGCGGCTCAAGTGTTCCATCCCCGCTTCGTTGTCCACTAAGAGGTAGCGGTAGCTGCGGGCCAGGCCCTCCACTACCTGGGCAAGGATGGAGTTCGCCATGCAGTAACACCCCGGCCCCTCCGGCTGTCCCATCACCAGGAGATCAAAGCCTTTTGTCTCGATGATCGCCCGGTTGATTTCTATTTCCATGAAATCGCTCTTGGTCATTCCGGAAGGAGTGTCGGTCTTCATCCTGTCCCTGATTTCGCCAAGAGTATGTTCTACAGGGCAGCCGAGCAGTTCATTGAGGTTGGCGTTGGCGTCAGCGTCTACGGCCAGTATGGGGGTGGCCTGAACTTCGACGAGGCGCCGGATGAGGAGGGCCGCGAGGGTCGTCTTCCCGGTGCCGCCCTTTCCCGCCATGGCCAGTATTTCGGCAGCGCCGGATATTTCGCCGGATGTGCCCGCCTGCATGCGCCCTCCTCAATTCCTCGTCCCGCGTTTCCCGGCGGGTCCGGCCTGTTCATTCCAAGTGGAAAGATAGGCGAGCAGCGCACCCATGAGTTTGGGGTCGATCGGCCCTCCCAGGGATGCCAGTTCTTCTGCTGACAGTAGAAATCCCCCGCTCTGCCTGAAGGCGCAGATTCTCCATGCCGTGGTCTCCCCCACTCCCGGCAACAATTCCAGTTCCTCCGCCGAGGCTTCGTTGACGACAAGCGGCCGGAAAAAAAGAAGATCGCGGCCGGGCCATGTCTCGGCGTTTTCCGAAGGTGGGGTGTTGCCTGGAGCCAAAAATACCTCCAGACTGGACAGTCCTCCGGTTGCAACGATGGTGCATGTCACGGCGACGGCCCAAACGAGTGCCCGCAGGGGGTCGGGGGAGATAGGGTGCAGGGTTGTCAATGTGTTTCGGCGCGTTCCCTTTCGCTCTTGAGAAGCTTGTAACAGATTCCATCGACCAGGGCCTGCCAGCTGGCCTCGATGATGTCGTGGGAGACCCCAACAGTACCCCATTTTTCCCGGTGATCCCTAGATTCGATGAGCACTCTCACCTTGGCGCCTGTCCCTGGGCTCCCGGGGAGTACCCTCACCTTGTAATCTTGGAGGCTCATTTCCGTCAGCTGAGGATAGAATTTTTCCAGGGCCTTGCGAATGGCGTTGTCCAAGGCATTCACAGGTCCGTTTCCCACGGCCGCGGTGTGTTCTACCTGGCCGCTCACCCTGACCATGACCGTGGCCTCGGCCTGCGGCGGATCCTCTTCCATGTTCTTCTGGTCGATGACACGAAACCCCAGGAGATCGAAATATTTTCTCCGGGTGCCCGTGGCCCTGCGCATCAGAAGCTCGAACGAGGCCTCGGCCCCTTCGAACTGAAAACCCTGGGCCTCGAGTTCCTTGAGCTGGGCCACGATCTCCATGACCACAGGATCCTGACTCTCCAGATCAAGGCCGAACTGCCTCGCCTTGGCCAGGACGTTGCTCTTTCCGGCCAGGTCCGAGACCAGGATCCGCTGGACGTTCCCAACCAGCTCTGGGCGGACGTGCTCATAGGTTTCCGGGTTCCGCTGGACAGCGCTTACGTGCACGCCTCCCTTGTGGGCGAAGGCGCTTGCCCCGACATACGGCTGGTATTTGTTGTGGGGAAGATTTGCTATCTCGGTGACAAAACGGGAGATGGTTGCCAGACGCTTCAGGTTTTGCGCGGCGTTGCAGTCGAAGCCCATCTTCAGGACGAGGCCGGGGATGATCGAACACAGGTTGGCGTTCCCGCATCGTTCGCCAAAACCGTTCATGGTGCCCTGGATATGGGTGACGCCTGCCCTGACTGCCATGAGCGAATTGGCCACGGCGAGTTCGGCGTCGTTGTGACAGTGAAGACCGAGGCGGACATCCTCTCCAAGGGCCGCTCTCACTTCCCCTATGACGGAGACGAGGTCGTGGGGCAGGGTGCCGCCGTTGGTGTCGCACAGCACGAGGCATTGGGCCCCGGCGGCCATGGCACGGCGCAGGGTTTCGATGGCGTATGTCCGGTCGGCCTTGAACCCGTCGAAGAAGTGTTCTGCATCGTAGAACAGGTGCTCGGCCCGGGGGCGGAGCCAGGCGAGGGAGTCATGGATCAGCTCGAGATTGCGCTCAAGGGATATCCGCAGGGCGTCCCGGATGTGGATATCCCAGGTCTTGCCGAAAATGGTCACTGCAGGGGTCTTGGCTTCGACAAGGGCCTTGAGGTTGGGGTCCTCGTGGGCCTGGTGCCTGGCCTGATGCGTGCTTCCGAAGGCGGCGATACGGCTGTGGCGGAGCAGATAATTCTGGATCTCGCGGAAGAACTGTACGTCTTTGGGGTTGGAGCCGGGCCAGCCGCCCTCTATGAAGTCAATACCGAGCTCATCGAGCCTGGTGGCGATCCGGACTTTGTCCTCCACGGAAAGGTTGAAATCCTCAGCCTGGGTCCCGTCCCGGAGGGTCGTGTCGTAGATCTCGATGTTGGCGGTCATGGAATCCGGTCCTTCAGAACCGCCGGGGCCTTGTCCAGGCCGAATCCTTCATGGAGCGCGCGTACCGCCAGCTCGGTGTATTTCTCCTCCATTATGCATGATATCTTGATTTCAGAGGTGCTGATCATGAGGATGTTAATGCCGTGCCTGGCGAGGATATCAAACATTTGGCTGGCCACACCGGCATGATTCCGCATTCCCACCCCCACGATGGACACCTTGGCGATACCCGCATCCCCTGCCACCTTCTCCGCGCCGATCTCGTCGGCGATGCCCTTCACGATGGCGAGGGCCTGCTCGTAATCCCCTCGGGGGACGGTAAATGTGAGGTCGGTCAGGTCACCGGCCCGGGTGTTCTGGATTATCATATCCACCACGATGTTGGCAGCGGAGATCGGATTGAAGATGGCGGCGGCGATACCGGGCCGGTCAGGGACCTTGGTGACTGTGATGCGGGCTTCGCTCCGGCTGTAAGTGACTCCGGACACCAGGATCTGTTCCATGCTTTTCTCCTCTTTCACCACGTGGGTGCCCGTGGTGTCGGAAAAACTGGACCGTACGTGGAGGGGCATGCCGTAGAGCATGGCAAACTCCACGGACCGGATCTCCAGGACCTTCGCGCCCAGGCTCGCCATTTCCATCATCTCTTCGTAGGTGATCCGTTCAATCTTTCTGGCCTGGGGACATATATTGGGATCGGTGGTGAAGACGCCCTCCACATCGGTGTATATCTCGCAAACATTCGCGCCCACGGCGACTGCAACGGCGACTGCGGTGGTGTCCGATCCCCCCCGTCCCAGGGTGGTGATCTCCCCGTCGAGGTTGACGCCTTGAAATCCAGCCACCACGGGGATGGCACCCGCACTGAGGACCGCCTTCAGGCGCTCGCTCGGGATTTCGAGGATCCTGGCCTTTCCGTGGGCCGGATCGGTCTGGATGGGGATCTGGTACCCCAAAAACGACGTGGATCCCATGCCACGCTCTTTTGCGGCCATGGCGAAGAGAGAGACGGTTACCTGTTCGCCGGTGGCCATCAGGACATCGAGTTCCCTTGGGTCCGGCTTTGACTGTACCTGTTTGGCAAGGGCGATGAGCCTGTTCGTCTCGCCCGCCATGGCGGAAAGGACAACCACCACATCGTTTCCCTGCCGCCTGCATGCGATGACCCGGTCCACGACGTGCTGAATGCGCTGGCAATCCGCGACCGACGTGCCTCCATACTTCTGGACGATGAGCGCCATTGCTAGTCTTCCTCGCGATCTCCGACCCACAGCGGGTCCTGGCCGAAGCGATGCATCCACCACTCCCGTTCTGTCATGCCGTCCTCGTTGGGGCTCAGCCGGATCGTGTACGTCTCCACATAGTCCATGAGGGTTTTGTATGCGCTATTTAATTTCGCCATGGCCTCGGCGCCTTCCTGTCCCCGGCCGCCGTCCGGGTGGATCTCTCTGGACCGGCGCCTGTACGCCTCACGGATTTCCCTCCGAGTCACCTCGGTGGGGAGCTGCAGGCGCCTGCGGGCGCTGTCTATTTCCTGCCAGCGGTCGTCTTTCATCACAGGGGCGGACCGGGCGGTGTCGGAGGAACGCCTGGCCGCAGAGATAAGGCGTAAGCGTAGCAACAGCGGTGCCCGTTGGCAAGTCTCTTCAATGCGGCGAACGGCCGCGCCATACTGTGACGTTGTCGTCCGCGCCGCCCGGCAGAAAAGGGAGGGGTTCACGCTGCGGTTTCCCCGCGGAAGGGCTTCCTATTCCTCCCGCTGGTATCGCTCCTCAGGCCTGTGGAAGACCTGGTCTATACGATAAGGTATTGATTCTCTAATATTTTCTGGGAGTTCCCCATATGTGGATTCAAACTGGCGGAGGTAGCTCGCCCGTCCTTCGAGGAAGTTTTCCACCTTTTTTTTCAGCAGATCCTTGTCAGGAAAGAGCGGATAGCTGTTCATGTGGTCCATGTTGGCCCGGTCACATTTGATCGGATAGTAATAGCCGAGAAAATCCGGTTCAAAGCTGAAGCGCAATTGTATTCTGCAGAGGTCGTTGTACGTGGCCAGCGACTGGCGCAGGGTCACCTTGAGGGCATCCTGACCTATGGCGCCCGTATTGGCGAGATAGCACTTGACGCGGTTGCGCTTGATGATGTCGTAAAATGTCATTGCGTGCTCGAGTCTGTTGCCGCACATGAAGGGATCGAGGAAGAAGACGCGCTTGAATTTGCCGGCCTCTTCAGGGTTTCCGCCGGAACTCTCTATGGACTCGCCGTAGATGAACTGCATAGTGGCCTGTTCCGGGGTGAGTTTGTTTATGGCGTTCACGAGGGGATTGCGGGTCAGGATGACAATATGATCCAGATTGTCCGCCCTCAGGGAGGGACTCGCCAGCTCCAGGTTTGCCCGGGTGACGACAGCTCGGCCGTTGGCGGTCTTCGAGAGATCCTTGAAATTGGGCATGTAAGGATACTTGGTGACGGCCACGTTTTCGAGAAAGGCGTCCCTGGACTCGGCTGCGCGGAAAATCTCGGGCTGCGTTTCGTCGAGACCTTCGGTCTTGACGTACAGTCCGTTCACTTCGAAGGCGGCGTAGCCCCCGTCATAGGTCAAGGTGCCTCCGTCGTCGCCGATCATCTCCGACGTCTCTCTGGGCATCTTGGCGAATTTCCGGCAGAGTGTCGTGGTCTTTCCCGTGGCAGTCAGGCCGGAGACTGCGGTCACGACCTCTTTGAGCTCAGGACGGTCGCTCTCCAGGTCAAAGACCCAGAGCCAGTCCCGTCTGGCGCCGGCATGGAGGAATATGCCGGTCCTGTCGATAGCCTTCACCCGCCAGTCCTCAAACTGGAATATGCCCTTCTTGCCCTCCCCGAGATAGACGCTGTTCCGGCAGATCTTGACCTGCTCACCCCGCTTTTCTCCCATCCAAAGACGTATGGAGATGTCCTTGTCTACGAGCTTTTTCTGCTTGTTGTTTTCGAACATCTCGTCCGTAAAAAAAATGATTGTGTAGGTAGGATTCTCCACAAGACGGCCGGCCGGATAGTCCAGCAGGAGCTTGAGGCCGTATGCGAGCTGGGCATAGGCCTCGGGGAGAATGAATCGGGCGGTTACTCCGTCTCGGCCGTCACCGACAATGGTGTCCAGGGAGATGACATTCTCCCTGCTCAGGTATTCCACCGCCTCCAGGGCCAGCTGTTCTTCGTCCTCCCCGAAGGCGTGGTCGACGCTGTTTCTGGTGTGGGGTGCGGAGCGGGACATGGGCTCAGAATCCGCGGCGACCGAACCGAGTTGGGTCTGGATGACCCCTTCCTGCCGCAGGGCGATCTCCTTCAGCTCGTCGAGGGTCCGCCCCTCGATGAGCCGCGCCTCCCTTTTGGCGTCCTCGTAAATCCTTACTGCTGCATGTTTGAAAGAATTTTTCATGGTTTCGTCCTGTTTCCGCAATCGTTTCGTAAGCCTTCATAGGGCACCGCATCTGCTTTGTCGGCGGGCACTTGAAGTACAGGGAGTACGTCTGCGTGCCCGCCGCCTTCCATCTGCAGAACCCTGTGAAGGCTTCCGGTCCCGGGGTTGCAGCATTGGGGCTGTGCCGAATCCAGTGATCGGTTACCTCGTTTTTCGTCCAGCACCCTCGCCGGTCCGAGAGGTGAGGGCTGCTCCTCGGGCGCCCTGGCGTATTTTGATCAGAGGGTTTGTGTTACACTACTCAAACAAATATCGGGTATGCTGTCCAGCGCTAAAATGAGCAGAGCGATGGCGTCTCGGCGCCTCCTGAAAATGGGTCTGATGTTTTTCTGGCCTGTCGCTGTGGTCAACGCGGGCCTGTTTCTGTGCTCGCCCGGCGTGGAGGCCATGGAGCGTTTTATTCTCGAGGAAGGCCGGGGGGTGTACGGCATGTTGAAGACCGCGAAGGTCAGACCCGGCGAAACCCTGCTTGACATCGCCCGTGAGCATGACCTCGGTTATAATCAGATCACGGCGGCGAATCCAGGCCTCGATCCGTGGACGGTGGCCGAAGGGACGTCGGTCAATCTGCCCACGGTGATCGTCCTGCCGGCGACGAGGCTGCCGGACGGTCTGGTGGTCAACTTGGCGGAAATGCGGCTCTATTACTTCCGGCACACGGAGCGTGGCGGTTACTGTTGGACAAGTCCGGTGGGGGTAGGCAGGGAGGGCTACTTCACTGAACTCGGCGTGTATACTGTGCTCAGCAAGGCAAAAGATCCTGTCTGGGTTGTGCCCCCTTCAGTGAGGGATGAGGACCCGGACCTCCCCCTGGAAGTCCCCGCCGGTCCCGAGAATCCGTTGGGAAAGTACATATTGCGCTTTTCCCGGCTTTCATACGGGATCCACGGCACCAACCGCCCCTGGGGGGTGGGCCGGAGGGTCAGCCACGGATGCATCCGGCTCTATCCCGAGGACATGTCGGCGCTCTTTCCGTTGGTATCTGTGGGCACCCTCATCAGGATCACCTATGAGCCGGTGAAAGTCGGCTGGGCCGACGGCGCCTGCTGGCTTCAGGTGTTCGAGGACTACGAGCGCAGGATGGATGACCCGCTGGCCGAGGCCATTCTCGGGGTCTCCGCATGCTTGAGCAACAGGGGCCGACCGGAGGTGAACCTGGGAGCCATCAAGAAGGCCTTACGGGAGCACACGGGCATTCCCGTCGCCGTTGCATGGGCAGGCGCGCAATAGGGCGAAGTGAGCTCTCCGGTCTATTTCATGAGACTTTTTTCGAAGATCCTTTCTGTCTTCGTGGCGGTGGTCTCGGCTCGACTCGCCGCCTCCAAGGCCCTGTTTGTGGCGGCGTCCGCCTTGTCGGCCGCTGCTGCGGCAGCGTCTGCAGCGGCGTCCGCCTTTATGGCGGCGGATTCGAGCTTCGCGGCGACATCTTCAAGCCTTTCAGTGGCTGCCTCAGCCCTGGCGGCTGCAGCCTTGGCCTCTTCACCGGCCTTGATCGCCTGTTTCATCAGATTGCGGTCCTCTTCACCGGGTCCGCAGCCTGCCAGGGTTCCGGAGCCGAGCGCCAGGATGCACCATGCGGACAGCATGAGAAGTCTGCGGGCGGCTCTCTTCATAAAACCTCCTCATCCGGCTGTTTCAGTTCAAAATGCCGGCTGTGCTCCGTCGGCACGAAAGCCGCCGTCTCCCTCTCCGCACGCCGGAAGTGGCCTCCGCGAGCCGGTCGACACGGACAGGCCGGCGGCAGTTACCGTCTGCTCCAGAGGTTTTTTATATCAGACAGCCTCACTTTCAGGCAAGGGCAACCATGAAGGCAGGGGCCGGATGCCCGTGCGGGTTTGGACGGTTCAGGCAGGACGGGATATTTTTCTGTGCCTTTGCCTTTGCCTTTGCCTTTGCCCTCTTTCCTGCCGCGCGGCGCCTTTTGACACAGGGACTTCCGCGGCCGTGGTCATCGACAAGGGAAGACACACGCTGTCTCTTTTCCAGGGGCGAACCCTCGTGGCCCGTTTCGAGGCCTCTTTCGGCATAGATCCGGTGACCTCAAAGCGTCGGGAAAATGACGGGGCAACCCCGGAAGGGTGCTATTTCATTACTTACAAGAAGCCAGTGAGCCGATTTCATCGATTTCTCGGGTTGTCTTACCCGAACCGTGTGGATGCGTGGGAGGGGGTGATGTCGGGCCTCATATCGACGAAGGAGTACAGGATCATAGAACAGGCCCTCGCCGGGGGCGATGTTCCGCCTTCGTACACGGCGTTGGGGGGAGGCGTGGGAATTCATGGGGGTGGAGTCCGGCGCTTCAACGGCGAAAAGTCCGTTTTGGACTGGACCGAAGGGTGCGTGGCCCTGGACGACCAGGCCATGGATGTACTCTATGGCTTTTGCGAGAAAGGCACCAGGGTGATCATCCTCAACAGCCGGCGGGACGTCTTTGCCCTCATGCGGCCCTTTGCGCAGCCCGTGGGGTCCGATGAGGGATTTCACGCCGTCGCGTCTGGCGACCGCATCCCCCTCTCGCAGGTGCATCTGGATCTCGGCTTTGGCCGGGCGGTCCTCCGGTTGCGGCAGGGCTGCGACCATAGGCGGTCTCTGGAGGTCCAGGTATACCATGGGTACAACCATGCCCCGCCTCATGCGGTGGTCTCGGATCGCAACGGGGATGGAAAATTCGGTTTTGGGGATACGGTTACGGGTGTCCAGGACCAGGAGGGGCGGGCCTTCTATGAATCCCTTCTGCAGCAGATGCGTACATCCTTGAGCGAGGGACGTGTGGTGTGTCCGTGATGACGACAGGGCCTCTTGAGGTATTGTTGCCTTTGAGCTCCTATTTTCTTGGGGCCGTACCGTTCGGCCTGCTGTTTGCGCTGGGCAGGGGAGTGGATCTGCGGACCCGCGGGAGCGGGAATATCGGGGCGACGAATGTGGCCAGGACCCTTGGCAGGGGCCTGGGCCTGATCACCCTTCTCGCAGACCTCGTCAAGGGCCTCGTACCTGTTGTGACCGCCCGTCTCGTCCTGGAGAATCAGCCCGCAGAGGACATCGTGGTCGCCTGCACAGGCTTGGCCGTGGTCATGGGCCATTGTTATCCGGTGTTCCTGCGCTTCCGCGGCGGCAAGGGAGTGGCCACGGCCGCGGGTGTCTTTCTGGGTGTCTGCCCACCCGCCCTGGGCATAGCCTTGATCGCCTTCGTGGCCGTGGTCCGGCGGTACGGGTACGTATCGGCAGGATCCCTGACGGCCGCCACCCTAAGCCCGGGGATGATGCATTTTCTGTGTCCCGGGCCGGCGGCCGAATGTATGGTGTGGGCCGTGGCCGCGGTCATCTGGTGGAAACACAGGGACAACGTCCGGCGTCTGCTGGCCGGGGATGAGCGCGGTTGGAAAGGAGATCCTTCCCCTCCGGCCCCGTGAAGGATCGTCAAGGCGGGAGGGTTCATCCCTGGAGTCCGAGGCTGTTGATCTTGCGGTGGAGATGCCGCCTTTCCAGGCCGATGGCTTCGGCTGTCTTTTTGATGTTGCCCTGATGTTCCTCCAGCTTGCGGCTGAGGTATTCCCGCTCGAATATGGCCTTGGCCTCCCGGAAATTCGGGCAGAGGAGCCAGGACGGGGCAGGTGCTCCGTCGGCCTCTTCTGCAGGTGCGGGAGGCCTGTGGCGTCCCTTGAGAAATGTCGAGGGGAGGTCGTCGAGGGTGATTTCCTCTCCCCGTGAGAGGATCACAAGCCGTTCCGTCAGATTTCGAAGTTCGCGCACGTTTCCCGGCCAATCGTACTGCATGAGGGCCTCGACGACCTCCGGGGCCACTCCCTTTCGGCCCTGTATTTTCCCCTGTGCGAATTCTTTCAGGAAGACCGAAAGGAGTTGCGGAATGTCCTCTTTCCTGGCCCGGAGGGGCGGGATCTCTATGGGAATGACGTTTAGCCTGTAATAAAGATCGTCGCGAAAGTTCCCCGCCTCTATCTCCTTTTCCAGATCTTTGTTGGATGCCGCGATGATGCGGACATCCACGTGGATGGTCTTGTTTCCCCCGACGCGCTCGAACCGTTGCTCTTGAAGAATCCGCAGGATCTTGGCCTGGGTCTTGAGACTCATGTCCGCAATTTCGTCCAAGAACAGCGTGCCGCTGTTGGCGAGGTCGAATTTTCCCCTTTTCATGGTGGCGGCCCCGGTGAAGGCCCCTTTTTCATGGCCGAAGAGTTCGCTCTCGATGAGTTCTTCCGGAATGGCCGCGCAGTTGATCTCTACAAGGGGCTTGTCGCTCCGTTTGCTGAGCCGGTGCATGGTTTTGGCCACCAGTTCCTTGCCGGTCCCGTTTTCGCCCTGGATGAGAATCCAGGCGTCGGTCGGGGCAACTATGGCGATCTGTTCCTTCAGGCTGGTCATGGCCGGGCTGTCCCCGGTGAGTTCCTGCCGGGGGTCGATTTTTTGTTTGAGAAGAACGTTTTCGTCCTGAAGATCCCGGTATTTGAGCGCGTTTTGGATGGCGAGCACCAGCTGTTCATAGGACAGAGGCTTTTCGATGAAATCGTGGGCACCGAGCTTCGTTGCCTTCACTGCGGTCTCTACGGTGCCGTGCCCCGACATGATGAGCACGGGCACGAAAGGCCAGTCCTCCCTGATCCGCCTCAAGACTTCCAGGCCGTCCATGCCGGGCATCCATATGTCGAGAAGGACGAGATCCGGCAGGTCTTCCGTCATACGTTCGAGGGCGCTCTCGCCGTCTCTTTGCGCCTGGACGGCAAATCCCTCGTCCTTGAGGATGTCGGTGACGGACTCGAGAATGGTTTCCTCGTCGTCCACCACCAGGATCTTTTTTTTGAACATGGCCAGCCCTGCGCCTCCCCTGGATCGAGTCCTCGCGTCAGCGAATCGCCAGGGGGAGAATCACTATGAATTTGCTGCCCCGGGGGCTGTTGTCCTCCACCGATATCGTTCCATTATGGTCGGCCACGATGGAGTTGACAATGGCCAGGCCCAGACCTGTCCCCCCCCTTTTTCTGGAGAAATAGGGTTCGAAGAGTCGTTGCCGGTCTCCGGGGGCGATTCCGGTGCCGGTATCGGCGACCTCGATGCGGATCTCGCCCGCCTCCGCCGCATGGCTCATGCCCACGTGGATTTCCCCCCCTCCGTGCATGGACGCCACCGCGTTGTCGAGGAGATTGATGAGCACCCGTTTGATCTGATCGGGGTCCACCAGAGCCTCCGGCAGGTCTCCTCGGACCGACAGGGTGAATGTCATTCGAGGGGCGCCCTCTCTGTACATGGTCAGGATTTCCTCCGCCAGGTCGTCCAGTCTCGTCGGGCGCAACCTTGGCGCAGGCATCCGGGCGAAGTTCGAAAATTCGTTCACCAGTCGCTTCAGTTCCTCCACCTGATTGATGATGGTAGTGGTGCAGCGGTCGAAGATCTCTTTTTGGTCATCGGCCAACCCGTCGAGATATCTCTTTCTGAGCCTCTGGGCGGACAGCTGGATTGGGGTCAGGGGATTTTTGACCTCGTGGGCGATCCGGCGGGCCACCTCACGCCAGGCGGCGACGCGCTGGATTTTTTCCAGTTCCGTGAGGTCGTCGAAAACCACGACCACGCCCAGAGATCGGCCTTCCTCGTCTCGGAGGACTGTAAAACTCATGAGGAGGGAAAGTGTTCTGTCCCCCACCACCAGCCTCATGGCCCGCTGCAGGCTGCCGCGGGAGGAGACCGTCAGTTCCTGGCGGATGGCATCCAGCTCTTCAGCCTGCTCCCTGTGGAGGTGATCGCCGTAGGGGGTGCCGACGGCCCGGGCGGCGGTCACCCCCAGGATGACCTCGGCCGAACGGTTCATCGTGGTAATCGTCCCCTGCCTGTCGATGGAAATGACCCCGGCCGCCACGTTGTGGAGGATGATCTCCATGTAACGCCGGCGCTGTTCCAGCTCGGAGTAGCTTTTCCTGAGCTGTCTCGACGCCTCCTCCGCCCGCCGCCGGGCCTCTTTGAGATCCCGGGTCATGGTGTTGAAAGCCCCCAGGAGTGAGCTGAACTCATCTTTTCCGTGGGCCTCCAGCTTGAAATCCAGATCACCATGGGCCACCCGCTGGGTGGCCTCCGCCAAGAGTTGAACCGGTTCGGTGATGCCTCGCGCCAGCCGGAAGCCGAACCAGATGGACACGAACAGGATGAGCAGGGTGATCAGGAACAATGTCGCCAAAAGGCTGGCCTTTATGGGATTCTGGAAAAGGAGCAGCTGACTGTAATCCTCGTATCCCCTCCGGATCTCGTCCAGGAGATGCCCCATGTCCTGCGGGATGAGGTTTCCCAGGGCAAGCACCGCGTGGACGCGCCCCCCCGCCGCGGGGAGGGGATACAGCACCCGGACGAGGGCCCCGTTTTGGAGTGCGGCGCTGTGGACCTCGGAGCGACTGCCTCCCAGCACCCTGGCCAGGAGGGATGCGGGCAGCTCCGGTGGGGCGCCGACGAGGGGCAGCCAGGTCTTGGTGAAGATCGTCTCGTGGGCCGTGCCGAAGAGTTCCACGGAGTTCAGGGGCGTCGGCGCCCTTGCAGCCTGGGTGCGGGGGAAGATCGGGGTGGGGGCGATCCACTGTTCGACACAGGCCGTGTCCATGGACCCGTCGTCTGCCATGCATTTGAGCGTCAGGGTGGTTTCCAGTTCGTGTCCGAGCCTCTCGAGCTGGGCGATTCGGTCTTGATAATACGTCCGTCCCACCGTGAGGGCGTTTTCCAGGGCGCGTTCGACCTTGATGTCGAACCAGTAGGTAAGGCTGGTCTCGAGGAACTGAAACGAAACCAGGAAAAGGAGGGCAGTGGGGAGGAGGGACACAGACACAAAGGCAACAACGAGCTTGGTCCTGAGCTTGGCCCCGAGCAGATCCTTCCGGTCCTCGAATATCAGTTTCACCAGGTTTCGGACAATGAGAAAACCGAGCAAGAGGACCAGGAGAGTATTCACGTTGATGATTGCGAAAATGACGATATTGCTTCCGGTGTGGAGCGATCCCGAAGTGGATACGAGGTAGTACTCGCAGAACGAAAGCAGGGCTATTCCAAGCCCTGCGGCGAGCATGAGCGCTTTTTCTCGTTTTCGTCTCTTCTGTTCGCTAGTAGGTAAATCGGATTTCATACCATTTGGTCTCGAAGCCCCAAGGGGCAAACAGGTCCAGCAGGCCCGTGAAAGGCAGGGACGTCTCCGCCTTCTCCAGTGTAACTCGGACCCTCAGAATATGGGTTTTGCCGGGGAGCAGACGTGAAAGCGGCGTCACCGGCACATCGTTGATTTCAAAGACCAGAGGCATGATTTCGTCCAGAGAGGTCACGCTGACGACTCGGGGGGCATCGGGGCCGAGTACCACGGTGTACTGTCCTGTAAGGCCGTCGAAGCTGACCGTTCGGAATACCGTTCTGCGAGCGATCTCCCTGTCCCGGAAGAACCGTGGGACCCGAAGATCCATCTCGTAGACGTACCGCACCGCTATCCCGCTTTCGAGCGCCCTCATGACCTGGGTGGTGTAGCCGTTTGTAAGAGAAAAATAGGCAAGGAGTTGATCCGCCGAGTTGGTCACGGTGAGCTCATAGATCGAGGGCTCTGCTGTCTCCTGACCCCAGGTCCGCCGGACGTCGTTGCCGGGAAGAAGGCCCAACTCCAACAGCACGATGGCCAGGCAGAGGTGGAGTATGGAGGAAACAGGTCTAGATCTGGTCACGCGGCATTGTTGGAGCGATGTGTTCAGCGTCCTGTCTTGATGCGCAGGCGGTATGCTGTGAAAGTGTAATTCCTTGACCTTACTGATCGGTCTGCCGAAAAGCAAGAACGAGAGGAAGGGATGAATTTTTTTTGAAAAATCTGTTGACACGGTGTCCGAGAAGTTGTAAGAGAAATAGTAACAATGAAAATGGTACACAGTTTACCCCTGCTGGTCCCTCTGTACCATCTCCAACAAAGACGACCAACATACCCACCTCCATCCTTCTTAATGCCAGCAGGGGTAAATCTTTCTCCCCGACTCAGGGGAGAAAATCCTCTTTTGAGAGCAGCAGGAAGAGAGATCCCGGTGCGCGGAGTCTGCCGGCCAGTGTTCCTGCAGGGCTCCCATCCCCGCAATAGAGGTCCAGCCGGAACGGACCTTTGATGGCACTTCCGGTGTCCTGGTAACACGTGAAACCCTGGAATGTCTCGTTTTCAACCCGGCCATCCCCGGCACGCGGCAGTACGGTCTTCAGATAACACAGTGCCCCGGCGGGATAGAAGGTCGGGTCCAGCGCGACAGAACGCAAGGGCGTCAGAACTTCTCCGAGGCTCCCGAGGGGGCCTTCTCTCTCCCACTGAAAAAAGATGTATCTGGGGTTGTTTGCGGCGGCCTGAAGAAAGAGTCGGGGATTCCTTTCCGCCCAGGATCGGATTCCGGGCCAGTCGGCCTCTTCTTCCTCGATGATGCCCTGCTCGATCAGCCACTTTCCCACGCTTCCGTAAGGGCGTCCGTTGCTCGCGGCATAGTGGATGTACCGCTGGCTCCCGTCCGGGAATTGCAGGACGCCCGATCCCTGTATGTGGAGCATGAGGCCGTCCACGGGGGATGCCAGCCACGCCAGTACCGGGGCCTCCCCTGTTTGGCCTTGGAGGTCGATCTGTTCCCTGGTGAAATACGGCACCACACTGCGGCCCGATACCCTGCCCCACAGCGTGGTCTGGGGTAGGGACGGATCGAAGTCGGCCAGGGTGATGCGCACGAGGTCCTCCGGGAGCCCGTACAGGGGATACGGAAAATCGGGAGAGGGCTCCAGGACGGCCTTCAGCAGGGGCTGGAAATATCCGGTGACAAGGAGGGGGCCTTCGCTCCGGCCTCCGCCGTCCCGAGACTCAAGCCGGTACACGTCGAAACGCCGGGCAAGTTCGGAGCGGAATTCTTGCGCGGAGAGACGCCTGTTCAGGAGTTCGGCGAATGCGCTAAGGGTATGCCTGAGGCGTTTTACAGTGACGGTGCCGCCGCCGAGCGGCAGGCGTTCACTCCCGTCTCGACGGGAGAGGAAGCGGATGCTGGCATCCAGGGCCTGGAGCAGGCCCTCGCGGTCAAGTTCGTCCGTAAACTGGGGGATCTCTTGGGCGGGGAGCAGTACAAGGGGGGAAGGGGCGATTTGGGGCCTGGACACGAACCAGTACCACAGAAGGATTCCGCCCAGGGCTGTTGCTACAAGAAGGCAGAGGCCTCTCGTGCGGGGGGACATGAGGGGATCAGAGGCCCGTGGCTGCCACCTGGTTCCTCACCGCTTCCACGGATTTTCTCAAGGCCTCCTGCTCCTGAGACGTCAGCGGGAACTCAACTATACGCTCGATCCCGCCGGCGCCCAGGATCACAGGAACGCCGAGGAAGACCCCGTGGATGCCGAATTCGCCCTCGAGGTAGGCGGCACAGGGCAGCACACGCTTCTGGTCCTTGAGTATCGCCCGGGCCATCTCCACTGCGGCAAGTCCGGGGGCGACAAAGGCGCTTCCGGACTTGAGATGCTTGACGATCTCCGCCCCCCCCTGTTGTGTCCGGCGGACGATGTCGTCGATCTTTTCCTGGGAAAGGAGTTCCCGCAGGGGCACCCCTCCCACCGAGGCCAGCCGTACCAAGGGAAGCATGTGGTCGCCGTGGATGCCCATGACCAAGGCGGAGACGTCCGCAGGGGCCACGTTCAGTGCCCTGGCTATCAGCGTCCTGTACCTGGCGGAATCCAGTACTCCGGCCATCCCGACCACGCGCTGTTTGGGGAATCCGGAGACCTTGAAGGCCGTATACACCATGGCGTCGATGGGGTTGGTCACCACGACGAGGCAGGCCCCGGGGCTGCGGCGCGCCACTTCCTCAGTGACACTGCTGACGATGGCCACGTTCCTGCCGAGGAGATCCTCGCGGCTCATGCCGGGTTTGCGGGCCATACCCGCTGTTATGATTACCACATCCGAATTTGCCGTGTCGGCGTAATCGTTGCTGCCGGTCACCTTCCCGTGGAATCCGCACAGTGGAGCGGACTGGGCCAGATCGAGGGCTTTGCCCTGGGGGACGCCCTCGACGACATCGAGGAGGACCACCGAGTCGGCAACGCATTGTCCAACGGCCCATTGGGCCGCGGCTGCGCCCACGGCCCCTGCCCCTATAATGCTCAATTTGCTTCGTTTCGGTCTTTCTTCCATGGGGGGCATCATAGTCCTTGATGTCCGGCTTTGCAATTGAAGGGGTCCACGCCGTATTGTTCCGATCGCCTTGCATTTGTCTTCTTGTTGGGGCAAAGTTCCGGCCGGGATGTCGTACCGTCAACTGAACCTCGTAGAGATTGACCTGGAGGCCCTGGTCCACAACCTGAGGGTTCTCACCTCCAGGCTCGCGTCTGCCTCGGTAGGCCTGTTGGCTGTGGTCAAGTCCGACGCTTACGGTCACGGTCTCTTGGAGGTCAGCAGGACTCTCGTGTCCGCTGGAGTATGGGGGTTGGGGATATCCGAGATCGAGGAGGCGAGGGAGATCCGCCGGGCCGGCATCGCATCGCCCGTAGTGCTTCTGTCCGGGCTCTACCCCGGCGGAGAAAAGGAAGTGTTCGATCTCGACTTGATTCCGGGAGTTACGGACAGAAGAACCCTTGAGACTCTCGAGAGCGAGGGAGCGAGACGCGGATCGATCCGGAAGATCCACGTGAAGCTGGACTCGGGCATGGGCCGCCTCGGCCTCGGCCAGGAAGAATTCCTCGATTGCGTCGCGAGGAGGGATTCCTGGCCGCACCTCGAGTTCGATGGACTCTTCTCTCATCTCTCTTCGGCCGACGAACCCCGGGATCCCCTCAACGAAATCCAGATCCACCGGTGCGAGGCGGTAATTGGGGAGATCCGCCGACTCGGATGGGCGCCCCGGGTTGTCCATGTGGCCAATTCAGCAGGCCTCCTGCATTTCCCGGCCTCCCATTTCGATCTGGTCCGGCCGGGCATTGCCCTGTACGGCGCGTATCCAGGGGAAGAGAGCAGGAATCTGGTCTCGCTGCGGCCGGTGATGCGTTTCCGCAGCAAGGTGATCGCCGTCCGGTGTCTCCCGTGCGGCTGCCCGGTGGGATACGGTCACGCGTATTCCACCGTGAGGGATTCCCGCATTGCGGTGATACCTGTGGGGTACGATGACGGCTATCTGAGGAGTCTTTCCAACAGGGCGCGGGTATTGATTCGGGGCCGCCGGTGTCCGGTCGTCGGGCGCATCTGTATGAAGGCGCTCATGGCGGACGTCTCGGATCTCTCCGATGTGCAGCCGGGCGAGGAGGTCGTTCTGCTCGGCCGCCAGGGGGAAGAGACAATAACCGTTGAAGATCTGGCCCGGTGGGGGGATACTGTAAATTATGAAGTATTGTGCCTCCTCGGCAGCCGGAACGAACGCCGTTTTCTAGGAGGTTAGGCCGTTGTTCGGTATCGGTCTCCCGGAATTGCTGCTCATTCTGGCCCTTGCGCTCATAGTGCTCGGTCCGGACAGGCTGCCTCAGGTCGCCAGGCAGCTCGCCCGTTTCTTTGGCGAACTGAAGCGGGCCGGAGAGGACTTCAAGAGGCAGCTCGACCTGGAGTCCCTGAAGGACCTCAAGGAGGGAAAATCTTGGAACGGGCACCAGGAAGCAGATTCCGGTCGACCTGTTTCCGGGGAGCGTGGCGAGGGGGAGGGGCGCCAGGCCGGGGGTCCGGAGGCAGGGGCCGGGGACGAGGCGGAGCGGCACGAGGGAACGGAGTGGAAGGTGGCGGAGAGGAAGGAAGAGGGAAAGGCCGCCGGTGAGGCTGGATCAGCGAAGGAGGGGGGGGGCGCGACCTCTCGGCTGGACGAACCTGGGGCTGCGGATCCGCGCCGTCCCGGTTCGGAGGCCTGAGGGCAGGTGCCGGTCCCATGTCCGCCGATCGTCTCCCGATACAGGCCCATCTCTCCGAACTCCGCCGCCGTCTCATTATTTGTTTTGGGACTGTGTCGGTCCTGTTCGTACTGTGCTACGTGTTTTCAGGGTCCTTGGTCTCGTTCCTGTTCTTCCCTGTGCGGAGAGTATTGCCAGAAGGGAGCACGATGGTCTTCACGGCCCTCACCGAGGGCTTTCTTACCTATCTGAAGGTCGCGTTCTGGGCCGCATTGATCTTCTCCATGCCCGTTTTTCTCCATCAGGTATGGGGCTTTATCTCCCCCGGCCTCTACGGCGGCGAGAAACGGCTGGCCAAGCGTTTCGTAGGGTGGGGCATGGGACTCTTTGCGGCGGGCGGCGGGTTCGGGTACTGGGTCATCATGCCGGTGGTGCTTTCCATTACTCTGGGTTTCGCCGACGAGGGCCTCGAACCCATGCCTCGGCTGCAGAGTTATCTCCTCTTCGCACTGAAGACGATATTCACCTTCGGCCTAGTCTTTGAGATTCCCTTTCTCATGGCCTTCGCCGCCAGGAGCGGAGTCGTTTCCCCGAACTATTTTCAGAGGCACCGCAAGGCGAGTTATATTGTGCTCTACGTCCTGGCTGTCATGCTGGTACCAGCGGATCTTTTTTCCCAGATCATGCTGTTCTTGCCCTTCATGGGGATCTACGAGATCGGGGTGAGGCTGTCCCGATTTCTGTCTTTCCCGGAGGGCACCGCTCCGGCCTGACTCCAAGGGTTGTTGCCGGAGACCTGGCCCCCTGATATTCTGCCACCCATGGAAAAGAGTCGATCCACCTCGGGTTTCTATCCGGTGTTTCTAAGCCTGGTGGGAAGGCGGGTGGTGGTGGTCGGAGGCGGTGAAGTCGCCGAACGTAAGGTCGTCGGTCTTCTCCAGGCGCAGGCCCTGGTGTTGGTCGTGAGCCCGGACCTCACAGCCGCCCTGAAGGAGATGGCGGACAAAGGGGAGGTGCAGTGGATCATGAGGCATTTCGAGCCCGGAGATCTCGAGGGCGCGTGGCTCGTGATTGCAAGCACCGATGATCCGGTTGTCCAGAAGGCCGTGTATGCCGAGGCGCAGAGGCGGAGGATCTTCTGCAATACCGTGGACCTGCCGGCGCTGTGCAGCTTTATTGTACCCTCCTCGGTGAGGAGGGGCGATCTCTGCGTGGCCATTTCCACGGGGGGCAAGAGCCCCGCCTTGGCCCGGAGGTTGCGCCGGGAATTTGAACAGGTTCTCGGTCCTTGGTACTCTGATTACGTTTCGTTCCTCGGAGATCTCCGCGGCATGGTGCTGTCGGCGTGCGACGAACCTGATGCCAGAAGGCGCCTGTGCATGGCCCTGGCCGCCCCGGAAGTGATGACCTGGATGGAGGAGGGCGATTGGGACCGGCTGGAGAGCTGGGCGGTGTCGCTCTGCGGTGAGGGTGCCTGCAGCGTGGTCGACAGGTACCGCAAGGCTGTCGGCCAGGAAGAAATAGACCCCGTCGCCCCTGCGGCGTTTTCTTCGTAATCGCGCGTGCCGTGTATCTGACTGGAGGACAGGAGAAGGGTGTTGCACGACCTATTTTTTCAGGCCGCTCTGTTTTTGTATTTCGTGGCCACCGTGGGGTATCTCGTCCACGTGGTCACCCTCCGCAAGGACGCAGAAAGAGCCGCCGACTCCGTTCTGACAGGGGGGTTCGTCCTCCATACAGCCGCCGTGGCCTTGCGCTGGTGGAAGGTGGGACATCCGCCTCTGGTGAATCTGCACGAAGCCCTGTCTTTTGTCGCCTGGGGCATGGTCGGGGCATACCTGTTGGCCCAGTGGACCCAGAAAGTCAAGTCCTTCGGGGCCTTCGTCACCCCGCTGGCCACGGTCACCGCTGTGGCGTCGCTGCTCCAGCCTAGGGGCGTTCTGCCGCTGCCGCCGGTCCTGCGGAGTCTCTGGTTGCCTGTGCATGCGGCCATTTCCCTGCTCGCCAATGCCATCTTCGCCCTGACCTTCTGCGTCGCGGTGATGTATCTGCTTCAAGAACATCAGATCAAGGGCAAACGCCTGGGCGCTGTATTCAAGAGGCTTCCTTCACTTCAGAGTCTGGACGCCATGAACGAGCGCGGCATCACCGTAGGTTTCGTCCTTTTGACGATCGGGATCATTACCGGATCCATCTGGGCGGAGACCGCATGGGGTTCCTACTGGAGTTGGGATCCCAAGGAAACCTGGTCCCTCATTACCTGGTTTCTGTATGCCGCCCTCCTGCACCAGCGTCTCACGGTGGGATGGCGGGGGCGCCGGGCCGCGTTGATGACGATCGTGGCCTTTGCCGTGCTGCTGTTCACGTTTTTAGGAGTGAGCCTTTTGCTGCCGGGTCAACACAGCTATGCCACCAGATTCCAGTAGACCCCACATCGTCCTTTTAGGGGTGAACCACAAGACCGCCGATGTGGAAGTGCGGGAGCGCCTTGCTTTGACGAGCTGCGAGCCCAGATGCCTCGATCTTCTGAAGGACCTCCAGGCCTGCGACGAGGTGGTGTTTCTTTCCACATGCAACCGGGTGGAGGTGCTCTCGGCCACCAGGGCGCCGGGAGAGGCCGTTGATGCGGTGAAGAGCCTCTGGGTGGACAGGGGAGGGGTGGCCCCGTCGATCCTGGACTCTTCAGTGTATGTGCATCAGGAAAAGGATGCCATTCGCCACGTGTTCAGGGTGGCTGCCAGTCTTGACTCCATGGTAGTGGGAGAGCCGCAGATCCTGGGTCAGATGAAGGAGGCCTTTCGGATGGCATCCGAGGCCGACTCGACCGGCGTCATCTTGAATCGGCTCATGCACAAGGCCTTCTCCGTGGCCAAGTTGGTGCGCACCGAGACCCGGATCGCCAGCAGTGCGGTCTCCATAAGTTACGCCGCGGTGGAATTGGCCCGGAAGATCTTCGGCGATCTTGCCGGGAAAAAGGCTATGCTGATCGGTGCCGGAGAAATGGCGGAACTGGCGGCGCAGCATCTTCTGACCAACGGGGTGGGAAAGCTCGTTGTCGCCAACCGCACTCTGTCTCGGGCGGTCGATCTGGCCAAGGCGCTCCGGGGGTCGGCCATCTCTCTCGACGAGATTGAGCACGCCCTTCTGGACGTGGACATCGTGATCAGTTCCACCGGCGCCCCGGGCATCATCCTCAGGGAAGAGCAGGTGAAGCGGGTCATGCGTCCCCGGCGGCATAGGCTGCTCTTTTTCATCGACATCGCCGTGCCCAGGGATATCGATCCCAATGTCAACAAGATTGACAATGTGTATCTGTACGACATCGATGATCTGAAGGGCGTGGTGGAGGTGAACAAGGCGGAGCGGGAGAGAGAGGCACTGAAGGCCGAGCGCATGGTCGAGGCGGAGGTCATCAAGTTTGTGGGCTGGATGGAGGGACTTGACGTGGTTCCCGTCATCCAGGGCCTTCAGGCCAAGGCGGAGGCGATCAGGCAGCGCGAACTCGCCAGGAGCAAGGCGGTTCTGGGGGATCTCAGTGATACGCAGCGGGAGGCCTTGGACGTCCTGACGCGCTCCATCGTACAGAAGGTCCTGCACGACCCCATCGTGTGCCTGAAAAAGGATGCCCGCGGATGCGAGTCCAGGCGTCTCTTGGACATTGCCTGCCATCTGTTCGGTCTCAACGGCATAACCGGGGAAGGCTCCGCAGGCGGCGGGGCGCGGGGAGGGAACAGGGAAGACAATGTTCCGCCGTCTTCAGCATGCCCCGGCGGGTCCGTGCGAGGCCGATGAGAGGCGCCGGCAGATCGCCGCCTGCTCTGAAATCGAGAGGTCATGTGCGCATTTTATTGACAGGCCGAGGGCTTTCTATTATAAAAACACCCTGCCTTCAGGCAGATGCATGTATCGATTTTGTATTTTGAGGAGGAAGGCAGTTGGCGAATCATGACTCCGCCCTCAAGAGGGCAAAGCAGAACAGCAAACGGCGTCTTCGGAACAAGGCGAACAAGACGAGGATCAAGAACCTGGAGAAAACGTTGGAGGCGGCGGTAACGGGGAAGAACCCGGCCGAGGCGATTGAGCGGCTGAAGGTGGCTCAGAAGATCATCGCCAGAACCGCTTCCAAGGGTACGATTCATCGGCGCACGGCGGCCCGGAAGATCGCCCGCCTGAGCAGGAAGGTTTCCAGGATGCTCAAGGCGGCCGAGGTCTAAAAGACCTGTGTGACTCTGTGATACACTAGATCCGCCACATCGAGGCTGATCTTTCTCAGGGCATCCTGCTTGAGCCCTTCGGTCGCCATGATGTCCCTCCCCACGAGAAATCCCTCCTCGCGTAAAATGATGCCGCTTTCCCAGAGGGTCTCGCCTGTATTGCGGTTTTTCAAGCGGACCTCGCACTCTACGGCAATCCGTCTTTCCACTGCCTGATCGTATCGGAGATACGAAAGACCTCCGGTGCTGATCCCGACGACCTTTCCCTCAAGCAGGACGTCGGCCTCTTCTTCCCGGACCAGCCGGAGGCCGCTGCCGCGGAGGAATTCTCGGCGCAGATCGTCGGTGATCCAGCTTCCCAGGAGGAGTTCATTGCTCTGGTTGGCCAGGGGTGCCACGTAAATGGTCCTGATCCAGTCAGGCAGAGCCGCCCCTCTCTCCGCCCGGTGATATCCACAGCCTGCCAGAAGAAGGATGGACGCTACAACGAACAGCAGGGCTCCTCCAGGCCGACGGGTTTCCACCGTCACTCGCGGGGCGCCGGTCCATGCATGGGATGCTGTGCTGCCGTACACGGTTTCGGCCTCCCCTCATCAGCCCTTGACGACGAGGTTGAGGAGTTTGCCCGGGATGTAGATCGCCTTGACCACCCTCCTGCCAGCGGTGTGGCGCTGTACCCTGGGATCCAGTGCCGCCGCCGCCTCGACATCTGCCTGTTTCGTCTCGGAGGGCACCTCTATCTCGCTGCGCACCTTTCCGTTGATCTGGACCACGATCCTGGCCGTGTCGCTGGCTGCCGCCTCCAGGTCCGCCCGGGGCCATGGCTCCAGACAGCAGTGCCTGGTGTGACCCAGGAGCCGCCACAGCTCGTCGGCAATGTGGGGCACCATGGGGGCCAGGAGGAGCAGCACCGCCTCCACGGCCTCCCGCAGCACCGCCCATACTTCCTGCCTCCCGGCGGCCACCGGCGGGGTCCTCCCCAGGAAGGTGCTGATCTCGTTGGCCAGCTCCATCACCGCGCTGATGGCGGTATTGAAATGGAACCTCTGTTCTATGTCGTCGGTGACCTTGCCGATGGTCTGGTGGGTCTTACGCCGGAGGGCGCGCAACTCCTCGGATACTTCGCCGGCCGTCCTGAGCAGCGCCCGGTCGGGGGGGGCATTTTTTAATGAATCGAGGTTTTCCGCGACCATGCGCCAGACCCTGTGGAGGAACCGGTGGGCGCCCTCCACCCCCTGCTCGCTCCATTCCAGATCCCTCTCCGGCGGGGCGGCGAAAAGGATAAACAGCCTCACTGTATCCGTGCCATAGGCCCTGATCATCTCGTCAGGGTCCACAACATTCCCCTTGGATTTAGACATTTTCGCGCCGTCCTTGAGCACCATGCCCTGCGTGAGCAGGTTAACAAAGGGTTCTGAGGCGCTTAACCATCCCAGGTCCCTGAGCACCTTGGTGAAGAACCGGGCATAGAGCAGGTGAAGGATGGCGTGTTCGATGCCTCCTATGTACTGGTGGACAGGGAGCCATTTGTCGACCCTGGATCGCTCCAGGGGGAGTGAAGTCGCGTCCGGGCATGTGTATCGGGCAAAATACCAAGAGGATTCAACGAACGTGTCCATGGTGTCGGTTTCCCGCCTGGCCTGGCCGCCGCAGCGGGGACAGGTGGTGTTGACGAAACTCTCCAATTCCGGCAATGGTGAACGGCCTTGGGGGCCGAGTTGGGCCTCCAAGGGGAGGCGTACCGGGAGCTCGTCGATCCGGACAGGGACGACACCGCAGGTCCCGCAATGGACCATGGGGATTGGAGCCCCCCAGTAGCGCTGGCGAGAGATGCCCCAGTCCCGCAGCCGGTAGCCTACCTTTTCCCTGCCGCGGCCCAGAGAGGCGAGATGTGCGGTGATGGCGGCCTTGGCCTGGTCGCTCGGCATCCCATCGAAGGGCCCGGATTGGACGAGTCGCCCCGGACCTTCCCATGCCCGGGTCATGGAGGCGGGATCCAGAAATTCCCCTTCTGGCTGGATGACTACCCTGATTGGGATGGCATATTTTCGGGCGAATTCGAAGTCCCTCTGATCGTGGGCCGGGACGGCCATGACCGCCCCAGTGCCGTATTCCATCAGGACAAAATTGGCCACGTACACCGGAATGGCCTGGCCGGTCAGGGGATTCATGGCCCGGGCGCCGGTGAAGCAGCCTTCCTTTTCCGCATCCTCTCCCAGGCGGTCCTTGGGTCTCCTGCGCCACTGCTCCACGAATTCCGAGACCGCGGATTCCTGCTCCGTGCCTCGGGCGAGTTCCGGCACCATGGGATGCTCCGGGGACAGGCTCATGAAGGTCGCCCCATACAGTGTGTCCGGCCGGGTGGTGAATACCTCGATCCCTCCCTTGCCGTTTTCCAGCGGGAAGATGATCTCCGCCCCGGCACTGCGCCCGATCCAGTTCTGCTGCATCACCAGGACCTTTTCGGGCCAGCCGGGGAGCCGGCCGCACCCTTCGAGAAGTTCCTGGGCATAGTCGGTGATCTTGAAAAACCACCCGTCGAGTTCCTGCTCGATCACGATGTTGTCGCACCGCCAGCACCGGCCGTCTTCCACCTGCTCGTTCGCCAGGACTGTCTGACAACCCTGGCACCAGTTCACCTTGGACTTTTTCCTGTACACCAGGCCCTTTTCGTACATTTGTATGAAAAAGAGCTGCTCCCACCGATAATATTCGGGATCGCACGTGGCGATCTCTCGTTTCCAGTCGTAGGAGAGGCCCAGGCGTTTGAGCTGCCTGCGCATGGTATCGATATTTTCGTACGTCCACCTGGCCGGATGGGTCCCGTGCTTTATGGCGGCGTTTTCAGCAGGGAGACCGAATGCGTCCCAGCCCATGGGATGGAGCACGTTGAACCCCTTCGATCTCTTGAAGCGGGCCACAACATCTCCGATGGTGTAGTTTCGCACGTGTCCCATATGGATACGGCCCGAGGGATAAGGGAACATTTCCAGCACGTAGTACCGCGGCCGCAGGTCGTCGTCTCGTGCCATGAAAAGGTCCTGCGCCTCCCATGCGGCCTGGAGCCTTTCCTCGATGGCATGAAAGTCATAGCGCGGTTGTTCCATGGCTCTCTACTCTGTCTTCCTCGTCAAGACCTTCCCTGGCCCGAAGGACGGCATCCAAGATGCCGTTGATGAAGGCCCCTGATTCTTCCGTGCCGAATTTTTTGGCGAGTTCTACGGCCTCGTTGATGGCCACGCGGGGGGGGATGTCGGGGCAGTGCCTCAGTTCGTATGCCCCCAACCGCAGTATGTTTCGATCGACGCTGGCCATCCTGCCCAGGCGCCAGCGCCTGCTCAATCGGGCAAGAAGCGCGTCGAGTTCCTCCCGACGTCCGAGGACCCCCTGGACGCGGTCCCGGGCAAAGGCGAGAGCCGGGTCCGAATCGTCGAGGGCCGGATCCTCCTCATCAGTGGCGCTGGGGGAGAGGGTGCCGGCGAACAGCCGGATGGCCTCCCCGATGTCGTCAAGGGTGCCCCATTCGGACTGATACAGGATCTGCAGGGCGATCTCCCGCCCTTTGCGTCGGCCCGACATTTAGGCATTCAATAGTTGAAACAGGTTCGCCATTTCCACCGCGGCCAGGGCGGCATCCCAGCCCTTGTTTCCAGCCTTGGTTCCGGCCCGTTCGATGGCCTGTTCGATGTTTTCCGTAGTGAGGACCCCGAAGGCCACCGGGCACTGGCCCTGGAGCGCGACCTGCGCTATTCCCTTGGCCGCCTCCGAGGCCACGTAGTCGAAATGGGGGGTGGCTCCACGTATGATGCACCCGAGGCATATGACGGCATGATACCGGCCGCTGGCGGCCATTTTTTGCGCCGCCACAGGGATTTCGAAGGCGCCGGGCACCCAGGCGACGTCGATGTCCTCCCCGGAGACACCGTGCCGGACCAGGGCGTCGATGGCCCCCCCGAGGAGTTTGTTGGAAATGAATTCGTTGAACCGTGAGACCACGATTCCTATGTGCAGGCCCCGGGCCTGCAGGTGGCCCTCGAAGGTCTTGGGCATATGATTCCTCCCCCTCTCTCGTGCGCCGGTGAAGGCGCGCGGGTCATTCGATCCGAAGCAGGTGACCCATCTTCTCTCTCTTGCATTTCAAGTAGTTGATGTTTTCGTCCTGGGGTGGGATTTCTATCGGCACCCTCTCGACGACTTCCAGGCCGTATCCTTCGAGCCCCACAATCTTTTTGGGGTTATTGGTCATGAGCCGCATCCGTCCCACTCCCAGATCCCTGAGGATCTGGGCCCCGATGCCGTAGTCCCGCAGGTCCGCCTTGAAGCCCAGTTCGTGATTGGCCTCCACGGTGTCCCTGCCGTGGTCTTGGAGACAGTACGCCTTGAGTTTGTTCAGGAGTCCGATGCCGCGTCCCTCCTGCTTCATGTACAGCAGGACCCCGCGTCCTTCCCGGGCGATCTGCCGCATGGCGTGCTGAAGCTGGGGGCCGCAATCGCACCGCAGAGAGCCCAGCACGTCGCCGGTGAGGCATTCCGAGTGGACTCTCACCAGGATGTCCTCGTCCGGTCGAGGTTCCGGATCCCCAAGGACCAGGGCGAGATGCGTACTCGGATCAAGTATGCTGCTGTAGGCAATGAGTTTCCATTCCCCCCCGAACCGAGACGGGAGCCTGGTCTCGACCTCCCGCCGGACGAAGGTCTCGGTGCGCAGCCGGTATGCGATAAGGTCGGCTATGGTAGCGATCTTGAGGCTGTGTTCTTCCGCGAAGACCTGAAGATCGGGCATGCGGGCCATGGTGCCGTCGTCTTTCATGATCTCGCATATCACGCCCGACGGCTTGAGGCCTGCGAGCCTGGCGAGGTCGACCGATCCCTCGGTCTGGCCGGCGCGCACCAGGACACCCCCTTCCCTGGCCTTGAGGGGGAAGACATGTCCGGGCATGGAGATGTGTTCCGGACCGGAGCTGTCGTCTATGGCCGTCAATATGGTGGTGGCACGGTCGTGGGCCGAGATGCCCGTGGTGACACCTGCGCTCGCCTCGATGGAGACGGTGAAGGCCGTACCGTACCGCGAAGTGTTGCGGCAGGCCATCATGGGAAGTTCCAGCCTTTTCACCTGAGCGTCGGTGAGGGTGAGGCATATGAGCCCTCGCCCGTACCGGGCCATGAAATTGACGGCCTCGGCTGTGACCCGTTCCGCCGCCATGGTCAGATCCCCTTCGTTTTCCCGGTCTTCGTCGTCGACGAGGATGATCATCTTCCCGTCACGGATGTCCTGGATGGCCTCTTCGATGGTGCAAACTGGCATAGATTTCCACCTCTTGGGTGTGGAGGACGGGGAGGACGCCCCTGTGTTCTCCTTCGGGCCGAACGCCTCCGAGGAGTCATTGCTGGCACTGCCGGCGCCGATTCATCCGGCGTGACGATCAGAAAAAGCCGTGGCGGGCAAGAAGATCCCGGTCTACCTTGCTCTCCGCTTCCCGTCCTGTCGGGAGTAATTTTTCAATATACTTGGCGATGAGGTCCAGCTCAATATTGACTTTTTCTCCGGTCTTCTTGAGACTGAGGGTCGTCATCTTCGCCGTGTGGGGGATGACCGACACGGAGAAACGGCCCTCACCGCAAGTATTCACTGTGAGGCTCACGCCGTCCACAGCCACCGAGCCCTTCTCTATGAGGTATCTTTCCAGACGACGGGGGATGGTCACGGAGAAGACGGTGAACTGGCCCATGGGCCGGATGTCCAGAATTTCCCCGACACAGTCGACATGGCCGCTGACCATGTGTCCTCCCAGGCGGTCGGAGAGGCGCAAGGCCCGTTCCAGGTTGGTTCTGGCGCCCCTGGCCAAATCTTTCAGCGTGGTTCGCGAGAGAGTCTCCGGGGAGACGTCCACAGTGAATTTTTTCTCCGAGATGGTGCAGGCCGTCAGGCAGGCGCCGTTCACCGCGATGCTCTCCCCTTCCCTGGGCTCTTCCAGGGAGGAATCGGTTTCAACGGTGAATGCTGCGCCCTGTCCGGAAGTGCGGATTTCCCTTATGGTGCCGAGACATTGAATTATGCCGGTGAACATGGCGGAAGGCTCCAGAAGATGTCAGGTCCGGTGACCAGGCCGTGAACGAGCCAGTTATCTCCGAGTTTCTGGTGGCGGATACTGTTCAGCCGGCGGGCGCTGTTTACGGTTTCCGCTCCCATTCCGCCGACAGCGGCCCGTGCCGATTTTCCCCCAAGGACGATGGGAGCGAAGAAGAAGAAGGCCTCATCGACCAGCTCCTCGTCCCAGAACGCACCCTGGAGAGTGCCTCCCCCCTCCAGAAGGACGGATTGAATCCCGCGGGCTCCGGCCATTGCGAGGGCTTCGCGGAGATCCACACGGCCGTTGCGGTCGGATCCAACCAGCCAGACCTGTGCACCGGTCCGCTCCAACATTTCTTTTCTCGACGGTTTTGCCTTTTCCGCCGCACCGATAACCACGGTGGGCGCGGGCGAATTCAGATGGAATACGCGCATTGAGGGGCCAATTTCAAGGCCGCTGTCCAGTATCAGCCGAATAGGGTCCCTGTGTCCCGGCCAGCGGCCCCTGCAGCTGAGTTCAGGGTCGTCTGCCTCAACCGTCCCCCTTCCCACCACAATGGCGTCGCTTTGATCTCTAAGGCGATGTCCGTATTTCCGGCTCAGTTCGTTTGTGATCCATTTGGAATGGCCTGTCCTGGTAGCTGTCCTCCCGTCGATGCTGCAGGCCACCTTGGACCGCACCCATGGCAGGCCCGTAGTGGCATGCTTGGCGAAGGGCGCCACCAGGAGGCGGCATTCCGCCTCCATGCAACCCTGCTGGACCTCCACGCCCCGGCCTTGGAGAAATGCCGCGCCGCCCCCGGCCACTCTGGGATTGGGATCGAGGGTGCCGATGACCACCTTGCGGATTCCTGCGGCCAGAATGGCCTCGGTGCAGGGGGGCGTGCGGCCCGAGTGATTGCAGGGTTCCAGGGTCACGTACAGGGTGGAACCGCGGCAGGCCTGCCCGGCGGCCCGTATTGCGTGGATTTCTGCGTGGGGAGTGCCGGCCCTTCGGTGATAACCTTCCCCGAGCACCTGGCCGCCGCGGATCACTACCGCACCGACGGCGGGATTCGGTGTCGTCCGCCCCAAGCCCCTCCTGGCCAGGCGAAGGGCCCTGCGCATGAACGTCCGATCATCGGAAGCAGGCATGCCGCTGTGCCCTATTGGGACGGCCTTTTGTTCAAGAGTTCAAGCAGCTGGTCCATGAATTCGTTGAGGTCCTTGAACTGTTTATAGACTGATGCGAAGCGCACATAGGCCACGTGATCCCAATGCATGAGCTGGTCCATGATCCGTTCCCCTATGACCCGGCTCGGCACCTCCCTCTCCCCTCTGTCCTGAATCTCTTTCTCCAGATCTCCCACGAAGGCCTCGACCTGGTTGACGCTGACCGGTCTCTTTTCGCAGGCCTTCAGAATACCATCTATCACCTTCCTTCGATCAAAGGGCTCCCTCCTGCCGTCCTTTTTCACCACCATGGGCTGAAATTCCTCGACCCGCTCGTACGTGGTGAACCGAGCCTGGCAGGATAGACATTCGCGGCGCCGGCGGATGGCCCGGCCGTCGCGGCTGGCCCTTGAGTCAATGACCCTGCTTTCTGATGTGCCGCAAAAGGGGCATTTCATTGGTGTTCGTCGGGCTGGTGGGTCCGTTCGGCGAGCCCGCTGCACTGCCGGACTTCGATGCCGGCTTCTGCTAACATATCACGGGACAGCGGGTCTGCATACCCTTCCGCGTACAAGATGGACCGTATGCCGGCGTTGATGAGCATCTTCGTGCATATGACGCAGGGCAGGTTCGTGCAGTATAGGCTCGATCCCGCCACGGATATTCCGTGGTAGGCGGCCTGGATGAGAACGTTTTGTTCAGCGTGGAGGGCCCTGCACAGCTCGTGCCGTTGGCCGGAGGGGACCTTGAGGGTGTCCCTGAGGCACCCGATCTCCAGGCAGTGCCGCAGGCCGGTGGGAGCGCCGTTGTAGCCGGTGCACAGTATGCGGTGTTCCTTCACCAGGATTGCGCCCACCTTTCGGCGGAGACAGGTGGAACGTTTGGCCACGAGTCGGGTGATCGACATGAAGTAGGTATCCCACGACGGTCTGGAATCCGCTGGCATATCGCCCATGGCCGGCGCCCTTTTCCCCAGGGAGGTGCTCAGGCGTTCCGGCCCGTCTCCGCGCAGGATTCGTATCGGGCCAGACGTTCCGCGTAGAGTGGAAACCGGTTGCACATCTCTTGGATCTTCAGCCGTACATCCAGCACGGTCCTGTCCCGTACATCCGCCCCTGCGCCCAGGAGTTCGGCTATATAGTGCCCCACCATCGCCATTTCTTGTGGACCGAGGCCCCGCGTGGTCGCGGCCGGCGTGCCGATCCGGATTCCGCTGGTTACCCGGGGAGGCTGCTGATCGAAGGGTATGGCGTTCTTGTTTGCTGTGATACCGGCCTTTTCCAGTATCCTTTCGGCCGCGGCGCCTGTCAGGCCTTTGTCCGTCAGGTCCACGAGCACAAGGTGGTTGTCGGTCCCTCCGGACACCAGGCGGAATCCGCCTTCTTGCAAGGCCCCGGCCAGCGCCCGGGCGTTGGCCACGATCCGCTGCTGGTAGGTCTTGAATGCGGTTCCGAGGGCCTCTTTGAAGGCCACGGCCTTTGCGGCAATGACGTGCATGAGGGGCCCGCCTTGGATCCCCGGGAAGATCTGGCTGTTCAGGAGGCGGGCGTACTGATCCTTGGCCAGGATGAACCCTCCCCGCGGACCTCTGAGTGTCTTGTGGGTTGTGGATGTGACAAAGTCGGCAAAGGGGACCGGAGAAGGATGGATGCCAGCGGCCACCAGGCCGGCGATGTGGGCCATGTCCACCATGAGGTAGGCGCCGACCTCGTCGGCGACGGTTCTGAAGGCGCTGAAGTCCAGGGAGCGCGGGTAGGCGCTGGCTCCGGCAACGATGAGGCGCGGCTGGTGCTGCCTGGCCAGGGCCTGCACTTGATCGAAATCCACGGTCTCGTGGTCCCGGCTCACCCCGTAATGCACGACCCGGTAAAGTCTGCCCGAGAAACTCACCGGAGAACCGTGGGAGAGATGCCCGCCGTGGGCGAGGTCCATGGATAGAATGGTGTCGCCGGGCTGCAGGGCTGCAAAATAAACGGCCATGTTCGCCTGGCTCCCCGAGTGAGGCTGCACGTTGGCATACTCGGATCCAAAGAGCATGTTGAGGCGTTCAATGGCGAGAAGTTCCACCACATCCATGTTCTCGCAGCCGCCGTAGTATCTGCGACCAGGATAGCCCTCGGCGTATTTGTTCATCAGGACGCTGCCTTCGGCCTCCATGACAGCCTCGCTCACGAAGTTCTCCGAGGCGATCATCTCGAGCTGTCCTGTCTGACGTTCCAGCTCCGCCCTGAGGGCCTGAAATATCTCGGGATCGGTCTGCATCAAATGAAACACACTCTTTCTCCCTTGAGCGGCTCCCATAACTATTTACCGCAACCGCCCCGGCCGGCAACCGCGGTTCACATGAAAAGGGTGCGGCGGGTTCCGGCCCGCCGCCTAGCCGCGGTCCTGCGAATCCATCATGGCGGTCCTGCGGGCGTGTCGTCCCCGGCAAAAGGGGGTTGCCAGCCAGACCCGGACCATGTCTTCGGCAAGGGCCGGCCCGATGACCCTCCCGCCAAGACAGAGCACGTTGGCATCGTTGTGTTCCCGGCTCAACCGGGCTGTGTAAGGCTCGTGGCAGAGGGCCGCCCGGATTCCCGGTTTCCTGTTGGCCACGATGGACATGCCGATACCAGTGCCGCAGACGAGGATGCCGCGCTCGCATTCCCCGGAGGCCACAAGTTCCGCGACTCGGCGTCCTGGTTCAGGGTAGTCGACGGGGTCGGTGGAATGGCAGCCCACGTCCTCCACGCTGTATCCCATCCCGTCGAGCAGGCGCCGTATCCTCTCTTTGAGTTCGAAGCCGCCGTGATCGGACCCGAGAGCGATCCTCATGTCCTGTCTTCCCTGAAGCTACGGAAGATGAGGACAGCATTGGTGCCGCCAAATCCGAAGGAATTCGACACGGCCACATCCACTTTCCGGCGTCTGGCAGTATTGGGCACATAGTCCAGATCGCATTCCGGATCCGGTGTCTCGTAATTGATGGTGGGGGGAATGATACCCTCTTCTATTGTTTTCACACAAAAGACCGCCTCGATCCCTCCGGCGCCTCCCAGCAGGTGTCCGGTCATGGACTTGGTGGAACTGACCGGGACGGCGCGCGCCCTTTCCTTGAAGACTGTTTTTATGGCCCTGGTTTCGCACACGTCGTTGAGGGGCGTGCTCGTTCCATGGGCATTGATGTAGTCGACGTCCGTAGGGCTGAGGCCGGCGTCTTCCAGCGCCATGCGTATGCACCGCGCCCCGCCTTCTCCGTCATCCGGCGGGGCGGTTATGTGGTAGGCGTCACCGGTGAGGCCGTAGCCGGCGATCTCCCCTCGTATCCTCGCCCCTCGTCGCAGGGCGTGGCCGAGTTCCTCGATGACAAGGATTCCCGCTCCCTCTCCTATGACGAAGCCGTCCCTGTTCTTTTCGAAAGGCCTGGAGGCCCGTTCCGGCGCCTCGTTTCTCACGGACAAGGCCTTGAGGGCGGAAAATCCAGCGAGGGCGAGAGGGGTGATGACCGATTCGGTGCCCCCGCAGATCATCGCGTCAGCGGCGCCCCGCTGCACTGCCTTGAAGGCCTCCCCGATGGCGTGACTCCCTGCGGCACAGGCAGTGCAAACGACCGTGTTCGGACCTTTTGCCCCGAACAGTATCGAGATCTGGCCCGAGGCCATGTTGGGTATGGCCATGGGGATGAAGAACGGACTGACCCGTTTCGGTCCCCGCTGGACCAGGACGTCCCTGTAGTGCTCTATGGTGCCGAGTCCCCCCAGGCCGCAGCCGGTGATCACCCCCACCCTGGCCGCCGTTTCGGCGGGGATGGTGAGCTTCGCGTCCTCCATCGCCATCCGGGAGGCCGCCACAGCCATCCAGACGAAGGGATCAACGCGTTTTACCAGTTTTTCCGGCATGAAATCGCCCGGTTCGAATCCTTTTACCTCGCCGGCGATCTGGCATGGATAGCCGCTGGCGTCAAAGCGCGTGACGGTTCCGATCCCGGATTTTCCCGCGATCAGATTTCCCCACGCGGCCTCGGTGCCGACTCCCACAGGACAGACAAGGCCGAGCCCCGTCACCACCACCCTGCGGTTCTGTCTTGGGTCAGTCATGGCTCCTCTTCCTCTGCTCCCATCATGTGCCCGACATCATTGGCCGACCCGCGTTTTCACGAAGTTTATGGCGTCCTGGACCGTCTGCATCTTTTCGGCCTCTTCGTCAGCGATCTCGATGCCGAATTCTTCTTCCATGGCCATGACCAGTTCCACGAGATCCAGCGAGTCGGCACCGAGATCGTCCACGAAGGATGCACCAGGCACGACCTTTTCTTTGGTGACACTCAACTGGCCAGCGATGATTTCAAACATCTTGGATTCGACACTCATTTTCGTCCTCCTCATGTTCCCGTTGGCCCGAATGATCCAGCCAAGGACCGGGTCCAACCAAGAATTGTTATGCGCATATCAACCCGCCGTTTACATGGAGCACATGGCCGGTGATGTATGAAGCCCTCTCCGAGGCAAGGAAGGCCACGGCATCGGCTACATCCTCCGGTTGCCCCATGCGTCCGGCCGGGATCTGTCCCAGGAGCTGTTCCCTGATTTTTTCAGGGAGCGCCGCCGTCATGTCCGTCTGAATAAAGCCCGGTGCCACAACGTTGGCCGTGACTCCCCGGGAAGCCACTTCCCGGGCAATGGACTTCGTGAATCCTTCGAGGCCGGCCTTCGATGCGGCATAATTGGCCTGTCCCGGGTTGCCCATGGTCCCTACGACCGAACCGATATTGATCACTCTTCCCCACTTTTGCCTGAGCATGGTCATGATGACGGCCTGGGTGCAGACGAAGGCCCCTTTGAGGTTTACCCCCGCAACCTCGTCCCAGTCGGCCTCCTTCATCCTCGGAAGCAGGCTGTCCCGGGTGATGCCGGCGTTGTTCACCAGTATATGGACGCCGCCCTCGTTCTGGATGATAGTCTTGAGTGCCTCCGTGGCCGCCCGGGCATCTGCCACATCAAAGCGGCAGATCTGGGCCACCCCGCCGGAGTCCCTTATCTCTTGCTGCACCTGGACGGCGGCGGCCTCGGAGTTCGAATAGTTTACCATCACGCGGGCGCCCAAGGCGGCCAGCCTGAGGCAGATCCCCCGCCCGATGCCCCGGGAGCCCCCGGTGACGACGGCGATCTTTCCGTTCATGTCGGGTTCACAAGACGTGTCTCTCTTCGCGTTGGGTCCCATCTTCACGATTCCCGTTCCTTTCGGATGCGGTTGATCAGGAGGGGGATAACTTTTTTGACGTCGCCAACAATCCCGTAAGTGGCCACATCGAAGATGGGGGCTTCGGGGTCCTTGTTGATGGCCACGACGATCTCCGATCCCTGCATACCGACGATGTGCTGTATCGCCCCGGAAACCCCGCATCCGATATACAGTTTCGGGGAGACCGTGGTGCCGGTTTGACCGATTTGGCACCGGTGGGACAGCCAGCCTGCATCTGTGGCGGCCCGGGTTGCCCCCACCGCACCTCCGAGAAGGCGCGCCAGCTCCAGGAGCCATGCAAGATGCTGCTCCTTTTCGATCCCCCTGCCGGCCGTCACGATAACCTCAGCCTCGCACAGGTTCGGCCCTTCTGCCTCCTCCTTAACCGACTCAAGAACCCGTACTCGTTGTCGGAGGAGTTCCTCTTTGAGGGTGACCTGCACGATTTCCCCCTTGCGGTCGGGGTCGGGAGGCATGGCCTTCATGACATGGGGCCTGACGGTGGCCATCTGCGGCCGGTGGCCGGGACAGACGATGGTCGCCAGGAGATTGCCCCCCCAGGCCGGCCTTGTCTGCAACAGGGCGCGATCCTCGCCCCTCACTGCCAGTTCAGTGCAGTCCGCCGTGAGGCCGGTTTCAAGCAGGGTGGCGACCCTGGGAATATAAGATCGTCCCATGGAAGTGGCCCCGGCGAGGATGATCTCGGGCCGTTCCGCCTTGGCCAGCGACGCGAGTACGCTGCCATACGGCTCGTCGGTGAAACTGGCCAGAGCGGGATGGTCGGCAACCAGAACCCGGTCGGCGCCGTACGCGATGAGTTCGCGACCCAGAGGGGCCACCCCGTGGCCCATGATGACGGCTGTGACCGTGGCTTCGAGTCCCTCGGCCAATTCTCTGGCCTTGCCCAGGAGTTCCCGGCTCACAGGTGCCAATGTCCGCCCCCGGCATTCGGCAGCCACCCAAACGCCCCGCCAGGAGCCGGGATCCATGGCTCCCTCGGCCTCAGCCTCCGAGAGCTGCAGCGCATCCTCCGGACAGGCCTCCACACAAACCCCGCAAAGGGTGCACAGGTCTCTGTCCACGACAGCGAGGCCGTTTTCGACCCGGATCGCCTGGAAGCTGCAGACCGTCTCGCATTCCCCGCAGGCTTGGCACTTTTCAGCATTGACTTCAAGCATCAGAGCAGTCCCGCTTCTTTCAGCCGGCGCACAAGCGTCTCCACCTGTTCTTCCGCCGTTCCCGGCAGCATTTCCCGGCGTGCCTGAAAGGAAGGAATCCTCGTGGACACGACCTGGGTCGGGGAGCCGGCGAGGCCGACCCTGCGGCTTTCCAGTCCGAGTTCATCCTTGCCCCAGACGGTCACTTCGGCCTTCTTCGCCCTCATCTTCCCTTTGAGGGAAGGGACTCTGGGGGTGTTGAGTGTGGCGAGTACCGTCAGAAGGGCCGGGATCTCCAGTTCCAGAATGTCGAATCCGTCGTCGCAGACACGTTTCAGCCGAAAGGTCCTCCGGTCCTCCAGAACCGCCAGTTCCCCGACGCAGGTGACATAGGGGATCCCCAGTCTCACCGCGAGTCCGGGCCCGACTTGGGCCGTGTCGCCGTCAATGGCCTGCTTGCCGCACAACACGAGATCGACGGGCCCAAGCTTCCGGATTGCCGCGGCCAGAGTGTAGGTGGTGGCCAGGGTGTCCGCCCCGGCGAAGGCCCGATCCGAAAGGAGGATTCCGCGGTCCACGCCGAGGGCAAGGGCTTCCCGCAGGGCGTTTTGGGCCTGCGGCGGTCCCATGGTCATTGCCGTAACCTCGCCGCCGAGGACGTCCTTGAGCCCCAGCCCGGCCTCAATGGCATGGAGGTCGAAGGGGTTTATGATCGCCTCGATTCCCTCGCGTATGAGGGTGCCCCTTTCCGGATCGAAGCGGACCGTTTTCGCGTCAGGGACCTGTTTGATGCAGACAACGATTTTCATTTATGGTGAGAATGCCATTTTTCTATCCTGGCCGGACGGAATAGGTTTGTCATGACCGTGTGACTCTCATGTGTGCATCGTTATACCGGCGGCCGCTCCGAGGATTTCTAGGCCTTCCGGGTCAATCACTTGTTGGCATATTTCTTGTTGAGGCCCTGCCCGATGATATTGCGTTGGATCTGGTTGGTGCCTTCGTAGATCTGGAGGATTTTGGCGTCCCGCATCATTTTTTCCACAGGATAGTCCTTCATGTAGCCGTAGCCGCCCAGGACCTGTACGGCATTGGTGGTGACCGCCATGGCCATGTCGGTGGGAAACAGCTTCGCCATGGCGGAGAGCCCGCCGAAATCCTTCGCACCTGCGTCGATGGTCCTGGCCACAGCGTACACAAGGGCTCTGGATGCCTCGATGGCTGTCGCCATGTCCGCGAGTATGTGCTGGATAGCCTGGAGTGTGATGATGGGCTGGCCGAACTGTATTCTCTGCCTTGCGTAAACCACGGCTTCATCCAGGGCTGCCTGGGCGAGCCCCACGCCCATGGCCCCGATGCCCGGGCGTGCGAGATCCAGCGTTCTCATCGCGATGATGAAGCCCTGGCCTCTCTTTCCGAGCAGCCGGTCCTTCGGTATACGGCAGTCGTTGAAGATGAGTTCCCGGGTGGACGACGCCCGTAGCCCCATTTTTCGTTCTTTCTTTCCGAAGCTGAAACCGGGGTCGCCCTTTTCCACGATGAAGGCAGTGGCCCCCCTGGCCCCCTTGTGGCGGTCAGTCATGGCGATGATCGTGTAGATCTCGGCCTCGCCGCCGCTGGTGATCCACTGTTTCGTACCGTTCAGTATCCAGGAATCTCCGTCCTCGACGGCGCTGGTCTGGATTCCCGCAGCGTCGCTGCCAGCGTTAGCCTCCGTCAGGCCGAAGGCCAGGAGTCGTTTCCCCGACGCCACGTCTGGGAGATACTGCGCCTTTTGTTCCTCCGACCCGAACAGCAGGATTGGGTACCCCCCGAGAGCGCTGGCCGCGAAGGTGGTGGTGACCGCAAGGCAGCCGTACGCGAGCTGTTCCACTGCGAGGCAGTTTTCAAAGCAGCCGCCGTTGAGTCCTCCATATTCCTCCGGAATATAGAGACCAAAAAGGTCAGCCTGGGCGAGATCCTTCATGACCGACCAGGGGAATTCCTCGGTCTCGTCAAGGTTCGCGCGCACGGGAATGATCTTCTCCACGGCAATCTGTCTTGCCAAATCGACGATCATCTGCTGTTCGTCCGTCAGAAAATAATTGACCTGTGTCATTATTGTCCTTTCTGCCAACTTGGAGATGCGTGCACCCATAACGAGGGATCGGGGCGCGGTGTTGCCGTCTTTTCTCACCAGCGCATGGCGAGAGAGCCCCACGTGAAGCCCCCTCCGAAGGCCACCATCAAAAGCCGAAGGCCCGGGCCGAGGCGTCCGTCTCTGTTCGCTTCGTCAAGGGCTATAGGGATGCTTGCCGCCGAGGTATTACCATACTTGTGAATATTGATAAAGACTTTCTCTCGCGGTAGCCCCAGACGTTCTCTGAGGAAGTCCAGAATGCGCATGTTGGCCTGATGGGATATGAGCAGGTCGATATCTTCACCCGTCCACCCATTGGCCCGCAGGGCCTCCCAGGCCACTGATTCCAGTGCACGGACTGCATGTTTGAATACATCCCTGCCCTGCATCTCAATGTACTGCCAACCCTTCTCCAGGAGTTCCGGAGTCACGGCGTGGGCTGTCCCCAGTCCCCTGATCGTCAGGAGATCTCCCAGCGCACCGTCAGCATGGAGATGGCTCGAAAGGATCCCCCGATCTTCCCTGGTGCCGGTCAGCAACGCCGCTCCCGCTCCGTCGCCGAAGAGGACGCAGGTGCTGCGGTCTTGCCAGTTGGTGCGACGGGAGAGGACCTCGCTGCCGATGACGAGGATCTTCATCCTCCGGTTGTCCCGTATGAACTTGTCCGCCACCGCCAGCCCATACAAAAACCCGGAGCATGTGGCGGAAAGATCGAAGGCACCGGCCTTCTTTGCCCCAAGCGCATGCTGGACCAGGCATGCTACGGAAGGCATGGGCATGTCCGGCGTCAAGGTCCCGACGATGATGAGATCGAGTTCCTGGGGGCGCACTGCCGCCATGTCCAGGGCACGTCTTGCCGCCTCGGTGGCGAGGTGGGAATTGGTCTCTAGGCCCTCGGCGATATACCGCTGTTCTATGCCCGTTCTGGTCCGTATCCACTCGTCGGTGGTGTCGACGCGCTCTTCGATGTCTGCGTTCGTGACAAGACGCTGGGGGAGATGGGAACCGGTACCTATGATGATTGTGCGTACAGGCATGGTGCTGTCCGGCTTTCTGATTTCGACATCAGGGGGCGCTCAGTCCGCCACCTTCAACAATTCGCTCCGCTTCACGATTGAACTGGCCAGCTGCCTGGCAAGATCCACGGCCGCAAGGTCATGGGCCATGGAGACGGCATTCTTGACTGCCTTTGATTCGGAGCGCCCGTGACAGATTATCGCCACGCCGTTGACACCCAGGAGAGGGGCGCCTCCGTATTCCGCATAATCCACCCGCTTCCGGAACCTTTGAAAGGCAGAGCCGGCCAGCAGATACCCCAGCCTGGCAAGGATGCTGCCGCTCAATTCGGTCTTGAGCATGGTCAATACGGATTCCGCCAGTCCTTCACTGAGCTTGAGGCAGACGTTTCCAACGAAACCGTCACAGACGATGACGTCCACGTTCCCGCGAAAGACCTCACGGCCCTCCACGTTTCCCACGAAACGGAGGTCACTGGACGCCAAGAGATCGTAGGCCCTCTTTACCTGCTGATTTCCCTTGGTGATCTCTTCTCCTATACTGAGCAGGCCGACTCTGGGTTGGGGATTTCTCAGGAGTTCCCGGGCGAAAACCGAGCCCATGATGCCGAACTGCAGGAGATGATGAGGCTTGCAGTCCACATTGGCCCCCACGTCTATCATGACGACGGGTTCCTTGAGGGTGGGCATGATCGTGGCAATGCCCGGGCGGACCCCTTTGATCCGTCCGAGGGTCACCATCGCCGTGGCGAGAGTGGCCCCGGAGTTACCCGCACTCACGACGGCATTCGCCGTGCCCTTCCCCACCATTTCGAAGGCTGCCCGGATGGTGGAATCCTTCTTGCGTCTCAGTGAGTCCGCAGGCGATTCGTCCATCTCGACCACCTGGGATGCGGGACGGATGCTGACGGGGAGCTTTTCCGCACGCAGGCGGCGCAACTCTCCCTCCAGCACATCCTCTCTCCCAACCAGGGTGACTTCAATGCCCCTCTCCCTGGCTGCGGCCACGGCTCCTTCCACCAGGACGGCTGGACCGAGATCGCCGCCCATGGCGTCAACGGCTACTGCCATTGCTCAGGAGAGTTCGACCTTTTCGATGAAGACTTTCCCCCTGTACATGCCGCAATGCGGGCATATCCTGTGGGGCGGTTTCGGCTCGGTGCACTGCGGGCAGGTGGACAGGGACGGCGTCCGGAGCCCGTCGTGGGAGCGGCGATTTCCGCGCCGAGCCCTGGAAGGTTTTCTCTTTGGAACGCCCATCGTGGTTTTACCTCCATGCTCTCGTATTGTTCGTTTGCAGAGGAGATGCGAGGGTGCAGCAGGGAAGCCGTCATGCCTTCCTGGGGAGTTTCTTGAGGACGGCAAAGGGGCTTGTCTTCACGGTGGCCTGGCACCGGCATGCCTCCCGGTTCAGGTCTGCCCCGCAGCCTGGGCACAGCCCCCTGCAATCTTCCCTGCAGAGAGCCTGCATGGGGAGCTGCAAAAGGATCTGCTCCCGGAATATCTCTCCCAACGGGATGTGGATCCCGTCGAACTGAGAAACCTCCTGCTCCTCTTCCTTTTGGGGGTCGCGGCCCCCTGTCTTCGATTCATCCGCCACAAGCACCTGGGAAAACGCCATTTCTATCGGCACCGTATACTCGTCGAGGCAGCGGTGGCAGGCCAGCACTACCCTGGCCTTGAGTTTGCCACGGAGGGTGACGAGATCGTTCACTCGTTCCAGCGCGACTTCGCCCCGCACGGGTCCGTCCGGACGGCAGTCATCCACATCGGCCAACACTCCGGGCATTTCCTCGTAAAGAAGAGAGAGTCCTTCGTCCGGGATGTCTTCAAGAAGAATCGTTTCGCCGAAGCGTTTGGTGCTGTCCATGAAGTCCTGCATGGAATGGCGGGGCCCCATCCAGATTTTGTCACACGGCTTTTCAACAAACGCTCTAATATATAGGCCGGTCGAGGGTTGTCAAGGACACCCGCCGGGAGTCGCCAGTCTCGCTACGAGAATGCCCAATTCATACAGGAGGTAGAGGGGTACCCCCATGAGCGACATGTTCACGAGGTCGGGGGTGGGCGTCAACATCGCGGCCATGACGGCGATGACAAGAACCGCGTACCGTCTGTACTTTCGGAATGCCTTATAGGAACATACGCGAAGGCGGCAGAGCAGGGTCATCACAAGTGGGAGTTCGAAGATCACACCAAAGCTCAGGAGAAAAAGACTCACGAAATCGACGAATTTTCCCACGGCGATTACGGGACGCAGGTGCTCGGACTGGTACCCGAGGAGAAAATTGATGCCGAAAGGGAGTGTCACGAAAAAACAGAAGGCGGTCCCTGCGTAGAAAAGAAGCAAGCCTGCAGCCAGAAAGCCCAGGGTGAACCTTTTGGAGAGCCTGAATACGGCAACCAGGGCCTGGGAGACGCGCCACAGGATCCAGGGGGCGATGAGGGCGAACGCGAGGGTAGCGGCGAGCTTGAACAGGGCTAGGACCGGTTCCATCACACCAAAGAAGACGAGGCGTTGTCCAAAATGGGCCTGAAGCATACCCAGGATCCGGGGGGCGAACCAGTACAATACCGCTGTGGCGGCGGCGAACGAAACGGCGATTTCCAGGAGCGACCGCCTCAAATAGAGGAGCACACGGAAGGCCGTCCCGGCCGGGGACGCCTCTTCCATGGAGGGGGCTTCCGGTTCAGGCATCGGTGTCGTCCCTCTCATTCCAGACTGTGCCGGATATAGGCTATGGCGTTGCGGAACAGGAGGAGACCAGCGCCCTCCTCCGGCAGGACCGTCCGCGTCCATCGGGGATGATTTGTCCTGTGATGGAAGGCCTCAGGATGGGGCATGAGTCCCATGAGCCTTCCGGTGGGGTCGCAGATTCCGGCGATGGCAAGTTCGGAGCCGTTGGGGTTGTCAGGATATTCCTGAGTGGGCTCTCCGGTCGCCCGCGAGATGTACCGCAGAGCCACGAGACCATCGCTGACAAGCCTTTTGCGTGTCTCACCGTCGAGGGTGACGAATTTGCCTTCCCCGTGTCTCACCGGGAGGTCGATCCTGTCCAGACCCCGGGTAAAGATAGAGGGACACTGCCGGGTCGCCCGGCATGTTACCCAGCGGTTTTCAAACCGTGCGGAGTCGTTGTGGGTGAGACTCACCAGTCTCTGCTCGTAGTTGCCGTCAAAGCCGGGCAGCAGGCCGGTCTTGACCATGAGCTGAAAGCCGTTGCAGACTCCGAGGACCAGCCCGCCCCTCGTCACGAATTCCAGGATCTGGTCCATAAGGCGCGTTTCCGTCTCCGCGATCCGGGCATGGCGAAGCCTGTGGGCTCCGGCTTGGGCGGCGCCGAGATTGTCTCCATCCAGAAATCCGCCGGGGAGGTTGAGGAAGTGATAGTCCCGCAGGCGCGCCGTGCCGTCCAGGAGGTCGCTGATATGTACGATATCGACGTGGTCCGCCCCGGCCCGCCGGCACGCATGGGCCATTTCGCCCTCGCAGTTTGTCCCGTAGCCTGTGGTGACGAGTACCCGTACCTTACTCCCCATTGGATCCTCCAGCTGTGTTCTGTGGCGCCTCAGGTGCCTTTCTATACCAGTTTTTGGACGGAAGTACAGGCGGTCAGAAGGTGTCGAGCCACTGGATGACTTCACGTCGGAGCAACCGGTAGAAGACATCTGATCCGCCCAGGCCGGTGCGGCCGAAGGTGTAATTGATTTCCAGGAAAACAGGGTCGGGTGAGCCGCCTGGGAACACGAGGTCGAAACCGGCCAGGTTGATGCCCGTGCGCCGGCACAGCGCTCGGACGGCACGTCTCCCCGCTGCCTGGAGGTGGGGATCGGACCGGTGATCGATCTCGCCGCCGCGGGCCACGCTGTGCAGGAAGCCGGAGGCGCTTCTTTTCCAGTAGCTTCGCAGACTCGAACCGATCACCACCACACGCAGCACCCCGTTGATATCCGGCACATATTCCTGCACCACACCTCCGGCGATGCCTTTCCACTGATCTCTCTCGAGTATTCGCAGGGCGCTCCTGAAGTCACGGTCGGTGCCGATGAGCCATGTCCGGGTGCCCTCTCCGCCCTGTGCCCCTTTGAGCACGAATGGATAGGCGGGGAGTTGCGCCCGGTATCCGACAGCGGGATGGTCGCCGATGAGGGCCTCAACCGAGGGGAATATGGAGGTGCGCGGATGGGGAATGCCGTACAGCCAGAACAGCATGGCGTCCCCGCTCTTGCCCTCCCATTGGAACCGCAGGTCGTAATTGGGGAAGACATTGGGACACAGGTGTCGGCACAGGGCGTACAGTTCCCTGCATACGGTCTGGGGCAGAATCACCCCCCGGGCCGTTTTCAAAGCCTGCACCAGGCCCTCTTCTATCATGCCCCGCTCCCAGTGAAACATCTCTCCAGGGACCATGGGGTGGAAGGAAATGACGGGGCCTTTGTTCATCATCTTTTTCCGAGGATTGCCCTGTTTTCCCGTCAGGGGTACGGTATCGGGAGGTTACCGGATTTTTACCAGATTGAGCCGGATTTTCCAGCGACATTCCTCGGATGGGGCACTGCTGCCGGCGGAGAACCGGAGGTAAGGATGGATGGACGATGGCCCTGGTTTCAGTTTTGTTCAAGTCATCACCACGACCGAGACGGAAGAGGATGCCCGAAGGATAGCCGAATATCTCGTCAGGGAGCGGATGGTTGCCTGTGCCCAGGTCAGCGGACCGTTGACAAGCTACTACTGGTGGCGGGGCAAACTGGAGGTCTCGCGGGAGTGGCAGTGCAAGGCGAAGACCGTACGGGGCCTGGCCCGCAGGGTGATCGTTGCCGTCAAGGCGATGCATCCTTACGAACTGCCGCAGGTGCTGTGTCTTCCGATGGTGGACGTTCTGGAAGAATACGGGCAATGGATCCATGATTCGACGGCAACTTGACAGGGATGAAGTCGGCCATTAAAGATCCGCCCTATGACCAAGGCGACTGATTTGAATTTTGACAAGGGCGGCGGTCTGTTGCCCGTCATTGTCCAGGACCACACCACTGGAGAGGTGCTCATGCTCGCCTACATGAATCTCTCCGCGTGGGAGAAGACCCTGGAGACGGGCAGGGTCCATTACTGGAGCCGTTCCAGGCAGCAGCTCTGGCTCAAAGGCGAGACATCGGGCCATGTCCAGATCCTGCGGGAGGCTGCTGTGGACTGCGATCGGGACACAATTTTGTTGAGGGTCGAGCAGATCGGAGGTGCCGCGTGCCACACCGGTTACAGAACCTGCTTTTTCCAGAAGGTTCGGCAGGGCGAGCTCGTTCCCGAGGGCGAACCTGTCTTTGACCCGAAGGAGATCTACGGAAAGTGAAACAACTCAAACTCGGGGTGCCGAAGGGGAGCCTTGAGAAGGCCACCATAGATCTTTTCGCGAAGTCCGGCTGGCGAATCGATGTGCACAACCGGAGTTACTTCCCGGACATTGACGACCCCAGCATCTCCTGCAGTATCTGCCGGGCACAGGAAATGTCCCGATATGTGGAGCAGGGTACCCTAGACGTAGGGATCACCGGTCGCGACTGGATTTTGGAGAACGATTCGGACGTCCACGTGGTTTCGGACCTCATTTATTCCAAGGTGAGCAAACGACCGGCGAGGTGGGTGCTCGCGGTGCCGGCCAACGCTCCGTACAGGTCGGCTGCAGACCTGGAGGGGAAAAAGATCGCGACCGAGCTCGTCAACTTCTCCCGGCGCTACTTTGCGGAAAGGGGCGTGAACGTGCAGGTGGAGTTCTCCTGGGGTGCTACAGAGGCGAAGGTCGTCTCCGGCCTGGCCGACGCCATCGTTGAGGTGACCGAAACCGGGAGCACAATACGGGCCCACGGCCTGGCGATTATCGAAGAGTTGATGGAGTCGAATCCCCAGCTCATCTGCAACCATCAGGCGTGGACCGATTCATGGAAAAGGGCGAAGATCGAGCAGATTTCCCTTCTCCTCCAGGGGGCGCTGCTTGCCGACCGGTTTGTCGGGCTCAAGATGAATGTCCCCCGGGAGAACCTCCAGGCCGTGGTGGATCTTCTCCCGAGTCTCCTGGCCCCGACGGTCGCCTCTCTTCACGACGCCAAGTGGTGTTCGGTGGAGACGGTCATCGACGAAGCCGAGGTGCGGGAGTTGGTCCCGCGGCTCAAGGCCCGGGGGGCTCAGGGGATTGTAGAGTATCCGCTCAACAAGGTCCTCTGAGGGTTGTCCGTGGCCAGGGTCGTCCAGGCCGACTTTGCCGGCGGCGCCTACGACGTCTCGCAGTTGCCGTCCGAAAGTCTGCCGGAAGTGGCCTTTGCGGGCCGGTCCAATGCCGGCAAATCATCGCTGTTGAACCGTCTCCTCGGACGGCGTCATCTCGTCAAGGTGAGCGCAACTCCGGGTTTCACCCAATCAATCAACTTTTTCGCGGTGAACGGGAGGGCATATTTTGTCGATCTTCCCGGATATGGTTTTGCACGGGCCCCTCACCGCGTGCAAAGAAAATGGCACGGCCTGGTGGAGGCGTATCTTGCTGAACGAGGACCGTTGAGAGGCGTGGTGTGCATTCTGGATTTCCGGAGGGTTCCCGACCGGCTGGATCTGGATCTCATCGACTTTCTGCGCGGGGCGGGAAGACCCATCTGGGTCGCGTTCAACAAGGCTGACAAGGTCTCCCAACCGAGGCGCGCCGGGCAGCTCAGGAAGGTGTGTCAGCCTTTGCCCCCATTGCCCGGGGCGCCGTTCCTCGTCTCGGCCCGGACCGGCGAGGGCGTTCCGGAGCTTTTCGAGGCTCTGTGGAACCAGCTGTGACGCCGGTGCTGGAGTAGCGTTGCACGGCCTCGTTCATGGGGCGGCCGCCGGGGGTCCTTTCTCGTCATCTGACTGTTCTTTCGGTCGGGACCCGACCTTGCAGGAGGGGTTCAGTCAGGTGGATATCCCGAGCCGCGGCAGTATCCATTTGTTGACAGCGAACCAGAGCCCTGCGACGAGGAGGAGGATAAGAAGGCTTTCCATCAAATCCCCCCGGTGCTGGATGAGAAAAACGATCTTTCCGGATCAGTTTGCCTGAGCGGCTGCCGGGCGCTCAACTCCAAGGCCGGGTCTCTCCAGCCTCCTTGCTGCGTGTCGAACTGTTCTGAAACAAGGCCCATGGTGGTTTCCTCCCGATTTCCTGGCCGGAGGGCCTGCGATCCGCTCAGCCGTTCCGGCCCGTTTCTCCGTTTCAGGCTGTGCTCTGCCCCCGTGCTTCAATGGTTGCCGCTCTGCCGGAAGACTCGACCGAAGAATCGTTCCCCGAGCAGGAATCCGGCCATTGTGAGGCCGACGGCGCCCATCACCACCAGCAGTTCGCCGGCGGAAGGGGTATAGCCGAGGTAACTGGGCAAGTCGTCCCAGCCGAATTGTACCGGCACCTGCTGGCCCGCAACCACGAGGTCATACCTTTGGAAGAAGGCCCCCACCAGGGCCATCAATGAGGCAGCCGACATGGCCGGCAGGCTCTTGAGGCCCGTCACCACCAGGAGAAGAAGGGGGATGATCATGCCGATCGTCGTCTCGAAGAGCCAGAAATTGGTGGAAAGGGGGCCGGTGAGCAGATGCTGGGCCGCGAGTATGCCCATGTCGGTGCCGCCGGTGAAGAAGGAGATGAATCTCCAGGCAGTGGCGATTCCGAGCAGGAAGAGGGTGAGGGCCAGGATCTTGCCGGCGCTGTTCAGGCCGCTGAGGGTCTGCGGATCGGGTGTTTCCCCACGGAGCCTGAATGACATGTGACTGAACAGGATGATGGCCGCGGCCCCGGACATGACTGCTGAACAGAGAAAATACACCGGCAACTGCGCCCCGAACCAGAAGGGTCGGGCGGACAATGTCGAAAAGACGGCTCCCAGATTGGTGTTGGCGCCGACTTCCGCCAGGGCGCCCAGCATCCCGATAGTCAGAGCGATCCCCCACCGGGCGGTCAGTATGGCGAAGAATTCAATAAGCATACACCCCACAGCCATGCCGTAGAGCGTGCCCATCCACCAGATGTTGGATGTCAAGTTCGGCGAGGTTACATTGTAAATGAGCATCCGCCAGGGGCTTGCCAATTCGAGGCCGATGACCGTAAAGGCCGAAAGAATTGTGATGATGGAGAGGTAGACTGCTCTGTTCCCCAGTGAAGCGAGGGGTGTGCCTCCGAAGGCATGGCCGATCGCCGCCAGCAGACAGAGGCCCGTGGAAGTGACGGCAAAGAAGGCGTATGTGGAAATCAAGATGCCCCAGGGGACATCCCGGGTGACGGCGTAAACATGGTGATGTCCTGCGAAAAAGGCATACAGGCCCGTACCCAGCCCCAACGCGGTCAAGATCAGCATGGCAAGGGTGAAGGTGTTCACCGATGGTGTGGCGAGCCTCGGTTCGGCAAAAGCTCCGATTGATACATGGTTACCCATTGGGTGTCCTCCTCCTGATCGTTCGGCGTGTGCACTTTTTTGTTTCGTGCCAGTCTCGGGAAGGCCGTCACGTGATCCGGGTCCGATACGCCTGAGACCCCATGGGAGCATTTAAAAGGCAGACAGATCACCGCTCCGTGGGGTGGCCCGCAGTTCTGTGCCGGTCCGCGCATGAGCGGACCATGTGGATCCGTCGGTCTGTTGGCTTCCGGGCCGCCGCCCGGATCAGGGGCTGGTCCGCCAACCACCCCCTAAGGACTTCTTCCGTCGATTTTTCGCACCTTTCACCCATCTCTCTTGGGGATTTCGATCTTCGCTGGGGTGGCGCCAGCGTCTTTGTTTTTCTCATAGGTAACAGCAACATACATACCACGACCGTGCCAGCCTCAGCTATTTTGCCCCTTATTTGGGGGTCTGTCACGCCGAAAGCGCGCGTCAATTTGCCTGATATGTTTCCAGGCTCGTGAATTGACGAAAAGATCCCCTGGGCTGGCAGGAAATCGGTGCATCATCCGCCGGACGGGGGATCCGCTGTCAACTCATTCGGCGAAGGGCCGCTTCTTGACCCTTCATCTGATGCCTCAATGCCGCATCCACGGAAAGGAAGAGCGGCCCTCACACGACCCAAGCGGTTCGTGCCCTCTTGTTGCTGCCGGCGTCGAGAGGTCTTTGGGCTGAGGTCTTTGGGTTTTACGGATTCCCTCCCTATTTATGGCAATTTGTTTGCCGATGTCAATTTCATTTTTTCACGGGAAAGCCATGTGCCCTGTTCAAGAACCCGGGACAGCCGGATCGGATTTTTGGGGATACCTCAGGTTTTGCGGGGTTCAGGAGGCCATTCCTCCAGGTGCATCGCCTCTACGGGAGGCACATCGGACCTGGGTGAATCACAGGCTCGCCCGATGCTTGCTTTTCAAGGGGCGGAGGGTGCCCGTTTATTGTCCGCCCCGGCATTTCCAATTGACCTGGGCGAAGATTGTCCTTGAAAAACAGTTCTGTTTTCTGTTTTATGAGTCCCTCTGTGTTCAGGTGTGAGTTGCTCGGAAGAGGCCCTCCGGGTCCCAGGTGCGTGGCCCTGCCCCGTCTCCTCGCCGCGGGTTCCGGGGCAGGTGCGGGTCTGTGCCGGGCCTGTCTTGACAGTGAAGTTGAGGAAATTAAATTTGAATTTGCTAATAGAAAGTTCTGAGCGCTGCCGCCGCAATGGGGCTCCGTGGGACGATGCAGTCCGTACATGGTAACTGATCAAAGGGTTCCGCACAGCACTACTGATACTGCAAATTCCCCGGACTGGAAGCCTTCACAGGGTGCTGCAGATGGAAGGCGGCGGGCACGCAGACGTACTCTCTGACTTCAAGTGCCCGACAACACAGCAGATGCGGTGTCCTGTGAAGGCTTACCGTACATGACGTTGAGAGATCTTTCCGCCCGGGTTTTTTGCAGGGGTGGGTGCTGACGGGAATTCTGGAGGCGAACATGAACATAGACCAGGTCGAAATGCAGAAAAATGAAGGGGCGGAATCACTGCCCTCCAAGGAGCGGCGCCGTTTGCTGAAATTGGGCCTCGCGGTGACGGGGGTTTTCGCCGGGGGGTCCATACTGTCGCTGACATCGGTACAGGCCGTCTTGGGGGCCCTCGAAGGGATCGCCCTCAAAAAATATCCTTACGTGCCGCATTACTGTATGGTGCTCCGCCAGGACCGTTGCATCGACTGCCAGCTCTGCATGGATGCGTGTGTCAAGACGAACCATGTCCCGGATTACGGATACAGGACGGCGATTTTGGAGAGGGAGATTCCCATCGGTCCAGATCGGAAGCAGCGGGAGTTCATGCCGGTGCTTTGCAATCATTGCAACCGTCCGCCGTGCGTCCGGGTATGCCCGACCCGCGCCACATACAAGGACGAGAAGACCGGAATCGTCATGATGGACTCCAAAAAGTGTATCGGGTGCAAGACCTGCATGGCCGCGTGCCCGTACAATGCCCGGTATTTCAACGAAGAAATCAGGGCGGTTGATAAGTGCGATTTTTGTTTCACGACACGGCTCTCCCGGGGCGAAGCCGAGCCGGCCTGCGTCGCGGCCTGCCCTGCGGATGTCCGGATCTTTGGAGACCTTTCCGATCCTCAGAGCCGGGTGTACCGGCTCGTGCACGAACCCACCAGGGTCGTGTGGGTGCTCAGGCCTGAGACGGGGGCTGCGCCGAATGTTTTCTACACCAAGGGCTGACAGAGCATGAGAGACCGTGAGCGAGGGACGAGATCATGAAAAGGGCGTTTTGTTTTGCAGCATTGCTGTTGGGCGCGGCTCTGGGAATTGCCGGCATCCGGCAGTCCGGCTGGGCTCAAGATGACGATCACGGCGGAGTCATCATTTTCACCAAACCCGTCAAGGCGGTGATTTTCGACCATCAGGTTCACATTGACATGGGGTTTGAATGTGACAGTTGTCATGAAGATCTTTTCGCGTATGCAGCCGGAACGGCTGAAGAAAACAGTGATTTCACCATGGAGTCCCTTTACGCCGGCAAGTATTGCGGGGCGTGCCATGATGGAGAAACCGCCTTTGCTTCGGATACGAAATGTGCAGTGTGCCATATAGGCGTCAAGGGATACAATAAACTTATTAGAATCGATTCCGGGCAGGAGGGGCACGGGCATCGTTAGTCAGATCCGCCTGAGTGCCGCTTCAGAGGCCGCGCTTCCATGAGCGGGTAGTTCCGTTGACCAAGCCTCTGTCTGATGCAGCCACAGCGGGCCGGGCATCATGACGCGAGGCCATTGGGCCGGATGTGTACGCCGCCTTTTTTAGGAGATGCGGCACGGTAAGGTGCGCAGCGGGTTGCGGCACCGCCGGCAAAAGCTTCTTTCGCGGCCTGCCTGTGTGGGCCGCCGGGATGGCAGGTCCAAGCTACCTGATCACGGGGTTCGGCACGGCCCCAATGCTGCAATTTCCCGAAAGGGGGATCCCCGGATCGCGGATTTGGGGCGCCCCGGCCTGAGCCGTTCCACGGTTCTGCCGCACAAGTGAAACCGGAAATAAAAAGGGCCTGTTCCTCGGAAGAACAGGCCCGGTCGCCCACACAAATTCAGCAGGCCCCGAATGGAAGGTGCCCGCCTACTTCGCAGCCGCCGGATGGCATTCGGTACACTTCTGCGGCCCTTTGGCCTGCGTCTTGTGGCATTCCTTGCATTGCTTGTGCATGGCGTCGCTCGCCTTGCCCAGCTCGTGGCAGGCGGAGCATGTCTCGATCTTCTGGCCCTCGACATAAGGGGCCTGTGTGCCGTCTTCCGCCTTCCCGTGGTGGCATTCCCCACAGGTAGAGGCCTCCTGATGCTTCTCATGCGTAAACATCACGGCAGCCTTTTTCCCCGTGGGTCCCTTCAGTTCGATGGTGGCGGGGCCCTTGTCCGCCGCCAGAGCGGCGGCAGCCGTAAACAGGCCGAAGACGACGGCAATCAGCAACGACAGACGGTTTTTCTTGATCATATCTTGCTTCCCCTCCTTTACAAAAATCAATGAATATGGATTCATTGTGTGGGCTTTCTTTGTAACTGAGCCCCCGTCATTTGTCAACTGGCAATGAGGGCGTTGTCGTGCCTCGGGTCGTGCCGTGCATGGCCCCGGAATTGATGAGAATTATGGCCGGCCGGGCCAAAAAATGCCTTTACAATACTCTGGCACCGTTGGTATGATCTTAACTCGATCTCCGCGCCAGCATACCCGTCCGGCGTAATTCTTAGGAGGCAACAGAGTGAAAATTGTCTATGATCCGGATATTCCGGTTGCAGTTCGTTCGTCCATAAGGCAGGTCATAAAGGAGTCTGTGGTTGGGCCGTGCTCCTGTGGTTGCGACGAGATCTACGTGTCGTTGCACTCGGAAAACAACATAGACGTCAAGTGTTACGACTGTGGAGCCAGCTTTTTCGAGCTGGAGGTGGAAATCGACGAGGAAACAGTTGAACATTGATCCCCTGTTTTTGCACGGGCGCTGCCCCGCGGTTCCGGAATGCGGGGTGCGTGAAATCCCAGCCGAGTCTCTGTCCAAGACGTACTGTCCAGGTGCAGGAGGCCATTATCACAGATGTCCAGAGTCAAGATAGCGGTAGCAGGTGTGGGGAATTGTTTTTCCTCTCTGTGGCAAGGAGTGAACTATTACCGCACGCGGTCATCGGACGATGCCATAGGCCTCATGCACTGGGATCTCGGGGGATACAGACCGGGCGATATCGATGTCGTCGCCGCCTTTGATATTGACCGGAGAAAGGTGGGGAAGGATGTGTCCGAGGCCGTCTTCGCCCTGCCCAACTGCACCAAGGCCTTCTGTGCCGACATTCCTCCCGCTGGTGTGTTGGTCCGTATGGGACAAGTGCTGGACGGGGTGTCCAGCCACATGACTCAGTTCCCAGAGGGGCAGACTTTTGTGGTGTCCGACGCACCCGAACCGGACATGGCGTCTGTGGTGAACATTCTTCGGGATTCCGGCGCCGAGATCCTCCTCAACTATCTCCCGGTGGGTTCGGAAAAGGCCACCCGTTTTTATGCCGAGTGCGCCCTGGAGGCCCGCGTCGGGTTCGTCAACAATATCCCGGTCTTCATCGCCAGTGATCCGCAGTGGACGGCGCAGTTTGAAGCCAAGGGCATTCCGATTATCGGCGACGACATCAAATCCCAGTTCGGGGCCACCATCATCCACCGCGTCCTGGCCAATCTCTTTAAGAACAGGGGGGTCCGCCTGGAAAAGACATACCAGCTGAATACCGGCGGCAATACCGATTTTCTCAACATGCTGAACCGCCACCGCCTGGCATCCAAGAAGCGCTCCAAGACCGAGGCGGTCCAGGCCATGCTGGCCCAGCCCCTCCCTCTGGAGAACATCCATATCGGGCCGAGCGATTACGTGCCGTGGCAGAAGGATAACAAGGTCGCCTTTATTCGCATGGAGGGCAAGCTTTTCGGGGACGTTCCGATGAATCTCGAATTGCGTCTCTCCGTCGAGGATTCGCCCAATTCGGCCGGCGTGGCCATAGATGCGATCCGCTGCTGTAAGCTGGCGCTGGATCGCGGGGCGGGCGGAGTTCTTTATTCGCCGGCAGCGTACTTCATGAAGCACCCCCCGATTCAGATGACTGATGACGACGCCTACCACAGCACCGAGGATTTTATTGCGGGCAAGCGCGACCGGTAGCATCGACAACCCTCCGACTTATTTTCGTCGTCCTCCCGTGCAATAGGGGAGTTTCTCGCTTGACGGCGCCTGCCGGGTGTTTAACTTCTGTCTGAAAAATTCTGGTGCAGGTAAGGTGCAGGAGCAGGTGGCCGGGATGAGGTTGTCTCGTCATGAGATGCGGCTCATCGCGTCAGCCCTTCACCCTGCAGAATGCGATGGATACGGAAGGAGGAATGAGCGATGTTGAGTCCGTGGTTTGCGTTGAATGACCCAATGTGGAAGGATTTCGACCGGTTGCGCGGCGAACTGGAGCGCCTTTTCGACATGGGCGTGCCTGTGGGCAATATTCGGGGAGTCGCCAGGGGGACCTTCCCTGCCGTGAACGTTGGAGAGACGGGAGATGATGTGATCATCTATGTCTTTGCGCCAGGGATGGATCCGGGCAAGATCGAGCTCACTATAGAAAAGAATCTCCTCACGGTGACTGCGGACCGTGACACGGAACAGGAGTTGGGTTCAAGTCCCAAACCCCAGAGATACCATCGGCGAGAGCGGTTTTCCGGGAATTTTCGCCGGGTGATCAATCTGCCGGAAGGAGTGGATCCGAACAAGGTCGACGCCAAGTACATCAACGGCATCCTTGTGGTGACTGTGGGGAAACGGGCGGAGGAAAAGGCCCGCAAGATCGAGGTCGCAGTCGGTTGAGGACCAGAGACAAGCATGATTGGCAAGATGTGAACGAAACGCGAGGAGGACTGCAATGACTGAACCGAGACAGGGCGAGATAGCCGCACGCAAAGAGGATACTCATCCTGAGGCGCGCCGTCAGGGCCGTGAGCCTCTCGTACCTCTGGTGGACATATACGAAAACGACGAGGGGATCATCCTCCTGGCCGATATGCCTGGGGTTTCCAAGGATGGTCTGGACATTCATGTGGACAAGAACACCCTCACCATACGAGGCGCCATAGCCGGCATAGTCCCGAAGGACGTCAAACCCCTCTACGCCGAGTTTGACGGCAGGGGATACCAGCGCGTTTTCACGCTTGGTCCTGATGTGGACGTGAATAATATCAGGGCAGTTATGTCCGGTGGCGTCTTGAAGCTGGTGCTGCCGAAGACGGAGGCGGTGAAGCCGAGGCGCATAGAGGTCAAGGCGGCCTAGCGGGTGCCCGGTAATCCCGGGCAGCGCCGTCTGATGAAGACGGGGAGGGGGGTCTCGGATCTCCCTCCCCCTTTTTTGTCCGGGCCTCGGCGGTGGGAGCGGGAAGGGCCCCTCCGGTTCATCCGTATTGACGGCAAAATGCGCTGCGTTTATAGTTTCGGGGCTTTTGCCATTCCACTGAGACACGTCCTACAGAGCGGGAGCGGTCCGGGCCCAGCATCGAAGAGGACCGAACTGTCCCGACATCCCCCCCGCGAGGCGGCCATATGAGAGCGCTTATAGCCCTGGAGGACGGCCGGATTTTTGAGGGCCGATCGTTTACCCGGTCCGGTGAGGCGGCCGGCGAGATCGTCTTCAACACCAGCATGACCGGGTACCAGGAGGTCCTGACGGATCCGTCGTACAAGGGGCAGATCGTCACAATGACCTATCCGCTCATAGGCAATTACGGCGTGAACCCCGAGGACGATGAGTCCGCCCGGGTACGGGTGGAGGGCTTCGTCGTCCGGGAATATGAGGACGCCTTCAGCAATTGGCGGGCCTGCGAGAGCCTTGGGGACTGTCTTTCCCGCCACGGCGTACTGGGGATTGAGGATGTGGACACCCGGGCGCTCACACGCCACATACGGCGGGCGGGTGCCATGAAAGCCGTCATGTCCACCGTGGATCTGGACCCCGGATCCCTTGTGGAAAAGGCCCGCGGGTACCCCGGACTCGTGGGGCGAGACCTCGTGCAGGAGGTCAGTTCTCCCTTTGCATACGCCTGGAGGGACGGGAGACCGCTGCCCGCGGGGCCCGCGGGCATCCGGGGGGATGCCTGGGACTTCGGGGCGGGTCACGAGGGATACAGGGTGGCGGTGTTGGACTGCGGCCTCAAGTACAATCAGCTCCGCCTGCTGAGCCAGCGGAAGTGCCGGTGTCTCGTGTTTCCCCACACGGCCACCGCTGCCGAAATTCTCGCCCTCGGCCCGGACGGGGTCTTTCTCTCCAACGGACCCGGCGACCCCGCAGCCCTCGGCCGGGTGATTTCCACCGTCCGGGAACTCCTGGGCAGGCGGCCGATTTTCGGCATATGTCTCGGCCATCAGCTCCTGGGTCTTGCACTTGGGGGAAGGACGTACAAACTCAAGTTTGGTCACCGGGGCAGCAACCAGCCGGTGAAGGATCTCGTCACCGGCAAAGTGGAGATCACCTCTCAGAATCATGGATTCGCCGTGGACCCTGGCTCCCTGCCTCCGGAGGTCGAGATCACCCACATCAATCTCAACGACCAGACGGTGGAGGGGATGCGGCACAGGACCATCCCGGCCTTCTCCGTCCAGTATCATCCCGAGAACGCACCGGGTCCTCATGATGCGGAATACTTGTTCGACCGTTTCTCTTCCCTGATGGACGAGTTCCGGTCGCCCTGAACACCCCGGTTCTGCCTACTATGCCGAAGCGTACTGATCTGAAACGGATATTGGTCATCGGTTCCGGCCCTATTGTGATCGGTCAGGCGTGCGAGTTCGATTATTCCGGGACCCAGGCATGCAAGGCCCTCAAAGAGGAGGGATACGAGGTTCTGCTGGTCAATTCGAACCCCGCCACCATCATGACGGATCCGGAAACGGCCCATCGGACCTATGTCGAGCCGATCACTCCGGAAATACTGGCGAAGATACTTGAACGGGAGAGACCGGACGCCCTGCTTCCAACCATCGGCGGGCAGACAGGTCTCAATACCGCAGTGAAGGTTGCGGACCAGGGCGTCCTTGACCGTCTGGGCGTGGAGATGATCGGGGCCTCCAGGGAGGTGATCCACAGGGCTGAGGACCGCGAGCTTTTCCGGGAGGCCATCACCCGCATAGATCTCCGGATACCCAGGAGCGTCATCGTGCGCTCTGTGGAGGAGGCGGTCCGTGCCGCCGCCGAGGTGGGCTATCCTGTCATCGTCCGGCCGAGTTTCACCCTCGGGGGGACAGGCGGGGGCATCGCGTACAACCTCGAGGATCTGAAGGAAATCTGTGCTCAGGGACTGGACCTGAGCATGATTCACGAAGTTATGCTGGAGGAGTCCGTTATCGGGTGGAAGGAGTTTGAGCTGGAAGTGATGCGGGACGTCAAGGACAATGTGGTCATCGTCTGCAGCATCGAAAACCTTGATCCGATGGGGGTGCATACAGGCGACAGCATCACCGTGGCCCCGGCGCAGACCCTCACCGACCGTGAATATCAGAAGATGCGGGACGCCGCCCTGGCGATTATCCGGGAGATCGGGGTTGAAACCGGGGGTTCCAACATCCAGTTTGCGGTCCATCCCGGCACCGGCGAAATGGTGGTCATCGAAATGAATCCCCGGGTGTCCCGTTCTTCGGCCCTGGCGTCCAAGGCCACGGGCTTCCCCATTGCCAAGATCGCGGCAAAGCTCGCCGTGGGCTACACTCTGGATGAAATACCCAACGACATCACCCGCGAGACCATGGCTTCCTTCGAGCCCACGATAGACTACTGCGTGGTCAAGATTCCCAGGTGGACCTTTGAGAAATTCCCGGAGACCGAGGATCTTCTCACCACCTCGATGAAGAGCGTCGGCGAAACCATGGCGGTGGGGCGGACCTTTCGGGAGGCCCTTCAGAAAGGGCTGCGCTCGCTGGAGATCGGGCGTTTCGGGCTGGGGTACGACGGGCGTGATATCTGGCGGCGCTCCGGCGGCATGCCCGACAGGGAACGGGTAGCGCAGCGGCTGCGGGCTCCGAATTCCGAGCGGATCTTTTTCATACCGCTGGCTCTGTCCCTGGGGTTCACGGTCCAGGAAATTCATAGCCTCACAGGGATCGACCCCTGGTTCCTCTGTCAGATAGCCCGAGTTCGGGAGGAAGGAGAGCGGCTCGCGGCCGAGACCGGGGAAACCATCGCTGCGCGTCTGAAACATTACAAGCGGGAGGGATTTTCCGACAGGCAGATCGCCCACTGCGTGGGGCTTTCCGAGGGTGAGATCCGCGGGCTGCGAGGGCCGGCGGGCCTGCGGCCCGTATACAAGCTGGTGGACACCTGCGCTGCGGAATTCGAGGCCTACACGCCGTATTACTATTCCACCTACGAGTCCGAGGACGAGTCCCGCCCCACGGACCGGCGGAAGGTGATGATCCTCGGAGGCGGGCCGAATCGGATCGGTCAGGGGATCGAATTCGACTACTGCTGCGTTCACGCCTCTTTCGCCTTGAGGGAAGAGGGATTCGAGAGCATCATGGTCAATTCGAACCCGGAGACCGTATCCACCGATTATGACACCTCGGACAAGCTCTATTTTGAGCCCCTTACGCTGGAGGATGTGCTCAACATCGTCGAGGCGGAAAAACCTCTTGGTGTCATAGTGCAGTTTGGAGGCCAGACTCCATTGAATCTGGCTGTACCCCTTGCCCGGGCCGGGGTGCCGATCCTTGGAACCAGTCCGGCGAATATCGACCGCGCGGAGGACAGGAAGAGCTTTCAGGCGATGCTTCACAAGCTCGGGCTGGTCCAGCCCGCCAACGGCACCGCGTTCACTCTGGAAGAGGCCGTTGCGGTCGCGGCCCGAATCGGTTACCCGGTGGTTGTCCGCCCGTCCTACGTCCTCGGAGGACGGGCGATGCACATCGTGTACGACGACGGAGCCCTGAAATCGTTCATGGCCGAGGCGGTTGAGGCGTCTGAAGGGCATCCGGTCCTGATCGATCAGTTCCTCCAGGATGCCACGGAGATAGACGTGGACGCCATCTCGGACGGCGAACGGACGGTGATCGGCGGCATCATGGAGCACATTGAGGAGGCGGGGATTCATTCCGGCGATTCGGCCTGCGTCTTGCCTCCGCGCACCCTGAGTTCGGGTCTCATCGACCAGATTTGTGCCGCCACCAAGGCCATGGCGCGGGAGCTTGCGGTGGTGGGCCTCATGAACGTGCAATACGCCGTGAAGGATTCCCGGCTCTATGTACTGGAAGTAAACCCCAGGGCCTCGCGCACCGTGCCCTTTGTGAGCAAGGCCACGGGGGTGCCCCTGGCAAAGCTCGCGACCAAGGTGATGGTGGGGAAAAAGCTTGCCGAGCTGGGCCTTGTGCGGGAGGTGGCCGTCTCCCACGTAGCGGTGAAGGAGTCCGTCTTCCCGTTCCGCAGATTTCCCGGTGTGGATACAGTGCTCGGGCCTGAGATGAAATCAACCGGCGAGGTCATGGGGATCGACACGCATTTCGGTATGGCATTCGCCAAGAGCCAGCTTGCAGCCGGAGCCAACCTGCCTACCGGTGGGACCGCCTTTCTCAGCATCAGGCGCGGAGACAAGGGGGGTATTGTGCCGGTGGCCAGACGCCTGGCCGAAGCGGGGTTCCGGATCGTCGCCACGGACGGCACGGCGATGTATCTCAACGAACACGGAGTCGAGAGCGGCACGGTCCTCAAGGTATCTGAGGGAAGGCCGAATATCATCGATCTCATGAAAAATCGCGAAATCACCCTGGTTATCAATACACCGAGCGGCAAGAAGACCCGATCAGATTCTTATTTCATCCGCCGGACCGCCCTGGACTACGAAATCCCGTATTTCACCACGGTCGCCGGTGCTCGGGCCGCGGCCGAGGCCATCGACGCCCTGCGCAACATGGAGATACAGGTCCAGCCTCTGCAAGAGTATTATGGTAATATGAATTTTTCGATTCAGGGAAATGGACCGGTATGCGGAGAAGAGGGCGTCAGGAATTGATTTTCCTCCCGGAGAAACCCCCTCGAGAAGAATGCGGCGTATTCGGTGTATACGGCCATCCGGACGCCGCCAAGCTCACCTATTTCGGCCTCTACGCCTTGCAGCACAGGGGGCAGGAGAGCGCCGGGATTGTGAGTTTCAACGGCAGGGAGGTCCATGAACACAAGGCCATGGGCCTTGTGAGCGAAGTCTTCAATGAAACCACCCTGAAGGGTCTGAAGGGCGATATGGCCCTCGGCCATGTTCGGTACTCCACCACCGGGTCATCGGTTGTCAGAAACGCCCAACCCTTTTGCGTGAGACACGCCGGTTGCACCCTCGCCCTAGCCCACAACGGCAATCTCATCAATGCCCATTACCTCCGGCGGGAACTCGAGAGCCAGGGCTCGATTTTTCAGACCACCATGGATAGCGAGATCATGGTCCACCTGCTGGCCAAGGCCGGTAGGCAGGGTCTGGACGACGCCATCGTTTCCGCAATGCATCTCATCGAGGGGGCCTATTCCGTCCTGCTGGCCACGGAGACGGGGCTGATAGGATTCCGGGATCCCTGCGGGTTTCGTCCCCTGTGCCTGGGACGTCTCAACAATTCGTATGTTCTGGCGTCGGAAAGCTGCGCCCTGGATCTGATACAGGCGGATTTCGTCCGGGACGTCGCCCCGGGCGAGGTGGTTGTCATCGATTCAGGCGGTCTGAGGTCTTTCCAGGGTGTGGCGGCGGCGGCGAGGAGTTCCAACTGCATTTTCGAGTTCATTTATTTCGCCAGGCCGGACAGCAGCATATTCGGCCAGAACGTGTATGCCTTTCGCAAGGCCCTGGGTGCAGCCCTCGCCAGGGAGACCTCGGTGGAAGCGGATTTCGTGATGCCGTTTCCCGATTCCGGCAATTACGCTGCGGTGGGATACGCCCAGGCGGCAAATGTCCCCTTGGAGCTGGCGGTCATCCGTAACCATTATGTGGGTCGGACCTTTATTCAGCCCAGTCAGTCCATGCGCGATTTCGGTGTGCGAGTCAAACTCAATCCGGTAAAAGAGATGATCCGGGGCAAGCGGGTGGTCATCATGGAGGATTCCGTTATCCGGGGCACCACCAGCAGGACCAGAGTGAGGGCCATCCGGGAGGCGGGGGCCAAGGAGATCACCCTGCTCGTGAGCTGTCCGCCGACCCGTTTTCCCTGCTTCTACGGAATCGATTTTTCCACCAGGGGGGAACTTATAGCGGCAAGGCACAGTGTAGATGATATCAGGCGGTTCCTGGAGCTGGACGGTCTTCATTATCTCGATATCGGATCCATGCTCCAGGCAGCGGGGGGGGATCACGGCAGATTCTGTCTCGCCTGCTTCAACGGCGCCTATCCCATGCCGGTGGACGGATGCACGGGAAAGTATCAGCTTGAAGGTCGTTTCGAGACGGTGGGGACGTGACGGTGCGGACTTCGGCGACACAGTCGTTTTTCAGGACCTCGGGGAGGGGCTGCAGGAACCTTTCCGCAGAGGCCGGCTCCATTCTCGATGAGGCCCGACACGCCATCGAGGTGGAAATCGCCGGCCTGCAGCGGGTCCGGGACGGTCTGGACGGGCAGTTCGTCAAGGCGGTGAGCATAATTCTGTCTACCCGAGGGAGAGTGATTGTCACCGGAGTGGGCAAGTCCGGCCTTGTCGGAAGGAAGATTGCGGCCACCCTGGCGAGTACCGGTACGCCGGCGGTGTTTCTCCACCCGGTCGAGGCGATGCATGGGGACCTGGGTATGGTGACCCGGGACGACACCATCGTCGCCTTGTCCAACAGCGGTGAGACGCAGGAGCTCATCGCACTCCTGCCGGTATTCATCCAGAGAAAGATCCCAGTCATTGCCCTGACCGGCAATCGGCAGTCGAGTCTCGCCAACGTCAGTCAAGCTGTGGTTGACGTCTCGGTGGAGCGGGAGGCATGCACCCTCGGCCTGGCGCCCACGGCCAGCACCACGGCAGCCCTGGCTGCAGGGGACGCGTTGGCTGTCGTGTTACTCAGGATGCGGAAATTCAACGAACGAGATTTTCGACAGAATCATCCCGCCGGTACCCTTGGAGAAAGACTCAAGGTGGAGGTGGGACAGGTGATGCTGGTGGGAGAGGACATGCCGTTGGTCCGTCTCGGGGCGCCCATGGCCGAGGTTATCGGGGAAGTGGACGCCAAGCGGCTCGGCTGTGCTTTGGTGCTGGACGGCGAAGAGATGCTGGTGGGGATTGTCACCGACGGGGACCTCCGGCGGGCCCTCGTCCGGATCGGGGATCTCCGCGGAACGGGGGTGGATGAGGTCATGACCAGAGATCCCAAGCGGGTCTCGCCTCATGCCCTGGCGGCCGACGCCCTGGCCCTCATGGAACGGCACCTCATCACGGTGCTCCCGGTGGTGGGGGATAATGGCCGCGTGGCGGGCATCGTTCACCTGCACGACCTCCTCGGCAAGGGGCAGTTCAAGTTCATTGTATGATCCAGCGATTGTATGGGGGTGACAGCAGATGGCCAGAGGCTTGAACAAGGTGATGCTCATAGGACGCCTGGGGGCCGATCCGGAGATCCGGTACACTGCCGACGGCACCGCCGTCGCGAATTTTCGCCTCGCGACCAACCGCTCGGTGAAGCGGGGAGAGCAGTGGGAAGAGGAAACGGATTGGCATCGGGTGGTGGCCTGGAGACGACTCGGCGAGATCTCAGGCCAGTACCTGAACAAAGGAAGTCTGGTGTATGTGGAGGGCCAGCTCAGGACCCGGTCCTGGGAGGACCAGGATGGCAACAAGCGGTATATTACGGAGGTCCACGCCAAGGACCTCCAGCTTCTCGACACCAGGGGGGATCGCGGTCCCGGTCCATCCGAAGGGGGCGAGCCGCCGCCACCCGTAGAAGAGGATGTCCCGTTCTAGGCGGAGGCGCGTTTTGCCTTCCCTGAAGGCGAGACGGGACGTACGGCCTGGGGGTGGGACGGTCTGCAATTGAGGGATTCGTCGGCCATGGCGCAGGGAACCTCCGGGGTCGGTGATTTGGTGGAAGCGGCTATCGAATCCCGCCTGTTTCCCGGGGCGGCCGTTGTGGTGACGGCGGGGGAACGTACCGTACTCGACCGTGCCTGGGGGAGGCTCACCTATGCGCCCTGGTCGCCGCGTGTGACTCCGGCGACGGTCTACGACCTCGCCTCCCTCACCAAGCCCTTGGCCACCGCCCTGAGCCTTCTGGCTCTTGTGAGCCGGGGCGTGCTTTCCCTGGAGACACCTCTTGGGGCCGTCTGGGCCGATGCGCCCCCTGACAAACGGGACATCTCGATCCGGCATCTCCTCGGGCACAGGTCAGGACTGCCCGCTCACCGGTCCTACCACCCGGGACTGCTGAAGGAAGCACCGGCCGGGCGCCGTCTCTTGCTCCGCAAGCTGCTGCTGCACGAGCCCCTGGTTAACCCGCCCGGGGCGGCCACACTTTACAGCGATGTCGGTTTCATGGTTCTGGGCCTTGTCGTGGAGGACTTGATCGGCACGAGCCTCCCCGAGGCCGCCGAGACCCTGGTCTTCAGGCCCCTCGGGGTCTCCGGCCTTTTCTTTCCCGGTGCCGGGGTCCGGAAGGAGGATGCGCCGGCCCTGGACGCTGTGGCACCCACCGAGGTGTGCCCGTGGCGCAACAGGGTGATCCAGGGTGAAGTCAACGACCTGAATGCCTGGGCCCTTGGAGGGTGTGCAGGGCACGCCGGACTGTTCGGGACCGCCGGAGCTGTGGCCGGTCTCCTGGCCCGTCTCCTTGACGTTTTCACCGGCCGCCTCCGGTGTTCGGGTTTCCCCGGGGCCCTGCTGGCCGAGTTCTGGACCGTGCAGCCCGGAGACTCCGACTGCACCTGGGCTCTGGGATTCGACACCCCCTCGCCGCTCGGTTCTACGGCAGGGACACGTTTTTCCAGACGGAGTGTGGGGCATCTCGGCTTTACGGGAACATCTTTTTGGCTGGATTTGGAGCGGCATGTGGCGGCGGTCTTCCTGAGCAATCGCACCTTCCCTTGCGCGGCGGACGGAAAGACGGAAATGCGGGATTTCAGGGCCGGGCTGCACGATCTCGTGCGGCGAATGTGGTGAGAGGGTCCGGCGTGGAGAGGCGGACCGGGGAAGTTCTCGACGAACTTGATCGGCTCCACAGGGAAGGGAAAGTGTACGTCGCCGGGGGAGCGGTCAGGGACTGGCTTCTCGGCCGGCCCGCAGTCGACATCGACCTCGTGGTTTCCTCGGATGCCGTCGCTCTGTGCGGGCGTTTTGCCAGCCGGGCGGGTGGACGCTGCGTTCTCCTGGACGAGGCGGAGGGTGTGGCCCGGGCGGTCTGTCCCGGGGTAGTTGTGGATTTCAGCCGGTATCGAGGCGGTGTCTCCAGTCTCCATGCGGATCTCGCCCTGCGAGACTTCACCATGAATGCCATGGCGCTCCCGCTGGAGACCGGTGTCGCCATACTGCGGGATGAGGAGAGGGACGCCGGGCCGCCCGGGGAGGCTTTGGCGCGGAGACGCTCCCGGGCCGCCCAGGCGCTGATCGATCCCCACGGAGGGAGGACGGACTTGGATCGCCGTTTGGTGCGGGCCATTTCCAGGGGGAATCTGGCCGCGGACCCCCTACGGCTCCTGAGGGCGTACCGTTTCAGGGCCGAACTCGACTTCGAGATCGACGGGGAGACAATGGGGTGGATGCGGGACCTTGCCCCGTCCATGAAAATGGTGGCTGCCGAGCGGATCCACCATGAACTCCATGCAGTCATGGCGTCTCCGAGGGCGGGGCGGACCTTGGGGGAAATGGTAAACTTGGGTCTTTTCTTCCGCCTCGTGCCCGAGGCGGCCTCCATGGAGGGGGTGGATCAGCCCGGGTTTCACCATCTGGACGTTTTGGGCCACAGCCTCGCCACGGTTCGGGCGATAGAGGCGCTCATTGAGGATCCTTGCGGGAAGTTTTCTCCCTGCGGCCCGCTGAAGGAGTGGATCCTCGCAGACCGGGAGCATGTCCCCTGCCTGAAGTGGGCGGGTCTCCTCCACGACGTGGGAAAACCGCACTGCAGAGGCCGGCGGGGTGAACGGGTGACCTTTTACCGCCATGACAGGGCGGGATCGGACATTGCGGGACAAGTGGGGCGCAGGCTGCGCTGGCCCGGCCGCCAGGCGGCCTTTGTCGCGAGGTTTGTCCGGCTGCATATGCGGCCCTTTCATCTCCTTCGAGACCTCCGCGGGGGTGGTCCCACCGGCAGGGCGATGCGGCGTCTTCTGATGGAGGTGGAGGCGGATTATCCCGGCCTTTTCCTCTTGGCCATGGCCGACAGCATGGCCGGCTGCGGCCCGCTGAAACCCCCCGAACTCGATGCGGAGCTCGGGCTTCTCTGGGGGCATGTGCACCATTTTTATGTCGAAAGGCTTCTTCCCAGGGGCGAGCGGCGGCGGTTTCTCAGCGGTCACGATCTGCAGCGGGAATTCGGCCTCACGCCCGGTCCCCTCATCGGCAAGGCCCTGGATGCGCTGGATTTGGCCCGGGTGGAGGGCGTTGTGGGCTCGAGGGAGGATGCACGCGAGTGGATGGCGGAATGGCTGCGCGCCCGGGGTCTTTGCAACCGGCCGTGTATCTCAGCCTGAATCGATACCTGAAGGGGCTCTTTGGGGAGCGGGTCCAGAAGATACCCCTCGACGCGGGCCTCACCTGTCCGAACCGTGACGGCACCAAGGGCACCGGCGGTTGCATTTACTGCGACTCTCTGGGGTCAGGAACGGGAGCCGCCGGTGCCGGACGGGACGTCGCCCGGCAGATGCGGGACGGAATCGCCTGGGCCAGGCGGCGGTACGGTGCCGGAAAGTTCATGGCCTACTTCCAGTCATTTTGTAACACCTATGCCCTGTGCGACGAACTTGAGGCCCTATACCGGCAGGCCCTCGTCGGGCCGGAGGTGGTGGCTGTCGCCATCGGCACGCGGCCTGATTGCGTCGACGGCGAGCGGCTCGATCTCATTGCCCGTCTGTGCGCGGGGCGCCTGGTATGGATGGAGTACGGTCTCCAGAGCGCCTCGGACGAGACCCTGGCCAGGATCAACCGGCGCCACACGGCGGCGGATTTCGTCAAGGCCGTAGAGGCATCCCGCAGACGCGGGTTGCGGATCTGCGCCCACATCATATTCGGCCTCCCTGGAGAGGGCATTGAGGAGATGATGGAGACGGTGGAGTTTCTCCGGGCGATCCAGATAGACGGAGTGAAGTTCCATCAGCTCTCGGTGGTTGCGGGAACGGCGCTTCACGCCCTCTATGCGCGGGGAGACTACCGGCCGATGGAGCAAGAGGAATACGCCCGACTTGTCGCCTGGTCGATTTCGCGGTTGCCGCCGGATACGGTGATTCACCGTCTGGCTGGAGATCCCCCGCCAGGGCGCCTGATCGCGCCGGACTGGTCCAAGGAAAAGAGGCGAACCATAGAACTCATCGAGGGCGCTCTGGCCGACCGGGCGCACTGTCCGGCGCCGGCCCCTCATTTTTCTCCGAGGATTTGCCGCACCAGGTCGTAGGCGGACTCCAGGGCCTCCGGGATCCTGCCAGTGTCGGGTCCGCCGGCCTGCGCCATATCCGCCCTGCCTCCCCCGGTTCCCCCCACGATCCTGGCTATGGATTTGATCAGGTTTCCGGCGTGGATCCGGCTGGTCAGGTCTTTTGTCACCGTGGCGAGGAGGAGTGCCTTTCCCTCCGGCGCTGCGGCCAGCACAACGACGGCCGAACCGAGCCTTTCCTTCAGCCTGTCTCCGGTCTCCCGGAGCGTACGGGCGTCTGCGGCCTCAATCGGGGCGGCCAGCACCTTCACACCGGCGGTCTCCCGGACCAGGGAGGCGAAATCCTCGAAGCCCTGCTCCGTCCTGGCTGTCTTGACCTGCTGGATTTCTTTTTCGAGGGTCTTGGCGTGTTCCTGGAGCCTGGCGATCCTGCCGGAGATTTCGTGGAGTGGACACCTGAGCCGCCGGGCGAGTTCCCCGAGTTCCGCCTCCATGGCATGAACCAGGTCCAGTGCTGCCTGGCCCGTGAGGGCCTCGATCCTGCGGACTCCCGAGGCCACGCTGGATTCCGAGGCGATTTTGCAGAGGCCTATTTGCCCTGTCCGCTGGAGATGGGTGCCGCCACAGAGCTCCAGGCTGAATTCCGGCACCCGCACCATCCGAACCGTCTCTCCGTACTTTTCTCCGAAAAGGGCCGTTGCGCCGCAGGCCAGGGCCTCCTTGAGCGGCACCGTTTCCGTCTGAACATTTCTGTCCGCACGGATCTGGGCGTTGACTAGGTCTTCGACGCGAGTGAGCTCGTCCTGCGTGACCGCGCCGAAATGGGTGAAATCGAAGCGCAGCCTCGCCGGGTCCACCAGGGATCCGGCCTGTTTTACATGGTCCCCGAGGACGGATTTCAGGGCGGCATGGAGGAGATGGGTCGCGGTGTGGTTGCGCGCCGTTTCGATTCTCGTCCCCTCGAGGACGTCGAGGGTCACGGCCTCCCCGGGGCTGATGCACCCCTCGGTGACGGTCACCCGGTGCACGATGAGGTCTCCCCGCCTCACGGTGTCCAGGACCTGCGCCTTCCCGGCCGGTCCGGTCACCCAGCCCTTGTCTCCGACCTGCCCGCCCGCTTCGGCGTAAAAAGGGGTTTCCGCAGCCACGAGTTCTCCGCTCCAGCCGGCCGGGGCCTTGTCGGCCGTTGCGCCCTCCCGCAGAAGGGCCAGGACCCGGGAAACATGGGTCGTCGTGGCGTACCCTACGAAACAGGTCCCTCTGCCTTCCTGGAGGAGTTTTCTGTAAACCAGGGGGAGTTCCTCAGTGAGGGTCTCCTGGTGGGCCCGGCGCGAACGCTCCCGCTGCTCCGCCATGGCCTGCTCGAAACCCGGCCGATCCAGTTCCAGGCCTTCCTCCCGGGCCACGTCCTGCAGTATGTCCACAGGGAAGCCGTAGGTGTCGTAGAGCTTGAAGATGAAGGCCCCCGGGATGACGCCGCCGTGGTCCCTGCGGAAGCCGGGCAGCTCCTCTTCCAGGATCCGCAGGCCGAACTCCAGGGTTTCGGCGAACCGCGTTTCCTCATGCCCCATGACCTTGGCCATGACGGCCGCAGCCTTTTCCAATTCAGGATAGACGCCGCCCATTTCCAGCGCCACCACCTGTCCGGCGGAACCGAGAAACGGCCCCTTGAGCCCGAGGACGCGCCCGAAGCGGGCCGCCCGCCGGAGAATGCGCCGGAGCACGTAGCCCCGTCCCTCGTTGGAGGGGAGCACCCCGTCCGCCACGAGGAAGGCGGCCGCTCTCGCATGGTCGGCAATGACGCGCATGGCCACATCGAGTCGGCCGTCCAGGCCGTAGCGGAAGCCCGCCTGGTCGCCGATATGGGTCAGGAGGCCGCTGAAGAGATCGGATTCAAAATTGGTCGTCTTGCCCTGGCAGACTGCGGCGATGCGTTCCAGGCCCATGCCCGTGTCGATGTTTTTTCTGGGCAGGGGGCGGAGCACCCCGGTCTCGTCCCGGAAAAACTCCATGAAAACGAGGTTCCAGAGTTCGAGATACCGGTCGCAGTCACAGCCCACCCGGCAGTCCGGCCTTCGGCACCCGACTTCCGGGCCCTGGTCGATCAGGATTTCGGAGCAGGGCCCGCAGGGACCCGTGTCCCCCATGGCCCAGAAGTTGTCCTTTGCCCCAAGGCGCACCACCCGATCCGGTGCGACGCCCGCCACGCTCTTCCAGAGGCCGGCGGCATCGGAGTCTTCCTGGTAGATTGTGACCCAGAGGCGATCGACCGGCAGCGCGAGTTCCCGGGTCAGGAATTCCCAGGCGTAACCGATGGCCTCGGGCTTGAAATAGTCTCCAAAGGAGAAATTGCCGAGCATTTCGAAAAAGGTGTGGTGCCGGGCGGTGTAGCCGACGTTTTCCAGGTCGTTGTGTTTGCCCCCGGCCCTGACGCATTTTTGACAGGAGACCGCCCTCGCGTAGGATCTCTTCTCTGCGCCCAGGAACACGTTCTTGAACTGGACCATGCCGGCGTTCGTGAAGAGGAGGGAAGGGTCGTCCGGCGGGACGAGGGGGGCGCTGGGGACGATTTCATGCCCACGGCTGTGGAAGTATTCGAGAAACCGTGCGCGGATCGCGGTGCCTGAAAACGGCTCCATGGGCGACGTCCTCTCTCTCACTGCGCTTTCGAGGTCTCGGGGGGGGCGGCCTTGGGTGTGATGCCGTAGGCCTCCTTGACCTGCGCCTCGATCTTGCCGGCGGTCTCAGGATGAGTCTTGAGGAAGGCCCGGACATTCTCTCTGCCCTGGCCCATGCGCTCGCCGCCGTACGCATACCAGGCCCCGCTTTTTTCGATGATGTCCACCGCGGTTGCCAGATCGATCAGGGATGACTCCCGGGAGATGCCCTCTCCGTAATAGATGTCGAATTCGGCCTCCTTGAAGGGCGGGGCGATCTTGTTCTTCACGACCTTGACCCGTGTCCTGTTTCCGACGACGTCCGCCCCCTCTTTCAGGGCGCCGATTCGGCGGATGTCCAGCCGCATCGTGGAATAGAACTTGAGGGCGTTTCCTCCGGTGGTGGTTTCGGGGTTGCCGAACATGACCCCGATTTTCATGCGGATCTGGTTGATGAAGACCAGGGCGGTCCGGGTCCGGTTGATGTTTCCGGTGAGCTTTCGCAGGGCCTGAGACATGAGCCGGGCCTGAAGGCCCACATGCTGATCCCCCATCTCTCCGTCGATTTCAGCCTTGGGCACCAGGGCCGCCACAGAATCGACCACCACGACGTCCAGTGCCCCGCTGCGCACCAGCGCATCTACGATCTCCAGGGCTTGCTCGCCGTAGTCGGGTTGTGATATCAGCAGGTCGTCGGTGTTCACACCCAGCTTTTTCGCGTATCCTGGATCGAGGGCGTGTTCGGCGTCTACGAAGGCGGCCATGCCTCCCGCTTTCTGGGCCTCGGCTATTACGTGCAGTGCCAGGGTGGTCTTTCCCGACGACTCCGGGCCGAAGATCTCAACGATCCTTCCCCGCGGGACTCCCCCGACTCCCGTGGCGATGTCGACCCCGATGGAACCGGTTGAGATGGCGGCGATATCTTCCACTCCGCCCCGGTCACCAAGCCGCATGACCGCCCCCTTTCCGAACTGTTTCTGTATCTGGCCGAGGGCGATGTCGATCGCCCGTTTCTTGTCGGTCATGGTCGGGTCTGCCATGTGCCCTCCATCCTCTCTGGGTTTCGTCGTCTGTTTCCGTATCGGATCCGTCCCAATGTACCCGAAACCGTGCGATTCTGATAGTCGGGTCCAGCCGGGCGGGTTTTGATGCGCGGCTGGCTTCCCTGGCTCCTTGCGTTATAATGGCTCTCCATGGAATCGCGATACATTGTAGGCATAGATCTCGGAACTACCAACTCGGCTTTGGGGTATGTAGATCTTCACGATGCGAGCCCCGGCTCGATCCGCGTGCTGACCTTTGACATTCCGCAGCTTGTCGGCCATGGAAGGGTGGCGGCCCGGCCGACGCTGCCCTCGTTTCTTTATCTGCCGGGCGACTACGATCTCCAGGGTGGCGTGACCGCCCTTCCCTGGAACCAGGAACGCGATTACGCGGTCGGGGTCTTCGCAAGGGATCAGGGCGGACTGGTGCCGGGCAGGCTCGTCAGTTCAGCGAAGAGCTGGCTGTGTCACGGGGGGGTGGACAGGGAGGCCCCCATTCTGCCCTGGGGGGCGGGGACCGAGGTGAACAAGGTGTCGCCCATCGCCGCGTCCTCCCGGTATCTGCAGCATCTCAAGGAGGCGTGGGACCACACCATGCCCGAGCCTCTGGATCGTCAGGTGATCGTGCTGACGGTTCCTGCCTCTTTCGACGAGGTCGCACGGGAACTTACGGTGCAGGCGGCCCGGGAGGCCGGTCTGGGAGCGGTCACGCTCCTTGAGGAGCCGCTCGCGGCGTTTTACGCCTGGCTCTCTCATCACGAGAACGACTGGAATACCTCCCTCGAGGAGGGCGACCTCCTCCTGGTCTGCGACGTGGGCGGAGGGACGACGGATTTCACCCTGGTCGCCTGCGAAGCCGGCCCGGACGGTCCAAGGCTTGAGCGGGTGGCGGTGGGAGATCACCTCCTCCTTGGTGGAGACAACATGGATCTCACCCTGGCGGCCATCGCTGAAAAGGGCCTTGGTGTCGAGCTGGATCCGGCCCGATGGCAGGTGCTGTATCATCAGTGCCGGATGGCCAAGGAGACCCTTCTCGAAGATCCGGGTCCCGCGGAGACGGGCATCCGGCTGGCCGGCCGGGGCCGGTCCCTGGTGGCGGGCACCCTTCTCACTGTCCTCCGCCGGGATGAGGTGAGAGAGGCCTTGCTCGAGGGGTTCTTCCCCGGCCTCACCCTCGACCAGTGCGTTTCGGCAGCTGCGGGGGATCCGGGCCTCCGGGAAATGGGGCTTCCCTACGTTGACGATCCGGCGGTCACCAGGCATCTCGCAAGGTTCCTCGCCAGGCAGGGAGGGGGACGTCTGCCTTCTGCTGTCCTCTTCAACGGTGGTGCACTGAAGCCGAAGGTCGTGCGGGAGCGGCTTGCGGAGACCCTGTCCGCATGGCGCAGGGAACCGATCAGCGTCCTCGAGAGCGATTCCCTGGACCTCGCCATATCCTGGGGGGCGGCCTACTACGGTCTGGTCCGCAGGGGTCTCGGCCTCCGGGTGGGGGGAGGCATGGCCCGGTCGTACTTTCTGGGTGTGGAGGTGGAGGAGTCGGCCGGAGAGACCCCCCGGGCCGTGTGTCTTGTGGAGCGCGGCACGGAGGAAGGACGGGAAGTGGAGATATCGAGGACGTTCAAGGTCCGGACCAATCGGCCGGTCAAATTTTCCCTGTACAGCTCCACCACGCGGAAGGGGGATCGCGTGGGCGACCTGGTCCCGGCGGACAGCGCGGAACTCATCCGGCTTCCGCGCCTTCAGACTGTACTCCACTATGGAAAGCGGGGGAGGGATGTCTCGATTCCCGTCCGCGTGGGGGCCAAGGTGACGGCCATCGGCACGCTGGAACTCTTCTGCGAGTCTCAGGAGAGCCCGCACCGATGGCGTCTCCAATTTCAACTCCGGGATTCCGAGGCCATGAAACCGCCGGCGCCTGCCGAGCAGGTGGAGGGAATCCGCGTGGCGCCGGGGAGCGGAGGGGACGCATCCGGCGAGGACAGGGGTGTTTCGGACGAGGACCGGGAGGCGCTCCATGCGGCGGTCCGGGAGATCAACCGCTGTTTCCTCTCTGGTCAGGACGAGGAGGCCCTGTCGCCGGCGCATTTGCCTGGGCGTCTTACGGAATGCATGGGTATGGAGAAGGAGCTGTGGTCCCTGCCGCTGCTGCGTGGACTGGCGGATGCCCTCCTCGAAGCCAGAAATGGACGGGGCCGGTCCCCTCAGCATGAGGCCCGGTGGTACAATCTGACAGGGTTCTGTATGCGTCCGGGCTTCGGCGAGGTCATGGATCCGTGGCGCATCAAGAAGATCTGGCCCCTCTATTTCGAAGGCCTCGCCTATGCCCGGGAAAGCGAACCGAGACTGCAGTGGTGGATCTTCTGGAGGCGGGCGGCAGGAGGCCTGAGTTCCGGCCAGCAGGACCAGATATTTTCCGCCATTTCAACCGTTCTGGTCCCTTCGCAGCAGAAGGGGCGCAGGAGGTCGAAGGTCCGGCCCTTGAAGGTTTCGGAGGAGGAGAGGAGGGAGATGTGGCTCTTCGCAGCCAACCTCGAACGCCTGGACACGGCAAGGAAGATCGACCTCGGACGGGTCCTTCTCGACGGGCTGGTCCGTGCGAAGACGTGGGGGGGTCATCTCTGGACCCTGTCCAGGATAGGGGCGAGACAGCCCCTGTATGGCCCGGCGAACAAGGTGGTGCCCCCGGGTGAGGTGGCACGGTGGCTCGATGCCTTGAAGAAACAGGACTGGCCCCAGAGGAAAAAGCTGATTGACGCGGTGGTCGGCATGTCGAGGCTCACCGGCGACCGGTCCCGGGATCTCCAGGGGAATTTCAGGCAGGAGATCCGCACCTGGCTTCAGGTCCTGGGTGCCAGGGAAGATCAGATCGGGCCGCTGGATTCGGTTGTGGCCCTCGCAGGCCGGGAGCGGGATCAGGTGTACGGTGAGAGTCTTCCCGAAGGCCTTGTGCTGGCCGGTGGCGGAGAGGAATGAACGGCTCCAGGCTCCTCGTCTTGGTGTTTCTCGGGCTCGGGCTGTGGGCCGTCGTGGCCGGCTCGGCTAAGGCCTTGGAAGGCTGGCGCGCCAGGAACTGGCCCGTCGCTCCGGGCAGGGTGATCGTCTCTCAGGCGTACGAGCTGCGGACCTCGCAGAAAATCCGCGTAGCCCGCCTCTGTGTGAAGGTCGACTATCTGTACATGGTGGCGGGCACCGTGTACGAGGGTCACCGGATCAACACCGGCTGGTCCTGTTTCGGATCCGAAGATCGGGTCAAGGACCTGTTGCAGGAATATCCTTCCGGGGCCGCGGTGCAGGTCAGGTATGACCCGGAGGACCCGGAGAGGGCCCTGCTGGAGCCGGGGCTGGACTGGACGGTCTTTTTCCTCTGGGGGGTGGGGCTGGTGACGCTTTCCGTAGCCTGGCCGCTTCTGCGCCGGAGAGGTTGATGCCCCGGGGGATGGCCGTGCTCAGGCCTTGTAAGTCTCCCAGAAGAGTGATTGGGCGATCTCGCGGATCCGCGTAGCCTGGGCCGGCGTCAGGGTGATGAACTGGACCCCTATCCTGTACCGCAGGCCGTCCTTCTTGACCCATCTGACCATCCCCTTGATCTTCAAAGGGGGTTTGGAGAGAATGGAGAGGGTGAGTTCGGTGCCCGGCCGGAAGGGCTTTGAAGATTCCACCTGAAGGCCCCCGGTGCTCAGGTCCAGCAGATACTCAGTAAAGAAATGGTCGCCGTCGGAATAGCTGAGCTCGATCCGGCTGTTCAGACGATGGGCTTTGCGCCTCTCGCTTGTCTCGTCTTTTGTGGAATTCGTGAATGCCGCCATCCTGGCCATCTTTTCGAACAATTGCCCTTTCGGCTAAAGAGGAGGCGAGGAATCTTCATTCCCACCTGCGGCACAAGATTTTCCTTGCCGCCTTCCCGGCCTCTTTTTTCGTACCTGATCAGGGGGGTTGGTGCAGCCCCAATGCTGCAACTCCCCGGACTGGAAGCCTTCACAGGGTGCTGCAGATGGAAGGCGGCGGGCACGCAGACGTACTCCCTGTACTTCAAGTGCCCGCCGACACAGCAGATGCGGTGCCCTGTGAAGGCTAACCTTTTTCCGGCCTGAATCAGACCCCGAGGGCCGGACGTGTTCCGTTTATATCGATGCCGGATGTTTTTTTGCTGTTTTGAAGTATGATCGAAAGGATCGTTTCACTCATCATGTGTGCAGGCTGAGGGCATCTCGGATGGAAGCAGACCTCGACCACCTCTGCCATGCAGGGTTCGTACGGGCCGTACTCGACGCCATCCCCTGCGGGGTCATAGTGGTGGATGGAGACCGGCGGGTACGGCAGATCAACAACGTTCTGGAAAGGGTGCTCGGCGTCACCAATCAGGAAGTGCTCGGCAGGCGGGGTGGGGAGATACTGCACTGCATCCATGCCGCCAGGGGACAGGACGGACAGGACTGCGGCCTGACAGATGACTGCCGGGACTGCGAGGCCCGCAAGGCAGCCATGACGGCCCTTTCGGAAAACCGCACATACAGAACCAAGGCCCCGCTTCAGATCGACGCCGGAGGCAAGATCCAGGAACTTTTGCTGCTCCTGAGCGCCGCCCCGCTGGAATTTCGAGGAGAACGATTGGCCGTCGTGATCCTGGAGAACATCACGGGTCTGGAGGCGCTGCAGCGGTCGCTACAGACATCCGCGAGGGCGACGATCGTGGGCGAGCACCCCCGTATGAGAGAGCTGAGGGATCTCATCCGAGAGGCGGCCCAGTTTCCCATGCCTGTTCTGATCGAGGGAGAGAGCGGAACAGGCAAGGAACTCGTGGCCAACGCCGTGCACGAGGCGAGCCGCAGGGCCGCGCGTCATTTCGTCCCGGTCAACTGCGCCGCCCTCCCCCAGGGTCTGCTCGAGAGCGAGCTCTTCGGCCACGTCAAGGGGGCGTTTACCCATGCGATACGGGACAAAAAGGGGCGGTTCGAGCTGGCCGACGGCGGAACTATCTTTCTGGACGAAATCGGAGAGATGGATCTGTCCTTGCAGACGAGGCTGCTCCGGGTGCTTCAGGAAGGCGCGTTCGAGCGGGTGGGAGATACCCGCACCGTTCGGGTGGATGTACGCGTGATCAGCGCTACCAATAAGAAACTGAAAGACGAGGTGGCGGCAGGCCGGTTTCGACTTGACCTCTATTACCGGCTGTGCGTTGTCCCCATCGTGGTCCCGCCCTTGCGGGAACACATCGAGGACATTCCAATGTTGGCGGCCCATTTTGCCGGAAAGCTCGCCCCGGGCTTCGGAGGAGGCGATCCCCCAGCCGTCTCGGCCGCCACACTGGAAATCCTCCGCAGACACCACTGGCCCGGCAACGTCCGTGAACTCCAGAACGTCATCCAGTTTTCGCTCATGAAATCCCGGGGACGTGCCGTTCTCCCCGGCCATCTGCCCGCGTACCTGAACGAGGGAGACCGGGAGGTGGGCCCCCCCCGGCCCCAAGCGGGCCGAAAGCTGAACGCCCAGGCTGTTGCCAAAGCCCTGGAGGAGACGCAGGGCAACAAGCGGGATGCAGCCAGACTCCTCGGCGTCTCCCGGGCTACGCTGTACCGTTTTCTGGAACTCTCCCGCAGGCATTCGAGCACCGGCGGCTCGTAGCCGGCCGGATTTCCTCTCGACCTCTCTCCCCTTTCCTGCCGGAACGCAGGGGCGGAGGATCTGTCTCCCTCCGTGTCTCATATGTCGCAGTGTCCCGCCCCGTGCATGAGACACAGTCCACCGACCCCATCCTGCGCCGGCATTGCGGCGTCTCCTCCTGCGGCGGGAAGGCGCTGGGTTTTCGCCTCCTTCCCCTACGGTGTCTCACTGTGTCTGTCCGCGAGACCCTCCATTTCAAGCCGAACTTGAATCTGAATCATAAACAAAACCCATCAAATCAAAACGATAACTCAAGAGCGCCGGCATTTTCCAGTTTGGAACGGCCATTGCAAAACTTAAGTTCATTCCACGTTCCATTCCAGCTCCCCCGTGGAGAGGCGGAGCACAAAGGGTGCGGCCCGGCAGGACGCCGGGATATCCGGACTTCCGGCGCTTTTCGCCCAGGCCCCGGACGGACGGAAAGGAGAGATGCACGGTGCAGAACCACTGCGATACTCTGCTGTGCAAGGCACTGGAGGTGAGCCAGGAACTGATAGACCTGGCCCAGAGAGGCATGGAAGGCTGTGAACATGAGCGCTGCCTTATGTTTTTCGGCCTGGTTCTGGACGCGGGCCACAAGATCCAGCGTCTTGCTGTGGAAAGGCGCCAGGAGCTGGCCGTGCACCCCTAGGTCCACATCCATCGCTGGTTCGGGGGTCCCGGCCTGGCATGGGTGCGGATGTCGAAAATACCCTTTCGAACCGGGAAAGCGCGACGTATCGGCGGGCACGAGTAATGGGCTGGGGCGTGAAAATGGACAAGAGGTGGGAAGAGATCCCATGAAAATGGGGTGAGCGCCCCATTTCGCCGGGACAATTTTTCTGCACAATTAAGGAATCGCTGGCGCATTCTCCATGGGTTCACGCTTCACTCCAGGCAGGATGCCGCCCGGGATCCTGCGGAGGGCCTGGCCCAACACCACGGACCGCCGGTCGTCCATTTCGAAAAGAGGCCAATTTCCTGATGAGCATGATGAGGAGCAGCAACGTGAATAGGCGAAAAATTTATGGATTCCTGGGTGTGGTGCTGGTTTTGGCGCAACCTTTCTGGGCAGGCGGCAATGCCTTTGCGAACAACGGCGCCCTGTCGGCCCCAGGACAACAAAGCAACAGTGTGTCCGAGTGGAACGCCATCGCCGAGGAAATCCTCCAGCCGTCGCCGATGCCGGGAATGCCGATGACCATGACGGGTATCTCCATGACGGCAGCCTTTGTCTACCTGGCCTATGTGCAGGCCGCGGTTTACGATGCGCTTGTCGCCATCGAGGGCGGCTACCAGCCGTATGCGTATCAGGGGGGAGCCGGCCCGCCGGACGCCTCCCGCGAGGCTGCGGTGGCGGCAGCCGCATATACCGTCCTCAAGCATTACCTTCCAGACCAGCCTTCCCTCGACGGCAAATACGACGCATACATCTCGGCCATCCCCGAGAGCACCGCCAAGTCCGAAGGCATCGCCGCGGGGCAGGCTGCCGCTGACGCAATCATCGCGCTGCGGGCGGATGACGGCCTGCTGGCCGAGGACACCTACACCCTGCCTGAACCCGGCCCGGGCGTTTGGGAGCCGACGATGCTGATGCCTGACGGCGTAACCCTCGCGCCCCCCGTGGATCCCTGGATGGCCTTGTTGAAGCCGTTCCTTCGCGCCACACCGGACGAATACCGCCCCGGCCCTCCGCCGGCCCTGACCAGCGCGGAGTACGCCGCGGATTTGAACGAAGTCAAGGACGTCGGAGGGGCAATGAGCATATCCAGAACGCCGGAGCAGACGGAGGTAGCCCGCTTCTGGACGACCAACATGGTCATCCAGACCAACGCCGCGTACCGGCGGCTCGCAGCGGAGCGCAGCCTGGGCCTCCTCGACACGGCCCGCCTGATGGCCATGGGGAACATGGCCGCCACCGACAGCCTGATCGCCACCTTCGACGCCAAATACACCTACAATTTTTGGCGGCCCGTAACGGCGATCCGGAGGGCCGACACCGACGGGAATGACGCCACGGCCCCCGATCCCACATGGATGCCGGCGGTGATGACGCCCAACTTCCCCGAGTACGTGGCAGGGCATGGTTCCTTTGTTTCGGCACAGGCCGAAGTCTTTACCCGGTTCTTCGGCACGCCCCGGATCGAGATCGATCTGGACAGCAGTATCACGGGCACAACGCGGCATTATGCCACCGCGGATGATCTCAGAACGGAGATCGTGAACGCCAGAACCTGGGGCGGGCTTCACTTCCGCAACTCCAGTGTGCTGGCGGTAGACCTTGGAGAACGGTTCGTGAAGGACGCGCTGGAAAGCTCCTTCCTGGCAGATCCTGCCAGCGGCACCGGAAACCATGTCGTATTCGCCGCTCATGCTCCTGCCGGCCGCAACGAGTACCGGTACCATCCAGTGGGGGAACCCGAGGTATCCACCGCCGCGCAGGGCATGAGACCCTTTGCCATCGGGGAGGCCCCGGAGAATATCACATTGCGGCTGCGGCTCGCCTATACCGATCCCATCGATGTTTACGTTGGATTGGCTGTGCCCGGCCTTGAAGATGTCTGGCTCATCGGCCCGGGGGACGTACCAAGCCCTCTTTCGGCAGGTCCTGTCAAGTGGAAAGAGAATTCCTATTATGAGAAGATTGATCACTCCTTCTTCGGCCCGATCCCCACAGACATTCTGCCGGCGGGCATCTACCGCCTGTATGCCATGGTGACGCCGGCCGGTGACACGACGTTCGAGAATTATGATTTCTGGGAGACATATTTCGAGATCAGGCCGGTGGACGGCATCTTCCAGCCGTGACCAGGGACCGCGCGCCTGGGGAGGCATCGCCCCGGCGTGAAAATGGACAAGAGGTGGGAAGCAATCCCATGAAAATCAGGGTGCTCTGCCCATTTCGCAAGAGAGGCTTTCCGGCACGAGGAGTGAGGATTCCGTCCCGATTGTTTTGAGCTTCACTTCAGGCATGGAGTTGCCCGGGACCCGGCAAGGGGGGCCGGTGCCGGGTGCCTGATCCACTGGTCGTCTATTTAAAACAGAGTCGAATCTGAAAGGTGCGGCGGTGATCAAGACCGCGCATGACATGCCGGTGACGGACACGGGGCCGGCGACGAGGGAGGCATTGACATGATGAGGTGTGACCACAGGACGAGAATCGTGCCTTTCGCTTGGGGGCTGCTGGCCCTGGTGTGTGCCGTCTCCGTGCACTCGGGGAGTTCGGCCTTCACCCTGAACGTCGTGGATTCCGGCGGCACGCCCATCGCCACGGGCTTCCGCTGGATGGTGGAGGAAGACAACACCGTGGTCACCGTCCCGGGGGCCCTGGTTTCGGACAGCATCAGCATGAGCATCCACAACAGCTACGCTCCGGTGACGGCCAAGGGCAATTCGGCAGCGGCCAGCGCTGCGGTGGATGTCCCGGCAGCAGGGCGATACTTCGTCTCGGTGCTTCCCTATACGGGCTACACCAACGGAGGGGCCATGGTGGCGCCCGGCCAGTCCCAGGTGACCGTGGTGGTCAATTCCCTGCCCCTTCCCACAGCCCAGATCTCGGTATTCGCCTTCCTCGACCACAACCCCATCAACAACGCCCCGGACATAGGCAGTGAGCCGGGCCTTGCCGACTGCACCGTGATCGTGAGCGACGCCGCGGGCCAGATAATGCAGGACGCCTTCGGGAACCCGCTCGGCACCACCTACCAGCAGTATCCCAGCGGGGAGTTCGTCCTGGATGGGGACGGCAACCCCGTCGCCGCCATGATGGGCAACGGCCAGCTCCTCACCGACGCCAACGGCGAGCTCCTGATCAAGTACCTGCCCATGGGCAAGTATGGGGTCCGGGTCATCCCGCCCATGGACGGAAACGCCTACGTCCAGACCTCCACCATCGAGGGGACCCAGACGGTGGACGCCTGGGTTCAGTCCAACGAGCCGCCCTTTTCCATCGAGGGCTTCGGGACCGCCTTCAAGCACGTCTTTTTCGGTTTCGTCAATCCGGACGGCCTGCCCGGTTTCGGAGGCGGCACGGGCACCATCACCGGTGAGGTCCGCTACAACCACTTTTCCCGGCCGCCCACCACCCAGGGTTTCTTCGTGGGCGCCCCCGTGTCCGAATGTTGGGTCGGGATCAATGACCCCGTGACGGCGCAGGGGCTCTATGCTGCACCTTGCAATCCCGACAGCTCGTTTTCCATACCCGGCGTTCCCCCGGGCACCTATCAGCTTGTAACGTGGGACACGCCGCTTGACGCGCTCTTCGGCTTCAACTCCGTGACGGTTCCTCCAGGGGGAGGGACGGTCGATCTCGGGTCCGTGCTCTCCTTCCGCTGGTTCGGGACCTTGGAGGGAAGGGTCTTTTACGACATGAACGGCAACGGTTTCGACGACGGGGAGCCGGGGATGGCCAACCAGAACGTGAACATCCGGTTCCGCGACGGCACCGTCTACCAGGCCACGGCCTCGGACCACATGGGGGAGTATGAATTCGCCGAGGTCTTCCCCTTTTTCAAATGGCTGGTGACCGAAATCGACTTCGCACGCTTCAAGGCCACGGGCATGACCACCGCGGTGGACGACGGAGGCCTGGTCCCCGGACCCGCCTGGCCGGCGAACGGGAACAAGAACCCCCAGCCCCAGTCCGTCGCCGACGGGGCTCCCTATGCCGGCGCCCCTTACAGGACAGAGACCGGCCCGGTGCTCACCCAGGCCATGCACCTTTTCCTCAACCAGACGAATCTCATCGACTGGGGGAAGGCCGCCTACGCTCCGGGTGAAAACGGCGGGATCAGCGGCATCGTTTACTATGCCGTCACCCGGGCGGAAGACGACCCGCGATACGCTGTGGGGGAACCCTGGGAACCCGGCATCCCGCGGGTCCAGATGAACCTCTACGCGGACTTCAACCAGGACGGGGTGATCGACGACCTGAACGGGGACGGCCTGCAAACCTCGGCGGACGTGGACAACCATCCCTTCGACTGGCGGCCTGATCCGGAAGATCCCTTCAAGGCCCTCACCATGGGGCCCGAAGACCTCGACCGAAACGGCAACGGCGCCTTCGATTACGGCGACGCCATCCAGATCACCACCACGGACAGCTGGGACGACAACAAGCCCTCCGGGTGCATCCAGACCATCCCTGTGATCCACGGCGAGCCCATCCCGGAATGTGCAGACGCCTTCGGCACATGGAACCAGGTCCGGCCCGGCCTTTTCGACGGCGGCTACGCCTTCGACTCTTATTTCCCCGGCGGCATGGCATCGGGAAGCGCGGAGGTGGACGGCCTGCCCTCGGACACCACCTACATCGTGGAGGCATCAACCCCTGCGGGTTACACTCTGGTTAAGGAAGAGGACAAAAACGTGGACTTCGGGGACACGTACACCCCGAGCCCGCTGCTCCTGCCCCCGATCTGCGTGGGAGACTTCCACCTGGTGCCGGCCCTCTTCAGCTTCCAGACCGACGAGACCGGAGCCCCTCTTCCCGGGCTTGCCTTCGGGGACCTGGTCGAGACCCCTCTCGGCGGGCAGATCACCAGGTTGTGCGACCGCAAGCAGATCAAGCTGAGCGACGGCCAGAACAGCGCCGGGGATTTCTTTTTCTTCACCGAGGTCCCGAAGGCTGCCCGGGCCGTTGGCTTCGTCAACAACGACCTCTCCGCCGAATTCAATGCCTTCAGCCCGGTCTTCGGGGAGAAGGCCGCGCCCTCCTGGCTCCCGGTGTCCTTCCGCGACTGGGCGGGGAATGAGGTGGCGCGGGTCTACACCGACGAGTTTGGCAGTTACAACAGCCTGCTGCCATCGACCTACACGGTGAACATCCCGTCCCCCAGCGGGGTGGCGCCCCAGATGCTCACCGCGGTGTTGAACGACCCCTTCATGCCGGACCCGAACAATCCTGGGCAGAGGATCCCCGATCCCTTCCACGACCCCAATTTCAGTGTGACACCGTGGACCTTCCAGTATGAACCGGGCCGGACAAGCTATCTCGACACCCCGCTGGTCCCGGTGGCCGCCTTCGCGAGCTATCCCCCGAGCGGGCTCGACACCGATCCGGCGGACGGAGCCCCCGTGATCGCCTCGGTGGAAGGCCCTGGCGGCGGCGCGCTCGTCTGCGCCGACGGCGATACCGTAACGATCACGTCTCTCGGCCCCACCGTACTTCCCAATCCGGCCTATGACCCGGCCACCCCGGGGAGCCCCGCCACTGTCACCAGGGATTACGGCTTCGGCCTCACGCCTGGAACAGTGGCCCTCGGGGCCACTCCCCTCACCGTACTCAGCTGGGGCGCGGACGCCATCCAGGCCTCCGTGCCCCTGGGACTCGCCCCCGGAGGCCGGATCACCGTGACCCGGGGAGACAACGGACTCGCCACCGACCTCGGGGCCAATCTCGTGGTGGGCGGATGCGGAACGCCCGGATCGGAGATCCACGTCGGCCCCGGCGGGTCCATACAGGCCGCCATCGACGCAGCCGTGCCGGGAGACAGGATTTTTGTCGCCCCGGGCATCTACGAAGAAAACGTCATCCTGTACAAGGAAGTGATGCTCCAGGGGGCTGGAGCCGGCGGGACCATCCTCAGCGCCACGCCCAACCCGGCAGCACGTCTTGCCGCCTGGCACGCCAAGATCCTGGAGGTGAACGGCACAGACCCCTTTAACGCCAATGAGGCGCCGGGAGTAATGGTCCTCGGGACGGCGCCGGGGAACGAGTTCGCGGCAGGCGCCCCCTATGCGTTTATCGACGGATTCACCATCAGCGGCTCCGTCGCCGGAGGGGGGATCAACGTTGACGACGGCTGTTACGAAATGTCGATCACGAACAACAAGATCACGAACAACCAGGGGGCGTTGGGAGGCGGGGTCGTCATCGGTTTCCCGGAGCGCATCTCCACGAACCCGGGCATTACCGTCAGCGGCAACCACATCGTGAAGAACGGCGGGGTCCAGGGGGGCGGCGGGATCGTGATCCACGCCGGCGCCACGGGGTATCTCGTGGAAAACAACCTCATCAGCGGGAACTTCTCCCGGTTCAACGGCGGAGGAATCGCCCACGTGGGCCTGAGCGAGAACGGAACGATCCTGGGGAACCGGATCCTGTTCAATGAAATCAACAACGGCGCCCTGGTTGCAGGGGCCGGGGACGGGGCCGGAATCTTCGTCGGCGGTGAACTCGCCGGCGGCGCGGGGGCGGGCTCCGTCACCATCAACCGGAACCTGATCCAGGGGAATCTCTCCGGTTCAGGAAACGGCGGCGGCATCCGCGCCTTCGCGGTCAACGCCCAGGACGTGGCGGACAATCCCCTCCAGCCTGAGCTCTGGTACAGCCTGAACATCTTCAACAACATCATCGCCAACAACGTGGCCGGTCTCGCCGGAGGCGGGATATCGCTCCAGGACGTGACGCGGTGTTTCATCGTGAACAACACCATTGCCAACAACGACAGCACCGCGACTGGTGCCCTGGCCTTCGCGGCCGGAGAGGTGAACTCCACCCCCCAGCCTGCGGGGATTGCCGCCGGGGTCCACAGCGCCTTCCTGCAGGGCCTCATAACCCAGACCTTCGCGAATCCGGTGCTCCAGAACAACATTGTCTGGCACAACCGCTCCTTTTACAACGACGCAACGCTCAACGCCGGGGCCGGAGGCCTGGCCTTCGACTCGTACCGGGATCTCGGGGTGATCGGGATAGCAGGGTTCCTGGATCCCCGATACTCAATCCTCACCGACACCACGGGCTATTCCGGCACCAATCAGGCGGCGGACCCGCTCTTCGCCCTCGACTACTCGAACGACGTCGTCTCCGCCACGGTCATCGACGAGGGAGGGAACTTCATCTCAGTGAGCTTCACGCCCCTTGACGCCGCAGCCGGTGACTACCACATTCTGCCGGCATCCCCGGCGCTCGCCGCGGGCGCAGGCACGTATCTGGCGGCTTTCGTGGCGCTCGGCGCCGATTTCGACGGTGATCCACGCCCGACAGGGGCCGGAGTGGACATCGGTGCGGACGAGCTGGCCGGAGCCACTCCTCTCACTGACGACACGCTCTTCGTGCAGCAGCTCTACAGGGATTTCCTCGGGCGCGAAGGGGACCCGGCCGGGGTCCAGTTCTGGACCGGTCAGCTCGCCGGAGGCCTCCTCACCAGGCCCCAAATGGTGGAAACTTTCATGCTCTCGCCGGAATTCGGGCAGATCGTCGCCCCCATCGTCCGGCTCTACTTCGCCTATTTCATGCGGATTCCGGACTACAACGGCCTCCTTTACTGGATGGGCCTCCACCGGCAGGGTACGGCCCTGGCATCCATCTCCGAGGCATTCGCCGGCTCGACGGAGTTCCAGTCCCTGTACGGCAGCCTGACAAATCTGGAATTCGTCACTCTTGTCTACCAGAACGTACTCGGCCGTGCCCCGGACGCCGGCGGGCTCGCATACTGGACCGGGCAGCTTGACTCCGGGTCCATGACCCGGGGCCAGATGATGCTCGGCTTCTCGGAGTCCGCCGAGTACATCGCTCTCAGCGCCAACCAAGTGTACGTGACCATGGCGTACGCGGGTCTGCTGGGCCGGGCCCCTGATCAGAGCGGCTTCGACTTCTGGGTCGGGTACCTCGACGGCGGCGGTTCCGGTCTCGCGCTGATCGACGGTTTTCTCAATTCTGCTGAATACGCCGCCCGCGTCGCGGGCTAGCGGCAAGGAGAGGTGACGCCATGACTGAAAGACCGCGTTTCTTGGGTTGGCTTCTGATGCTCCTGGTCTTTGCCGGGATCGCCGCCCCCGCCGGGGCAGCGGTCTACTTCCAGTGTCCTGGGTACGACCCCGCGCTGGACAGCGACCTGGACGGCGACGGAATGCTCCGGGCCGACGCCGGCGAGATCTCCGCGCCGGCGGGCCCGAACCAGGTCTGCATGCACCTGGCCGCAGGCGACGGTTACTGCACCATGGCCGACGGCACCCCCATGTACATGTTCGGCTTCGCCAATGTCACGGGGATTGCGGACGAGCACGTCATGAACATGTGGGATATGGCGAATCCCGGAGGCATGATGGCCATGAACTTCCCCGCCCCCCTCATCCAGGTGAAGGAAGGGGATGAATTCTATCTCACCCTGACCAACGTGGGGATGATGATGCGTCCTGACCTTTTCGATCCCCACACAGTACACTGGCACGGCTTTCCCAACGCTTCCTCCATCTTCGACGGCGTGCCCGACGCGTCCATCGCTATCAACATGGGTGGAAGCCTTACCTATTACTACAACGTGGTCGAGCCGGGCACGTTCATCTACCACTGCCACGTGGAGGCCACCGAACACATGCAGATGGGTATGCTGGGGAACCTCTACGTGACCCCGATTCAGGATGAGGGCCCGCCAGTCACGTATCAGGCCAGGTCCTATTCCCGGTTTGCCTACGACGATGTGGACGGGTCCACGGGCTACGACGTGGTCCAGCACCTCCAGATCGCCGCCTTCGATCCGGCGTTCCACAACGCCAGCGAGAGTGTGCAGCCGCTCCCCTTCGCCGCCATGGACGACAAGTATCCTATGCTGAACGGCCGTGGATACCCTGACACGGTCAACCCGAACAACGTGGCCAATCCCATGGGCTACGATTCCCAGCGGGACACTGCGAGAATCGTGGCTGTTCAGGGGGAAAGAATCCTCCTGCGCATCTCCAGCCTCTCCACAACCTCGTTCCACACCCTGACCCTCCTGGGCATCCCCATGCAGGTTGTGGGCAAGGGATCGAGAAAGCTTGGGGCGGCGGGCGACGCCACCCAGTACTACATGACCGGCTCCGTCAACCTGGGAGGAGGTCAGTCCGTGGACGTCATTCTGGACACCCAGAATGTGAACCCGGGAACCTACTTCCTCTACGCCACCGAGCTGGACCATCTGGCGAACAACGAAGAGGACTACGGCGGGATGATGACCGAAATCGTCATCCAGTGACCATTGTTGCCGCCCGTGCCGTGCACGACAACCGGAGGGACACGATGAAGAATACGACGACCAGCACCATCCGACACACTCGGCCCGCCCTGATCCCGGCGGTCATGTTCGCATTCCTGTGGGTCTCCAGCGCGAGCGCCATGATCAACGGGGTGGAGAGCCAGACCTTTGCCTTCACCGCCAGCTCAGGCCATATCACCAACCCGGACGGAAACAGCATCCTCGTCTGGGGCTATGCCAACAGCGGAGGCGGGGTGCAGTACCCCGGCCCCACCATGATCGTCCAGCAGGGCCAACCGGTCTCGGTCACGCTCACGAACGAGCTGGCGGTCCCCGTCTCCATCGTCTTTCCGGGTCAGACGGTTACCGCCTCCGGAGGAGTCCCGGGGCTGCTCACCCACGAGGCCCCGCCGGACGGCTTCACCGCCGTGACGTACACGTTCACACCGGATCAGCCCGGGACCTACCTCTATTACAGCGGCACCAGGAGCGACCTTCAGGTGGAAATGGGCCTGGTCGGTGCTATGATCGTCCGCCCGGCCAATTTCGCCGGCATGAAGACCGCGTACGGAGACGCGAGGTCGGCCTACGACGTCGAATTTCTCTTCCTCCTCACCGAGATGGATCAGACCATCCATGAGCTGGTGGAATTCGGCCGCCTGGCCGAGGTCGACACCACCGACTACTGGCCTGTCTACTGGTTCATCAACGGCCGCGGCGCCCCGGACACCATGATCATGGCCGGCTCGCCGCTCCTGCCCACCCAGCCGTACAACTGCATGCCCAGGCTGAATCCCGGCAAACGCATGCTCCTGCGGTTCGTCGGGGCCGGACGGGACGCCCATCCCTTCCACACCCACGCCAACAATTTCGACCTCATCGCCCGGGACGGACGGGTTCTGGAGAGCACGGCCGGGGCATCCAGGCCGGGGCAGGTAGGTTTCCTGCCCGACCGTGCAGTCTCGGATTTCACCCAGACCGTCATGCCCGGCGCCACCTACGACGCCATCTTCACCTGGACCGGCCGGGGGCTGGGCTGGGACATTTACGGGACCGTGGCCGAGAATCCCCACACCTGCACCGATGTCTCCCCGGCAGACGGCTTTGACGACACAACATACGAGTACTGTCTGGACCACGACAAACCCATTCCCGTGACCCTGCCTCCCCTGCAGGACCTCACTTTCGGCCAGCATTACAGCGGCAGCCCGTACCTTGGGGCCGCCGGCTTTCTCCCGCCGGGGGAGGGCGGCTTCAACATGAACGGCGGGCTCTTCTTCATGTGGCACTCCCACAACGAGAAGGAAATGACCAACAATGACATCTTTCCCGGCGGGATGATGACCATGTTCATCGTTGAACCGCCCGGCGTCGTCATTCCGTGAGGAAGGGAGGAAGCAGATGAAAAGGACGCTTCAAGGCACGAAACAGCTGTTCCTGGCCGCGTGGCTGGTGGGCCTGACCCTGGCGGCCCCGTCCCTGGCGGCGGATGTCGCGGTGAACTGGCAGGCAGGCGCCTCCCTCGTGGCCATGCCCGACGGCGAGACCGTGACCATGTGGGGGTTCGCCGCGACGGGGCAGACCCCGTTCAGCCCCGCAGACCCCATGCCGCCGGTCATAAGGGCGACCATGGGGGACAGGGTCATCATCACCCTGACGAACACCCTCCCCGAGCCGGTCTCCGTGGTGATCAACGGGCAGACGGCCACGGAAACCGACGCCATGGTCCCCACCTGGACCGACGGCACCACCGGGCCGAGAATGGGGGACCTTGCGAAGCGGGTGCGCTCCTTCACCCATGAGGCCTCAACCGGCGGGCCGGCCGTTACTTACGAGTGGGACAACGTCCGGCCCGGGACCTACCTCATTCAGAGCGGCAGCCACCAGAGCGTACAGGTGCCCATGGGTCTGTACGCTGTTCTGATCGTCGACGCCGACCCCGCAGCGGACCCAAAGGTGGCCTATGACGCCAGTCCCCGCGCGGTGGAGTACGATACGGACGTGGTGCTGCTCTTCAGCGAGGTGGATCCGGCCATGCACTCCGCCGTTGCCTCCGGGGCCTACGGCACTCCGGCCTACAGGACCACGCTGGCCGCGGGATACACGCCGAAATACTTTTTCATCAACGGCCGTCCCTATTCCTCCTCCGTCTCCCCCCTGATTGCGGGAGGGTCCGGGGACCGCACCCTCCTCCGGTTTCTCAATGCCGGACTCCGGCCGAGGGTGCCGGTGGTGCATGATGCCTATCTCGAGCTCGTCGCCGAGGACGGCAACACATACAACATTGAGTTCGGCACGGTGAGCCAGTACTCACTCGACCTCCCGCCCGGGAAGACCCTGGACGCCGTCCTGGATCCGGCCCCCTCCGGGTATCTTCCTGTCTACGACCGGCGCCTCGGCTTGGTAAACAATCTCCACTCCCCAGGCGGGATGCTGGTCTACCTCGGGTTCGGGACCCCGGATCGGACCCTGACGGTCTCGAGGATCGGGACCGGATCCGGTACCGTCGCGGCCACCGGCATGCCCGGAGGCATCGACTGCGGGACGGACTGCACCGAGGCGTATGTCACCGGGACGGAAGTCTCGATCACCGCCTTCCCGGACCCGAATTCCGTCTTCACAGGATGGCTGCCAGCCAGTGTGTGCAGCGGGTCCTATCCCGTCTGCACCGTGAGCATGGATGCGAACAGGAGCGTGACCGCACGCTTCGCCACTCACACGGCCTTTGTTGAGCAGCTCTACCTCGGCTTCTTCGACCGGGTCGGGGATCCCGCGGGCATCCAGTACTGGGTGCGCCAGATCTCACTGGGCAATCTGACGCCAGCCGAGGTGGTGGAGGAGTTCCTGCTGTCCCCCGAGTCCGAGAACTTTTTCCCTCCGGTGACCCGCCTGTATTTTGCCTATTTCACCAGGATCCCCGATTACAGCGGCCTCATGTGGTGGGTGGGACTGAACCGCAGCGGGACCCCCATCGAGTCGATCTCCGACTTCTTCGCCGGCTCCACCGAATTCCAGAGTCTTTACGGCGCCGCCCTGACAAACGTCGAGTTCGTCACTCTCGTCTACCAGAACGTCCTTGGGAGAACGCCCGACGCGGAGGGGCTCGCGTTCTGGACCGGCCAGCTCGATTCCGGGTCTATGACCCGGGGCGAGATCATGCTCGGGTTCAGCCAGTCCCCGGAATTTACGGCCTTGAGCGGAAGCGGCGTCTATGTCACCATGGTTTATGCGGGTCTCCTCGGCAGGGTCCCGACCCAGGGAGAATTCGATCTCTGGGTGGCCGCGCTGGACAGCGGCACACCGGGCCTGCATCTGATCGAGACCATCCTGAACTCCGCGGAATTCGCCGCCCTCTTCTGAGAACGGCGGCAGCAAGTATCCTCCGGCGTCCTTCTCCTGCCCGAAACGGGCGGGTCGTGGGGCGCCGCCGACCGCGCCGTGCAGATCCGGAGGCTTGCCGAAAGGGCGATCATGCAACGGAATGGGATACCCGTACACATCCCTCAGGGCCCCGGGCGTGCGGCGGGCGTGCTCGTCCTGAGCTTCCTGCTCGCCCTGGCCTCCCTCTGTTGTAGCACGGCCTGGGCCGCCCCCGGGCCGCCTGTCACGGGACCGACCGAGGGGCGGCCCGACGTCCAGAAAGAGCTCGGCATCCACGTGAGGGGCATCTTTCTCTCCGCGCAGGGCTATATGCTCGATTTCCGCTACAGGGCAACCGACGCCGGAAAGGCGGCGCGTCTCTTCGACCGCGCAGTCAAGCCCTACCTCATCCATCAAAAGACCGGGGCGAAATTTCTCGTCCCCTCTGCCTCCAAGGTGGGCCCCCTGCGGCAGACCACGAACAGCCCGGTGCCTGGGAAACAGTACTTCATCCTCTTCGCGAACCCTGGGAGATACGTGAAGACCGGAGACAAGGTCACCGTGGTGATAGGGGATTCCAGGATTGAGGACCTCGTGGTGGAATAGGGGCCCCTTTGCAGGCGCCTCCCTCTGCATGTTCCTGGCGGCCGCCTTCCTGGCGGCCTCCAACCCCCGGGCCGCCTGGTCCGGCGGTATCGGGCCGGAACTCGCGGCGTTGCTCGACGCGTGCGGCCCGGAGTCGGAGATCGCTGTCATCGCGGTTCTGCGGCGCGGCCAGTCTGTCCCAGGTGCACCGGCCCCGGCTGAGGGCCGAGGGGCGGGAAGAACGCGCATCCTCAAGACGCTCAAGGCGGAGGCGGGCCTGGCGGAGGGGCCGGTCCGGAGATTCCTGGAGGCGAACGGCGGCAGAAATATCAGGGTCCTCTGGATCATCAACAGCATCGCGGCCTCGGCCGGCCCCCGCACTGTCCGTGCCCTGGCCGCCCTGCCCTGGGTGGAGGACGTCCGGCTCGACATCCCCGTCCCGGCCCCCGGGATCGCGCCCGCCTCCGCGGCGGCGGGCGGATGGAACCTTGCAGACATCCGCGCCCCCGAACTCTGGAACATCGGCTTCACCGGCCAGGGTGTGGTGGTAGCCACCCTGGACACCGGCGTGGACATAAACCACCCGGACCTCAGCGGGCGGTGGCGCGGCGGGGTGAACAGCTGGTTCAACCCCTTCTGCCAGGCCTGCCTGGCGGACCCAGACTCGTGCACCGAGTGCGACGCGAGCTGCGACCTCCCCTGCGACTTCCAGCTCGGCTCCGGGCACGGGACCGCCGTGATGGGGCTCATCGTCGGAGGAGACGCCGGGGGCACCGCGATCGGAACGGCCCCCGGGGCACAATGGATCGCCGCCAAGATTTTCCCTGACGCCGGGGCGTCCGGCTGGGACGGAGCCACCCTGGCAAGTTACATCCACCAGGGCTTCCAGTGGGTCCTCGACCCGGACGGCGACCCCGACACCGACGACGCCCCGGACATCCTGAACAACTCCTGGGGGGCGGACATGCCGGGATGTCTCCAGGAATTCGCAACGGATATCGCCCTTATAAGGGCCTCCGGGATCGCCGTGGTCTGCGCTGCCGGAAACTCCGGCCCCGCAGCGGAGAGCGGGGTGATCCCGGCGGTCTATCCCGAGAGCTTCGCCGTCGGCGCGGTGGACGCCTCCCTTGTCGTCGCCGCCTTCAGCAGCCGGGGCCCGTCCCCGTGCGACGGGAGCGTCTTCCCGGAGGTGATAGCGCCGGGGGTTACGGTAACGACCGCAGATCTCACCCTCGATGGCACTTCCCCGGACCCTTACCGGACCGTGGACGGGACATCCTTCGCCGCTCCCCATGTGACCGGTGCCATGGCGCTCCTCCTGAGCGCCTTTCCCGGCCTCGGGCCGTCCCGGATGGAGACGGCCCTCGCGGAGACCGCCATGGATCTCGGCGAATCCGGCCCGGACAACGACTCCGGCCACGGCCTCATCGACGCCTTCGGCGCCTTTGGGGCACTTGTCATGGAGTTCGTGGAACGGCTCTACCTGGACTTTCTCGGCAGGGAGGGCGATCCCGGGGGCATCCAGTACTGGACGGATCAGATCGCCACAGGCGCCCTCACCCGGTCCGAGGTGGCGGAGGTTTTCCTCCTCTCCCCTGAGTTCGGGCAGACGGTCGCCCCGGTGGTGCGGCTTTACTTCGCGTGTTTTCTCCGGATCCCGGATTACGGCGGGCTTACCTACTGGATCGCGGCCCGGGTCCAGGACACCCCCCTTGCGGACATCGCCGGGTTCTTCGTAAGCTCCCCCGAGTTTCAGAACCTTTACGGCACTCTCGCCGATGCGGAATTCGTCACCCTGCTCTACCGCAATGTCCTGCAGCGTGAGCCGGACCCTGAGGGCCTGGACCACTGGCTCGGGGAACTCTCCTCGGGCCGGCTCAGCCGGGGAGACGTGCTCCTCGGGTTCTCCGAATCGGCCGAATACGTATCCCTGAGCTGGAGCAGCGTCTACACTACCATGGTCTACGCCGGCCTCCTCAGCCGGACCCCCGACCCGGAAGGCTTCGCGTTCTGGGTGGATTTCCTTGAGGGTACCGGTTCCGGCCGCGCCCTCATCGAGGCCTTTCTTTTCTCGGACGAATACGCCGAACGCTTCGCCGGGTAGGACCTCGCGGCGACACTCCAGAAATTCCGTCTCTGCCGTTTCCCACCGCTGCGGTGTGGAGGAATGCCGGGCCGGGCGGTCTATCCCCGACGCATTTCGACGGCAAATGAGGCTTCGAGGACACCAGGGAGGGCTCTCCGATGGGAAAGGGGGCCCGAGCCCCCTTCCGGTAAGCCTTCACAGGGTACCGCATCTGCTGTGTTGGCGGGCACTTGAAGTACAGGGAGTACGTCTGCGTGCCCGCCGTCTCGCATCTGCAGCACCCTGTGAAGGCTTCCAGTCCGGGGGAGTTGCAGCATTCGTGCTGTGCGAACCCTGTGATCAGTTACCCCTTCCGCACTCAGACGGCCATCAGTAACACCCAGCCATGCCGACCCAGTAACTCAGCGGGCCGAGATCTTCGATCCGGTCACCCAGAATATCCGGTGCGTAGACATAGAGATGATCGTCGGTATACGCAGCGAGGATGATATTGAGCCCTGTATAGTACCGGTACGTGTAACCTGCGGCGTACCCCGTCTGGACTGCCGGGTAGAAGATCGTCGGGAAGGAGGTCTCCACCCAGTGGAAGAGACAGTCCGCCACCCCGAATTGGAGCCGTAGCGTTGCCGCCCCCACGCCGTCGTTGTTTTGCGCCAGGAGCTGGACCATGAACGTGCCGGAAAGCTCGGGAATGCCGCTTATGATGCCCGTTGGGGCGTCCACGCTGAGCCCCGCCGGAAGCCCTGTGGCGTTGAAGAGCCATGGGCTGTTCGTGGCCTGGATGGTATAGGAGAATGCCATACCGGGTGCCGCCGACGCACCCGAAGGGCTGGTGAGGAACGGAATGGTGCCGGTTTGGCCGTCCGGGGCCGCCACGGAGTAGCTCCCCGGGAAGGAGCCGTAGGAATTCGACGTGACATTGTGAGCAGTGGAGCCTGTGTAGCCGGACTGGCCGGGAAGGATGGTCACCTTCACGGTCCCCGACCGCCCGGGCAGGAGCACGCCGCTGTGGACCGCCGCTGCAGAAAGGTCAGAGTCGTCGGTGTAGACGCCGGTGCCCCAGAGGCTCCCCTCGATGGTACCCGTGACGGAGAAATACACAGCGGCTCCGTCTCGCCCCCTGAAGGCGGTGAGGTTGCCGGGATCAGGCAGGGGGTTCCCGGGCGACCCGGGATACCCGAGGAGTGGGGTGACGCCGGCAACGTCGGAAACGGCGTAACTTCCGTCATATTCCCCGTAAGAATTAGATTCGACGCGGTTTGCGACGCATCCGACATAGGAAGACTGCCCCGGCACCAGCGTCACCCGGACCGTGCCGCGCTGGCCCCACGCCAGTACGCCGGCATGCACTGCCGCGGCTGCGAGACGGGAATCATCGGTATACACATTGGTACCCCAGACGGAACCCGCCTCCCCGTCGCCTGTCACATCGAACAGGTACACCGCGCCCCAATTTCCCCGAAAGGCCTCCAGGCTCACGGGATCAGGGAGCGGGGGGTTGTTTCCCCCGTCGTCGGCCCCCACGGAGAAACTCCCCGAATAGGAACCGTATGAATCCGACGTCACCCCATGGGCCGAGGACCCCTGGTACGACTCCTGCCCGGGGAGCACGGTGACCTTCACCACGCCCTGTTCGCCGGGCCCGAGAACGCCCGCGTGCATGGCCGCCTTCCCAAGAGAGGAGTCGTCGGTATACACCCCGGTCCCCCAGAGCGGACCGGAGTCGGTGCCCGTCGCCAGGATGTAGTAGGTTGTTCCGTTGTTGCCCCGCAGTTGCCGGATGTCGAAATCCTCTGGAAGGGGACTGATGCTCCGGGCCTGCGCAGTCCCGTCCGCAGCCCAGAAACAGAGGCAGCAGGCCGCCATGATGAACCTCATCCCCATGACCACCGGTTTTTCCATCTCCGTCCTCCCTGTGTTTCCATTCTGAAGGCCACATGAAACGTAACTGATCACGGGGTTCGGCACAGCCCCAATGCTGCAACTCCCCGGACTGTAAACCTTCACAGGGTGCTGCAGATGGAAGGCGGCGGGCACGCAGACGTACTCCCTGTACTTCAAGTGCCCGCCGACACAGCAGATGCGGTACCCTGTGAAGGCTTACCATGAAACGACCGCCGCCACTGGGAGGCGGCCTCTTCGCACGGCCGTCTTGCCTGGGCATAGCATCAAAGGAGCCAGGGTGTCAAGGATTCGCGGGGTTTGTTCCCTTCAGCCACGGCCGAGAGAAACCGGAACGCGCGGCACGTGCCCCGGCCCGGGGTCGGGGGCGATTTTGGTGAGGAAAGGGTCCGTTACGGCAGCACGAAGTCCGTGCTCCAGAGATAGAACCTGTCCAGGGTCACGGCACCTGCGGGGAGGATCGCCGCGTAGAGCCGGTACGTGCCGGAGGGGAGGGCCGAGGTGTCGATCTCTCCGAAGAGGGAGGCCGCGACAGGTCCGCGGGTATGGGCAAGCCAGGGGGAAAATCCGTCCGAGGCCGCCTGTATCCCTTTTTCCTGAGTGATCAGAAAGAGCGCGTCGTGGCCGATACGGTCCGAAGAGATCCCCAGGTAGATATCTACCGGTGAGGAGATCAAGGGAAACGCCACCTGGAGGTTCATGGTCGTCCACGTGCGGTCACTTGCAGCAAAGGGCCTGCAGAGTTCAGGAGTGCTCCTCGCGACGGGCTCCAGGACATCGGGATACGCATAGGCCTCCTGCCATAGCGGTGCGGGAAGATCGGCTCCCATTGCGGAGACGGCTGAATAGGCATCCGGGAGCCTCGTGTCGGCGCCACCGGGTCCCTGGCGCACCCCTCCGCCGAACAAAGAGGGGTCCGGAATCTTCGGTGCGGGCGCCGGGGGGGTGACGGGCGAGGCCTGTGTTTCCGGTACGATGATATTGCACGGCGCGGAATAGGCGCTGTATTGCCCGGCACGGTCGAAGGCCCTCAGCGAAAAATAGTAAAGCGTCCCGCTGGAGAGGCCGTCGAGGGTATAGGAGCGGATGAGGGGACTGTTTGCGGAATCATACACGGTGACACTGCCCGTATATTCCGCCGGCCTGGGTCCATAATAGATCCGGTACCCGGCAATGTCAGGTTCCTGATTTCTGTACCAGGACAGTGTCACGGCGGCGGCCTGGGCGGCTCCGATTCCTGCGAGGATCCATACAAGGGCGCAACAGACCGCGGTATGCACGGGATTCATGGACCTCGGCCTCCAGCAAACGGCGGAATCATGCGGATCAGTATCTCTCAAGTCTTGTTGCCTGCTGCCTCGGCACGGCGCAATCCCTTTGTCATGGTCTTTCCTGCGTCCCTGCCGTAGCGTTGGCCCAGCAGGGGCAAAACGGATATATGCGAAGCACGATGCATGCCACCGTCCCGTTCCCGCCGCCCCGTTCGGAAACAGTCCGTGGATCATCGGGCCCCGGCCGTTCGGGGGAACCTCGTCATACTCGACGGATCCCGAGAACCGTCGTGAATCGTGACTGTCCGTATGAAAATCCCTCCATGGACGAGGCTTCCCGAGCGTACCTGATCACGGGGTTTGGCAGGCCCCCGATGCTGCAATTCCCCCAGGCCGGCGGCCGGAGGGCAGGCTGAAGGCCCTGTGCAATTTCAGTTTCCGCACGGCCGGACCGATGGGAAGAGTGAGGCGCGGTCGTCCTTCCGGCCCGCAGTCCCCCGGCGGGGTTGCTGGTCCGGGGCGGGTGGCGTATAATGAAACCGCTTACTCAAGCGACACTGTGAGGAAAGAGCACCGAGACATGAAACTTCGAGATCTCGATCAGCAGGTCAAGCCCGAATCCCAGGCGAACGCCTCGGGGGAGATAGCACGCCAGCACAGGCAGAGTGACCGGAAGGCGGCGAACCCCGACAGGACGGCCGCTGCGGACAGGGTGGATCTCTCCCCTCATTCCCGCCTCCTGCAGAGGGTGAACGAGAGCGTGAAGGCGCAGGACCCTGGACGCGCCGAGAGGTTACGTCTTCTCACTCAACAGGTACGGAGCGGCGCATACGAGGCGGATCCGGCCAAGATCGCCCGGAGCATGCTGACCGATCTCGTCAAGGATCTCGGCTAGATACGCCCGCTTCGGGCTCCGCTCCGGGGTCCCGTGTCCCTTTCGCCGCACCGGGCAAATGCCTTTTCCCCCACTCCCATCGATCCGCCGCGAGTCTATCTCCGGCAGCTTTGTCTGTTTTCCAGGCTGATCGAACGTACCTGATCACGGGGTTCGGCGCAGCCCCAATGCTGCAACTCTCCGGACTGGAAGCCTTCACAGGGTGCTGCCGATGCAAGATATCTTGACAAGCCTTCTCATGGAAGGCGGCGGGCAAGCAGACGTACTCCCTGTTCTTCAAGTGCCCGCCGACACAGCAGATGCGGTATCCTGTGAAGGCGTACTTTTCAGCTGTATCCGTACTGATACAATGGGTCCGGACGGTAAGGGATCCCCGTCCGCCAAAGGAATGGGCGCAGGACCCTGCCTCCGGAGCCTTCACGGCGACGCACCGTGAGAGTGGTACGGGGGGAGCGATGAAGGCGATACTCCATCTGGACATGGATGCCTTTTACGCCTCGGTGGAGGTCCTCGACAACCCGTCGCTCCAAGGAAGAGCGGTTGTCGTGGGTGGCTCCGGCAGGCGCGCGGTCGTTTGCGCTGCCTCGTATGAGGCCAGGCGGTTCGGCATCCATTCAGCCCAGCCCATGGCCGCCGCCGTCCGCCTGTGCCCCGAAGGGGTCTTTCTCCCTGTCCGAATGGCAAGATACAGGGAGGTCTCTCGGGAGATCTTCGCCGTCTTCCGCCGCTTCACCCCCATTGTGGAGCCGCTTTCCGTGGACGAGGCCTTTCTCGATGTCACGCACTCCATCCGCCTCTTCGGTGCCCCGGAGGAAATCGCGCGACGGATCAAGCGACTCGTACTGGAGCGGACCGGGCTCACCGTGTCGGCCGGTGTCGCTCCTTCGAAACTGGTGGCGAAGATCGCCTCGGATCTCCATAAACCCGACGGCCTCACCGTGGTGCCTGAGGCCCAAGTCGAGGCGTTCCTGGCACCCCTTCCGGTCGAGAGGCTGTGGGGGGTGGGAAAGGTTACTCAGCGGGAGCTTTCCCTTCTCGGCGCAAAGACCATAGGGGATCTCAGGAAAATTCCGAGGGAGCTGCTGGTGCGCCGCTTCGGCAGGCACGGCCTTTCCCTCCACATGCTCGCCTGGGGGCGCGACGACCGGGCGGTCGAGCCCGGACGCGAGGCCAGGTCCGCTGGCGCCGAGGAGACATACTCCAGCGACATCCTGGACCTGGAAACGGCGAGGAGGGAACTGCTCGTCCTTGCCATGCGTGCGGCGCGCCGGATGAGACGGGCGGGTCTCAGGGGCAGGACAGTGACCCTCAAGGTCAAGTATCACGATTTCGTGCAGATCACCAGGGCGTCCACACTGCCCGAGTATACCGACGATGGCTGGGAGATATTCCGCGCGGCGCGCGGGCTTCTCCAGAAGACCGAGGCGGGGGCGAGGCCCATTCGGCTTCTCGGAATCGCTCTGTCCCGTCTGGCCGTTTCCGGCGGCGGGGCCCAGATGCCCCTGTTCCCGGAGGACGGAATCCGATCCCGCCAGAGGCGGCTCAACCGCGCTCTCGATGCCATCTGCGGAAAATTCGGCGACGATGCGGTGTTGCCCGGAAGCCTGCTCGAAGGCCGTCATCCCGGCGGGAACGAGGATGAATGACGCTCAGGGCGGCCGGCCTGCACTTCGCACCATGCTCGAGAGAACACGCCTGGGCCCGGAGGGAAAATCCCCCGGCAGACGAGCGCGGCGCTTGACAAGAGACGGCCGGACGCATAGAGGTGAAATGAGATTGGGAGCAGGGAGGCGATGATGAACATCAAGGACATTCGGGCCAAGGCGAAGGAACTGAAGGTCAAGAATTATTCGAGGCTCCGGAAGGACGAGCTCATCTGGGCGATTCAGATCGCCGAAGGGCATACCGACTGTTTCCGCAAGATACGCGACTGCGGCCAGATGGACTGCTGCTGGCGCTCCGACTGTCAGGCGGAACAGGTGTAGTCCCCCGCCCGCGTAATGGTGGTGCCGCGGGCGCCGGGTTGGCCGCTCGGGCATCGATTTCCGGGCGACTGGGCCGATCGACTCCCGTCCCGGGCGTTTCTCTGTATCGTGATGCGCGGCTGCCGCCGGCTGCATCCCCTTCCACAGACCGCCGCGTCCCGCAGACCCCGGACAGGTGGGTCCAGCGGGATGTGTGAGGTAGACCCATGAACCGCATGTCGAGGGCGCCCATGGCCCTCCTCTGGATCGTCTTCTTTCTCCAGTGGTCCTTCCTTTCGGTCCACGCAAGCGACCCCGCTCCGGGCGGGAGGCTCGATCTCGCCGGCGCGCGGCGCCTGGCCCTGGCCCACAGCCCCCTCCTCCAGGCGGAAAGTGCGGCTCTGGACGCGGCGGCGGCGGAAATTCAGGCGAGCCGCAGCGCCTTCCTCCCCACCCTGGACGCAACGGGGACCTTTTCCCGGTCGGATAACCCCGTGGGCGTTTTCTCTTCCAAACTCTGGCAGGAATCCTTCACGGAGCAGGACTTCGGCATCGATCGATTGAACCGCCCTCAGCCCAGAAGCAACTGGCAGACCCGGCTGATTCTCCGGCAGCCGATCTTCAATCAGGGCTCGGAGATCATCGATTATCGGCTCGCCCAGGTGGGGGGGCGCAGGGCCGAACTCGCCGCGGAAGGGTGCCGCCAGGCGGTCCTCTATCAGGTAGAGGCGGACTATCATGCGGTGCTTCTTTCCGGCGAGGTGTGCGGCGTGCTCCAGGCCGCCCTGGGCCTCGCGCGGCGGAATCTGGACCTGGCCGAGACGCGCCACGCCGAGGGCCTGGCGCTGAAATCGGATGTCCTCGCCGCCCGGGTCCAGGCGACCGACCGTGAGCAGGAGCTGATCCGGGCCGAGAACGACCGGCTGCTCGCCCTTGCCGCGTTGAACCGGACCATGGGTCTCGACCAGGACACGCCTTGGGAACCTGCCGGCGATGACGGCGTGGAGACCGAAATCCAAGCCCTTGAGGAATGGACGGATCTTGCAGCCTCAAGGCGCCCGGAGGCCCGCCTCGCCCAGGCCGCCACGGAGGCGGCCAGGCTCGAGGCCCGGAAGGCGGCTTTCCGGCATCTCCCCACTCTCAATCTCGAAGGGGTGTACGAATTCAACTCCGAGGACCCTTGGAACGACCCGGGCGAATCCTGGACGGTGATGGCGATCACATCCATAAATCTCTTCCGGGGCCTGGGCGATCAGGCCGCTTGTGCCGGAGCGGAGGCGAGGCACCGCCAGGCCCGGGCCATGGAACAGGACACGGCGGATCGCATTGCTCTGGAGGTCCGCACGGCGTACTACGATCTCAAGGCTGCAAGGGACCAGCGCGCGGTGGCGGCCGAGGCCGTGGAACAGGCATCCGAGGCCTATCGCATACTGAGCCGGCGCTACGAGAGCGGCCTCGCCCTCATGGTGGAACTCCTGGCCGGAGAGCTCGCCCTCAGGGACGCGAAACTCCGCAGGATCCGGGCCGAGTTCGACGCCAGGGTGGCGGCGGCCAGGCTCAGGTGGACCGCGGGCGTGCTGGAGGACGACGGGGAATCGTGATGGAAATGACAGGGACGAAGTCGCGCCAGGGCGGAAACGGCGGACCGAAGGCGCCGTTCCCGGCGTTCGCAGCACTCCTCGCTGGCCTCGCGTGCCTGGGGCTTCTCGGCTCCTGCGGCCGCGAAGGGCCGGAGACCGGACCCGGCGCCGCGGCCGGGGGGAGACCGGTGCCCGCGCCGACACTCCGCCTCGAGATGACCGAGGTCCCCGTGCTCCGGGAGTTCCCAGGCGTGAGCGAGGCGAGTGTTGAATCCATCCTCGCCGCCAAGGTGCCGGGGTTCGTGCGGGAGATACTGGTGGAGGCCGGCGACAGGGTCCGGCGGAACGATCTCCTGGTCGTTCTGGACGATGCGGACGTCCAGGCGAGGATCCGGGCGATGGAGGCCGCCCGGCAGGCCGCGGTGCGACAGAATGAGGCCGTCCTCGCCCGCGCCGCGTATGCCGAGGCGAATCTCCGGCGGTACTCGAAACTCTTCGAGGCAGAGGCTGCAACACCCGACGAGCTGGAGCTGGTTCGGGCGGAGTACCAGGCCCTCCAGGGGCAGCTCGCCGCCGGGGAGGCGGAGGTCGTCCGCCTCCAGGCCCAGCTCGACGAGGCACGGCACCAACTTATCTACGTCAGGCTCTCCGCCCCTGCCGACGGCTGGATCACCGAACGGTTCGCGGACCCTGGGACCCTGGTGAATTCAGGGCAGCCGCTCCTGCGGCTCGTCGACGTCCCTGCCGGCCTCCGGTTCACCGCCCGGGTGGACGAATTTTTCATGCCTTCGGTGCAGCCGGGTATGGCGGCCTTCGTCGAGATCCCTGCCCTGGGGTTCGTTCTGCCGACCGCCGTCACCCGCGTGGTCATGGAGGTGGACCCGGCCACGCGCACCTTTCAGGTCCACGCGGCCCTCGATCCCCCCGGCCTGAAGACCGGGGTTTTCGGACGGCTCCGGCTCGTGACCGGCAGCCGGCCGGCGCTCAATGTGCCCCTGCGGGCACTGATCCGGCGGGAGGGCCTCACAGGGGTCTACGTCCTCGATACGGAGCGCGCCGCCCGCCTGCGCCTTGTCAGGACAGGCGAGGCGTGGAGGCGGCTTGAGGAACCCCTCCCCGGCGCCGTCCCCCTCACATGGATGCCGGCGCCGAGGGCCGTGGAGACGGGCGGCCTCGCCGGGGACGGCGACCTCCACGTGGAGATCCTGAGCGGGCTCTCCCCCGGAGAGACCATTGTCGCGGGCCGCCTCGCCGAGATCCGGGAAGGGATCCGCATTGAGTAGTTCCGAGCACCGAACCCCGGGGGGCGGTCTCCTGAGAGGGATGACCGGGGTCTTCGTGGACTCCAAGCTTACCCCCCTCGCCATACTGGCAAGCCTCCTCCTGGGCCTCTTCGCCGTGCTCTTCACGCCCAGCGAGGAGGAACCCCAGATCCTCGTTCCCATGGTGGACGTCATGGTTTCCATGCCCGGGGCCTCCCCGGCGGAGGTGGAATCCCGGGTGGTATCTCCCATGGAGAAACTGCTCTGGGAACTCCCCGGGGTGGAGTACATCTACTCTACGGCCATGGCGGGCCAAGCCCTCTCTGTGGTCCGCTTCGAGGTGGGAGAGGACCTCGAACGGAGCCTGGTCAAGACCTACGACAAGCTCTACTCCCATTTCGACTGGATCCCGCCGGGCTGCAGCAGGCCGCTTCTCAGGCCGTACTCCATCGACGACGTCCCCATCGTCACTCTCACCTTCTGGGCCGACGGCATGGACGGGACCGTCCTGCGCGGGATGGCGGCGGCGGTGGACGACAGGATCAGGTCGATCCCAGGGGTGAGCGGGACGTCCATCACCGGGGGCCTCCGCAGGCAGGTGCGGGTGGTCCTCCGGCCCGAGCGCCTGACGGCCCTCGGGATCGACGCCTCGGACGTGGTGCGGACCCTGGACGGGCAGAACCGGGCCGAATGGATCGGCGAGGTGACCCGGGACAACCGGGCCTTTTCCCTGGGGCTCGACAACTTCTTCGCGAGCCGGGGCCAGGTCGAGTCCGCCGTGGTCCATGTGTCCCGGGGCCGGCCGATCTTCCTCCGCCAGGTGGCCGATGTCCTGGACGCGTCGGCGGAGCCGACGGAATACGTGTTCATGGGCGCGGGTCCCGGGGCCGGCGCCAAGGGCATCTCCCTCGATACCCGGGATCTCCGACCTGCCGTCACTCTGGCCGTGGCCAAGCGGCGCGGCGAGAACGCCACCACCCTGGCCCATGCGGTCCTCCGCCAGGTGGAGGCCCTCAAGGGCGACCTCATTCCCTCCGGCGTGCACGTGGCCGTCACACGCGACTACGGCGAGACCGCGAAGGAGAAGTCGGACGAGCTCCTGCACCATCTGGGGATAGCCACCGTTTCCGTGGCCGCCCTCATGGCCCTGCTCCTCGGCTTCCGCGCGAGCCTGATCGTGCTCGTGGCCATACCCGTCACCCTCGCCCTCACGCTGTTCATCTACTACATCACCGGATACACTCTGAACAGGGTGACGCTTTTCGCCCTGATCTTCTGCATCGGCATACTGGTTGACGACCCCATCGTCGGCGTTGAGAACATCATCCGCCACCTCCAGATGCCCGGAAAGGAAGGGAAGCCCCTGCGTGAGACCATCGTGGAGGCGGTCGTCGAGGTGGGCAGCCCTCTGATCCTCGCGACCCTCACGGTGATCGCCGCCATCCTCCCCCTCGCCTTCGTCCGCGGCCTCATGGGTCCCTACATGCGGCCCATGCCCATGGGGGCCACCATGGCCATGTTTCTCTCCATGGTGGTGGCCTTCGTTATCACGCCCTGGACCGCGCACCGCATCCTCGGAAGAGCAGCGGAGAAGCCCGGCGAGGCCGGGGCCGAGGGCGCGGCCAACCGGTTCTACCGCCGCATGATGGGCAGCCTGATCGACCGCGCCCCCCTGCGGTGGGCCTTCCTTCTGGCCATGGGGGCATGCCTCGTCCTCGCCTGTTCGCTCATCGCCGCAAAGGTGGTCCGGGTGAAGATGCTCCCCTTCGACAACAAGAGCGAATTCCAGGTCATGGTGAACATGCCCGAGGGGACAAGCCTGGAACAGACCGCCCGGGTGGCGGCGGAGCTGGGGCTCTCCCTCGCGGACCAGCCCGAGGTCACCGATTTTCAGCTCTACATCGGGACCTCCGCTCCGTTCAATTTCAACGGACTCGTCAGGCATCACTATCTGCGCGAGGGGAACAACGTCGCGAGCATCCAGGTGAACCTCCTCCCCAAACACATGCGGGAAGAGCAGAGCCACGCCATCGTCCGGAGGCTCCGCCCCGGGCTCCGCACCATCGCCGAGGGCCATGGGGGGCGGATAGAGGTGTCGGAGATACCGCCGGGTCCCCCGGTGCTCCAGACCCTCGTGGCCGAGGTCTACGGGCCGGACCACGGGCAGAGGACCGCCCTGGCGAGGGAGGTCATGCGGATCTTCGAGACCACCGAGGGTGTGGTGGACGTGGACTGGTACATGACCGCGCCCCAGACCGAATACCGCGTGGTGGTGGAGCCGGACCGGGCCATGGCCCTGGGCGTGAGCCCGGCGCGGGTGCTCGATGTCCTGCGGACCGCTGTGGCGGGGACGGACGTGGGCCTCCTCCACAGCCCCTCTGCGGACGAGGACGTGACGGTCAACGTGCGGTGGCCTGTTCCGGAGCGGTCGGCGTTGCCGGACCTCGACGGGCTGAAAGTACGGACCGCAGGCGGGGGCTTGGTGAGCCTGACCGAGGTCGCCCGGTTCGAGGAGCGCAAGGTGGACCCGCCCATTTACCACAAGAACCTCAAGCCCGTGGTCTACGTCACGGGGGACGTGGCCGGAGAGGTGGAGAGCCCGGTCTACGCCATCCTTGACATGAACGAACGGCTCGAAGCACTGGCCGGCCCGGACGGCGTCCCCATCGAGATCTATTCCGTCCGGCAGCCCTTCCTCGGGAGCGAGTGGGCCATGAAGTGGGACGGGGAATGGCACATCACCTACGAGGTCTTCCGGGACATGGGGGCGGCCTTCGGTGTGGTCCTCATCCTGATCTTCATCCTGGTGGTGGGGTGGTTCAGGTCCTACTCCGTGCCGCTGGTTATCCTCTCCCCCATCCCACTCTCGCTCATAGGCATCATCCCGGCCCATGCCCTGATGGGGGCCTTCTTCACCGCCACATCCATGATCGGTTTCATCGCCGGGGCCGGGATCGTCGTCCGCAATTCCATCATTCTGGTGGACTTCATCGAACTCCGCCTGGCCGAGGGCATGCCCCTTGCGGAGGCCGTGGTGGATGCGGGCACGGTGCGCTTCCGGCCCATGCTCCTCACCTCGTCCGCGGTGGTAGTGGGGTCCTTCGTCATCCTGTTCGACCCGATCTTCCAGGGACTCGCCATATCGCTCATGGCCGGCGAGGTGGCGGCCACCCTGTTTTCCAGGATGGTGGTCCCCGTGCTGTACTACCTGGACCACAGGATGAAGCAGGAGGGCCGGCTTGTCCTGTAGCCCCAGGGCCGCCGGAACCGGGTGCCCCGCCGGGGTGCTACCCTGCTTGTTCTGAGGCCCGGATCGCCGCGGCGGGCCTGCGCACCCAGTGTATCTGATCACGGGGTTCGCCAGATCCCCAATGATGCAACTCCCCGAACTGGAAGCCTTTACAGGGTGCTGCAGATGAAGGCGGCGGGCACGCAGACATACTCCCTGTACTTCAAGTGCCCGCCAACACAGCAGACGTGGTGCCCTGTGAAGGCTTACCACGCGGTGGGCGGTGCGATCGTCTTGTTTCACCGCCCGTTCACGCCGTTCACCGGTGTCTCGGGGATGCACCGAGGAGACCAGGCCCGCCGGAGAACGGACAATCCCGCGCCGGCTCAGGAGGCGCTGTCCTTCCTGCCGTAGCGGTCGTCGAAACGGAGGATGTCGTCCTCGCCGAGGTAGCTCCCGGACTGGACCTCGATGAGCTCCAGGGGGATCTTGCCCGGATTCTCCAGGCGGTGCGTGGTTCCAGGAGAGATGTACGTCGACTGGTTCTCCGTCAGGAGAGAGACCTCTTCGCCCCTGGTGACCCGCGCAGTGCCCTTCACCACCACCCAGTGCTCGGCCCTGTGATGGTGCATTTGGAGGGAGAGGCTGGCCCCCGGGTGGACGGTGATCCGCTTGACCTGGAACCTCTCGGCCCGGTCCACGCACTCGTAGCTGCCCCAGGGCCGGAAGACCTTTCGGTGCGACACCGCCTCCTCCCTTTCCCGGGCCTTGAGCTCGTTCACGATGATCTTGACCTCCTGGTCGCAGCCCTTGTGGCTCACGAGGACCGCGTCGGCGGTCTCCACCACCACGAGATCCTCGACCCCCACCGCAGCGAGGAGGCGGCTCTCGGCATGGAGATACGAATTCCGAACGCCCCGGGTGAGGACGTCCCCGACGAAGACATTGTCGGCGTCGTCCCGGGCCCCCACCTCCCACAGGGCGACCCACGACCCCACGTCGCTCCATGACGCGCCGAGCGGGATCACCACCGCCCCCTCTGTCTTCTCCATCACGGCGTAATCGATGGAATCTCCGGGGCAGGCGTCGAAGGCCACGGGATCGAGCCGGATGAAATCCAGGTCCTGCACGGCGTTTTCCACAGCGGCCCTGCAGCACTCGATCATCCCCGGGGCGAAGCGCTCCAGCTCCTCGAGATACACCGAGGCCCGGAACATGAACATCCCGCTGTTCCAGTAGTACTCGCCGGAGGCGACATAGGCCTGCGCAGTGGCGAGATCGGGCTTCTCGACGAACCTGTCCACGCTGTACGCACCCGGGTCCGCCGCCTGCTCCGCGATCCTCTCACCCCGCCTGATGTAGCCGTACCCGGTCTCGGGCTTGTGCGGAAGCACTCCGAAGGTGATGAGACGGCCCGCCTCCGCCAGAGGCTCCGCCAGATTCACCGCCGCGATCAGGGCCCGGACGTCCTGGATGACGTGGTCGGCCGGGAGGACCAGGAGCACAGGGTCCTCGCCCGCCTGCAGGGCATGGAAGGCGGCAGCAGCCGTAGCCGGGGCCGTATTCCTTCCCGCTGGTTCGAGCAGTATGGCCGCGGGAGGACGGCCGATGAGACGGAGCTGTTCCGCCACCATGAAGCGGTAGCTCTCGTTGCAGACCACCACCGGCGGGCTGACTCCCTCGATTCCGGCCAGACGGAGTACGGTGTTCTGAAGGAGCGAACGGTCGCCCACGAGCGGGAGGAGCTGCTTCGGGTAGAGCTCCCTGGAAAGGGGCCACAGGCGGGTACCCGCCCCGCCGGAGAGTACGATTGGCACGATCATGGTACGGCCTCCCTCAAATCAGATGAACTGTCCCGCCCGGCTCCGGGAGCCCGGCGCGCAGGCTCCAGCTTGCAGTGTCGGACACGAGCTTACACCAGTTCGTTGAAGACCTGCAAATGTTCCCTCGCCGTCCGTTTCCGGTGAATCGAATCTCTATGTTCAAGAAGCCCGTGTGATTTTTTCGGCCGTGGTTTTCTTCTTATAGGGGTATTGCTCTTGGGGGGAGGGGAGTGAGGGGGTTGTAGGGTATCGGTTTTTCCCCGGCCGGCCTGTGGAGGGGGCCTGGGCGGTCCCGGGACGCACCCGGGAGGCGGCAGGAGGCTCTTGTGGACGGCGTTCCCGGTCATTTTGACTCCGTGCCGCGCGGTTTTTCCGGACTGGGCGGTGCACAAGGCAGTTGTTGATCGCACTGCAAAAACCTCAAAATCTGATCCCGCTCAAAAAGCCCGAGATGCAAGACGCGAAATTTTCCAGGAATGAGGCGTACTTAGCGTACGCCGCAGTGACTGGAAAATTGAAGCAACGCCGCAGATCGGGTTTTTTCAGCGGGATCAGTTGTTGGGTTTCGCTTCGCTCTACCCAACCTACGGGGACGGGGCTGGAGGATTTACTTCCGGACTGCCGACGGGCGGGAAGGAAGTCTGCCGCGAAGCGGCTTACCTGAACCGGGTATGTGCCCGGGCCAGGATCTCCCGGCCCGGCCCTGCGCTAGATGTCTTTCCGCGGCCGCCCCCCGGCCTTACTGATAACAGCCCTCGTTGATCATGGCATTGACCCTGGCCTGGAACTCGCCCGACTGGATGAAGTACTGCCGGAGCTGGTCCCTGGTGACCGCGCCCGTGTTCAATTGGTTCACCCAGTCCTCCACCTCGACCGGGCTCGCGAAGCGGCGCATGAAGGCGTAGTAGAGATCCTGCACGTATTGGGCGTTGGTCCTGTTTCTGGCGACGTATTCGGCGCTGGAGAAGAACTGCTTCGTTATGGATTCCACCTGGGCGGTCACCGCGGAGGGGCCTGTGCACTGGGCCTGCCGGAAGAGGTCGAGCCAGTAGGAAAAGCCCTCGCTATCCGGAAGCCGCCCGAGGATCCCCCTGTAGAAGTCCACAACCACATAGATTTCGCCCCGTACCGAGGTGTCTCCGTAAAGGCCGGTCATGAACTCGTCGAATTCCGGCGAGAACAGGAAGAAGTACATAACCATGTCCCGGCTCGAACCCGCATTGAGCTGGGAAATCCACCAGTTGAAACCGCCGCTGTCCGGGGGCCGGTTGAAAAAGGTGAGATAGAGGTCGGTCACGAATTCGGCGTTGGTCCTGTTGAAGGATGCGTACTCGGCACTCTTGAAGAACTGGTCCGCCATGACCATGTATGCCTCTTTCACGTCGATGCCGAGCAGATTGGATCTCGTGATCTCACCGTTCCAGTACGCGAGGCCTCCGGCGTCGGGAGTCCGCTTGAGTATGGAGGTGTAGTAATGTTCCACAAGTTCGGAGAAGCCCGTTCCGACGGTGAAATCGAGCTTTCTGTAATAGATCTCGGAGCCGTAGTTGTTGTCCCGGAAATCCGACCACACCAGGTGGACCGCCCCGCCGCCGGCCGCGGCCCTGGGCCAGGTGGCCGTGTCGGCGCCGACGAGCTGCTCGATATCGTTCCATGTGGCGCCGCCGTCGCTGCTGCTCCGGTGGAAGAGCCGTCCTACGGACAGTGAATCGCGTATCACCGCATTTTCCGAGAAGAAGGCGTGAAGCCCTCCGCTGTCGTCCAACGCCAAACCGGGATTGACCCGGTTCGGCGGCTCGGGCTGAGGATGGGTGACGGGAAAACTGCTCAGCCGTACGGGAGCTCCGCACCCCTGTCCTGCCGGTTCGCATCTCCTGTACTCGACGTTGTTGCCGGCGGTCTCGTCCCAGTAGGCCAGGTGGAGGGCCAGGTCGCTTCCCGCCTCCAGAGCGCCGCCATGGGCATTGGAATATTTCTCCGCAAGGCTCCCGGACACCCGCTGGGAGGGCTGGAGCCAGGCTGTGACCGGAGAGCAGCCGATGCTCTTGCTGCGAAGGAGATACATGCTGAAGGGCGGCCAGCCGCCTTGGGGAAGGCCGTCCCGGCTGCTCCGGAAGAGGATGTAGAGGTTGCCGTCCCCGCCCTGAACGATTCGCGGATCTTCGTTGTCGACCATGCCGTCATTCTGCGTGAGCCACTGGTCCGGCGTCCAGGTGCTTCCATGGTCGCAGCTCGCCTTATAATAGATGCCGGAATAGCCGGCCCTGTGATCGTACCACACCAAATGGACCCGTCCCGAGCTGTCCACCGAGACATCCGACGCCCGAGAGTAGCCCGAGGCGCTGGTGAGCTGCTGGACCGCCGCCCAGGTGACGCCCCCGTCCGTGCTGCGCCTGAAGAAGGCTTCGCCGGTCTCCGGGTCGGAATGCCAAAAGACGTAAACGAAATTCCCGTCCGCGGCCACTGAGGGATAGAGATCCGGCCGCCCGGAGTTATTGCTCAGGTTCTGCGGAGTACTCCAGGAGTACCCGTTGTCGAGGCTTCGGCTGTAGTAGATTTCCGGATCGACGAAATTCGGGTATTCGAACCACACGGCGTGGAGCGTCGTGCTCGATGCGGCGATATCGGGTCCCCAGGACTGCCCCTGGATGGCGCTGATCCTGACTTCAGGCCCCCAGCCCGCATGGGCTGCTGCGCAGCAGCATATCGTGAGGCCCATGACGGAAAGCGCTGCCGCGATCTGTTTCAATGTCCCTTTCATGGCGAGTTCCTCTGGCTCAGACAAAATTTCGGTTCAGGCCCTTCCCGCCTTCTCAGGGCGGGGGCCGGCCGCCGGCGTCAGGGGCAGGCCGGCGACGCGTGGCGCAGAATCCCGCTTCCGTCCGTCACGAGATACAGGGTGCCGTTGATCAGCTCGATATCGACGATGGCCCCCCCCAAGAGAGGATCGGAAACGGCGGTCCATGTCACGCCCTGATCGCGGCTGCAGTAGTATCCCCCTCCGAAGCCCGCAGCCCAGGCGGTCCCGTCTTCGGAGAACACGAGACCCGTCAGGACCGATTCTCCGAGGCCCGAGACGCTCTCCACCGGGTACCAGTTCATCCCGTAGTCGTCCGACCTGAAGAGCCCCTTGTTCGTGCTTGCGAGCAGCACGTTCGGATCCGAGGGGTCGCGGGCGGCCCGGTAAAAAGTGAGCCGCATGAACCCCTGGTGGTCAGCCTGCACCGGCGTCCAGCTCGTGCCGCCGTTTCCGGTGATGTACGGCCTCTGATCGAACAGGAACACGAAGAGGAACAGATTATCCTCGGGGTCCATGACCACCCCGGAGGGATAGACGGCGAGGCCGTCGGCCCCGGTTCCCGAAAAGGTGCCGGCGCCGAGGGCGGCCCATGTCCCGGAGGCGCTCCGCTTGTAGGCCTTCTCTCCGCCTTCGAACAAGGAATAATACACGATCCGGTCGTCGGCCCAGTCGACGACAAGGCCGGTCGGCTTCAGAAAAGCCGCATAGGGGTCGTTGGGCATGGGCGGGGCGCTGACCAGGGCCCAGGCCGATCCGTTCCAGGAGAAAAGCCCGCGGCCATGGGCCGCCGCATAGACGGTGTTCGGATTCACGGCGCTTGCAGCGATGTGGGTGATGCTGAGATTTTTCTCGAGTTCGGCGACCTCGAGGCCGTTCTCAAAGGCGGTCCATGTCGCCCCGCTGTCCGTGCTCCGCTTCACGCCCCCGCCATCGAGGCCCATGTACAAAGTATTCGGGCTGGAGGCCGGAGAGGCGGCGAGGGCCCGGACCCGGTCCGCCTTGAGCCCGGAACTCGACTTTGTCCAGGGCGGGCCGCCGCAGGACGTGGCGTAGAGCCCCTGTCCCTTGAGCCCCAGGAGGATCGAGCCAGGAGCGGACGGCGAGATGGAGATCGCATGGATCCCGCTGTAGACCGGGTCCGCGGTGCTGCTCACCCGGACCGACCAGGTCGCCCCGAAGTCAACGGATTCCCACGGCCCATAGGACCTGGTTCCGGCCCATATCCTGCCGGGTTGAACCGGGTCGGCGGCAATGGTCTCGATCCCGTACAGTTCGCGGCGCATGATCCAGCCGCCCCCTCCGGTCTGGGTGAAAATCGCCCCCAGGTTGTTCCCGGTGTTGAAGGTACCGGCATACACGGTCCCACTGCCATCGACGGCGATCGTTGTCACGAATTCGTTCGAGAGCGCCCCTTTGCCCCCGGGGTTGTTCCAGTCGCTCCAGGTCGTTCCCCAGTCCGTCGATCTGAACACGCCTCCCCAGGCGGCCCCGGTTCTGCTGTTCAGTCCGGCATACACCACGTTGCACGACGCGGGATCGAAGGCGATGGCTGTCACGTCCAGGCTGTCGAACCCCGCGCTGGATCCGGAGAACGTATCGCCTCCGTCTGTGGAGGCGTACGCCCCAGCCCCGGGGACACCGATAAGGACATGATTCGGATCGCAGGGGTTCACGGCCAGCGCCCTTACGGTGTCGCAGGTCCGCCGGGACCAGGTGGCGCCTCCGTCCGAGGTCCTGAAAAGCCCGTGTTCGGTTCCGGCATAAATCACCTGGGGCGAGGAGGGATGGCCCGCCAGCCGCCAGACATACCGTTCCTTGAGGCCGTTGAGGCGGGTCCAGGAGCTGCCCCCGTTGGTACTCTTGAACACGCCGCCGCCCTGGGTGGCGGCATAGAGGGTGGTACTGCCGGCCCGGAGGATGTCCCGGACCTCTCCGCTGTTGGACGACAGCTGGGTGAGCGCGCCCCTGGCAGCCGATGCGAGGCACAGGCAGAGGGTGAGCGCCGTGAGGCAGGCGAGGAGCCTGCGGCGGAATCTGTTGGCGGAGATAGCGCAGACGCTCATGGGACGTCACCTTTTCAGCGGAATTTGGGTTCAACCCGAGCAGGAAGACCGTGGTGGAATCCGGAAGTCTTCCCACTCGGTCTGTTTTCCGCAAAAGACATGCCGGGGAGGGGGGAAACGGTTCCGGACATTCTGCCCGCCGCGTGGTCACTATATATGGCGGTTTAATCCCTTATTGGCACATCATATTGTGGGCGATCAAGCGCGGCGCCTTGCGGGCGGTCTGTTTGTATCTCCATGAAATATCTGTATTTCTTTTCCCAAAATTCGATCACGCCGGCCCGATTCCGGCTGGTCCCATGTTTTTGCCCGGGTTTTTGCCGTGAATATGCCGTTTTACGTCAGGAGGTGACGAAATGTGTTTGTCATGCGAGGTTGTGTTGGTGGGAGGCGTATTGTTTGGGGTTGTATTAAAAAATTTTAATAATTTTTTTTCGTGTGTCTGGCTGAGCGGTCTGTCTCACCTGCGGCATTCTTTTTTTGCCCCGGCATCCCGCAGAGGGGTCTCGGAAAGGCCCCCGCCGGCCCTGTTCCCCCGGCAGGGCGGACATTTCCTTGGGGGGGAAGGCGGTGGTCCCGGGTCGGTTCGCCGCGCAGGTCGCAACTCGGCCCGTAACTGATCACAGGGTTCGGCACAACCTCAATGCTGCAACTCCCCGGAATCGAAGCCTTCACAGGGTGCTGCAGATGCGAGACGGCGGGCACGCAGACGTACTCCCTGTACTACAAGTGCCCGCCAACGAAGTAGATGCGGTACCCTGTGAAGGCTTACCTCGGCCCGATGTAGCCGGACGAATTGGCACGGCGGGGCTTGGCGTCTATAATACCCATCGCCCTCCCCGGCTGGGGCACGGGGCGAGGGGGGTGAAGTCGGAACCCCCTGTGGGATCGGGGCGGCCCGTCTTGAGCCGGGCGAGAGCCGATCCGGCCGGGGACATGACCTGTGACGAACCGGGACGGCACCGGGGTTGAGGGATGAATCTGAGCTTGCTCGTCGAATTCACCAGGCGGGATTTCCTGGAGCGCTATTCCGGTTCGGTCCTCGGGGTGGCTTGGTCGTTCATCTGGCCCCTGGTCAGCCTCTTCATCTACATCGCGATCTTCTCCAAGGTCATGAGCGCAAAGCTCCCCGGCGTCTCCTCCGCATACAGCTACGGTATCTATCTCGTGGCAGGCCTCGTGCCGTGGACGGCCTTCTGCAACACTGTGGCCCGCTCGGCCACGGTCTTCGTGGACAAAAAATCCATCATCAGCAAGATCCATATCTCCCTGCCCCGGCTGCCCCTCTACATCGTCATGTCGGAGAGCGTCACCTTTGTCATCTCCATGGCCCTGTATCTCGCGTTCCTCATGGCCACGGGGAACCCGCTGCATCCGACGGCGCTCCTTCTCCCCTTCGTCTACCTGGTCCACCAGGTCCTGGCCTATTCCCTCGGCTTTGTGGTGGCCACACTCCTCGTTTTCCTGCGAGACCTCAGAGAGGTGACGGGGATCGTGCTCCAGATCTGGTTCTGGTTCACACCGATCGTTTATGTGGTCGATATCGTTCCTGATTTTGTAAGGGGGTTCTTCGTGTACAATCCGGCCTACCTCTTTGTGAAGGCCTATCAGGACGTCCTGGTCTTCAACCGTGCGCCGGACATCGACTCGCTCATGATACTCGCCGTCCTCGGGCACGTGCTCCTGGCGGTTGGCTACGTCCTTTTCAAGAGATTGGAAAAGGACGTCAGGGATTTCGTATGACCCGGCTTATCCTGGCCATCGCTGCCATCAGCCTGGGGGCGGCTGGGGGGTTCCTGCTTATCCGCCGCCTGGTGGTCTGGACATACAGGGGCCTCTTCTTCATCGGGCTGAGCCTTCTCTATTTCCTCCTGATTTTCCTCGCTGCGAAGATGTTTCAGGGGGGAATCGGATGATCCGGGTCGAGGGGCTCTCGAAGACGTTCAAGCTGTACCGGTCCCCGGCCCACCGCCTGAAGGAGATCGTGTTCCGCAAGTGCTACCATCAGACCCACGCGGCCCTGCGGGACCTCTCCTTCGATGTCCAGGACGGGGAGACCCTGGGCATCATCGGGCCGAACGGGGCCGGGAAGTCCACCCTCCTGAAGATCCTCACCGGCATCCTCGTTCCCGACAAGGGTTCCGTGCATATTGACGGCAGGATCACCGGCCTGCTGGAACTCGGCACGGGCTTCAATCCCGACATGACAGGGCTCCAGAACATCTATATGAACGGCCTCCTGCTGGGCATGAGCCGCGCCGAGATCGACGCCAGGATCGAGAGGATCATCGAGTTCACCGAGCTCGACGACTTCATTTACGAGGCCCTGAGAACATACTCCTCCGGCATGGTGATGCGGCTCGCCTTCTCCGTGGCGATCCACGCCGAGCCGAGGTGTTTCGTGGTGGACGAGGCCCTTGCCGTGGGGGACGCCCATTTCCAGCAGAAGTGCATGGACCGGATCAAGGAGTTCCGGGGGCAGGGCGGCTCCATCGTCTTCGTCTCCCATGACATGAACGCGGTCAAGATCCTGTGCAGCCGGGCCATCCTGCTCCACCAGGGGGCGGCGCTCGAATCCGGAGTACCTGAGACCGTGGTGAGCGCCTACAATTTTCTCGTTGCCCGCCTGGGGGACGAGAGAAAGGAGATGAAGGTGTCCGGCCGCGAGGTCCGTTCGTACGGGACGTTCGACGCCCTCATCCGGTCCCTTTCCATCGTGGGGAGCGAGTCGGGTTCCGGCACCATCTCCGCCGGCGAACAGACGACCGTTACCATCGAGATCGAGGCGGAGAGGGACGTCCCCGAGGTGGTGGCGGGCATCCTGATCCGTGACAGATACGGGCAGGACATCTTCGGCACGAACACGTACCACTACGGCCTGCCGCTTTCCATGAAGGAGGGGCAGAGGGCGGCCTGCCGCTTCCGTATGCCCCTCAATATCGGCGCGGGCAAGTATACCCTCACCGCGGCCCTCCACACCAGGGACACGCATCTCGAGCGCTGCATGCACTGGGCTGACCGCCTCCTTGATTTCGAGGTGGCGGGCTTCAAGGGGCATTTTTCCATCGGCCTGTGCAAGCTCGAGCCTGACATCGAAATAGTTCGCGAGGTGGCGTGATGGAGGAGAAGAGGGTGCCCGGACTCAGTGTGGACGAGATCATGTGGCGGATCCAGGAGGAGGTCAGCAGGCAGAAGGAACTCGCCTCTCTGGAAAGCGTGACCCCGGGAGAGGATGCGGCAGAGCCGTCTTCAGAGCAGGTCGCGGCAGAGCCGGACTCCGGCCGCCCGAGCCTGCTTTCCCGGGTTCTCCAGGAACGGATCACGCCCAAGGAGAGCTATCACCTCGACGACTTTCTGGCGTTTCACGACGAGGCCTTCGTGAAAAACGCCTATCTCGGGGTCCTTGGCCGTGAGGCCGACGCCCAGGGCCTTGAATACTACGTCGCCGGGCTGCGGCGCGCCGACTTCTCCAAGGTGGAGATCCTTGGCCGGCTGCGGTTTTCCGAGGAAGGGAAGGCGAAGGGTGTACCGATCGAGGGCCTTGAGAGGCCGTATTTTTTTCAAAGGCTGTGCCGCCTGCCGGTGGTGGGGTATCTCTTTCGGCTCGGCGCCGACATCGTGCGGCTGCCCCATGTCTTGAAGGGGATCAGGGAGTTCCAGAACCACGCCTTTGCCCAGTCGAGGCTGCTGGACATGATGCTCGATCGAGAGCTACGGAACAGGGCATATGCATCCAGCGTGGAATTTTTGAGGAGGCGGCTGGAGCAACAGGTGCAGAACCGGGCCTACGCGTCCAGCGTGGAATTCTTGCGGAAGCGCCTCATGGAAAAGGCCGAGATGGATGCCTTGGACGAATTGCGGGAGGTGTGTGCGGATAAGGCGGATATGGAGCAGCTGAAGAAATTGGAAGATGTCTTGTCTGCGAAGGCGGAGCAGAGTATTCGTGAAGGCTTGGATGCGATGGAAAGAACGGTGGGGGCCAAGGCTGATGCCGCTGAGTTGCGCGCACTCTGGACTGCACTGGAGGCGAAGGCCGACACCACTGTCGTGTATGCGCAGCTCACGGAGCAGCGGCGCGACATTCGATCCCAGGAACGGCGCGTCCTCGATCTCTTGCAGAGGATCGAAACGGAGCCCGGCGGGGGCATTTTCGATTCAAAACGGACGGATTTCTCTGCCCAGCAGGAGAACGGACTGCTCGACGCCATGTATGTTGCGTTTGAGGATCGTTTTCGGGGCCGAAGAGAGGACGTTCGGACGCGTCAGGAGGAATATCTGCCCTATATCCGCCAGGCGCTTGGCGCGACTGAGGGCGGAGTCGTAGTGGACATAGGATGCGGGCGCGGGGAATGGCTCGAAATCCTCCAGGACAACGACATCGCGGCCCGTGGGTTGGACTTCAATCCGGCAATGGTTGAGGAGTGCAGGCAAAAGGGCCTGGATGTGGATCACGGCGATGCCCTGTCATATCTGCGCGGTGCGCCGAGAGACACCATTTCCGTGGTGACGGGATTTCACATCCTGGAACATCTCGAATTCGGTCAGCTCGTCGCGATCGTCAGCGCCTGCCGCGAGGTGCTTAAACCCGGAGGACTCGTCGTTTTTGAGACCCCGAACCCCAAAAATCTCGTGGTCGGGGCATGCAATTTCTATTCTGATCCGTCCCACAAGAAACCACTGTTTCCGGAGACCCTCCAGTTCATCCTCTCGTACCACGGTTTCGTCGATACGGCGATCCACTATACAAATCCGGTACCGGGGAGTCCGTTCGACCTGAGCAAGGAAACAGAGCGTATTCTGAATGACTGGTTCTTCTCAGCCCGGGATTATGCCGTGATAGGCTGGAAGAGATGAACCCGGCATCCGGGTCATACGCTGCTGGCTTTCCAGCAGGTACAGAGGGGATCCTTGTCGGCACGATACTCATCATGGCTCTGGCCATAAGGCTATGGGGTATCGATTTCGCTTTACCCTATATCTACCATCCTGATGAGGTCAACAAGATTGCGATAGCTCAAGGCATCTTCAAGACCGGTGATCTGAATCCACATTATTTCAAGAAGCCGACGCTATTCATCTATCTCAACGCGCTGGCGTATGTTCCTTATTACCTGTTAGGCAGGGTGTTCGGCGCATTTCAAACCCCGGCCGATATTCTCCCCCCGGTAAGTCTGGCAATGGGTGTGGCGCACGCACAGATGCCGTCGACCGTGATCATGGGCCGGTTGTTGACGGTGTTCTTTGCAACCGCAACTATTCCTTTTGTATTTTTTCTTGGCAAGCAGCTTGGAAAGACGACGTCATCCGGTGTATTGGCCGCCCTGATGATGGCGGTCTCTCCGACCCATGTTCAGCACAGTCGATACATAACTGAAAATATCTTCTTGGTGTTTTTTGTTATTTTCTCGGTATGGGCATCGGTGCGTCTCTATCAAAAAGGCAGGACAGGCGATTATGCCATGGCAGGAATTGCCGCCGGCCTGGCGGCATCGTCGAAATACCCGGGTGTCCTGGTCGCAGTCGTTCCGTTGTGTGCGCATTTCCTTCGCCTGAATTTCAGCGAGGGAATGAGAGATTTTCGATTTTTCCTCTGTTTAGGTCTTGTTCCGGCCGCGTTTTTTGCCACGACTCCGTTTGCGTTGATGGATTGCGCAAACTTTCTCAAGGACGCATTCTCTGAAGTGGAGCATTACGCCACCGGCCACCCAGGCATGGATGGAAACAGTTTCGTATGGTATCTGTCGTATGCGTGGCAAACTGCGGGACTCATCTCTATAGTCGCTCTACTGGAGATGGGGCGCGGAGTCTATTCGAGATCCAGGGGAATTATTCTCTTGTCTCTCTTTCCTCTCGTCTATTTTTTGTTTATAAGCTTCTTTGTAGTCAGAAACGATCGTACGTATCTGCCTGTTGAGCCGCTGCTGTTTGTATTGGCGGCCTCTTTCATGGTCCATATATTCGATAAGGCCCGAAAAATAGAACCAACTCTATTGAAGCGAACCGCTTTTTTCGTGGGGATATCGTTTACAGCCGTGTGTTTCCTCCAGCCCGTTTTCAAAACGGTCAGCGATACAATCAAGTTGACCAGAACGGACGGCCGCGAAACGGCAAGAATTTGGGTGAATGAGAACCTCCCGGCAGGTGCCAGGATCGCGCTGGAGTCATATTCGCCCTTTTTCGATCCGTCGCGGTTTCGCATAACGGGTTTTGGGAAAATGATAGAACACGGACCCCAGTGGTTTATTGACCATGGATACGATTACGCGATTTTCAGTCAGGGAATGTACGGAAGATTCTATGAGAAACCAGAAAAGTACGGGCAGGAAATCGACCTATACGACAAGCTGTTCAGCCGGTTCAGCCTCGTGAGAGTGTTTACCGAGGGCGGATATGAAGTGCGTGTATACAAGGTCGGGTAACTGCGCTACATCAATCAGAGCCGCGTGGGCGGCTTGAAAATTGGTTGCCGGATTCGAGGAACAGGTTGGTAGAAACGATTTCGGACGTATCCTGGGACCGCCTGCAGACTGTTCTCTGCGCGTTTTCCCGCAGCCGGATGTCCGAAGGTTCCCCATCCGAACCCTGACGATTTTGCAGTGCCGGGGCGGGGGCCTCAAGAGCGCTGGAGGACACACTTCAGAATGAAGCTTGCCGTTGTCATACCCTGGTTCGGCAGGGACCTCAAGGGCGGCGCCGAGCAGCAGGCCTGGCAGGTGGCCACCCGGCTCGCCCGGCGGGGCGTGGAGGTGCATGCCCTGACGACCTGCTCGAGGGAGTTTTTGAGCGATTGGGGGCAAAATCACTATTCGTCCGGGGTTCGCTTTGAAGATGAGGTTGTGGTGCATCGTTTTCCCGTGGACGGGAGGGATCCTGAGGCGTTTGACCGGGTGAACGCCAGGCTTCTCGCCCTCCCGAGGAGCGAACTCCGCCCCTGGGTTTCTCCGCTGAATCCCGTGGATGAGCGTGCTTACATCGACGGAAACATCAGATCCAGCGCATTCCTCAACTATCTTGGAGAATGCGGTGAATATTTCGATGCGTTTCTGTTTCTGCCGTATCTCTTCCCCATGGCCATAGAAGCGCTTCCCCTTGTGCGGGGAAAGGCCGTGCTTCAGCCGTGCCTTCACGACGAATCGTACGCCTATCTCGATTGTGTCAGGAAGCTCTTTACCTCTGCGGCCCGGCTTTTTTTTATCAGCGAGGGTGAGTTCGAGTTGGCTTGCCGTCTTTACGGATCATCCATTAGGGATCGATCTCGTGTCGTGGGTGCGGGCGTCGAAACGCCGTGCCTGCTATCCGGTGGGACCAGGGACCGTCCCATTGTTGAGGGCGAGTATCTGCTCTACCTGGGCCGGAAGGACCGCGGAAAGAATGTCCACCTGCTGGTCGAGTGGTTCGAATCATGTCCGGTTGCAACCGAGCACTCCCTGAAACTGGTGATGGCCGGGCCGGGGGCGCTCCCCTGTGCACCCCGAACCGGCCGGGTCATTGATTTGGGCGTGGTGAGCGAGGAGGCGAAGGTCAATCTCTTGAGCGGTTGCAAGGCACTGGTGAACCTCAGCGAAAACGAAAGTTTCTCGCGGATCGTCTTCGAGGCCTGGTTTTCGGGAAAACCGGTGATCGTTCATGATGCGTGTCTGGCCACCTCTTGTGCCCTGAAGGCCGCGGGCTCAGCCGGATGGGCCGTGGGGAATCGGGAGGATTTCGACCGGTGTATCGGCCAGATGCAGCGGGAATCGGACGATGGGCTTGCCGCCATGGGCCAGCGGGGCAGCCGCTATGCACAGGTTGTGGCCGACTGGGATTCAGTCATCGAACGATACCTCCAAGAACTCGGAACGTGGGTCCGGGAACGGTCGCCGCGGATGCAGGCCCGCGGCCGGGGTGCTCGGCCGGTGGCCATCGCGTATTTCAGCATCGGTGAAGGGGATGCCGTTGGCAACGATATACTCCAGGAATACCGGGTGTTGGCGGAAGAGGGATACGAGGTCTTTCTCCATGCCGATGATTACGGTGCCGCGGCTACGGGGGGGGATGTCAAGAGATTGGGACGCGGGGAATTCGAGAACTTCATTCGCGATCGGCGGAGCCTCCTTCTGTACCACCACGCCAACTATTGGGAGCGGGGCGAGGCCGCCCTCACGGAATCCCACTGCACGGTATGGCTGAAGTATCATAACATTACGCCCCCGGAGTATTTCGAAAAATACAGTCCGGCCCTGGCGGAATCGTGCCGCAGGGGGCGAGCTCAGTCCGCGAGGCTTTTTCGCTCCGGCACGGTCGACCGTTTTCTGCCGGATTCACGATTTAACAGCACGGAAATTCTTCATTGCGGGGTGCCCGGCAACCGCATTACCGTCGTTCCTCCGTTTCACAGGATCACGGATTTTTGCGGCTGCATTCTGAACGAGCATCTTCTTGACGTATTGGCCGGTGGCACCGCGACCGTTCTGTTCGTGGGCCGTGTCGCCCCCAACAAGGGGCACCGGCACCTCATCGAAATCGTGAGGGAATACGTCAGGCTCTTCGACCGGAAGATCAGCATGAATATCGTGGGTGGCTGTGATCCTGCCCTCCGTCCCTATCTGGAAGAGCTGAACGGGCTCGTCCAGGGATACGGTCTTTCCGATTGTGTTCAGTTCCAGGAGAGGGTGAATTTCGTCGATTTGCACACATTCTATCAGGGGTCGAGGGTGTTTCTGAGCATGTCCGAGCACGAGGGCTTCTGCGTGCCCATCCTCGAGGCGCAATATCATCGCTTGCCCGTGATCGCCTTGGACAGAGGCGCCGTCAGGGCCACGGCGGGCAGGGAGCAGATGATTCTTCGCGGTCTCGATTACAGTTTTCTGGCCGGTGCGGTGCGTTCCCTGGCTCAGCACAACGGCGCAAGGGGGTATTTGGCGCAGGCGGGGGCCCGAAACTACCGGCGTTACGACTTTTCCGAACTCAGAAACGCCTTTGTGAGGTTGATCTCCCATGCATGACAGGCGACTCAAGGTGGCGATCGTGTGCCAGCGATGCGGGAGAGAGGTGGCCGGAGGCTCTGAGTATCACGCGTTTCTCCTGGCCGAGAAGATGAGGCCGTTCTGGGACGTAGAAATCCTCACCACCTGCGCGTCTGATTACATGACGTGGGAGAATTTTTATCCGGAAGGTCCGGAAACCATTGGCTCTGTTCCGGTCAGGCGGTTCCTGGTCGACCATCCCCGCGACGTGGCCGCGTTCAACGCGTATTCGGAGAGGGTCGCCGCCGATCCAGAAAGCGTGACTATACCTGAGGCGGAACACTGGATGACCCTGCAAGGGCCCATGAGCAGATCGCTCATCCGGTATATTTCAGACCACCGGAACGAGTATCATCGTTTTGTCTTCTTTACCTATCTTTATGCGTCTACCTACTATGGCCTTCGGGCCGTGTCCGACAAGGCGTTTCTTGTGCCGACCGCCCACGATGAATGGCCGATCTATCTGCCTATCTGGGACGCTTGGTTCGGGCTGCCCCGGGCCTTCGTGTTCAACACCCGGGACGAGCGGAGATTTCTGCAAAGGAGATTTCCTGCCTGTACTTTGAAGGGGCCTGTGGTGGGTGTGGGAATGAACATGCCGGCGTCGCCGTCCGCGCGGCGGTTCCGGGAAAAGTTTGACATCAAGGATCCATACATTCTTTATATCGGTCGGGTAGACGAGAATAAGGGCTGCGGGCAGCTTTTTTGTTATTTCAACCGATACAAGCACGCGCATCCTGGAGAGCTGAAGTTGGTCGTGGCAGGCAAGGCGATAATGGGTATCCCGGCTGCCCCGGATATCCTTGCCACTGGTTTTATCAGCGAACGGGACAAGTTTGACGCCCTGGCCGGATGCGAGTTTCTCATAAATCCCTCGCCCTACGAGAGTCTCTCCATGGTGTTGCTTGAGGCATGGAGCCTGAACAGGCCTGTGCTGGTGAATTCGGCGTGCAATGTTTTGGTGGCGCAGTGCCGCCGCAGTAACGGCGGCCTCTGGTACGGCGATTATGCGGAGTTCGAGGCATGCGTGCGGTATTTGACACGAGAGAATAACCTTGGGGAAGGCATGAACCGGTTTGTAGATAAAAATTACGGATGGCCGGAGGTTACAGGCAAGTTGTCGAATTTACTGCGGTTGTATTGAACAGAAACTTCCAGCGACTTTCGTGCCGCTTCTTATTTGTAATGTTTTTTGAATTATGTATTAGAGAGATAGGTTAATGGCCATAGTTCCGAAAGTCAGTTTCTCTTCAAGAATCTTCGCAAGCGCTTCCGACCGTTGTGAGATTCCTCCATTTGAGGCTCTGATGACAGTAATTGCTGCTATCAGCGGCACGTCTATCTTGCTTTTAGTCTTCAACATTTTTAACTCATTTATAGCAGTAATCGCAGGTCTACTAGTTACCATTACTATTTTTTATTTATTTCGTGTGAAACTAGTTCTGTTTGACTCAAGATTCGACTGTGCTTTTTTATTTATTCTGCTTATTGCACTTTTATTTCGTGCTCAGCCATATCTATATGTTTTGGGGGGACAAGACCAAGGTTTGTATGTAAATATGTCATCTGCCTATCAAAAAAATGGAAGTACATTTTGGTTTGATCAAGTGAGAGCTAGGCTGAGTGACGATGTTTTAATTAATTATTATGATAATCATAATCATTTTAACCTTTCATTAGTGGAAAGTGGAAAATACGAAGGTCAACATTTCCCCGGTGTTTATGTAAAGAATCTCGAAAAATCTGAATATGTTTTTCAGTTTTATCCATTGCATCCACTTTGGATGGCAATATTTGGTGACTTTTTTGGTTCTAATAACAGAATATATTCTCTCGTGTTTTTTTCTATAATATCGATTATAGCTTTTTATTTATTAGCCTATGAAATTTCCGATCACGAAAAAATATCATCGTATATTGTTTCATTATTTCTTGCACTTAATCCTTTACATGCTTTTTTTTCCAAATTTCCTGTTACTGAGATAGTCGCTCTTGCATTCACCTCTACTGGTTTTTATTTATTAGTATATTTTTATAAGCAGAATTTAAGAAATTTTTCTGGAAAATATTATTTATTATTATCTAGCTTGATGTTTTCATGTTTTTTCTTTACTAGAATAAGTGGGTTTTTATATTTACCAATATTTTTTCTAATTTTATATTTATCTTTTCTATTTTCTGAAAAATCTTCTATAAAGTCTTTATTTATTTACTATTTTTGTTTAATAATTTTCTTTTACTTTATTTCAATTTGTTATGGATATATATATTCATATCCATATTCTCATGATTGTTATGATAAAGCATTTTCAAAAATTTTTGATCAAGAATGGCAATTTAAGTTGTACATATTTTGTTTAGCTTTTCTGATTTTCTTTTCTATCTTTCTTATTTTTATTAAAATTCCAAAATTAAATATAATTATTAAATCAACTATTTCTTTTATTGAGAATAATTTATATATAATATTTATTGTAGTTCTTATGATATCTATATATAAGATATATCAATTTAGCTTTACTGATATTTATAAAGGAAATTGGTGGTTTGATGAAAGATGGAAAATGACTGGTAGAGGATTTAATTCTATTTCTTTTTCTTCATTATATGCTATTATACTATATCTTTCTCCGATTTGTTTTTCCATTCTTTTTTTCGCTATTTTGAATCAAAAATATGAAAAAAATCACTTTTTATCAATTTTAATAGCATTTGTATTATTTTTTTTAGTGGCAACGACTGTTGTTGCTTTTACAGTTCCATATCAATATTATTATGCACGATACTTGTTGAGTGAAGTCATTCCCTATTCCCTACTTGTAGTCAGCATTTATCTTGCTTTTTTAATTTTAAGGCGTGGGAAATTTCGTCTATTGTCATATATATTAATCTCTTCAATTTGTGTTTATTTTTTTTATTATACCGCCTTTCAATTTTCAGGAAAAGAATGTCAAGGTGTACATGATGCCTTGAGCCGCGTTGAGCATAAATTAGATGATCGAGATCTTCTAATCATTTTAAAGGAAAATTCTTCAAAATATTGGACATTAAATACAGCCTTTTCTATTTATTATAATTTACCTATTTTTTGCATTGATGAAATAAACGATCTCACGGGAAAAATATATCCTACTCTTTTTAATTTTAATGATATCTTTATACTTTCAACTCATTCCATTTCAAAAAATTATTTGTCAATTTCCGATATTATTGCATTTAACCAAGGTATTTATGAACATACAAATCGAATACCAACTAAATTTTTTTATATGAAAAGAGATTTGTATTTGTATTCTTTAAATAAAGAATATCTAATTAATGCTACCTTTCGTTCAAAAAATGGATTTATCCCAAAGTTGAATTTACATTATTTACGAAATTTTCATACTGATGGTATTTTCACTAATGGTAATTCTAGTATTATTAATATTAATTATTCTCTATCAAAAGCTGATCAATATATAGGAATAACTACTCATGGATGGACACCTTTTAATAATGATATAATGAAAATTGGTTTGAAAGTATTTATTAATAAAATAGAAATACCATATAGTCATTCAATTTATAAAATAAATAAGCATTTTTTTAAATTGCCAGCAATTGATGTAATTCATGAGATACGACTTGTTTCAAATACTTTTGTCCCAAAAAAATTTAAGATTAATAATGATGAAAGAATATTGGGTTTAGATATAGCAAATATTACTATAGAGTGATGCTCTGTTTTCCAGATACTACTGTTAGATCCTGTGGAATGAAAAATACCCTCAGACTACTGGGTTGCCTAAGCCTGAGAAGCGACTATTTTTACCGTTCCGTTTGCCGGATTAATCGTGATCAAAAAATTTTTGCTGGTGTATTATGAAACTTTTTATCCAGATACCATGTTACAATGAAGCGAAAACTTTGCCGGTTACCCTCGCAACTCTTCCTCATGACCTGGAGGGTTTCGACCAGGTGGAATGGCTCATAATCGATGACGGCTCCACGGACAATACCGCGGAAGTCGCCCGTGCCCATGGCGTTGATCACGTGGTGCGGTTCACCCAGAATCAGGGCCTGGCAAGGGGTTTTATGGCAGGCCTTGATGCGTGTCTGAGGCTCGGGGCCGATGTAATCGTGAACATAGATGCCGACAATCAATACAACGCGGGAGATCTGCCAAAGCTGGTCCGGCCCATTCTGGAAGCCAGGGCCGATTATGTAATCGGGGCAAGGCCCATACGGGCCATCTCCCATTTCTCAGCATCAAAGAAACTGCTCCAAAAGATCGGGAGTTGGGCTGTCCGTGTCGCGAGCAGAACCGACATCCCGGACGCCCCGAGCGGCTTCAGAGCTCTGAGTCGGGAGGCCGCCATGAAGATGAACGTTTTCAATGAATACACATACACGCTGGAGACCATTATCCAGGCTGGTCAAAAGAACATGGCCATCACCTCGGTGCCGGTAGGCGTGAATGCGGATTTGCGGCCGTCCAGGCTGGTGAAGAGCATCCCATCGTACATCCGAAAATCCGTCATGACGATCGTCAGGATTTTCGTCGTCTACAAACCTTTTCGTTTTTTTGCGACGATAGGACTGGTCCTGTTCGGCCTGGGGCTTTTCCTCGGCGCGCGGTTTCTGTATTATTATCTCTCAGGGGGAGGGACGGGGCACATCCAGTCCGTCGTTCTGGCCGGAATTTTTCTCGGGTTCGGTTTTCAGGCATTTCTCGTGGCGTTCCTGGCGGACCTGCTCGCCGTGAACAGAAAACTTCTCGAAGACATCCAATTCCGATTGAAACAACTCCGCGGGATGAAGGAGCGGTGATCGTTGTGGCGTCCAAGACCATTTTTGCCGTGTCCGGCGATACCGGGGCGTGATGACGTACCGTCGTTCCGAAATAGATGACAGCGTTTCGGCCGGGAATTATTACAACAAGTACGAAACACAGAACCCCGTGGAGCGTCATATGGTGGCCTCGTTTCTGTCCACCATTCTCGAACTCGCCGACCGGATCGGGGCGAGGGAGGCCCACGAGGCGGGCTGCGGCGAAGGCCACCTGACCCGTATTTTTGCCCGCAAGGGCCTGAGAATCCTGGGGTCCGACGTTTCGGCGCAAGTGATCCAGCGGGCCGGATCGCTCTCAGAGGCCGCGGGCCTTCCCGTTGCCTTTTAACAAGCGGACATACAGCCTGAAAGAAGACGAGGATTCCGCTCCACGCGTCCTTTGCATCGAGGTTTTGGAACATCTCGAAAGGCCGCGTGAAGTGCTGCGGGTCCTGGCGCGCCCCCAGCTAGGCTGCACCTCCCGGTAAGCGCGCCGCTGAACCCCTGTGGAGGATGCTCAATCTGTGCAGGGGAAACGTCAAGGCCCTGGGCAATACATCAGGGCTCTTGCGGCATTGGTCCCGACGGATCTTCGTCGGCCTGCTGGACGATCACTTTGAAGTGCTCGCAGTTGCCACTCCGGTGCCTTGGATCGTCGCCCTTTGTCGGACGAAAGAACGGCAGGCGCAGATTTTGCGGGAATAGACAAGTCTCATATCCGCCGCCGGCAGCCCAAATTTTGGGGGGCACCCAAGGGCGCAAAGCCCCTTTCTGCCCCTCTCAATGCACACCGCAATCGGCGTTGACAGATGCATTTCGATACAGCAGCCGAAACCTTGAGGTGAGCTTGCGATCATGCCGGGGGAAACATTCGCAGGGCGGTGCGGGTACCCGCAGCGGTATCCCTCCTTCATGATTTCGCTGGCCACAAGACCGATCCGTACCACGTTCAGAGGCGGTCCATGGGGGAGAATCCAATTCCTCAACGGAGACAATTGGGTGAAGTGTACCATCTTGATCCAGCATTTTCGCTCGCAGACAATGTGTTCCCACGGAACTGGACGCGAATATTACGCAGGCCGCTGTGTTCCGGCGAAGGGCTCTTCGTGGTTGAGAGTGACGATGAAGTGCGTTCAGCCGCAATTTTGAACTGATCACAGGGTTCGGCACAGTCCCAATGTTGCACCGGACTGGAAGCCTTCACAGGGTGCTCCAGGTGCGAGGCGTCCGGGATGCAGACGCACTCCCTGTACTTCAAGTGCCCGCCGACAAAGCAGATGTGGCGCACTGTGAAGGCTTACGCAATTCTTGTTCACGATGGCCCGGAGAAGTGTCTGCTGCGGCCCGGCCATTTTCAGAGAGAGAGCGCAAACGCGCACCGCCTCCGCGCAGCCACGGGGAGGAGATCAAAACGCCTGCCAGGAGCATGACCATCACATAGGAAAAGATCACGGCATGCGTTGCCAGAGCAAAGCTCAGGGCCTGATCTGGAGCATATCCCAGAAATAGCAGCCCGGCGCTCCAACCCATTTCGTGGTTCCCTGTGTTGGCGAAACCCTGCAGCGGCATAAGCTGCAGCGGGAGCTGTATGGTCGCCAGAAACCATGCATCCCCAGCCGCCAGCTCGATACCTACGGCCCGCGCAGTGCAATACATGACGCCCCCGAACATGGCCCAGATTCCGAGACTCAGAGCACGGCTTGGGATGTCCCTGCCGCGCAAGACAGCCAGATATTGAGCATAACGAAATAACCATTGCGGCTTCAATGTGTTAGCGTGGGATGCCATCGAAACGATAAAAGGCAATGCCACAAAGCCAATCCCGCACAAAATCCAGAATACGCGTATCTCAGGGGACAGGCTCACCGGCAGTACAAGTGCAGCGCCCAATACCCACATCCCGAGTGCGTTCAAATCAAAGGCTCTGGCCTGCATCAATACCTTGACGCCTTCTCCCCAGGTGCAGCTGCATGCCGAACGGAGTATCGCAGGCAATGCAATGTCGCCGGTGCGCATCGGCATAAGATACGTTAAGGCGTTGTGGGAGATGACAGCGCCGATGCCCTCGGGCCACAAGCGCAAGGCCCCATGAGTGAGTCGTCTCAAACGAACTGCACGAAGGAGGTACGTGACCGCATAGCACCCGAAACCCGCGACCGCCCATTGGAATTTTACTGCGGCAAGTACCGCACAAATTTCCTCGCGCCGGTTGACCGCCAAACCAGCGACCAATGCCGCGAGTGAAAAGGCAAGTATTGTACGCAGGTGGTATCTTCCCGTCACGTTTGGATGCTTGACGGCGTCAAGATTCGTATCCATACCGCACCATCCGCTCGCCACAAAATTCATAGAGCGTGTGCCTGTCCGTCTCCTCCCATTCTTCCCATGGAGACACACGCCGGCTTACAGAGGCGTTCACCCGCCTGTACTGTTTTTTCTTTGCGGGCGTTGGATATTTTTCCTCCAAACCGATCCATTGACAGATGTCCGTTATGGCAGCGGCAGGGTCGGCGAAAATGTCCTCGAATCGTACCCGTCTATACTGGTCGCCGTAAATTGCGGCGCCTTTGTCCAAAATGCCGTTGACACGATCCCATCGCCAGGCGAATCTCTTGATATCGCTCATGGCATTCCAGCGGAGTCCGCTTTGAGGCTCCAGCAAGTCCGGTTTGATCATCCAAAAAGGGAGGAATCTGACAGCCAGGCCTTTCAGACCGCTCAATCCGCCGTAATTGATGTACGATGGGACGTATGTCCGCGGATCGCGGACGATATGGAGGACCTTGGGAGATGGGAGGAGTTCACCCAGGACCTCGATAAAACCGTGCAGAAAAGGATTGGATTCGATGTATACCGGAGTTTCGATACGCCGGAAGAGATTTTTGCGGCACACGTGGTATCGCCGTATCAGTTCCGTTCGGCTCATCCGCCCGCAAAGATACCGGTTGGAGGCAATGCGGAGCACCCTGGACGGTTTCGGTTCATGCACAGAGGTCACCCGCCCGCCCAATTCGCCCATGTATTCCGCCAGTGCAGTGGTACCGGTGCGTCCTGTGGAAAGAATGAATAGAGCGATTTTTATGTCTTCAGGTTTCATCTTTGTGTCCGCCGGAGTGTTTTGCCATATGATGCAAGGGATCCTGTCGTTTGCTTCACCCTGGGAGAAGGGTGTTATTCACACTCAATGACTCTTCTGGATACGAGGCGCAAAACCGGTGCAGTTAATTGCAGGCGGCCGCCGAAGTTGCCGGTGCACCATAAAATATTCCGGTATGGCGGTCAATTCTCGCATTTCACCCCCCCGAAGATTCATATCCGAAAATTTTTCGGGGAGGGCCTGATAATCCCCTCGGCAAAAGATCGCGGATGCAATGGCCGGTGGGGATTTCCTTTTCCGGATAACCTCGTTACTATTCGCGGCACAAAAAAACACCGAGAAAGAGACCTGACATGCAACAGACCGCACTCATTACCGGGATCACGGGCCAGGACGGGGCCTATCTGGCGGAACTCCTTCTGAAGAAGGACTACCGTGTCTACGGGACGTACCGCAGGGCGAGCTCCATCAATTTTTGGAGGATCGAGGAGCTGGGCGTGGCCGGCCACCCCGACTTGAAGTTGGTGGAGTTCGACCTCACCGACCAGTCGTCCATAATCCGGCTGGTGGAGAGGGTCGCACCGGACGAGATTTACAACCTCGCGGCCCAGAGCTTCGTGACCGTCTCCTTCGACCAGCCCATCACCACGGCCCAGATCACCGGCCTGGGGGCACTGCATCTCCTCGAGGCCGTACGCATCGTCAATCCCGGGATCCGGTTCTATCAGGCGTCCACCTCGGAGATGTTCGGCAAGGTCAGGGAGACACCCCAGACCGAGCTCACACCGTTCCACCCCAGGAGCCCTTATGGTGTGGCGAAGCTCTACGCCCATTGGATCACCATCAACTACCGGGAGGCCTACGGCATCTTCGGCAGTTGCGGTATCCTGTTCAATCACGAATCGCCCCTGCGCGGCCTCGAGTTCGTGACCAGGAAGATCACGGACGCGGCGGCCAGGATCAGGCTCGGCAAGCTGGACTGCATCGAACTCGGGAACCTCAATGCCAGGCGGGACTGGGGCTTCGCAAGGGAATACGTGGAGGGGATGCACCTGATGCTCCGGCAGGAGAGGCCGGATACGTACGTCCTGGCCACGAACCGGACCTGGACGGTGCGCCATTTCGCGGAGCTCGCCTTCCGGGCCGCGGGCATGGATCTCGAGTGGCAGGGTGAGAATGAGAACGAGATCGGCATCGACGCCCGCACCGGTGTGACAAGGGTCAGGGTGAATCCCCGGTTCTACAGGCCTGCCGAGGTCGACGTCCTCATGGGTTCGGCCGAGAAGGCGAGGAAGGAGCTGGGGTGGGCACCGCAGACCACCCTGGAGGAGATGTGCCTGATGATGGTGGAGGCCGACCTCAGGCGGAACGAGGCGGGCTTTCGCTTCTAAAGGGGGACGCCTGTGAAGAGGGCCCTTATCACCGGGGTCGCGGGCCAGGACGGGAGCTATCTCGCCGAGTGTCTTCTGGAAAAGGGCTACCAGGTCTTCGGCCTCACCCGCCCGGTCCGGGAAGACGCCCCTGACACCCATCTTCACAACATCGCACACTTCCTCGACCGGATTTCCCTCCGCTACACCGAACTCGGTCTGGATGGGGCGGCCCGGGACAGCATTGCCGAGGCGATGCCCGACGAGTGCTACCACCTCGCCGCATCGAGTTTCGTGAGCTTCGCCTTCGAAGACGAGGCGGCGACCATCGAGAACAACATCAGGAGCACCCATGAGCTCCTGGGGGCACTCCGGGAGAAGGCCCCGGCCTGCAGGCTTTTTTTCGCCGGGACGAGCGAGATGTTCGGCGCGGCGGAGCGGGCCCCCCAGGACGAGGAGACCCCCTTCCGGCCCAGATCCATTTACGGCATCTCGAAGACCGCCGGGCACCACCTGGTGCGGTATTACCGGGACACCCACGGCCTCTTCGCCTGCACGGGAATCCTCTTCAACCACGAGTCCCCCAGGCGCGGGCCGCAGTTCGTGACAAGAAAGATCACCATGGGGGCCGCGAGGATCAAGCTCGGCCTGGACCGGAAGCTCTTCCTCGGCAACCTCGACGCCCTGAGGGACTGGGGCTGGGCCCCGGATTACGTCCGGGCCATGTGGCTCATGCTCCAGCAGGACGAGCCGGCGGACCTTGTCATCGCCACGGGGGAGACCCGATCCGTGCGCGAATTCGTGGACGCGGCGTTCGCCCGCCTCGGACTCGACTGGAGGGACCATGTGGAGGTGGACCGCCGGTTCTACCGGGAGGCGGAGAAGGTGCCCCTTTGCGGGAATTGCAGAAGGGCCGGGGATCGCCTGGGCTGGAGGCCCTCCATGGACTTTGCGGCCATGGTGGGGGAGATGGTGGACTCGGACCTGGCCCTCCTCGGCGGCGGGCAGACCGTCCCTGGAGGCCCGTGAGGATCGCCGTCGACGCCATACCCCTGCTCTCTCCCTTCACCGGGGTGGGGAAGTACACCTATTCCGTCGCCAGGGCCCTGCGGGCGATCGATCTTGAAAACGAATACCACTATTATTACGGATACTTCTCGCGTACTTTGCGGTCCAGGAGCGAGGGGGCTCGGGGGCCTTACCGGATCAAGGAGGCCGTGAAGCGGGTGCCCTTGCTCAGGGAGGCGGTCCGGAGCTGCAGGGGCGCCGCGAGCACCCTTCTGGGGGGGAAATTCGACCTCTATTTCGAGCCGAACTTCATCCCCATCGGCATCAGGAGCAGCAGGGTCGTGGTGACCGTTCCCGACTTCTCCTTCGCTCTCTATCCCCAGTGGCACCCCAGGGACAGGGTTGAGCACTTCCGCCGCAATTTCTGGAAGAACATCTGGAGGGCCGGGCGGATCATCTTCATCTCCGACTTCATCCGGGAGAGCGCCCTTGAGATTCATTCCTTCCCGCCGGAGATCCTCCGGACCATCCACCTCGGCTGCGACACGGATGTGTTCAGGGTGTACTCGGAGTCTGATCTCGCCGGCACGGCGGAGCGCCTCGGCCTTCCCGAGCGGTTCATCCTCTTCGTCGGGTCCATCGAACCCAGGAAGAACCTCGTCAGGCTGGTCAGGGCCTACAAGCTCCTCGACCCGAAGGTCCGAAGAGAGTACAGGCTTGTCCTTGCCGGATTCAGGGGGTGGGAGAACCGGGAGATCATGGACGAGCTTGCGCGGGTGCGGGAAGACGTCCTGTACCTCGGCTACATCCCGGAAGAGGACCTCGGGCGTCTGTTCAATCTCGCCTCCCTGTTCGTCTTCCCTTCCCTGTACGAAGGCTTCGGGCTGCCGCCGATCGAGGCCATGGCCTGCGGGTGCCCGGTGGTGGCTTCCAGGGCGGCGAGCATCCCCGAGGTGTGCGGGGACGCCGCCTACTACGTGGATCCCACCGACGAGGAGGAGATCCTCCAGGGGATCCTGCGGGTCCTCACGGACTCCGCCCTCCGGGAGCGCCTCGTCCGCCGGGGTCTTTCCCGGGCCGCGGAGTTCACGTGGGAGAGGGCGGCAAGGGAACATTTGCAGGTCTTCAACGAACTGGTGTAAGCGTAAGCCTTCACAGGGTACCGCATCTGCTGTGTTGGCGGGCACTTGAAGTACAGGGAGTACGTCTGCGTGCCCGCCGTCTCGCATCTGCAGCACCCTGTGAAGGCTTCCAGTCCGGGGGAGTTGCAGCATTCGTGCTGTGCGAACCCTGTGAGCAGTTACGTGTAAGCTTGTGTCCGACACCGCAAGCCGACCCCGGCGGGCGAGGAGAGCCGGGGGAGGGCCGTCCGTCTGCCCCATTTTCTCCTCATTTTTTACAGTTCCTGGACAAAACTACAGCAAATTCAGTTGGTTGTAGGCACAATTCTCCTGTGTGGCACTACGCCGCGGTATTGTGAGCGGCATCAGCTTTCGGGAGTTTTTGCAGCCCTACCATTGTAAGCCTTCACAGGGTACCGCAGATGCGAGGCGAGCACGCAGACGTACTCCCGTAGTTCAAGTGCCTGCCACAAAGCAGATGCTATGCCCTCTGCAGGCTTACCCCCCTGCAACGCCCCCCTGCTTTTCCCCGATCCGGATGACCCGGACCGATTCCGTGGCTTTCCTCGTTGTGCGTTTGCGCGCAGACGGTATATTTGGTGCGAGGAAACCCGGACCGCGGAACGCCTTGGGGCCCGGGCACAAAGGTCGTCCACCACACACGAGGCGCGGCGCCCTCCGGCGGCCGGCACGGCAAGGCATCGACGATGGACACGCAACCGCCCGGACTCACCATGGAAGAACTGATCGAAAAGATCCGAAGCGAGGCCCTCAGGCGCAGGACCCGCGGAGGGGGATCACCTTCGGGGTCCGTCCGTCCGGACGGTTTCGATCTCGGGTTTTCCGGCGGAATCGACCATCTGAAGCTGGAACCCCTCAAGGGCCCGCGACCCTTCGAGCCCAGCGAGGACGGCTATGCACTCCGGGATTTCCTCCGGTTCCACGACCGCGATTTCGTGAATGCCGCGTATCGGGGCATACTCAAGCGGGCGGCGGACCCGGGCGGCCTGGACAATTACCTGGAAAAGCTCAGGAGCGGGGCCATGACGAGGACGGAGATCCTGGGCCGGCTCAGGTATTCTCCGGAGGGCAGGGCCAAGGCGGTCCGGGTGAAGGGGCTCCTCCGGCCTTTTCTCGTCCACGCCCTCTCCCGGATCCCCGTGGCCGGATACCCGTTGCGGTGGCTTGCCGGACTCCTGAGGATCCCGGCGCTGGAAAGGGCTGTGGAGGCCCGGGACGCGGCGGTCCAGTTCCGGCTCTCTGCCTTGCAAGGGCACGTGGACCGGTTCAGCCGGGCCGTGCAGGAAAAGATAAACGACATCATCGACAGCCGGCCGTCTTTTGCCGGAGAGGAACGGGGAGACACGTCAGACCGGGAGGAAGACCCGGCGTTCCATGCATTTCACGCGGCCTATCTGGAAAGGACCGCCCCTCCCCCGGAGAAGACCCGACTGCGGCACGAGGCGTATCTCGCCATGCTGAAAGCGGCGGGGGCTGGGACTCCGCTGAGTCCGGTTCTGGACCTGGGATGCGGCCTTGGAGGCTGGCTCGCGTTTCTCAAGGAGCAGGGGATCGAGGCCCGTGGGATCGACCAGAACCCGGTCCTTGTCCGGGCGTGCCTCGGCCGCGGGCTCTCCGCCGCCCGGGCTGAGGCCGTCGACTACGTGCGAGGTCTTGAGCCGGATTCGGCCGGTGCGATCACTTGCCTGCACCTTGCGGAGCACCTCTCCTTTCCCGGCCTTGTCTCACTGCTCCAGGAGGCCCGGCGGGTTCTGAAGCCCGGCGGGCCGGTCATCCTCGAGACGGTGAATCCGAACAGCGCCCCCGGGGGATGGAGCCGCTTTTTCGAAGATCCGACCCGCCGCCTCCCCATTCCGCCGGCCGTGATCCAGACCGCCGGAGACCTGTGCGGATTCACGCGGAACGAGATCCTCTTCCTCCCGCACGCCTCGGGGGATTCTGCAGAGGAATCCCCCGATTATTGCTGGATAGGCTACACTCAGTGAGGATCGCCATCGCCACCGTCCAGGTCCCCTTCATCCACGGAGGGGGCGAGCTCCACGCGGAGGGCCTGCTCCGGGCACTTACCGCCGCCGGACACGAGGCGGACGTCGTTTCCATGCCCTTCCGCTTCTCCCCGGCAGACGAGGTGCGGCGGGCCATGGAGGCCTGGGAGAACGAGGATTTCGAGATCCTGAACGGATATGTCCCCGATGCGGTGGTCTGCCTGAAATTTCCCGCCTACTACCTGAAACACCCGCGAAAGATCGTCTGGCTCCTCCATCAGCACAGGGAGGTATACGATCTTCGGGATTCCGGCAATGAACAGGGAACGCGCCGTGACCGTCGGGAAGAGGACGCCCTGAGGGCTCTCATCACCGAGAAGGACACCCGTTTCCTCAAGGCGTGCGGGAGGCTGTTCACGAATTCTCAAAACGTCTCCGACAGGCTCTTCCGTTACAACGGCATCCGTGCGGCCCCGCTCTACCATCCGCCCCCGCTGGCGGGGATGCTTCGCTGCGCCGAGGCGCTTCCGTACGTGTTCTTCCCGAGCCGGCTGGAGGCTTTGAAGCGCCAGGACCTCCTCATTGAGTCAATGCGGCATGTCACGACCCCCGTCATGGCCCTCATGGCCGGGACCGGGGGCCAGCAATCCGCCTGGCGGGCCATGATCGACCGCCTCGGTCTGGGCGGGCGGGTCCGGCTCCTGGGCCGGGTTTCCGCCGAGGAGCTGGCTGAGTACTATGCCCGGTGTCTCGCGGTGTTTTTCGGCCCCAGGGACGAGGATTACGGCTATGTCACACTGGAGGCCATGCTGGCCGCCAAGCCCGTGGTCACGTGCACGGATTCCGGCGGACCCCTCGAGTTTGTCGCGCACGGAGAGACGGGCCTTGTGGTGGAGCCGGAGCCCGCCGCCGTGGCAGAGGCCATAGACAGGCTCTGGAGGGACCGGAGAAGGGCTTGCGAGATGGGCCTGGCAGGGCGAAGGCGGTATGAGGACATGGGGATCAGCTGGGAGAACGTCGTGGAAAGACTTTTGGGGAGAGACGAACCGGAGGATCCATGAAGATCGCCGTCGCCGCCCCCAGTCCGGCGCCCTTCGTCATGGGCGGAGCGGAGAACCTCTGGTGGGGCCTGGTGGAGTACATCAACCAGGACACTCCGCATCAGGCGGAGCTCATCAAGGTCCCCACCCGGGAAGGGACCTTCTGGGAGCTTGTGGAGAGCTACAGAAATTTCGCCGCCCTCGACCTCACCCACTTTGACCTCCTGATCTCCGGCAAGTACCCCGCCTGGATGGTGGAGCACCCCAATCACGTCTGCTACATGCTCCACAGGCTGCGGGGGCTGTACGACACGTACCACCTCATCGGGCTCCCCGTCGCGTATCCCGGCCGCCACCCGGGGGTCCTGGCCCTGCAGGAATTCATGAGATCGAACCGGGGCAGGCGCGGCTCGTTGCCCGGATTTTTCGAGCGCTGCGAGAAACTCAGGCTGACGGAGGATGTCCCCCGAGACGCCTTCGCGTTTCCAGGCCCCCTTGCCCGGGAGGCGATCGTGTACCTGGACGGCATCGGCCTCGCCCCGGGGGCGATTCGCAAATTCGCCGCCATCTCCCGGACCGTGGCCGGGCGGCCGGGTTACTTCCCCCAGGACGCCTCCGTGGAGGTGATCCATCCGCCTTCGCACCTCCGGCCGCTCCCGTGCGGGTCCTACGGGTATCTCTTCACGGCGAGCCGCCTCGACGGGCCGAAACGGGTCCATCTTCTGGTAGAGGCCATGCGGTACGTCCGCTCTCCGGTCGAGCTCAAGATCGCCGGAACCGGGCCGGAATTCCGGCATCTGGAGGAGACAGCGGCAGGCGACCCGAGGATTTCGTTCACCGGCTTCGTGAACGACGAGGAGCTCCGCCGTCTCTACGCCGGCTCGCTTGCCGTGCCCTTCGTCCCTCTGGACGAGGACTACGGCTTCATCACCATCGAGGCCATGATGCACGAAAAACCGGTCATCACCGCCGCCGACTCCGGAGGCCCCAACGAATTCGTGAGGGACGGCGAGACAGGATTCTCGGTGAAGCCGGACCCCAGGGCCATCGCGGAGAAGATCGAATATCTCTGCGGTAACCAGGAAGAAGCGGCCCGGATGGGAAAGGCAGGCCGGAGGCTGGTGGAGGATATCTCGTGGAGAAGCGCCGTGGATTCCCTGCTCGGCGTGAGGCCGTCGCGGGCCCGTAAGGCCCGGCGCACGGCGCCGAGGGGAAAGATCACCGTCGCGGTCACTTTTCCCGTCTTTCCGCCCAAGGCCGGCGGCCAGAGCAGGGTCTTCCATCTGTACCGGCACCTGGCCCGCAGGCTGGATGTCGACCTCGTCACCGTGGCCGATGCGGGAGAACGGCCCCTGGACAGGCACATCGCCCCGGGGCTGCGCGAGATCAGGGTTCCCAAGTCCAGGGAACACAGCGCAGCCGAGGCGAAATGGGCCGCAAAGGTGGACTGGGTGCCCGTCACCGACGTGGCCATGCCGGAACTCTTCCGCCTGACCCCGGAGTACCCCAGTGCCCTGCGGAGGTCCGCCGCCGGGTCGTCGGTGGTCGTCGCCTGCCACCCCTATCTCCTCCCCGCGATCCGGGATGCGGCGGCGAAGCCCGTCTGGTACGAGGCCCAGGATGTGGAGTACGATCTCAAAAAGGCCGTGCTCCCCGACACTGCCGCCGGACGCAGGCTGCTCGAAATCACCCGCCAGGTGGAGGGGGCATGCTGCGAGGCGAGCCGGCTTATCATGGTGTGCGCCAGAGAGGAGGGGGAGAGACTCCGGGAGCTGTACGGCCCCCCTGCGGAGAAGCTCATTGAGGTCCCAAACGGCGTGGACATCGACGGAGTGGTGTACGTCCCTCTTGAGAAACGGGTCGAGGAAAAGAGGCGCCTCGGCCTCGAGGGCAGTTTCGTGGCGCTCTTCATCGGGAGCTGGCACGGACCGAATATAGAGGCGGTGAACCGGATCATCGGGTTCGCCTCCCGCCTCCCCGAGGTAAGCTTCCTCCTGGTGGGAAGCGTCTGCATGCCCTTCGAGGGCCGGCGGGTGCCTGAAAACGTGGGTCTTCTCGGGGTCGTGGACGAAGTGACCAAGGAAACGGCGCTGGGCGCCGCCGATGTCGCCTTGAATCCCATGCTTTCCGGTACCGGCACCAACCTCAAGATGCTGGAGTACTGCGCGGCCGGAATTCCTGTTATATCGACGCCGCACGGCCTGCGGGGACTCGCCTTCAGAAACGGCGAGCACGTGATCGCGGCCGAGGTGGAGGAATTCCCACGGGCGATCCGGGAGGTGAAGGCCATGGACAGGGCGGGCCTGACCCGATTGACCGAGGTGGCCAGGGAACTCGCGGCGCAGCGGTACGCGTGGCCGGCCATCGCGGACAGGTTCCTGGCGGAAATTGAGGAGAGAGGCGCTCTTGAGCTTCCCCGGGCCGGGGACCCTCGGCCGCCTTACCTCCCGGCGGCCGGCGTTCCGGCACCTCCCCCACCGGGGCCGTGAGGAAGACCATGTCCGGTGCCCTCGACCTGCACAAGGATCTGCGCGTGGCCATCGTCCACGACTGGCTCACCGTCCGAGGGGGTGCGGAGCGGGTGCTCGATCGGATGCTGCGCCTCTTTCCCCAGGCCCACCTTTACAGCATGGTCGATTTCATGTCCGAGGAGGACCGGGTCTTCCTCGGAGGCGCACCTGTCAAGACATCCTTCATACAGGGGATGCCGTGGGCCCGGAGGGGCTACAGGAGCTACCTCCCCCTCATGCCCCTTGCCGTGGAGCAGTTCGATCTCTCCCGGTACGACCTGGTCCTTTCCAGCTCCCACTCCGTGGCCAAGGGTGTCATCACCGGCCCGGATCAGCTCCACATCTGCATGTGCTACTCCCCCATGCGCTACGCCTGGGATCTCCAGAACCAGTACCTCGTCCAGACGGGCCTTCACACGGGACTCCGGGGGGTCCTCGCCCGCTGGTTCCTCCACCGGATCCGCATCTGGGACGCCCGCACCGCAAACGGAGTCGACCGGTTCCTCGCCATCTCGCGGTTCATCGCGCGGCGCATCTGGAAGACCTACCGCCGCGAATCCGTGGTCGTCTATCCGCCGGTGGACATGGATGCGTTTCCCCTTCGAGAGGAGAAGGATGACTTTTTCGTCACGGCCTCCCGCCTCGTGCCGTACAAGAAGATAGACCTGATCGCCGCCGCGTTCCGGTCCATGCCGGACCGGCGCCTGGTGGTCATCGGGGACGGTCCGGAAGCCTCCAGGATCGCCTCGCAGGCCGGAGGCAACGTGACGATGCTCGGCCGTCAGGCCCCCGCTGCCCTGCTCGACCATATGCAGCGGGCGAGGGCGTTCATCCTCGCCGCGGAAGAAGACTTCGGCATCGCCCCGGTGGAGGCCCAGGCCTGCGGCACCCCGGTGATCGCCTACGGCAAGGGAGGGGCGATCGAGACAGTCCGCGGCCTGGAATCCCCCGAGCCCACCGGTGTCTTCTTCCCCGAGCAGGAGCCGGAGGCCGTCGCCGGGGCAATCGATCTCTTCGAAAGAGAGCGCGGGGGCATCACCCCCGCGGCCTGCCGGCGAAACGCCCTCCGTTTTTCAGCCCCGAGGTTCGACCGGGAATTCTCGCACCAGGTCACGGTCGCCCTGCGGGCCTGGCGGGAAGGTAACTGATCACAGGGTCCGGCGCAGCACTCATGCTGGAACTCCCCCGGACTGGAAGCCTTCACAGGGTGCTCCAGGTGCAAGGCGGCGGGCACGCAGATGTACTCCCTGTACTTCAAGTGCCTGCCAACACAGCAGATGCGGTACCCTGTGAAGGCTTACGCGGGAAGGGCGGAGTTCCGCCGGCGGGGATTCTCCTCTCAGCGAACCCGGATAAACCCGGGGAACCGCCCCCATCAGTCCGCGGCGTCGCGGGCGGCCCTGGTGCGGGGACCCCCTGGGGGGGTACCTGATCACGGGGTCCGGCACCACCCCAACTCTGCGAACCCCGGGGGGAACTCTCCGCTCTATTTACCGGTCGGATCCTTCCTGCCGTCCCTTTTTCTTGAGGAAATCGCCGTAGTGCTCCTTCAGGCAGGCGTCACACAATCCATGGGAAAATTGCGAAGCGGAGTGTTCCGTGATGTAATCTTCGATGGGCACCCATTCCCCGCCCACCCGGATCTTCTTGCAGAACGAGCAGATGCGCAGAAAGCCCTCCAGGTACCGGATCCGCATCAGGAGACGGTGGGTGGCGCACATCACGAAGATGCCGAGAAACACCACAAGGAGGGTTTCTATCGTGCTCTCAGCCCAGTTGACCGGAGTTGCTGGCATATCGAAAACCGCGTGGGGGAAGTCGAAAATTTCGTCGAGCCAGAGAATGGCCAGGACTACAACGAATCCGGCGAACTGGTAGAACAGTATCCTGCGTGCGACTGATTTTTTTTTCATCGAGTTCTCATCAGACACTGTGCAATCTCCCCCGCCGCGGCATGGAAGGCGAGCGCCGGTCCCCCGGGCCCTATCGTCCCATCTTCCACCGCGTCACCGCCTGCTGTGCGGCAAAGGCGGCCGCGGCGGCGATGATCGCGGCCACGCTGCCGAAGAGGTCGTTCACCATGAGGAACACTCCGGTCAGGAACAGGGGGGGGACGATCCAGTCCGCCGCCGCCCATCTCCCCGAGGATATCCCGAAGAGCCGCCGGACCTCCTGCCCGAACAGGAAGAGCAGGATCAGGACGTCGATGAAGACAAAAATCGACATCGCGAGCCCGAGCCCGGGCTCGTAATGCCGCGACACATCCCAGACCGTGTATATCCAGGCAACGGGAGTCGCCGCAACGGCGAGCTTCCATCCCCACGCTGAGAGACGCCACAGCCCGGTGAAGAGTGCCAGACCGAGAACGGCGTTCACCAGAAACTCGGCGTGATCGCCTGGTGAGAGGTCCCCTTCGAGAACCCCGAACCGGGTGAGAAAGTACACCGCCCCTCCGGTTACAGACCCGAACAGGGACCAGAGGGCGATCACCCTGACCCAGAAGCGGGTCCCCGCGTTCTCCGTTCCCATGGCAGGGAGATGGTCCACCACGCAGGATCCCTCCTTCAGGAATCGGGATCCGGGAGGCAGGCGCCTAAAGCCCCTTTTCGGAATATCCGGAGGGCAGGGCGAAGAGATCCCCGGGGGCCTTGGCGTTCTTGAACTCCAGGAGCCTGGTCTCGGTGGTGAAGGAATGATTCATCATTTTCGCCGTCGAAACATTCAGCACCTGGACGCCCTTGATCTTCTTCATCTCCTCCATGAACCGCCCCATGGACTGCTGCATGCCCGGCATGGCGGCGGCGATGCTGGAAGTGTACCTGTCCTGGAGCGCCGGGTCCATCTTCAGATCCTGCGTGGCCCATACCTCGCTCGTTGTGGGGCCCATGACGGTGCTGAGAGTGACCGTGTAACCCTCACAGTTCCATGCCCCGATCTTCTTCTTCTCACCCTTCGGGCGCACGTCGACTTCCATCTTCATCATGTTCTGCATCAAGGCCTGAAAGGCCTCCGCCTCTGAGGCGTGCTCGCCCCGGGTCTGCTGTTTCATCTGTTCGCCCAGATTCATCGGCATCCGGGTATAGGACTTCTCGGCGTGGTCAATCGTGATCATCTCCTTCCTGTCCAGGAGCATGATCGTCGAGCTGTCCCGGCTGTCGTTGCGGAATCCGGCCGGGGTGATCCATATTTCCTCCACCACGTCCTCCGCAGGCCTCTCCTGACCCATGACGTTCATCGGTCCGGTATGGCGCCGCTGCTTCATGTACACGTCCGCCCCAGCCGTCCCCGCCTCCAGAAGAAGGCAAGAGGCGGCGGCAAGCATCATCGAGATAAAAAATCGGTTCTTCATCACATCTGTCCTCCATTGGGCGTTTCGATCATGCGGCACGGAGGCCCGCGCCGCTTCTGAATACAGGCCGGAGGCCCGGCTGGCGGAGACCGACCCCACGGGCGCGGATCACGGCGGGGCGGAACGCTGCGTGATGCCGCAGCCCCTGCCGGCAGGGAAGGACGGCGGCCCTCCGCCGTCACCGCACCCGACCCTCCATCCACGCCAGGGCGTCTTCGTAGTCCCGGAAAACCCTCGCTTTTCGGTCGATCTGATATTCGCTTTCGAGTTCGTACATCCTGGCGATGCCGTAGTCCGAATCGCTTCCCACCACCATGGCAAGGCGCCCGGCCGTCTCTCCACCGAGAAGGTTCTTGACCTGGCCGACGAGCCAGGCCACCTCGTTCCGGGAGACGTCAAGTGTGCAGCCCCTCAAGTCCCAAATCACATGAAAGGCCTTGGAGCACAGGGGATCCGAGTACGCCCTGCTGAGCGACTCGGCGATGTCGTCATACCTCACGGTCCCCCAGCAAGTGTGGATGCGAATTCCCCTTTCCGCATCGATACGATACTCGACCGGCATCTCCTCTCCCCTCCCACCCGGGCCATACCCCCGAAGTCCAGAACGGAGGCGGAGCTGACCCCGTTCTTCAAGGCGCCGTGCTCAAAAATGCACGGGATCGCGATCCGACCTTGTCTCTATATTGACCCGCCGGGCCGCAAAATCAAGGGCAAATAATGCCTCCTGCAGCCGGGACGTACGGTTACGGCGAAACCCAGGTTTCGGGCCACGGTCATGTGGGGAAACAGATCCGGCATCTCTGAGCAGGGGGCCGGAGAGCCCGGGGCGACCGGTCCGGGAAGTTGCAGTATTGGGGCTGAGCCGGACCCCGTGATCAGTTACGCATCCCGGGCGGAGGGCTTTACAAAAACGTGATCCCGGCCTCCGCTGCCCCGGGGCGTCCCCGGCATGTGGAGCATTCCGCGGCCGGGGCCGCCGGCCCGGCAAAGTCAATATATTCCATTTTTGTTTGATTTTCAGGTCCATTGTACTACAAAATTGTAATATTCTAGAATTTGTGGTCATTTGTCCGCGGCGAAAATATTATTTAATATACTGTTTTTAAATGACTTTTCTGTATAAAGGGCAGGATGGCATCAATATTGGATATATCAGGAAACGACGGCTGGCGGACCGCGGTCCAGAAGGCCGCTGTTCCAAACAAGACGGCACACCACGCGGAGGAACCTCAATGAACGGAAAATGGAAAAGGCGGATCATCGCAACGGCGGCAACGCTCCTCTTGACCGCAGGCCCGGCCCCGGCGCTGCATGCCGGGGAAGAGGCGAAACCCATGGCTGACCTTACCGTGGCCTTTCTGAGCCAGTACATCTGGCGGGGCCAGGAGCTGAGCCAGAACTCCGTGGTCATGCAGCCGTCCATGACGGTGGAATACCTGGGATTCGGCGTGAACCTCTGGGGGAACCTCGATACGGACACGGCGGCAGAAGAGACAAACAACTGGAACGAGACCGACATGACCCTGTATTACGCTACGGATTTCGGCCCGGTCGGGGTGAGCGGCGGATACATCTATTATGCCTTGGACGGCCTTGACGATTCGCAGGAGGTCTACGCCCGCATCTCGCTGGACATGCTCCTGAACCCCACCGTGACCGTGTACAGGGAATTCGCCCACTACCCGAGCTGGTACGTCACCGCGGGGATCTCCCACTCCATCGCGCTCCCCATGGCAATGAGCATCGATCTCGGAGCCCAGGCCGCCTATCTCCTCTCCGACGACGAGGACGCCTACCCGGAGATCGGCGGCAGAGGCAACCCGACCGGGGAAGAGTACGATGATTTCCACGAAGGCACCCTCTCCGCCGTCCTCAACATCCCCGTAAGCGGATACCTGACCATCAAGCCCCAGGCGTACTGGACCTTCGCCCTCACTGGAGACGCCTCGGACGAGATGGAATGGAGGAGCGTCGACGGAGACGACGACAACTTCTTCTACGGCGGCGTCTCGGCGAGCCTGAGTTTCTGAGGGCGGACCGAAGTCGGATGACGTATGACGTTTTTGTGTAATACTCAGGCGCGTTATTACAAAAATGTAAAAACATGGACATTGCGGGTCATGGGCATGCATGCTAACATACTCAAATTGATACAAAAAAGTCACGTTCGGGGCCCCGGCATCCTTCTTGATATTTCGTACCGGACATCTGCCGGCCTGGGCGTATGGATCCTCGGCCGGGCGGATTTTCCGGGGAGGTGACGGCTATGATTCAGGCAGGTGACACGGCCTTTGTACTCACGGCGGCGGCCCTGGTGCTGCTCATGACCCCAGGCCTGGCCCTCTTTTACGGCGGGATGGTGAGGGGGAAGAACGTGCTCGGAACGATCCTCCAGAGCTTCATCATGATATCCGTGATAAGCATCGAGTGGGTGTATCTGGGATACAGCATGTCCTTCGGGCCTGATGTGGGAGGTCTCCTGGGGGATCTGTCGTGGAGCGGCCTGCGGGCAATGGGACCGGGGCCCAACCTCGACTATGCGCCCACCATCCCCGAGCCGGTGTTCATGATCTATCAGTGCATGTTCGCCGTCATTACCCCTGCGCTGATCACCGGAGCTTTCGCCGAGCGGATGCGTTTCGGACCGTTTCTTCTGTTCAGCCTCCTCTGGGCGGTCCTGGTATACAATCCGGTGTGTCACTGGATCTGGGGTGCGGGAGGCTGGCTGAAGGCCCAAGGGGTGCTCGATTTCGCAGGCGGATTGGTGGTCCATCTCACCTCCGGCGCGGCGGCGCTGGCAGCCGCGCTGGTCGTCGGACCGCGGCAGGGGTATGGCAGGGAACACTTCCTCCCGCACAACCTTCCCATCACCCTTTTGGGGGCGGCCCTTCTCTGGTTCGGCTGGTTCGGCTTTAACGCCGGAAGCGCCCTTGCAGCCAACGAGGTCGCTGGGACGGCCTTCGTCGCCACCCACCTGGCGGGCATGGCCGGCATGGCCACGTGGGTCCTCGTCGAACGGCTCCACAGAGGCAAACCTACGACCCTCGGGGCCGCCTCGGGGGCCGTGGCCGGGCTGGCCACGGTCACGCCGGCTTCCGGCTTCGTCTCCGCCAACAGCGCCGTCCTCATCGGCATGCTGGCCGGCCTCTTCTGCTACCTCGGGGTACTGGCGAAGACCCGGCTCCACTATGACGACAGCCTCGACGTTGTGGGGATCCACGGGGTCGGCGGGGTCCTCGGCACCCTGTGCCTCGGCGTATTTGCCACCACAGCCGTGAATCCTGGAGGGGCTGACGGTCTTCTGGCCGGGAACCCCGGGCTCCTCGGCATACAACTCTTCGCGATACTGATTGTCGGTGTCTACACTTTCGCTGCAAGCTGGGGTCTGCTCAAGGCCATCGACCTGGTCTGGGGTCTGCGGATCACCCGGGACGCCGAGGTGGAGGGACTTGATCTCAGCGAGCACAGCGAGACCGCATACAGCGGCTGAAGATTCAAGGAGAAACAGACCATGAACTCAGGCGATACGGCTTTTATGCTGGTGGCAACGGCCCTGGTCATGCTCATGACCCCGGGGCTTGCCATCTTCTACGGAGGACTCGTCCGATCCAAGAATGTGCTCGGCACCATCATGCAGAGCTTCATCTGCCTCGGAATAGTCTCCTTGATATGGGTGCTCTACGGCTATTCCCTCGCCTTCGGTCCGGACGTCAAGGGCGTCATAGGAAACCTGGACCTCGCCTTCCTCAACGGGGTCGGAACCGCTCCCGGACCCTATTCCGAGACCATTCCGGACCTCCTCTTCTGCGCCTTTCAGCTCATGTTCGCCATCATCACCCCCGCGCTCATCACCGGGGCGTTTGCCGAGAGGATGAAATTCTCGGCCTTTCTCCTCTTCACCGTCCTGTGGAGCTCGCTGGTGTACCTGCCGGTTTGCCACTGGGTCTGGGGAGGGGGATGGCTGGGCGCCCTCGGGGCCCTCGATTTCGCCGGGGGGACGGTGATCCACATCAACTCCGGCGTGGCCGCCCTGGCTGCTGCCATCGTGATCGGGAAGCGCAAGGGCTGGGGCCGCGAATCCTTCCATCCGCACAATCTCCCCCTGACCGTCCTCGGCGCCGGGATCCTCTGGTTCGGCTGGTTCGGCTTCAACGCGGGAAGCGCCCTGTCCGCCGGCGAGACCGCAGTAGTCGCCTTCTTCACCACCCAGGTGGCCACAGGAATGGCGGCCCTCTCGTGGATTCTGGCCGAGTGGCGCATCCAGGGGAAACCGACCACCCTCGGGGCGGCATCGGGGGCCGTGGCCGGGCTCGTGGCCATCACACCGGCGGCGGGGTTTGTCGGGCCGATATCCGCCCTGATCATCGGTCTGGCAGCCGGCGTTCTGTGCTATCTCGCCGTCCTCGCCAAGAACAGGCTCGGCTACGACGACGCCCTTGATGTGGTCGGAATCCACGGGGTGGGGGGGCTCTGGGGCGCGCTGGCCACCGGCCTCTTCGCCTCCACGGCCGTCAATCCTGCCGGAGCAGACGGCCTCTTCTATGGCAATCCTCACCAGTTCGTGGTACAGGCTGTAGGAGCAGGAGCCGCCATCGTCTATTCGTTCCTTGTCACCTTCATCATATTGAAGATACTGGATGTCGCCATGGGCGTCAGGGTATCCGGCGATGAGGAGGTGCAGGGTCTGGACCTCACCCAGCACAGCGAGGTGGGTTACTCCCTGTGACCGCATCTTGGCCGGGAACGGACAACGGCGGACAGAATCGACGGGCGCCCACAGCCGGCCGCTCCGGCAGCCGCGAAGGAGGAAGTCATGAAAAAGATCGAGGCCATCATCAAACCGTTCAAGCTGGACGACGTCAAGGAAGCCCTCAACGAGATCGGCATCAAGGGGATGACCATCTCGGAAGTGAAGGGCTATGGACGCCAGAAGGGCCACAAGGAGATCTACCGGGGTGCGGAATACGTCGTGGATTTCATCCCCAAGATCAGGATCGAGGTCATCGTCGATGCCTCCATGGTGAACCAGGTCATCGAGAAGATGCGCGAGGCGGCCCATACCGGAAAGATCGGTGACGGGAAGATCTTTGTCCTCCCGGTGGAGGAGGTTGTCCGCGTCAGGACCGGCGAGCGGGGCAGAGATGCCATCTAGGATGCCCTCGGCCTTTTCATCGACTGGCAGGGAATCGCAGGGGCCCGGCCGGTCGATCCCGGCTGCGGGTCCCGCGGCCCTGAAGGCCCTCTGGGACAGGGGCCTGAGGGGACGCGAACTCCTGAAGGAGTTCACGGGCACTGTGGATTCCTTCATCCAGGCGGTCTTCGCCGGGACGGCCGGGGAAAAAGGCGGAGAGGGGGTCGCCCTGGTGGCCCTCGGCGGATACGGGAGGCAGGAGCTCTTCCCCTTCTCCGACATCGACGTGATGTTGCTCTATGCCCCGGAGGCCGAAAGCCGGGTCCCCGATATCTCGCGGGCGGTCTTTTATCCCCTGTGGGACTCCGGGCTCGAGGTGGGCCACAGTGTCCGGACCGTTCGGGACTGTCTCGAAGACGCGCGGGGCGACTTTTTCTTCCAGGTCGCCCTCTTGGACAGCCGCTTCCTCTGCGGCGATCAGGCCTTGTTCGACAGCCTCCGGAGGGAGTTCACGGCGGACCTGGCCGGAGGCAGGCGGACGGCGTTCGCCGAGGAGATGGCGGCGCAGCGGAGGGAACGGCACAGGCGTTTCGGCGACCACGCCTACCTTCTCAAGCCCAACATCAAAGAGAGCAGGGGCGGGTTGCGCGACGTGCAGGCCGTCATCTGGACCGCCGCCGTCCTATTCGGGCTCGATGGCACGGGGGCACTGGAAGAGGCGGGGCTGCTCACCCCGGAAGAGCGGGCCGCGTTCGAACATGCCTGGGAGATGCTCATCCGGATCAGAAACCGGCTCCATTTCTTCAGCGGCCGCAAGAACGACCAGCTCTATTTCGAATATCAGGAGGAAATCGCCAGGGCACTGGACTACCGCGACGGGGAGGGCATGCTGGGGGTGGAGCACTTCATGCGCGACGTCCATGGATATCTCAAGACCGTGGCGGTGATGTCGGACCTGTTCTTCGAACACGTGGACGAGGTGCTGCAGCTCACCACCAGCGCCGAGCCGGACCGGGCGGTTGAAATCGGCATCGACGTCCTGCGGGGCCGCCTCCACATCGCGGAGCCCGCCCTCCTCCAGAAGCGGCCCGAGCTCATGATGCGGGTCTTCGCCCATTCCGCCAAGACGGGGCTTCCGGTGCACCACATGACCAGGCGGATGATCTCGAGAAACCTTGGCCTCGTGACGGAGAAGACACGGCGGTCGAAACGGATGTCCAGGGCCTTCCTGGACGTCCTGGCCGGAGACCCGCCCCTTGAGGCCCTGGAGGCCATGCTCGACACCGGGCTCCTCACCGCCTATGTCCCCGAATTCGCAAGGGTGAGGTCCCTCTCCCAGCACGACGTCTATCACGTCCACACCGTCGACAGGCACCTCCTGCAGACCGTGGAGGAACTCTGCCGCCTGCGTGCAAGCGAGGCCAGGCTCTTCATGAACCTGGACTCCCCCCATCTCCTCTTTCTCGCCGCCCTCTTCCACGACATCGGCAAGGGCCAGGGCTCAAGCCACGCCCGGCGCGGCGCCCGGATCGTACTCGACATCGGCTCCCGGCTGGGACTCACCGCCGAGGAAAACGCCTGCCTCTCCTTTCTCGTGGAACAGCACCTTTTCCTGGTCGATACAGCCATGCGCCGGGACCTCGAAGACGAGGCATTCATCCTCAAGTGCGCCAGAAAGATCCAGGACCCCGAACGGCTGGACATGCTTTATCTGCTTTCCATCGCGGACTCGAAGGCCACCGGGCCCAACGTATGGAGCGACTGGAAGGCCGCCCTCGTTCAGGAATTCTACCTGAAGATCGCCCACCTGCTGGAACAGCCCGAGCTCATCGACCCCGATCGGATCGAAGCGGCGCAGTGGATGAGGGGCCGGATGGAAGCCCGTCTCGGGCCGGGGGGAAAGGAAGCGCTGTCGGTCCTGCCGGAAGACTACATCCTGAGTTTCACTCCCGACGAGGTGGCAAGACACATCGAACTCAAGGAACAGCTGGGGGAGCAGCCCGCCCTTGTCTCCCCCGAGGACCGGGGCCCCTTCTGGTCCGTCTTCGTGGTCGCCCGGGATCATATCGGCCTCCTGTCGAAGATCTGCGGCGTGCTCTCCCTTTACAATCTCAACGTGCTCTCCGCCCAGATATTCACCCTCACGGACGGCACGGCCATGGACGTCCTCGATGTCACGCCCTCGGTGGCGCGGGAGTATTCCGAGCAGAACTGGAAGGGCCTCCAGCGCGATCTCCGTCTCGTGCTCGAGGACAAGCTGGACCTCGCCCCTCTGCTCGCCGGCAAGTACAGGCCGGCGGGGGCCTCGGGGGCCGGCGCATGCGGGAAGCGCGAGGCCCGCGTGTTGATCGACAACGAGACCTCCGACTTCTATTCCGTCATCGAGGTATACGCCGAAGACCGCCCAGCGCTCCTGTACGACATCACCCGGACCCTTGCGGACTTCGGGATCAATATCTTCAGGGCCAAGATCGCCACCCGAGTGGATCAGATCGTCGACGTCTTTTACGTACTCAACAAGGTGGGGGAACGCATCGAGGAACCCGCCTTTCAGGAGGAGCTGCGCGGCGCCCTGCTCCATGCGGCCGCATGCGGCGTATCCTGAGACAACCCGGACATTCATATCAGAAGGAGGACACGTATGGATTCAAGACAGGTACTGGACATGGCTACGGAAAAGGGTGTCAAGGTGGTGGACATCCGTTTCCTCGATTTCCCCGGGGTATGGCAGCATTTCACCGTACCCCTGAGCGAGCTCGACGAATCCAGTTTTGAAAACGGATTCGGTTTCGACGGCTCGAGCATCCGGGGCTGGCAGCCCATCCATGCCAGCGACATGCTGGTGATACCGGACCCGGCCACCGCCAAGATCGACCCGTTTTTCAAGGAGACCACCCTGGTGCTCGTGGGCAACGTCGTGGACCCCATCACCATGGAGCCCTACTCCCGGGACCCCAGGAACATCGCCAGGAAGGCGGAGGCGTATCTCAAGAGCACGGGCATCGGAGATACTGCGTATTTCGGGCCGGAGGCGGAGTTTTTCATATTTGACGACGTCCGTTACGACAATGCCAGCAACGGATGCTTCTACGAGCTCGATTCCATAGAGGGCACGTGGAACACCGGCAGGGAGGAGTGCCCGAACCTGGGCTACAAGCCCCGGCACAAAGAAGGCTATTTCCCGGTCCCGCCGGTGGACAAGTTCCAGGACATGAGGACCGAGATGCTCCTGACCCTGCACGAACTGGGCATCGAAGTGGAGTGCCAGCACCATGAGGTCGCCACCGCCGGCCAGGGCGAGATCGACATGCGTTTCAAACCCCTGGTCCAGATGGGCGATCAGCTCATGTGGTTCAAGTACGTGCTGAAGAACGTGGCCTACCGGCACGGCAGCACCGTCACCTTCATGCCCAAGCCCCTCTTCGGGGACAACGGCACGGGGATGCACACCCACATCAGCATCTGGAAGGACGGCAGCCCCACCTTCGCCGGAGACAAGTACGCCGGCATGTCCGAAAACGCCATGTACGCCATCGGGGGCATCCTGAGGCACTGCAAGGCCCTGTGCGCCTTCACCAACCCTTCCACCAACTCATACAAGAGACTCGTTCCGGGCTACGAGGCCCCGGTGAATCTCGCTTACTCGAGCAGGAACCGGAGCGCGGCCATCCGCATTCCGATGTACTCGGCCTCCCCCAAGGCGAAACGGATCGAATTCCGCACCCCGGACCCGTCTTGCAACGGCTACCTGGCCTTCTCCGCCATGCTCATGGCGGTGATCGACGGGATCGAGAACAAGATGGATCCCGGATCCCCCCTGGACAAGAACATCTACAACCTGCCTCCGGAGGAGCTGGCCCAGATCCCGTCTGCGCCGGGCTCCCTGGACGAGGCCCTTGCCGCCCTCAAGGAGGACCACAAATTCCTCATCAGAGGCGATGTCTTCACCCAGGACGTCATCGACATGTGGGTCGAGTACAAGACCGAGCACGAGGTCAATCCGGTGAAGCTCCGCCCGCATCCCTACGAGTTCCATCTCTACTTCGACATATAGGCGCCGGGCGGCCCGACACCCGGGACTTTTCACCGCGGGGCTGCGCTTTTCCAAGGGATGCGCAGCCCCGCGGTCTTTCCCGCCGGGGCCGTCTCCTGTATCCTGGCTCAAGGACCATGGACCGCCGCCCCGGCGCCGGACCGGGGGAAACCGGCGCTCCGGCGGAAGAAGCCCGGACGTCCGGGGCATGGACCCGGGGGCAGGGGGTCAAGGAGAGGGCATGCGCGCAGGGACCGTTTCCATAGTAGTGTCCGTATACAACGAGGAGGCGGTCCTCCACCGCTTCTGGGAGGAGCTCAAGGGGGTCCTGGAACCGTCGGGCATCCGCCGTGAGGTCATCTTCGTCAACGACGGGAGCACGGACGGGAGCAGGGCGGTCCTCGAGGGGATGGCGGCCGGGGACGCAAGCGTCAGGCTCATCCATCTCTCCCGCAACTTCGGCCACGAGGCCGCCATGACCGCGGGCATAGACCACGCCGGCGGAGATGCGGTCATCTGCATGGACGCCGACCTTCAGCACCCGCCCTCGGCCATCCCGGAAATGCTCCTCGCCTTCGAACAGGGGTACGACATAGTCAACATGATCCGCTCGCCCGGCTCCGGCTGCGGATTCCTCAAGAATTTCGCCTCCACCCTGTTTTACCGGCTACTGAACCGGCTTGCGCCCTTCGAATTCGTCCCGAACGCCTCCGACTTCTTCCTCGTCTCGGGCAGAGTGGCGGGCATCCTCAGGCGCCACTTCCGGGAACGGACCCGGTTTCTCCGGGGCTTCATCCAGATCGTGGGGTTCAGGAAGACGGCGCTCAGGTTCACCGCACCGGAAAGACCGGGGGGGAGGAGCAAGTACTCCCTCTCCGCGCTGGTGGGCTTCTCGGTCCTCGCCGTCGCGATCTTTTCCTACCTCCCCCTCCGGCTCGGGGCACTCCTTGGTTTCGTCATCGCGCTCCTGAGCCTCGCCGTGGGCGCCTATTCCGTGGTCATGAAGGTCGTTGGGGACCCCCTCCCCGGATACACCACCATCGTCGTCCTGCTGAGCCTCATATCCGCCATCCAACTCATCATCATGAGCGTCATCGGGGAGTATGTAGGCCTGATCCTGGACGAGGGGAAGAAGAGGCCCATCTATCTCGTTGAATCCATGGTGAATTTCCCCTACACGACCCCGGCGCAGGTTGAACCGGGCGAAGTCTCCGAAGCGGGCGGATGAACAGGCGCCTGACCAACATGATCCGTTTCGTTATGGACGAGTGCCTCCCGCCCCTCGTCCGGGACAACCGGTGGTTCATGTACCCGTTTTTCCACTTGGCCTACCGGGGGAAAAACATCCCTGAGGTCATGGACTTCAAGCGGCTGGTCCGGGAATACTCCGGCAGGCAATACTTGGAGTTCTACCGGAATCTCGACTCCATCTCCCGCAACCGGGAGACCGATTTGAGCCCGCGCTGCCTTGAACACATCCTTGCACATCTCGACAGGGACGCCGCGAGCCTCCTCGACGCGGGATGCGGAGGCGGTTTCCTGCTCCGCATCCTGAGAGCCCGCCGGCCCGGACTCCGGCTGGCCGGCTGCGACCTCGTCGCCTCCTGGTCCCGCCCGGACGTGGAATACGTGTGCGGGTCGGCCGATGACCTCCCCTTCCGGGACAAGGCCTTCGATGTCGTCTCCTGCTGCCACACTCTGGAGCACGTGCTCGATCTCGATCGGGCCGTGGCGGAGCTGAGGCGGGTCGCAAGGAGGCAGATCGTGATCGTCGTCCCGTGCCAGCGCTATTACTATTATACTTTGGACGAGCACGTGCATTTCTTCCCGGACGAGGCATCCCTGCGCGCCGGACTCGGCATGCACGGCGCCGCGTGCGCCAAGATCCAGGGAGACTGGGTGGTTCTGGCCGACCCCGCTGGAGAAGATGGAGGGGGCGATCCGTGTATTCAGAGGCCGATTTGATATTGATGCCGATGAAAATATCCCATCGGCGTTGCTCTTATTTTTCCGTTATGGCAGCGTACGTTCAAGTGGGCTTCATCACTCGCAGATCTCGCGTCTTGCACCTGCCTGCGGCAGGCAGGTCTGAGACATTTTGAGCGGTATCCGGATTTCAGCGCTTTTCACAGTCCGGCCGGTATTGACATTTTCAATTTATGCTGGAAATCGTCAATGGACATACACCGGGGTGCACGGCCGGCGGCCCCACCCTCAACCAACGCGAAAGGACCCTCGGCATCATGCAAACAGGCACAAAAACAGTTCTTCTGTGCCCCATGGCGCTCCTTCTTTTCTTCGCCTTGCCCTGTTGGGCCCAGACCCCGCCGCCGCCTGCCGTCACAGTCATCCATGTGGCCGAAGAAGAGGTCAACCCCCCGGCGGAGTACGTGGGGCGGGTGGAGGCCGTTCAGGCCGTGGATCTGCGGGCCAGGGTGGAGGGCTTTCTCGATGAGGTGAGATTCCGCGAGGGCGCCGAAGTCCGGGAGGGCGATGTGCTCTACGTGATCGAACAGGCCCCCTACCGGGCCCGGGTGGCCGAGGCGCGTGGCAGGGCGGCCCGGGCCGATGCCGCCCTCACCAGTGCCCGCCAGTACCTTGACCGCCTTCGGACTGTGCGCCCGGGGGGTGTGCCGGCCACCGACATCGACACAGCCCTCGGCGTGAAACTCCAGGCCGAGGCCGAGCTCCAAGAGGCGATGGCCGCCCTCGACCGGGCCGAGCTGGATCTCGGTTACACAGTCGTCACGGCACCCATCCGGGGCCGAATCGGGAGGACCGCATTCACCCGGGGCAATCTCGTCGGGCCCGATTCCGGCCCCCTGGCCCGGATAGTCCAGATGGATCCCATCCGGGTGGTGTACTCCGTCAGCGAGAGCGATATCGCCGGGCCGGAACGTATCCGCACCCCGGGCCGGGAGGACTGCAGGCTCGTCCCCAGGCTCCGGCTTCCCTGCGGGGAGATCTATGGCGAGGCTGGAAGCCTGGACTTCGTCGACAACGAGGTGGACCCCGACACGGGCACCGTTGCGGTGAGGGCGGCGTTCGCGAACCCGGAGGGCCTGCTGATCCCCGGACAGTACGTCACCGTGCTGGTCAGCTGCGGCGAGGGCCCCCGGCTTCCGGTGGTCCCGCAGTCCGCGGTCCAGGAAGATCGCCTGGGGCGCTCCGTTTTCGTTGTAGACGCGGAGGGGACGGTGGAGCAACGCCGCATCACCACAGGTGCCGCCATCGGCACCGCCTGGGCCGTCGAATCAGGGCTTGCGCCCGGGGAGACGGTCATCGTCCAGGGGATCCAGAAGGTCACCCCCGGGCAGACGGTGAGACCCGTCGCCCAGGCCGGAAACGGCCGGGACTGACCCATGATCTCCCGCCTTTTTATCGAACGCCCCCGGCTCGCCATCGTGGTGTCCATCGTCATCACCCTGGCCGGGGTCCTCGCCATGCTCAACATCCCCATCGCCCAGTATCCCCGGATCACCCCCCCGGAGATACGCGTGAGCGCGAGTTACCCCGGCGCCAGCGCCGAGGTGGTGGCGAGCAGTGTTGCCGCTCCCATCGAGGCCGAGGTCAACGGGGTGGAGGACATGCTCTACATGTCTTCCACCTGTTCCAACAACGGCACCTACGACCTGAGCGTCACCTTCGCCGTTGGGACCGACCCCGACATCGCCCAGGTGAACGTCCAGAACCGTGTCCAGCAGGCGGTGCCGAAGCTCCCCGCCGAGGTGAACGACCAGGGCATCTCGGTGCGGACGCGCTCTTCTGACATCCTCGGGGTGATCAGTTTCTTTTCCCCCGGCGGGAGCCGGGACGCCCTCTTTCTCAGCAACTACGTCAGCATCAACGTCAAGGACGCGCTGACCCGGCTGAACGGCGTGAGCGAGGCCTTCATCTTCGGGGCCCTGGACTACAGCATGCGGGTTTGGATGGACCCGCAGCGGCTCACCTCCCTCGGCCTCACGGCCGACGACGTGATAGCAGCCATCAGCGAGCAGAACGTTCAGGCGGCCACGGGCTCCGTAGGCACTGCGCCGGCGGGCGGCGGGCAGCAGGTCCAGTACACCCTCCGGGCCAAGGGCCGCCTGAAGGACGTGGAGGATTTCAAGGACATCGTCGTGCGTGCCAATGCCCGGGGGGGGCTGGTGCGCCTGAAAGACGTCGCCCGGGTGGAGCTCGGGGCCAAGTCCTACGCGGCGCGCTCCACCATCAACGGGGCCCCGGCCGTGAACATGGCCATCTTCCGCACATCCGGGGCCAACGCCCTCGAGACCGTGCAGGCCGTGACCGACGAGGTGGAACGCCTTTCCAGGCGTTTCCCCTCCGACGTGCAGCACCGCTTCGTGTACGACACCACGAGGTACGTCCGCGTGGCCATCAAAGAGATCGCCCTGACTCTCTTCATCACCTCACTCCTCGTGGTGGCTGTGACGTTCCTGTTCCTCCAAGACTGGCGGGCCACCCTGATCCCCGCCCTTACGATACCGGTCTCCCTCGTGGGCACCTTTGCGGCGCTCCTGGCCCTGGGCTACAGCGCGAACACCATCACGCTCTTCGCCCTGATCCTGGCCATCGGCCTTGTGGTCGACGACGCCATCGTCGTTGTCGAAAACGTGCAGCGGATCATGCTGGAGGAGGGCCTGAGTTCGAAGGAAGCCGCCCTCAAGGCCATGAGCCAGGTGACCGCGCCGGTTATCGCCACCACCCTTGTGCTCCTGGCCGTGTTCGTCCCGGTGGCCTTTGTTCCGGGGATCACAGGGCAGCTCTACAGGCAGTTCGCCGTGACCATATCCACCGCCGTGGTCCTCTCCTCGGTCAACGCCCTCACGCTGAGCCCGGCGCTCTGCGCGGTGCTGCTCCGGGCCCCGAGGACGGTCCGCCGCGGGCCGCTCGCCTGGTTCAACCGGGTGTTCAACTCGGCCAGGAACGGCTACCTGGCCGTGGCCTCCTGGCTGATCCGGCGGGTCTTCGTGGTGGTGGGGGCGTTCGCCCTCGTCTTCGCCGGTGCCTATTTCCTCTTCGTCACCCGGCCCACGAGCTTCCTGCCGAACGAGGACCTGGGCGCCGTATTCCTGAATGTTCAGCTTCCCGAAGGGGCGGCCCTCGCCCGGACGAACGAGGTCATGCAGCAGATCTCCGGCATCCTCGAGGATATACCGGGAATCGCCGACGTCATCGCCGTAAGCGGATTCAGCCTCCTGAGCGGTTCCAGTGAGAACGTCGGTCTCGGCGTCCTGGTCCTCGATCCCTGGGACGAACGAAAGGCGCCGGAACTCCAGCTCGAAGGGCTGCTCGGCCGGATCCGCCGCGAGATGGCCGCTATCCCCTCAGCCAATATCTTCGCCTTTGGGCGGCCGGCCATCCAGGGCCTCGGGACCACGAGCGGTTTCGACTTCCAGCTCCAGGCCATCGAAGACCAGACGCCCCAAGAGCTCGCCGCCGCGACCCGGGCCATGGTGGTGGCGGCGAACCAGAACCCCGTGCTCCGGGCGGTCTTCAGCACGTACTCCGCCGACGTGCCCCAGCTCTTCCTGAATCTCGACCGGACCAAAGCCGAGACCCTCGGCTTGCCGGTCAGCCGGGTCTTCTCCACCCTGCAGGCCCAGCTCGGTTCGAGATTCGTCAACGACTTCAACCTCTACAGCCGGGTCTTTCAGGTCAAGGTCCAGGCCGACGCACCGCACCGGAACGCCGCGGAGGACATCGGCCGCATCTACGTCCGGAGCGACGGCGGCGGGATGGTTCCTATGGACAGCATCGCGACCCTGTCCACTATCCTCGCCCCCCAGCTCGTGACCCGGTACAACCAGTTCACCTCTGCCGGGATCAACGGCGAGGCGAGCCCGGGTTTCAGCTCCGGGCAGGCCATGGCGGAGATGGAACGGATCGCGGCCGGCACCCTGCCCGAGGGGTACGCCTTCGAGTGGTCCGGCCTCTCGTTTCAGGAACGGCAGAGCGGCGGCCAGACCCCCATCCTCCTGGCCCTGGCCCTCCTGTTCGGGTACCTCTTTCTCGTGGCCCAGTACGAGAGCTGGACCATCCCGCTCCCCGTGATCATCTCGATCTCGGTGGCCTCTCTCGGCGCCCTGGCAGGCATGTGGGCCGCCGGAATGGACCTCAGCATATACGCCCAGATAGGCCTGGTCCTTCTGGTGGGCCTGGCGAGCAAGAACGCCATCCTCATCGTGGAATTCGCCAAGAAGGAGCGGGAGAGGGGGACTGAGGCGGCGGAGGCGGCGCTGGCCGGCGCGCGCATCCGGTTCCGGGCGGTCCTGATGACGGCGTTCTCTTTTATCATGGGCGTCTTTCCCCTGGTCGTCGCCACCGGGGCCGGGGCGAGCAGCAGGCGCGCCATCGGGACCACGGTGTTCAGCGGCATGCTGGCTGCGACCCTGGTGGGCATTTTCCTCATCCCCCCGCTGTACTTCCTCTTCCAGACCGGCAGGGAAAAGGCCGCCGCCTGGAGGCGGTCCCTGCGCGGAGAAACGTGACCGTGAGACCGGCCCCGGACCGAGAGGACTCCATGAAAGTAACTGATCACGGGTTTCGGCACAGCCCCAATGCTGCAACGCCCCGAACTGGAAGCCTTCACAGGGTGGTGCAGATGCGAGGCAGCGGGCACGCAGACGTACTCCCTGTACTTCAAGTGCCCGCAAACAAAGCAGACGCGGTACCCTGTCAAGGCTTACCCATGAACCGCATCCCCGTGACGGCCTCACCCGATACCGCAAGGCCGCCGATCTGCGCCCCGCTCCTTCTTCTGATCGCGGCGGCTCTTTTATCCATCGGCGGCTGCGCGCCGGTGGGGCCGGATTACGCCCCGCCGCCCATCGGGGCCCCGGATGCCTGGCACGCCCGGGGCGGGGAAGGTCTGGACGCCGGGCGTCCGGATCCGAAGACCTTGGCCGACTGGTGGACCGGTCTCGGAGACCCGGCGCTCTCCGCCCTGATCGCCCGGGCCGCGGTCGGAAGCCCGGACGTGAGAGAGGCCCAAGCCCGCGTGCGGGAGGCCCGGGCGCGCCGCGGCCTGAGCAAGGCGGCGCTCTTTCCCACCCTGGACGCCGGCGGATCCGCCCTGAGCGTCCGAACGAGCGCGAACAGCGGCGAAGGCGCGGAGCACAGGCTCTTCGCCGCGGGCTTCGACGCCGGCTGGGAACTCGACGTGTTCGGAGGGGTGCGGCGCTCCGTGGAGGCGGCTGAGGCCGATCTCGCGGCGAGCCGGGAGGATCTGCGGGACGTGACGGTGACCCTCCTCGGAGAGGTGGGGCTGAACTATGTGGATGTCCGCACCTTCCAGGCCCGTCTCGCCGCGGCCGAAAAAAACATCGCGGTCCAGGAGAAGACCCTGGAACTCGTGCGGTCGCGGTTCGAGGCCGGCCTTTCGGACGAACTCGCGGTGGAACAGGCCATCTACGGCCTGGAAGAGGCCCGGTCCCAGCCCCCGGCCCTCCGCGCCGGTCTCGATGCGGCGCGGAACCGCCTGGCCGTGCTCCTGGGAGATCCTCCGGGCGCGGTCCACGAGGAGCTCTCCGCGCCGGGGCCGATCCCGGTTCCCCCGCCGGCTGTGGCCGTCGGGGTCCCTGCCGACGCCTTGCGGAACCGGCCGGACGTGCGCCGCGCCGAGCGCCTGCTTGCGGCCCAGACCGCCCGAATCGGCGCCGCCGTCGCAGACCTCTATCCCAGGTTCAGGCTCTGGGGATCCATCGGCCTCGAGTCCATCAGCGAAGGAAGACTCTTCGAGAAGGCGAGTCGCCGATGGAACCTCGGCCCGTCCATCTCCTGGAACCTCTTCGACGCAGGGGCGATCCGCCGGAATATCGAGGTCCAGTCCGCCCTTCAGGAACAGCACCTCGCCCGCTACGAGGCGGCGGTCCTCGCCGCACTGGAGGAGGCGGAAAACGCCATGGTGGCCTACGCCGAGGAACATCTCCGGCGCGAATCGCTGGCCGCGGCCGCGGAGGCGGCCCGGAGGGCCGCCCTCCTCGCCCGGGAGCGCTTCGCGGCCGGTCTCGTGGACTTCACCAGCGTCCTGGATGCGGAGCGCTCCCTGCTTTCCCTCGAGGACGGTCTCGCCCGGAGCGAGGGGGCCGTGGCCTCGACCCTCGTGCGCCTGTACAAGGCCTTGGGCGGTGGGTGGGCACCCCTGGCGGAAGAGGCGGCGCGGCCGGGTCACCCGAGAGGAGGATGACCGGAGCCCGCTCCTTTACCGCGGGGATCGGCGCACGCCGCCGGCCGGAGTCCAGGGCCCCGGCCCCTCACGCCGCCTGGGCCTGTAGCTCTCCACCAGATCGCCGATACCGGCCTTCTTGAAGTCCCGGATCTTGAGCCCGACCTCCCGGCCCACGGCCGCCTTTGCCACGGCGTCCCGCCCGATGTGGAGGGATTCGATGACGCCGTGGTATACCGGGCCGGCGGCCTCGATCAGCCGGAACCGGTCCCCCAGGGCGAGCTGCCCCCGGAGCACCCGGCACCCGAGGATGATCCCCTTGCGGCTGCTCTTGAAGAGGGCGATCACCTCGGCCTCCCCGAGGACCTCCTCCCCGGCCTCCTCCGGGAGGAGGCTGCGGACGATCTCCGTGAGGTCGGCAGTGAGGTCGTAGATCACGTCGTAGAGCCGGATCTCGACCCCGTCGCGCCGGGCGGTCTCCTCCACCCTGGGGGCGAGGCCGACGCCGAAGCCGAGCACCAGCCGGCTGCCGGTCACCGCCATTGAGAGATCCGACTTCGAGACCGGCCCCACGTCCCGGTGGATCACCGCCGGGGCGACCTCCCCGGCCCGGACATCTCCGATCGCCTTGCACACCGCGTCCAGTGTGCCCGCGGTGTCCGCCTTCACCACGACCTCGAGCCTCGGGATCTTTCGGGCCGGCCGGGCATCCTGCGGCCCGGCCCCGGCCCGTGCCTGATGTTGTGCATCGCGCCTGTCTTTCACGGCAGCCTCCAAGTCCGCTTCATAAAAACAAGAAATCCGCGATCCCGAAAATAGAGCCGGCGCAGCCGGAGAGAAATCTCATCGAAATCTCCCGGCCGCCCTGCCACGTAAGTGATCACAGGGTTCGGCACAGCACCAATGCTGAAACTTTCCGAACCGGAAGGCTTCACAGGGTGCTCCAGGTGCAAGGCGGCGGGCACGCGGACGTACTCCCTGTACTTCAAGTGCCCGCCAACACAGCAGATGCGGTACCCTGTGAAGGCTTACCCTGCCACCGGGCAAGAGGGCCACGGAATTCCCCGGTGTGACTCAAAAACCGTTGAAAACGAAGTCCAGCGCCGCGATGATAGTGTCCCGTTCGCCTGCCAGGGAGGCCACCTTCTCCCCGACACACTGAAGAGGAGCGCCTGCCAGCTCGGTTGCGGCCATCATCAGATCCTGCCCCCGGACGGAAAAAACCGGGTTGAGGCGCCCCATGGGCCGCGATGTTTCATCGGCCGGGACGAGGGGGACCACGACCCGGCTCTGCAGGTCCGAGAGCAGATCCGCCTGGACGTCGAGCAGGTAGGGCACGGCCTTCCGGGTTCGCGGATCCGCGTTCCGGTATACGTCGAACTGCCCCATCAGAATCGGCGAAGCCCCTCGTTTGCCATCCCGTCCCGCACGATCCGTTTGTTGTATGCCTCGATGGCCTCCCTGTTTTCGCTCAGCCACCGCTTCCCGCCTTCCGCCCGCACGATTTCAGCAAGGCGCTCCTCGAACACGCGCGAAAGGTTGATGCCCAGCTCTCGGGCCTTTTGGAGGAGATCCGCGTTCACGCTCAGATTGGCCGGTTTCTTCGGGGCGTCAAGGTCGTAAACGTCGGTTCCCATGGGACCCTCATACGTAAATGATATACGCATATTTTATGCGCATGATTTTTGCCGTCAAGGCTGCATGAATGCCGTGGTCCAGGTCCTCCGCCCATCCACGCCCTCCCCAAGACGGAGGATCTTCAGGTTCTGCCGGCACGATGCATGGAAAAAAGGACATTGACAAACCCACAGCATGGGTATAAATGCCCGCCGTTGTCCAGAATTGTCCTGTTGGAGAGAGAGATGAGATCTCCAGGGAGGGGGGGCGGCATCCATGAAACTCCGTGTCAAGGACGCGGCAGGCCTGCTTCAGGTGTCCGAAAAGACCGTGTACCGCTGGATCGCCCAGGCCAGGCTCCCCGTCCACCGGGTGAGCGGGCAGTACCGGTTCAACCGGGCGGAACTCCTCGAGTGGGCCACGTCGAACAGGGTTCCGGTCTCGCCCAGGATGCTCGAGGAGCCGGAGGAAGCCGTCATTCCCTCCCTGGAGGAGGCCCTCCGGGCCGGGGGGATCTACTACCGGGTGGAGGGCGGGGACACCCCCTCGGTCCTGCGCAGCGTGGTGGGCATCCTGCCGCTCCCGGAGGAGGTGGACAGGCAGTTCCTCTTCGAGGTCCTTCTGGCCCGGGAGTCCCTCGGTTCCACGGCCATCGGGGACGGCATCGCCATCCCGCATGTGAGGAATCCCATCACCCTCCACGTCATTCACCCCGTGGTAGGCCTCTGCTTTCTCGAGACCCCCATCGACTTCCACGCCATCGACGGAAGACCTGTCCACACCCTCTTCACCATCGTGAGCCCCACCATCAAGGCCCACCTGAGCCTCCTTTCCAAGCTCTCCTACGGGCTCCGCTCCTCGCCCCTGGCGGAAGCGGTGGCCCGGGTGGGCTCCCGGGAGGAGATCCTCAAGGCCGCGGCGGAGCTTGACGCCCGGCTCGGCGAAATCAGGGCCGCCGGAGGCAAACGCCCGGCATGATCATGCATTTTCTGGTCGCATCGCTCCTGGTGCTGGCCGCTGGGGGCGGGGCGTGCGCCCTGGCGCGCCGCCCTGGAAACGGCGTCTCGCGCCTGGGGGCGGCCGTGAGCGCGGCCGGCGCGGGTCTCGCGCTCTGGCCCGCCGCGCGGGTGCTCTGGAGCGGCGAGACGGCCTCGCTCCGGCTGCCGTGGGGCGTCCCTTTCGGCGCGTTCCACCTGGCCATCGACCCCCTCTCGGCCCTCTTCATCGTGGCCATCTCGGTGGTCTGCGCCCTTGCCGGCCTTTACGGGACCGGCTACCTCGCCGCCCATGCGGGCAAGAGAAACCTCGGGGCGGCCTGGTGCTTCTTCAACCTCCTCTTCGCGAGCATGCTCCTCGTCGTGACCGCCCGAAACGGCGTGCTGTTCCTCATGGCCTGGGAGGCCATGACCCTCGCCTCGTTTTTCCTGGTAATGTTCGAACACGAGAGGCCCGAGGTGCGCGAGGCCGGCTGGATCTATCTTACCGCCACCCACCTGGGGACCGCCTGCCTGCTCGTGCTTTTCGTATTGCTCGCCGGACCGGAGGGCGACCTGGATTTCGAAGGCTTCACGGCGCCGGCGGGTCCCGCCCGGGCGGGGGTGCTGTTCATTCTCGCCGTCCTCGGCTTCGGCGCCAAGGCGGGCTTCATTCCCCTCCACGTGTGGCTCCCCGAGGCCCATCCCGCCGCCCCCTCCCATGTCTCGGCGGTGATGAGCGGGGTGATGATCAAGACAGGGATCTACGGGCTGGTGCGGATCGTCTCCCTGCTCGGGGCCCCGGAGCCGTGGTGGGGCTGGACTCTGCTCGCTGCAGGCGCGGCCTCCGGGGTCCTCGGGGTACTCTTCGCCCTGGCCCAGCACGACCTCAAGCGTCTCCTCGCCTATCACAGCGTCGAGAACATCGGCATCATCTGCCTGGGTCTCGGGCTGTGGCTCCTGGGGGTTGCCTCGGCGAAACCTGGCCTGGCGGCCCTGGGGCTTATGGGGGCCCTGCTCCACGTGTGCAACCACGCCCTTTTCAAGGCCCTCCTCTTCCTCGGGGCCGGGGCCGTGGCCCAGGCGGCCCGCACCCTCGATATCGACCTCCTCGGGGGGCTCCAGAAGGCCATGCCGAAGACCGCCCTGGCGTTTTGCATAGGGGCGGCGGCCATCTGCGGGCTCCCTCCCCTGAACGGTTTCGTGAGCGAGTTTCTCATCTCCCTGGCGGCCTACGGGGCCTTGGCGCACGCCCGTGCCCTGGACGGACCGGCGGCGGCGGGCCTGGTCACCCTGGTCTCCCTGGGACTGATCGCCGGTCTCGCCGCGGCCTGTTTCACCAAGGTGTACGGAATCGTGTTCCTGGGCGAACCCCGGAGCTATCACGCCGCCGGCGCCGGCGAGGCGCCGCTCTCCATGCTCCAGGGCATGGGTGCCCTGGCCGCTCTCTGCGCCGTGCTCGGGCTCGCCGCCCCGGCGGGGGTGCTTCTCGTCGCCCCCGCGGCGGGGCAGATTCTGGGACCTGCGGAGATTGCCGCAGCCTCCGCCGGGGTCCTGCCGATCCTCCGGCGCGTGGCCCTGGCCGGCGGGCTCCTGGTCGCCGTCTCGGCCCTTCTCTGGGCCCTGCGGCGGCGTCTCCTGTCGGGCCGGGCAGTGACCGAGGGGCCGACCTGGGACTGCGGATACGCCGCCCCGGATGCCCGGATGCAGTACAGCGCGTCGTCCTTCGCGTGGCCGGTGATCTCGATGTTTCGTTGGCTGGTGCGCCCCCGGCTCGATTTCCGGATGGACCGGGGTCTCTTCCCGGGGCACGCGGAGATCTCCTCGCACACGGGCGACATCTTCCGCGAGGGCCTCTTCGCGCCCCTTTTCCGGTCCGCCGAGGCCGCGGCCCGCCGGCTCCGCGGACTCCAGCAGGGCCGCAACCAGGTCTACGTGCTCTATATCGCCGTCACGATCCTGGCGCTCCTGATTCTCAAGGTGAGGTGAAGCCCGTGAACCTGGCCGCCCCGGTGTTGTCCTGGTTTCTGGCTCTGGCCCTTGCGCCCCTCATGGTGGGTGTGGTGAACCGCACCAAGGCCTTTTTCGCCGGCCGCAAGGGCCAGCCCCTCCTGCAGGCCTACCACGACATCTTCAAGCTGCTCGGGAAGGGGGCTGTCTACAGCCGCACCGCCACATGGGTGTTCCGGGCCGGGCCGGTGATAGGCCTCGCTGTGGTCACGGTCTGCCTGGCGGTGGTCCCGCTCGGCGGGCTCGAGGCCCTGCTCGCCTTCGATGGCGACTTCCTTTTCCTCGCCTGCGCCCTGGGGCTGATGCGCTTCGCCACCGTGCTCGCCGCCATGGACACCGGGTCGGCCTTCGAGGGCATGGGCGCAAGCCGCGAGGTGCAGTTCGCCCTTCTGGCCGAGCCCGCCCTCCTCCTGGGGCTGGCGGTACTGGCAGCCGCCACCGGGGAGCTCAGCCTCTCCGGCATGTACGCCGGCATCTGGTCTCATCCCGCCGTGCCCGCCGACTCCGCGGCCCTCCTGGTGGCCGTGTCGCTCCTCATCGTGCTCCTGGCGGAAAACGCCCGCATCCCGGTGGACGACCCCACCACCCACCTCGAGCTCACCATGATCCACGAGGTCATGGTCCTGGACCACGGCGGGGTGGATCTGGCCTTCATCCAGTACGGGGCGGCGCTCAAGCTGTGGTTGTTCGCCGTCATGCTCGCCGGTCTCGCTGTGCCCGTGCGGACCGGCCTTCCGCTCCTGGACCTGCCCGCCGGCGTGGCTGGGGTCTTCGCCGCGGCCGTGGCTGTCGGGGTGATCGAGTCCACCATGGCCCGGCTGCGCCTGCTGCGGGTCCCTCAGATGCTGGTGGTGGCCCTGGCCCTGTCGCTCGCCGCGTTCTTCTGGGTATTGAGGTGAAGGCATGACGATGTGGACCGATATCTTCATCCTGGGCCTGGTGCTGACGAACTTCCGGCTCCTGGCCACAAGCCGGCTGGCCGCCATGATCGAGACCACGGCCCTGCAGGCCGTGGCCCTGAGCCTCATCCTGCTCGCCCTGGCGGGCCGGCCCTGGCCCCCGCATCTCATGGCACTCGTGGCGGTGACCCTGGCGGTCAAGGGCATGCTCCTTCCCTGGCTCCTGCGCCGGGCCATGCGGGAGGCAGCGGTCCAGCGGGAGATCGAGCCCTTCGTGGGCTACAGCGTCTCGGTGCTCATCGGAATGGCCCTTCTCGGGCTGAGCTTTCTCATCGCCCTGCCGCTCAAGGCCGCGCCCTCGCCGGAATCAGCGTTTCTCCTCCCCGGGGCCCTCTTCACCACCCTGACCGGCCTCATGATCATCGTCTCCCGCCGCAAGGCCCTCACCCAGGTGGTGGGCTATCTCGCCATGGAGAACGGCGTCTACGCCTTCGGCGCGGCCCTGGCGGTGGAGGAGCCCCTGCTGGTGCAGATGGGCGTGCTCCTCGACGTGCTCGTCGCGGTCTTCGTCATGGGGATCACCATCTACCAGATCAGCCGGGAGTTCGACCATATCGACACCGATCGGCTGTCGGAACTGAGAGATTGAGGCATGCTGCTTTCCATCGTCCTGATCCCGGCCCTCCTGGGCGTCCTGGCCTTTTTCCTTCGGGCCAGGGGGTCGAGGCGCGTCCTGCTCCTTGCGGGAAGCTGCTTCCATGCGGCGGCCGTGGGCCTTGCGGTGCTCCGGCGCGAATCCTGCTCCGGCGGGGCCTGGATCGGCCTGGACGCCCTGGGGCTCCTGTTCCTCGCCATCACGAGCGCGCTCTTCCTCGCCGTCTCCGTCTACACGGTGGGCTACCTCCGGCGGGAGTCGGGCCGCACGGTGCGGGACGCCGTGGAGGGCTTCCTGTTCCGCAACGAGCCCGAGGCGGTGCTGATCGGATGCCTCCTGCTATTTCTGGCCACGATGAGCCTCGTGTGCCTCAGCCGGGACATGGGGCTCCTCTGGGTGGCGGTCGAGGCGACGACCCTTGTGAGCGCCCCCCTCATCAGCTTCCATCGCCACCATCGGAGCCTCGAGGCCACATGGAAGTACCTGCTGGTCTGTTCGGTGGGGATCGCCCTCGCGCTCCTCGGGAACTTCTTCCTCGCCTTCGCAGGCCACGGGAAGGTGCACCTCCATCTCGACGCCCTGACCGCCGACGCCGCCTCCCTGGACCGGCTCTGGCTCAAGGCGGCCTTCCTGATGCTCCTCGTGGGGTACGGCACGAAGATGGGCCTTGTACCCATGCATACCTGGCTTCCCGACGCCCACAGCGAGGCGCCCTCCATGGTATCGACCCTCCTCTCCGGGGCTTTGCTCAACTGCGCCTTCCTGGGCATCCTCCGGGGCCACGGAGTTCTGGCCGCAGCCGGGATCGGGGCCTTCAGCGGGGAGCTGCTGGTGTTTTTCGGCCTCCTCTCCATGGGCATCGCGGCGGCGTTTCTGATCCGCCAGACCGATTACAAACGGATGCTCGCCTACTCGAGCATCGAGCACATGGGGATCCTCGCCCTCGGGGTGGGCCTGGGCGGCCTCGCCGGCTCCGGGGCCATGCTCCACGCCGTGAACCACTCCCTCACCAAGGGGTTGCTGTTTCTCTCCGCCGGCCAGCTCCTCCACGCGTACGGCACCAAGGCCGCCCCGGACGTCCGCCACGCCCTGCAGACCGTTCCCCTCACGGGAATCCTCTGGCTGGCCGGTTTTCTGGCCATCACCGGCTCGCCCCCCTTCGGCCTGTTCCTGAGCGAACTCACCATCCTCAAGGGGGCGCTCGACGCGGGCCGTTGGGCCGTGGCCGCAGGCTATCTCGCCGCGCTCGGGGTCATCTTCGTGGCCGTGGCGCAGACCGTGCTCCCCATGGTGTTCGGCAGGCCCGAGGGCGGGGGACCCCCTGCCGCCCCCGCGTCCGTCTCGGGCGAGGCGCTGTGGTACAAGGCCCCGGCCCTGGCCATGGGGGCCTGCGTCCTGCTCCTGGGACTGTACGTCCCCCGGCCGCTTTGGGAGTTTCTCGTCCATGCGGCGGCCCTGGCCGGAGGCCCGTGATGCCTGCGGACGCCCTCCTGAGCCTCAGAAACGGCGATGCCGCAGGGATGGACGCGCTGCCGGCGGTCCCCTTCGCCGGATTCCGCGGGGCGGTGATCGACTCCGTGGCCGCGGGCGCCAGACTCTCCGCCCTGCCGATCTGGCAGCCCCGGCCCGGCGCCCCGCTGCGCATGGTCGCGGCGCTCGCGCGGCCTGCTTCCGCCGATGTGGGGGTCATCTCCTGCGATCTGCCCGAGGCCTGGCCCTCCATGACCCCTGAATGCCCCGCGGCCCACTGGTTCGAACGGGAGATCGCCGAGAGGTGGGGGGTGCGGCCCGAGGGGCACCCCTGGCTCAAGCCCATCCGATTCGAGCCCCCGAGGCGCCCCGCCGGCGGCGGCTCCGGGGCGGTGCCCGTGGGGCGGGCGGATTTTCTCACCATGGCCGGGCACGAGGGCCACGAAGTGGCGGTGGGGCCGGTGCACGCCGGCGTGATCGAACCCGGCCACTTCCGCTTTCTGTGCCACGGCGAGACCGTGCGCCACCTGGAGATCTCGCTCGGCTACCAGCACCGCGGCATCGAGCGGGCCATGGCCGGCGGCCCCACGCTCCGGAGCATCCATTACATGGAAACCCTGGCGGGGGACACCACCGTGGGCCACTGCACGGCGTACTGCAGGGCGGTCGAGGCCCTGGCCGGTACGGCCCCCCCGGCCAGGGCCCAGGCCATCCGGGCCGTCGCCGCCGAACTCGAGCGCATCGCCAATCACGTCGGGGACCTCGGTGCCCTGGCGGGCGACGTGGGCTTTCTCCCCACCATGAGCTACTGCGGCCGGCTCCGGGGCGACGCCCTCAACCTGACCGCCGCTCTGTGCGGCAACCGCTTCGGCCGGGGACTGCTCCGGCCCGGGGGGGCGGCCTGGGACCTCGATCCAGGCCTGAGCACCGCGTTGCTCGAGGGACTGGACGCATTGGAGAGGGACGTCTCCGGGGCGGTCGAACTCATGTTCGACACACCTTCCGTCCAGGCCCGCATGGAGGGGACCGGCGTCGTGCCCGCGGATACCGCCCGGCAGATAGGCCTGGTCGGCGTCGCAGCACGGGCCTGCGGCCTGGACCTCGACGTGCGCAGGGAATTCCCATACGGGGCCTACCGTTTCTCCCAGCTGCCGCCCTGCACCTGGACCGGCGGGGACTGCTTCGCCCGCGCCTCGGTGCGCTGGCTCGAGATACAGGCCTCGCTGGACTTCATCCGGCGCCAGCTCCGCGGGATCCCCTCCGGCCCCGTCTGCCGGGAAATCGGCGGCCTGAGGCCCTCCGCCCTGACGGTGAGCCTCGCCGAGGGCTGGCGCGGGGAGATCTGCCACATCGCCGCCACTGACGGCGACGGGCGCTTCGCCCTGTACGCCGTGGTGGACCCCTCGTTCCACAACTGGTTCGGCCTCGCCCTGGCCCTGCGCGGCGGGGAGATCTCCGATTTCCCCCTGTGCAACAAGAGCTTCAATCTCTCCTACTGCGGCCACGATCTCTAAGACCGGAAAGAAAGACCCATGCTCAGAATCCTGAAAACACGGCTCCGGCAGGGGTACCGCACCATGGCGTACCCGGACGGCCCGCCCCCCGAACTCCCCGCCCGCTTCGCCGGCCGGCCGGTGATCGAGGCCGACAGGTGTCCTCCGGGCTGCGCCGCCTGCGCGGCCGTCTGCCCCACCGGCGCCCTCGTCCCGGCCCCCGGCGGGGGCGCCCCTGCCATCGACACCGGCCGCTGTCTCTTCTGCCGGGCCTGCGAGAACGCCTGCCCGCACGGGGCAATCCGCTTCGGCCGGGAGCACCGCCTGGCCTCGGCCCTGCGGCAAGACCTGTTCGTTCGGGCAGGATCCCCGGATCATGCGCCGGCCCGGAACGACCTCGCAGCCGGGCTCTTCGGCCGCTCCCTGAAACTCAGGCAGGTCTCCGCCGGGGGGTGCAACGCCTGTGAGGCGGACAGCAATGTGCTCGGCACCCTGGCGTGGGACATGGGCCGGTTCGGCCTCCAGTTCGTCGCCTCTCCCCGGCACGCCGACGGGCTGCTGGTCACCGGGCCGGTGACGGAAAACATGCGCCTCGCCCTGGAGAAGACGTACGCCGCCCTCGCCGAGCCCAAGATCGTCGTCGCCGTCGGGGCCTGCGCCATCTCCGGCGGTCCCTTCGCCGGCCACCCAGAGCAGCATGGAGGCGCCGCCTCCGTGGTCCCCGTGGACCTCTTCATCCCCGGCTGCCCCCCGCACCCCCTGACCATCCTCGACGGGCTCCTCCGGTTCATGGGGAGGATCGATGGGCCCGGGAGTTCGGAGCGGTAGACCCCCGTTTTCGGGGACGCGCCCCGGAGCCGCCGGATTTACTCTGGTTTTTTAAAAAAACATCACGGGGTTCGGAACAGCCCCAATACGGCAAATCCCCGGACTGGAAGCCTTCACGGGGTGCTGCAGATGGAAGTGGGGCAAGGGGAAGACCCTCGGAAAAGGCAGAGACATGGTTTCTCTGCGGCTCTTTCTCCCCCCTGTGCCTCCGCATTTGTGTTCCGGCCTGAAATCACCGAAAAGCGGAATAGGGGAAGGTTCCGGCGGGAAGGAACCGGTGCATCCAGAGGGGGGAGGGTGTAACGGAGAGCCGGCCCTGCTGCGAGCGGGGTTCAGCGGGGGAAACATACAGATGATCCCGCTGAAAAAACCCGATCTGCGGCGTTGCTTCAATTTTCCAGTCACTGCGGCGTACGCTCATGCGTACGCTCAGTACGCCTCATTCCTGGAAAATTTCGCGCCTTGCATCTCGGGCTTTTTGAGCGGGATCAGATTTTGAGGTTTTTGCAGTGCGATCACAGATGACATCGCCCTTTGCCGCATTTCAGAGCGCAGCCTGCGGGCATCTCCTGCAGGGGTGCTTCCTGCTTCTCATCTCACTCTCGCCGGCCCTGTGCCCGTATGCCCTGGGAGGGGACTACACGGATTCGGCCCACGGGAACGCTACCTACGGCGTGGACAGGTCGGACGCGGCCCTCGACGGCTACTCGACCGGCAACTGCGCCCACTGCCACGAGATGCACGGGAGTATCGAGGGAGGAGAGCCGTGTCCGGCCGGAGGCCGCCCGTCCCCCTACGCGGTGTTTGCGGACAATTTCGATACCGCGGCCGCCACATCGCCGTACCTGGAGGCGGACAACTTCTGCTTCTACTGCCACAACAGCGTGGGATCGGCCCAGCAGGTGGACAACGACGACTACAGCACGGCCTTCGGCTGCGCCACCGCGGGCGGTCCTCTTTCCATCTTCAGCGCCTTCAACCTCCTTTCCTACCACAACCTCTACGACATCCGGGACTTCTCCCGGACTGCGTTTTCCTGGTTCAGTGACGACTCCAACCCCTGCAATGCCTGCCACAACCCCCACCTGGCCAAACGCAATTTCGCGGACCCGGACAATCCGCTGATGACCGCCGTCACCATGCCCTCGGACCACTTCGCGCTCTGGGGAGACAGCGCCGACAGTTCGGAGAGGATGTCCACGTACTCGAACTACAGGGCGCCTTACTGCTCGATCACCGTGACCCGCGAGCCCGCGGGGCAGGGGGCCGGAAGCGGGTCGGAGATGCCCGATTATGTGGAATACTGCACGGACTGCCACAATCTCGCCAACACCATCTCCAGCACATCCCTCCTGCGGAACGTGTTCGCGATCGACTGGTCCTTCTCAGGAGACCTGCACGGAGACCGGGCCAGGACCGTCGACGTGGATATCCGGGAGCCCTACGCCTCGGAGAAGGGGGCGATCTCGAACTTCCTCCTCTCCTGCATGGACTGCCACGAACCCCACGGTTCCCAGAACGTCATGCTCATCCGCCGCTGGGTGAACGGGGCCGCACTCTCCGGGACCATCACCGCCTACTCCACGCCCAACACGGGGTACCTCTGCGCCCGGTGCCACATAAGCGACTGGAGGGGGATCCACCACAACAACGCAGGCGGCTTTCCCGACGCCCCGTACCAGGGGATCACCGGGTCAAGCAACTGCCCGAAGTGCCACGATTCCTCGGGTCCGAAGCCCCTCGACTGCACGAACTGCCATTTCCACGGGAGCGACGACGCCTGGGCCCACGACGACTACGAGACCGGCCGCACGACCTTCTAGCCGGACCAGGAGCGGAAGCCCCTCTCCGGGCAGGGTGCGTTGGAGGAGTTTCAACGGCGTCAAGAGGGCTTGAACCATCCCCTCTCTGCCGCAGATGGTGTATTTTCTGGGGCATCATGCCTGCTCTCCCGACAGCGGGAAAGAGGGGCGGAAAGGAGCCGGGGCCATGGGAAAGACCGTGATCGTTTCTCTGTGGATGCTGTTGTGGGCCCTTGCGGGAATCGGGGGCGCGGAGGAGGCCCGATACGCCCTCGATCCCGGGGGCCGCGTGGCGGTCATGACCCGGAATCTGTACGTGGGGACCGACCTCTTCCGGCTCCTCGCCGCCGATGTTGCGAGCCCCTTCGAGGCCCTCCTTGCCGTGGGCGACAGGGTGCTCGACATCGTGGACTCGGACTTCCCGGAACGGTCAGCCGCCCTCGCCCGTGAGATCGAGGAGGCGGCCCCGGACATCGTGGGAATCCAGGAGGCGTCCCTTCTCCGGGGACAGTATCCAGGGGATTTCCTCCTGGGGAATCCCGAGGGGGCCGAGGTGGTCCTCTTCGATTTTCTCTCCCTGCTCGAAGACGCCCTCCGGGCCCGGGGACTTGACTACCGCGCCGCGGTGGTCCTCGAGACGGTAGACATCGAGCTTCCCGCCCTGGTGGTCCTTCAGAACTTCGGGCTGTTCCTTTTCGACGTCCGCCTCACCGACAGGGATGCGGTCCTCGTCCGCCAGGGAGTCGAGGTGTCGAACGTCGCCGCGCGCCTCTATGCCCACGCCGTACAAGTCGAGGCGGGAGGCGCGGTGTTTTCCCTCCCCCGGGGCTTCGAGGCCCTGGACGCCGCTGTGGCCGGGAGGACGTACCGGTTCGTGAACACCCACATCGAGGTGAGGGAGCTCGACGGCGGCGCAACCCAGGGGTTCCAGGTCCAAGAGCTCATGGAGGAACTGGCCGGCGAGGCGCGGCCCGTCATCCTCGTCGGGGACCTCAACAGCCTCCCCTCCGACCCGGCGCCGCTGCCGTACGGGACCGTGAGGGAGGCGGGCTTCGTGGACATCTGGCAGCTCCGCCCGGGCCCGGCCGAACCAGGCTTCACATGTTGCCAGGCGCCCGAACTCACCAACGCCGATTCGGCCCTGAGGGAGAGGATCGACTTCATTTTCGTGCGGAACGACCTCGGGGAACTCCCCTTCTCGGTTATAGGAGAGGTGCAGGCCGATCTCACAGGGGCAGGGCCTGTCGACCGCACCCCTTCCGGGCTCTGGCCCTCCGATCACGCCGGTGTCGCCGCCGATGTCGCGATTCCCCTTCTGACCCGTATGGTGCCGTGAGGAGGGCCTCCTCCCGGGGCATAGAGGGGTCTGCCGCGGGGACGGCCGAATAATGCTCATCATGTGAGGAAGCCCTCGCACGGGTTTTCAGTCCCCTTCGACGCAGCCGAGCTCAGGAGGTCGGCGGGGCGGGTCCCTTTTCGGAACCCGCTGTCCGGAGGGGCCCGCCATGGACGGCGGGCGGCCGCAACCCCGGGGCAAGGACCCCCCGTTTGCGGTCCCCGAGCCCGCCGACTCAGTGCGGGGAACCCCCGGAGCGGGCAAGTCGCCGGGGCTCCCTTTTGTAACTGCTCACAGGGTTCGCACAGCACGAATGCTGCAATTTCCCGAACCGGAAGCCTGCACAGGGTGATGCAGATGCGAGACGGCGGGCACGCAGACGTACTCCCTGTACTTCAAGTGCCCGCCGACACAGCAGATGCGGTACCCTGTGAAGGCTTACGCCCTTTCTTTCGGTGCCTTTTCTTTGGGCGCGCAAAGAAAAGGGACAACAGGCGGTGCAGCCAGGAAGGAAGCAGGGTATACCGGACGGAATCGCTCCCACGAACAGGGGCCTGTCTCAGTGACCGGACGGTTTTACAAGGCTCCTGCAGCGCGAAACGGACGGCCTTAAGGAGAGATATCAGTGACATGGATGAATCCCTGCAACCTGCCTGGAATGATTCCAAGAAGGATCCTGGCACCGGCCGGCCTGGGCCCGGAATGCCACCGGGCGGGCAGGAGGTCTGCCGCGAAGCGGCTTTCCTGAACATTTGTATTGTAAGATTCCATCTTATTTAATACAATTTATCCATTAGAAATTTGCCCCGATATCCTGGGCGACCGGGGCGCGCCTGCCGAGTTTCCATGGGTATGGGATTCACGGCAAGACCAACGGGAAAAGACGATCGGACAATCAGACGGCACCAGCCATGCGATACGGCCAAGGGGCCGCTCTGCACGACGGGATATGGACGGCGGAATTCACCGCTCCGGCTCATTCAAAAAATGGAGTGCACATATGCCGCAAACAAGACCGAGCATCTTCGCAAAGCTATCCCTGGCATTTCTGGCCGCTATTTTCTGGGCCGGCGCTGCGAATGCCGCACCTGAAAGGGACGGAGTCACCATCGCCGTGATTCCTTGCGGCAATGCAGTGGCCGCTGTGAACAAATTCAATCCATTAATGCAATATCTCAAGAAAGAAACCGGATTCAATGTGAATTTAGCAGTCCCAATCACTATAGACTACCTGGAAAGCGGTTTACGATTAAAGGATATAGACTTTGTTTTGGCGAGTCCTCATGTATACATTGCACTGGCCGATTTATTTGATCGAAATTCACTCTTGCGATCTTTAACAAGTGATGGAAGCACCTCCGAGGCAGGGTTAATTGTAGTAAGAAAAGACAGCGGGATAACAAAAATTGAAGATTTGAAGGGAAAAACCATAATGTTCGGCCCAAAACTTGCATCTAACAAATTTTTCGCTGCGCTCCTCCTATTTCGATCGAAAGACATCGACATTGACCAAGACCTCCAGGCCTATTCATACGGCGGGTGCTGCGAGGATATAGTCTTCAGCGTTTTTCTCAAAAAAGTCGATGCCGGGGTGACATGCGATCATTTCCTGGATCATCCACCTGAAACACGGAGTGAACTTGGAATAACATACGAAGAACTGACAGTAATAGAAACAACGAAGCCTGTACCTACGAGGGTGTTCGTTGCTCGTAGCGACATGGCTGAAGATATAACCCGAAAAATAAATCAGGCACTATTGAGGCTCAATATAAAAAATGCTGAATCTGAGCATATATTTCAAAGCTGTGAACTGGGGGGATTTCAAGAAGCAAAAGACAGCGACTATGATGATCTCAGGGCCATGTTGAATCTACTGAATACGAGAGAGTAGATATCAATGCGAAGAATTTTGGAATGAATCAGCCGCAAAACAGAAGATACATACCCATAAAAATAAAGCTGATTCTATTAATAGAATCGCTTGTTGTGATTCTCGTCATAACGACGGGTATAATCGTAACGGCACGCGAAAGACAAGCCCTGGAAAATGAATTGCACAAAAGAGGGGTCGCACTGGCCAACGACGTCGCGAAAGATGCCGCTGGACCTTTCCTGACCGAAGATCTGGCCGCCCTGCGCAGGGTGGTTCTCTCCGCAACGCGACAGGACTACGTGACCCAGGTTGTCCTCCTCGACAACAATTGCAGGGTCGTCATGCACAATGACCTTTCTCAGGTCGGCAAAAACTATGAGTTTCTTGTGGGCGGCCGCGATGTCTGCCCCGGAGAACATACCCGTGGACACTATGAAACCGGCTCCCATCGACACAAACAGCTCGATATTTTTGTGCCCATCACCGCCGGAAGGGTGGAATTGGGGACCGTTTTCCTGGGATATTCCTACATGGCCGTGGCGGAGAAGGTCGCCGACGCCGAAAGGCGGATTTTCCTCGTCGCGCTGGCGACGTTGATTTTCGGCGGGATATTCGCCTTCATTTTGGCCGGCTACATCTCCAGACCCATACGGAGGATTACCGGCGCTTTAAAACAAGTCGCCGTGGGTGACACGGATGTCCGGATCGAAATCGACAGGAATGATGAAATAGGGATACTGGCCGGATCGTTCAATCAAATGGCGCATGATCTGGGGCGGTACAGGAAAAACCTTCAGGAATTGGTCCAGGCGCGTACGGCGGAATTGGAGAAGACCAATGAGATGCTCATTCAGGAAATCAGCGACCGGAAGCGGGCACAGGAAGCGCTCATCGTTTCCGAGGCGAAATATCGCAATCTCGTAGATTCCAGCCTTGTAGGAATCTATAAAACAAGTACTGCCGGACAAATTCAATATGCCAACAATGCTCTTGCAAATATCTTTGAGTTCAGATCTCCTGAAGATATGATGAAAGAAGACGCATTGATGCGATATAAAAATCCGAAAGATAGAAAGAGATTTTTAGATATAATTACACGGCGCGGAAAGATTAACGATTTTGAAATTGAGGTTATCACCAAGAATGGAGCATATAAAAATATACTTTTAAGTGGAGTACTTACAGATCATGAGATATCTGGTATGATTATAGATATCACACATCGCAAGCAATTTGAAGATCAGTTACTCAAGAGTGAAGAGAAATATCGTAATTTATTTGAAAATTCACTCGATGCGATTTACATGACTGATGAGCATGGGTCAATAATTGACGTAAATGAATCACTGATGCGACTCTTCGGTTATCCAATCGAAGAAATATATGGGATGAGCATCGGCGATCTTTGTGCGCGTCCGGAAGATAAACAACAATTGCTGGGGCAGATGGAGGACGGAGAATCTGCGAGAATGCATGAAATCGTGTTCCGGAAGAAGGACGGCACGGAGGTCCAGTGCCTTGTCGGTTCCACATTGCGGCGCTCGGATGATGGAAGCATCACGGGCTACCAGGGCATTATAAGGGACATCACCAAGGAGCGATTCCTGGAGGCTCAACTGCGCCAGGCCCAGAAAATGGAGGCCGTGGGGACCCTGGCCGGAGGCATCTCACATGATTTTAACAATATTCTGCAAAGCATCCTCGGGTACATCGAGTTTCTAATGATGAGGAAAGGAATCGATCATCCCGATTTCAAAATGTTGCAACAAGTTGAGAAGTCCGCCCAGAGGGCTGCGGAACTCACCAAGCGGCTCCTGGTTTTCAGCCGTAAGGTGGAAAGCAATCTGATGCCCACCGATCTCGACCTCGAGGTGCTTCAGGTTCAGAAGCTGCTCCAGAGCACCCTGCCAAAGATGATCAATATTCAGATAAAGCTGGGGGAGGAGGCGAATATCATCAATGCGGATTCGGTCCAGCTTGAACAAATCATGATGAATCTGGCGGTGAACGCCAAGGACGCCATGCCGGAGGGTGGAACGCTCCTGTTTGAGACCGAGAAGTTGGCGCTGGACGAGGAAACGAGCAGGCTCTTCGTGGGATGTAAACCAGGGGAATATGTGGTGTTGAGGATTTCGGATACCGGCCACGGCATGGACGAAAACACCCTCAAGCGCATGTACGAGCCATTTTTCACCACAAAGGCTGAGGGACGCGGCACCGGACTCGGCCTGGCAATGGTGTACGGTATAGTTAAGAGCCATGGGGCATGCATTCGATGTACGAGTGAACTCGATGCCGGCACTGTTTTCGAGATCTATTTCCCGGCATTAGAGGATAACAAAATACACGAACAACAAGATAAATCGTCTGAGACATTATTGATGGGTGGAAATGAGACCATATTATTAGTGGATGATGAACAGTCTATAATTAATCAAGGAGAGGAAATATTGTCGGGATATGGTTATAATGTAGTAACTGCTCATGATGGTGAAAGCGCTATCGATATATATAAGGAAAATAAAGAAATTCGTTTGGTCATTCTGGATGTCAATATGCCTGGGATGGGCGGGCACAGATGTATGAACGAATTAAGGAAAATTAATCCGAATTTAAAAATAATTATTGCAAGCGGCTACTCCTCAGACGAAGAGTTGATGAGAAAAGTCAAGTCAGGGCTGGCTGAATTTGTTGCAAAGCCATATACAATCGCTGCGCTGATAAAGAAGGTAAGAAATCTTTTGGATAATCAGAAAGCGCCGAAAATCCGAGATCCAGCCCGCCGCGCTGACGCGCAGCAGGCCGGGTCATTCCCGCCGGCAGTGCGACCTCAACACGAATAAGCTTTCACAGGGCACAGCATCTGCTTTGTTGGCGGGCACTTGAAGTCAGGAAGTACGCCTGCGCGGCCGCCGCCTTCCATGAGAAGGCACCATAAAGGCTTCCAGCTCGGGCAGTTGCGGCATCGGGGCTATGCCGAACACCGTGATCGGGTATCAACACGGCGATAACGTAAGGCGCCCCCTGTCCTCCGGGGCCGGCGACGCCCCATTTCAGGCGTCGCCGGCCCCGAATGCATCGGAGCGGCGAAGGGCGATCCCGCCCAGTAATCCGGGGATGGCGGCCAGGAGGAAGAAAATACAGGCTGTTGCGGCCACGGTCTGATTCGCCGGAAGGTCCCATGTCAGGGCGACGGCGAGGCCGAAGAGGGTGGAGAGGAGCGCCGCCCCAACCGCAAGCGCCATGACGGTCTTCAGATTTCGGCTGAGGAGCAGGGCCCCTGCCGGGGTGACCACGAGATAGCAGAAGATGAGAATGGCCCCGGCGGCCTTCGAGCCCGCGGAGACGGCGGCGCCCAGGGCGAAGAAATAAAAAAACTCCCAGCCGGCCACAGAAATTCCGAGCACGCGGGCCGCGTCCCTGTCCAGGAAGGAATAGAGGATGGGGCGGAGCCCCAGGAGGCAGGCGGCGAGCGCCGGGAGCAGCACGGCGGCGATGACCGCGAGGTCCGCGGTCGAGGTGAGGATGAGGTCTCCGTAGAGCATGGCCTTCACCTCGTGGAGGCCGAAGCCGCTGCCCGCGACCAGAAGCACGGCGGCGGAGGATGCCGCCACGAAGACCACACCGAGAACGGCGTCCCGCGGGATCCGCGATCCCTCGAAAGGCAGGGCGAGGAGGGCCACGGCAGCGAGGGTGAAGGCCCCGGCCCCGGCGTACGGGGGGAGGTTCATGGCGAGGGCCGCGGCCACGCCGCAGGCCGCCGTCTCGGAAAGGGTGACGCCCACGAAAACCGCCCTCTTGAGTATGGAAAAGACCCCGAGCACGGGGAAGACCACGCTGAACATCACCCCGGCCAGAACCGCCGAGGAGAAGAGCGAGAGGAGCTGGGCGATCTCGGTCACGGCCGCCCCCCTTCCCCGGCCCGGGCCTGGACGAGCCGCACCCGCCCCCGTTCCACCTCGCACACCAGGGGGGCATCGATCCCCAGCCGGGCCGCCCCGTGGTGGGCCATGAGTATGGTCTTCCCCGCGGCGCTCATCTCCAGAAGGAGCGAGAGAACCGCCCTTTCCGATCCCGCGTCCAACTCCGAGGTGGGCTCGTCCATCACCAGCACCTCGGGCCTCCCGGCAAGGGCACGGGCGATGAGGGCCTTCTGCTTCATCCCTCCCGAGAGCTCGCCGAAGGTCCTGCGCCCGTGGGCGGACAGGCCGAACCGGTCGATGAGCCGTACCACACGGCGCCTCTCCTCCCGCCCCGGACGCCTCCAGGGCCCGAGCGACGGGTAGAGGCCCATGGCCACGATCTCCTCGAGAGAGACCGGATAGAGGGGATCGACGGCCCTGTGCTGCGGGACGTAGCCCGGCCGCGATTCGGAGAACGGCGTGACCACCTCTCCACGCTCCGGCCTGACAAGCCCGACGATGGTGCGCAGGAGGGTCGTCTTCCCCGAGCCGTTGGCGCCGACCACCGGGAGAAACGCCCCCTTCGGCACGGACATTGTGACGTCCCGGAGTACCCGTTCCTTGCCGAAGGAGACCGAGACGTTCCGGCACTCGATGAAACCCATCTCAGAGCCCTCCGGCAATACTCGTCACGATGAGGTCCATCAGGGCCGGATACTCCACGGCGCCCGGCGCCCCGCCCACGGAATTGGGGACCACCAGGACCGAGGCTCCGGTCCTGGACGCCACGAAATCCGCCGCCTTCCTGCTGTAGTAGGGTTCCAGGACGACGGCCCCGATCCCCTGGGCCTCCATGAGGCCGACCATGGCATTCAGGTGGGAAGGACTCGGGGGTATGCCGGGCTTCGGTTCGAGTTCCCCTGCCACCGTGAGGCCAAAGCGCCGGGCGAAGTACACCCAGCTCCTGTGGTGCGTGACGATCTTCTTCCCCCGGTGGGGCGCCATGAGTGCGGCCCATCCGCCGAGCCTCTCCGCGAGCCCCCGGGCCTTGAGAAACGCGTCCAGATCCCCCCTGAGCGCCAGGGCCCAGAGGCGCGATCCGCCCACGGCCCGGGTGAGATCGGCCCCGAACATGGCGCGATCCAGGGTTTCCTCGAACCCCCGGAGGCCCGCATCGAAGCGATCCGCCTCCTCCGGGCGGATCTCCTTCAGCCTGGCCGCGATCTCCCCGGCGACGATCCGCACGTTCAGGGGATCCAGCCAGAAATGCGGGTTCCCCTGGGGATGGACGTCGCCCATGGCCCTGGTGACGCGGGTCGCCGGCACATCGAGGGGCAGTATCTTCTCGGAGGCGTCGAGGTGGCCCCGTGACCCCACGGCGATCCTCGGGTTCCTGCTCCCGGCGAGGATGGGGGGCTCCCACCCGATCTCGAGATCCATACCGATCCTGATCCAGAGGTCGGCGTTCCTGGCTGCCATGATGAAGCTCGGCTTCGCCTGGAGAAAGTGCGGGTCCTCGGTCCCGCTGCAAAGGCTCACCACCTCCGCCCGATCCCCGGCCACCGCCCTGACAACGGCCGCCAGGTCCGTCGTCGTGGTGACGACCCTGAGCGGGCCTGCGTGGCACGGAACGGCGGCAAGGGACGCTCCGGCGGCGAATACGGCCCACAAAACACACCCGATCATTCTGCGCATCGACATCTTCCGTCCTCCTCTCGCCGCGAGGCGAAACGGCGCCGGCCAGGGGCGGCAAGAGCCTGGCTCCCTGCCGGACGCCGCGCCCCGCAGAGGTCAAAATTTGTGGGCCCCGTGGGTCCCGAGAGAGATCATGAGCTGGAGCAGGAGTTCCCAGGCATCCCGGCCGCCCCCGTCCTCCATGGCGTACCGCCCCCTGTTGGCCTGGAGGCGGAGCCGGGAGAACTCCGTGGGGCTGAAATCCACCATGCCGGAGAGCCGCCAGGTCCCGTCATACCCTGCCGTCCCGCTTCCGGGGAGCTCGGCCTCGTTGACGAGGCCCACCTGCTCCCACCGCAGGCCCGCCCGCCAGCGAGGGAAAAGGCCGTATACACCCTGGAGGTAATACCCGTCCTGCCTGTCCTTCCGGTCCAGGCCAACGAGGGCTGCGTCGAAGTGCCCCTGGACATCGAGGTCCTTTTCCCTCTGGAAGTACTCCCCCTGGATGACGACGTCGCCCGCCCCGTGCTCGCGGCCCGAACGGTACTTGTAGACGAGATCCGCCCCCCAGAAATTACTCCGGCCGTCGAGCCAGTGGTCCGCTTCCCCGTCGCCGTTCCCGTCGTGGGCCTCCTGATGGGCCCCGGACCCGCCGAAGATCCCGGCCTGGAGCCCGTGCCGGCCGGGGAGATCCGGGGCGAGCTTGAGCCACCCCACCCAGAGCCTCGGGCCGTCGCGCGAAGGCAGGTGATCGCCCCCGAGGGAGGCGAACATCCGCTCGTTCTCCCCCTGGAAGGCCTCGACGCCCCCGAGCAGGAAGAAGGGGGCCGGGGCCAGCCAGGAGGCCTGCACGCCCTTCTCGTTCAGGCCGTGGTCTCCGAGGGTGAGCCTGTAGACGAGCGGCTGGTCGACGAAGTCCCACTCGTGCGAATGCTGGCTGTTGATCCTGCCGAAATCGCTGAAAAATTTCCCCGCCCGGACCTTGAGGCCCGCCGGCAGGGACGTGGTCTCAACCGCCGCCTCCTCCATCTCCGCGTCGCCTTCGGAGACCGCCGCGATGGCCCAGGCCCGGAAGTACGGGTCCACCTCGCCGGAGAGGTGGAGTTCGAGGTGCCGCATGTTGAACCCCTCTTCCATGTGGGCATGGCCGTGATCGCCGCCGTGGACGTGCCCGAACCCCGCCGCGGCCCCGGCGAACTCCTCGATCCCCCCGCCCGTGTCGTCGGTGTGGTAATACGTATCGACCACCACGGAGATGTCGGGGTTCATGCTCTGCACGGCCCGCCCTGCGGCGGACAGGGCACCGGAGACGCCCCCGCCGGCTGCCGAGGCCCGCTCCGCCTCCAGGGCCTTCTCCAGCTCGTCATCCGGCCGGGCCTGCGCCGCCAGCGCGTCCATCCTCTCCTGTATGGCCTGGAGCCTCGCCTCGTAGGCCCGCCGCTGGGCCTCCATCTCTCTTTTGAGGGCCTCCATTTGCTGCCTGAGTTCGGTCATGGGATCGGCGCCCGCGCGGGCGGGTCCCCCTGCCGACAGAAAACAGGCGCACAGAAGGATTGCAGGTAGGAGCCTTCCTGGTCTTCTCATAGGTGTTCCTCCCCGGGTCCGGCGGGAGACGGCGGCGCCGCAGGCGCACGGGTCCCCCCGACCGGAACCTTCTCTGTCTGTTCACTGATCCTGAAGGATGCCGGACTTCAGAGCAGAAAGGAGGGGGGCGCCCTGGGAGATGGGATGTCGCCCGGGCGCGGGACGGCGGGGGGGTCGTACGCCGCCGGACTGGCTGGCGCGGCCGCCGCCGCGCACCCGATCCCGGGAAGGGCGAGGTGGCCCGCCACGAAAAAGACGGCGAGGAAGGCGCAGACCGGGCAGGGCCTGCGGGCGGACTCGACCGAGGAGGGCACATCCGCCTTCCGCCCTCCGGGCGAGGAGGCGTGCGCGAGGTGCTCATGGCCGCCGCCCCCGGTGTGGGCGGGGGAATGGAAGAGATGGATCCCCGCCGTCGAGAAGAGGATCCCGGCGAGCGAGGCAACTACAAGGATTTTCTGGAAAATTGCTTTCATTCCCCGACATCCCCGGAAAAGTGCGGCGGAGTTCCCGTGCCTCCCCGCCGGGAGCCGCAGGCACGGATCCCTCTTGTTACCCGGGCCGGGGGGTCGCGTCAATCCCCGGGGCAGGATCGGGACAAGGGCGTGCAGTTCCTGGGAGGCGCCGCAGGCGCCGCCAGACGCAGCCCTCGGAGAGGAGGGTACAAGGAGGAAGAACGGCATCGGGCTTCAAACAAAAGCCTCCTGGGCTGGAAGTACAGCGGCGCCTGAAACTCAGGGATCACAAACTGGAATGGAAATCAGGAGGCTTCCGGCCTTCCGGCACAGAGGACACAAAGGAAAAGCCAAGGAGAAAGGCGATTCTTCCCTTCGCCGGGGCGATGCCGGCGAGGGAAAGACCCTCGGGCAGACCAAGGGTGCCTTGAGGTCTTCTCTGTGCACTCTGTGTCTCTGTGGTGAGAAAAGGTTTGAGTAAAAGCAAATTGAACCACGGAGGCACAGGGTAATGCCGGAATACGTGATCGAAGGTGCCATCGACCCGCGTGATTTGAGGCTGGATTTCCTCCTCCGCCCTCCGGGAGTCGGCGCATAACGTACGTTTTTGATTGACATACGTACGTTAAGGTGCTATTCTGGCAACATCGAAACCCAAACGGCCCGCGGGACCGTGGGCGGGCATCAGTCTCTCAGGAGGGTGGCGTATGCTGGTGACCGTATCCAGGCTGCGCAGCAACATCTACCGGCTGCTGGATCATGTTCTCGAAACCGGAGAGCCCATCGAAATCGAGCGGAAGGGCAGGAAACTGAAGATAATCGCCCAGAGGTCCGGAGACCGCTTGAGCGCGTTGCGCAGGCATGACGGCTACTTGAAAATTGCCCCGGAGAGCATTGTGCATCTTGACTGGACCGGGGAATGGCACCGTGATTTACCTTGACACCCATGTCGTCGCCTGGTTGTACGCAGGCCTGCCGGACCTGCTTTCTGCTCCGGCCCGGGATTTGTTGGAAAGAGGGGAACTGCTGATTTCCCCCATGGTCCTCCTGGAACTCGAGTATCTTTACGAAACGGAAAGGACCACCGTGGAGGGGGCAAAGGTCTTCACCGATCTTCAGGCCGCCATCGGGCTTCAGCTTTGCAACAAAGAGTTCCCTGTGGTCGTCGCGGCGGCCGCCGCCTTGAGATGGACGCGAGACCCGTTCGACCGGCTCATTGTCGCTCAAGCCGCGGTGAACGATGACACCCTCATCACAAAAGATCGTACAATTCTGGCGCATTATCCGCGCGCCCTGTGGTAGGAAGCCGCTCAAGAGAAATCAAACCGCCCTGCCCGTCTCTCTTCTGGCTGCATTCCACCATGACGATTCAAAGACCAATTGAACCACAGAGACACAGAGGACACAAAGGAAAAGCCAAGGAGAAAGGCGATTCTTCCCTTCGCCGGGGAGATGCCGGCGAGGGAAAGACCCTCAGGCAGACCAAGGGTGCCTTCAGGTCTTCTCTGTGCACTCTGTGTCTTTGTGGTGAGAAAAGGCTTTTCAATTTGAACTACGGAGGCACAGAGGACAAGGGTCGAGGATGCCGAGAACCGCGGGCGCCCTCCGAGAAAAAAACGAGCGGACCCTCTCTGTTGAGGGTCCGCTCGTTTCGTTTGGCACCGTGGGCAACCCGCAAGTGGTCAACGAACACCCACGGGTTTTGCGGGATAGGGCTAATCGGCCCCAGGCGCCTCACACATCTCAGGAAAATAGTGCGGGGCATTCACATTGCAGTGGCAATCCCTGCAACTGGTCAAGTTCCCCGGGAGTTCCCCTCCTTCTTTAAAACCCGGATGCCCCTGTGCGATGCCGATTGCCACCACCAACATCATTCCCAGCCCGAACAATGCAACAAGCTTCTTCATACGCTGTACCTCCTCGCCGTATCGTGGTTTATCTCCCCTGGGTGCTTCCCAGGGGAAAGGCCTGCCTCAGGCATTCAAGATACACGAGGAACCGCGCAAGGCAAGGGGAATGAAGCCCCCTCGGCGCGTGCCGAAGGCCAGGGCCAATTGAGCATCACGGCACCGGGGCGAGGGCGGACGGAAGGAAAAACTCAGGTATCCCCCTTCACTGGTTTTTCTGGCTGCATTCCCGCTGATCGTCACGCTTCCGGCCTTCGCGGTTCAAAAAAATCCGAAAACTAGACCTGAACCGCCCGCTCCAGCTTCACCAGGAGCCCCTGCATGGGCCCGAAGGTCACCGCTCCAAAGGCGGCAAGTACGCCGAGGCTGTTGGCGAGCATGTCGGCATACTCGAAACGGCGCGCCGTGCCCTGCGCCTGGACGAATTCCATCCCGACCCCAAGAAGCACAAAGGAGAGCGCCCAGGCGGCCCGCGTCAGGGGCCGGCGGGAAATTTGCCCGAACCAGAATGTCAGCCAGGCGTAGGCGAGAAGGTGGTTGAATTTATCCCACCGGAAGAGGTCGATGTCCGGGACGGGCGGCGCGGGCGCGACGGAAAAGTACACCACGAGCGCCACCCACACCCATCCGAGACCCAGCCACAGGGGCCGCCATCGCAATTCCGGCGCCGTCATCGCGAAAGAAAAACCCAAAAAAGCGCGGCACGCAAGACTGCGCGGTAAGGCTCGGCAGGCGGAGGACCGGACCCTCGCCTTGACTGTGCATCTGGACCGCCCCTCAGGGCGCAGGTCTTTGGGGGGGAATGGCGGCCACTGGCGCTTCACACATCAGATGGGGGTGTTTTCAGCGGCATCAAAAAGCGCTTGAACCACCGGCTCGAAGGAAGTAACCTTACACAATCTCTGCCAGGTCAGTCGCGAGATCATGTGTTGGCGATGAGGTCACCATGAGGCCTTGGCGGCAGCTTTTGGGGGCCTTTTGTTGGGTAATTCTGGCCCTTCCGGTGCAATCCGCCGGGGCGGCTGAGCCCTTGCAGAGCGGGGTCCCCGTCCGGGGAGTCCTTGCTCCGCTCTCCTACCTATCTTATTACATAGACGTCCCTGCCGGCGCCTCTGTTATGAGCGTGCGGATGGAAGGCGAAAGCGGCGATGTGGATCTTTTTGTCCATTTCGTGAGCGAGCCGCAAGGTGAAGGTCCTGACTTTGTCTTGGATGCGGATTTCCTTGCGACATCCCCGGAGGCGGTCGAGACCATTGAGGTGAACACCGCATCAACCCCGCCGCTCGGGGCGGGGAGGTGGTATGTCATCCCCTACAACTGGAACGAGACCGCCACGGCCTTCGAGTTGACCGTCTCCCTGGAGGTTGATGGGGACGGGTCCCCTCCGGCACCCGGTATACCCCTTCCCGTGGGGCATACAGCGTTTCCGGCATTTCCTCCCATCCCGTTCGCCGTTGCCGGCACGGTTCCCGGCGAGGCCCGTCCCATAGGGGTGGGAGCCGCGGCGGAGGATGGGGATACGGTGTTCGTGGAAATACGGCTCGAAAGGTGTTCCGGCCCTGCCGACATTTATTTCGGGCTTTATGCCCAGGTCGGCCAGGCCCCGGAACTCATCCTCCTGGGGAGCGACGGCGCTCTTCACGCGTATTCGTCTTCCGGCCTGTTCACGTGGAAAAGCTCCTGGCAGGCGGCAATCGAGGACAGGCCCCTCGGTGAGATCGCCCGCTCGGCCCTTCCCCCGGGAAGATACTTTCTCTATCTCATGCTTACTCCCGCCGGCACTCTTGAGGCCTCCTACCTCTGGAGCACCTATTTCGATGTGCCCGGCGGAGGCGGTTCGATCCCGGTCGGTAGCGCGGGATTCACCGGCGGCAGGGTCATGGCGCCCGGGGGCCAGATCCTCTCGGAAGGGCGGGTGTTTCAGGGTGAGGCGGAGGTGAGCGGCAACGCCCTGGTAGCCGTCTACATCAACGGCGAGGTGCACCTCTATCATCCGGCCCTCGGGACCGCCTCCCTGTGCCGTGAAACAAGCCGCCTTGCCGTACGCAGTTTTCTGAACGGGATCCTTGTGGAGGATCTCGCCGCCAGAGACGCCGCCGCACCGAAAGCCGGATATGAGCCTGAAATCACCATTTCACCCGGCCAATCCGTCACCCTGGGCACTGGTTTTGAAATAGCGATGAGCGAGAGCGGGGCACTGCAGGTGACCAACCAGAAACGCCGCTGGGCCGCGGTGGTCACCGACTCAGCGCCCTCGCCGTATTTTTTCGTCCCCCGCGGGCTGGCTCTGCCCACAAATGCCTTGGAACTCCTGGACCGGATCAGGCAGGGCCGGGTGGAAAATCTGGTCTGGTCGTATCACAGCAGGCCTGACGTTGAGGCCGGCGAACTGCTGGAGACCTTCGGCGCCTTCTGGAGAGGCTTTAAGTTCTCTGGAAATGATACGTACACCAACCAGATGCTCATTGCGGTTCACGCCGCTCCGGACCTGATAGAACTCCTGAACGATCTCGACTTCACGTTCTTCGCCATGGACGCCGTGAAGGCCTTCGGAGGCCTCGTGCCCTGGGAATGTTCCGATCTCTTCATCAATCTGGCGCATCTGGGTGTGGGTTCACTGGCGCTGCGGGAGCTGAACGATGCGGGCCTGAGTTGGCAGGGTGCCTTGTGGAAAAATGTTTGGGACGGCGCCAAGGACGTCATCCAGAGCGGCGCTGTATGTATAGGGCAGGTGCTGGCCAATGCGGGGACCCCGGCGACCGGCCTTGCGGCCTGGTTGATCTCCGAATCGGTCATGCTGGTCCTCGACATCATCACGGCGGCTGACTTCGTCGTCGAGGACGTGGGGGTGGCGCCTACTCAGATGCAATATGCGTTGAAACATTACGAGCCTCTCGCAATAGACAGGGAACCTCCCGAAACCCCCGATTTATCCTCCATCACGCAGTGCTTTGTCAGCTACCGGCTTTTAACGAAATATCGGTCTCCATATCATGATTCAAGCGACTGGGCGGTGCGGGCCGATCGTTTCCATGGGGTGGGCCGGTACAACCCGGAGAGCAATATGTTCGAGGGAACGCTCGATCCGGCGTTTCACCCTCCGAATGTCTGGAAAGACAACGATATGTTTTTTATCAGGATCAATCCCACAACTCTCATGGCGGAAGCCTTCATGGTATCCAAAAAATGGCAATGGGACCCCACCGAGTACAGGACGTATTCCGCTACCGGAGGTGAAATTCCACTTCAGTGGTTTCAGTGGCCCGACGACCATTACGGTGGTGAGGTGCAAGGCATCGAGGTCTGCTCGGGGCGGCACATAGAAACTGTGCACTGGGAGGGCACCAAAAACGGCGAAATTGTCATGGAGTTGCTGGAGTGGACGTGTGACGGAGACAGTTATGTCCACATCGGTTGCGAGTAAACGCTCCCTCCTGTAAAGCGGGGTTGCGGAGCATGCTGCGGTCGATGTGCCATGGCGCCTTCACACCTCTCAGGAAAACAATGCGGGGCGTTCCCTCAGCGCCTTCGCGGTTCGAGAAAAGATTTGAAAAAAATCGACCCGCCCGCTTCGAGCCCGGCTGGGGGGAATGCCGGCCGGAAATCTCTCCGGCAGAGAGGCGGAAGGTGAATCGTAACTGATCACGGGGTTCGCAGAGCACGAATGCTGCAACTCCCCCGGACTGGAAGCCTTCACAGGGTGCTGCAGATGCGAGACGGCGGGCACGCAGACGTACTCCCTGTACTTCAAGTGCCCGCCAACACAGCAGATGCGGTACCCTGTGAAGGCTTACGGTGAATCAGCCGGCAGCCGGTCCCTGTGCCCTCAATTGATGAAGACCTTCCTGTACTGATCGAAATCCTCGATCGTCCTCCCTGCCCCGTGAACCACGGTAGTCAAGGGGTCACGGGTCACGGAGAAGGGGATGCCTGTTTGGTGGCTGAAATGGGCGGCGAGACCCCGGAGGAGCGACCCTCCACCGGTGAGCGTGACTCCGCCGGCCTCGATCCCTTCCCTGACATCGGGAGGGACGGCGCCGAGAAATCCCTGCACGAACCTGGACAGGACATCCAGCGGCCCCTTGAGTGCCTGCCGCATGTCCAGGCTCGTGACGTTGAGGCCCCTCGGGATCCCGCTCAAACGGTCCTTCCCCGCCACCTTGCACTGGAGGACCTCCTCCCCCGGCACCTCCCAGGCGGAACCCACCCTCCACTTCACATCCTCGGCCGAGGCAAGCCCCAGCTCGAGGCCGTGGGTTCTCACCAGCCAGTGGGCTATGGCCTCGTCCATCTCGTCTCCTGCGACCCGCAGGGTCTCGCAGTGGAGATACGCCCACTCCGCGATCACCGCCGCCTCTGTGGTGCCTCCCCCGATGTCCACGATCATGTGCGGTTGCCTGCCGTGGACCGGGAGGCCGGCTCCGATGGCCGCCGCCATCACCTCTTCCAGCAGAAATATCTTCGTGGCCCCGGCGTCCCGTGCCGCATCGAGGACGGCGCGTTTTTCCACCTGGGTGATGTGGGAGGGCACACAGATCACCACCCTGGGGGCGAGGATCCCCCTCCTTCCCCGGGCGCGATCGAGGAAGACCTGGATCAGCGCGCTCATCGCATTGAAGTCGGCGATGACACCGTCCTTCATGGGACGCAGCGCCCGGATCCCCGACGGGGTGCGCCCGAGGAAGCGCTTCGCGCCCCGGCCCACCTCAACCACTTTGTCCTCGTTGGAAAGGGCGATCACCGTGGGCTCGTTCAGCACCACCCCCTCGCCCTGGCGATACACCAGGGTGTTGGCCGTGCCGAGATCCACAGCCATGTCCTGCCTTATCAGGGTGCGGAAAGGTTTAGGCGGCACTGCCCACCTCTGCGGAAAAGACACCGTCCAGGGCCTGGACGGTCATCTCTGCAACGCCTCGAGGCCAGCCGGAGACATCGGCGTCGCCGGTGAGCACCCAGGCGAGCGCCCCTTCCGAGAGGGGCTGAAAGAGTCCCAGCAGCACCGGCCCCTTGGGGTACGGCTCGTCCGGATGCAGGATGTAGGACCTGCCGGTGACGTCCCGCAGGCGCGTGAGGAGCAGGTGTCTCCCGTGCCGGAAAATCCAGTCCACAAAACCCCGCCCGCCGGTTGATGCGGCCCCGCCTGGCGCGGGTTGGGGAAAACCCCCGGAGGCCGCCTTGACCGTCACAGACTTTCCGTCCCCTGCCCGCCGGAATACCACCAGCCCTTCCCTGAGACCGAAGAGATCGGACAGCCCGTGGAGGGTGCGCCCGAAGTCAGCGGAGAGGGAGGCGTACCAGCCGCTCCAGCGATGAAAAAAGTCGAGCTCTCTGCCCCGCTGCTCGGCGGACCAGAGTTCCCAGACCACCCTGGCGCAGTCCTCCAGAACCCGCTGTTTTTTGGCCGGAAAGGCGTATCTGTTCCTGCTGTCCACCATGAGGACCCCCTTGCCCAGGGGCAGGGGCACGGCGAGGAGGGCCTTTATTTCCACGTCCTGGGCGTACATGCCCAGGGTCCTGGTATCCCTGTCGAACCGGGTGACGTGGAGACTTTTCTGCTCCCGGGCCACCCAGCCGATGAGCCCGTGTCCGAAAGGTATCCGGCACCGTGTCTCCACGGAGGCGCTCAAGGTGTGGTGGGCGGCGAGATCCAGAAAGTCTCCGCGGTGGCTCGTGAGAAAGAGTGCGGCCGTGTGGGAATCAAAGATATCGGCTACCATCTCCAGAAAGAGGTCAAGAGAGGCAGGCATGGATCGAGGGGCCGTAGGGAGGGGACAGCATGCCCCGTTCGGTTATGATGGCCGTTACCAGCTGGGCCGGGGTGACGTCGAAGACGGGATTCCGCGCCCCCGCCCCGGGGGCAGCCACAGGGTGCCCCGCGCAGGAGGTGATCTCGGCGGCCCCCCGCTCTTCGATGGGGATGGCGCTGCCGGAAGGGGTGAGGATGTCCAGGGTTGACAGGGGCGCCGCCACGTAGAACGGGATGTTGTGGGCCGCGGCGAGCCGGGCCAGCGAGTAGGTGCCGATCTTGTTTGCGACATCGCCGTTGGCGGCGATTCTGTCCGCCCCCACGATGACCGCCTGGATCTCGCCCCGCTGCATCAGAAAACCCGCGGCCGAATCCACTATCAGGTCGACGGGGATGCCGTCCCGGAGCAGCTCCCACGCCGTCAGCCTGGCCCCCTGGAGCCACGGGCGGGTCTCGCCGGCCAGCACCCGGATGGCCTTCCCCCCCCGGGCCGCCGCCCTGATGACGCCGAGAGCGGTACCGTAGCCGCCGGTTGCCAGTGCCCCGGCGTTGCAGTGGGTGAGCACCCCGCCCGTGGCGGGAAGCAGGGCCTGGCCGTAGGCCCCCATGGCCAGGTTCGCCCTGATGTCTTCCATCCAGACGGCGAGGGCTTCCCGTTCCACCAGGGCCGCAAGCTCCTCAGGTTCGGTGCCGGGCCGGCCTTCGATCACGGCTGTGAGGCGCCTCACGGCCCATCGGAGATTGACGGCAGTGGGGCGGGCCGCCGCCAGAATCGCCGCCTCCTCTTGCCAGATCCCGTCGAAACCCGGCCTGTCTTCGCGTCTGGCGGCACGGGCCGCCAGGGCCATGGCGAAGGCCGCCGTTATGCCGATGGCCGGGGCCCCCCGGACCACCATCTCCTTGATGGCCCCAGCCGCCTCCCGGGCCGTACGGTAGGCGAGCCAGACCTCCCGGTGCGGGAGAAGCCGCTGGTCAAGAAGGCGGAGGACCCCTTCCTCCCAGCGGAGAGGCACCACCGAACTCGCACCCTCCCGCTGGAGGAGGCCCAAAGGCGTCTCATCCAGAAAATTTGCCGGGGAATTTGCCGGCGGAGTCATCGGAGAGCCTCCTTGAGAAGCTCGTTGAGCTTCTGTGGATTGGCCTGGCCCCGGCTCTCCCTCATCACCTGGCCCACGAGAAAGCCGAGGACCTTTGTCTTCCCGGCCCGGTATTTCTCCACCTCGCCCGGGTGATCCGCAAGGACCTTGCTCACCAGGGCCGAGAGCGCCGACTCGTCGCTCACCTGGGTGAGCTTCTGCTCCTGGGCGATCCGTCCGGGGGCCGTGCCGGTCCGGTAAGACTCTTCGAAGAGCTGCTTCGCCATCTTTCCGCTGATGGTCCCGTCCTCGACGAGCTGCAGGAGTTCAGCCAGGGCCGCGGGGCTCATCGGGCACTGCTCGATCTCCCGATCCTCCTGCTTGAGCACCCGGAGGAGTTCCACCATCACCCAGTTGCTCACGGTCTTGGGATGGGGGAACAGCGACACGCATTCCTCGAAGTAGCGGGCCAGCGCACGGGAGGCCGTGAGCACCCCGGCGTCATAGGCAGGAAGGCCGTACTGCTCGGCGAAACGGGCCCGTTTGGCATCCGGAAGCTCGGGCAGCCCTTCGGCCACCCTGGCCACCCAGGCAGCATCCACCCGCACCGGGACGAGATCGGGCTCGGGGAAGTAGCGGTAGTCGTGGGCCTCTTCCTTGCCCCTCATGGAGAGCGTCACACCCTTGGCCGTATCCCAGAGTCTCGTTTCCTGGACGATCTCCTGGCCGTCCATCAGGAGGGCGCTCTGGCGCCGTATCTCGTATTCCAGGGCCTTCTGCACGTGGCGGAAGGAATTCATGTTCTTGATCTCGGCCTTGACGCCGAGTGCCTCCTGTCCTCTCGGTCTCAGGGAGATGTTCGCGTCGCACCGCAGGCTCCCCTCCTCCATGTTCCCGTCGCTGATCCGGAGATACCGGACCAGCTCGCGGAGGGTCCTGAGATAGGCGGCCCCTTCCTCTGCGGTCCGCAGATCCGGTTCGCTCACGATTTCGATGAGAGGCACCCCGGTGCGGTTCAGGTCCACGTAGCTCGCCGGTCTGTATTCATCGTGGATCAGCTTGCCGGCATCCTCTTCCAGATGGATGCGGGTGATGCCGATCCTTCTTGTCGAGCCGTTCACCTCCACATCGACCCAGCCATTGGCGGCAAGAGGAAGCTCGTACTGCGAAATCTGGTAACCCTTTGGGAGATCCGGGTAGAAATAGTGCTTCCGCGCAAAACGGTTGAGGGGGGCGACGGTGCAGTGGGTAGCCAGGGCCATCATCAGGGCGTATTCCACCACCTGCCGGTTCAGCACGGGGAGGACACCCGGCATGCCGAGACAGACCGGGCAGGTGTGGGTGTTGGGGGGGGCACCGAAAGTCGTGGGACACGGGCAGAAGATCTTGCTCCTGGTCTGCAACTGCACGTGGACCTCGAGACCGATGACAGCTTCGTACTCCATGGAGCAGCTCCTCGACAGCCCTGGATGAAGGCCCCTCCGGCGTATGCGGCGGGCCGCGGCGAATCACCCTAACACGGTGCAGGATGCCGATCAACAATCCCGCAGGAGGCCCCAGACCCACTCCTGAAAAAGGAAGAGCCGGGCAAAGGGAAAAGGCGGCCGTCTCCCCGGGCGGAAACGGCCGCTTCCAGTACAGCCGCAGCGCTTTCAGGACGGCTAGGAGGCCTTTCTGCGCCCGCCCTTGGAGGGCGCCTTCTCGGCGGACTCCTCCTTCGGCACGATGCCTTTCTCCGCAAGAAACTGGATGATAGGGTTGGGGCGGCGACCCGTCTTCGGCGGAAGATCGAGATGTTTGCGCAGCTCGCTGACGATCTTCGATACCTGAAACTTGCTGATGCCAAGCTTCTGAGCGATTTCAGAAGCAGTCATCGCGGCATAATTTTCATGCACAAAACGCACGTCTTCAATGTTATACGGTCTACTTCTTTTCCCAGCCATAATGTATTTCCTCCTCAATTTTGGACAAAAGTAGCTACATGAAAAAAGATTGTCAATACAATTTCATGCAGAAAGACAGTCAAAAAGGACAAGAGTCATCTGATCACTACTGGAGAAAACTTGTTCAGCGATGAAACAGACTTTGCGGCGAACAAACATCACTCCTGGAAGCGTGAAGGGGACATATCGGCGATTCAATCATGGAGGGCAGGCCGGCCCAGGAGGAAAAGGCGGAGGTCCCGGCGTAAGCCTTCACAGGGTACCGCATCTGCTGTGTTGGCGGGCACTTGAAGTACAGGGAGTACGTCCGCGTGCCCGCCG